>Ga0307516_10000001_pt1 | contig 510338 bp, 507 predicted proteins | sample 19_EM_MG_FD_203310 | JGI IMG/M metagenome (GOLD analysis project Ga0307516, IMG submission 203310) | Populus trichocarpa ectomycorrhiza microbial communities from riparian zone in the Pacific Northwest, United States - 19_EM | ecosystem: Host-associated > Plants > Roots > Unclassified... | reverse complement strand
CAGCCGGCCAACCGCCTCCCCACGCTCCAAAAACCGCCTCAGCGGAGGACCAAACACACCCCCAAGGCCCTCAAACCCCGCCTCAGCCCCTCAACGGCGCATAACGCAACAGGCCCCTCCAGGGGGAGGGCTTTCGCCTTGCCGGTGATGTGCGTGCATTCGCCCGGAAGGCGGAAGCCTCAATCCTCCTCGGACCAGGCCTTCACAAGCGCTTGTCCGATGGCCATGCCGCCGGGGGCGGAGGCGCCGGGCAGCTTGCCGGCCACCAGGTCGCGGGCCTCCTGCTTGGTGAACCAGCGCACTTCGGAGAGCTCGGTCTGGTCGGGCGCCGCCTGGTCGTGGGCGACCTCGGCGATCAGGCCGATCATCAGGGACGAGGGCCAGGGCCAGGGCTGGGTGGAGTGGTAGCGCACGCTGGTCGCCTCCAGCGCCGCCTCTTCCATCAGCTCGCGGGCGCAGGCTTCCTCGATCGTCTCGCCCGGCTCCAGGAACCCTGCCAGGCACGAGAACATGCCGGCCGGCCAGGCCGCCTGGCGGCCCAGCATGCAGCGGCCTTCATGGACCGCCAGCATGATCACCACCGGGTCGGTGCGGGGGAAGTGCTCGATATCGCAGGCAGGGCACTTGCGCTTCCAGCCGCCGTCGGCGACCTCGCTGGGCTCGCCGCAGGCCGCGCAGTGGCGGTGGCGGCGGCGCCATTCGAACATCTGCTTGGCGGTGGCGGCGATCGCCGCCTCGGCCTTGGTCAACTTCAGCGACACCGCGCGCAGGTCTTCGAAGGCGCCCAGGCCCTGCAACGGCCCCAGCGCCGGGTCGACGGCGCCCTCCAGGTCGACGGCGAACACCGCCTCGTCCTTCCAAAGGCCCAGGAACAGCAAGCGTTCGTGCCCGCCCGCCAGGTCCTCGGCCATCGCCGCCGGCAGATAGGCCAGGCGCGGCCCGTCCGGTCCGGCCTCGATCAGAGGCTTGCCGTTCCAAATCGCCAGGGCGAGGGAGTCCGCCGCCGCCAGCTTTTGCGCGAGCCACGCCGGGTCCAAACGTCGGTCGCTGGCGCGATCGAGCGGGTTGCCGGCGAAGGTGTTCTGAAAGTATCGAAGAGCCATGGGACTCTTCATATCCGCGCCCACGCTTGCGCGCGAGAGCCGAGAACGCGATATAGGGGGCGGAGATCGGCGACGGGCGGAGTCCTCGCCAACCCGGTCAGGTCCGGAAGGAAGCAGCCGCAACGAGTTTCGCTCCGGGTCGTCGTCCGGTCTCCACCTTACCCCTCTTGATAAAGCCTGATGGCCGACGAAGACCTCTCGCTCGAACCAGAGACGCCCGAGCGTGATCCCCACACGGCGGACATGTTCGGCGCGCCGCCCGTTGCCGCGCCCCTGGCCGCGCCGTCGGCCCAGGCGTCGGCGGCCTACACCGTCATCGCGCGCAAGTATCGGCCCCGGACCTTCGAGGACCTGATCGGCCAGGAGGCGATGGTGCGCACCCTGCGCAACGCCTTCTCCACCGGCCGCATCGCCCACGCCTTCATGCTCACCGGCGTGCGCGGGGTGGGCAAGACCACCACCGCGCGTCTGCTGGCCCGCGCGCTGAACTACGAGAGCGAGACATTCCACGAGCCGACCCTCGACCTCGCGGTCATGGGGCGGCACTGCCAGGCGATCATCGACGGGCGGCACATGGACGTGCTGGAGCTGGACGCCGCCAGCCGCACCAAGGTGGACGAGATGCGCGAGCTGCTGGACGGGGTGCGCTACGCCCCCGTCGAGGCGCGCTACAAGGTCTACATCATCGACGAAGTGCACATGCTCTCGACGGCGGCGTTCAACGCCCTCTTGAAGACCCTTGAGGAGCCGCCGCCGCACGCCAAGTTCATCTTCGCCACCACCGAGATCCGCAAGGTGCCGGTGACGATCCTCTCGCGCTGCCAGCGTTTCGACCTGCGGCGGGTGGAGCCGGCCGTGATCGTCGAGAACCTGCAGATGGTCGCCGAGGCCGAGGGGGCCCGCGTCGAGCAGGAAGGCCTGATGCTGATCGCCCGCGCGGCGGAAGGCTCGGTGCGCGACGCCCAGTCGATGCTGGACCAGGCGATCGTCCAGGCCGAGGCCGGCCAGACGGTGGCCGCCGCCGCCATCCGCGACATGCTGGGCCTGGCCGACCGGGCCCAGACCATCGGCCTGTTCGAACAGGTCATGCGGGGCGAGGCCGGCCCCGCGATCGAGACGTTCCGGGCCCTTTACAACTACGGCGCGGACCCGGGCCAGGTGATGCTGGACCTCCTGGAGCATTGCCACGGGGCCTCGGTGGCGCGGGCGGTGGGGCCGCAGGCCCTGACCCTGCCCAAGGACCAGGCGGCGCGGCTGACCGCGGTCGGCGCGGCGGTCTCGCCAGGCATCCTCGCGCGCCTGTGGCAGATGACCTTGCGCGCGGCCGACGAGGTGCGGCGCGCCCCCGACGCGGCCGCGGCCGTCGACATGGCCCTGATCCGCCTGGCCTACGCCGCCGACCTTCCGGGGCCGGAGGAAGCGCTCAAGCGCCTGCAGTCCGGGGAGGGCGCCGGCGCGCCGTCCGGCGGTGGGTCGTCCGCACCCGGCGGCGGGGGATCGAACGGCGGATCATCTGGCGGCGGCGCCGCGCTGGCCCGCATGGCCGCGCCCCAGGCCGTTCCGCAAACCCCGCCCAACCCGCAGTCCTTCGACGAGGTCCTGGCCCTGATCGAACAGCGCCGCGACATCGCCCTGCGCCTGGATGTGGAGCGCTATGTCCGCCCGATCAGCTTTAGGCCCGGCGCCATCGAGTACGAGCCCGCGCCCGGGGCGCCGGCCAACCTCGCCCAGCGCCTGGTCAACCGCCTCAAGGAATGGACCGGCCAGCCCTGGCTGATCGCCCAGGGCGGCGGCGGGGCCGAGAGCCAGTGGGAGCGCCAGAAGCGCGAACAGCGGGAGGTCCGGGCCGAGGTGGAGCAGGACCCGTTCGTGCGCTCCGTGATGGAAGCCTTCCCCGGCGCCGAGATCATCGGCGTACGGACATTGCCTCAGCCCGAGGCCGCCGCCCCGCCCGTGGATGACGATGCAGACGACGACGATGAGGACTGAGCCGCGATGAAGGACCTCAACAACCTGATGAAACAGGCCCAGGCCATGCAGCAGAAGCTGGCGGACGCCCAGGCCAGGCTCGCCGAGCTGACGATCCAGGGCACTTCCGGTGGGGGCATGGTCACGGTCACCCTCAAGGGCTCGGGCGAGCTTTCCGGCGTGGACATGGACGACAGCCTGCTCAGCCCGGGCGAGGGCGAGGTGATCTCCGACCTGATCGTGGCCGCCCACGCCGACGCCAAGCGCAAGCTGGACGCCGCCCAGGCCGACATGATGCGCGAGGCCGCCGGCCCGCTCGCCGGCATGGGCCTGCCGGGACTGAAGTTCTAGCTTGGGCGCTTCCGCCGGCCCTGAGATCGAGCGGCTGATCGGGCTCCTGGCCAAGCTGCCTGGCCTGGGGCCCCGGTCGGCGCGGCGTGCGGCCCTGGCGCTGCTGAAGCGTCGCGACCAGCTGCTCAATCCCCTGGCCGCGGCCCTGGCGGAGGCCTCGGCGCGGGTGAAGACCTGCGGCGTCTGCGGGTCGCTCGACACCCAGGATCCCTGCGCCGTCTGCGCCGACCGGACCCGTGACGCCAGCCTGATCTGCGTGGTCGAGGAGGTGGGCGCCCTGTGGGCCATGGAGCGGGCCAGCGCCTTTCGCGGGCGATATCACGTGCTGGGCGGTCTCCTGTCGGCCCTCGATGGCGTCGGGCCGGAGGCGCTGCGGGTCGGCGGCCTGATCGCGCGGGCCGGCGACGGCGTCGTGCGCGAGGTGGTGCTGGCCCTGCCGGCCACGGTCGACGGCCAGACGACCGCGCACTACCTCGCCGAACGGCTGGCGCCGGCGGGGGTCTCCGTCACCATGCTGGCGCGCGGCGTGCCGGTGGGCGGCGAGCTCGACTGGCTCGACGACGGCACCATCGCCCAGGCCATGCGGGCCCGGCGGCCGGCCTAGACGCCGACAGGCGCCTGGCCCTAACGTCGGGCATGGACATGCGGCCGGACATCCGGGACCTGAGGCAGGACTTCGAGCGCGACGGCGCCTTCTGTCTCCGCGGATTCCTCGACGCTGCGGCTCTGCGGGACGCGCAGGAGGCCTTTGACTGGAGCCTCGCCAACCCCGGGCCGGGCAAGTCCGAGTTCCCGGACGATCCCGGCGCCCGCCAGGATCTCTCCAATCCCGGGGCGTTCGACGCCTATCGTCCCATGCTGGAGCGCTCGCCGCTGCCGGCCTTGCTCGCTCAGACCTGGGGCAGCGCCTCGGTCTGGTTCATGTACGAGCAGATCTTCCTGAAGCAGCGCGGCGGACAGCGGACGCCCTGGCACCAAGACACCCCGTACATCCCGGCTGACGGCCCGCAGATGGCGGTGTGCTGGATCAGCTTCGACAAGGTGACCGAGCCTGAGGCGCTGGAGTTCTGCCTGGGCAGCCACCTCGGCCCTACCCACAACGCCATCAGCTTCAAGCCCGGCGATCCGACCGACCCCCTCTGGAAGGACGCGGACCTGCCGCGCATGCCGGACATCGAGGCCGAGCGCGGCAAGTGGCGGATCAAGGGCTGGGCGGTGGAGCCGGGGGATGTGGTGATCTTTCACCCCAGCGTCATGCATGGCGGCGGCGCGACGGGGGCCGAACGTGGGCGGCGGACGCTATCGCTGCGATTCTTCGGGGACGATACGATCTATGCCCGCCGGCCTGGACCGACACCGGCCCCGCGGCTCGATGGCCTGCACGACCTGGCGACCGGCCAGCCGTTCCGTCACCCGGACTTTCCCAAGCTGGTCTGAAACCTAGGACCGCCGCTCGTCGTGGCGGCCGGTGTCGCGGGCCCAGGTGGCGTAGCCCGGCACAATTAGCATCGCCCCGGCTTCCCGCAGGGCCAGCACCGCTTCCAGGTCGAAGCCCGGCACCATCTCGACTTCTTCCCAATCGAGATAGGGCCGCCAGAGCGCCAGGTCGTAAGCCTGGCCTATGGATATGCCCTGCAGCACGGCGATGTCCGCCACCGTGGCGGAATTGAGATCACACACGGCGCTCTCCCTACTCTCTGAAGTTGTGAACACCTGGGCGGCCCGGGATGTTCCGCCGACGGCGAAAGTCTTGAAATGGTCACGCCAAGGCCGGGCTGAGCATCGGTGCGTAGAGCGGGGAGGCCACGAAATGTCGCCCTAGCCGCGAATCGTCGATGGGCGTAAAGGAACGGAGCATGAACTCCGCGATCATCGCCCTGGCTGTCGCCGCCTTGACCGCTCTGGCCGCCCTGGCCTGGGCCATCCTCGAACGGGCGCGGGCGAACCGCGCCGAACAGCGGGCCTGGGCCCTGGGCGCCGAGGCCGCCGAGGACAAGGCGCGGCTGCGGATACTGGAGGAGCAGTCGGCCGTTCAGGGCGAATTCCTGCGCGCCCAGGCGAGCCAGCAGGCCAGCGCCGTCGCCGACGAACTGGTCAAGCGCGCCGACGAGGCCTTCAAGAGCCGCGAGCTCCTGGCCACGGCGCGCCTGGAGGCCCAGTTGAAGCCCGTCGCCGAGACCCTGGCCAAGGTGCAGGAGCAGACCGCCGCCGCCGAGAAGGCCAGAGCCGAGGAGTCCGGCGGCCTCAAGGCCCAGATCGCCCAGCTGCTTGCCGCCTCGACGGCCACCCAGGACGAGGCGCGCAAGCTTTCGGCCGTGCTGCGCCGGGGCGCGGGCATCCAGGGGCGCTGGGGCGAGCAGACCCTGCGCAACGTGCTGGAGCAGGCGGGGCTCAACAATCGCTACGACTTCAGCGAACAGACCTCCACCGACACCGACGAGGGCCGCCGGCGTCCGGACGTCACCGTGCGCCTGCCCGGCGGCGGGGTGTTCGTGATCGACGCCAAGTGTTCGCTGAACGCCTTCCTGGAGGCCCAGGACGCGGCCGACGAGACGCTTCGCGACGCCTGCCTGATCCGTCATGCCCAGAGCGTGCGCGGCCACATGCAGGGCCTGTCGGGCAAGACCTATTGGGACCAGTTCGACTCCTCGCCGGATTTTGTCGCCATGTTCGTACCGGGCGACTCCATCCTCTCCGCCGCCCTGGAACGGGCTCCGGACCTGATGACCGAGGGCATGGACCGCCGCGTGGTGATCGTGACGCCCACCACCCTCTTCGCGCTTTGCAAGGCGGTGGCCTATGGGTGGCGGGGGGAGGAGCAGGCGCTCAACGCCCGCCGCATCGCCGAGCTGGGCCGCGAGCTCTACAAGCGCCTGTCGGTGATGGGCTCGCACGCCCACGCCGCCGGCCGGTCTCTGGAGCAGGCGGTCGGGCACTACAACAAGATGGTCGGCTCGCTGGAGACCCAGGTGATCAGCCAGGCGCGCCGCTTCGAGGAGCTCAAGGTCGACCACGAGGGGCGCGAACTCGTCACGCTCGCCCCCATCGAGACGGCCGTGCGTCCCCTGGCCAAGCTTTCGTCGACGCCCGAGCCCCAGATCCGCGTGGTGGGCGCCGAGGAGGGCTGAGCCGCCCGCGACGGGGCGCCGTCTTGACGACGGGGGAGGGGCGACTTACCTCCGCGGCATGGCCATACGCGAAATCCTCACCGTTCCGGACCCGCGCCTGAAACAGAAGGCCGCGCCCGTGGCGAGCGTGGACGACGCGGCGCGCGCGCTGATGGATGACATGCTGGAGACCATGTACGCCGCCTCCGGCGTCGGCCTTGCGGCGACCCAGATCGGCGTGCCGCAGCGGATCGTGGTCATGGACATCTCCGGCCCCGACGCCGAGAAGGCGCCGCGCTTCTTCGTCAATCCCGAGATCGTCTGGAAGTCCGAGGAGACCCTCCCCTACGAGGAGGGCTGCCTCTCGGTGCCGGAATTCTACGACGAGGTGGAGCGGCCGGCCCGCGTCCGCGTCTGCTATTTCGACTATGACGGCAAGGCCGTCGAGGAGGAGGCCGAGGGCCTCTTCGCCGTCTGCGTCCAGCACGAGATCGACCACCTGGACGGCGTTCTCTTCATCGACCACCTGTCGCGCCTGAAGCGCGAGCAGGCGGTCAAGAAGGTCAAGAAGCAGAAGGCGGCTTAGGTCCTTCCGCTCTCCCGCTCATCCCGGCTTTCGCCGGGACGAGCGGTTTTGTGTCCTTAGTGTTTCTCCGCCGCCGCCTTGTCCTCCGGCGTCGGCGCCGTAGCCTCATGAATCTTGGCCTTGGCGTCGCGGGCGACGTCCTTGGCGGCGACCGCCGCGGCGTCCTTGGCCTCGGCGCCGGCGGCCTTCACGGCCTCGCCCGCCTTCTCCGCCGCCTCGTTCACGTCCGCCTTGGCCTTGGCGATGTCCTCGCTGCTGGCGACGTCGTTGACCGCGCCCTTCACCGTGCTCGCCGCCTCGGCGGTGGCGTTCTGGGCGTCGCTCTTGGCCTCGCTTTGCTCGGCCTTGCTGCAGGCGGTGAGGCTGAGCCCGGCGACGGCCAGGCCGGCGATAATGACGTTGCGCATGAAGAGTTTCTCCCTTGTCCCGCTCCCCCGGCCGTACCTTAGCGCGGCGGCGGAGCTTCCCGCAAAGGAACTGCGCGGCTAAACCGTGCCCATGCGCCTGGCCTTCCTTGGAACTCCGCCCTTCGCCGCGACCGTGCTGGCCGCCATCGCCGAGGCCGGACACGAGATCGCGGCGGTCTATTCCCAGCCGCCGGCGCCGCGCGGCCGCGGTCAGGCGTTGCAGCCTTCCGCCGTCCACGCCCTGGCCGACCGCCTGGGCCTGGCCGTCCGCACGCCGGTCTCCATGCGCGATCCGGCCGAGATCGAAGCCTTCCGGGCGTTGGGCCTCGACGCGGCTGTGGTGGTGGCCTTCGGCCAGATTCTGCCCGGCGAGGTGCTGGACGCGCCGCGCCTGGGCGCTTTCAACCTGCACGGCTCGCTGCTGCCGCGCTGGCGCGGCGCGGCCCCGATCCAGCGGGCGGTCATGGCCGGCGACCGGATCACTGGCGTGCAGGTGATGCGCGTGACCGAGGGTCTGGACGAGGGGGCGGTTCTGGCCACCGCGACCACGCGCATCGACGCCCTCGACACCGCCGGCACGCTGCTCGAACGCCTCGCCGCGGCGGCGGCGGACCTGATCGTCCGTACCCTGCCGCAGATCGAGGGCGGGACCGCCGTCGAGACGCCGCAGGCGGAGGAGGGCGTCACCTACGCCAAGAAGATCAAGCCGAAGGAAGCCCGCCTCGACTGGGCCAAGCCCGCCGCCGAGGTCGACCGCAAGATCCGCGGCCTGTCGCCCTTCCCCAGCGCCTGGTTCACCGCGCCTTCGGAAAAGGGCCCGGTGCGGGTCAAGGCGCTGCTGTCGCAGGTCGAGGACGAGGCCGGTCCGCCGGGCGCGCTGCTGGACGACCGGTTGCTGGTCGCCTGCGGGGAGGGCGCAGTGCGCCTGCTGCGCGTTCAGCGCGAGGGCAAGGGGCCGCAGGACGCGGAGGTGTTCCTGCGCGGCTTCCCGCTGGCGGCCGGAACGAAGCTCGACTGATGCCCCGCTACCGGCTCCTGCTGGAATATGACGGCGGGCCCTATAACGGCTTCCAGGCCCAGGCCGGCCAGCCGTCGGTCCAGGGCGCCCTGGAGCGCGCCGTGGCCGCCTTCTGTGGGGAGACGATCCGCGTCCACGCGGCCGGGCGCACAGATTCCGGCGTCCACGCCACCGGCCAGTGCGTGCACGTCGACCTCTCCCGCCCATGGCCGGCCGAGACGGTCCGCAAGGCGCTGAACGCCCATCTGCGCGAGGATGCGGTGGTCGTGCTCGAAGCGACGGAGGCCCCCGCCGACTGGCACGCGCGCTTCTCCGCGGTGGAGCGTCGCTATCTCTATCGCATCTCGAACCGCCAAAGCCCGCCCGCCCTCGAGCGCGGCCGGGTCTGGCATGTTCGAAAGGCCCTCGACGCACGGGCCATGCACGAGGCCGCCCAGGTGCTGATCGGTCTGCACGACTTCACCACCTTCCGCGACGTGAACTGCCAGTCGAAGTCGCCGGTGAAGACGCTGGACGAGGCGAGCGTCGTCCGCGTGGATGACGAGGTTCGGCTGACCTTTCGGGCTCGCTCGTTCCTCCATCGCCAGGTCCGCTCCATGACCGGCGCCCTGGCCGAGGTCGGCCTTGGCCGCTGGACCGCGGCGGACCTGAAGGCCGCCCTGGAGGCCCGCGACCGCGACGCCTGCGCGCCGGTCGCCCCGGCGCAGGGGCTGTATCTGACGGGGGTGGGGTACCCTTAGTTCGGGTCAGAACGCTGCGAAGTACCGTTCGATGACCCGCTCATAGACCGCCTGCATCTGGCGGATCTCGTCCACGGGGACGCGTTCGTCCACCGCATGCATGGTGGTTCCGACCAGGCCCAGTTCGAGCACGGGGCACAGGGCGCGGATGAAGCGGGCGTCCGAAGTCCCGCCGGTGGTGGAAAGCTCCGGATCGCGCCCGGCGACGTCCCGCACGGCGGCGGCGGCGAGGTCGGTGAAGGCGCTGCGCTCAGTCAGGAACGCCTCGCCGCTGATCTGGGCCGTGACCTCGACCTTGCCCTTGAAGCCCTTGGCGGTTTCCGCGGCGACCCCTTCGATCCACTTCACCAGGCCTGCACCGGTGTGGCCCGGGTTGAAGCGGATGTTGAGGCGCGCCCAGGCGAGGGCGGGGATCATGTTGGAAGCCTCGTTGGGCGCCTCGATCTTGGTGACCTCCAGGTTCGACGGCTGGAATTCCGGATAGCCGGCGTCCAGGGGCTTTGCCTGCAGGCGGGCGAGGATGTTCACCAGCACCGGCGCCGGGTTGGCCGCCCGGTGCGGATAGGCCACGTGCCCCTGCACGCCCTTGACCGCGATCTCGATGTTCACGCTGCCGCGCCGGCCGATCTTGATCATGTCGCCGAACACCGCTGCGGCGGTGGGCTCGCCCACCACGCAATGGTCCACCGCCTCGCCCTCGGCGATCAGGGCCTCGACCACCGGCTTGGTGCCGTGGGTCGCCACGCCCTCCTCGTCGCCGGTGATCAGGAAGGAGAGCGAACCCTTCACCTTGCCGGCCTCGATGGCGGCCGCTGCGGCTGCGGCGAAGGCGGCGATGGCGCTCTTCATGTCCACCGCCCCGCGGCCGATCAGCACCCCGTCGACGATGTCGGCGGAAAACGGGTCCTGGGTCCAGGCCGCCCCGTCGCCGACGGGCACCACGTCGGTATGGCCGGCGAAGCAGAGGTTCGGCCGCGCAGTTCCGAAGCGGGCGTAGAGGTTCTCGATCTCGCCGAACTTCATCCGCCGGCAGACAAAGCCGAGGCTCGCCAGCGCCCGCTGCAGCACGTCCATGGCGCCGGCGTCCGCCGGCGTCACCGAGGGCCGGCGGATCAGGTCGCGGGTCAGCTCGACGGGATCGATCACGGAGTGTCCTTCTAGTCCCGCAGCAGTTCGTTGACGCTGGTCTTGGCGCGGGTGCGCTCGTCCACCGTCTTCATGATCACCGCGCAATAGGTCGAGGGCGAGCCCTCGTGCGAGGCGGGCCGGTTGCCAGACACCACCACGGAGTAGGGCGGGATCTCGCCGAGGGTCACGACACCGGTCTTGCGGTCGATGATCGGCGTCGTGGAGGTCAGGAAGACGCCCATGGAGATCACGCTGCCTTCGCGCACGATCACCCCTTCGGCCACTTCGGCACGGGCGCCGATGAAGCAGCTGTCCTCGATGATGGTCGGGTTGGCCTGCAAGGGCTCCAGCACGCCGCCGATGCCCGCCCCGCCGGAGATGTGGCAGTGCTTGCCGATCTGGGCGCAAGAGCCGATCGTGGCCCAGGTGTCGACCATGGTTCCTTCGTCCACATAGGCGCCGAGGTTCACGAAGGACGGCATCAGCACGACGTTCCGGGCGATGAAGGCCGAGTGGCGCACGATCGCGCCCGGCACGACGCGCACGCCAGACGCCTCGAAATCCGCCGCCTGCCAGCCCTGGAACTTCAGCGGCACCTTGTCCCAGAAGGGACCCGGCGCGTCGGCGTGGATCACGCTGTTGGCGTTCAGGCGGAAGGACAGCAGGATCGCCTGCTTCACCCACTGGTGGACGGCCCACTGGCCGTCGGCTCCGCGCTCGGCGATGCGCAGCTTGCCGGCGTCGAGCAGCTTCAGCGTCTCCTGGACGGCCGTGCGCACCGGCCCCGTGGTCGCGGTGGAGACGCCGTCGCGGGCCTCCCAGGCGGTCTCGATCTCCAGCTTCAGGTCGGCGGCGGTCACGGCGGTCATGCGGCTTCCTTGACGTGTGCGGCCGCCAGGAACGGGGCGAGGCGGCGGGCGCGATGATTGACGAAGGGGGCGGTGGACTCCGCGGCGTGCGGACCCACCAGCACGGTGGTCATGCCGAGCGCGGCGGCCGGCTCGAGGTTGCGTTCGGAATCCTCGAAGAAGGCGGTCGCCGCCGGCGCCACGCCATGCTCGGCGATGATCCGGCCGAAGGGCGCGGGGTCGGGCTTTGGGGCGTAGTCGAAGCTGGCGATGTGGAAGACGTCCTCGAACACCTCGGTCAGGCCCAGGTGCTCCAGCACGCGGCGGGCGTGGACGTCGTCGGCGTTGGTGAAGATCAGCCGCCGGCCCGGCAGGCGCCGCAGGGCGGCCAGCAGCTCCGGATCGTGCGCCAGGGTCTCCAGCGAGATGTCGTGGAAGAGGGCGTGGAAGGCGTCCGGGTCCACCCCGTGCTCGGCCATCAGGCCCAGCAGGGTCAGGCCATGCTCCGCCAGATAGCGCTTCTGCAGGGCGTAGGCCTGCGGCCCCGGCAGGCCGGTGACGTCGGCCACGAAGGTGGTCATGCGGGCCTCGATCTGCGCCATGAACCCGGAGTCCGGCGAATAGAGCGTGTTGTCCAGGTCGAACAGCCAGGTCTCCACGTGCCTCAGGTCGGGCGGCGAGTGATCAGGCAGCTCGTCGTTCATGGCGAGATCAGCGTGCCGGCCCCGTGTTCGGTGAACAGCTCCACCAGCATGGCGTGCGGGCGGCGGCCGTCGACGATGACCACGGCGCCGACGCCGCTCTCGACCGCGGCGATGGCGGTCTCCAGCTTGGGGATCATGCCGCCGGTGGCGACCCCGGAGGCGATCGCCTCGCGCGCGTCGGCGACGGTCATCTGGCGGATCAGTTCGCCCTTGGCGTCCAGCACCCCCGCCACGTCCGTGAGCAGCAGCATCCGCTTGGCCTTCAGCGCCGAAGCCAGGGCGCCGGCCACCGTGTCGGCGTTGATATTGTAGGTCTGGCCGTCCCGCGACACGCCGATCGGCGCGACCACGGGGATGTAGTCCCGCTCGGCGTAGATCAGCGACTGCACCAGCTCGGGGTCGATATGAGTGGGCTCGCCGACGAAGCCGAGGTCGATCTCCTCCTCGGCCTGGGTATGGGGGTCGGTGCGGGTGCGCACGGCCTTCTCGGCGGTGATCAGGCCGGCGTCCTTGCCGGACAGGCCCACGCCCCGCACGTCCGCCTCGCGGCCGGCCAGGGTGATCCAGTTGGCGATCTCCTTGTTGATCGCGCCGGACAGGACCATCTCGGCCACTTCCATGGTCGGCTCGTCGGTGACCCGCAGGCCGTCCACGAAGGTCGATTTCACCCCGGCCTTCTTCAGCATGGCCGAGATCTGCGGCCCGCCGCCGTGCACGATCACCGGGTGCAGGCCCAGCAATTTCAGTAGCACCGCGTCGGCGGCGAACTGCCGGGCCACGGCGTCGTCGCCCATGGCGTGGCCGCCGTACTTGATGACCACGGTCTCGCGGTCATAGCGCTGGATGTAGGGCAGGGCCTCGGCCAGGGTCCTGGCGGTGGCCCAACCGGGCTCTTGGCTGTCGTCGGTCACGGCGTCGGCGGCTCCAAGGGGTGCGGGGGCGGGATAGCGGACGCGGGGGCGCGTGTCACGCGCGGGGGCGAGGCGGGAGGGGCGCGCTCGGCGCGAGTCGTGCCGCCTCAGAGCGGATGTGCGGAGCCAGGAGCGGGTGGCGAACGGTGTCAGACGATCAAGTCGCCGAGGATAATGAAGATGCCAATTTGCGCCGCCATCCAACATAGCGGTCTGACGCCCGGCGGGCCAATCGCATAGGCAGGGACATAAAGGACGCGAGCCAGGAAGAAGAGCCACGCTCCAAAGATCGCCCAACCGCCCTCGGCGCCGGCCGCGTGGACGACAAACAAGGCTCCGACGAACTGGGGAAAGATTTCCAGCAGGTTGCGGTGCGCTCGAACGATCCGACCTGACACACCGGTGACATCTCGCGGCTCGTCACGTGGGCCTGCGACCCACGCGCCGCCGACTTGCCGGAGAGTGAGGATGCTCGATGCGGTGAGTTGCACCACCGCAAGGCCGATGGTCGCGACGAGGGCCCAAAGGTCAGAGGTCATCGATCAGCCCCAAGCCTGCGTGGTCCGCTTGCGGATAAGGGGGTCTGTGACACCTAGCAAGCCCTGGTCGGGCGGTCCGAAACACTGCGCGGAGGAGGCAGGAGGGCCTAAACTGTCCAGGCGTGGGCGATCTCGGCGCGGAGCTGGGGCAAACCGGTTCCCTTTTCGGCCGAGGTGGCGACCACCCGAGGGAAGGCGGCCGGGCGGCGGGCGATGGCGGCTACCGTGCGGGCGGTCACCGCCTCTACGTCCTTGGCGTTGATCTTGTCGGCCTTGGTCAGCACGATCTGATAGGAGACCGCCGCCTTGTCGAAGGCGGCCATGGCTTCCTCGTCGACGTCCTTGAGGCCGTGGCGGGCGTCGATCAGCAGATAGGCGCGCTTCAGGTTCGCCCGGCCGTGCAGGTAGGCGCGCCCCAGGTTCTGGAACTTCCGCACCTCGCCCCGCCCGGCCCGTGCGAAGCCATAGCCCGGCAGGTCCACCAGCCGGAAGCGTTCGTCGAGGGTGAAGAAATTGACCTCGCGCGTGCGGCCCGGCGCATTGGAGGCCCGCGCTAGGTCCTTGCGGTTCAGGACCGCGTTGATCAGCGAGGACTTGCCCACATTGGAGCGACCGGCGAAGGCAACCTCCGGCTGGTCGTCCGGCGGCAGGCCCGTGATGGCAGCCGCGCCCATGAGGAACGCCGCTTGGTGCGAGAACAGCACCCGGGCGGCCTCGAGCTCGTCGTCGGTGAACGGCGGGTCCGCGCTCATCCGGTTTGAGCGCCGGGCGGCGGTTTGCCGGTCAGCTTGCCGATGATCCGGTCGATGGGGTTGTCCACCGCGAAGCGCCGCATGATCACGTACTGCTGCAGGATGGTCAGCACGTTCGACCAGGTCCAGTAGATCAGCAGGCCGACGGCGAAGTGCGCCATGATGAAGGTGAACATCAGCGGCATGAACTGCATGATCTTCTGCTGGACGGGATCGCCGGCCGGCGGGCTCATCGCCATGGAGAGCCACATGGTCACGCCGTAGGCGAGCGGCAGGACCCCCAGGTGCAGGCTGGTGTCCAGGAGGCCGCCCACCAGCGGGGCATGGGACGGATCCCACGGGATGGCGCCGAACAGGTTCCAGATAGTGGTCGGATCGCGCGCCGACAGATCCTTGATCCAGCCGTAGAACGGCGCGTGCCGCATCTCGATGGTGACGTTCAGGACCTTGTAGAGGGCGAAGAAGACCGGGATCTGGAACAGCAGCGGCAGACAGCCCGCCACCGGATTGATCTTCTCGCGCTTGTAGAGCTCCATGAGCTCCTGCTGCTGCTTCGGCGCGTCGTCCTTGTACTTCTTGCGCAGCTCATCCATCTGCGGCTGGATCTTCTTCATCTTCGTCAGCGACTCGTACTGCTTGTTCGCCAACGGGAAGAAGACCAGGCGCACGACGACGGTCAGGACCAGGATCGAGACGCCGAAATTGCCGATGTGGCCGTAGATGTAGGCCAGGAAGTCGAAGATCGGGCGGGTGATCAGCCGGAACATCCCCCAGTCGACGACATTGTCGAAGTTCGAGATCTTCAGGCTTTCCTGATACTTGCGCAGCACCGGCACGGTCTTGGCGCCGGCGAAGAGGCGGGTGGTCTCGCTGACCTGCCCGCCGGCGGGCACGGCGCGGGCCTGGCCGGTGTAGTTGCTCTCGAAGATGGCCGTGTCGCCGGCGCGGGTGACCCGGTACTGGCCCTGGATGGCCTCGTTCTGCGGCGGGATCAGCGCCGCCAGCCAGTACTTGTCGGTGATGCCGGTCCAGCCGCCGACCGACGGGAAGATCTCGGGCGCGTCTTCCTTCGCCCACTTGGCGTATTTCAGCAGGCGCAGGTCCTTGCCGAGCCAGCCCACTGCGCCCTCATGGACGATGGTGTTCTTGCCGAGCTCGGGCGGCACGCCCTGGCGCTGCACCGAGCCATAGGGCGCCAGGGTCACGGGCGCCGCCGTCGCATTGGCCACCGTGTCGGTGACGGTGAACATGTAGCGATCGTCGAGCTCGATGCGCCGGGTGAAGGTCAGGCCCGCGCCATTGTTATAGGTCAGCACCACCGGCGCGCCGGGCGCCAGCTTCGATCCCTGCGCCGCCGTCCAGACGGTGTCGGGACCGGGCAGACCGGGCACATTGGCGCCCGCCCAGCCGAAGTCGACGAACCAGGCGTACTTCGCGCCCTCGGGCCGCAGCAGCTCCACCGGCGGGGAGTTCTTCGACATGGTTTCGCGGTAGTCGGTCAGGAACAGGTCGTCGATGCGCGCGCCGCGCAGCGAGATCGACCCGGACAGGGCCGGATTGGCGATCGGCAGGCGCGGGCTCGCGGCCGCAGCCTCCTGCCGGCTCACCTCGCGCTGGGGTAGGGCGACGCCGGCCCGGTCGAGCTGGGCCGTGGCGGCCGGTTTATGGGCCGCCTGCTCCGCCTGCCGGCGCTTGGCCTGTGGCTCCAGTACGAAGGCCTGGTACGCGAACAGGAAGACCGCAAAGCAGACCACGAAGATGATCGTGTTGCGGTTATTTTGATCTTGCATCGGGAGACGCGCTCAGGCCGCGGGGGATGTGGGGGGCGCCGGCGCCCGGCGGACGTTCTCGGGCGCGAGCCTTAACAGCGCGCTTTTAACGTCGTCAAGCAAACGCGGCCATGGACGGTTGGGCGTGCCGCCGCGGGCGACGAACACATAGTCGAAACCGGGGTGGCCGAACTGCGGCAACAGCAGGCGGGCGGCTTCGCGCAGGCGCCGCTTGGCCCGGTTGCGGACCACCGCGCCGCCCACCCGCTTGGTGGCGGTGAAGCCGGCCCGCACGATCGCCGAACCGTCCTGGCGGGCGAGCGCCTGCACCATCACTGCGCCCTTGGCGCAGGAGGCGCCCTGCGCGCAGGCGAGGAACTGCGGACGCTTGCGCATCCGTTCGATCGCCGGGGGACCGGCGGATGAAGGGGCGGAGGTGGTTTCGGAGGCGTCGGTCATGCCGGCGCCGAGGCGTGACGCCGCGGCTTAGGCCGAGAGACGCTTACGGCCCTTGGAGCGGCGACGCTGGATGACCTTCTGGCCATTCTTGGTGGCCATCCGGGCGCGGAAGCCGTGACGGCGCGCGCGCACAAGGCGAGACGGCTGAAAAGTGCGCTTCACGACAAAAACTCCGGGCAGGCGAACGAGCGCGGGTGGATAGGGGATAGAGGCCGCGGAGTCAACGCCGCGGCTCACATAGGGGGCTAGTCCTTGGCGCGTTCCTGGTAGGAGCCGTCCTCGGTGAGGACGACGATCCGCGTGCCGGGCCCGATGTAGGGCGGGATCATGGTGCGCAGGCCGTTCGAAAGAATGGCCGGCTTGTAGGAGGACGAGGCGGTCTGCCCCTTCACCGACGGCTCGGTCTCGGTCACCTCGAAGGTGGCCAGGCGCGGCAGCTCGATGGCGATGGCCACGTCGTTATGGGTGGAGAGGGTCACGGTCATGCCCTCCTGCAGATAGTAGTGAGCATCGCCGATCACGTCCTCGGGGGCCGTGAGCTGGTCGTAGGTTTCCGGGTTCATGAAGTGGAAGCCGTCGCCGTCCTTGTAGAGAAAGGTGTGCGGCCGGTCGTCGACGATCGCCCGCTCCACCGACTCCGTGGTGCGGTAGCGCTCGGAGACCTTCACCCCGTCGGAGATGCGGCGCATGTTGAGCTGGGTCACCGGCGTGCCCTTGCCGGGGTGGATGTTCTCGGCGCTCAAGACGACGTAGAGCTTGCCGTCCATATCGACGACGGACCCTTTCCGGAGCGAGCTGGCGGCGACCTTCAATGCGAAATCCTCGATGTCGTGCGCGGGGCGAACCCGCGTCTCGTGTGGTTCGATGGCGCACCCCTATAGCGATCGCGGCCAAGTTCGCCAGTTTCTTCGACGTCGCACCACGCGGCGCCCATGACTGAACCTGTCGCCTCGCCCTGGTGGAGCCGGCGGGTCCATGCCGACCGCCGCCCCTTCCTCATGATGCGTAACGCGATCACGCGGGCTGTCCGCGCGCGCTTCGAGGCCTGGGGGTTCGTCGAGATCGAGGCCGCCGCCCTGCAGGTCTCGCCGGGGAACGAGGCGCATCTGCACGCCTTCGCCACCGAGGCGATCGGGCCGGACGGCGCGCGGCGGCCTCTCTATCTTCACACCTCGCCCGAGTTCGCCTGCAAGAAGCTGCTGGCGGCGGGCGAGACGAAGATCTTCGATTTCGCCCGGGTCTGGCGCAACCGCGAGCGCGGGCCGCTGCACCATCCGGAATTCACCCTCCTGGAGTGGTATCGCGCCGAAGCCCCCTACGAGGCCCTGATGGACGACTGCGCCGAGCTCCTCGCCCTGGCGGCGCAGACGGCGCAGACCAAGGCCTTCGTCTGGCGCGGCCGCACGGCCGACCCGTTCGCCGAGCCCGAGCGGGTCACGGTGGGCGAGGCCTTCTCCGCCCATGCCGGGATCGATCTCCTGGCCACGATCGACGCTGCGGGCCAGACGGACCGCGAGGCGCTGGCGGCCGCCGCGCGGGCGGCGGGCTATCGCGTCGCGGTGGACGATACATGGTCGGACATCTTCAGCCGGGTGCTAGCCCATGCGGTGGAGCCGAAGCTCGGCGTCGGCCGCCCGACGATCCTTTGCGAATACCCCCTCGCCGAGGCCGCGCTCGCCCGTCCCAAGCCGGGCGCTCCGCGCGTGGCCGAGCGGTTCGAGCTCTATGCCTGCGGGGTGGAGCTGGCCAACGCCTTCGGCGAGCTCACCGAGCCGGCCGAGCAGCGCCGCCGCTTCGAGGCGGAGATGGACGAGAAGGCGCGCGTCCACGGCGAGCGCTATCCCCTGGACGAGGAGTTCCTGGCCGCCCTCGCCCACATGCCGCCGGCGTCCGGCGCGGCGCTGGGCTTCGACCGGCTGGTGATGCTGGCCTCGGGCGCGGAGCGAATCGAGCAGGTGATCTGGACCCCGCTCGCCGCCACGTCTTGACGCGCGGGCGCCTTCCGCGCGAGGCCTCGCTCATGACCGGCGCCGTCCTTCGCACGCCCCAGGCCCTGATCGACGCCGGCCTCGCCCCGGCCGGGCGGCTGGCCGAGCTCGAGGCCGTGGCCGCGCGCTACGCCGTGGCGATCACCCCCGCCATGGCCGAGCTGGCGGTCTTCGAGGGTGTCGCCCGCCAGTTCGTGCCAGACGGCGCCGAGCTCGACGTCCGCCCCGAGGAGATGGCCGATCCGATCGGCGACGCCCTCCACAGCCCGGTAGAGGGGATCGTCCACCGCTATCCCGACCGGGTGCTGCTGACGCCCACCCACGCGTGCGCCGTCTATTGCCGCTTCTGCTTCCGCCGCGAGACCGTGGGACCGAAGGGCGCGCGCGGCCTGACGCCGGCGGCGCTCGACGCGGCGCTGGCCTATGTCGCCGCCCGGCCGCAGATCTGGGAGGTGATCGTCACCGGCGGCGACCCCTTCATCCTGTCCCCGCGGCGGCTGAAGGCGCTGATGGGGCGCCTCGCCGCCATTCCCCACCTGAAAGTCGTGCGCTTCCACACCCGGGTTCCCGCGGTCGATCCGGCGGCGGTGACCCCGCAGCTCGTGGCGGCGCTGAAAAGTCCGGCCCAGGCGGTGTGGGTGGCGCTCCACGCCAACCATCCGAGCGAGCTGACCCCGGCGGCCCGGGCAGCTTGCGCCCGGCTGATCGACGCCGGCCTGCCCATGGTCAGCCAGACGGTGCTGCTGAAGGGGGTGAATGACGACCCGCAGGTGCTGGGCGCCCTGATGCGCGCCTTCGTCGAGACCCGGATCAAGCCCTACTACCTGCATCATGGCGACCTGGCGCCGGGAACGGCGCACCTGCGCACCGATCTGGCGACCGGCCAGGAGCTGATGCGCGCCCTGCGCGGTCGATTCTCGGGGCTTTGCCAGCCTACCTATGTCGTCGACATCCCCGGCGGGGCCGGGAAGGTCCCGGTAGGGCCGACCTATCTGGCGGACGGCCAGATTTTTGATCCCTGGGGCGGGGCGCACGCCTATGCGGATAGCGGGCAAAGTGAGGCATTCGCGCCACAGGCGAGTGGCGACGAATAATTCGTAGCAACTTGTGAGCGGCGCCGAAACGCGTCCTCAGGCATCATAGGGTTGAGCGACCCGGACGATATTGGTGATGAGGATGACGACCGTAGAGACCCCCTGGATCCGCAGCTTCGCTGTCTTGCCACGCAGGCTGACAGACGGCGGGGTCGTGTGGCTGCAGCCCTACGAATGGCGCTGGCGCCGGGTCATGAACGGCGCCCCGAGCGCGGTGACGCCGCCGACGCTGGAGACACGGCGGGCGTCACGCGCTGCACCGCCGAAGCTTACCGCTCCGGACGGCGTCGGCGTCCGCTAGAGAACCTTTCCGGTTCAGACAGCGTCCCGGCCGAGGGCTCGCCCCGGCCGGTTCGTATCAAGCGACGCTTACGACAGGACGATGAGCACCACGCGACGGTTCTGGGCCCGGCCATCGCGCGTGTTGTTCGGCGCGACCGGCGCGCTCTCGCCGTACGAGATCACGCCCATGCGGTTCAGGGCGACGCCCTGGCTGTTCAGGTACCGCTCCACCGTCTCAGCCCGCCATTCGCCGAGCTTTTCGTTGTAGTCGGCGGGGCCGACCGCGTCGGTGTGGCCCTGGACCTCGACATAGACGTTACGGTTCTCGGACTTCAGTCGGGTGACCAGTTCGCCAAGCTTGGCTTGGGCGTCGGGGCTCAGTTCCGACTTGTCGAACGGGAACTTCACGCCGTCGTCGCTCAGCACCATGCTGTAGAGGAACTTGCCCTCGGCCAGCTTGCCCGCGGCCTCGGCCCTGGCCAGCGCGTCCTTGGCGGCGCTGTCGACCGAAGTGATCCGGCCTTCCTGGGTGTCCACTTGCGCGGTCACCGGCGCGACCGTTTTCCGGACGAACTTTTTCGTGGCGCAGCCTCCGAGCGCCAGCGTGCTCATCAGCAGCACGCCTGCGACCAATGCGGTCGACTTTCTGTCCCTCATCACCATCTCCTCTTCGTGAAGGCCCTGGAGAACCGGGTTCGCCCGGTGTGGCCCAAGGTCGGATGAATCTTCCGCAAAGCGGCCAAATCTTGGCGATCCTAAACAAAGCTTAAGCCTAAATGCGCAGACTGGTCTGATCGGGGCGCCAAATCGCCGCTGGAAAAGTCCCATGACAATGACCCGGACCGCTTCATTCCGGTGGGCTTCAGACCACTTCGAGCCCGAAGACGATCGCGATCCCCAGGCCCAGCGCCGGATGCGCGGTTACCTGGAACAAATCGACTACACGGCCTATGCGGCCAACGTCGCCGTGCTGAAGCCCCTGGTGGGCGAGGCCGACGCCACGCGCTTCCAGCGCCTGGCGGTCGCGACGGCCCAGGCCCGGGGGCAATGGGTCGCCGAGGCCCTGGCGATGTCCGAGACGGGGGCGGCCCTGAGCCCCGCCCAGGCGGCGCGCCTTTCGGCCCTGCGCACGGCGCATGACGAACTCGCCGCGGCCTACGAGGCCCTGCGGCGGATGGTCGAGCGCGGCTACCTGACCTACAGGCCCGCCGCCGGCTAGGCGGCGGACTCGGGCGGGGGCACGCCCGTGGGCTTCTTGGTCTGGCCCAGGGCGCAGATCGACGCCCAGCCGATCCGCCCGTTCTCGTCATAGAGATCGCAATGGCCGACGGCCACGCCGTCGGTCGCGCCATGGGCGATCGACTGGTAGCCGACGAATTCCCCGGCGGGCAGGCGGTGCAGATAAAGCGTCAGGTCCGAGTTGATGTAGCCCAGGCCCTGGTCGCCGGCGTTGGCGAGCGGGCTCGCATAGTCCGCCCCGACCGCCACCCGCGCGAAGGGCGTCAGCGGCTCGCCGCCGACCAGGGCGCGGACTTCCCGCATCCAGGTCCGCCGCTGGCCGTAGACCCCGATCGTCCCGGAGATCGGCCGCAGGCTCCACATACCGTTCATGGTCGCCGGGATATCGCCGGGGTCGGGGATGGCCTGGGGACGGGGCGCGTCCCATTCGGGGCTGGACCAGACCTCGCCCGGAGGATTGGCCGTGCGGCGCAGGAACTGGCACGAGGCGCGCCCGGCGCTCTGGCCCTCGGAGAACATCTCGGCGTCCACGACCTTGATCCGGTGGCCGTCGCGAATCACTCGCGTGACGACCTCCAGGGGGGCCATGGTCGGGGACTTGTAGAGGTCCACCGTCAGGCGTGCGGGCATGTAGGCGGGATCGCCGTGCTGGCGCTCGATCTCGGCGGCCAGCAGGCCGATGACCACGCGGCCGTGCAGGCTGCCGGCGGTCCAGGGGCCTCGGGCGCAGAGGTTGGGGATGAGGCGTGCGCCGTCGCGCGTGAAGAAGGGCTCTTTTTCCATCGCCTGGATCTATGGCGGATTCGAAACGCCGATGCGACCCATCAGGCTCGACACGGTTCGGCGCGGATGGTCTCGTGGGGCGGCGACAGGAGGGATGGGTGAGCGTGAACAGCCAGCTTAATTACGGCGCCGCACGAGCCGTCGACATTGTTCAGGCGCTCGCCGCGCGACAGGTCAGCGCGCTGGAGCTGTTCGACGAGGCGGTCGCACGGATCGAGGCGCAGGACACCGCGATCAACGCCGTGGTGGTCCACGATTTCGAGCGGGCGCGCGAGGCCGCGCAGGCCGCCGATCTGGCCCTGGCGCGCGGTGAGCGCCGGCCCCTGCTCGGCCTGCCGATGACGGTCAAGGAAGCCTTCGACGTGGCGGGCCTGCCCACCAGTTGGGGCGCGCCGCAGTTTCGTGACGCCATCGCCGCGACGGACGCCGTCGCGGTCCAGCGGCTGCGGGCGGCCGGGGCGGTCATCCTCGGCAAGACCAACGTGGCGCTGAATCTCGGCGACTGGCAGACGGTCAATCCGATCCATGGGCGCACGGAGAACCCGCTGGATCCCAGCCGCACGCCGGGGGGCTCCTCCGGAGGTTCGGCCGCGGCCCTGGCGGCCGGCTATGTGCCGCTGGAGTTCGGATCGGACATCGGCGGCTCGATCAGGGTGCCGGCCGGGTTCTGCGGCGTCTACGGGCACAAGCCCACCTACGAGCTCGTCCCCCAGCGGGGCCACAAACCGGGCGGCGTGGACGAGGCGCCCGTCCCGCTCAATGTCGTGGGTCCGATGGCCCGCTCGGCCGCAGACCTGACGCTGGCGCTCGACGTAACGGCGGGGCCGGACATGGACCTTGCGGTCGGCTATCGGCTCTCCTTGCCGCCGCCCCGGCGCGAGCGGCTGGCCGACTACCGGGTGCTGGTCCTCGACTCCCACCCGCTCTGCGTCACCGGCGTCGAAATCCGCGACGCCATGGAGCGGCTGGCGGACTGGCTTTCGCGGCATGGCGCGACGGTGGGGCGATCGAGCCCCCTGCTGCCGGACTTCGCCGCGGCTCAGCGGGCCTATTCCGTCCTCGTCACCTCGATCTTCAGTCTGGGCGATCCGACCCGTCGCTCGCCCCATTCGGCGCACGACTGGCTGAACGCCCTGACCCTCCAGACCGTCATGCGCCGGCGGTGGGCCGAGCTGTTTCGGGAATGGGACGTGGTGGCCGCGCCGGTCTATGGGGTCGCGGCCTTTCCGCACGACGACCGGCCCCAGGTCGAACGCACGCTCATCATCGACGGGTCAGCGACCCGATACATGGATCAGATCGCCTGGCCGGGCGTGGCCACCTTCCCCCATCTGCCGGCGACCTCGGTCCCGATCGCGCGCACCGCCGAGGGGATGCCCATCGGGGTGCAGCTGATCGGCCCATATCTCGAGGACCGCACGACGATCCACCTGGCGGGGCTGCTCGAACACGTCTAGCGCGCCGCTCGCGCGCAGGTTCAACTGTCATGGTCGCGGGTCCAGAATTGGGCTCAGCCCTGGGAGGATATCCGCCGTGCACGCCCTTCGCGCGACCCGCCGACGTCTGTTGCAGCTCGCCGCCGTCCTGGCCCTCGCCCCGTCCGCCACGTTCGCCGCGCCGGCCCCGGGCCGGTTCACCATCGCGGTGATCCCCGACACCCAGAACTATGCGGACTACAAGAACCAGACCGCCGAGGGCTTCCCCTTCGACGCGCGCGAGATGCTCTTCGAGCAGATGCGCTTCGTGGCGGCCCATCTTGAGAGCGCCGGCGGCGACATCGCCTTCGTCACCCAGGTGGGCGACGTCTGGCAGCATCCGACGGTCACTATGGACCCCGATCACAAGGCGCGCGGCTTCAAGCGGGCCCCCAACCCGCTCATCGACAAGGGGCTCGCCCCGAGCCCCAAGGTGCGCACGGTGGAGATTCCGACGGCGACGGAAGCGTTCGGCCTGATCGCCGGCAAGGTCCCGTTCTCGGTCGTGCCGGGCAATCACGACTACGACGCCACCTGGAGCGTGCCCGGCTACAAGCCCGACCCGGTCTACAACCCGGATAATCCGATGACCCTCGGCATGCTGCACGTGGGCGGATTGACGAGTTTCCGCGAGGCGCTCGGCGACCAGACCGCGTTCTTCAAGGGCAAGCCCTGGTATGTCGCCTCGTTCAACGGCGGGGCCGACAGCGCCCAGATCTTCGAGGCCGGCGGCTACCGGTTCCTGCACATCGGCCTGCAGTTCGCCCCGCCGGACGACGTGCTCGCCTGGGCCGCGTCGGTGATCCGGCGCCATCCCGGCCTGCCGACCATCATCAGCACGCACGACTTCCTCGACACCGACGGCCGTCGCCTGCCCAATCCTTCCGTCGATATGCATCGGGTGGATCGGCGCGAGAACAATCCGCAGGACGTCTGGGACAAGTTCATCAGCCGCAACGCCCAGATCTTCCTGGTGCTCAGCGGCCATGAGCACGGTCAGGCCTATCGCGTGGACCCCGGCCGATCGGGCCGCAAAGTCCATCAGGTGCTCGCCGACTACCAGGACCGCGGCCAGACCGCGATCGAGGCCGGCGCCAAGAATCCGAGGCCCGCCGTGGGCGACGGGTGGATGCGGCTGATGACCTTCGACCTGGAAAGCGCCGCGCCGTCGATCCGGGTGCGGACCTATTCGACGCACTACAAGGCCTTCTCCGGCGAGGCGCCGACCTACGCGGCCTGGTACCGGCCCCACGAACAGCCGGCCATGACCGACGCCCAGTTCCTGGCGGCGGAGGAATTCACCATCGCGCTGGACGATTTCCGCGCCCGCTACGGCTCGCCGGGGCGCGTCGCCGTCCCGCCCACCCCGGTCCACGACCTCGGCGGCGGCATGGCCAGGTAGTCGAACTTGCCGATCGTCACGCCCAGATGGCGCAGGATCGCGTAGGCGGTCACGACGTGGAAGTAGCAGTTGGGCAGAGAGACGGCGGTCAGGAAGCTCAAGGCCTCGAACTTCTGCTCCACGCCAGGGGCCTTGAAGACCACCTCGCGGCCTTCCGCGCCGGTGAGATCCGCGGGGGCGATGCTCCTGACAAAGGCCAGCCCGTCCGCCGCCTCGGAGCGCGCCACGTCGAAGGTTTCGTAGGCGGTGCGCCACTCAGGTTGCTCGCCCTGCATGCGCCGCAAGGCGTCGGCCGAGTGGTTGAGGGCGAGGGCGACCTGGAAGCCGAGGGGCTGCATGTCCTCGCACAGCCGCGCCTGAAGCAGGCTGTCGGGCGAGCGGCCCGCGTCGCGGGCGTGGGCCTCGCCCTTGTCGAGCACGTTCTGCAGCCCCGACAGGGCTTGCCGGAACAGGGGAAGGGCGACGTCGAACATGCTCGCGCTCATCTTGGGCTCCTTCGCGGGTCGGCTCAGAGATCGGGCCGGATGACCGCCTTGCCGACCACCCGCCGCTCGGCCAGGGAATCGAAAGCTGCGCGCCAGTCGGCCAGCGGATATTCGCGGTCGACCCGGGGGCTGAGCTTGCCTTCATTGGCCAGCCGCCAGATCGCCTCCTGGTTCTCCTGGCCCTTTTCCGGATAGCGCCGGCCATATTCGCCGGCCCGTACGCCGATCAGGGAGAAGCCCTTGATGAGCGGCATGTTGACCGAAATCGTCGCGATCCGGCCGGAGGTGAAGCCCACCACCAGCAGGCGGCCGCCAAAGGCGATGCAGCGGACGCTCTCGTCGAAGACGTCACCGCTGACCGGGTCGTAGATCACGTCCGCCCCGCCGCCGGTGAGCGCCTTGACCTCTTCGCGGAAGCCCCGGCTGACATTGACGACGGCGTCGGGGGCGTAGGTCTCCTGGATCACCGCCAGCTTGGCGTCGGATGCCGAGGCCGCGATCACGCGGGCCCCCAGGTGCTTGCCCAAGTCCACCGCCGCCAGGCCGACCCCGCCGGCCGCGCCGTGCACCAACAGCCACTCGCCGGGCTGGATCTTGCCGTAGCGGACCAACGAGACGTAAGCCGTGAGATAGGCCGCCCCGAAGCCGGCCGCCTGGCCGAAGCTCAGGCCCTCCGGCTTGCGTCGCAGGCGGTCTGCGGCCGTGACGGCGAATTCGCTGATCCCGCCGATCCGCGCGCCGCCCACCACCGGGTCCCCGAGCTTCCATTGCGTGACGCCCTCGCCCAGGGCCTCGATCTCGCCGGCGAGCTCCATCCCCGAAATGAACGGCAGGTCCGGCTTGTGCTGATATTCCCCGCGGGTCTGCAGAAGATCGGGGAAGTTCACCGCCGCGGCGCGTACGCGGATGCGCACCTCGCCCGGCCCGGGCTTGGGCGTTTCGATCTCCTTGAGGCTGCAGCCGGCGTAGTCCGCGGCCAGTTGCTCAACGACCAAGGCCTTCATGCCGTCCCTCCCTCATGGTTTGCGCCATCGGCCATAGGCTCAGGCGGGGGCCTTGGAAAGCCCCTGGGCCGCGCCTTAGCGAGCCGATCGCCACTGCCAGGGCGGCAAGGCCGAGGGGCTGCAGGCGGCGCGGCACTGGCCCCAGTCGGGGGCGCAGGGCTCCGAGTTCTCGCCGGCCGCGCAGAAGTAATAGGTCCGGGCGCAGGCCAGGGTGCATCGGCTGGCGTCCGCGCGCGCGGGCGGCGCAGGCAGGATCGGCAGCGGGGGCTCCGGCGTGTCGGAGCGGATCGGCGCAGCCTTGTCCGGCCGCTGGACGACATGCATCGGCTGCGGCCGCACCCGAGCGCCGGCTTCCTTGGCCGATGCGAGCGTGGGCGCGATCAAGGCGATCAGGATGAAGGCGGCGAGCCGGCGCATGGCCCAGGGTCGCCGCGCCCGCTTAAGGGCGCGTTAACCACGTTTTCGACCCGGGTCCTTGGTTACTTGGCCTTGGGGGGACGCGGCGCCGGCGGGCCGTCTTCCAGCCCTTCGATCAGCGCCCGCAGATGGTCTGGGACCGGGCAGGATTCCAGCATCGACTGCAGGGCTGCATCCAGCTCTTCAAGGCGCTCCGGGCTCGGCGTGTCGGCCCTGCCTGACGGGTCATTGCGACTTGAATTCAACGCTACTGATCGGGCCGGCATGAAACGCTCCGGTTGGCCCCCCGAGGCCCGCCAAGCCCTTAACCATGCTCCCGGTTCCCGGCGCTTGTGAGGCGCAAATCGGGCGAAGATGCTCCGTTAGCGGCCGATGCGGTCGAAGAGGGCCATGGCGGCGGCCGGGGCGCGCACCTTCCCCTCGTGGATCACGAAGGCGTAGACGTCGCGCGGCCCCGCCGCCGGGGCCGGCGGCGCGAGGGGCGCGAGGTCTGTGGGGACCTCGCCGCGCGCATAGGCGGTCAGGCGCGCCGCCCACAGGTCCAGCGCCTCGGGGGGATAGCCCGTCTCGATCGCGTCCGAACCCATCAGCAGCCGCACATAGGCGACGTCGGTCACGCCGTCGGCGATCATCGGATAGGCGTCGTTCTCCGAGACGCAGATCGAGACGCCGCGGCCGCGGCACAGGTCTACGAAGGCCGGGTCGGCGAAGCTCGCATGCCGGACCTCCACCACATGGCGCAGCGGCGCGCCGTCCTGCCGGGCGGGCAGGAGATCGAGGAAGGCGGCGAAGTCCTTAGGATCGAAGACCTTGGTCGGCATGAACTGCCACAGGATCGGCCCGAGGCGATCGCCCAGCTCAGTCAAGCCCTGGCCCAGGAACCTGGCGACGGAGTCTCCCGCGTCGGCCAGCACCCGGCGGTTGGTGCTGAACCGGGACGCCTTGACCGAGAAGCGGAAGCCATCCGGCGCGGCCGCCGCCCATTTGGCGAAGGTCGCCGGCGACTGGGTGGAATAATAGGTGGAGTTGATCTCGATGGCGGTGACGTGGCGGCTGGCGTAGGCCAGCTCCTCGGCCTGCTTCAGGCCCGCCGGATAGAAGACGCCCCGCCAGGGCTCGAAGGTCCAGCCCCCGATGCCCGTCCGGATCGTTCCCGTCGTCTCGGCCATGACCGTCTCCGCGCCGTCGTTCGATGTGGACTTCCTGCCACGACGCGCCGGACCCGTCACGAGGGGGCTTGGCGAAGCGGCGCAGCGTCCTGACCCGCTCCCGTCCCCAGGGTTCAATCCGCTCCAGGCGGAGTATCGCTGGAACGCCTGGCCCTTGCGACCGCGCCAGGCCACACCCGAACATGCATCAATTCAGCTTGATATATCAAATAGGTTTGATGTATGAGGGTGTCATGAGCACGGTGCAAGGTCATCCTGAAATCACCCCGCCCGAGTTCCTGCAGCTCGCCGGGCATCCCCTGCGTTGGCGCCTGCTGGGCGAGCTGGCTCGGAGCGACCGCATCGTGCACGAGCTGACCGCGCTTGTCGGCGAGCCTCAGAACCTGGTCTCATACCACCTTGGCAAGCTGCGCGAGGGCCGCCTCGTACGCGCGGGGCGCAGTTCCGCCGATCGCCGGGACACCTATTACGGGCTTGATCTCGCGCGTTTCGGCGACCTTTTGTCGGCGACCGGCAGGACGCTCCACCCCGGCCTTCGGCTCACCCCGCCCTCGCGGGTCGACGCCCTGGCAGGGCCGGTGAGGGTGTTGTTCCTGTGCACGGGCAACAGCGCGCGCTCGCCGATGGCGGAGGCGCTGGCCAGGGCTCGATCGGGCGGGGCGATCGAGGCCTACAGCGCCGGCAGCCATCCCAAGCCCATGCACCCCAATGCGGTGCGAGTGATGCGAGACGAGTACGGCCTCGACCTGGCGGCTCACGCGCCCAGGCGCCTGGAGGTGTTCGCGGACCAGACGTTCGACTGGGTGATCAGCCTGTGTGACCGAGTCCGCGAGGTGTGCCCCGAGTTCCCCGGCCGCCCCGAGACCATCCACTGGAGCATCGCCAACCCGGCGACCGGCGATTCCGACGACGTCACATACCCGCTGTTCCAGCAGGCGGCCGCCGAGCTGGCGACCCGCATCGAGTTCCTTCTCGCCGTGCTCGCCGACCGAACACCCGCTCCCTGAGAGCCAAGGAGAATCCCATGATCGACCCCCATGACATGGTCAGCGTCCGCTACATGGTCGACGACGTCGAGGAAGCGGTCGCCTTCTACACGAAGTTCCTCGGCTTCGAGGTTCTGTCGAGCTTCGGGCCCGCCGTCGCCAACGTCGCCCGCGGCCAGTTGCGGTTGATACTCAGTGGACCGACCAGCTCCGCGGCGCGGCCCATGCCGGACGGCGCCAAGCCGGGCCCCGGCGGCTGGAACCGCATTCACCTCATCGTCGACGACATTGAGGCCGAAGTCGCCCGCCTGCGCGACGTCGGCGCTCGGTTTCGCAACGACATCCTCGAAGGACCGGGCGGCAAGCAGATCCTGATTGAGGACCCCTCCGGCAACGCCGTCGAACTTTTCCAACCCGCCGCTTTCAACCCGGCATGATGAGACACAGGCGTTCCTGGCGCCTGCGAGGACGGAGGAAGGAAGATGACGACAGGCAAGCCCGGGGTGGCCACCTACTTGGACCGATCAGAAATTCCGGATCATCAGAGCCGCGCCTTGCGGCGATGGTGGAGCGCGTTCACAGCGTTGCTCGTGGCGGCCATCTTCGTCGAGGCGGCCTTCGCTGGCGCGATGTTGTCGGGCTCCGGCTGGGCGCGCACGGCGCATGTGGCGACTGCAGGGATGCTGATTGTTTCGACGACCGCCGCGGGCCTCGTCTGCGTCTTCACCCTCCGCCGTATCCAGCACGGACTGAAACTCGGCTTTATTCTGTTGGCGCTGGCGACGGTGATCTTCCTTCAGGCCGCCGTAGGCGCATTGTCCGCAAGAGGCGCCAACCTCCTGTGGGTCCATGTTCCTCTCGGCGTCGCATTGGTCGGGTTCGCCGCGCAAGCCGTGGCTGATGCCCGCAGATTGCAGCCATCGTCTCGGCCATGACTGTTCCCGCGCCTCCTTCGACAATTAAATTCCTGCCATGCTGCGCCACGCCGCGCTTTCCGCGTCACGATGGGGCTTGGCGAACTGCGCTGGGACTGGTTTGTATCTAAGCAGTGTTCACACGGAGTCGCCTCGGGGATTCGGCCGCGGCAAGCGTGTCTCCCACGGTCTTCAGCGAAACCAGCACCGCATGCGCCCCCTCCGACCTGCAGCCTTCATGGCGTGCCTGGCGCTTTCGGCCTGCGCGTCCACGCGCGCGCCCGAGGTCCCGCTGCCGGCCGCCTATGAGGCTCAGCCCGGCGGCGGCCTGCCGGTGCAGCAGCTCGACCGCTGGTGGACGGCCTTCGATGACGCGCAGCTTTCGGCCCTGGTCGAAGAGGCCCTGGCCCGCAGCCCCGACGCACGCACCGCGGCGGCCCGGCTGGACGAGGCCAGAGCCACGGCCCGCAGCGCCCTGACCCGTTTCCTGCCCCAGGGGGACCTGACGGGCTCGGCGGAGAAGACCCACACCGAGCAGCTCGCCGGCACGGTGGTGAATATCCCCGGCTTCTCCAACAGCGGGGACAGCGAGCGCTACGCGGCCAATTTCGACGTGAGCTGGGAGGTCGATCTCGTCGGCCGGTTCTTCGCCGTGCGCCGCGCGGCGAAGGGGGAGCGGGCCGCGGCGCGGTTCGAGTACGAGGGCGCCCGGGCCAGCCTGGCGGCCAATGTAGCGGACGCCTGGTTCCAGGCGCGGGGCCTGGCAATCCAGCTCGACGACGCCCGCGAGACCCTGCGCATCCAGACCGAGCTGCAGCAGATCGCCGACCTGCGGGCGCAGCGGGGCCTGGGCGCCGCGGCCGACGCGGACCGGGTGGCCGGCGAGCTCGGCCAGGCTCGCAGCCAGGCCGCCGCCCTGGAAGCCGAGCTGCAGGCGGCCAAGCGCACCCTGCTGGCGCTGATCGGCGATGCGGCGCGGCCCACCGCCGCCCTCGAGACGCCGGCCAGCGTCGGCGCGATCCCGCCGATCCCGGCCACCACGCCCAGCGAGCTCCTGGCCCGCCGGCCCGACGTGCGCGAGGCGCGGGCGAAGCTCGCCGCAGCCGCCGGGCGCTCGGACGTCGCCCTCCTGGCCTTCTTCCCCACCTTCATCCTGACCCCTGGCCTCGGCTGGTCCAAGATCGTGCAACCGGGTTTCTCATCCACCTCGCAGAGCTGGTCCATCGGGGGAAACGGGACACAGCCGGTGCTGTCCATTCCGCAGCTCCTGTTCGACCTGAAGGCCCAGAACGCCCGCACCCGCCAGGCGGCGATCGGCTATGAAAAGACCGTGCAGACCGCCTTCGCCGAGACCGACTCCACCCTGGCGCGCCTGGACGCCGACCGCCGCCGGGTCGTCTTCCTCCAAGAGGGCGAGGGCAGGGCGCGCCGCGCCTACGAAGCCGCCCGTATCCGCTACAGCCGTGGCCTCGACAGCCTGGAGTCCGCGCTGTCCGCCGAGCAGTCCTGGCGCGCCACGCGCACGGCCCTGACCTCCGCCCAGGTCCAGGGGCTCCGGCGTGTGGTCCAGGCCTACAAGGCGCTGGGCGGCGGATGGCCCGCGCAAACCCTTTCCGCCGACAAACCGGCGCGCTCCGAAAGCCCCGCATGACGCCGCCCCGTCTCGTCCTTCTGCTCGCGACCTTTGCAGCCGTGGCCATGCCGGTCGGCCTGGCCGGCTGTCACAAGGCTCCTGAGCGGGTGAGCGACTCCGAGCGGGCGCTCTCGGTGCGGGTTGTCGAGATCGAGCGCCGTGCGCTCAGCGGGACCCTGGCCGCGTCCGGCGACCTAGTGGCGCGCGAGGAAGCCGCCGTGCTGCCGGAGGTGAGCGGCTATCGCGTCGCCCGGGTGCTGGTGGACGAGGGCGCCCATGTGCGCCAGGGCCAGACCCTGGCCCAGCTCGACGGCGACCTGATCAACGCCCAGCTCGCCCAGCAGACCGCGCTGGCGGCCCAGGCGGCGGTGCAGGCCGAGCAGGCGGCGGCGGAGGCCGCCCGTGTGGCCGGTCTCGACAAGCAGGGCGTGCTTTCCCAAGAGCAGGTGGAGCAGCGGCGCTTCCAGGCCAGGGCCGCACGCGCCAACGCCGACGCCCAAGCCGCCGGCGCGCGCGACATCAGGACCCGCGCGGGCAAGCTCGCCGTGACCGCGCCCGTATCGGGGCTCGTGCTGCAACGGACGGTGCGGCCCGGCGACATCTCCGCCGTCGGGGCGAGCGAGCCCTGGTTCCGCATCGCCCGGGACGGCGAGGTCGAACTGGCGGCCCAACTGTCCGAGGCCGACCTTGCGAAGGTGCGGCCGGGCCAACACGCCCAGGTGACCGTGCCCGGCGGCCTGGTGGTGAACGGCGTAGTGCGCCTGGTGAGCCCCAGCGTGGACGCCCAGACCAAGCTGGGGGCGGTGCGCGTGCGCCTGCCGGTGCGCCCGGAGATCCGCTCCGGCGGTTTCGGCCGCGCGGTGTTCGCCGGCGCCGGCGCCGATGCCCTGGTCGTTCCAGAGACCGCCATCCGCTATGACGCCGACGGCGCCGCCGTGGTCGTCGTCGGCCCCGACAACCGCGTCAAGCGCGTGCTGGTCCAGACCGGGCAACGCGCGGGCGGTTTGGTGCAGCTGACCAAGGGCCCGCCGGTCGGCGCGCGGATCGTGGCCGCCGCCGGGGCGTTCCTGCTGGACGGCGACAAGGTGCGCCCGGTGGAAGGCGCGGCCCTGGCGACGCCGGGGCGCGGTTCGCCCCGATGAGCGGCGGCGGCAATTTCCGCATCTCCGCCTGGGCGATCCGCAACCCGATCGCCGTGGCCGTCCTGTTCCTGGCCCTGCTCGTGGCGGGGTCGATCGCCTACACCAAGCTGCCGATCAAGCAGTTCCCCAACGTCGAATTCCCTATCGTCTCAGTCACCGTCACCCAGAGCGGCGCGTCGGCGGGCGAGATGGAGACGCAGATCACGCGGCCGGTCGAGGACGCGCTGGCGGGCCTTTCGAACATCAACAGCATCCGGTCGGTGGTCACCCAAGGGGTCTCGACCACCATGCTCGAGGTCAATCTTGGCCAGGACCTCAAGAAGAAGACCGACGAGGTCCGCTCGAAGATGGACGCGGTGCGCGCCCTGCTTCCGCGGGAGATCGACGAGCCCACGGTCGCCCAGGCCGATGTCGACGGCCAGGCCATCCTCACCTACGCGGTCGCGGCGCCGGCCATGGGGGAGGAGGAACTCTCCTGGTTCATTGACGATACGATCACCCGGGCCCTGCAGGGGCAGAAGGGCGTGGGCCGGGTGGCGCGGATCGGCGGGGTCTCGCGGGAGATCAACGTCATCATCGACGCGGACCGCATGGCCGCCCGCGGCCTGACCGCGCCGCAGGTCAACGAGGCGCTTCGCACCTTCGACCTCGACGCGCCGGGCGGGCGGGTGGCGGTGGGCGGGCGCGAGCAGACGGTCCGCGTGCTGGGCTCGGTCAACACCGTGGCGGCCCTTCGGGAGCTGACCATCCCTACGGGCGACGGGCGCCACGTGAAGCTCTCCGACATCGCCGACGTGGGCGACGGGTCGGGCGAGGCGCGCAGTTTCGCGCGGCTGAACGGCCGCCCGGTGATCGGCTTCCAGGTCATGAAGACCAAGGAGTCGAGCGACATCGCCGTCGAGGATGCGGTCACGGCGGCGCTGGACCAGCTCGCGGTGCAGCACAAGCAGGTGACGTTCACCCGCATCTTCTCATCGGTCACCCTCACCCGGGAGAACTTCACGGCCACCATCCACGTCCTGCTGGAGGGCATGTTCCTGGCGGCCCTGGTGGTGTTCCTGTTCCTGCGGGAATGGCGGGCGACCCTGATGGCCGCGGTGGCCATGCCGGTCTCGCTGATCCCCACCTTCCTGGCGCTCAACGCCTTCGGCTTCTCGCTCAACATGGTGACGCTGCTGGCGCTCACCCTGGTGGTCGGGATCCTGGTCGACGACGCCATCGTCGAGGTGGAGAACATCGAAAAGCGGGTGGCCGCCGGCGCGCGGCCCTACCAGGCGGCGATGGAGGGCGCGGACGCCATCGGCCTGGCGGTCGTCGCGACCACCATGGCCATCGTCGTCGTCTTCACGCCGGTCTCGTTCATGCCGGGCATCCCCGGCCAGTTCTTCCGCGAGTTCGGGCTGACCGTCTCGGTGGCGGTGCTCTTCTCCCTGCTCACCGCCCGGCTGCTCACCCCGCTGATGGCGGCCTACCTGCTCAAGCCCAATGTCGACCCGCACCCGCGCAAACCCTTCGAGGGCTTCTATCGCGACGCCCTGGATTGGTGCCTGGACCACCGCATCATCGCGGCCATCGGCGGGGGCGTGCTGTTCTTCCTGTCGCTGGGCCTCACCGGTCTCTTGCCCCAGGGCTTCAGGCCGGCGGGCGACCCCGACTACCTCTATGTCAGCATGCAGGGCCCGCCCGGGGCGACGGCGGCCGACATGTCCGAGATCGTCGACCAGGTGACGCGGGTCATGCAGACGCGGCCGGAAGTGACCGGGACCTTCGTCCTGGCCGGGTCCTCGCCTGCAGCGGGAGGATGGGACTCCGTGGGCGGGGCGGACCTGCGCAACGCCACGGGGACGGTGCTGCTGGACCCGAAGCGCAAGGCCTCGGGGGACGAGATCCGGGCCGCCCTGCGCGGGGCGTTGCGGCGGATACCGGACGCGCGGGTCAACTTCCTGAGCCCCGAAGGCTCGTCGGGATATGAGGCGACGCTCGTCAGCGAGGATCCCGTGCTTCTGGCGCGGACGGCGACCGAGCTGGAGCGGCAGATGCGCACCCTTCCGATCATCGCCAGCCCCCGGCCGTCCGTCGCGCCCAGCGCCCCGGAGCTGATCATTCGGCCGCGCACGGCCGAGGCGGCCCGCCTTGGGGTTTCCGCCCAGACCATCGCTCAGGCCGCCCGGGTGGCGACCGTCGGCGACATCGACGCCAATGTGGCCAAGCTGACCGACTCCGAGCGCCGCATCCCGATCCGCGTGCGCCTGCCGGCCGACGCCCGCGCCGATATCGACCGCATCCGCAACCTGCGCCTGCCGACCGCCAGCGGCGGTTTCACCACCCTGGACGCCGTGGCGGACGTCATTCTGCAGGCCGGGCCCGCGCGGATCGACCGCCTGAACCGACGCCGGATGCAAAGCGTGGCGGCCGAGCTGAACGGTGTGGAGATGGGCGAGGCCAACAAGGCCGTCGAAGGGCTGCCGATCATGCGCCACCTGCCGCCCGGGGTGACCCGGGCAGCCACTGGCCAGATCCAGGCGCAGAAGGAGATGTTCGCCTCCATGGGCCTGGCGGTGTTCGCGGGCGTGTCGATGATCTTCGCCGTGCTGGTCCTGCTCTTCCGCTCGTTCTTCAAGCCGGTGGTGATCCTCTCGGCCCTGCCGCTGGCGGTGGGCGGGGCATTCCTGGGTCTCCTGGCCTTCAACCTGTCGCTCAGCGTGCCCTCGCTGATCGGCTTCCTGATGCTGCTGGGTCTGGCGGCCAAGAACTCGATCCTGCTCGTGGAGTACGCCATCGAGCGCGAGCGCGAGGGCATGAGCCAACGCGACGCCCTGCTCGAGGCGTGCCGCGAGCGGGCGCGGCCGATCGTGATGACCTCGCTGGCCATGGCCGCCGGCATGCTGCCCACCGCCTTCGCCCTGGAGAAGGGCTCTGAGTTCCGCCAGCCCATGGCGGTGGCGGTAATCGGCGGCCTGATCACCTCGACCATTCTGTCCTTGGTGCTCGTGCCCGTGGTCTATGAGTTCGTTGACGACTTCGAGAACTGGCTGAAGCCGAAGCTGGCGCGGCTGATCACGCCCCGGGAGGCGACGCCTCGGCCCGCGCCCGAGGACCGGTACTGACGGGCCGGCCCTGGCCGACCCACACAAATCAAGCGGGAGGAATTCTTGGCCAACTACGTGACCGGCAAGTCCATCGTGATCACCGGCGCCGGCGGCGGCTTCGGCAAGCTGGTGTCCGAAAAGACCGCCGCCCTCGGGGCGAAGGTGACCTGCGTCGACATCAACGGGGCGGCGGCCGAAGCGGTCGCGGCCGGCGTCCGGGCGGCGGGCGGGATCGCCCAGGCTGTGGCCGCCGACGTCACCCAGATCGCCGACATGCGCGCGGTCGCCAAGGCGGCGGTCGCCGCGAACGGCGCCATCGACGTGATGGTCAACAACGCCGGGATCATGCCGCTGGCTTTCATCGCCGACCACGAGGCCGCGCTGGAGGCCTGGAGCCGGTGCATCGACATCAACATCAAGGGGGTGATGAACGGCACGGTCGCGGTCTACGACCAGATGATGGCCCAGGGGCGCGGTCACGTGATCAACCTGTCCTCGATCGCCGGCAACCACCCGGCCGCGGGCTCGGCCATCTACGGCGCCACCAAGGCGGCGGTGAACTACTTCTCGGAGTCCCTGCGGGTCGAGGCGCGGGGCAAGATCAAGGTGACGATCATCAAGCCGACCGGCGTGATGGCCACGGGGCTCGGCGCCTCGGTGGTCAACCCAAAGGCCGGCCTGGGCATGATGGGACAGAACGCGCCCGACTTCGCTGAGGCGCTCGCGCAGATGCGGGCGGGAACCTTGCCGCCAGAGATGCTGGATCCGCAGAACATCGCCTACGTGTCGCTGGAGCCGGTGCATATCGCCGACGCCATTGTCCACGCGATCAACCAGCCCTGGGGCGTCTCCCTCGGCGACATCACCATCCGGGCGGCGGGGGACCATTTCGCGCAGTGAAGGCGGCCTGACGCTTCCCTTTCCCCTGGAGGGGGGAAGGGCCGGAGAGGTTGGGTCAGCCCCCGACGAACCGGTTGAACCGTTCGAAGGCCGCGGCGAACTCTTCCTTGAAGTCCTGGACGACGGCGGTGGCCGATCGCACGGACTCGATCATGCCGACGCCCTGGCCGGACTCATAGGTCGCCAGTTCGCGGGCGCGCTGGGATCCGGCTTCCGCGGCCCGCAGCGTCTTGTTCATGGCCGGAACGCTGATCAGCGGCATCAGGGGAAGCGGCAGGGCGCCGGGCGAATCCGGGCTGTCCCAGGCGGCGTTCCAGGCGCTCTTCAGCTGCCGGTTGGGCTTTCCGCTGCGCGCCGTGGAGCGCACCGTATCGATTGACCGCGCCGCAATCATCTTCTCGCGGATCACCGGGCTGGTCTCGGCGTCGCTGGTCGCCAGCCAGACCGTGCCGGTCCAGGCGCCTTGCGCGCCCATCGCCATGGCGCCGGCCATCTGCTCGCCCGTCACGATGCCGCCAGCGGCCAGGACCGGCGGCGCGCCATAGGGCGCCACCGCCCGGATCACCTCCGGAACGAGCACCATGGTGGAGACCTCGCCGCAGTGCCCGGCCGCCTCGCCCCCTTGGGCCACGATGATGTCGACGCCCGCCCTCACCTGCTTGATGGCGTGATCCTTGGCCCCGACAAGGGCGGCCACGGGCACGCCCGTCGCCTTGCCGCGCTCGATCATCAACGGCGGGGCGACGCCCAGCGCATTGGCGATCAGCTTGATGGGGTGGCGGAACGCGATCTCCAGCAGCCGCTCGGCCTCGTCCGGCGCCGTGGGCGGCAGCCGCTGGCGGATCACCTCGTCCCGGCGAATCTGCACGTCGTGCCTGGCCAGCAGCTCAACGACGAAGTCGATATGGGCGGCCGGAATTGCGGCGATGAAGTCGTCCAGGCTCATGCCCGACTCGGCCTGCTGCGTATTAGGGAAGAGGATGTCGACGCCATAGGGCTTGCCGTCGACATGGGCGTCGATCCAGGCCAGCTCTTCCTCCAGCTGGTGCGATCCGTAGGAGCTGCAGCCGAGCACGCCAAAGCCGCCCGCGCGGCTGACGGCCGCCACGACGTCGCGGCAATGGCTGAAGGCGAAGAGCGGAAACTCCGCCCCGGTCATCCGGCAGATTTCAATGTCCATCACAGACGCCTTCTCAAGGTCTCAACCGGGTCCATATATCTACCCAATTGGAGAACCGCGCAAATTCGGCGCTGCGATCGGCGTCAGGGCGCCTCGTAGCCGTGCTTCTTGATGATCTGCAGGGCCGTGGGCGAGCGCAGGAAGGTGAGGAAGGCCTTGGCCGCGGCGTTGGACTGGCCGGGATAGAGCAGGATCGCCTGCTGGACGATCGGCGTGTGATCGGCCAGGGGCACCAGCCAGCGTGAGCCGCTGGGCTCGTTGATCACCTGCGACCAGGCCACGAAGCCGAGTTCGGCGGCGCCGGTGTGGACGAACTGATAGGTCTGGGCGATCGAGGTTCCCATGACGATCTTTGGCTTCACCTTCTCGTAGACGCCGAGCTTGCGCATCGTCTGCACGGCGGCGACGCCGTAGGGCGCAAGCGCCGGGTCGGCGATCGCGACCTTGGCGAACCGGCCCTTCCCCAGGATCGCGCCGCCCTGATCCACCAGCGCCGCATCCTTGGAATAGAGCGCCAGCCGGCCGATGGCGTAGGTGAAGCGCGTGCCGGTGACGCCGACGCCGTCCTGCTCGGCCTTCTTGGGACGGTCGGCGTCGGCAGAGAGGAACACCTCGTAGGGCGCCCCGTGGGCGATCTGGGAATAGAACTGCCCTGAGGAGCCGAAGCTCAGGATGGCGGTGTGGCCGCTCGACGCCTTGAAGGCCGCCGCGATCTCCTTGGCCGGCTCGGTGAAGTTGGCGGCGACGGCGACCTGGGTGTCCGCCGCCGCGGCAAGCGTGGGCGGCAAGACGAAGAGCGCCGCGAGGGCGAGGCCGAGGACATGCAGGCGTCGCGTGATCATGGAGTGTCTCCGGCTCACCTTCAAAGCCGCACTCGTTATGAAGTCGAACTACATAGCGGTCCAGTGGGTCGTAGAGCCTTTTTGGAATATCCGTGATCGGGGCTGCCAAAGGGGCGGCGGGCGCCTAGGATTGCGCAGACATGCAAACCTGGGAGGCGCGGCGATGGACTTCATAAGGGTCGAGACCCGAGAGAACGTGACGACCATCACCCTGAACCGGCCGGAGGTGCTGAACGCGGTCAACGCCCAGATGCACGACGAACTGCAGGCGGCGTTCGACGCCTTCGCCGCCGATCCGGATCAGCATATCGCTGTCGTCACCGGGGCGGGCGAGCGGGCCTTCTGCGCCGGCAGCGACCTCAAGGCCGCGCACGCGCCCTATCCGAAGAACGGTTATGCCGGTCTCATCGAGCGGTTCGATCTCGCCAAGCCGGTGATCGCCGCCGTGAACGGTCTGGCCTTCGGCGGCGGGTTCGAGATCGTATTGGCGTGCGATATCGTCATCGCCGACGCTGCCGCCCGCTTCGGCCTTCCGGAACCGCGGGTCGGCGCCGTGGCGCTGGGCGGCGGCGTTCATCGACTGGTCCGCCAGATCGGCCTGAAGCCCGCCATGGGAATGCTGCTCTCAAGCCAAAGCATCGACGCGGCCCAAGCGCTGTCCTTCGGCCTCATCAACGAGGTCACGCCCCCTGGCGAGCTGCACCTGGCGGTCGCCCGGTGGTGCGCGGAAATCCAGAAGGGTGCCCCCACCGCGGTCTGGGCCACCAAGGAGGCCGCCCTGCGCGGCCTTGAGGAACCGAGCCTCGGGGCGGCGATCCGCGCCCAGTCGAGCTATCCCGCCTGGGTCGCCCATTTCTCCAGCGAAAACGCCAAGGAGGGGCGGCGCGCCTTCGTCGAGAAGCGGCCGCCGAAATGGACGGGACGCTAGCAGGGGTCCAAGGTATCGGGCGTGTATCAAGGCGGACATGCTGCGGCCACGCCGGCTGCGCAGGATCGTGGGCCTTGGAGTGCGTTCAATGATCTCTCGTCTCACGCTTGCTTGCATCGCCCTGATCTGGACCTCCGCCGCCTCGGCGGACGAGGCCATCAAGACCGGGACGAACGAGGCGCCGCCTGCTGCGCCTGTTCAGACCGCCGCGATCCCGCAGTCTGATCCGTCCGCCCAGGCGATCGGCGACTGGGCGCAGGGGGTGATGGCTGGCGCGCCGTCGCCCGAGGAGCCGAAGCCCGACGCGCAGCGCTGCGAGGCCTCGCCGGACAAGAAGCCCCATGGCGCGGTCTGGGGCGGCGTCGGGACCGGCGGTTATCGCAATGTCGGCGGCGTGGTGACCCAGCCGGTGGGCAAGTGCGGCAGCGTCACCGTCATGATCGACCACACCGAAGGAAACTACGGCCGCCGCTATCGCGGCCGCTGATCCCGCCGCCCTGTCGCCCCCTACGACCCAGGGATCGGCAGGATCTCCATGATCTCCACGGAGTCGCCGGGGAAGATCGTGAAGTGCGGATGGCCCTGGAAGAGCTCCGCGGCCGCCTGCTGCGACTCCGCACGCAGAACGACATAGCCCGTCACCCGGTTGTGGATGTCGGACACCCCTTCGGCGGAGGTCTTCTTCGTGACGCCAAGCGGGCCGCCGCCGTCGACGATGTGGGCGGCGTTGCGCGCCATCCAATCGCCCCAGGCCGCCATGCCCGCGGACCGGGTCTCGTCGCTCATCTGCGGCGCGGCGCCCGGGTTGGCGGGCGGCGATCCCATGTACAGGGCCAGGAACGTCTTCATCTGAATCTCCGGTCGAGGCGGGGTCGCGGATTGCGTCCCTTAGAACGCACGATGCCAAAGGTCGACGCCGCGTCGCGCTGACCTAGAGCGGCCGCCGTGTCACCTGCATCCGACCCCTTCAGGTTGCAGTGCTTGGAACCGCTCTCGTCAGTCGTTAGGATGCACCTGAGGATCATCGAGGGCGGAGCGCAATGGGCCTAGGCGGCTTGGTGTTGGCTGCGGCTCTGCACCTGACGAACGCCGGGCCTACGCTGGTACCAGCCGGCGGGGCCAAGTGTGCGACCAGCGGCCCCGATTGGCGTCGTCTGCCTATGAGCGTTGATGACTACATGCGGGCCTATCCCGCGAACGCGCTAAAGGAGCGCCGCTCAGGGCGAGGCGTCGTCGATTGCGCCGTCGCGCCGAACGGGAAACTGCAGGATTGCAGAGTTGTGCTGGAGGATCCCGCGGGCTCTGGCTTTGGCGACGCCGCGTTGAAACTGACGCGTTTCTATCGCTTCCGGCCGCCCTGCCCGGGCGAAAATAGTCGGATCACCTTGCCGATATCGTTCAATTTTCGATAGTCGGCCGGCGAGGCTGGGCGGAAAGGCGGCGCTGAGCATGTGGGCGGACGGAGTGTTCGGTGCACCGACAGACGCCGCGCTTTACGGCGGCGCGCTACTGCTCTGTGTCGCAGTCGCGTTGGACCGAGGATGGCGGCTCGGCCGCCCGAGTTTTCGCGGAGCAAGGACGGCGTTCTGGGTTATCGCAGCGATCGGGCTGCCCGTTCCCCTTCACTTCGCCTGCGGCTTTGGAATGTGGGCTGGCTTGATCCTGTTCGAAGGGGTGGGGTTGCCCGCTGCATTCGGCGCGGCGCTTGGATGGGTCCTCACGCCGCCGCTCGCCTGCTTCCTTGGCCTGCAGATTCTGGCTGTCGTGCTCACCGTACGCGACGATCCACGCCGCTCAGGCCATACACCCTAACCGGGCTTGGACACGCGAATAGCGTTGGATCTCACTGAGCCTCATCCAGCCTACAGCAAATCTTCCCGTCCGGCCTTGCGCACGGCCTCAACCGCCTCGCGGACGGCCGCGGCGTTCTTGCGCGGAACGACGAGGACGACGCCGTTCTCCACCACCACGGCCAGGTCCTCGACGCCCGAGAGCACCACGGTCGGGCCGTCGGAACGCACCAGGCAGCCGCTGGTGTCGGTGACGATCGCCGGGCCGTCGAGGGCGTTGCCTTCGGCGGTGCCGGGCGAGAGGGCCCACAGGGCGTCCCAGGCGCCCACGTCGCTCCAGCCGATGTCGGCGGAGACCACGCCGGCGCGGCCGGTCTTTTCCAGGATGGCGGTGTCGATCGCCTCGGCGGGCGCGGAGAGGAAGTCCTGCGACAGGGCGACGACGTCGCCCTTGCGGGCCGCATTGGCCACCGCCGCCCGAGCGGGGGCGGCGAGGGCGGGGGCCAGGGCCTCGGCTTCCTCCAGGAAGGCGGACGGCTTGAACATGAACATGCCGGCGTTCCAGGTGTAGGCCGGGTCGAGCACATAGATGGCCGCCGTGGCGGCGTCGGGCTTTTCCACGAAGGCCGCCACCCGGCGCACCTTGGCCGTCCCCTTGGCGGCGCGGATATAGCCGTAGCCGGTGTGCGGTTCGGTGGGCTTGATCCCGAAGATGACGATGGAGCCGGCCTGGGCCGCCTCGACGCCGGCGGCGATGGCCGCGTGCAGCGCCGCCACGTCAGCCACGAGGTTGTCGGCGTGGATCAGCATGACCAGGCCCTCAGGGTCGGTCTCGGCCGCGAAGACCGCCGTGGCGATGGAGGCCGGGCCGGTGTTGCGCGGGGCGGGCTCGGTGAGGATGGCGCGGGGCGCACAGCCGACGGCGGTGAGTTGCTCGCGCGCCAGGTCGGCGTGCGGGGCGGCGCAGACCACCAGGGGCGGATTGAACATCGGGCCGCGGACCCGCAGCGCCGTGCCCTGGATCAGGGTGTGCTCGCCGCCGAGGCGATGAAACTGCTTGGGCGCACCTTTGCGCGACAGGGGCCAGAGCCGCGTTCCGGCGCCGCCGGACATAAGGACGGGGGTGATTTTCACGGTCATGAGGGTCAGGCCGCGTCCGCCGGGGGGTCGAACTCGGCGACCAGGTGGCCGGGCGCGATCTCGCGCAACTCCGGGGCCAGGATCGGCGCGTTGGGGTCGACGGGCAGGCGCGAGGGCAGGAAGCGAAGGGCGCTGCGGGGGTCCATGGGGCTGGGCGGTTCGCCGACGAGCTTGAGGCGCACGCGATGGCGCTCGCGCGCAGGGTCGGGGATGGGCGCGGCCGAGAGCAGGGCCTTGGTGTAGGGGTGCTGCGGATCGGCGTAGAGCCGATCGCGGTCGGCCAGCTCCATCACCCGGCCCAGATAGAGCACCATCACCCGGTGGCTGATCTCGCGCACCACGGCCAGGTCGTGGCTGATGAAGATCATCGCCAGGCCCATGGCCTTCTGCAGCGCGATGAGCAGGTCGATGATCTGGGCGCGGACGGAAACGTCGAGGGCCGACACCGCCTCGTCGCAGATCACCAGCTTCGGTTTCAGGATCATGGCGCGGGCGATGCCGACCCGCTGGTTCTGGCCGCCGGAGAGCTCGTGCGGGTAGCGGTTGATCAGGGCCGGGTCGAGCTCGACCTGCTCCATCATGGCGCGGACCGCCGCCTCGCGCTCGGCGCGGCTCATCCCGGGCTTGAAGACGGTCAGCGGCTCGGCGATGGACTCGCCGATGGCGGCCCGGGGATCGAGACTGGCCAGCGGGTCCTGGAAGACGATCTGCAGGTCTTTGCGGGCGGCGCGCAGTTCGTTCTGGTCGGCGGCGGTCAGGTCGCGGCCCATCAGGGTCACGGCGCCGGCGGTGGGCGGGATCAGGCGAAGAACCGCGCGGGCCAGGGTCGACTTGCCCGAGCCGCTTTCGCCGACCACGCCCAGGGTCTCGCCCTGGCGCACGTCGAAGGAGACGCCGTCGACGGCGCGCAGCATCTTCGGCGCGGTGAAGGCGCCGTCGCGGATGGGGAACCAGACCTTCATGTCGCGCGCCTCGACCACGACAGGCGCGTCCACCGCCGCAGGTTCGACGACGGGGCGTCCGCCGCGATCATCGCGGTCCAGGCGCGGAATGGCGGCCAGGAGGGCGCGGGCGTACTCGGTCTTCGGTGCGGCGAAGAGGGCCTGCGCCTCGTCCTGCTCGACATAGGCGCCGTTCTTCATGACGCAGACCCGGTCGGCCAGGCGGGCGATCACGCCCATGTCGTGGGTGATCAGCACCATGGCCGCGCCCGTCTCGCGCTGGAGATCGGCCATCAGGTCGAGGATCTCGGCCTGGACGGTGACGTCGAGGGCGGTGGTGGGCTCGTCGGCGATCAGCAGCTCGGGGCCGCCGGCCATGGCAGCGGCGATCATCACCCGCTGGCGCATGCCGCCGGAGAGCTCGTGCGGGTACTGGCGCATGCGCCGGGCCGCGTCCGGGATGCGGACCTTGTCCAGCCACTCGCGGGCGCGCTTGGCGGCGGCCTCGCCGGAAAGGCCCAGGTGCAGGCGAAGCGGCTCGGCGATCTGCTCGCCGATGCGCACGTGGGGGGTGAGGGCGGTGAGCGGGTCCTGGAAGATCATGGTCATCTTCGAGCCGCGGATGCGGTTCAGCGCCCTGGGCTTGAGGCCCAGGAGCTCGGTCCCGAGGAACTTGGCCGAGCCGGTCGCGCGGCCGTTCTGCGAGAGGAGGCCCATGACCGCCATGAAGGTCTGGCTCTTGCCCGAGCCGCTCTCGCCGACCACGCCCAGGGTCTCGCCCCTGGCGACGGCCAGGGAGACGCCGCGCACGGCGTGAACCGACCCGTCATAGGTGTCGAACTCGACCTTCAAGTCGTCGAGGGAGAGAACGGGTTCGGCCACGCAACGCCTCGCTCTTGGGGAACGCCCACCCCTGTATAACCGCAGTTCGCGCCCGCACGCCCCCTTCGAGACGCGAAAACTTAAGCGTGGCGAGCAAAGCGGCGTTAGAATGGCGCCCGTGCCCCAGGACGCCTCCTCCGCGCCACGCCCCACCCTGTTCCTCGACCGCGACGGCGTGCTGAACGTCGACCACGGCTATGTGCATCGGTGGGAGGATTTCGACTGGATCTCCGGAGCGCGTGAGGCGGTCAGGCGCTTCAACGCCGCCGGGTGGCTGGTGATCGTGATCACCAACCAGTCAGGCATTGGCCGAGGCTACTACACCGAGGACGAGATGCACGCCCTGCACGAGCATATGCAGGCGGGTCTGGCGGAGAAGGGCGCGCGGATCGACGCCTTCTATTACTGCCCGCAGCATCCGGACGCGGCCGAGGAAGCCTATCGCCATCCGGACCCGCCGGACCGCAAGCCGAACCCGGGCATGCTGCTGCGCGCCCTGGCCGAATGGCCGGTGGACCGGGAGCGCTCGATCATGGTGGGCGACAAGCCGGCGGACCTGGAGGCGGCCCTGCGCGCCGGGGTGCGGGGGCTGCTGTTCGAGGGGGGCGACCTCGACAAATTCCTGGCCGACCATGGGATCCTGCCTTGAGCGGCTCGCCGATGATCGAGGTGCGTGGCCTGGTCTACGACTACCCGACCCTGCGCGCCCTGCACGGCGTCTCCCTCGACATCGAGGTCGGCACGGTCCTGGCCCTGGTCGGGCCAAACGGAGCCGGCAAGTCGACGCTGATGCGCTGCATCGCCGCCATGGATACGCCGACCGAAGGCGCCGTGCGGGTGGCGGGTCTCGACACCCAGGCCGATCCCCGCGCCGTCCACGCGGCGATCGGCTACCTGCCGGACTTCTTCGGCCTCTATGACGAGCTCAGCATCCGCCGCTCGCTGATCTACGCCGCCCGTTCCCGCGGCGTGGCCCAGGGGGCGGTCGATGCGGCCGTGGCCCGCGCCGCGGCGCAGGTGCAGCTCGACGACCGGATGGAGCAGCGCGCCGGCGAGCTATCGCGAGGCCTGCGCCAGCGGCTGGCCATCGCCCAGACGATCGTCCACCAGCCCAGAGCCCTTTTGCTCGACGAACCGGCGGCCGGCCTCGACCCGGAGGCGCGCCGCAGCCTGTCGGACCTGATCCTCAATCTGGCCGGCGAGGGCATGACCATCGTGGTCTCCTCGCACATCCTGGCCGAGCTGGAGGACTATTCCAGTCGCATGCTGATGATCCGCGACGGCAGGGTCGCCGGCGGCGGCGTGGTGGCGGCCGGCGTGCGGGACGAGGCGCGGGTGAAGGCGACCTTCGCCGACCCGCCCGCCGACCTTGCGGCGCAGCTGGCGGCGATGGGCGTGGCGGTGGAGCGGCGCGACGGCGACGTGGTGGAGATCGCGCTGGGCGCCGGCGAGGACGATGCGGCGCTGCTGACCCGGCTGGTGACGGCTGGGCTGCGGATCCGGGCCTACCAGCCGGTGACCCGCACGCTGGAGGACGCCTATATGGCGCAGGCCCCGCGATGAACCCGGAATTCGAGCGCAACCTCTGGCTCGAGGCCTCGCCCGGGCGGATCGCCTGGGCGGGCGTCGCCCTGGCGGTGATCTACGCGATCACGGCCCTGGCCAGCGCGCGCGGGCTAGGCGTGATGGCGGGCGCGCTCTCAGCCGTGGGCGCGGCGGTGTTCGTGGCCTGCGGCCTGATCTGGGGGGCGCGGGCGGCGGGCGGGTCGGTGCTGGACGAGATCGCGGACCGCACCTGGGACTTCCAGCGGCTGAGCGCCCTCGAGCCCTGGGCGATGACCTGGGGCAAGTTGTTCGGCGCGGCGAGCCTCGCCTGGCTTTGCGGGCTTTCCGGTCTGGTGGTGATGGCGGCCGGCATGCTCTGGCTGGGCGCGCGGGACGCGATCACCACGCCCCTGTTCATGGCGGCCCTGGCGGTGCTGGTGCAGGCCGTCTGCATGGGTGCGGCCCTGATCGGAGTGCGCAAGGCCCGCGCCGAGGGCCGCGCGGCGCAGAGCCGCGGCGTGGCCGGCGGCCTCGTCATCGGCGCGGTGCTGCTGTTCGTGGTCGCCACCTCAGACGGCTTCAGGCACGGCGCGCCGGTGCGGGACATCACCCAGCTCTTCACCGCCAAGGCCCCGGTCGCCTGGTGGAGCCTGACCTTTCCCGCTGGAAGCTTCCGCCTGGCCGCGGCGGCGGCCTTCGCCGGGTGGGCGCTGGCGGGCGCCTGGCGGCTGATGCGGCTGGAGCTGCAGATGCGGTCCGCCCCGGTGGTGTGGCCGGTCTTCCTGGTGTTCCTGGCGGTGTTCGTGGGCGGCCTGGCCTATCCGGCCGCGGGGCTGGCGGCGGCGCTGCTGAGCGGCGCCCTCATCAATGTCGTCTGCGCCTATGCCGCGGCCTTCGCCGAGCCGGCCGACCGGGTGCGGCTGCGGCTGTTCGGCGCCGCCATCGGGCATGATCTCGATCGCGCGGTGCGGCTGGCGCCGGCGGCCATCGCCCCGGTCGTGCTCGCGATCGTGCTGGCCGTCGCCGCACTCGGCGTCGCGCCGATGGAGCGCGGCGAGGCCGGTCAGGCCTGGCAGGTCGCCGCCCTGATCGCCTTCCTGGTCCGCGATCTGGGCGTGATCGCCTTCCACCGCTTCGGGCCGCGGCCGCAGAGGGGCGACTTCGGCGCGGTCCTTACCCTGGCGCTGCTCTACCTGGCCGGAAGCATCCTGGGCTCGATGTTCGGTCACGGGGGAGCGGCGTTGTTCGCCCCCGTCACCGGGCCGGCGGGCCTGGGCCTCGCGTCGGGCGCGGTTCAGGCCGTGATCGCCTGGCGGTTCGCGGTGAAACGCTTCAAGGCCCCGGAGACCAGCGCGGTCTCTCAGTAACCTAACCCGCTCAGCGCTCCATCTTGAGCAGCAGCGCCTCGAGCGCCGCCAGGTCGTCGGCGTCGCGGGCCGGCTTGTCCCAGCGGATGCGGTTGATGCGGGGAAAGCGCATGGCGACGCCGGACTTGTGGCGGGTCGAGCGCTGCAGGCCCTCGAAGGCCACCTCGAAGACGAGGCCGAAGGTCTGGTCCGCCCGCACGGACCGCACCGGGCCGAAACGCTCCACCGTGTGGTCGCGCACGAAGCGGTCGATCTCCTTCAGCTCCTCGTCGGTGAAGCCGAAATAGGCCTTGCCCACGGGGGTCAGGCTGCGCTGACCGGCGGCGTCCTCGGTCCAGACGCCGAAGGTGTAGTCGGAATAGTAGCTGGATCGCTTGCCGTGCCCGCGCTGGGCGTACATCAGCACCGCGTCGATCAGGAACGGGTCGCGCTTCCACTTGAACCAGGGGCCCTTGGGCCGGCCGGCCTCGTAGATCGAGTCCCAGCGCTTGAGCATCAGGCCCTCGGCGAGCTGGGGATCGCCCTCGGGCGGCGCGGCGCGCAGGGCGGCGAGCTCGGCCCAGGTCTCGAAGGGCTGCAGGGGCGACAGGTCGAGGCGCGCGCAGTCTTGGGCCGTGACCAGGGCTTCCAGCCGGCGGCGGCGCTCGGCGAAGGGCAGGGGGCGCAGGTCCTCGCCGTTCTCGGCCAGGAGGTCGTAGGCGCGGATGGCGGCGGGGAAGCCGGCCAGGGTCTTGGCGTCGACGGTCTTGCGGTTCAGGCGCTGCTGCAGGTCGCCGAAGGGGGCGAGCCTGCCCTTGCGGATGACCACCAGCTCGCCGTCCAGGGCGCCGTCGAAGTCCAGCGCAGCCAGCACGTCAGCGAAGGTGTGGGAGATGTCGTCGCCGGTGCGGGTGTAGAGCCGGCGATGTCCGCCCTCCAGCACCGCCTGGACGCGGATGCCGTCCCACTTCCACTCGGCGGCGTAATCGGCGGGGTCGAGCTTGGCGAAATCCACCGCCTCGTCGATCGCCTGGGCCAGCATGGCGGGGCGGAAGCGGCCGGGGGCGTCGGCCGAGGGCCGGTCCGAACGGCCCTCCAGCCAGGCGAACAGGTCCTCATAAGGGGGATGCAGGGCGTGCCAGACCTCCTCCACCTCGGAGACCGGCGCGCCGCCGAGGTCGGCGGCGGCCTGTTTGGCCAGGCGCGCCGAGACGCCGACGCGCAGGCCCCCGGTCATTAGTTTGAGCAGCGCCCAGCGGCCGGTGGGGGCCAGGGCGTCGAGCCAGCCCTCGATCAGCGCCTGGACCTCGGCGCGGGAGGCGCCGCTGAGCGCGTCCACCACCTCCGAAAGCTCCGGCTCGCGGTTGGCGCCGGGGCGGGCGGGCCAGGCGAGGGCCACGGTCTCGGCCAGGTCGCCGACGAAGTCGTAGGACCAGCGGAACAGGAGCGGGTCCATCCGCCCCTCGATGGCCTTGCGGATGAAGGCCGGCTTGGCGGCGTTGAAGGTCAGGTCCCCGGTGAGGGCGGCCAGCGCCCAGCCCCGGTCAGGATCGGGCGCCTGCGCCAGGTGGTCGCGCACCAGGGTCAGCTTGGCGTTGCGCGAGGCCGTCAGCGACAGGCGATCCAGCAGCTCGGCGAAGGCGCGCATCCGGTGAAGTTGGGGATTTGGGAGAGGTTTGGCGAATCTGGGGCTCGTCCTTCTCCCCTTGTAAGGTGAAGAATCGCGGCTTCACCAGATCCGGGCCCGCTCCTCCGGCGCCGTGAACATCTTGTCGCCGGGCTTGACGCCGAAGGCCTCGTAGAAGGCGTCGATGTTGCGCATGGGCACGTCGACGCGGGCCTCGGGGGGCGAGTGGGGGTCGGAGACCAGGCGCTGGCGCACGCTCTCGTCGCGGGTGCGGGTGCGCCAGACCTGGGCCCAGCCGAGGAAGACCCGTTGCTCGCCGGTGACGCCGTCCAGCACCGGAGCGGGCTTGCCGCCCAGGGACAGGTGATAAGCGTCGAGGGCCAGAAGGAGCCCGCCCAGGTCGGCGATGTTCTCGCCCATGGTCAGGTCCGGGTTGATCTTCATGCCGGGCGCGGGCTCGACGGCCGCATAGAGCTTGCCGAGCTTGGCCGCCTCGGCGGTGAAGCGGGCCTCGTCCTGGGGCGTCCACCATTCGGTGAGGCGCCCGTCGCCATCGGACTTGCGGCCCTGGTCGTCGAAGCCGTGGGTGATCTCGTGGCCGATTACCCCGCCGACGCCGCCATAGTTCACCGCCGGGTCGGCGTCGGGATCGAAGAACGGCGGCTGCAGGATGGCGGCCGGGAAGACGATCTCGTTCTTGGTGGGGGAGTAGTAGGCGTTGACGGTGGAGGGGGTCATTTCCCACTCGCCGCGGTCCACGGGGCCGTTCATCCGGGCGACGCGGAAATCCCAGTCGAAGTCCGTCGCGCGCTCGACATTGCCGTAGAGGTCGCCGTCGCGGATCTGCAGGGCCGAGTAGTCCCGCCACTTGTCGGGATAGCCGATCTTCACCGTGAACTTGGTGAGCTTCACCAGGGCCTTGGCCTTGGTGTCCGGGCCCATCCAGGTGACGTGCTCGATCCGCGCCTTCATCGCGGCGAGGATGTCGCCCACCAGGGCCTCCATCTTGGCTTTGCTTTGCGGGGGGAAATACTCGGCGACGTAGATCTTGCCGAGGGCTTCGCCCATCTGGCTGTCGACCGCCCCCACGGCGCGCTTCCAGCGGGGCTTCTGCTCGGGCTGGCCGGAGAGGGTCTTGTTGCGGAACTCGTGGTGCGCCAGATCGAAGGGCTTGGACAGATAGGGCGCTGCGTTGTCGGCCAGGTTGAAGGCCGCCCAGGCCTTGAGGGTCGCCACGGGCGCGGCGGCGTAGATCGCCGCGATCTTCGGGAAGGCGGTGTTCTCCTGGGCGATCACCCGGGTGACCGAGCCGACGCCGGCGCCGTCGAGATAGGCCTTCCAGTCGAAGCCCGGCGCGAGGGCGGAAAGCTTGGCGGTCTCGACGGGGTTGTAGGTCTTGTCGTCGTCGCGGCGCTCGGCGCGGGTCCAGGAGACGCGGGCGATCTCCGTCTCCATGGCGACGATGGCCTTGGCCTGGGCTGGCGCGTCCGGCCAGCCCGCCAGGGTGAGCATCTTGGCGACATAGACCTCATAGGCGGCCTTCTGGGGCGCGAAGTTCGGCTGCAGGTAGTAGTCGCGGTCGGGCAGGCCCAGGCCCGCCTGGCTCAGATAGACCGCGTAACGGAGCGGGTCCTTGGCGTCGTCATAGATGGAGGCGCCGAAGAACGAGCCGCCGAACGCATGGACCGAGCGGCCCATCAGCCGGGCGATGTCCGTTCGCGTCTTCGCCGCGCGGATGGCGGCGAGTTCAGGAGCCAGGGGCTTTGCGCCGCGGGCGTCGACAGCTTTCTCGTCCATGAAGCTGCGATAGAGGGCGCCGATCTTGGCCCGTTCGCCCGTGGCCGCCTTGTCGGCCGCCGCGGCCTCCAGGACGGCGCGCATCCGCGCCTGGGAGAGGTCGTTGAGCCGGTCGAACGCCCCGAAGCGCGCGCGGTCCGGCGGGATCACCAGCTTGGCGATATAGGCGCCGTTGGCGTAGCCGTAGAAGTCGTCGCCCGGCTTGACCGCCAGGTCCCGCCCCGCCAGGTCGAAGCCCCAGGTCCCCATCCGCGGCGCCTGGACAAGGTCGACGGCCGGGTCGGCGAGGACGGCGGCGGCGGGGGCGGAGAGGGCGAGCACGGCGGCGAACAGGCGAAGTTTCATCCAGGGTCCTTCAGGCGACGAACGCACAAGTTGCATGATCGCCGCAGAGAAAGCCTCCTTACAAATTCGTTACGGCTCCCGGCGCGGCCGGCCATGCTCTATGAGAGCGCCATGAGCGATGCGACAAGCGCCGGCGAAGATTGGGCCACGAAGACCGAGCAGCAGGTGCTGGACGCGGCCCTGCGGCTGATCCCGCTGAAGGGCTGGAGCCAGCCGATGGCGCTGGAGGCGGGCGCGGCGGCGGGCCTTTCGGCGGGCGAGACGCGGCTCTTGCTGCCACACGGGCCGGCGGACCTGGCCGCCCTGCTGTCGCGGCGGCACGATGCAGCGGCCCTGGCCGCGCTGTCGTCGGTCGATCCTGCCGCCTTGAAGATCCGCGATCGCATCGCCCGGGCGGTGGAGGCGCGGCTGGACGCCGCCTGCGCCGACGAGGCCAGCGTGCGCCGTTGGACCGGCTATCTGGCCCTGCCGCCCAACATGGCGCTGGGCGCCCGGCTCCTGTGGGAGAGCGCCGACGTGCTCTGGCGCTGGGCCGGCGATACGGCCACGGACGAGAACCACTATTCCAAGCGCGCGATCCTCTCGGGAATCCTGGCGGCGGGCCTGGCCATCCGCCTGACCTCGGGGCGGGCCGCGGCGATGAAGCACGTCTCGTTGCGGATCGAGAACGTCATGGCCTTCGAGAAGTGGAAGGCCGGCGTGAAGCCGCCGGACATCCTGCGCGACATCGCCATGGCCCTGGCGAAGATCCGGTATCGGTGAGGCGAGCTACAGCGGCCGCAACCGGTTCACGTGGCCCATCTTGCGGCCGGGCTTGGCTTCGCGCTTGCCGTAGAGGTGCAGGCGGGTGTCGGGCTCGGCGGCCCAGCGGCGCCAGTCGGTCGCCTCGTCGCCGAGGAGATTGAGCATCTCCACGCCGGAATGCGGCGAGGGCGGGAGCAGGGGCCAGCCGGCCACCGCCCGCACATGCTGCTCGAACTGGTCGATGGCGCAGCCGTCCTGGGTCCAGTGGCCGGTGTTGTGGACGCGCGGGGCGATTTCGTTGACCAGCAGGGTTCCGCCCAGAAGCTCGAACAGCTCGACCCCGATCACCCCCACATAGTCCAGGCCGGTCAGGATGCGGATGGCGATGGTCTCGGCCTGGGCGGCGGTCTCCGGCGAGGCGCGGGCCGGGGCGATGGTGCGCCGAAGGACCCCGTCGGCGTGGTGGTTCTCGGCCAGGGGATAGACCATGACCGCGCCGTCGCGCCCCCGGGCGGCGATCACCGAGAGCTCGCGCACGAAGGCGGCGGGTGCCTCGACGATCACCGGAACCCCGCCCAGCGCCCGGAACGTTCCGGCGGCGTCGGCGGCGTGCTCGACCCAGCGCTGGCCCTTGCCGTCATAGCCCTCGCGGCGGGTCTTCATGAGGACCGGCGCGCCGAGTGTCATCACCGCTGCGGTCGCGCTCTCCTCGCTGTCGGCGGCGGCGAAGGCGACGGTGGGCGCGCCCACGGCGTTCAGGAAGGTCTTTTCCTCGAAGCGATCCTGGGCGGTCGCCAGGGCCCGGGCGCCGGGGGCGACGTTCGCGCCGAGCGATGCCAGGGTCTCGACCGCCGCCACAGGGACGTTCTCGAATTCGTAGGTGACGACCTTCGCCAGGCCCGCGAGGCGCTTCAGGGCGTCGGGATCGTCATAGGGCGCGACGATGGCGTGGGCGGCGACGCGGGCGGCCGGCGAGTCGGGCTCGGGCTCCAGGATCGCCACGTCGAGGCCGAGACGCGCGGCGGCCAGGGCGAGCATGCGGCCAAGCTGGCCCCCGCCGAGGATTCCCAGGGTGTCGCCCGGGGCGAGCGGTGTGGTGGTCACGGCAGGCCTACGCGTCCTCGACGGTTTCAGCCACGCTGGCGGTCTGTCGCGCGCGGTGGGCTTCCAGCCGTTCGGCCAGGGCGGGGTCTGAGAGGGCCAGGATCTGAGCGGCGAGCAAGCCGGCGTTGCGGGCCCCGGGCTCGCCGATGGCCAGGGCGCCCACAGGCACGCCGGCCGGCATCTGGACGATGGAAAGCAGGGAATCCATCCCCTTCAGCACCTTGGACTCCACCGGCACGCCGAGCACCGGCAGGCAGGTGAGGGAGGCGGTCATGCCGGGCAGATGGGCCGCCCCGCCGGCGCCGGCGATGATCACCTTGAAGCCGGCGGCCTTGGCCCCCTTGGCGAAGGCCACCATGCGTTCGGGGGTGCGATGGGCCGAGACGACCTTGGCCTCATAGGCGACGCCGAGCGCCTCCAGGCTCTCGGCCGCGCCGCGCAGGGTCGGCCAGTCCGACCGGCTGCCCATGATGATGGCGACGGGGACGGCGGAAGCGCTCAATCTTGCACCATCGGATCACGGCCCCCGGCTGCGGAAAGGCGCGGAGTATAGGCGCCCCCTTTGCGCCCGCAACCGATGACCGTTAGGTTTAACGCTACGGCAGCGGGTGAAAGGCGATTCTCGCCATGAAGATCTCCGGCGTGCGTACCGAGTCGCTTCCCGATCGGCCACGCGCCGCCGGCCGCGGATCCGCAGTCGCGGCGAGCGCGGCGGTGGACAGCGCCGGCTTCCTGGGCCTGACCCCGGCCGAGCTCACCGCCCCGGTCCAGCGGGCCCTGCAGACCCTGATGGTCGAGATGGACTCCCTGCGGGCCGAGGTCGCGCGCCTCAAGGCCCAGTTGGCCGAGGCCGAGACCCTGGCCGATCAGGACGCCCTGACCCCGGCGCTGAACCGGCGCGCCTTCATGCGTGAGTTGCACAGGGCCCGGGCGTTCCGCGAGCGCTACGGCTCCCCGGCGAGCCTGGTCTATTTCGACCTCACCGGCTTCAAGGCGGTGAACGACCGGTTCGGACATGCTGCGGGCGATGCGGCCCTGAACGCGGTGGCCGAGCGGCTGATCGCCAACGTGCGGCAGAGCGACGTGGTGGGCCGCATGGGCGGCGACGAGTTCGCGGTGATCCTGGCCCAGGCCGACGGAGCTACGGCCCAGGTGAAGGCCGAGTCGCTGGCCAGGACCGTGGAGGCCGCGCCGATCGAGTTCGGCGAGTGGTCGGCGCCGCTGCACCTGGCCTACGGGGTCCATGAGATCGCACCCGACGCCGAGCCCGAGGCGATCGTCGCCGCCGCCGATGCGGCCATGTACGCAAGGCGGCGCCAGACGCAGGGCTGAGAGCGTCGCCTTCTCCCTTGCGGGATAAGGATCGCGCCTTCACGCGATGATGTCGGGGGTCAGGTCGTCGTGGATGCGGGCGATCTCGTCCTTGAGGGCCAGCTTCTTCCGCTTCAGGCGGCTGATCACCATCATGTCGGGCAGGGGCGCATGGGCCAGGGCTTGGATGGCGGCGTCCAGGTCGGCGTGGTCCTGGGTGATGATCACCAGGCGGGCCCGCAAGTCGCGCTCCCATTCCTCGTCGTCCGCGTCGTCCAGGAACGGCTCCACCGATCGATTGTCCGGGGCGGGATCGGGACGGCCGGGCGCTTCGAACAGCAGGCCCTTGGCCAGCGCCTGGGCGAGGGCGTCGAGGGGAGCCTCGGGGATCTCTACGGACCAGGCGGCGGCGGCGGCGCTCAGGGCCTGGGCCGGACCCGCCCGGCCGCGCGGCGGGTGAGGGGTCAGCGATTCCAGCGCCTGCAGCAGCGCCTTCTCGGCGGCCAGCTCAAGGTCGGCGGCGCCGGACCGGACCGACTCGCGGTCGGCGTCGGTGATCGGCGGGCGGGGCGTCTTCAGGTCGCGTCGGACGCCGCGCAGGGGCAGGGTGGTGACCTTTTCCCAGGCCCGTGCGATCTCGACCGCCTCGGCCAGCAGATGCGGATCGTCGACCCGCGCCCAGACGGACCAGAGCAGGAAGTCCACCGACAGGCCGCAGCGGTCCTGCAGCTCCAGGCAGGCCTCGGCGACGCCGGGGCGCCCATAGGCCGCGCTCGCCCAGTCCCAGAGCGACATGTCAGGCCTCGCCGCTTGAAGGGCCGACGTCCTGGCCCCAGCGTTTCACCGGGCCCCAGGACAGACCGAAGAGATCGAGCGCCCGGCCCACGGACTGGTCGACCATCTCGGCGAGGCTTTGCGGGTGGGCGTAGAAGGCGGGCAGGGGCGGGGCGATCACGGCGCCCATTTCGGCCAGCTTCACCATGGTGCGCAAGTGCCCGAGGTGGAGCGGCGTTTCGCGCACCATCAACACCAGGGGGCGGCGCTCCTTGAGGGTCACGTCCGCCGCGCGCGTCAGGAGCGAGGCCGTGGCGCCGGTGGCGATCTCGCTCATCGAGCGCACGGAGCAGGGCGCGACGATCATGCCGAGCGTCGGGAAGGAGCCGGAGGCGGGCGCGGCGCCCACATCCCCCGGGCGATAGGCGACGTCGGCGCGGGCCTGGGCGTCGGCGACGGTCAGGCCGGTCTCCTGGGCCAGAGTCAGGGCCGCGGCGCGCGACAGGACGAGATGGCTCTCCACGCCCAGGTCACGGCAGGCGTCCAGCACGCGCAGCCCATAGGCGACGCCGCTCGCCCCGGTGACGCCGACGACCAGCCTTGGCTGCTCCGGTCTGCTCATCCCATCGGGTCCCTGCGTCCACATTCAAGGCGCCGCGCCGAGTTCACGGCGCGCAAACATATGTGATCTGACAGCCTCGCGCAGCGGGTGTTCACTTCCGGAGTCTTCCCACTGCATGGAGCTTGGATCATGGCCGTTGAAGCCCGTATCCGCGAACTGGGATTTCGTCATGAGAACCTGGAAAACGCGATCCAGGATGAATTGAGACGGCCAGCATACGACGACATGAAGCTCAAGGAACTCAAGCGCCAGAAGTTGAAGCTGAAAGAAGAGATGGAAGCGCTGCGACAGCGCATTCACTGATCTTCTAGCCCGCGCACCAGACCGCCGACCCGCGCGCAGCGGGCCAGGCGGTCGCTTCGCGTCGCCTATTCCTCTGTGTCGAACGCTTCCTCGGGTTCGTAAGCGTCCTCCGGCTCGACAGCCGCGTCCTCCACCTCAGGCAGATCGGCGTCCGAGGCCGGCCTGAGCGTCGCGCCCTCGGGCTCGACGACGCCACGCTTGGCGTCTTCCTTGGCGCGCTTCTCGGCGGCCTTCTTGACCACCGCGTCCAGCTCCATCTGGGTCGACAGGCCCAGGGTCACCGGGTCGACCGGCTTGATGTTGTTGGCGTTCCAGTGACTGCGGTTACGCACCTGGTCGATGGTCGCCTTGGTGGTGCCGAGGAGACGCGAGATCTGGGCGTCGGTGATTTCGGGGTGATTGCGCAGGAACCAGGCGATGGCGTCCGGCCGGTCCTGGCGGCGCGACACGGGGGTGTAGCGCGGGGCCTTCTTCACGGGCTTGAGCAGCTCCGCATGGCGGCTCTTCTGGGCCTTCATGCGGTACTTGGCGTCCTTCTGGGCCGCGTCCAGCTCCTCGCGGGAGAGCTGGCCGTTGGCGATGGGATCGGCGCCGCGGATATCGCGCGCCACTTCGCCGTCGGCGATGCCGCGGACCTCGAGCGGGTGCAGGCCGCAGAAGTCGGCGATCTGTTCGAAGGTCAGGGAAGTATTGTCCACCAGCCAGACGGCGGTCGCCTTGGGCATCAGGATTTCAGTCATGGGGGCGTTCCAAAAATGAAGGCGCCCGGCCTTTCGGCCGGGCGGGATCGTCATTCGCATCTATAGGCGTCTTTGACGCCCAAGAAAACGACAATCCTAAGCCTCGATCAGGTTCCGCTCCTCGGCCGCAGAGCGCATGGCGCGCTGCAGCTTTTCGAACGCGCGAACCTCGATCTGGCGTACGCGCTCGCGGCTGACGCCGTATTCGCCGGCCAGGGCCTCCAGGGTCGTCGGATCGTCCTTCAGGCGACGCTCGGTCAGGATGTGCCGTTCGCGGTCGGTGAGTTCGGTCATCGCCGCTTCGAGCAGGCTCATCCGGATGGTCATCTCCTCGTTCTCGGCGACGATGCTCTCCTGGCTGGGCGCATTGTCGTCGGCCAGCCAGTCCTGCCATTCGCTTTCGCTGTCCGAGCGCAGGGGCGCGTTGAGCGAGGCGTCCGGGCCGGAGAGGCGCCGGTTCATGGAGATAACCTCCTCGTCCAGCACGCCCAGCTTGGTGGCGATCTGGCGCACCTGGTCGGGGTGCATGTCGCCCTCTTCCAGCGCGGAGATCTCGCTCTTGGCCTTGCGCAGGTTGAAGAACAGCTTCTTCTGCGCCGCCGTGGTGCCCATTTTCACCAGGCTCCAGGATCGCAGGATGTATTCCTGGATCGAGGCGCGGATCCACCACATGGCGTAGGTCGCCAGGCGGAAGCCCTTGTCCGGCTCGAACTTCTTGACCGCCTGCATCAGGCCGACATTGCCCTCGGAGATCACCTCGCCGATCGGCAGGCCGTAGCCGCGATAGCCCATGGCGATCTTGGCCACGAGGCGCAGGTGCGAGGTGACGAGACGATGGGCGGCTGCCGGGTCCTCATGCTCGCGCCAGCGCTTGGCGAGCATGAATTCCTCGTCCTTGGCCAGCATCGGGAATTTGCGGATCTCCGACAGGTAACGGCTCAGCCCGCCTTCCGGCGACATGACGGCGATCGCGTTCAGGTTCGCGGCCATAGGTAGTTCCCCTTTCCGGACACCGGGTCTCGCGCGCGTCAGGTCGCGCACAGACACACCCGCCTCTTCAACCCGGTACGATGCACCGGGGTTTCTGGATGCGAAGAAGGCACGGGTGGGGAGACCCGAATGTCCCACTAGACGAGTTGGTTATTTAAACCTCAAGGGCGGCGTCTTCAAGACCCTGGAGCTTGCAGTAAGCGTTACAATTCTGACAGCAAATCTTGAAGCTGGGCCATGTCGGCGGGCAGCGGGCTCTCGAAACGCAGGATCTGGCCCGTCACCGGGTGGGTGAAGCCCAGGACGGCGGCGTGCAGGGCCTGGCGCTCAAGGCCGGCGGCGGCGATCGCCTCGCGCACGGATGCAGCCGGCGGCCCGGAGCCGTAGACCGCGTCGCCCAGCACGGGACAGCCCAGGGAGGCCAGGTGCACGCGGATCTGGTGGGTGCGGCCGGTCTCCAGCCGGCAGGCGACGCGCGCGGCCAGGGGGCGCGCGACGGGGCCGAAGGCGCGCTCGACGGCGTAGTGGGTCACCGCCTCGCGGCCGCCGGACTTCAGCAGGGCCATCTTCTTGCGGTCGTACTGGGAGCGGCCGATCCGTCCGCCGAGCGCGCCCTTGGCCGGCGCCGGCGCCCCGCGCGTCAGGGCGATGTAGAGCCGGTCGATGTCGTGGGCGGCGAACAGGGCCGATAGCCCCGCATGGGCCGCGTCGCTCTTGGCGGCTGCCAGCACGCCGGAGGTGTCCTTGTCGAGGCGGTGCACGATCCCCGGCCGGGCGACGCCGCCGACGCCGGCGAGGCTTGCCCCGCAATGGTGCAGAAGGGCGTTGACCAGGGTCCGGTCCGGAGTTCCCGGCCCGGGGTGGACCGCCATGCCGGCGGGCTTGTCGACGACGATCAGGTGCTCGTCCTCGAAAAGGACCGTGAGCGGGATCGCTTGCGGCTCCGGCTCGGCCGGGGCCGGCGGCGGGATGTCGATTTCGTAGTCGCCCGGCGCGGCGCGTGCGGAGGCGCTGGCCAGGACCACGCCGGCGCGGCTCACCCGCCCCTCGGCGATCAGGGCCTGGATCCGGGCCCGCGACAGGCCCGGCGCGTGCTCGGCCAAGGTGCGGTCCAGGCGCTCGCCGGCCGCGTCCTCGTCAAGGGTGACGGTGAGAAGCTCGCCCGCAGGCGCAAGGTCGTCCTCGTCGGCCGCGGGCTCCCGGCTCACCCGGCCAAGTGCCCGCCGATGCTGGCGCCGCGCGAGAGGCTGTTGGCCCAGGAGGAGAGCAGGTAGAGCTCGCCCGTTCCCGCGGCCGCGGCGGCGGGGCCCATGTCGCGGATCAGGTGGCGGCGCAGGGCCTCGCTGACGTCCTCGTCCGCGTTGGTGTCGAGCGTCAGGAGTTCGGCCATGTGGGCGTCGTCGACTTCGCGGTCGCCGGTAAGGTCGCCCAACCGGTCCATCACCACCGGATAGGCCGAGGGCGTACGGGCGGAATTGAGCGCGGCGGCCAGGATCAGGCCGTCGAGCAGGATGGCCTTGTTCAGGGCCACGCCGTTGAAGATCAGGAAGACCGGTGTCTGGCCGACCGTGTCGAACAGGATAGCGAAGAGCTGGCCTTCGACGGGCAGGAGCCAGCCGTCGAACAACAGGCCCGATCCGCCCATGGTGAACTGCAGCAGGCCGTCCGGATTGCGCCGTACCATCCCATAGTCGTGGAACAGCTTTCCCGGCATGGCGATGGACGGCCGGGTGGAGCGCCAGAACCCCTCATAGGTGGCGGCCCGTCGCTCAGTCACCATCCGGGCGATGTCCAGGCCCGGCAGCTTCAGGCCTGTCGTCGTCGATCCGTTGGCGTGCGGCTCGGCCGTCGGCAGGGCCGGGGCAAGGCCAAACACCTTGGCCACCGCCGTGAGGTCGCGGTCCCAGTCCAGCATGTTGAAGCCGGCGCGCTTTGAGGCGATGAGGCGCGTCAGGTTCTCAAGATTGTGCGCCGAGGGCGTCACCGCGCCGGAGGCCCAGCGGCCCACCAGCGACTTGTCCACGCCAAGCTCCGCGGCGAGCCGGCCACGGCTCATCGACAGGGCCTTCAGGACCAGGTCGAGCTTCTGCGGGAAGGCGTCAGGAGCCAGCATGAACGCAGATTTCACCAAGCCTCGCCAGAATGCAACCCGTTGCGCAACGGTGCAGCCGTGTGCGCCGGGTGTTGCACGAAGTTGCATAGAGCGGCGCCCAATTGTGCGCATGGCGCTGCAACCGTTGCGCACGCCGTGGTGCGTCGCTGCAACTGCGCCAAAACGCCTCGCCAGTCTAATTTGTGGTTAATGCAAAGGGCGGAGCGAATCGCGGCTTGGGGAGAAGCGCCGCGCGAGGCGCCGATCTTGCCCTGAAGGGGACGGCTGGCCGACAGGCTCGGCCGATTTGGGATCATAATGGATACGAATGCTTTCAAGGCTGAGCTGGTCGCCCTGCTTCCCCGGCTCCGGGGGCATGCGATGGCCCTGACCGGTTCAAGCGCCGCGGCCGACGACCTGATCCAGGACACGATGGTTCGCGCCTGGCGCTTCCGCGACGGCTTCCAGGACGGCAGCAACATGGCCGCCTGGGTGCATCGTATCCTGCGCAACACCTTCTACACCAACGCCACGGCCGAGCGGCGCACCGTGCAGGACGTGGACGGCCTGCACGCCGCCCAGCTCACCTGCGAGCCCGACCAGGAGTGGAGGGTCAAGTATTCCGAGCTGCTGGCGGCCCTGCAGCAGCTTACCGCCGAGGCGCGCGACGCCCTGCTGCTCGTGGTCGCCGAGGGGATGAGCTATGAGGAAGCCGCCGAGGTCGCGGGCTGCCCGGTGGGCACCTTGAAGAGCCGCGTCAACCGCGCCCGCGAGCGCCTGGCCGAACTGACCCAGGTGGACCTGCCGAAGGCCAATCAACGCGCCCAGGCGCGGGCGAGCGAACGGAAGGAAGCCGCCGTGCGCCGCGGCTGGGAGCCGACCGCCAACGCGGCCTGAGGCTCTTCACCTCCCCCGCGCAGCGGCGGGAGGGGAAGATGGTCCTACAGGCCCGGCAGCTTGATCTTGGACTTGCCTTCGCGCTGGATCAGGACGGGCTTGCCGCCGGTGAGTTGCTGCAGGCGGGCGTCCTCGGATGCGGCGTCGACCGGAGCCGAGGTGTTGTCGCCGGCCGCCGCGGGGGTCGCCGGCGCGCTCTTGTCCGAACGCCAGAACAGCACCCGATCGGCGAAGCTCTTTTCCTTGTGCGCCACGTCGCCGAACTCGTCGTCGACCACGTAGCGGATCAGCGGGTCGGCCTTTTCGGCGCCGGCCTTGTTGGCCAGCAGCTTCTCGCCGTCCGAGCGCGACTCGGCCTCGCGCTGGCCGAGCAGGGCGGTGCGGGCCGCGCTTTCGGGCTGCAGCTCCTGGGGCCGCGGCTCGCCGGGGGCGGGCGGGCGCAGGGCGTAGTCCGGCGGCACCACCAGCGGCGCCTTGGTGACCACGCGGAATTCATCGGGCGTCACCTTGGTCATGCCCAGCGCGCGCTTGGTGGACCCGCAACCGGCGAGCCCTCCAGCGACGGCGAGGATGGCGGCGGTGGCGATCAGGCGGTTGGCGCGCATGCAGTCCAGCTCCACGGGCCCCCCACGGCCCTGACAGCGGTGTGAAATATAGGAAACGCGCGCCGGGCGCCACGCCTCTGAACAGGGTGAGGCTTCAAGCCTCCTTGCGGACGACCTCGGCGGGGCGCGCGGGGCGCAGGCTGTCGGCCAGGAGCGCGATCACGCCGATGGTGATGGCGCTGTCGGCGACGTTGAAGACCCACGGGAAGAAGCCCAGGCGCTGGACGTCGATGAAGTCGATCACATAGCCCAGGCGGGCGCGGTCGATGGCGTTGCCGATCGCCCCGCCGATGATCAGGCCGAGGCCCGCGCCCAGCAGCGCCCGCTCGGGCCGTCGCGCGAAGACGATGATGGCGATGGCCACGACCACCGAGAAAAGCGTCAGGGCCCAGCGCATGAGGTCGGCGTCCGTGTGCATGAGGCCGAAGCTCACGCCGCGGTTCTGCACGAACGAAAAGCTCAAGGGGCCGAAGAGGCGGACCGAGCCGCGCAGCGGCAGGAGCAGCCCCTCGATGATCCACCACTTGGACACCTGGTCGACCAGCAGGGTGGCGGCGGCGATGGCGTAGGCGGCCCAGCCCAGGCGAGACGGCGCGTTAGCGGCCATGGGCGACGTCCCAGGCGGCGACGGCGTCGGCGTCGCGGGGGGTGAGGTCCGGATAGCGCGGATCGGCCCCCACCTCGGGCGAGATCTTCCAGGAGCGGGCGCACTTGGCCCCCTCGGCCCTGCGCACGACCACCGCCAGGTTGGGGTCGTCCGGAAGGCGGAAGGCGTCCGCGGGCGCGGCGCCGTCCTTCAGGGCCGCGCTGGAGGTGATCATCACGTCCTCCGGCGGCATGTCGGGCCCGAACGGCCAGACGAAGCCGTCGGCGTAGATGTCCACATGGGCGTCCAGGGAGGCGCCGATCAGCTTGTCGCGCCGCGAGACTTCCAGGGCGCCGGTCACGACGCGGCGCACGGCGAGCGCTGTGCCCCAGGCGCCGGCCGCAGCCTCGTCGCGCCAGGCGTCCGGCGTGTCGGGGAAGACCTGCAGGGCGATCGGACCGGCGTCCGGATAGCGCGTGGTCCAGGCCTCCTCGGCGGTGAAGGCGAGGATCGGCGAGAGCCAAACCGTGATCCGGTCGAAGACCAGGTCCATGACGGTGCGCGAGGCACGGCGACGCAGGGAGTCGGGGCGGTCGCAGTAGAGGGCGTCCCGGCGGATGTCGAAGAACAGCGCCGAGAGCTCGTTCTGGCAGAATTCGGTGATCGGCCGCACCGCGTCCTGGAAGAGGTAGTTCTCGTAGGCGGCCCGCACGTGCCGATCGAGCTCCCACAGGCGGTGCAGGACGTAGCGCTCGAGCGGCGGCATGTCGGCGTGCGCCACCCGCTCGGCGGCCTCGAAGCCGGCGAGGGCGCCCAGCAGGTAGCGCACGGTGTTGCGCAGCTTGCGATAGGCGTCGGCGGTGGTCTGCAGGACGGCCTTGCCGATCCGCTGGTCCTCGGCGTAGTCGACCATGGCCGCCCAGAGCCGCAGGATGTCGGCGCCGCTGTCCTTGATCACCGACTGCGGCTCGACGGCGTTGCCCTGCGATTTCGACATCTTCTCCCCCTTCTCATCGAGGGTGAAGCCGTGGGTCATGACCGCGTTGAACGGCGCGCGGCCGCGGGTGCCGGAGCTTTCCAGCAGGCTCGACTGGAACCAGCCGCGGTGCTGGTCGGAGCCCTCCAGATAGAGGTCGGCCGGCCAGTGGGTGTTCGCCCGGCCTTCGACCACGAAGGCGTGGGTTGAGCCGGAATCGAACCAGACGTCGAGGATGTCCTCGACCTTCTCGTAGCGGGCCGGGTCGTGGGCGCCGAGGAAGTCCGACGCGGGCCGCACGAACCAGGCGTCGGCGCCCTCCTTGCCGATCAGCTCGACGATGCGGGCGTCCACGGCCGGGTCGTGCAGGGGGTGGCCGGTCTCCTTGTCGACGAACATGGCCAGCGGCGCGCCCCAGGCGCGCTGGCGGCTGATCAGCCAGTCGGGCCGGCCCTCGACCATGGCGCGGATGCGGTTCTGGCCGGCGGCGGGGTGGAACTCGGTCGCCTCGATCGACTCCAGGGCGACCTCGCGCAGGGTGCGGCCCTGGGCGTCACCGGTCAGCGGCTGGTCCATGCTGATGAACCATTGAGGCGTGTTGCGGAAGATCACCGGCGCCTTGGAGCGCCAGGAGTGGGGATAGGAATGCTCCATCCGGCCGCGGGCCAGGAGGGCGCCGGCCTCGATCAGCTTGTCCATGACGGCGGGGTTGGCGGGGCCGAACTTGCCGACCTTCTTGCCCTCGGTTTCCAGCACCTTCAGCCCGCCGAACAGCGGCACATTGGGATAGTAGGCGCCGTCGGGATCGACGGTCTCGGGGATCTCCCGATGGCCGTGGGCCAGCCAGACCGCATAGTCGTCGGCGCCGTGGCCGGGGGCGGTGTGGACAAAGCCGGTCCCAGTCTCCTCGGTCACATGGTCGCCGGCCAGCAGCGGGACCTGGAAGGCGTAGTGGGTGTCCAGCGCCGCCAGCGGGTGGGCGAGCACCATGCCCTGTGGGTCGATCCGCTCCAGCTTGCGCCACTTGGCGATCTTGGCGGCGGCGAAGACCTCCGCGGCCAGCTTCTCGGCGACGATCAGCTTGTCGCCCGGCCTTGCCCAGGGCGCGAAGGCCAGGCCCTCCTCCATCGCCTCGACGACGAAGACAGCATAGGCGATCGCCTCGTTGTAGGCGACGGCCCGGTTGGCGGGGATGGTCCAGGGGGTGGTGGTCCAGATCACCACGCTGGCGTCTTCAGCGCCGTCCGCACCCTCGACCACGGGGAACTTCACCCAGATCGTGGGCGAGACGTGGTCGTGGTACTCGACTTCGGCGTCGGCGAGGGCGGTGCGCTCAACGGGGCTCCACATCACCGGCTTGGAGCCGCGATAGAGCTGGCCCGAGGCCACGAACTTATGGAATTCGGCGACGATGGCCGCCTCGCTGGCGAAGTCCATGGTGGCGTAGCGCCTGGCCCAGTCGCCCAGCACGCCCAGCCGGCGGAACTCGGCGCCCTGAACGTCGATCCACTCGGCGGCATAGGCGCGGCATTCCTGGCGGAACTCGGCCACCGGCACGTCGTCCTTGCGCTGGCCCTTGGCGCGGTAGCGCTCCTCGATCTTCCATTCGATCGGCAGGCCGTGGCAGTCCCAGCCGGGGACGTAGTCGACGTCGTAGCCGAGGGCGAAGCGCGAGCGGACTACGAAGTCCTTCAGGGTCTTGTTCAGCGCATGGCCGATATGGATCGCGCCGTTGGCGTAGGGCGGTCCGTCGTGCAGCACGAACAGGGGCGCGCCGGCCGCCTGCCGGGCCTTGCGGACGGCGTGATAGAGGTCCGCCGCAGCCCAGCCCTCGAGGATCTGCGGCTCCTTCTGGGGCAGCCCGCCGCGCATGGGGAAGGGCGTGTCCGGAAGGAAGACGGTTTCGCGATAGTCACGCGCGGATTTTTGGGCGTCGTCGGCCATGGTGCTTTCCAGCGGGCTCGGGAAGGTCAGAAGCGGGAGGTGGCCCGGCGCAGGCTGGATCTGATGTCCTGGCTCACGCCGGGAGAGTAATTCGCAGGGCCGTCCGAACCGCAGTCATGATCCCACGGCTTAGCAGAGCGGCCGCGGCGCGGGAAGGTGTTAGCCCCGAAGGATGCGCTTCGCCTCTTCGGCGTCGGCCATCACCTGCTCGGTCATGGCCTCCAGGGAGGGGAATTTCGCTTCGGGGCGGAGATAGGCGATCAGGTCGGTCTCGATTGTCTGGCCATAGAGGTCGCCGTCGAAGTCGAACAGCCAGACCTCCAGGCGCGGTTCGGGCAAGATCACCGTGGGATTCACGCCCAGGCTCGCCACCCCGTCCAGCAGGCGCCCGTCCGGCAGGCGCGTGCGCGTCGCATAGACCCCGAACTTCGGCTGCACATAGTCGCCCAGGGGGACGTTGGCGGTGGGAAAGCCCAGGGTGCGGCCGAGTTGGGCGCCCATCTGGACCGGTCCCTCGATGGCGAAGGGACGGCCAAGGATGGCGGCCGCGTCCTGTGGCCGGCCCTCGCGTAGCGCGTCGCGGACCTGGGTGGAGGAGAATTTCTCCTGCGGCCCGTCGCCCACCGCCTCGGCGATGGAGACCGAGAAGCCGAACTCGTCGCCGTAGCGGCGCAGGTCCTCTGTGTCGCCGGTGCGGTCCTTGCCGAAGGAGATGTCGAAGCCGGCGGCCACGTGCCGCACGCCCAGGCCCTCGTGCAGCACCTCGAGGGCGAACTTGCGATCGGACATGGCCGCCAGTTCGGCCGTGAATGGCAACAGGTGCAGGCGCTCGACCCCCAGGGCGGCGAGGGCGCGCGCCTGCTGGTCCGCGGTCATCAGGCTGAAGGCCGGGGCGTTCGGCTGGAAGATCCGCCGCGGATGCGGGTCGAAGGTCACGACGCCCAGGGGCGCGCCGATACGGCCGGCCGCCTCCGCCGCCTGGGCGATCACCCGCTGGTGGCCGCGATGCACGCCGTCGAAATTGCCCAGGGCGACCGCCGCGCCCTTGTCGGCCTGCGCCAGGCCCTTCCAGCCGCGAATGACGCGCAGGCCATTCATGCCGGCTTGCGGGGAACCATGACCACGGCCTCGCCGTCCACCACCGGCTTGCCGCCGACCAGGCAGACCGTGGCGAGGGTCGCCTGGCCGCGGCGCTCGTCGAGGGCCGTGACCGTGGCCCGCGCTGTCACGGTGTCGCCGATCTTCACCGGCCGGCGGAAGCGCAGGCTCTGCGAGAGATAGATCGCACCCGGTCCGGGAAGCTTCACCCCCAGCACCGCCGAGATGAAGGCGCCGGCCAGCATGCCATGGGCGATGCGCTCGCCGAATGGGGTCGTGGCCGCATAGTCCGCGTCCAGGTGGACGGGATTGACGTCGCCGGAGACCGCGGCGAAGGCGTCGATGTCGCCGGCGCCCACCGTCCGATCGGCTTCGGCGCTCTGGCCCACGCTCAGGTCTTCAAAGAACCGCACCGGGCCCGCTCCACACGCTCTAGTGTCCCGATTCCGAAGTTCGCAGGTGCTCGTGGCACGCTCGGACGAACTTCGGAATCGATAAGGACACTAGTATGTCTATGTTTCTAGTGTGCTTTTTCGGGATCTGAAGTTCGCTCCGCGCTTGCCCCATCAAGTAGGCGAACTTCAGATCCAGCACACTAGCGTTCCTTAGCCTCACCAGACGAGATCGGCGATAGCCCAGGCGGCCGAGGCGCCTTCCATGGACAAGAGGCTCTCCAGCGCCGCCGCGTCCAGCGCACCGCCGTTGACGGCGTCCGCCCCATGGATGCCGGCGGCCACGAACAGCAGGTCCAGCCCCTGAGCGTTGGCGCCCTTCACGTCGGTGGCGATCCCGTCGCCGACGCAGAGCACCCGCGCGGGGTCAAGCGGCCGGCCCAGCAGGGTCTTGGCTTCGGCCAGGGCGAGGTCGTAGATGGGGCCGAAGGGCTTGCCGGCCATCAGCACCGGTCCGCCCAGGGCCTCGTAGAGCTCGGCGAGCGCGCCGCCGCAATAGATCAGGGTCTCGCCCCGCTTCACCACGATGTCCGGGTTGGCGCAGACCAGGGTCAGGCCGCGCGCGGCGGCGGCAGCGAGGCGCTCGCGATAGTCTTCGGGCGTCTCCACCGTGTCGTCATAGGGGCCGGTCACGGTGATGAACTTCGCCTCGTCGGGACCGGAGAAGCTGAGGCCCAGGCCGTCATAGAGCGGCGCGTCCCGCTCGGGCCCGATCGCCCAGGCCGGTCCCGGCGCGCGCTCGGCCAAGAGGGCGCGGGTGGCGTCGCCCGAGGTCACCAGGGTCGACCAGGCCGCGCGGGGGACCTTCAGCGCGTCGAGCTGCGGGTGGATCGCCGACGAGGGGCGCGGGGCGTTGGAGATCAGCACCACGGGGCCCACCTCGGCCTGCCAGCGGGCCAGGGCCTCGCAGGCCGCCGGGAAGCTGCGGCGCCCGTTGTGGATCACGCCCCAGACGTCGCAGAGCAGGAGGTCGTAGCGGCCGGCGAGTTCGGAGAGGCCTGAGACGGGGACGGGCGTGGTCATCGGGCGGCGGTAGCGGTGCGGGTTGGGAAGGTCAATCGAACTCCTTTTCCTCCCCTGTCGCGCAGACGACGGGGGCGGTGGCGCGCCCCGTAGAGGGCGTGACGGAGGGGCGTCCCTGCGCAGCAGGGGAGTTGCGAAGCGTCTCAGCCCCGTCCGGCGACACGCCCGCGCAGGCTGGTGCGCAGCAGGTCCGGGGGCGGGTCGGACTCGGCGATCACCGCGTCGCGGATCGCCCGCGGCTCGCCGAACAGGTGGCCTTGGCCGTAGGCGATGTCGAGCTCGAGGATGTCCACCACCTGGCGTTCGGTCTCGACCTTCTCGGCGATCACCTCCACACCATAGCGGCGGGTGAGGTTGCAGAAGTCCTCCGCCGCGAGGTCCGGCAGGGATTTCAGCACCAGGCGGCCGTCGATCTCGACGATCTCCTCCAGGAGCGGCAGGGCGGCGATCTTCAGGAACTTCACGTCCGAGCGCGCCAGGTCCTGCAGGTCGAGGTCGAAATCCGTCACCTTGTCGAGGGAGAAGCGGAAACCCAGCTCGGCGAGCTTGCCCATGTTGCGGGCCTCCACCGAGCCGCGGGCGTCGAAGGAGGCCTGGCCCAGCTCGAAGATCAGGGCGCCCGCGAGGTCGCGGTTGGCCGACAGCATCTCGAGGAACTGCGGGAAGAAGGATTCGTCGGCGAGGCTCAGGGTCGAGATGTTGCAGAAGATCCCAACCTTGCGGTCCTGCTTGGCCAGCCGCCGCACGATCTGCACGCAGCGGAACAGCAGGAGGTTGTCGATGGTGGTGACGAGGCCTTCCGGCTCGGCCACCGCCAGGTACTCCGAGGGCATCAGCACCCGGCCGCTCTCGTCGCGCAGGCGCGAAAAGCTCTCGTAGAACACGGTCCGGCGCTGGGGCAGGCTGACCACCGGCTGCAGGTAGAGGTCGACCCGATTCTCCGTCAGGGCCGCGCGCACCGTCTCCAGGAGGGCGCCTGACTGGTAGTGCGGGTGGCTGCGCCCATAGGCGGCGGCCGGGGCGGCGGTGAGCCGTTCGTCCAGCCGATCGCTCATCCGCTGGACCAGGTCCTCCAGGATGTGGACCTCGTCGGACAGCGCCTCGGAGCGGCGCACGGCGTCGTCCGCCAGGGCCTCGACCACCTCGGAGATCCGGGTGTCCAGGCGCTCCATCTGGTCGACCAGGATGCGGTTGGCCTCGCGCAGATCGGAAACCTGGCGGTCGGATCCGGAGTCGAGGGCCCGTTCGATCAGGCCGTGGAAGGTGAAGCACAGCGCCAGGCCGCCGATCAGCGCCGCGAGGCCCGCGCCCCATCCGCCGCCATTGCGCCAAATGGCCAGCGCGACGATCAGCGATAGGCAAAGGTAGGCGCCGCTAAGCAGCGCAAGCGTCAGCCGTCGCATTGTTCCGCCGATCCCGAATCGCTCTGAGTATCGGCCGCGGGGCTATGTAAAGTCGACAGGATTGCGGCGGGCGGAACGTCGCGGTCGCCGGATATGGCCGCGCCCCCGCGCGTTAGGAACACCATGAGCGTCGCATTCACCCGTGAAGAAGACAGCGAGGCGGCTGCGGCGGACCTTCCCGACCGGCCGATTTCGCCCCACCCGAACCTGGTCACGCCGGAGGGCATGGCCCAGCTTGAGGCCGGGCTCGCCGCCGCGCGGGCGGCCTATGCGGCGGCCCAGGCCGAAGGCGGCGTCGCCGCCGACCGCACGGCGATGGCCAGAGCCACCCGCGATCTGCGCTATTTCGGCGCCCGTCGGGCCTCGGCCCAGCTCACGCTCAGGCCAGAGGCGACGGACCGCGTGGCCTTCGGCTGCACCGTGGCCTTCGAGCGGGACGACGGCCGCATCCAGCGGTTCCGCATCGTCGGCGAGGACGAGGCCGACCCGGCCGCCGGCAGCGTCTCCTATGTCTCGCCGCTCGCCCGCGCGCTCCTGGGCAAGGAGGTCGGCGAGGAAGCCGAGGTGGCCGGCCAATCCGTCGAAGTGGTCGAGATCGCCTGACCCCCCGCCACGCGTGCGGCGACACGTCGCTGGTCCGGGGCCCGGCCTCCACAGCATCTTAGGAGTTCGCAGCGTCAATAGCCCCGACTTGACCATGGCATTACGGGGGGCGACGTCATGCGCAGCGATCGGTTCGAACTATCCCGCCGCGGCCTCATCCTGGGCGCGGCGGCCGGCCTGGTGAGCGCGTCCGCGGCGCTTGCGGAGGATTCCGGGCATTCGGATGAGGCCGTCCGCACCATCCAGAAGGTCCGCAAGGCCCCGGCGACCAAGGTCCAGGCGGCTCCGGTCCAGGCGGCGCACGGGGTTGAAGGCGAGGGGCTTTCGCCCGAGGCCGCCATGGCGCGGCTGATGGAGGGCAATGCGCGCTATGTCGCCGCCAAGGGCACGCATCCGCACCTGGACGCGGCCTGGCGACGGGAGGTGGCCGCCGGCCAGCACCCCTTCGCCACCATCCTGGCCTGCGCCGACAGCCGGGTCGCCCCGGAGCTGATCTTCGACCAGGGGCTGGGCGACCTGTTCGTCACGCGGGTGGCGGGCAATGTGGTGGATGACGCCATCCTGGCTTCGATCGAATATTCGGTGATCCACCTGGGCTCGACCCTGGTGATGGTCCTGGGCCATGAGCGCTGCGGCGCGGTGAAGGCCACGATCGACGCCCTGGCCGGGCACGGCTCGGAGGAGGATCGCGACACCAAGATCGGCGCGCTCGCGGCCCTGATCAGCCCGGCCGTCCAGGCGGTTCCAGCTGGGGCCGCCGACCGGCTGGACGCGGCGGTCTCGCTCAACGCCGTCCAGGCGGCGGCGGAGGTTCTCGCCGGCAGCCGTCCGCTGCGCAACCGGGTCCTGGCGGGCAAGCTCAAGATCGTCGCGGCGCGCTACGACCTGGACGACGGCCTGGTGACCCCGGCCAAGGGCCTGGGCTAGGTCGGCGCGAGCCCGTAGCGGGCGGCTTCTTCGGTCAGGTCGGGATCGAGCGCGACTGCGGCCTTGAGGTCGGCGTCGCCGGACCCTGCCGGGCCTTTCCGCGTCTTGGCGAGCCCGCGGCCATAGAGCGACCAGGCAAGGTTCGGCTGCAGGCGCAGGGAGGCGTCGAAATCGGCGATGGCGGCGTCTAGCTGGCCAAGGCGCAGGCGCAGGACGCCCCGCGAGTTCAAAGTCTCTGAATTGGGGCGCGCCTTATGCAGGGCCGCCTCACAATCGGCGGCTGCAAGGTCAAGCTGGCGGTTCCAGATCGTGCGCGCCCAGCAGCGACCGTTGAACGCTTGCGCGATAAAGTTGTCTTTTGGATGGGCGGCGATCCAGGCGTCGTAGAGAGCGATCGCCCGCTCGGCAGCATCGGCTCTGGCGTACTGATCCGCCACCGACAGGGGCAGATAGAGTTCGTGGGGCGCGCCTTTCAAGGCCGCCTCGAAGTCCGCCTGGGCGCCCGCGAGATCCTTCTGGGCCAGCCGCACGCGTCCGCGGGCGAGCAGGGATTGAACGTGGCCTGGATCCAGCTTGAGGGCCCGGTCGAGGTCGCGGGCCGCAGGATCCTTCTGCTTGGTCGCTAGATAGGCGAGCGCTCGGCCGCGAAGCAGCTCCGGATCGTCGGGCCTGGCCACCAGCGCCGCGGTGTAGTCGCGGATGGCCGCTGGGAAGTCCCGCCGCGCCGCAGATGCGGCCGCTCGGCGTCCCAAGAGCGCCGCATCAATCTCAGCTTCCGGGGCGGCGGTGGGGTCCGGCGCCGCCGCGCGCGCGCTCGTCGCCACTACGGCGGGATCCGGCAGATGGAAGACCGGCCCGCCGTTGTAGGTAAAGTAAATCTGGCGCTGGCTGGTGGAGACGAGCACTCGGTGGGAGAGCAGGAAGTCCGCCCCCAGAAGAAATTGGAAGTTCAGGTCGCCAAATTTCGCGACTGTCAGACGGGTGTTGTGTATCTCCTCGTCCCCAATCTTCACCTTGTCGAATGGGGCGGACCACCCCTCGACCAGGGATCGCCCAATGCCGCTACCGATGCCGTAGGATTTTGCACCGGGACTGTCGGCCCGCACGCCCGCACGCGCCGCGGCTGAGGTGTCGAGCGTGGACGAGCTCACTCCTGAATCGAGCATCGCCCCCACTGTGACGCCGTTGATTTGCACGCTGAACCGGGTGTGGGGCTGCGCAATGTCGGTGGGCCGGATGGGCAACACACTGAGGTTCTGGCCCGCCGCCCAATAGGCCAAATTGGCCTTGGCGCATCCCTTCGGTCGGAAGATGCGGATCGCGCCATGGGCCAGATCGTATTCGACGTCGAAGGGCCTGAGCACATTCTGGCCTAACAGGCCCGCGGCGAACGGCGATATCGGCCGTTGATGGATGAGGAAATCGACCTTCTTCAGAGGGATGTCGGCGAGCATGACGGTGTCCGCACGCCCGGCGGTCAGGATCGCGCTGCCCCCGAATCCGAGGGTCGGCACCTCGAACCCAGGCATGGTGTTCTTCATGCCGGCCCGCTTGGCGCTACTGGCGTCCACGGTGCTGAAGAATGCGCCGGTGTCCAAGATGAGCTTGGTCTCGAGGTCGTTGATCTTCACCGGGACGAGAGGCCTCAGCCCCTCCATCGTCACCGGCAATTCCGCGATCCTGGCGAGTTCGCAGGCGTGCGAAGGCGCGGCCGCGGCTGTCGCCGCCAATGCGATCGCGATCGTTCCGCCCCTCATGCGTGCAGCATAGGCGCAGATGCTCGTTAAAGTGAAGCTTCGACGTTCAGTCCTGCGCCGCGCGGGCGGCCGTCAGCGGGTCGGGACGGGGTGCTCGCCGCGATAGTCGTAGAAGCCGCGGCCGCTCTTGCGCCCGAGCCAGCCGGCCTCGACGTATTTGGTCAGCAGCGGACAGGGCCGGTACTTGGAATCGGCCAGGCCGTCATAGAGGACGTTCATGATCGACAGGATGGTGTCGAGGCCGATGAAGTCGCCCAGCTCCAGCGGACCCATCCGATGGTTGGCGCCAAGCTTCATGGCGGTGTCGATGGCCTCGACCGTGCCGACGCCCTCATACAGGGTGTAGACCGCCTCGTTGATCATCGGCACCAGGATCCGATTGACCACGAAGGCCGGGAAATCCTCGGCGTTGGCGGTGGTCTTGCCCAGCGACTTGGCGAAGGCGACGGCGATCTCGTAGGTCGCCGCGTCGGTGGCGATGCCGCGGATGATCTCCACCAGCTGCATGCGCGGCACCGGGTTCATGAAGTGCAACCCGATGAAGTGCTCCGGCCGGTCGGTGATGGAGGCCAGCCGGGTGATCGAGATCGAAGAGGTGTTGGACGCCAGGAGCGTCTGTGACGACAGATGCGGGGTCAGGGCCTTGAAGATCGACTTCTTGACCTCCTCGTCCTCGGTCGCGGACTCTATGACGATGTCGACGGCGCCGATGCTCTGCAGTTCAGGCGCGCCCTTGATGCGCGCCAGGCCCGCGTCCATCGACTCCTGGTCCAGGAGGCTGCGGCTCACCGAGCGGGCCATCGAGCTTTGGATGTGGGCGAGGCCAGCCTCGATCCGGTCGGCGCTGACGTCATGCAAAAGCACGTCGTAGCCGCCGAGGGCCGCGACGTGGGCGATCCCCGAGCCCATCTGCCCGGCGCCGATGACGCCGACCGATCTGATGTCCACCATGCCGAAATCGCCTCAGTCATAGTCGCCGGCGGCTAGCGCCAGCGCGAAAGCCGGCTTTCTAACATGCAGTGCGGCACAAACATCAAGTGTTTTGCTGCGCCGCAGCGTCAGTGACGCTGCAACCAGTTCGCCAGGGATGCGGGCGGGGCCTGATGCACGCTGGGGGCGAAAAAAGAAGAGGGGGCGGCCCGCTGGCGAGCCGCCCCTCCGATCTTTGGTCTGGCCAATGGGCCGATCAGACGCCCGCGGCGGTCAGGGCTTCCATCAGCTCGGGCACGGCGCTCTTGTAGTCCGCGACCAGGCCGTAGTCGGCCACCTGGAAGATCGGCGCGTCGGCGTCCTTGTTGATCGCCACGATCACCTTGGAGTCCTTCATGCCGGCCAGATGCTGGATCGCGCCCGAAATGCCGATGGCGACATAGAGCTGCGGGGCGACGACCTTGCCGGTCTGGCCGACCTGATAGTCGTTGGGGGCGTAGCCGGCGTCCACGGCCGCACGGCTGGCGCCGACCGCCGCGCCCAGCTTGTCGGCCAGGGGCTCGATCACGCGCTGGAACTCCTCGGCCGAACCCATGGCCCTGCCGCCGGAGACGACGATCTTGGCGCCCGAAAGCTCCGGGCGGGCCGACTTGACGAGCTGCTGGTCGACGAAGCGGGTCTTGGGCGCGCCGGGGCCGGCGTCGATGGCCTCGACCGCCGCCGAGCCGCCTTCTTCCGCGGCCTTGAAGGCCGTGGCCCGAACCGTGACGACCTTCTTGGCGTCGGCGGACTGGATGGTCTCCAGGGCGTTGCCCGCATAGATCGGGCGCACGAAGGTCGAGCCATCGATCACATCCGTGATCTCTGAGATCTGGGCCACGTCGAGCTTGGCGGCGATGCGCGGGCTGAAGTTCTTGCCCTGCGAGGTCGCCGGGGTCAGTACGGCGTCGTAATTGGCCATCAGCGGAACCACCAGGGACTCGACAGCCTCGGCGACGCCCTCGCCCAGCTGATCGCTTTCCGCCAGCAGCACCTTGCGCACGCTGGCGATCTTGGCCGCCGCGTCGGCGACGCCCTTGGCGCCCTTGCCGGCGACCAGGATGTCCACGTCCGACGACAGCTTCAGGGCGGCCGTGACGGTCTTGTGGGTGTTGTCCTTCAGCGACGCATTGTCGTGATCGGCGATGACGAGAACGGCCATTAGAGAACCCCCGCTTCGGTCTTGAGCTTGGAAACCAGTTCGGCGGCGTTCTCCACCTTGACCCCGCCGGCGCGCTTCGGCGGCTCGGTCACCTTGAGGACCTTCAGCCGCGGCGCGGTGTCGACGCCGAGCTCGGCGACTTCCTTGACGTCGAGCTGCTTCTTCTTGGCCTTCATGATGTTGGGCAGGCTGGCGTAGCGCGGCTCGTTGAGGCGCAGGTCCGCCGTGACGATCGCCGGCAGGTCGATCTCCAGGGTCTGCAGGCCGCCGTCCACTTCGCGGGTGACCTTGGCCTTGCCGCCCTCGACCTCGATCTTGGAGGCGAAGGTGGCCTGGGGCCAGCCCAGCAGGGCCGACAGCATCTGGCCGGTGGCGTTGTTGTCGCCGTCGATCGCCTGCTTGCCCATCAGCACCAGGTCCGGCTTCTCCTCGGCGATCAGCGCCTGCAGGACCTTGGCCACCGTCAGCGGCTCGAGGTCCTGGTCGGAATGGACGAGGATGGCGCGGTCGGCGCCCATGGCCAGCGCCGTGCGCAGGGTCTCCTGGGCCTGGGTGACGCCGATCGAAACGGCGACCACTTCTGTGGCGACGCCCTTCTCCCTCAGGCGGACGGCCTCTTCCACGGCGATCTCGCAGAAAGGATTCATCGACATCTTCACATTGGCGAGGTCGACGCCTGTCTGATCGGGCTTCACCCGCGCCTTTACGTTGTAATCGATCACCCGCTTGACCGGGACCAGCACCTTCATGGTCGCTATCGCCTCAATTCAGGAAAGGAAAATGGGTCGGAGGGGGGCATAACGTTTCCCGCGAGCAATGCAAGCTCACGAAGCCCTTCAACGTCATTCAAGCTCGACTGAAATGTGCGGCGATCGCGCTTGCGAAACCCGTTCCGATTTCGCCGCGGCCGGTTTAGAAGCCTCGAAATGTCGCATTGGATCAACCGGATCAAACTGATCTTCGTGGTGGTGTTCGGCGTGCTCAGCGTCGCCGCGGTCATCTACCATTACTATTGGCTGCGCCCCGCCCAGAAATGCGAGGTCGAGCAGCGCAAGTGGTGGGACTCGCAGAGCCGCGTCTGCGCCACGCCGATCCTGATTTCCGACATCACCGGCCGGACCATCGCCGATAAGGCGGCGGAGGCCGAGGCGCGCAAGGCGATCGGCCGCCCGCCGGCCCGTGGGGTCCAGCAGCCCGCCAAGGCCGTGGCGAAGCCCTAGCGCGTCCCCCCGGACTTCCAGAACACCTCGCCTGCGCCGCCCCTGTTGGCGTGCCGGGCCGCGACGAACAGGAAGTCGGACAGGCGGTTCACGTAGCGGGCGGCGGGCGGACTGACCGTCTCGCCCGCCTCAGTGAGCGCCGTCACGGTCCGTTCGGCCCGGCGGCAGACGGTGCGCGCCAGATGCAGCGCCGCCGCCGCCGGCGAGCCGCCGGGCAGGACGAAGGACTTCAGCGGCTCCAGGGCGTCGTTCAGCTCGTCGATCTCGCGCTCCAGGCGCGCCACCTGGCTGTCGAGGATGCGCAGGACCGAGCCCTCCGCTTCATCCGGGCGCGCGGGGGCGGCGAGGTCCGCGCCCAGGTCGAAAAGCTCGTTCTGGATACGCCCCAGCATGGCGTCGAGGCTGGCGTCCGCGCCCGTGTGCAGCCGCACCAGGCCGAGGCAGGCGTTGGTCTCATCGATGTCGCCATAGGCGGCGACCCGCAGCGAGGCCTTGCTCACCGGCTGGCCCGTGGCCAGGCGCGTCACGCCGCCATCGCCCGTGCGGGTGTAGATCCGGTTCAGGGTCACCATGTCAGCTACGGGACCTCCACCAAAGGGCGGCCATCAGAATTGCGATCGCCCCAGCCTGGGTCACCACGCGCAGCCGCATCAGCTTGTTCGAGTATGATCGGCCGAAATCGCCACCACGAAAAAGGGCGTAAATCCCGAACCCGAGCACGGTCAGGACCGTGATCAGGGCCATCGGAATCAGGAAGCGGAAAACTGTGTCCATGCGGTCAGTCTAGGCGCTGGCGCTCAGCGGCGCCATGTCGGCGAGGGAGGGCACGACGATCGTGTTCACCGAGCCGCGATGGCCAGCGTGACGTCGGGTCCATGGCGATGATTGCTATTAAAGCGTTTGTAATTAGCGGAGTTGCGACTCTCTGACGCACTTCCGGCCACGGCGGCGGTCGTTAAGCGATGCTTGCAGTCGTCCCCCGCACCGGCTCAAATGAACGCGCTCAACAATTGCGTCGCCCCAAAAGCGGCGCTGCGGCGGGCTACGAGGAAAGGCTCATATGGGCGAAAGAACGGCGTGGCGGCGAGGCGGCCTTTTGAAGGCGCGAACCACGGCGGCATCGCGATCCCCCGCGCCCTCGGCGCGACGCGGGGCGAACAGGGCATGAGCCAGACCGAAGTGGGCGATGAGATGAAGGACGGCCGGGCGCCCACGCGCCGGGCTCTGGCCAAGCAGCAGACCCGCAACCGCGTCCTAGCCGCCGCGCGCCGGCTTTTCGGCGAGCACGGCTATGAGGGCGCGACCATCCGCGACATCGCCGCGGCCGCCGACATGTCCACGGGCGCCGTCTTCGCCAACTTCGCCGACAAGTCGGACCTCTTTCGAGAAATCCTGGCCACGGACGAAGCGAACCTCAGCGTCGCGATGCAAGCTGCGGCGCTTGAAGGCGAGGGAATCGAGGACGTGCTGTTCCGGATGTACCGCGCCGGCTACGACTACTACGAGAGCCAGCTGCCCCTTGCTCGCGCGGCGTTCTCATTCGCCTTCTCATACGCCTGGTCACCGGTCGGGTCGGTCCGCGAGGACGTAGAGGGGAACAGGTTCGACGCCCTGTTTCGCCGCCAGTTGGAGGCGGCGATCCAGCGTGGGGAACTACGCGATGACACCAAGACCGTGCTCCGGAGCGAGATGCTCTACGAAGGCTATCTCGCCAACTTCCGGCGAATCATCCGCCAAGGCGCGACGATCGAGGCGACCCTGGTGCGCTCGCGCCTCCAGATACAGCTCCTGCTTGCAGAGGTGCGCGCCTACTGAATCTAGGGTCGCGGCCACTTGTCGCAGAAACTCAACGTCGCATGTCATCCCGGTTAATTTCGCGTAACGATGGAATGTCGGTAACGTGTGATTGCGCCGAGCGGGCATGGCCGGGGGGTGGGGTTGAGCGCGCGAAAAGTACGGAAGGAAGCGACGCGCCAGCGCGTGCTCGACGCCGCGCGCGAACTCTTTGAGTCGACGGGTTACGAGGCCACGACCGTTCGCATGATCGCGAAGGCGGCCGGCGTTTCGGTGGGCAGCGTCTTCACCACCTTCGCCTCCAAGCGCGACGTGCTCGCCCAGATCCTGCACGAGAAGTTCGAGGCGCTTCACCTGGAACTCAACCAGCTGGCTCCGCAGCTGCGCGGCTCGACCGCCGACCGCCTCCGGTCGATTTTCGCCATCCACTACGCCTACGCCGCGCAGCGCCCAGGCCTGTTCCTCGCCTACGTCGCCGCCTCCTTCGAGGGCGCGGTCGGCGCGCGCATGGATGTGCCTGCGGGCGGCCAGCGGCTCTGGAATGTCCTCCACGGTTGCCTGCAGGATGGACGGTCGCGGGGCGAGGTCTGCGACCATGTCGACCTGTCCCTCGTGACAGACCTCTTGGTCTCCGCCTACATCTGGACCTACCGGCTCATTGCGCACGACCGCGCGGGTCCCGAGAAGCTCAGCAACGTCATGGACCGCCACATCGGCCTGATCGCCGAGGGGTTCACGCCGCGGCCCAGCTCGGCGAGCTGAGGCGTCAGCGCGCCTCCCAATCCAGAAGGCCGTCGAGGAAGTCGAACACCGTCGACTTGGTCATAGCGTGGGGAATGGCCGAGAAGTGATCGCAGCCGGCCAGCGCGACGGCGCGGCCGTCCGCGAAGGCCTGGGCCAGGATCTCGGGGTCGCCGGCGAGCTCGTCCCGCATGCCAGTCACGACCAGCACCGGGACGGGCAGCGCCGCCATGGCGTCCAGGTCCAGCGGGGGACGGACAGCCTGGATAAAGGCCGCCAGGGCGCGGCGATCCTCGCCCTGTTCGTCCGCGAACATCCGAAAGCTGCGGACCAGGTCCGGTTCGATGGCGTCCACGTCCTCCGCCAGCATGGCCTCGGCCACGGTCATCTGGCCCGGCGCGGAGTCGTCCTGCTGCGGGTCGAACCAGCGGCCGCCCACCCCGCCGAGGATCAGGTTCGACACGCGCTCGGGGGCCGCCAGGGCCGCGCCGAGGGCGGTGCGCGCGCCCATGGAGTAGCCGAACAGGTCGGCCCGCTCGACGTCGAGGTGGTCCATCAGGGCCAGGACGTCCTGAGACAGCGCCTCGCCGCCATAGGCCGCCGCGTCGTGCGGCTTGTCGCTCTCGCCGTGGCCACGCTGGTCGAGGGCGATGCAGCGGACGCCGCGCCGTTCGAAGGCGCCGTACCAGCCGGTGCGTCGCCACGCTTCGTTGCGGTTGGAGGTGAAGCCGTGGACAAGCACGATGGTGGAGTCCGCGCCGGCCGGCCGGATATCGTCATAGGCGAGGCTCAGGCCCCGTGAGGTGAAGCTAGGCATGGCGAAAGCCTAGCGAGACACAAGCCCGCCGTCACGGCGCCTCGCCGGTCCACTCCCAATGCCAGGGCTCGAAGGGGTAGTTCACGAACCCAAACCGGCCGGCGTTGGCCAGCAGCCACCGATAGGCGGGGGTGCGGGATTGGAAGAGGCGATTGGGGTCGGCGCTGGAGTCCACACCGTAGCCCGGCGCGGCGCCCACCGCGAGGTCCAGGGCAAGGCCCGTGCGATGGGGCGAACAGGTCGCACGCCGCACGCCGTCGCAATTGCCCTCCAGCGCGCAGCGTTCGGCGTCGGCCTCCGGGCTACGATAGGCGGAGAAGATCTTCAGGGCGTCGGGATCGGCGAACACGTCCGGAGCCTCGGCGCGCGCCGCCGCCACCATGCGACGGTACGCCCCCAGGGCGGTCGCCCTCAGGCGCATGCTCTTGCCTCCATAGCCCTCCGCGCGGTCCACCGTCGCCAGGGCGTCCTCGGGCGGCGGCGGGGGGCAAAAGCCTTGGGCCGCCAGGCGCACGAACGGCCGTTGGTCCTGCCAGCGGGCCTTCATGGCCACGAAGACCGCCTCGTCCATCCGGCCATGACCCGGCAGGCCGTGGTCGCTCTGCCAGCCTTTCAGCGCCTGGGCGAATTGCGCGCTGTCACCGGAGCAGTTGGCGCCGATCTCGCGAGCGATGCGGGGGGCGTAGGTCTCCCAGCCCACCTCCACGCGACCGAATGGCTTCCAGACCAGGCTGCGCAGGGTGCGCGCGTTCTCCGCGCTGACCGGATCGGCCGCCCGGGGCCCGCAGTCTGCGCGTTCGGCGCCACCCTGCGCGCGGCTGGCGGAAGGGGCCGCGCGATCGGGCGTGCGGGAGGGCGCGGGCCGCTCCCGCGGCGCCTCACGTGGCGCACAGCCCGCCGCCAGCGCCATCATGGCGGCGCACAGGAACCGCCGGGGCCGTCGGGTCTTCACATCCACACAACGCATAGCGCGTGACGAGGAAGCGAAGTCCAATGAGTTTGCGGCGAACAGGGATCTTGACGGGCCTGATCCTGCTGGCCGCCTGCTCCGAACCGCCGCCTGGAGAGGCGAATGCGGCGGCCAAGGCGCCCGCCGCGCCGGCTGCGCCGCCTGTCGCTCCCCCGGTCGTCGCGCCGGTCGCCACGCCGACGCCCTCCGTCTCTCCGCAAGCCCAGGCCATCGACGCCAGCGGCGCGCCAGCCCAGGGCGCCGATCCCGTCGCTCTGAAGCGCGCGATCATCCGCGCCCAGATCCTGCTGGACCGTGCGCATTTCTCGCCCGGGGTTATCGACGGGCAGGCGGGCGGAAACATGCGGCAGGCTGTCGCCGCCTTCGAACAGGCCCATGGTCTTGCCGCCGACGGGTCGATCGACCCGCAGGTCTGGGCCGCCCTGACAGCGGCCGACGCCGCCCCGGCCATGCAGGACTATACGATCACGGCCGAGGACGTCGCCGGTCCCTTCACGCCGAAGATCCCGACCGACCCAATCGACATGGCGAAGCTGGACCGGCTTGGCTACACGGGCCCGCTCGAGCGGCTGGCCGAGAAATTCCACATGGACGAGGGCCTGCTGAAGGCGCTCAACCCGTCCGCCGACTTCGGCAAGGCGGGAGCTGTCATCGTGGTCGCCGCAGTCGGCGCCAAGCCGCTGGCGGCCAAGGTCGCCCGCATCGAAGTCGACAAGGCCGGGCGTGCGGTGCGGGGCTACGGCGCGGACGAGGCCCTTTTGGCGGTCTACCCGGCGACGGTGGGCTCGGCCGATCGGCCCGCGCCCAGCGGGGAGTGGGCGGTGCGCACCATCGCGCCCAACCCCACCTGGACCTTCGATCCCTCGCGCCTGACCTTTGGCGACGCCAAGGCCGGCAAGCAGACGATCCAGGCCGGCCCGAACAATCCGGTCGGCTCGATGTGGATCGACCTGACCAAGGACACCTACGGCATCCATGGCACGCCAGACCCGCGCCGGGTCGGCAAGGCCGAGAGCCATGGCTGCGTGCGCCTGACCAACTGGGACGCCGAACAGCTCGGACGCTCGGTCGAGAAGGGCGCCAAGGTGGTGTTCGTGGGCGCGGAGAGACCGGCGGCGAAGCCGGCCGCCTAGGTCAGCTCTTCCAGCGCAAGGTCACGGGCGCGACGGGATTGACGAAGGCGCGGCCGTCGCGCCGGCTGGCCGCCCATTCCCGCTTGAGCTGCTGGTACCACTTGGCCTGGCGGTCGGCGTCGTCGATCCACAGAAGGGCCGGGCCGTAGCGCAGGCCCTGGTTCTGCAGGTTCACCATGTCGCCGTCCTGGCGCAGGAAGGCCCGCGCGCCGGCGGCGATGAACGGCTTGAAGACAAAGAAGGCCGGATGGTCCGACCAGGCGATCTGGGTGATGCGGGTGCGCTTCTCGGCGACCGGCGTCAGGCAGGTCAGCAGCAGCACCTGCCGGCGGCCGACGGTGACATGCTCCCAGCGCAGCGCCGGCAGGCGGAAGGTGATCTCGGTCAGGGGCTCGCCGCCGAGGATTGCGTAGGCGCGGCTGTTCCTCGACGGCTCGTGCCGCACCATGGCGAAGCCGGCCTCGCGGGGCTCGAACCGCTTGGCCTTGTCGTGGGCGCTGCCGGCCGCGCGCCACCACCACTGGCGATGCACGTAAGGCCCGTGGGCCGGGTCCATCAGCCCGACGACGGCGTGATCCAGATGGGCGTCGAAATCCATGCGGTCGACCAGCTTGGGCCGCCCGCCCACCACGCCGGGGAAGACCGGGGGGGCGAGGTCAGGCTCGCCGCCGCCGCGCGGGTCGGCGCCCATCCAGATGAACACCAGGCCTTGGCTCTCGGCCGTGGGGTAGCGGCGCACGCCGATGCGGCCGAGGTCCATCGCCTGGCCCTCCACCAGGGAGGGGATCGCCGCGCACGCGCCGTCAGTTCCGAACCGCCAGCCGTGATAGGGGCACTCGACGCTCTCGCGGCCGTCCGGCTCGCGGGTGAACCGTCCGGCCGACAGGGGCGCTGCCCGGTGCGGGCAGATGTCGCGCAGGGCGACCACCTGACCCCCGGGGGTGCGGCCGAGCATCACCGGCTCGCCCAGGATTTCGTGGCGCGCCAGCTTGCCCGGCTTCAGGTCGGTGGAGAGGGCCGCGAACCACCAGATGTCGCGCAGGAAGCCCTCGCCGAACTTGGTCTGGTCGGGATGGGGATCGAGCGCGCCTTCGGGCATAGGGCGGTTCTAGCCTCCCAGGGATGGCGGTGGAACCTCCACCATCACGCACGTCATGTCGGGCTTGGGTTCGCCAGCCGGACGAACCGCGCCGCATGGGCCCCGAGCTCCAGGGTTTGGCCGCTGAGAGCGCCATCGCCCGTCCGCACGTCCATCACCGCGCCGCCCGCAAGCCTTGCATCGGTCAGGACCGTCGGCCCGCCCCCCAGGTTGAAGGCGCAGAGCACGGCCTCGGCGCCCTCGCGCCGTTCGAACGCCAGCAGGGGGTCTGGCGCATCCCAGAGCGCGAGGTTCCCCGCGGTCAGGGCGGGCGAGGCCTTGCGCTGGGCGATCAGGGCGCGGGCGAAGGCAAGGGTGGAGCCGGGGTCGCTCTCCTGGGCCGCCACGGTCAGGCCCGCATGCTCCGCCGCCGACGGGAGCCAGGGCGTCCCGGACGAAAAGCCGAGATTCGGGGCGTCGGGCCGCCAGGGCATCGGGGTCCGGCTGCCGTCGCGGCCGGACACGATCGGCCAGTAGAGGTCGCCGACCGGGTCGCGCAGCTGCTCGCGGGTCAAGCTCGCCTCGGGGAGGCCCAGCTCCTCGCCCTGGTAGATCAGGGTCGTCCCCCGCAGCGCCAGGAGGAGCGCAAGCATCAGCCGCGCGATCTGCGGCGGCGCGTCAGGTCCACCGAAGCGGCTCGCGGTCCGGGGGACGTCGTGGTTGCTGAAGCTGATCGTGGGCCAGTGGTCGGGGTATTGGGCCAGGGTCTGCGCATGGGCGCGGAACCCGGCCGGGGCGAGCTCGCGCAGGTGCAGGGGGACGAAGGTGTAGGCCGAATGCAGCCCCGCGGCGGGTGCGAGATAGGCGCCGCAGCGCGCCTCCTCCTCGGAGAATTCGCCGAACACGAAGGCGTCGCCGTGCGCCTCGACGCGCTGGCGGATGAGATCCAGGACCTCGGCGTTCTCCGGCAGGTTGGAATCGTGGAAGTGGCGCTGCATCTCGCTGGCGTGGGCCCAGTGATGCGCCGTGCGCTCGCCCGCCGGGATGGCGGGGTTGTCCGTCAGGTCCGGGTCGTGGAGGTAGGCGCCGGCGACGTCGAGGCGGAACCCGTCGACGCCACGGTCGAGCCACAGGTCCAGCACCGACAGCGCCGCCTCCCGCGCCCCGGGATCGCGCCAGTTCAGCTTGGGCTGCTGGCGCAGGAACTTGTGGTGATAGTGCTGGCGTCTGGCCGGCTGGTAGGCCCAGGCCGGCCCCCCGAACACAGACAGCCAGTTGTTGGGCGCCGTCCCGTCCGCCTGGGGATCGGCCCAGACGTACCAGTCGGCCTTGGGTCCATCCGCCCCGCCGTCCCGGCTCTCGGCGAACCAGGGATGTTCGTCCGAGGTATGGGCCAGGACTTCGTCGAGTATGACCTTCAGGCCGCGGGCATGGCAGGCCTCCAGCAACGCCTGGAAATCCTCCAGCGTCCCATAGTCCGCTTGCACGCCCTCATAGTCCGCGACGTCGTAGCCCCAGTCGCGGTTCGGCGAGGGATGGATGGGCGAGAGCCAGATCCCGTCCACCCCCAGGGCCTGCACATAGTCGAGCTTGGCCATGACGCCCTTGAGGTCGCCATGGCCGTCCCCGTCCGCGTCATGGAAGCTGCGGACATAGATTTGGTAGAGAACCGCCCCCTTCCACCAGGGCCGGGCGGTCATACTTCGTCGGTTCTCGCCACGATGCGCGAGACGACGCCGTATTCGATGGCCTGCTCGGCGCTCATCCAGAAGTTCCGCTGGGTGTCCTTGACCACCCGCTCGTAGCTCTGGCCAGTCTCGAGGGCGATCATCCGGTTGACCCGCTCGCGCATCTTCACGATCTCGTCGGCCTCGATCTGGATGTCAGAGGCCTGGCCGCGCACGCCGCCCATCGGCTGGTGCAGCAGGAAGCGGGTGTTGGGCAGGCAAAGCCGGTTCTCCTTCTTCGCGCCCAGGAAGATGCTCGCCCCGGCGCTGGCCACCCAGCCGGTCCCGATCACCTTCACCTCAGGCCCGCAGAAGCGGATCATGTCGTGGATGGTGTCGCCGCTCTCCACGTGGCCGCCCGGCGAGTTGATCACCATCTTGATCGGCTTGTCGCTCTCGGCCGACATGGCCAGCAGCTGGGCGCTCACCCGTTCGGCCAGGCGCATGTCGATCTCGCCGAACACCAGAACCGTGCGGCCCTTGAACAGGGCGTTCTGCACGGGGCCGGACGTCATCGGCATGTCCGGCTTGCGGGACTGTTCGTCGTCTTCGTCTTCGTCCAGCCGGCTAGTCCACATAAGTTCGTCTCCTTGGCGTCGATTTGGGCGGCGGCTCGCGCGGCGCGCCCGACAGGTCCGGGAACCTACCCCGCTTCCCGGACGGAAGCGAAGCCCGGGCTTTATATTCTGATCCGCATCTCTGTCCGGCCCGTCCTGCGGGCCCCGGCCGCCTGCACCTGAACCGCACGTCCAGGGGCAGGGCGCCATTGAGGCCTTGCCTCGTGCGGCCAGGCGCCGGCGCAATAGCGGACGGATCTGAAGGAGGCGCCGCGAATGGAACTTTTCGACCTTTCGGGCAAGGTGGCGGTCGTCACCGGCTCTTCGCGCGGCATCGGTCGGGCGATCGCCGAGCGGCTCGCCGAGCACGGGGCCAATGTGGTGATCTCGTCGCGCAAGGCGGGGCCCTGCGAGGAGGTCGCCGCGGCGCTGAACGCGCGCCGGCTGGGCTCGGCTGTCGCCGTGGCCGCCAACATCTCGTTGAAGGAGGACCTTCAGCGCCTCGTGGACGAGGCCGCCCGCGCCTTCGGCCGCATCGACGTCCTGGTCTGCAACGCGGCCTCCAACCCCTACGCCGGGCCGATGGAGGGGATATCGGACGAGCAGTTCCGCAAGGTCCTCGACAACAACATCCTGTCGACCCACTGGCTGATCCAGATGGCCGCGCCGCAGATGCGCCGGCGCCGCGACGGGGCGATCGTCATCATCTCGTCGATCGGCGGCCTGCGGGGCGACCCCCAGCTCGGCGCCTACTGCATCTCCAAGGCGGCCGACATACAGCTCGCCCGCAACCTCGCCCTGGAGTTCGGGCCGGACAATGTACGGGTCAACTGCATCGCCCCTGGCCTCGTCAAGACCGACTTCGCCCGGGTCCTTTGGGAAGGCGAGGCTGGCGAGGCCCGCACTGACAAGACGCCCCTTCGGCGACTGGGCGAGCCCGACGACATTGCAGGCGCGGCGGTGTTCCTGGCCTCCAGGGCGGGCGCCTGGACGACCGGCCAGACCATCGTGGTGGACGGCGGGGAGACCTGTTGAGGGTCACCCCTTCAATGCCAGCTCCCGCGCCCGCGCCAGCCGCGTGACGCCCTCGTCCAGGGTGGCGTCGGCCTTGGAGAAACACAGGCGCAGGATCGTCGTGACCGGGTCGCTCTCGTAGAAGGCCGAGACCGGGATGCTCGCCACGCCGGCCTCGTGCACAGCCTTGAGGGCGAACGCCCGGTCGCCCATCGCGATACCCGAGCCGGGCAGGTCGAGGTTCAGGAAATAGGTCCCCTGCGAGGACAGGACGGAAAAGCCCTCGCGGCGCAGGCCCTCGGCCAGCCGGTCGCGGGAGCGGGCGAGGCCCTCAGGCATGGTCTGGAACCACTCCGCGCTGTTCTCCAGCCCCCAGGCCACCGCCGCCTGCAGGTTCGGCGGGGTGGTGAAGGTCAGAAACTGGTGGGCCTTGGCGATGGCGCCGGTCAGGGCGGGGGCGGCGCAGACGAAGCCCACCTTCCAGCCGGTCAGGCCGAACATCTTGCCGGCCGAGCCGATCTTCACCGTGCGCTCGCGCATGCCGGGCTCGGCGATCAGCGGCCGGTGGCGGGCCGGCGCGAACACCACCTGCTCCCAGACCTCGTCGCAGATCGCGATCGCATCGTGGGCGACGCAGGCGGCCGCCAGCCGCGCCAGGTCCTCAGGCGGCAGCACGACGCCCGCCGGGTTGATCGGGTTGTTCAGCACCACCAGGCGGGTCTTCGGGCCGAAGGCCGCCGCGATCGCCGCCTCGTCGAGCCGCCAATGCGGGGGCTTGAGACTGACCAGGCGGGGGACGCCGCCGGCGCGCCGGATCAGCGGCAGGTAGGCGTCGTAGGCCGGCTGGAACACCGCCACCTCGTCGCCGGGCTCGATCAGCGCCAGGAAGGCCGCGGCGAGGGACTCGGTCGCGCCCGAGGTGATGGTCACCTCGCCGCGCCAGTCCAGTTCAAGCCCCTGGGTCCGCCCATAGTGGCGCGCGACCGCTTCGCGCAGCTCGGGCAGGCCGGCCATGGGCGGGTACTGGTTGTAGCCGTCCATCACCGCCTCGGCGGCCTTGGCGCGCAGGGCGAGCGGCCCCGGATCGTCCGGAAAGCCCTGTCCGAGGTTTATCGCGCCCAATTCCCGGGCAAGGCCGCTCATCTCCTCGAAGATGGTGGTCGGAAGGTTTGCGAAGACAGGGTCGGCCATGCGTCCTTTGTGGGGGAGGGGACGCACTCGCCGCAAGCCCGAGGCGCGCCGCTATGCATATCGTCGACTTCCAAGCCGAGCACACAGACGCCTTCCGGGCGCTGAACGAGGCGTGGCTCTCGAAATACCTGCGGATCGAACCGAGCGATCGGGCGGTCTTCGCAGACCCGTATACTGCGATCATCGCCCCTGGCGGGCGGATCTTCATGGCCATGGAGGACGGCCGGGCGGTCGGCTGCGCGGCCCTGCTGCCCCTGGCCGACGGCGGCTTCGAGGTGGGGCGCATGGCGGTGTCGGAAGACCACCGTGGCGCCGGGGTCGGCCGGGCCTTGCTGCAGACCTGCGTCGAGACCGCGAGCGCGCTGGGCGCGCCGCGGCTCTATCTGGAAGCCTCCAGCGTATTGGCGCCGGCGCTCAGCCTCTACCGTTCGATGGGCTTCAAGCCGATGCCGCGCGGCCGGGCCGCCTCGCTGGCGGACGATCGGATCGACGTGTGGATGGAGCGGCCGCTTTAGGGCCGGGCGGCGAGCACCACGCCGAACAGCACGGCCGCCCACTGCGTCGCGGCGGCGGCCACTACGTGGCCGTGCCAGATGGCGCGGGAGAACTTCAGCCGCTTGTTCACATAGAAGATGACCCCGACGGAATAGAGCACGCCCCCGGCCAGCAGGAGCACCAGGGCGTACCAGGCCAGGGTGTCGATCATCGGCTTGAGCGCCACGACCACCAGCCAGCCGAGCGCCAGATAGACCGCCACCCAGAACCGGCGGTCGACCCCGTTCAGGAACAGCTTGCCCAAGGCCCCGAGGCTGGCCACGGACCAGACGGCGGCGGTCATGCCCGGTCCCCAGGCGCCGGGCAGCTTGATGGTGAAGGGCGTGTAGGACCCGGCGATCATCAGGAAGATGCCGGCATGGTCCAGGCGACGCAGCATGGGCCGGTAGCGCCAGGACGCGAAGTTGTAGGCGGTCGAGAAGGCCAGCATGGCCAGGACGCCCGTCGCATAGATCGCAACGCCGACCACCAGGCTGATGGAGCCGGCCATGGCCGCCAGGGTGAGCAGCACGGCACCGCCCGCCAGGGCGAGGGTCAGGCTCACGATATGCACCACCAGATCGGCGCACTTGGCGGCAGGGGTCGGATAGTGGCGGGGCGGTTTGTCGGCCGTGCTCATGGTGGGACTCCTGCGTCCCTCCGGTGTCACGCGTGTGGCGCCCGCCCGTCTAGTCCGCGCGGACGCGCTTCTTGCGGAAACTCGGATTCAGCACCTGCTTGCGCAGGCGGATGGACTTGGGCGTCACCTCGACGAGTTCGTCTTCCTCGATATAGGCGATGGCCTGCTCCAGGCTCATCTTGCGCGGCGGGGTCAGGCGGATCGCCTCGTCCTTGCCGGAGGCGCGCACGTTGGTGAGCTGCTTGGCCTTCATCGGATTGACGTCGAGGTCGTCGCCCCGGGAGTTCTCGCCAATGATCATGCCCTGATAGGCCTTCTCGCCGCCGCCGATGAACATCACGCCGCGCTCTTCCAGGTTCCACAGCGCGTAGGACGCCGTCTCACCGTCGGAGTTGGAGACCAGGACGCCGTTGCGGCGGCCCTCGATGGCGCCCTTGTAGGGTTCATAGTGTGAGAAGACGCGGTTCAGAACGCCCGAGCCGCGGGTGTCGGTCAGGAACTCGCCCTGGTAGCCGATCAGCGAGCGCGAGGGCGCCTGCAAGGCCAGGCGCGTCTTGCCGGCTCCGGAAGGACCCATCTCCTTCAGCTCGGCCTTGCGCTGGGAAAGCTTGTCGATGACCACGCCGGAGAACTCGTCGTCCACGTCGATGACCACGTCCTCGATCGGCTCCAGCCGCTCGCCGGTCTCGGTATCGGTCTGGAACACCACGCGCGGGCGGCTGATGGAGACTTCGAAGCCCTCGCGACGCATGGTCTCGACGAGAACGCCGAGCTGCAGTTCGCCGCGGCCGGCCACCTCATAGGCGTCCTTCTCGGCGGTCTCGGCGACCTTGATGGCCACGTTGGATTCGGCCTCGCGCAGCAGGCGGTCGCGGATGACGCGGCTCTGGACCTTGTCGCCCTCCTTGCCGGCCAGCGGGCTGTCGTTGACCGAGACGGTGATGGCGATGGTGGGCGGGTCGATGGGCTGAGCGGGCAGGGCCTCGGTCAGGGAAATATCGCACAGGGTGTCGGCGACGGTGGCCTTGGAAAGGCCCGCGATGGCGACGATGTCGCCGGCCTCGGCGACCTCGATCGGCTGGCGCTTCAGGCCGCGGAAGGCGAGAATCTTGGTGATCCGCCCGCGTTCGATCTCCACGCCCTCGCGGTTGAGGGCGCGGATCGCCAGGCCGGGCTTGGCGCGTCCCGCCTCCACCCGCCCGGTCAGCAGGCGGCCGAGGAAGGGGTCGTTCTCAATGAGGACGGAGAGCAGCTGGAAGGGCTCTTCCATGTGCGCCTCGGCCTTGGGGGCCGGGACGTGCTCGACAATCATGTCGAAGAGAGGGGCGAGGTCCTTCTTCTCGTCCTTGACGAGGTCGATCACCGCCCAGCCCTGCTTGCCGCTGGCGTAGAGGTGCGGGAAGTCGAGCTGTTCATCCGTGGCGCCGATGGCCGCGAACAGGTCGAAGGCCTCGTTCAGCACCTTGTCCGGGTCGGCGTGCGGCCGGTCGGCCTTGTTCAGCACTACGATCGGCCGCAGGCCCAGCTTCAGCGCCTTGCCCAGCACGAACTTGGTCTGCGGCATGACGCCTTCCTCGGCGTCCACCAGCAGGAGGCAGCCGTCGACCATGCCGAGGATCCGCTCGACCTCGCCGCCGAAGTCGGCGTGGCCGGGGGTGTCGATGATGTTGATCCGGGTTTCGCCCGCCTTGCCATGCCAGAGCACGGAGGTGGCCTTGGCCAGGATGGTGATGCCGCGCTCGCGCTCCTGGTCATTGGAGTCCATGGCGCGTTCCGTCGTCGCCTCGTTGGCGCGGAACACCCCGGACTGGGCGAGGAGCTGATCGACCAGGGTGGTCTTGCCGTGGTCGACGTGGGCGATGATGGCGATGTTGCGGAGCGACATGAGCTTCTTTGGTTCGGGGGAGGCGCGCGCATATAGGCGACCCGCGCGATTAGGGCCAGCGCCGAGAGGCCGCAGGCTGGCTGCGTGACGCAACGTAACCCGCAAACTAGTTCATTATGTTGCGTTGCAACAACTCAGGATTTGATATATAACATTTTGAAATTCCAGCACAAGTCCCCCAGGAGGCAGATTTTCTACATGAATCTGCGTTTTTTCTGTTGTGCTTTTGTGCGTCGCACCGTATAAATTGAATTGTGAGGCGTCCTTGACGCCTCTGCCCTTCCTGGGCGTTTCCTCCCTAATGAACTGCCGCGCCTTCGGGCGCGGCTTTTTTTTGTGCGCTGCGCCCAGGGCGTTTTGGGGGCGTTTTCGCCGGCGTTTTGAGCGCATCGGGAAGAGCGTCAGCCCTTACACCAAAAGGGGTCAGCCGACCAGGACGCCCCAGTCCGCGGCGGCCAGCTTTCCGGTCAGCCGCCCCAGATTCGTCTTCAATTCGTCGAAGCCGTCCGTGGGCGTCAGCTGCGCCTCGTCCAGATAGAGCCCCCGGTTGATCTCGATCTGCAGGGCGTGCGCCCGCCGGCTCGGCCGGCCGTAGTGCTCGGTGGTGTAGCCGCCGGCATAGGGGGTGTTGCGCGAGACCCGATACCCCATGCCGGTGAGCAGGCGCTCGACGTGCGCAGCGAGCTCCGGGGCGCAGGCCGCGCCGAACCGGTCGCCCAGCACCATGTCACAGCCGCGCTCGCGGCCCGTGCTCCGCGCCGCCGCGGCGGGCATGGAATGCCAGTCGATCAGGATGGCCACCCCGTGCGCCGACTGCGCCTCGGCCACCAGGCCGGCGAGGGCGGCGTGATAGGGCCGGTGGATCTGGTCGATCCGCGCCGCCGCCTCGGCGTAGTTGAGCTTGCGCCGATAGATCTCCTGGCCGCCGGACACCACGCGGGCGATGGCGCCCAGGCCCGCCGCCACCCGCGCCGTGCGGCCACGGGCGAATTCGGGCAGCTCGTCGGCGAACATGGCCGGGTCGAGCTCGCAGGCGTCGCGGTTGACGTCGATATAGGCCCTGGCCAGTCGCGCCGAGATCAGGGCCGCGCCCAGGCCGGGCGTATCGCCCACCAGCTCGTCGACGAAGGCGTCCTCCGAGCGGCGGATGGCCATGGCGTCCAGGGCCGCGGCGTCCATCATGTCGTCGGGATAGCAGCGGCCGGAATGCGGCGAGGCGAAGACCAGCGGGGTCAGGGGCCGCCCGTCGGCGCCCAGGGCGCGGCGCACATCGAAGGCGCCCGCCCAGGAGGCGGCGGGCTCGTTGGCGGCGACAGGCTCCCAGGCGGTCATTGCCGGCATTCAACGCTGAGCGCCTGCGCCGGTCAAAGGTTCATCGCGCCTTTACGCCTGACGCTTTATCTTCAGGCGATTATCGGGGGATCTTTGGGGCGTCATGCATCGAATCCTACTTGCCGAAGACGATGATTCCCTGCGCGGATTCCTGGCGCGGGCGCTGGAGCGCGCCGGTTTTGAAGTCCTGGCCTGCGCCGACGGCGACGAGGCGGCCGCGGCCCTGGACGAAGATTGGGACCTGCTGCTCACCGACATCGTCATGCCGGGCCTGGACGGGATCGAGGTCGCGCGCCGCGCAGCCGCCCGCCATCCCCAGCTGCGGATCATGTTCATCACCGGCTTTGCGGCCGTGGCGCTGGGCGCCGGCGGCGGCCAGGCCCCCCTGGGCGCCAAGGTCCTGTCCAAGCCCATCCACCTGCGCGAGATCGTCGCCGAGGTGGAACGGATGATGGCCGCCTGACGCACGGCCCCGCTTGCGCCGCGGCTGGCCGGTCGTTATATCCCCGCCTTCCCGCCCCGACCCGGGGTTCGGCTCGGACGCGTAGCTCAGCGGGAGAGCACCTCGTTGACATCGAGGGGGTCACAGGTTCAATCCCTGTCGCGTCCACCATCCTTTTCCTGCGCAAAAGCAGCCTCTTAAGAGGCTACCGCCGCTAGCCCGGCTTTGCGTTAGGCGTCCATTGACACCCAGCGGCAGGAACTCAGGTACGAGCGGCCTGAGTATGATCGAGTTCTTGAAGCTTTTTCGGCTGGTCGTCGCGCGGCATGGTGGCGGGGCCGCCCTGATGTGAGACAGGTCCGTGGACCTGGAGCCAATGGAGACTGAGCGGGATGCCCGACAATACGCCGGCGCGAAATTCCAATGTGGCGCTCCTGATCGACGCCGACAACGCATCGCCCAGCAGCATTGACCCCGTCCTGACTGTTCTTGCTGAGCTTGGGACCGTGAATATTCGCCGGGTCTATGGAAACTGGAGCAAGGCCGCGCTCAAGGGGTGGTCCGAATTGTCCCACCACTACGCTATCGAGCCCTACCAGCAGTTCGATATCGCCAAGGGAAAGAACGCCACCGACATGAAGATGACGATCGACGCCATGGACCTGCTGTTCAGCGGCAGGGTGACCGGCTTCGGAATCATGTCGAGCGATAGCGACTTCATGCCGCTTGCGATGCGTATCCGGCAGGACGGGATACCAGTTTATGGCTTTGGCACGGGCAAGACCCCGATGTCGTTCAGGCAGGCCTGCACCAGGTTCATCGACATCGGCGCCATCGAACCAAAGGCGGAGTCCGCGTCCAAGCAGAGCGTACAAGTCGATCAAGAGGTGATCGACTTGCTGGTTGATGCGATGCAGGCCTCCAAACGCGACGAGCGCGGGTTCGCCAGCCTTGGGGAAGTCGGCCAGAGAGCTGGAAATCGCTCGTCGTTCGATGCTCGCAACTACGGCTTTTCAAGACTGTCCGAGTTGATCGAATCCATACCCCAGTTCGCCACGGAGCGCCGTGAAGGCGGGCAGGTGTTCGTGAGACGCCTGCGCTGAACGGACAATGTTCGCCGACCCCGGTCAGGGAACCGGTTCGACCAAGCAGTCGATCGCGGCGGGCCCTGAGTCGGGAACGCGGGGCTGGCCCCAGCACTCGACGGGGAACGAGACCATGATCATCGAATAGAGCAGGTGCATGAGGTTGAGGACCTCCGGTGGCATGGCGTCGAGCGGGTAGTCGTCGCAATAGGTGATGGCGGCCTCGGCCCTGGGGGTGGCGGCGTCGTAGAGCGCCTGCATCTCCTCCATCGAGCTCGCCATCCGCATGGCGTAGCGCTCGGCCTCGGAGCCCAGGCACCATTTGGGCGCGAACCGCTCCAGGTCCGCGAAGTCAGTCGGCAGCATGGCCATCGGCTCAGGCCCCCTTCTTGGCTTGGTAGTCGTTGACCCAGTCGCCCACTTCCTTGTGGAGGTGGCGGCACAGCACCTCCTGGTCGCTCAGCGGGAACTTCTCGATCACCCGCGACTCCATCATCGACTGGGTGGCTTCCAGCGTGTTGGCGTCCTGCAGGGCGAATTCCTTGAAGCACACCCCGGCCAGCTCGTGCGCCACCCGCTCGCGGGCGGTCCTGGCCGGCACGAAATAGAGGGTGCCCTCGAAGATGTGGCTGCCCGCCGAGGTCGGCCAGTAGTGGTAGGTCAGGTACCAGCCCTGGCCCCAGATCAGGATCACGAAGTTCGGAAACAGGTTGAAGCTGTCCAGGCCCCAGGGCTCGCATTTGGCCGGGTTGACGCCTTCCGGCATCTTGTCGGGCTCCATCCCGGGCGGAATGTCCCAGGGACCGAACAGGCCGCTGCGCGTGATCGCGTCGATCGGCTTGCACATGTCCTCCGGCATCTCCCAGGCGCGGATGCCTGAGGTCGACACCAGCCGGTGCGGCCCTTCGATCTTGTAGAAGGGCGCCTCGAAGCCGGCCTGAGCGGCGGCGGCGGCGAACTTCGCCGGGCTCTGCTTCATGTGCAGGATCGGCGCGTGGTAGAATTCCTGGAAGGCGTCCATGAACAGCTTCCAGTTCGCCTTGACCTCCGTCTTGTAGTGCCAGCGCTCGGTCAGCTGATCGAAGGGGTAGCCCTCGAGGGCGGTGACCATCGGCCCCAGGAACTCGCGCAGCGGCTGCGGCTCTTCCTTAGAGAGGTTGATGAAGATGAAGCCTTCCCACACGTCGCAATGGACGGGAACCAGCCCGTAGTCGGCCTTGTCGAGGTTGAAGAACTCGCCCTCCTGCTGGACGAAGGCGAGCGAGCCGTCGAGGTTGTAGCGCCACGCGTGGTATTTGCAGGTGAACTGCCGGCACGCGCCGCTGGTCTCCTGCTTCGGGAAGTCGTTCCAGACCAGCTTGTTGCCGCGGTGCCGGCACATGTTGTGAAAGGCCCGCACCACGCCGTCATTGCCGCGCACGATGATCAGCGAGGTCTTGGCGGCGTCGATCTCCTTGGTGAAGTAGCTGCCGTTGCGCGGAACGAGGTCGACCCGGCCGACATTCAGCCAGGCCTTCTTGAACACGGCCTCCCGTTCAAGTTCGTAGAACTCCGGCGAGATCGAATCCTCATAGGAGACCGGCTCAGTGCCGAGCTCCGGATATTGCTCCGTCCAGCTGCCGGCGGGCGGCTTTTGCCAACGACCCATGGCGGTTCCTCCAAGTTTCAAGCTGACATTCGTAAGCGCCTAATGCCCCAAGCCCTCAATGCCGATCCTCGATCCAATTTATTGGCGTCGTCAATGAATTGGGGGCCGGAACGGAAGGGGTGTCGGTATTAGCCGCCGCTGAATCGGCAGGTCGGCTTCGCCACGATGCGACCTCCCCGGGGGGATTGGCGTGGCGCGCTCTTCTCAACAAAGCGAGGCGCCGCTGCGGCGTTCGGTCGCGTGGCTGAGCATGCATTGCAGACGGCAGTTGAACTGGCGCGGCTTCTCAGCCACCACTCCTATCTCGCGCTTCGCGATATTCAGACAGCAGCCTGCGATGAACAGTTTCGACATCTTGCGGGTCGCAGCTGCGCTGGCGGTGATTTTTCACCACACCTTTCCATTGAACGGACGCCCGCCGTTTAAACTTCTGGGTGCGGATTTCGGCGCTCTCGGCGTCGGGATCTTCTTCGTGGTCAGCGGCTATCTGGTGACCGCGAGCTTCCGGCGCTCGAACGGGGCGCTGGCCTATTTTGTCCGGCGCAGCCTGCGCATCTGGCCGGGCCTGGTGATCTCCCTGATCTTCACGGCGGTGGTGCTGGGGCCGCTGGTCACCACCCTTCCAGCGGCCGACTATTTCAGCGATCCGCAGACGGCGCTCTACGTCGTGCGCAACACCCTGCTCTATCCGGTCACCTACGACCTGCCGGGGGTGTTCAAGTCAAACCCGGTGGATGCGGTGAACGGCTCGCTCTGGACGCTGCGCCTGGAGTTCACCTGCTATCTCGGGATCGCGCTGCTGGGCATGGCGAAGCTGCTCAACGCCCGCGTCCTGGCCCTGGCGGCGATCGGGGTGGGGGCGCTGGCTGTGCTGCTCTATGTCGCCATGCCGGCGCTGGCCGGCTCGCCCGTCATGCGCCTCGTGAAGGTGGGCTCGCTGTTCGGGTTCCTGTTCCTGGCGGGCGCCTTCATGGCGGTGCGCGGCGACCGCGGCCTGGGATGGGCGGCGGCGGCCTCCGCGGGCCTGCTGTTCACGCCGGTCTGGTTCCTGGGCCTGCCGGCCGTGGCCCTATGGGTCGGGCTGCGGCCGACGCGCCGGCTGCCCGCCGACTTCTCCTATGGGCTCTATATCTACGCCTTCCCGATCCAGCAGGTGCTGGCGGGGCATGGGGCGCTCGGTTTCTGGCTGTCGCTCGCCTGCACCCTGCCGCTGGCGGCCGCGTCCTGGTTCCTGGTCGAGCGGCCGGCGCTGGGCCTGAAGCCGCGCGCGCGGGCGCAGGATCCCGGGCCCCTGCCGGCGGCGGCTGCGCCGTGAGCCTCGCCGGCCGCGCTACGCCCGGGACGGATCGCCGGGGCTTGCGTCGTGTTCTTCGAGGGCGTGGGCGGGTCTGAGCGCAGCGGCGGTGGTCGCTGGCGACTTGCCCCGCAGGAGGCGCGTCATCGGCCCCTCGACAAATCGGAAAATGAGCCAACCGCCCGCGGCCGAGGCGACGACCGCGACGGGCACGATCGCCGCGCCGAGGGGAAGGCGCCACACCACGCTCGTGATGAAGGAGTGGAAGAGGTAGGTCGAATAGGAACCGTCCCCGAGGGCCAGGCCGAGCCGGAACACCGGCATGCGCTCCTCCAGCGCCAGGCAGCCGGCCACGAGCATCCAGGCAGGCACGCCCCAGACGACCAGCCGCTCCCAGCCGTGCGGATCGGTCCCGGCGATGGCCGCCGCCACGAAGCTCACCGCCGCCGCCGCGAGCAGGGGCGGCCCGGCCTTCAAGGGCAGTCCGCCCGCGCGCCAGAGGATCGCGAGCCAGATGCCGGACAGGAACTCCAGCAGGATGGGGTCTGTGTAGGTATGCAGCACCGGACTATGGCTCGGCCCGGCCAGGCTGATGCTGGACAGTCCCACGAGCGCGATGGTGATCGAGGCGAGCTGCGCGCGGCGGGGCAGGGCCAGGCCCGCGGCGAAGAGCACGTAGAAGAACATCTCGTACTGCAGGGTCCAGCCCTGGATCAGCACGGGCCAGATCCCGCCGTCCGGCGCGCGCCAGGGAACGAACAGCACAGCGGCGGCGAAACGGGCGAGGTCCGGCTGGACGAGGATCGCCGCGATCAGGGTGGCGCCCCAATAGAGCGGCGCGACCCGCAGCAGGCGGTGGGCGATGAACGTCCCAGGCGTCGTCGACCGCTCGGTCACGGTCCACATGATGAAACCGGAAATGACGAAGAAGATGTCGACCCCGGCCGCGCCCACCAGGAACGCGTGGTGGGACCGCGTCGCGTGGAACAGGACGACGGCGAGCGCGGCGAGGGCTCGGACGTACTGGATCGAGACAAGCTTCATTTTCGGACGGGCCCTGAGAATGCAGGGCTGGCGGAGCAAGAAGGCGGCCATGCGGGCGCTAACGCTGCGGCCGCTTGCGCGTTAGGCTCGAGGCTCGCCAAGGCGCAACCGTCCCGGTCTCGAGGACAGGCGCGGGCGAAGGATAAGGGAGGCGGCGTTGGCGATCGCGATTGACCTGGAGGGGCGTGTCATCCTGGCCTGCGGGGTGGGGCGCGGCGGCATCGGCGGGGCGACCGCGCGCCGGCTGGCCGCGGCGGGGGCGACGGTGGTCGCCGTGGACCAGACCCAGGTGTTGCTCGACGAGACCATCGCCGACATCGAGGCCGCCGGCGGCCGCTGCCATGGGATCGTCGCCGACCTCACCGACCTTTCCCAGAGCGATCCGGTCATCGAGACGGTGGCGCGGATGTTCGACCGCCTGGACGGCGTGGCCAACATCGCGGGGGGCACCCGCGCGCACGAATGGATGCCCCTGGAGGAGACGCCGACCAGCCTCTTCCGCGACGTGCTGAACCTGAACCTGGAATATGTGTTCCGCATCTGCCGCGACGCGGCGGCGCTGATGATCAAGCGCCAGACCCCCGGGGCGCTCGTCAATGTCAGCTCGATGAGCGCGCTGGCCTCCGCACCCTTCCACGGGCCCTATGGGGCGGCCAAGTCCGGCATCGCCGCCCTGACCCGCACCATGGCGATCGAGTGGCGGCCGCACGGCATCCGCGCCAACACGGTCTCGCCCGGGGCCGTGGCCACCGAGCGCGTCAAGGCGCGGCCGGGGTGGTCGGCCACCGCGACCGCCGGGCCTTCAGCCGGCAATATCACCACGCCGGACGAGCTCGCCAACACGATCGTCTTTCTGTTGAGCGATCTGGCGTCTGGGATTTCCGGCCAGAATCTGGTGGTCGACAACGCCCTCACCGCGAACTTCGCCGCCGGTTCGCTCGAGCATATGCGGGGCTCGATATACAAGGGGTAGGCGCGCCGGCGATCCCCTCTCTTACAGAATTGTAAGGAACTCGCTTTCAGAGAGCCTGATAATGTTACAGAATTGAAGAAATCATTCGACAATATTGTGCGCATATAGATTTTAATTACACCTAATTATACCCAATTTGGCGCCATTTGGATTAACTTTTCCAACAACTTCCAGGGGAATCGGCTCGCCTATCCTTTACTCTCCGCTAAGCGTGGCCTTAGCTGTGTGGCACATGGGGGGGAATAGGCGATGACGACGTTCAGCGGTGGGGCCGGCAACGACACGTTCGCTGCGCCTGCATTCGACACTTCCGGAAACGACACCCTGAGCGGCGCCGGCGGCGACGACTCTCTGGACGGCGGCGCCGGGAACGACTCCCTGGATGGCGGCTCGGAAAACGACACGCTCGACGGCGGCGACGGGAACGACAGCATCTATGGCGGCGCCGGCGACGACGTCCTGATCCAGGTCGGGGGCCAGTTCGGCAATTCCTCCGTCTACGACGGAGGCGCCGACGTCGACACGCTCCGCGCCATCGGGGTCGCTAACGGTCAGTTGGGGGCGAACGGACAGCCGATCTATTTCGCCGGCGTCGCGGGCTCGACCGTGACCTCCATCGAACGCCTGGAGTTCGCCTCGACCATCGGCCAGAACCTGGTCTTCCAGATCGACCGGGGCCAGATCGGCGCGGGCAAGATTGACCCGAACGCCGTCGTAGTCGGCGGCGCGGGCGTCGACATCCTGAGGGTGTCGGTCTTCGGCCCAAACACGTACACTCTGCCCGCCCTGACCCTGAGCAACTGGACGACCACCTCGGACCCTGCCACCAGCGACCTAGTGGTCCTGGCGGTCGACAACCCCACCAGCGGCGTCTCCTACACCCTGAACGCCGCCTGGGTTCATGACGGCATCCAGGTTCTGGTGGGCAACAATGGCAACGACCTGTTGCTCGGCGGCGAAAGTCAGGAGGTGCTGTCCGGCGGCGCCGGGAATGACACCCTCAACGCCGATTGGGGCGACGACACCATGACCGGCGGCGCCGGCGCCGACGTGTTCATGATCGGCGCCGGGCAGGACGTGATCACCGACTTCACCCCTGGCGTCGACAAGTTCGACCTCTCGGACTACGGGTTCGACAGCTTCACGAGCCTGCAGCCCTATCTGTCCGGCGGCGCCAACACGGTGCTCACCTTCACCTACAACGGCGCCGTGAACACCACGACCTTCAGGGGCGTGGCCTCCGGGACCCTGGGCGCCGGCGACTTCACCTTCGCTGCGAATCCGGTTGACCACAGCGGCGAAGATTTCGGCACGCCCAACGCCGACCTCCTGCCCGGCACCGGCGGCAATGACAGCCTCGACGGCGCCGGCGGAAACGACACCATCATCGGCTTCGGCGGGAACGACAGCCTCATCGGCGGCGCGGGAGCAGACAATCTCAACGGCGGCGCCGGGAACGACAGCCTGGATGGCGGCTCGGAAAACGACACGCTCGACGGCGGCGACGGGAACGACAGCATCTATGGCGGCGCCGGCAACGACGTCCTGATCCAGGTCGGGGGTCAGGCCGGTCCTGCCGTCTATGACGGGGGCGCCGACATCGACACGCTCCGCGCCGTGGGGATCGTCACTGGCCAGGTGGGAGCGAACGGAAATCCGACCTATTTCGCCGGCGTCGGGGGCTTCACTGTAACTTCCATCGAACGCCTGGAGTTCGCCTCGACCATCGGCCAGAACCTAGTCTTCGAGATCGCCCACGGCCAGATCGGCGCGGGCAAGATTGACCCGAACGCCGTCGTGGTCGGCGGCGCGGGCGTCGACATCCTGAGGGTGGTGATTCCGTTCGGCGCCCCCCCAGGCCCGTACAACCTGCCCGCCCTGACCCTGAGTAACTGGACGACCACCTCAGACCCTGCGACCAGCGACTTGGTGATTCTGGTGGTCGGCAACACGGCCAGCGGCGTCACCTACACCTTGAACTCCGCCTGGGTTCATGACGGCATCCAGGTTCTGGTGGGCAATAACGGCGACGACCTGTTGCTCGGCGGCGAAAGTCAGGAGGTGCTGTCCGGCGGCGCCGGGAATGACACCCTCAACGCCGATTGGGGCGACGACACCATGACCGGCGACGGAACCTCGGGCGGCGCTGTCGGCGCCGACGTGTTCCAGATCGGCCTTGGGCAGGACGTCATCACCGACTTCGTCCACGGGACCGACAAGTTCGACCTCTCGGAGTACGGGTTCGACGCCTTCACGAGCCTGCAGCCCTACATGTCGGCGAGCGGCGCCGACACGGTGCTCAGCTTCACCTACAACGGCGTCGTGAACACCACGACCTTCAAGGGCGTGGCCTTCGGGACCCTGACTGCTGGTGACTTCACCTTCGCTGGGAGTCCGGTCGACCACAGCGGCGAAGAATTCGGCACGCCCAATGCCGACCTCCTGCCCGGCACCGGCGGCAATGACAGCCTCGACGGCGCCGGCGGAAACGACACCATCATCGGCTTCGGCGGGAACGACACCCTCGTCGGTTCAGCCGGCGGCGACAGCCTTTCCGGCGGCGATGGCGCCGACAATCTCAACGGCGGCGCGGGCGCCGACACGCTCGCCGGCGACGCCGGCAACGACACTCTGATCGGCGGCGGACCCGATCTCGTGCAGGGCGGCGCCGGCTCGGACACCCTGGTCGTGGTGGGTGACGGGAACGCCGGGGCCACGCTCGACGGCGGCGCGGACAATGACGCCTTGGTCGCCATCAACGTGCTTTCGGGGGCCCCTGTTGGCGCCTTCGCGGGCGTCACCTTCAACGGCGGCGGCGGAACCGACACCCTGGTGATTGGCGGTACGGTCGACTTCCACGGCAACATGCAGTCGATCGAAAACCTCTCCCTTCTGTCGGCGAGCGCGGCGCAGAACCGGGGCGCGGCGGTGCTGATCACCGGTAGCGGACTCCTGGACCTCGGCTCGACCCCGAATATCAGCGGCGAGGGGCTGATCCGCTACACCATCGCCGCCGACGACAATGATTTCGACGCCTCGGGCGTGACCTTCGTCAACGGTGTGAACGTCAAGTTCGAGGTGCATGGCTCCTCGGCCGCCGACACCATCGTTGGCTCCAGTCATGGCGACGACATCTACGGCGGCGCCGGGAACGACAGGATCACCGCCGGGACCGCCGACATCGTGGAACTCGGCGACGGGTCAGACACCCTGGTCATCGATCCTGCCCTGACGGTTGGAACGTGGCTGACGGTCACAGATTTCCAGGCGGGGTCGGGCGGCGACGCCCTGTCCTTCGCCGCCTTCCTGTCGGCGCGGACCAACTGGACCGCCGGGACCGATCCCTTCGCCAGCGGCCATTTGCGTCTGGTGCAGGACGGGGATGACGCCCGCCTGGAGGTGGACGCCAACGGCGGCGGCGACAGCTTCTCGCTGCTGGTCGGCGTCCAGAACACCAATGTGCTGGCGCTCACCGCCGCCAACCTCGGCGGCTGGGCGCCGACGGTGAGCGGCAGTTCGGGCGGCGATGCGCTGGACTTCACGCCCACCACGACGGTTGCGGCGGGCGACGCCCCTCCGAGCCTCGATGGCGGGGCCGGCGTCGACACCCTGACCATCTCCACCGAGTCGTTCACGCCGGAGCAGATCGTCGGACCGGCGACCATCACGCCCAGCGCCGACGGGACCTCGCTGCTGTTCGACCTGAACGGCGACGGGATCACCGACCTTGTGGTCACCAACATCGAGGACGTCGTCCTCAACGGCCAGAACGTGGTGATCAGCGGCAATCTGGCTAACACCGGTCTCGCCCCCAACACGATCCACTACGAGGGCACGGCGGACAACGACGTGTTCGACGCCGGCGGCCTGATCTCGCTGGAGTCGATCCGGGCCAATGGCTACGGCGGCGCCGACAAGATCATCGGCGCCAATGACGACGACACCCTGCAGGGCGGCGATGGGAGCGACACCCTAAGCGGCCGCGGCGGCCCGGACAGCCTGAACGGCGGCGCCGGCGCCGACAGCCTCAGCGGCGGGGACGACAACGACACCCTCGCGGGCGGCGCCGATGGTGACTTCCTTGTTGGCGGCAGCGGCAAGGACTTCCTCTACGGCGGCGACGGCGCGGACACGCTCTCGGGCGGCAATGGCGCTGATACCCTGACCGGAGGCGACGGAGCCGATTCCTTCCGCATCGACAACGGTACGGCGGATCGCATCATGGACTTCACCAACGGCGACCACATCGTCTTCATGGGGGGAAGCGGCACGCCCACCTGGTCGGTCGTCGACGCCGATGGCGATGGTCAGAAGGACGATCTGCTGGTCAGTCTCAAGGGCGGTTTCAGCGTCGAAGTGATCGGCGTCAGCACGTTACATACCGGCGACTGGGTCTTCGGCTAACGACCGCAGAGCCTTCCCAACACGGACCCTGAGGTTAAGCTCAGGGCCCGCGCGACTCGCCGTGGGTGAGGCGCGCTCGCAAAGGGCCGGGTTCGCGCATGCAGCGTTTCATTCCGCGTGATCCGCCGTCATGGCCCTACGCCCTCCTGATCGCGGTGATCGCGACGGCCTGCGCCTGGCTGGTCCGCGCCGTGCTGCTGTCCGTGCTCGCCGACCAGGCGCCCTACGCCACATTCTTCGCCGCGGTGATCCTCTCCGGGGTGTTCGGCGGCTGGAGGGGCGGGGCGCTCGCCGCCGTCCTGGGCGGGCTTGCGGGCAATCTCAGCTTCGTCGGAGGCTCGAAGGGCCTTGAGCTGCAAGGCACGGCGGGCGCGGCCCTGGGGCTCTATCTCGCCGTGACAGCCCTGATGGTCCTCCTGATCAACACGCTCACCACCTCGCTGCGGCGCGAGCGCGACCTGAATGATCACCTCGCCACGGTGAGCGCCGAATACCGCCATCGGATCAAGAACCTGCTGGCCGTCGCCCAGGCGCTGGTGCAGCAGACGGGGCGCTCGGCCTCCTCCATCTCTGAGTTCCAGGACAAGGTGCTGGACCGCGTCCACGCGCTGTCGCGCGCCCAGGACCTGCTGTTTGCAGGCGAAACCTCGGTGCGGCTGCGGGCGGTCGTCGGCGAGATCCTGCGGCCCTTCGGCGTGGAGGAGCGCCTGGTCTGGCCGATCAGCGGCCCCGAAGCCCTCATCCCGGCCGACAGCGCCGTCGCCGTCGCCCTGCTGTTGAACGAGCTGGCCACCAACGCCACCAAGTATGGCGCGCTCTCGGTTCCGCAGGGCCGCCTGAAACTGGGCTGGGGCGTCGAGGACGGCCATGCGGTGCTGGAGTGGAAGGAGGTCGATGGGCCGGCCGTCACGCCGCCGTCCAAGCTGGGCTTCGGAGCTCGCCTGTTCGACCACGCCCTGCCGCGGGCCAGCGGATCGGCGAGCCTCAATTTCGAGGCCGACGGCGTGCGGTGCGAGATCCGGCTCGGCCTGTCGCCGGAGCCGGCTAGATCACGATGAGATCTGGCTGAATCTCAGCCTCAATTCCCGCTTGTCCCGGCGAAGGCCGAGATCCAGGTGAAACCCACCAACCGCTCAGGCTGAATCTGGGTACCGGCCTTCGCCGGTATGAGCGGGGAAGTGGAGCGGGCCTATCCTGTCCGGGCCGCGCGCTGGGTGACGGCGACTTCGGCCAGGACGCGCGCGCCGGCCTGGGCCGCGACATCGCCCACCACGATCAGCACCGGGCCGCCTGAACTCTCCGGCGCGCCGGCCGCGAGCGTGTGCAGGCTCGTCCGGGTCAGGACCGCGTCGGGCGCGCTTGCCCGTTCCACGATGGCCACCGGCGTGTCGGCGGGACGCCCCGCGGCGATGAGCCGCGAGGCGAGCTCGGCCGCTTCAGCCCCGCCCATATAGATGGCCAGGGTCGCCTCAGGGTCGGCTGCGGCGCTCCAGTCGGTCTGCAGGGCGCCGGCTTCCAGCCTGGCGGTGGTCAGCACGACGCGGCGGGCCTCGCCGCGATGGGTCAGGGGAAAGCCGAACTGCGCCGCTGCCGCCGAGGCCGCGGTGACGCCGGGCACCACTTCGGTCTCGATCCCGTAACCGTGCAGGAAATCCTGCTCCTCGCCGACGCGGCCGAAGATCGAGGGATCGCCGCCCTTCAGCCGCACCACCTCCAGGCCCCGGCGGGCCAGGCGCAGCATCAGGCGGTTGATGGTGGATTGCGCCATGCTGGCGCGGCCGGCGCGCTTGCCGGTCTGGATCTTCAGGCAGGTCGCCGGCGCCAGGGCCAGCACGTCGTCCGAGATCAAGGCGTCATAGAGCAGGGCCTGGGCGCCCTCGATCGCGCGCAGGGCGCGGACGGTCAAAAGGTCGGCGGCGCCGGGGCCGGCGCCCACCAGGCGAACCCGTCCAGGCTTGATTTCAGGCGGCATGCAGAACCTCCGGAACCTGGGCCTTTGCAAGCATCCGGCCAATCTCGGGCCGGCAGGAGCCGCAGACCGAGCCCGCGCCGGTGGCTTCGCCCACGGCGTCGGCGTCGCAAGCGCCGGCGGCGATCGCGGCCTCGATCTTGGGCGCACGCACGCCCCGGCAGGCGCAGACCACAGAGCCCGTCTCGACCGGGCGGCCGAGGGCGCGGCCGACGAGGACCGAAGTGCGGTCGGTGGCGCTCAGGGCCTCGGCGGCGAACATCTCCACGAGCCAGTCGCGGGGCGGAAGGGGCCCGGCGCCGGCGGTGAACAGCACTCGCTCCAGCTTCTCGCCGGCCAGGAACGCCTCGCGCAGGGAGCCCGCGCCTGGATCCTCGTAACGCAGCGCCTCGCCGGTCGCGCCCCGCAGCAGGGCCGCGCGCAGGGCCGCGCGCTCCGCCTGATCGCCTCGGCCGGCGAACTCGTGCAGCTGGCAGCCATCCTGCGGGATGCGCCGCCAGACGAGGTCCAGCCCCTTGGGCAGGCTCCAGGTCTCGCGAGCGATGAAGAAGCCCCGCCAGGTCTCGCGATAGGTCGCCGCGCGGGCGGGGGTGTGCTTGAACTCCGGCTGGCCCGAGCGCGGGTCCACCTTCGGCGCCACCAAGGGGTTGCAGCGGCCGGAAGGCGCATAGGCCGCGCTCCAGTGCATGGGCATGAAAATCGAGCCCGGGCGCTGGCGATCGCTGACGTGGGCCACGGCGACCGCTTCGCCGTGGCGCGTGGTCACGCGGACCAGCCGGCCTTCGTCCGCGCCCATGCGGGCCGCGTCCTCAGGATGGATTTCCACATAGGGTTCGGGCGCATGCCGGCAGAGCTCGGGCGCAAGCCCGGTGCGGGTCAGGGTGTGCCAGTGATCGCGGACGCGACCGGTGTTGAGCGACAGCGGCCAGGCGGAGTCCACGGCCTCGGCCGGCCCGGCGGCCGGGGTCGGGACCATGCGCGCGCGGCCGTCCGGCGTCTGGAAGCGGCCGTCGGTGAACAGGCGCGCCCGGCCGCCGGTCTCGTCCACCGGCCACTGAACGGGCGTGAGGTCGTCATAGGCGTCCGGCGTGATGCCGGCCATCGGTCCAAGGTTCAGGAAGCGGCCGTCGTTCTCATAGGCGGTCAGGCGGGCGTATTCGCGGAACACCTGGGCGGGGCTGCGCCAGCCGAAGGCGTCGGTGAAGCCCATGGCCGTGCCGACCTCGGCGATGATCCGCCAGTCGGGCCGGGCCTCGCCGGGCGGGCGGAACAGCGGCCGCTGACGCGAGATCCGCCGCTCGGAATTGGTGACCGTGCCGTCCTTCTCGCCCCAGGCCAGGGCCGGAAGCTTCACGTGGGCGAAGGCCATGGTGTCGTTGTCGGCCATGCAGTCGGAGACCACGACGAACGGGCAGGCGGCCAGGGCCTCGCGCACTTTCTCGGCGTCGGGCAGGCTGACGGCCGGATTGGTGGCCATGACCCAGATCGCCTTCACGCGGCCGGCGCGGACCGCCTCGAACATGTCGACGGCCTTCAGGCCCGGCTTCTCGGCGATGGCGGGGGAGCCCCAGAAGCGCTTGACCCGCGCCCGCGAGACCTCGTCGAAGTCCATGTGGGCGGCGAGCGTCGTGGCCATGCCGCCGGTCTCGCGCCCGCCCATGGCGTTGGGCTGGCCGGTGATGGAGAACGGGGCGGCCCCAGGCTTGCCGATCCGGCCCGTCGCCAGGTGGGCGTTGATGATCGCCAGGCCCTTGGTCACCCCTTGGGCGGACTGGTTGGCGCCCATGGAGAACAGGCTGACGGTGCGCGGCGTCTCGGCGAACCAGCGGAAGAAGGTCTCCAGGTCCTTGAGCGGCACGCCGCAGTCGGCCGCCACGGCCGCGGGGGCCTGGTCGCTCAGGGCGAGCTCGGCCTTCACCTCGTCGAAGCCGGCGACGTGGGCGGCCACATATGCCTCGTCCACCGCGCCACGCCGGATCAGGTCGGCCAGCAGGCCGTTCCAGAGCCGCACGTCCATCTGGGGGGCGAGAGGCAGGTGCAGGTCCGCGCCCTCGGCGGTGTCGGTGCGGCGCGGGTCGATCACCACCTGCCGCTGGCCCTTGGCCCTTGCCGCCTCCATGCGCCGGAACAGCACCGGATGGGTCCAGGCCGCGTTGTGGCCGGAGAAGACCACGAGGTCGGCCAGATCCAGATCCTCGTAGCAACCAGGCACCAGGTCCGCGCCGAACGAGAGCTTGTGGGCTACCACCGCCGAGGCCATGCACAGGCGCGAATTGGTGTCGATGTTACCCGAGCCGATGAAGCCCTTCATCAGCTTGTTGGCCGCGTAATAGTCCTCGGTCAGCAGTTGGCCGGAGACGTAGAAGGCGACCGAGTCCGGCCCGTGCTTGGCGACCGTCTCGCGGAAGCGGCGGGCGACCAGGGCGGTCGCCTCGCTCCACGTCGAGCGGCGTCCGAAGACCGTCGGCGCCAGGAGACGGCCCTCCAGCCCCACGGTGGAGCCCAGGGCGCCGCCCTTGGAGCACAGCCGCCCGAAATTGGCCGGATGGTCCGCATCGCCCGTGACCGTCAGGCTACGGCCCACGGCCGCGCCCTTCACGCCGCAGCCGACGCCGCAGTAGGGGCAGGTTGTGCGGACGCCGCCGCCGGTCATCGGCTCAGACCCGCCCCAGGAGCAGACGCCCGTCGCGCACCTTCAGCGGGACGACCGGGGTGCAGCCCTTGCCGCGGTCCGCGCCCATCGCCTCGCCGGTGGCCAGATCGATGGACCAGTTGTGCAGCGGGCAAGCGACGGCGTGGCCGTGGATGATGCCCTGGCTGAGCGGCCCCTGCTTGTGCGGGCAGACGTCCCGGAGCGCATAGACCGCTCCGTCGCCGGTCCGGAAGATGGCGATGTCCCCGGCGGGCGTCGGCACCCGCCGCGCGCCACGCAGGGGAATGTCCGTCACCGCGCCGACGTCGGTCCAAAGGAGGGGATCGTTGACGATGGCGTTCATGCCGGTTCGAACTCCATACGGCGGCTGAGGGGGTTGAACTCACCCGCGTCCCGACCGGCGACCCGCTGGGCCCAGGGGTCGATGCGGGAGAAGCGCTGCGAATAGGCGAAGCGGTCGTAATAGGCCCGGCGCCGCTCGGGGTCCTCCATGGCGGCCTTGATCGGTTCAAGGCCCACCCGTTCCATCCACTTGTAGATCCGCTCCAGGTACCAGGCCTCTTCCCGGTACATCTGGGTGACGGCGCAGATGGTCCAGATCGCCTCCTCTTCGGTGGCGACCTTGGTGAGGATCTCGGTGCCCTTGATGTCCTTGCCGGCCGCGCCGCCGACATGGATCTCGTAGCCGCTGTCCACGCAGATCACGCCGACGTCCTTGCAGGTGGCCTCGGCGCAGTTCCGTGGGCAGCCGGAGACGCCCATCTTCACCTTGGCCGGGGTCCAGGAGCCCCACATGAACTTCTCGAGCTTCACGCCGAGACCCGTGGAGTCCTGGGTCCCGAACCGGCACCAATCGGTGCCGACGCAGGTCTTCACCGTGCGCAGGCCCTTGGCGTAGGCGTGGCCGGACACCATGCCGGCGCGGTTGAGGTCAGCCCAGACGGCCGGAAGGTCGTCCTTCTTGACGCCGAGCAGGTCGATGCGCTGGCCGCCGGTGACCTTGACGGTGGGGATGTCGAACTTGTCCACCACGTTGGCGATGGCGCGCAGTTCGTCGGCGGTGGTCACCCCGCCCCACATGCGCGGCACCACCGAATAGGTGCCGTCCTTCTGGATGTTGGCGTGGACGCGCTCGTTGATGAAGCGCGATTGCTTGTCGTCGGCGTAGTCGCCCGGCCAGGCGCAGAGCAGGTAGTAGTTCAGCGCCGGGCGGCAGGACGAGCAGCCGTCAGGGGTGTGCCATTCCAGGGCCTGCATGACCGCCGGCATGGACTTCAGGCCCTCGGCGACGATGCGCTGGCGCACCTCGTCGTGGCCCTTGGGCGTGCAGGCGCAGACGGGCTTGGGTCCGGTCTGGACCTCGAAGGCGTCGCCTAGCGAGGCCTTGAGGATCTTCTCGACGATGGGCGTGCACGAACCGCACGAGGCCGAGGCCTTGGTGTGGGCCCGCACCGCCTCCAGGGTGTTGAGCCCCTGGTCCGCGATCGCCGAAACGATGGTTCCCTTGCAGACGCCGTTGCAGCCGCAGACCTCGGCCGTATCGGCCATGGCGGCAACGGCGGCGCTAGGGTCGAGCCCTCGAAGGCCCTCCGTGACGGCCTGGCCAAAGACCAGGGTTTCGCGGATGTCGGCCACCTCCGCGCCAGATCTCATCAGGTCGAAGTACCAGGCGCCGTCGACGGCGTCGCCGAACAGGACGGCGCCGGCGACCTTGCCGTTCTCCAGCACGATGCGCTTGTAGACCCCGCGCCCGGCGTCGCGGAACACGATGTCCTCGCAACCTTCGCCACCGGCGAAGCGGCCGGCGGAGAAGACGTCCACGCCCGAGACCTTCAGGCGGGTCGAGAGGACCGAGCCCTCATAGGCGCCGTCACGATCGGTGAGCACGTCGCCGAGCGCCTTGCACATCTCCCAGATCGGGGCGACCAGGCCGTAGACCTGGCCACGATGCTCGACGCATTCGCCGACAGCGAAGATGTCCGGGTCGGAGGTGCGCAGCGCATCGTCGACGACGACCCCGCGGTTCACCTCCAGGCCCGCCGCCTTGGCAAGGGCGGTGTTGGGCCGGATCCCCACCGCCATGACCAGCAGGTCGCACGGCAGGATCGTGCCGTCCTTCAGCTTCAGGCCGGCCACGCAGCCGTTCTCGCCAACGATCTCGTCCGAATTCGCGCCAAGGACCGTCTCGACGCCCCTCTGGGCCATGGCCTCGGTCAGGAGGAAGCCGGCCGAGGCGTCGAGCTGGCGCTCCATGAGCACGTCCATCAGGTGGACGACGGTAGCGCCCATGCCGCGGCGGGCGAGGCCGTAGGCCGCTTCGATGCCCAGGAGGCCGCCGCCGATCACCACGGCCCTCGCGCCCGGCTTCGCCGAGGCCGCGACCATGGTGTCCACGTCGTCCAGGTCGCGGAAGGCGACCACGCCCTTCAGGTCGGCGCCCGGCAGGGGGAGGCGGATCGGGTCGGAGCCGGTGGCCAGAAGGATCTTGTCGTAGGGGACCTCCAGCCCGCCCTCGGCGCGGATGACCTTGGCTTCGCGGTCGATCGTCTCGACCTTGCGGCCGACGTGCAGGGTGATGCCGTTGTCGCGGTACCAGGCCTCGTCGTTGATGACGATGTCGGCGAAGGTCTTCTCCCCGGCCAGGACCGGCGAGAGCATGATGCGATCGTAGTTCACCCGCGGCTCGGCGCCGAAGATGGTGATGTCGTAGCGGTCCGGGTCGCGCTTCAGCACGTCCTGCACCGCCCGGCAGCCGGCCATGCCGTTGCCGATGACGACCAGTCTTTCCTTGGTCATGGCGTGGTCCTTCGAGGGGGTCACGAACGCGCGGCGGCGGCGGCGGGGGCGGCCCAGGTCCGGCCCCAGCGGGACTTGATGCCGGACAGGCAAGCCAGGGCCAGCAGGGCGAGCGCGGCGAAGCCGAGCAGGCCGGGCTGGTAGGTGCCGGTCGCCTGCTTGGCCCAGCCGAGGCTGGCGGCCAGGTAGAAGCCGCCGATCCCGCCAAACGCGCCCACCAGGCCGGTGATCACGCCGATCTCCTTGGAGAACCGTTGCGGCGCGAGCTGGAAGACCGCGCCGTTGCCGGCGCCCAGGGCCATCATGGCGAAGAGGATGATGGCCAGGGCGGCGAAGGGGCTGGGCTGATGGAAGGAGGCGAGGGCCAGGCCCATGGCGGCCAACACATAGACGATGCTCAGGGTCTTCACGCCGCCGAAGCGGTCGGCCAGGGCGCCGCCGACCGGCCGGATGAACGAGCCGGCGAAGACGCAGGCGGCGGTGAAGAAGCCCGCGATGACCGGATCCAGGCCGTACTCGGCGTTGAAGTAGATGGTCAGTGAGGACGACAGGCCCACGAAGCCGCCGAAGGTGACGAAGTAGAGCATCATCAACCACCACGCGTCGGCTTCTTTCAGCACGCCGAGGTACTCAGCGAACTTCTTGGGCGCGGGCCGGTTCGGCGCATCCTTGGCGAAGATCAGATAGACCACGAAGGCCACGAGGAGCGGCAGGGCGGCCAGGCCGATCACATTGGTCCAGCCGAAGACCTTGGCCAGGCCCGGCGCGAACAGGGCGGCCAGGGCAGTGCCCGAGTTGCCGGCGCCGGCGATGCCCAGGGCCAGGCCCTGATGCTCCGGCGGATACCAGCGCGAAGCCAGGGGCAGGGCGACCGCGAAGGAGGCGCCGGCCACGCCGAGCACCACGCCCAGGGCGAGCACCTGATGATAGCCGTGGACGCCGAGCTTCCAGGCCGTGAGCAGGCCGACGAGCACGATGACCTGACCGATGATCCCGGTGCGCTTGGGTCCGATGTGGTCGACGAGGACGCCGGCCACCAGGCGCAGGAGCGCGCCGGAGAGCACGGGCACGGCGACCATCATGCCCTTCTGGGCCGGGTTGAGGCCGAACTCCTTGGCGATGGCGACGCCGAGCGGGCCGAGCAGGACCCAGACCATGAAGCTCAGGTCGAAATAGAAGAATGCGGAGAGCAGGGTCGGCGCATGGCCGGCCTTGAGGAACGAGCGATTGAACATGATAGGCCCCGTGCAGGTTTGCTGTGGAGCGGCGGCGTCGCCGGAGGGATCGGCTCGTCCTTGAGCCTTTTCCGAGTAAGCCGTGAACGCCGTTGTCCTGGGCCTCGACCCCTAGAAAGCAGCCGCGCGGGGCTCCGTCACGGGGTCGGCGAGCCGAGCGGGGGTCTAATCATGTTGCAGCGCAAAAAGGCGGCGCCGTGTGGGAGGGGCTGGGCAGATTCTAGGCGGCTATGCTGAAGCTTTGCCTCGAAAGCAGTCTTCGGCTTTTTCGACGCGTCATTCCCGGATCAGGGCCTGGCCTTCGGCGGCAGAGCCGCCGCCTCGGCGGGCGTGAGCTTGCGCAGCATCTTCACGGGGCACCGCTGCGGGCCGATGGAGGTGGGCGAGACCAGCTCGGCGTCGAGGCCGGAACAGATCCACTGGCTTCCGCGGGTGACGATGGCCACCTTCTCGGCCCAGTCGATCTGCGGGCAGGCGCCCATCATCTCGAGCTGGTAGATGTCCCGCACACCGACCCGGACATAGACGTTGTGTTCGTCGGGCGCGCGAAAGCTGCTGACATTGCCCTGAAAGAAGCACGCCCGGTCCTTGGGCGCAGGCTTGGCCTGGGCGGCCCCGCCTACGGATGACAGCGCGAAAACGGCGGCGACGGCGATAAGAAGTCTCATGGCTTTTCCTTCCTGACGACCTTCTCTCCCGCGGACATCCTATTCCTTTTCAACGCGGCTCGGGGGCGGCTCCGTCGGGCCGCGCGGCGGGCGAACCGCGCCGGGTCGACCAGCGCCTGCGCCTCAGCCGGAAGGGGCGAGGGCGCCCCCAGAGCCAGGGCCGCCACGTGCTCGGCCAGGAGCGGCGCATGGGCGAAGCCGCGGGAGCCGAAGCCGCTCAGCACATAGAGACCCACGTCCGCCCCGGGCGCGGCGCCGGCGATGGGCAGGCGGTCCGGGGTCACGGCGCGGATGCTCGCCCGCCCCTCGATCGGCCGGCCCTCCAGGCGTGCGGCGAGCTCCGGCAAGGCGGCCCTCAGGCCCTCCAGATTGCGCGCGTGGTCCTGCGGACGCGTCGCCGTGTCGGTTTCGCCGCGATCGTGGGTGGCGCCGAACAGCACGCCGCCCCGCAGCGGCGCCGCATAGCCGCCCCATGCCGTGGCCGCGACGGCGAGGTTGGCGCCCACGACCCAGCTCGCCTGGCCGCGGACGGGGGCGAGCTCCAGGCCGGGCGCGAAGTCCGCGGACCCGAGACCGGCGGCGAGGATCACCGCATCGGCCCGCGCGATCTCCCGGCCCGCCGCGTCCAGCAGCCGCCAGCCCTGCGCGTCGGCGTGCAGGGTCGTCACCGCTGCGCGGCTTGTCTCGCCGGCCCAGGCTTCGAGCACGGGTCGCGGATCGACGGTCAGGGCCTGGACCTGATCCAGGCCGTCCTCGGTAAGCCGCAGGGCGCCCTCGTCGAACAGGCCGCCGTCGGCCACCCGCTGGAAGCGGCCAAGGTCGCCATCCCTTGCAGGCCGCTGGCGCACGCCGCGGGCGATCACCGCGCCGGGCGTGTCTTCGTAGAGCCGCACCGCGCGGCTGAACGCCTGGGCGAACAGGCGGGCGGGCGCGCCGCCGCCGGCGTCCAGGCGCGGGGCGACCAGCGCCGCGGGGTTGCCGGATGCGCCGGCCCCCGGGCCTTCGGCGTCCAGGACCAGGGCCTCGCCGCCCAGGGCGCGCACGGCTCGCGCCGCAGCCGCGCCGGCGATCCCCGCGCCGATGATCGCCACCCGGCGGGCGGCCGGCTCGGCCGCCGCGGCCTGTTGCGCCTTGGGCATGCGGGCTTCCAGGCGTTCGCGCTTGCGGCCGAAGCCGGGCTGCTTGGCGACCGTGAAGCCGGCGTCGGCCAGGCCGCGGCGGACCGCGCCCGCGACCGTGAAGGTCGCCGCGACCGCCCCCGGCGCCGACCGCGCGACGACCAGGCCCAGGACCTCGGGACTCCACATGCCGGGGTTCACGGCCGGCGCGAAGCCGTCGAGGAACCAGGCGTCCGCCCGGCCGGTCCAGCCCGCCAGGGCCTGCGCCGCATCCATGAACGCCAGGTCGATGAAGACGCGCAGGTCCGGAAGCTCGATCCGCCGCCAGCCGCGCGTGCGGGGCGGCCAGGCGCGGATCAGGAGGTCGGTGAGCTCGGCCAGTTCGGGCCAGGCCGCCAGGGCGCGCGCCGCATCCTGCGCCCTGAGCGGGTCGGCCTCGATGCTGAAGATGTGCAGCCGGCCCTGCGGCGGGCTTTCGCGCCGCCAGAGGCCCAGGAGCGCCAGGATGTTGAGGCCCGTGCCGAAGCCGAGCTCGCCCACCACGAAGCGACCCCGGCCGCGCCAGGCGTCGGGCAGGCCGCAGCCCGCCAGGAAGACGGCGCGGGATTCCGCCAGTCCGTCGGTGGTTGAGAAATAGACGTCGCCGAAGGCGCGCGATCTCGGCTGTCCGTCCGGTCCCCAGTCCAGGGGGCTCTCGGCGTCGTCGGCGGGGTCGCGCATGGCCCTAAACGAAGAGCGGCCCCGGAAACATAAAGGGGGCCTGAAAGCGAAAAGGGCCGCCCTTGCGGGCGGCCCTTAAGAACGCTTGTCGCGTCGCGAAGTGCTTACTTCGCGGCGGGAGCCGGAGCCATCGCGTCGTTGCCGGCGGCGGGAGCTTCAGCAGCGGCGGTCGCATCAGCGGCCGGAGCGGCGTTGTTCGCGGCGGCGGCGGCGTCGGCCGCAGCGTCGGTCGCCGTAGCGGCGGCGTCGTTGGCGGTTTCAGCAGCGGCGTTGGCGTCGGTGGCGGCGTCAGCAGCCGGTTCTTTCTTGTTGCAAGCGGCAACGGAGAGCGCGGCGATGGCGGCGCTGGCGACGAGCAGCTTGCGGATGGTGGCGGAGGTCATGTCCCTGGTCCCCTAAGACAAAGGTGGTGATCGCCCGGCGAATGCCCTGACCGCCGAGACGAGCAGAGCCGTCACCGGCGCGTGGGGGGAATATGCCTTGGTTTACGCCAAGGGCAAGCGCTTTATTCACAGGGTCGTGATCACTTTTTTCACCTTTGCCATTCGCGCGCAGGGCTGCGGCGTTATGACTCAGGGTTCGTTCGGGATCGCGCCGAGGGTTTCCTCGAGCTCCAGGAAGCTGGGCTGGGCGCTGGACGGCACCGAGCCGCGGCCGATCTCCACCGAGATCTGAGCGGCGTTGCCGTGCAGGTGGGCGACGAGCACCGCCTGGATGATCTTATAGAAAGCCGAATCCTCGTCGATCACTTCTTTCAGCCGCCCGGCCATCGGGCCGACGAGGCCATAGGCCAGGAACACGCCGAGGAAGGTGCCCACCAGGGCGCCGCCGATCATCTCGCCCAGCACTTCCGGCGGTTCGGTGATGGCGCCCATGGTCTTGATGACCCCCAGCACGGCGGCGACGATGCCCAGGGCCGGCAGGCCGTCGGCCATGGTGGTCAGGGCGTTGGCGGGACCCAGCGCCTCGTGGTGGTGCTTTTCGAGCTGCTTCTCCATCGCGTCTTCGACCTGGTGGGGATCCTCCAGGTTCATGGTCATCATCCGCAGGGTGTCGCAGATGAAATCCACCGCGAAGTGGTCTTTGCCGATCTTCGGGAAGCGCGAAAAGATCGTGGAATCGTGCGGGTTCTCGATGTGGCTTTCCAGGGCGATCACGCCTTTGGACTTCATGGTCTTGGTCAGCAAGAACAGCAGCGACAGCAGGTCGCGGTAGTCCGACGCCTTCCACTTCGGCCCGGAGAACACCTTGGCGAAGCCGCCGCCGGTGGCCTTGATGGTGGTCATGGAGTTCGAGATCATGAAGGCGGCGACGGCCGCGCCCAGGATCGCCATGAGCTCGTGCGGCGCGGCGTGGAGAATGACCCCCAGATTGCCGCCCGACATCAGGTAGCTGCCGAACACCAGCGCGAACAGCAGCACGATGCCGATGATCTGGAACATGAAACGCCGGCCCCCGGGCAAATCTACACCCGGCAGAATCGCGGTTAATGCTTAATGGGGCGTGTGCGGCGCGGCGCCGGCTCTCCCTAAGGCTGCAACATCTCGTCGCGCAGGCGGCGCACCATCTCCGGCGATAGATAGCCGTCGGCCGTGATGCCGCGCGCCTTCTGCCAGGCCCGCAGCGCCGCGCGGCTGTTGACGCCGATCACGCCGTCGGTCGCGCCGGGATCGAAGCCCGCCTTCGCCAAAGCCTGCTGCGCCGCGATCCGGTCGGTGATCGCCAGCGCCGTCTCCGGCGGCCAGGCTCGCACGAGCGGCCCTGCGCCTGCGAACCGGTCGGCCAGAAGCCCGACGCCCAGGGCGTAGGCGATAGAGTTGTTGTACTTGCGGATCGCGAAGTGGTTGGGGAACAGCAGGAACAACGGGCCGTTCGCCCCGGCCGGCGCCGCCAGGGAGGCCGTCGCCGCCGCGTCCGCCGGGCTCCAGGCCCGGCCGCGGTCGGCGCGCCACAGGCCCTTCTTGGTCCAGGCGTCGGGCGTATCCTGCGGGCCTTCCGTCAGGCCGAAGTCGAAGTCGGGCGCAGCGACCATCTCCACGGCCCAGCTCTCGCCGCGCCGCCAGCCGGCGGCGGCCAGGAGGTTCGCCGCCGAGGCGAGGGCGTCGGCGCTCGATCCCCAGATGTCGCGACGCCCGTCGCCGTCCCCGTCGACGGCGGTGGAAAGGAAGGTGGTCGGGATGAACTGGGTCTGGCCCATGGCCCCGGCCCAGGAGCCGATCAGCCGCGAGCGCGGGAACTCGCCCGAGGCGATGATCTTCAGGGCGGCGATCAGCTGGTCTTCGGCGAATCCCCGGCGCCGGCCGTCGGCCGCCAGGGTCGCCATGGAGCGGACGACGTCGAAATCGCCCTGGATCGCGCCGAATCCGGACTCCATCGCCCAGATCCCGATGACGATCTCGCGGGGCACGCCGTAGCGGGCCTCGATGCCGGGCAGGAAGGACAGGGAGCTGCGCCGGCTGCGGCCGATGGCGATGCGATCGTCGGTGACGGCGCCCCTTATGTAGTCGCCCACGGGCCGGGAGAATTCCGGCTGGCGGCTGTCCAGCGCCGAGACCCGGTCGTTGGGGGTCAGGCCGCGCAGTTCGCGGTCAAGCACGGCGGACGGCACGCCGGCGGCGGCCGCCTTGGGATAGAAGCTGGTCAGCCAGGAGTCGAAACTGCCGCTGCCCGAGGGGGTGAGCGGGCTCGGCAGGGGCACGACGACGCTCGTCCCCGCCCCCGAGACGGGCTGCGGGGCCTTGTCCGCGCCCGGAGCGGCGCAGTTCGCCAGCAGCAGGGTCATGAAGGAGCGTCGGTCCATGAGAATCTTTCTAAGCAGCGTTCGCCTCCCTCCGCCAGCCTGTGACGGCGCATCGGTCGTTGACTCGGCCAGGACCCGCCCGTATATGCGCCGGCTCTTGTTCCCCGGCTCTCGCCTGGGGCCTCGGCGCGTGAGAAGTCAGGTCATGAAGGTCAGAAGCTCGATCAAATCGCTTAAGACGCGCCACCGCGACTGCAAAGTCGTGCGCCGCAAAGGCGTCGTCTATGTGATCAACAAGACCAACCCGCGCTTCAAAGCCAAGCAGGGCTGAGCCTGGCGCGGGCTCTGGAGCCTGCGCCCCCGTCACACCGCAGTCGAAGCCCTGTCCTCCAAGGCCTCGCGCCTTCGAGCGCGGCCCTGCGCGTACAGCCCGCATGGCGCGGACCCCAAGCCTCTTCTAAGCTCGCGGCCAACCCTAAGGGAGGGACGCGATGAACCCGGCTTTCGGCGGCTTCTACCAAAACGCCTATGTCACCAACGACCTGGACCAGGCGCTGGAGGTCTTCCGCCAGACCTATGGCGTGCCCGAGTTCCTGGTCATGCCGAGCGATCTGACCTTGAGCTATCGCGGCGGCCTTGGCCGGCTGCACGTGCGCCTGGCGCTCGCCAACCTGAACGGCGTGCAGATCGAGGTGATCGAGGCGCAGGAAGGCTGCATCGACCTCTACCGCGAGGGATTGCCGGAAAACGGCTTCGGCTTGGCGCACCATCATGTGGCCATGCGGGTGAAGGGCGGCCGGGCGGACTGGGACCGCTGGCGCGCCGAGGCGGCGGCGGGCGACCGCGGCTTCGTCCTGGAGGGCGATCTGGGGGATACGGCCCAGTTCGCCTATCTCGACGACAAGCGCCGGCTCGGCCACTACACGGAATACTTCTGGTCCGCCGACGGGGGCGCCGGGCTCGACGCGGTGATTCCGAGATTCATGACCGGGCCGTAGGCCCGTTCACTTCATCGTCGCGTCCAGCATCTCCGTCGCCTGCGCCCACGACAGCCGCGCGAGCAGCGGGTCGTACTGGATGCCTGGAAGCGTAGCGGACATTTGGCCCGCGGTCGGGTCGGTGAAGGCGTGGAAGCCCTTGGCGTAGAGGGTCAGGTGCCAGTCGGCCCCGGCCGCGGTCATTTCCTGCTGGAAGCCCGCGACGTGATCCAGGGGCGCATACGGGTCCAGCGCGCCGGTCAGCACCAGCACCTTGGCCTTCACCGCGCCGGGCTTGGCCGGCATCGCGCTGGTCAGCAGGCCGTGGAAGCTCGCCACCGCCGCGACCTGCGCGCCGCTGCGCGCCAGCTCCAGCACGCACTGACCGCCGAAGCAGAAGCCGACCGCGCCGATGCGGCCGGGGTCGACGCCCGGCTGGGCCTTCAGGACCTCGAAGTTCCGCAGGACCCGCGCGCGCAGCGTCTCAGGGGCGTGCTCGAGCGCCACCATGAGCTTGCCGCCCTCCTGAGGATCGGTGGCGTAGAAGCCGTCGCCGTACATGTCGGTGGCCAGGGCGATGTAGCCCATCTCCGCGAGGTCGAGCGCGCGCTTGCGGACCAGTTCGCCCTGGCCGCGCGCGTCGTTCATCACCATCACGGCCGGATGCGGGCCGAGGCCCGCCGGCGTCGCCAACCTGCCCAGGAGGCGCACGCCGTCGTGCTCGTATTCGATCGTCCGCAGCTCGCCCATCCGACGGCTCCTCCCCAATTTGCGAAAGCATTAGCGGCAGGCGGCGAGCGAGGGAACGCCGTCCCGCGGAGCCGCCCTAGCTGCGTCCGTCGCGCACGAACTCCAGGAACTCCTGGCGCGTGCGCGGGTCGTCCCGGACCACGCCGGTCAGCCGGCTGGTGGTCAGGCGCGAGCCGGGCGTGTTCACGCCGCGCATGGTCATGCAGCTGTGCTCGGACTCGATGACCACCCCCACGCCGCGAGGCTGCAGGATCTCCTGGATCGCGTCGGCGATCTCGGCCGTCAGCTTCTCCTGGATCTGCAGGCGCCGGGCGAAGCCCTGCACCACGCGGGCGAGCTTGGAGATCCCCACCACCCGGTCCTTGGGCAGATAGCCGATGTGCGCCCGGCCCAGGAACGGCAGCATGTGGTGCTCGCAGAAGCTGACCATGCGGATGTCGCGCAGCACGACGAGCTCGTCATAGCCGCCCACCTCCTCGAAGGTGCGGGCCATGTATTCGCGCGGGTCGCTGTCATAGCCGGAGAACAGCTCCTTGTAGGAGCGCGCGACCCGGCCAGGCGTGTCCAGCAGGCCCTCCCGCTCAGGGTCGTCGCCCGCCCATTCGATCAGGACGCGGACCGCGGCTTCGGCGTCTTCCTGGGTCACCTTCCGGCGTGGGGTGTCGGGCATTCGTTTCCTCCGCGTCGATCCGTCTCAACAAAGCGTCTCGGCCAGATCACGCCGGCCGATGACAGGGCGTTTCTCGCCCGCTAGGGTCCGCCGCTTCCGCAAACCCCTCCGACGCGAAGAGGCTCCCGACCATGGCCGACGACAGCTCGAATATCGACGTCCTCAACTCCACCGCACAAGGGCAGTTGAAGAGCATCATCGAGCGGATCGAACGGCTTGAGGTCGAAAAGACCGAGTTGGCCGAGCAGATCAAGGAGGTTTTCGCCGAGGCCAAGGGGAACGGCTTCGACGTCAAGATCCTCCGCAAGGTCGTGCGGCTGCGCAAGCAGGATCGCGCCAAGCGCCAGGAAGAGGAGGCGATCCTCGATCTTTACCTCGCGGCGCTAGGCGAGATTTGAAGCGTAAGATCCCGGACCCGAAGGCCCAGGCCCAGCGGGCCGCGCTCAACGCGCTGCGCCGTGCGCGCCGCAAGGCTGCGCAGTCCGGGGTCGCGCTTTCGGAGTGGGAAGGCGAGTTCCTGGGGTCGGTCGAAGACCGGCTGAAGACCTATGGGCGCGCGTTCGGCGACCCGGAGAAAGGCGCTCCGGGGCAGGCCCTCTCAGCCCTTCAGCACGTCAAGCTGAAGGAGATTTCCGCCAAGGCGAAAGGCGAGGCAGCCCCGAATCGGCGGCGACCGCGCGGCAGGTCGCAGGAAAACTCCTAGCCTGCCGCTTATATTCCCCGATCAGCTTGGCGAGCCCGCTTTCACGCGCTGGCTGCTGTGGTTGCTCCTTCATCGTCATCAACCCCTTGTCCCTTCAGGACATCGTCTAGCCCCTGTTCCCGGACCTTGCGGTAGAGCGTGGACCGGCCAATCCCGAGTCGACGCGCTACCTCACTCATGTGACCGGCGTATATTTCGATCGCAAGTTGGATGAGATCGCGCTCGATCTCTTCCAGCGTGCGCAGGTGTCCGCGCCCATCGAGGATGCGCACTGGCGCATCCTTGGGCAGTTCGGCCAGAAGTTCGGCCGTGGTCGGCGGCGCGGCATGGACATGCGCCAGGATCGGCCGGGCCTGCGGCTCCGGCGGCGGCGCGGCCACCCCGGAGATCGCCGGGAAGTCGTGTGGCTGCAGATAGGGCGCGTCGGCCAGGACGATGGCGCGATAGACCGCGTTCTCCAGCTGGCGCACGTTGCCGGGCCAGTCGTGGGCGCAGAGGAACGCCACGGTCTCGGGCGAGGCGCCCACCACCGACTTTCCCTCCTCCACGTTGAAGCGGCGGATGAAGGCGTCGGTCAGGGCCGGAATGTCGCCCGCCCGCTCGCGCAGGGCCGGGGCCTCGATGGGAAACACGTTCAGCCGGTAAAAGAGGTCCTCGCGGAACCGGCCTTCCTTCACCGCCTGGGCGAGGTCGCGGTTCGTCGCCGAGACGATCCGCACGTCCACCTTGACGGAGCGCTTGGAGCCGATCGGGTCGATCTCGCTTTCCTGCAGAGCCCGCAGCAGCTTGACCTGCACGTCCAGCGGCAGTTCGCCGACCTCGTCCAGGAACAGGGTCCCGCCGTTGGCCTCCTGGAACTTGCCCAGGTGCTTGTCGCTGGCCCCGGTGAAGCTGCCCTTCTCGTGGCCGAACAGGATCGACTCCACGAGGTTCTCGGGAATGGCCCCGCAGTTCACGGCCACGAACGGCTTGCCCGCGCGATCCGAAGACCCGTGCACGGCGCGCGCGATGACTTCCTTGCCGACGCCGCTTTCCCCGGTGATCAGGATGGGGATCGAGGACTTGGCCGCCCGCTCGCCCAGGCGCTTGACCAGGGTCATGGGGGCGGAGTCGCCGATCAGGTCGTCGAAGGTGGTGCGCCCGGACTTGTGCTTCTTGAGCCGGTCGACCTCGCCCTTCAGCGCGCCCATGGACAGGGCGTTGCGGATCGAGACGATGATCCGCTCGGGCGAGGCGGGCTTGACGAAGAAGTCGTTGGCCCCGGCCTGCATGGCCTCGACGACGGTGTCGATGCCGCCCTTGGCGGTGACCACGATCACCGGCTGATTATGCCCGCGGGCGCGCAGCTCCTTCAGGGTGTCCTGGCCCGACAGGCCCGGCATGACGAGGTCGAGCAGGACCATGTCCGCCGGCGCGCCGGAGTTCAGGCGCGTGATGGCCTGGTCGCCGCTTTCGGCGTGGTCCACCGCAAAGCCTTCGCGCTCCAGGACCGCCTGGATCAGCCTGCGTTGCGTCGGATCGTCATCGACGACGAGCACCGTCTTAGTCATTTCAACACACCCACCGTATCGGACGCTCATCTCACTGGACGAGGCCTCGTTATGTCGCGATTTGATACAGGGGTAGTGTAAAGATGGAGTTTCGGAGAGGTGTTTCTAGAGTTAACGGCGCGCGTTTTTCCACATATGACTCGAGTATGTGGATACTGGTGAATATCTGTTAGGATAAACGAAACGTAACTCAAGAGTTATTGTATCATTTACTCTATATCGACGTCATCCTTGGCTGGAGCGCGGAAACGCGCGGCATGCCGAGGGTGACGGCCTGGAAGTGGAGCGCCCCTAAAGCGTCTCCAGCTCCGCCGCGAACTGCTCGGCGATCCAGTCGGCCTGGGCCTCGGTGAGGATCAGGGGCGGGGCGATGCGGACGGTGTGGTCGTGGGTCTCCTTGCAGAGCAGGCCGCGCCGCTGCAGGCCCTCGCAGACGCGCCGGGCGCCGCCGGCCTCGGGGTGCAACTCGACCGCCAGCAGCAGGCCGCGGCCCCGCACTTCCTTGACCGCGTCGGAGTGGATCGCTTCGAGCGAGGTTTTGAGCCGGGCGCCGACGCGGGCGGCGTTCTCCACCATGCCTTCCTCGACCAGCGCCTTCATCGCCGCGCGGGCGACGGCGCAGGCCAGGGGGTTGCCGCCGAAGGTGGAGCCGTGCTCGCCGGGCTTGAGCACCCCCATGGCCTCGGCGTTCGAGAGCACGGCCGAGACGGGATAGAAGCCGCCCGACAGGGCCTTGCCCAGCAAGGTGAGGTCCGCCTCGATCCCTTCGTGCGCCTCGGCCAGCAGCTTGCCGGTGCGGCCGAGCCCGGTCTGGATCTCGTCCAGGATCAGGAGGACGCGGTGACGGGTGCAAAGCTCGCGGGCCGTCTTCAGATAGCCGGCGGGCGGCACGATGACGCCGGCCTCGCCCTGGATCGGCTCGACCAGGAAGGCGACGGTGTTGGGGGTGATCGCCGCCTCCAGGGCCTTGGCGTCGCCGAAGGGCACGATCTTGAAGCCGGGCGTGAACGGGCCGAAGCCGTCGCGGGAGACCGGGTCGGTGGAGAAGCCGATGATGGAAAGCGTTCGGCCATGGAAGTTGCCGGCGCAGACGATGATCTCCGCCTGGCCGTCCGGCACGCCCTTGACCTCATAGCCCCACTTGCGGGCCACCTTCAGGGCGCTCTCGACGGCCTCGGCGCCGGAATTCATCGGCAGGGCCTTGTGCGAATTGGTCAGCGCGCAGAGCTCTTCATAGAAGGGCGCGAGCTGGTCGTTGCGGAAGGCGCGGGAGGTCAGGGTCAGTTTCCCGGCCTGCTCGACCATGGCGGCGAGGATCTTCGGGTGGCAGTGGCCCTGGTTCACCGCCGAATAGGCCGACAGGCAGTCGAGATAGCGCCGGCCGTCCACGTCCCAGAGATAGACTCCCTCGCCACGGGTAAGCACCACGTCGAGGGGTTTGTAGTTCTTGGCGCCGAACTGCGTCTCCAGGGCCATCAGCCAGGCTGCGCGGTCGGGGCTTTCGCGGGTGAGCACTTTGGTCATCAGAGGGCTCCTTCCAATTGAGCGGCGGCCGGCGCAGCGACCGGCCGGCTGGTGCGGTCCAGCCGCAGGGTCATGCAATAGGCGGCGCCGCCGGACATCATGAACGGGTCGAGGTCGACGGGAACGACGCGATAGCCCCGCGCCTCCAGCCGGCGTTGCAGGGCTTGCGGGGGGCGGGCCATGACGATGGTGCGGCCGAGGTTCACGGCGTTGACGCAGAAGGCCGCCGCATCCTCTGCGGTGGCTTCCAGGCGCAGGTCGGGGGCGACGTGGTCGCGGATGGCCGCGAGGCCCTCGTCGGTGAAGGCGGGTGGATAATAGAGCACCTCGCCGCCGCTCAGGGGGCAGAAGCAGGTGTCGAGGTGGTAGAACTCCGGCGTGGCGAGATGGAGCGCCACGACCTTCTGGCCGAAGGTCGCCGCGACCGCCCGGCTGGCGGCCAGGTCCGAGCGTGGGCCCCAGCCGCTCCAGAAGAGCCGGCGGCCGCCGTCCCAGATGGCGTCGCCCGCGCCTTCCTGGAAGACGCCCTCGGGCAGGTCGACGATCTTGCGCACGGCACCGCACTTACGGAGTTGTTCGAAGGCGTGGCGGAAATGGGCTTCCTCGCCCTGGCGCTCAGGGTGGCGGAAGCGGGCGAGGAGGACGACGCCATCCAGAACCACCGCCGCATTGGCGGGAAAGACCAGGTCCGGTTGGCCCCGCGCCGCCGGCAGCAACTCCACCGTCGCGCCCTCCGCCTCCAGGGCCTGCCGCAGGGCGGCTGAGCCGGCATGCGCTTTCGCAAGGCCTGCCGCGCGGTCGGCGCTCCAGACCTCCGGGCGCATCCACGGATTGATCTGGTAGAGCACGTCGAAGCCGGACGGCTCGGTCATGAGGAAGTGTGGCCGCATCGCGTCGTCCCTTGTGGAGAGACGAATCTGGCTCAAGGCTGCGCTAGCGAAAAGTCAGCAAGATGATACTTTATGCGAGTATATTGCGCATATTGATAGCTATGGGTTGACGATATGGAGTTGGACGCCACCGATCGCGCGCTCATCGCCGCCCTGCGCGCCGACGCGCGCACGCCCGTGGCGACCCTTGCCGAGCGCCTGAAGGTTTCCCGCGGCACGGTGCAGAACCGCATCGACCGGTTGACGGCCCGCGGGGTGATCCAGGGCTTCACCATCAAGACCATCCCCGAGGCGGAGGGCGAGCGCGTGCGGGCGGTCATGACCATCGCCATCGAGGGCGAGCGGTCGGGCGCCGTGCTGCGCGCCCTGCGCGGTTTTCCCGAGGTCGCAACCGTCCACACCACCAACGGCCGCTGGGACCTGGTGGCCGAGCTCGACACCGAGAGCCTGGCCGAGTTCAGCCGCACCCTGGACGCCATCCGCATGATCGACGGCATCGCCGCCACGGAAACGAGCTTGCTGCTGGCCACCTACAAGATGTGAGACAGGCGCGGCTGGCGGCCGGGCGGGGCGGGCGCTAAATCAGGGCCATGAACGCCCCCTTCAAGATCGACGCCCTGCCGCAGTGGCGGCTCGATGACCTCTATCTCAGCCGCCAGGACCCGCGGATCGAGGTCGACCTCGCCGCCACCAAGGCCGCCAACGACGAACTTGCCGCGATGCAGGGCCAGTTCGTCGCGGTGCGGGGCGAGCCCGGCGTGCTCGGCGAGCGCCTGGCCCGGGGCGTCGACCTCTACGAGCAGGCGCTCAACGGCCTGTGGCGTGTCGGGGCCTACGCCTCGCTGGCCGCCTCCACCGCCCGAGACGACCCGGCCTGGTCGAAGTTCGAGGCCGACGTGCGCGCCCGTTCCGCCCAGGTCGCCGCCGAGAGCCTGTTCTTCACCCTGGAGATCAACCAGCTCGAGGACGCCGAGCTGGACGCGGCGCTGGCCGCCTATGCCGGCGCGGCCCGCTGGCGGCCCTGGCTGCGGCGGGTGCGGCTCAGCCGCCCGCACGAACTGTCCCACGACCTGGAGCGCATCCTGGTGGACCGCAGCCCGGCGGTCGCCAACTGGGGGCGGCTGTTCGACGAGACCCTGGCGCGCCTCGTGGCCCCTGTCGGCAAGGAGGACCTCAGCCTCTCGGAAGCGCTCAACCGCCTCTCCGACCCGGACCCCTCCCGGCGCAAGAAGGCCGCCAAGGCGCTGGCCTCGGCGCTCGAGGAACGCACGCCGACCCTGGCGCTCTGCTTCAACACGCTGGCCTTCGAGAAACAGGTGGAGGACCGCTGGCGGCGCTATCCGGACCCGGCCGCGGCCCGCCACCTGGCCAATGAGGTCGACGCCGAGTCGGTGGCGGCCATGGAGGCGGCGGTGGTCGAGGGCTACGCCTCGGTCAGCCACCGCTACTACCGGCTGAAGGCCAAGGCGATGGGTCGCAAGACCCTCGACTACTGGGACCGCAACGCCCCGCTCGATACGACCGCGCCCCGCACCTATGGCTGGGAGGCGGCGCAGGCCATGGTGCTGGAAAGCTTCGCGGCCCTCGCGCCCAAGTTCGCCGACACCGCCCGCACCTTCTTCCGTGAGCCCTGGATCGATGCGCGGCCTCGGGCCGGCAAGCAGTCCGGCGCCTATTCCCATTCGGTGACGTCCGACCGCCACCCCTATGTGTTCATGAACTACATGGGCGAGCGGCGCGACGTGCTGACTCTGGCCCATGAGCTGGGCCACGCGGTCCACCAGACGCTCTGCGCCCCGCTCGGCACCCTCCTGGCCGACACGCCGCTGACGCTCGCCGAGACCGCCTCGATCTTCGGCGAGGGGCTGGTGTTCGAAAAGCTCCTGGCCGAGGCCTCCAAGTCCGACCGCAAGGGGCTCCTGGCCGGCAAGATCGAGGACGGGCTGAACACGGTGATCCGCCAGATCGCCTTTCACCGCTTCGAGACCCAGTTCCACGCCAAGCGCCTGGCGGGCGAGCTCGCGGCCGAGGAGATCGGCGAGCTCTGGCTGTCGGTGATGGGCGAGAGCCTGGGCCCGGCCATCAAGCTCAACCGCGGCTACGAGCACTACTGGGCCTATATCGGTCATTTCGTGCATTCGCCCTTCTACGTCTACGCCTACGCCTTCGGAGACCTCCTGGTTCGGGCCCTGATGGAGAAGCGCCGCGAGGACCCGGCCGCCTTCGCCCCGCTCTACGAGGACCTGCTCGCCGCCGGCGGCACCCGCACCTACGTCGAGGCCCTGAAGCCCTTCGGCCTCGACCCGCGGGAGAAGGCCTTCTGGGCGGCGGGGGTGAAGCAACTCGAGCGGCTGGTCGACGAGTTCGAGGCGCTGGTCTGAGGGCGGCTTTCCGGCTGGCGCCTGGGGCGAGGTGTTGGCGGCGCGGGGCCTAACCCTTTCGGCGGGAAACACATGCGCGAGTGGTGAACAACACCTCTGGGGCGCGCGTGAGCGAGGCGGAGCGGTTCTGAAAATTGGCGTAAGATCAAAGGGTTGTGGCCTACGGGCGGCAGCTGGACCCAGGCCGGGAGGTATTGGCAGGGGGTGTTGACCGGCAGGCGCCTTTCGGCCCAGCGGCCAACACCCGAGGTGAGGAGGGAAGAAGGCGAGGTCGGTCACGGCGCCTCTGCGACGGATGGGCACAAAGGTGCGCGGTCGGCGGCAAAGGATAGGTCAAGGGCGCTCAGGCGTCAAGAACAAACAGGGAACATAGGGTGGCGTTTAGCTTGCTCGCCAGAGAGCGGACCTGTGGAGAGCGAGCTTGGGGTGGAAGGCGGACTAGGGTCGCCGGTTGAAAGCGAACCCGCGGGTGGGCACCTTGGGAATGCGGACCCTGCCTCCGGAGTTACCCGTCAGGGCTGGCGCACGAAGCGATAGCTCTTCCCAAAGTCTGGGATATCGATCCACTGCGGTCTCATTGACGTTTCAAGCCGCAGCTTCAATGGCGGCTCGTCTTGCACGATCACCAGCCGCGACGCATCGTCGACCGTGACCAATCGGGACTTCGGCAAGACGAAAGGGCCCATCTTGTCTTGTTCGATGACGTAGTCGAACGCGGTGCCTCCATGGGTGCCTCGCCCGCCCTTCAGGACTAGCGCCCCGCAACAGCTGTTCGCGTAGATCCCATCGGCCTGTGAGAGTGGCAGTTGCTCCGGCGGCTTGAGGACGAAATAGCCCCCGACCGCCAAGCCGAGAAGCATGATCGGCAAGATGAACATCGACCAGCCTTGCTCAAGACCGGGGGAGTCCTTGAAGAATGATATCATTCCATCCGGCCCCAGCTGCGCCTTGCTCCCTCCCGGACCATGCTCATCACCGGCAAAGGTCCGCAATGGGGTCGAGAGCGCTCCCTCGCACGAAGCATCTCGCAGATGCTTTAAGTCCTTCGGTCCCATGGCTGATGCGAGCCTTCCTCCAAAGCTCAGCAAGGACGACGCCTAGAGGCTGTTCGGGACCTCTCGCTGTCGGCGAGTGGCGGTGACGGCTTGGCTAAGGTCTTGATTATAATATCTATCGTCATAGCCGGGACAAGCCCGGCTATGACGATCATGAATATATTCAATGCGATAATGAGGCGGGAGTCCCTAACAGCCTCTAAGGCGTCACCGCGGGGCGGCCGGCCTTGAGGCCGGTCCTTGAGTGAGCTTTGGAAGAAGGCAGGCCGGCCGCCATGGGTTCGACGGGGCGGTCCCGCTCTCTTTGGCGGGAACGGAGGGGTTCAGTCGAAAGCGGGGGCGCTTGGGGCCCCCCTCACCGGCGGAGTTTATCCTCGGGCCGGCCTCTGGCCGGACCCGGGGGCCGGAGCTCCCCCTAAGGGGAGTATCTTTCTTTCGAAATCCTCACCCTCAATCCGGCTTCGCCCTGGGGGATATGATTTTTTTAGACCGCCGCCTCCCTGAGGGTCTCGGCGATCTTCTCGTCGCTGCGGCGGGCCAGGAGCAGCAGGCCGAGGCCGAGGACCGTCGGCGGGATGGCCCACACCGGGCGCACCAGGGCCGCGGCCGTGGCTACGGCGATGAAGCCGCACACCGAGGCCTCCAGCCATAGCGCGTACCAGGACGCGCCGCGCCGGCGGCGGAAATCGCTGCGGCGGGCGGGCTTCTGCTGCCAGACATTGACCAGGGCGCAGCAATAGCCGGCGACAGCCGAGCCGATCAGCGTGACGATCGCCAGCCTCAGCGAGAACCAGGCGGCGCCCACCACGATGGGCGCGAGGATCAGCGCCAAGGGCACGAGCGCCGCGTCCAGCTTGGCGCGCCGCACGACGGCGATGGGGGTGGGCGAGGCGATCAGCAGGCTCGGCGCTTCCTCGGCGGACATGGTGATCCAGGCGAGGCTGCCGGCCACCTGGCCGCTCATGAACACCACCATGGCCGCCGCCCCCGCCAGGGCGAAAGGCTCGCCTCGTTGCGCCGCCCGAGCCAGGATCAGGGTCACCGGCGCCAGATAAAGCAGGCGCAGCAGGACCTGGGAGAGCAGGGCCGGGTCGCGCGTCAGGAGCCGCAGCTCCTTGCGCATGACGGCGGCGGAGGCGCTCGCCGTGAACCGAAGCGGGCCCGCTGTCGCCGCCGAAGGCGTCTCGGCGCCCTTGGCCGACGTGGCGTCCCTGGCGAACCGCGGGCCCAGCCGCCAGCCCGCCAGGAGGAAGACGCCGAGGGCGACGGCGACCATCAGCGCCAGGGGGCCGGGCTCGCCCAGCACCGCGCGCACCGGCAGCATGGCGAGCGGCGGGAGGTCCGGCGCGTCCAGCGGAACCTGCAGCTTGCGCCACGGCGTCGCGCTTTCCCCCCGCAGCAGCAGCCGCGCCTGGGTGAAGAGGAAGAATGACGCGCCGATGATCGCGCTGAACACCTGGGCGAGGGTCCGGGTGCGCTTCGGTCCCAGCAGAGCGAAGAGGCCGGTCGACAGGGTCAGGCCCCCGGCGCTCGCCATCAGGGCCAGGGACGCCAGCACCACCAGGGCGGCCAGCCAGTGAAAGCCGGCCACCACCGAGGCGACGAGCAGCAACGGGACCATCGCCACCGCGAACACCCCGAAGATGTTGGAGGCCACCGCCACGAACCGCATGGTCATCGCCGTTCGGGGCGGCACAGGCGAGGAGAGCAGGAGCTCCAGGTCGCCGCGCTCGTAGAGCAGGTCGGCCGCCGTCACCAGGGTCTGGGAGAGCATCAGGAGGAACACCGTGCATGTGGCGGTGAGGACCATGAAGGCCTGGGCGGGCGGCAGCGGCGTGTGCAGGCGTTGCAGGTAGAAACCGAGCGGGACGCCGATGGCCACGGCCATGAGGATGAGCACGCCGCCCGTCAGCCAGGCGGTGAGGCCGCGTCGCCCATAGCGGGCGGCCATCTCGCGCCAGCCCAGGCGCGCCTCATAGCCCAGCAGCCAGAGCGCCGAGCCCGGTCGTCCGATCACGCCGCGCTCTCCCCCGCCTCGTCGGTGAGCTCCAGGAAAAGGTCCTCCAGCGTCGCATTGCCCCCGCCCGCCTGGCTGCGCAGCTCCGCCAGCGTGCCCTCGGCCCGCAGCCGGCCACGCTGCAGCACGCCGATCCGGTCGGCCATGCGCTCGGCCACCTCCAGGATGTGAGTGGTCAGGATCACCGTCGCTCCGGCGCGGGTGCGCTGCTGCAGCAGGTCCTTCACCTGCCGGGCCATGGCCGCGTCGAGGCCGGTCAGCGGCTCGTCGAGGATCAGCAGCTTCGGATCGTGGATCAGGGCCCCGGCCAGGGCGGTCTTCTGCTTCATCCCGCGCGAGAAGCCCTCGCACCGCCGGCCCCGCTCCTCCCACAGGCCCAGCCAGCGCAGGAGCTGGTCCGCCCGTTCCCGCGCCAGGCCCGGCTCGACGCTCCACAGGCCGGCGACGAACTCCAGATATTCCAGGGGGGTCAGCCGGTCGTAGAGCATCGGCTCGTCCGGCGCCCAGGCGATCATCCGCTTGGCGGCGATGGGGTCGGCCAGGGCGTCGACGCCGAACACGCTGATCGTGCCGGCGTCCGGCTTCAGCAGGCCGGCGACCATGCGCAGGGTGGTGGTCTTGCCCGCCCCGTTGGGCCCGAGCAGGGCGTAGAGCTCGCCGGCCCGGACGGTCAGGGTCAGATCGTCCACCGCCGGCGTCTTGAAGGTCTTGGTGAGGCCGTGGAGCGCCAGGGCGTGCGTCAAACCGATCTCCCCCGGGAACCCGAACGGGCGCACTATGCGGTCCCGCGCCGCCCGGCTCAACCGCGGCCGGCGCAGCATGCGGCGGGAAAACCTTCCGCGCTGCGCATTTGGCGTGGCCTCTCCTGTAGGCCGCGCTAACTTGATCCAAACAGATAGACAAATGGCTTAGGGAGAGAACGTCCATGCGGGACGAGGATGTCTTCTGGGAGGGCGCAGCGCAGGGCCAGCTGCTCGTGCAGAAGTGCGCCGACTGCGGCCTGTTCCGGCATCCGCCGGCGCCGATGTGCTCGCGCTGCCAGAGCGTGAACGTCGAGGTCGTGGAGTGCTCGGGCAAGGCCAAGGTCCTGAGCTGGCTGCTTTCCAAGCATCCGACCCGGCCGGACGACAGTCCGCGGATGGTGGTGCGCCTGCAGCTGGACGAAGGGACCTACCTGGTCGCCAACCTGCAGGGCGTCGAGCTCGACGACATGGAATTCGGCATGCCGGTGGAGATCTTCTTCCAGGAGCTCAACGGCTTCTCCCTTCCGCAGTGCCGGCCCGCGCAAGGGGTGGCCGCATGAGCCCGCTCCCCCTGACCCTCACCGCCATCGCCGGAGTCGGCGAGACCGACTACTCGGCCAATTCCGGCCGCAGCGAACTGCGCCTGGCCGCCGAGGCGAGCCTGGCCGCGATCCGCGACGCGGGCCTCACCCCCGCCGACATCGACGGCATGGTGACCTTCACCTTCGATTCCAGCGACGAGCTCGATCTGCAAAGGTCGCTGGGGATCAAGGGCCTGAACTGGACCGGCCGCACGCCGTTCGGCGGCTATGGCGCCAACGCCACCGTCCAGATGGCCGCCGCCGCCGTTGGGTCGGGCGCGGTCAACGCCGTGCTGATCTACCGGGCCTTCAACGAGCGCTCGGGCGCGCGTTTCGGCTCGCCCGACACGGCCCGCAGCCTCGGCCAGCGCGGCAAGAAGATCGACTTCCACTACGACCTCGGCTTCGACACGCCCGCCAAGAGCTATGCGATGGCGTTCTTCGAGTACGCCCGGCGCTACGGCGTCACCAGCGAGGACCTGGGACGCTACGTGGTCTCGGCGCGCGACTGGGCGTCCACCAACCCGCGGGCGGCCTATTGCGGGCGCCCGCTCACCCTGGAGGAGCATCAGGCCTCGCGCTGGATCGTCGAGCCGATCCTGCGCCGCTGGGACTGTTGCCTGGAGACCGACGGCGGGGCGGCCTTGGTCGTCACCTCGCTCGACCGCGCCCGCGACCTGAAGCAGCCGGTGGTGCGCGTCCACGCCGCCAGCCAGCGGCACGACCTGCACGGCCGCATCACCTACGACGTCTACCGGACCGAGGAGGACAGGATCGCCCAGGCGAAGGCCATGAACGCAGACCTCTATCGGCAGAGCGGCATCCGCCCCCACGAGGTGGACATGGCGATGATCTATGACGCCTTCACGCCCCACGTGTTCTTCGGCCTGGAGGACCGCGGCCTGTGCGGCCCCGGCGAGGCCAAGGATTTCGTCGCTGCGGGCCATACTGGGCGCGGCGGGTCGATGCCGGTCAACACCAATGGCGGCCTCATGGGCGAGGCCTATATCCACGGCATCAACAACATCATCGAGGGTGTGCGCCAGATCCGCGGCCAGTCGCCCAATCAGGTGGAGGGCGTCGAGCGGGTGCTGGTCAGCGGTGGCAGCTGCGTGATCATCGGGACGCCTTAGGCGCGCCCAGGCTCCACGATGATCTTCACCTGGTCCTCGGGGTTCTTCAGCCGCTCGAAGGCGTTGGCGACGCCGGTCAGGCCGACGCGGTCGGTGATCAGCGGCCGGCCGTCAATGATCCCTTCGGCGAGATTGTGCAGGGAGCGGGCGAACTCCTCGGCCGAATAGAACACCCCGGTACGGATGGTGATCTCCTTGTTCACCGCCATGCCGGGCACCACGGAGTCGGCCTCCATGCAGACGCCCAGGACCACGATCTCGGCGCCATAGGGCGCGCCGGCGATCAGGCCCTGCAACACGCCGGGATTGCCCACGCATTCGAAGATGACGGCGCGCTTGCCGGGCGTCTCGGGCAGCCGCAGCGGGTCGGGCCGGGAGCCGAAGACGCCGAGCGAGGCCCAGGACTCGTGCGGGCTGGTCTCGCGCGGATCGATCACGACGTCGGCGCCCAGCTCTTCGGCCAGCTTGCGGCGGCGCGGGGAGAAGTCGACGGCGATGATCGGACCGACCCCCTGGGCCTTGAGGTTGAGGAGCACGGCCACGCCCACCGGGCCCATGCCGACGATCATGGCGACCGCGTCCTTGCCCAGGCTCGCCCGGCTGACGCCGTGCGCGCCCACGGCCATGGGCTCGGTGAGGGCGGCGATTTCGGTGGAAAGGCCGTTCGGCACTTCCAGGAGGAGCTTCTCGGTCAGCACCATCTGTTCGGCGAAGCCGCCGGGGAAGAACGGGGAGTAGCCCACGATCTCCGCGCCGTTCGGCCCCATCGCATAGGGCATGGCGACGACCCGCGTTCCCGCCTTCAAGGTCCGGGCGGTCCCGGGGCCGTGGTCGAGGATCTCGGCGCAATATTCATGGCCGAACACGTAGTCCGCTTGTTCGCTGGTCATCTTGGAGGGCCCCGCACCCCCCCGTGTGCGGGCATAGTGCAGGGCGTGCAGGTCCGAGCCGCAGATGCCGCAGGCCAGCGACTTCACCAGGGTCTGGCCTTCGCCGGGGACCGGTTCGGGCGTCTCTTCGCAGATGAGGGTTCCGCCGCGCCGAATGACCGCCTTCATGGTTTGCTTCCTCGTGCCTGTAGGCGGGACTTTTCCCCGCTCGCCGCCTGGCTGAAAGGGCGTCGGCGAAGTCCTGAAGGGGTGGGCCGGACCCGTCAAGGCGGCGCGCGCGGGGGCGGCGAATTGCATGGTCTCAGGCGGACGCCTGGGTTACCGTTAGACAATAAGAAATGCTCTGGGAGGACGAACGGTGGACGAGATCGGCAAGTCCCAGGATGGCCGCCCGCACGACGACCTGGACTATATGACGGGCGGTCGCCGCTTTGAGACGAGCTGCAGCATCCTGCGCTCCACGTCGAAGTATCTGAACAGCCCCGTGATCCGGGACGTGCTGTGCAACGAGGCGCTGCGGACGTCCGGTCCGGACGTGCTCTCCACGTCGCTTATCCCCGAATTCAACGAAGCCTTCGAGGCGGTGCTGGACCACGCCGAGGTCGCGCGGTTTTTTCGCGAGGACGCGGCCCGTGTGCCGGACCTGGCCGCCTGGCTCGGCGAGCGCTATCTGGGCGACGTGACCCTGGACCGGGTCAAGGACTGCATGCCCGACACCCTCGGCTTCGGCGTCAAAGGGCTCCTGGAGCAGGGCTTCAAGCTCTATTTCGGCCGCCTCGGGCCGGCCGTCAGCGACTGGGAGTATCTGCGCAAGCGGCGGGGCCAGACCCACGACATGGAGCACATCGTGACCGGCTTCCCGGGCACTGCGCTGGCCGGGGAGATCGCGCTGTTCGTCGCGAACATCACGGCGATCCACAACTATTTCCAGCCGCGGCTGGCCAAGGAGATCGCGCTGCAGTCGGCCTATCTGCTCTCGACCTGGACGATGCGGGCCGCCCTGCATTTCCCGGAGGCCATGCCCGCCGTCTGCGATGGCATGGAGAAGGGCTCGATCCTCGGCAAGCGCCTGCGCCGTCCGCTCTTCATGGAGCGCTGGGAGGACTATCTGGACTGGCCGCTGACCAGGCTGCGCGCGCACCTCAACTTCCCTGAATTGGGCGAGCGTGTCGGCGATTGGGCCTGGGTGGAGCCGCAGGAGCTGCCTGGCGCGCCGTCGCCCGCGCGGCCGCTGGCCGCCGAGTAGCCGAGGAGGGTTTGCCATGAGCGACGACGGCGGGGCCCGGCCCCACGACGACCTGGACTACATGACCGGCGGGCGCCGCTTCGAGACGAGCTGCAGCGTCCTGCGCTCCACGTCGAAGTACCTGAACAGCGCCCTGGTCCGCGAACTCCTGTCCAACGAGGCCCTGCGGACGTCGGGCCCGGACGTGTGCACCACCTCGCTGATCCCGGAGTACTACGAGGCGTTCAACCCGTTGCGCGACGAGGCCGACGTGGCGCGGATGTTCAAGGAAGACGCCGCCCGCCTTCCCGAGCTCGCCGCCTGGCTGGAAGCGCGCTACGTGGCGAACCTCACCTATGACCAGGTGAAGGACTGCGCGACAGGGACCCTTGGCCACGGGATCAAGGGACTGATCGACCAGGGCTTCCAGCTCTACTTCTCTCACATGGGGCCGGCCGACAGCGACTTCGAATATGTTCGCAAGCGCCGGGCGCAGGTGCATGACCTGGAGCACCTCATCACCGGCTTTCCCGGAACGGCGCTGGCCGGCGAGCAGGCGCTGTACGTCGCCACCATGATCTCGACCTACAACTACTTCCAGCCGCGCCTGGCCAAGGAGATCACCCTCATCTCCAGCTTCCTGTTCTCCGCCTGGACGCTGCGGACCTCGTTGCACTTCCCGGAAAAAATGCCGGCGATCTGCGACGCCATGGAGAAGGGCTCGGCCCTCGGCAAGCGCCTGAAGCGCCCGCTGGTCATGGAACGGTGGGAGGAATACCTCGACTGGCCGCTGCCCGACCTTCGGGCACGGTTCGACATTCCCGAACCCGGAGGCTTCGTGGGCGACTGGGCCTGGGTGGAGCCGCAGGAGCTGCCCATCGCCCCGCGACCCGTGGCGGCCGAATAGGCGTCGAAGGCGGAGCGGCCCGAATGCACGAGATCACCTGGCCGGCGGACGAGGCCGAGCGCGCCCGGTCGATGAACCGGTTCGACAGGATCGAGCCGGCGCGGACGGCGCTCATCGTCATCGACCTTCAGGTCGCCTTCCTCGAGGAGGGGTACACCGCCTATTGCCGGCACGCGCCCGACATCCTGCCGAATGTGAACCGCCTCGCCCGCGCGGTCCGGGAGGCGGGCGGGCTGGTGGTCTATACGCGCCACACCACGCTGGATGATCCGGTGCGCGGACCACCCCCGTGGCAGCGCCAGATGCCCAACCTGGCCAGCTACTTCGCCAGCCTGGAGCCCGATGCGCCCGGCCACGCCCTGCACGAAGGCCTGGATGTGCGGCCGCAGGATCTGATCGTCGACAAGGTCCGCTACAGCGCCTTCCTGCCGATCTCCTCGTCCCTGGACGCGGACCTGCGCGCGCGGGGGATCGATACGGTCATCATCACGGGAACGGTGACGAACGTCTGCTGCGAGAGCTCGGCGCGCGACGCGCACATGCTGAACTACAAGGTCTTCTTCGTCTCCGACGCCAACGCCGCCGGAACGGACGAGGCGCATAACGCCACGCTGGCGAACATGGGCCTGCTGTTCGCCGACGTCCGTCGCACCGAAGAGCTGCTGCCGCTCATTGAGGTCGGCTGACCGGCGGCCTCGCCGCCCATTCCGGCGGATCGGTCAGGATTCCCGGCGTCGCGGTCATTAAGCGCGCCGACGGCGGCGCGTACAAAGATCTCCATCAGCGGGCGAACGCCCCGCCGCGGATTGGCCGCGGCCCGCCCCCCAGGAGACGAGCCATGAAGAAGTACATCATCGAACGCGAGATCACCGGCATCGGCGCAAAGGACCGCGCCGAACTGCGTGAAGCGGCGCAGCAGTCCAACACCGTCCTGGCCGCGCTGGGTTCCGACATCCAGTGGCAGGAAAGCTACGTGACCGCCGACAAGACCTTCTGCGTCTATCTGGCCCGGGACGAGGAGATCGTCCGCGAGCACGCCCGTCGCAGCGGCTTCCCGGCCAACGTGATCACTGAAGTCCGGCGGATGATCGATCCCACCACGGCGGCGATCGTTCGCGCGCGCGGCTGAGGGCGGGGCCATGGACGCGCGGCTGCAGAACCGCATCCAGCGCTACGGCTGGAACTGCGCGGTGGACCTGTACGACGCGGCCTGGGCGGACCAGCTCCGCCCAGGCCAGGACCTGATGCTGGCCCTCGCCGGCCTGCGCCGGGCCGAACGCGTCCTGGATGTCGCGTGCGGGACGGGCCTGGTCTCGTTCCGCGCCGCCGACATGGTCGGTCCCGAAGGCTCCGTCCTCGGGACCGACATCTCCGAGCGCATGGTGGAGGAGGCCGAGCGGCGGGCGACCGGGCGGCCGGGCGTCGGCTTCCGACGCCTGTCGGCCGAGGACCGCGATCTCGACGGGTCCGGCTTCGATGCGGCGCTTTGCGCCTTTGGTCTCATGTACGCGCCAGATCCCGTGGCGGCGCTCGGCGCCATGCGGCGGGCGCTGAAGCCCGGCGGCCGGACCGCCGTGGTCGTCTGGGGCGCCCGCGCCCGGTGCGGCTGGGCGGAGATCTTCCCGATCGTCGACGCCCGCGTGAAGAGCGAGGTGTGCCCGCTGTTCTTCCAGCTCGGCTCCAACGGCGTGCTCGCCGCGGCGCTGGAAGCGGCTGGCCATGGGGACGTCGTGGTCGAGCGCATCACCGCCGTCCTGCGCTACGAGACCGACGACGACGCGCTCATGGCGGCCTTCGCCGCCGGTCCCGTGGCGCTCGCCTATTCAAAATTTCCGCCCGAAGTCCGCCAGGCCGCTCACGCCGAGTATCTCGCCTCCATCGAGGCGTTCCGCCACGGCGAAGGCTATGCGCTTCCGGCCGAGTTCGTGGCGGCGGTCGGACGCGCGCCGAGCTAGGTCCTGAAGGCTGGGTTGACGCTGGCGAAGTCCTCCACCGACAGGTCGTCGTTGGCGGCGCGGTTCGCGGCTCCCAAAAGGGCGGCGTTGGCCCGGCAACGGGCTCGCGCGGCGCGGGCCTCCAGGATCAGACGGCGACCGCGGGCGCGGTCAAGTTCGGCGAAGCGGGCGTACTTGCGTTTGCTCATGGCGGACGTAACGGCGACGGGGCGGGCGCGTTCTTGCAGCGCTCGTTGACATTCCAGTGAACCCCGTGCGCTGCGTTCAGGCTTGCCATTCCCGTTCTCGACGGTAGTCACCTTGGGGTGAGGGCCTTTTCGCCGGCCCGCGCCGAACCTCTCCGCCCAGGACGACCCATGGCCGAAGTCTCGACCCCTGACGCCCCCGCGCCGCGCCGGAACAGGAATCCCTATGGCGAGGAGTCGCCCGACGCCTTTGCGCCCCTCGCGGCCTATGAGGGCGCCGAGCCGCCGGCCCCGGACTGGTTCAAGGCCGCGCTCGCCCAGGCGCCGGAGGAGTGCTTGGTCGAGACCCCGCGCGGGAAGCTGGAACTGCTCACCTGGGGCGAGGTCGGCAAGCCGGGCGTGCTGCTGATCCACGGCACCGCCTGCCATGCGCACTGGTGGGCCTTCATCGCCCCATTCCTGGCCAACGACTATCGCGTGGCGGCCTTCTCGGTGGCCGGTCACGGCGGTTCGGACTGGCGCGACCACTATTCAAGCCGTGAGTTCGGCCAGGACGCCGAGGCCTGCGCCCGCGCCGCCGGCCTCTACGAGAGCGGCCGACCGCCGATCTATGTGGGCCATTCCCTGGGCGGGGCCATGACCTTCTGCGTGGCCGAGGACCATCCCGAGCAGATGAGCGGCGCCGTCCTCGTCGACTGCAGCTTCAAGGGCCCCAAGGCGGCGGACATTAAGGCCATGGCCGCGGCCCCGCGGGAGCGCCGCATCCATTCCAGCGAGGTCGAGGCGATCATGCGCTTCCGGCTCACCCCGCCGCAGCCGGCCCGCGCGCACTATATCATCGACTACATCGCCCGGACGAGCCTGGGCCCGACGCCGCGGCCGGATGGCTGCGGCCTGGGCTTCGCCTGGCGGCACGATCCGGGACTGTGGGGCAAGCTCGAACTCGGGCACGAGCGGGGCCCGTTCCCCGACGGGCCGGTCCACGTGAAGCCGCCGCTCGTCCACCTGGTGGGCGATCGCTCGCACGTGAGCCTTCACCGCCTGCCGAACGGCGACCCGCTGGGGCCCGAGGTCCCGGTGATTGCGCTGCCGGACTGCGGGCACCACTTCATGGTCGACCAGCCGATGGCGCTGGTGGCCACTTTGCGCACCCTGCTGGCAGTCTGGCCCGCTTGAGCCTAGCCTTCGGCTCGTGTAGCTACCGGCCCCAGCGCCCCGCTTGGAAGAGAGACCACCGATGGCCGAACACGGCTCCGACTACCATCACGGCCAGATGGACATCCACGAACAGGAGTCGAGCTTTCAGCTCTTCGTGGGCATGACCAAGTGGGGGTCGGTCTTCCTGGCTGCGCTGCTGCTTTTCCTGACCCTGTGGTTCTGCACCAAGACCGGTTTCCTCGGCGCCCTGGTCAGCGGGGTGGCGGTCACCGCCGTCGGCGTCCTCCTCCTGCGCGACAATTCCGACGCGCACTGAACTCCAAAGCCCTCCTCGGGTTCTGGACACGCCGTGACGGGACTTCGTAAGGTCGCTGAAACAGCCCCAGGGAGGGGATTCGCCGGATGGCCGTAATCGCCATCGTCAAGGAACGCCGCGCCGGCGAAACACGTGTGGCGGCGGTCCCCGAGACGGTGAAGAAGCTTATCGCCGCTGGCGCGCGGGTCACGGTCGAGGCGGACGCGGGCAGGTCCGCCACCTATCCCGACACGGACTATGCGGACGCCGGCGCAAGGCTGGTCCCCAGCGCCCGGGAAGCCCTGAGCGAAGCGGACATCGTCTTCAAGGTCCGCACCCCGGACGAATCCGAGATCGCTGCGATCCGCCCCGGCGCGATCGTCGTGGGCCTGCTCAACCCCTTCCAGGACGGCGCCCTGCTGGGCGTCCTGGCCGCGCGCGGCGTCACGGCCTTCGCCATGGAGTTCGTGCCGCGGATCACCCGCGCCCAGGCCATGGACGCCCTTTCCTCCCAGGCCAACCTCGCGGGCTACCGCGCGGTGATCGAGGCCGCCGAGGCCTTCGGCAAGGCCCTGCCGATGATGATGACCGCCGCGGGCACGGTGGCGCCGGCCAGGGCGTTCGTCATGGGCGTCGGCGTCGCGGGCCTGCAGGCCATCGCCACGGCGCGGCGGCTGGGCGCGGTGGTCACCGCCACCGACGTGCGCCCCGCCACCAAGGAGCAGGTCGAGAGCCTGGGCGCCAAGTTCCTGGCCGTGGAGGACGAGGAGTTCCGCGCCGCCCAGACCGCCGGCGGCTACGCCAAGGCGATGAGCGCGGAATACCAGGCCAAGCAGGCCGAACTGGTCGCCGGTCACATCGCGCGGCAGGACATCGTCATCACCACCGCCCTGATCCCCGGCCAGCCCGCGCCGCGCCTCGTCAGCGCCGCCCACGTGGCCGCCATGCGCCCGGGCTCGGTGATCCTCGACCTGGCGATCGAGCAGGGGGGCAATGTCGAGGGCGCGCGCCTGGGCGAGACGGTCGTGACGGCGAACGACGTGAAGATCCTGGGCATTCCCAACCTGCCGGGCCGTGTCGCCGCTGACGCCTCGGCGCTCTACGCCCGCAATCTCGCAGCCTTCGCCGGCCTGCTGCTCAAGGACGGCGTCCTGGTCCCCGACTATGAGGACGAGATCCTCAAGGCCGCCCTGGCGGCGCGGGGCGGCGCGGTCGTCCACCCCTCGCTGGCCAGCCGCACGAAGGAAGAGGTGTAGGGCTTGGACGTCGTCGATCCCACCATCTACCGCCTGGCCATCTTCATCCTGGCGATATTCGTCGGTTATTACGTGGTCTGGAGCGTCACCCCGGCCCTGCACACGCCGCTCATGGCGGTGACCAACGCCATCTCCTCGGTGATCATCGTGGGCGCCCTCCTGGCCGCCGCGGCCCGGGGGCACGAGGGCGCGCTGACCGGGAGCATCATCCTCGCCAAGAGCGCGGGGGGCCTCGCCGCCGCGCTGGCCTCGGTCAATATCTTCGGCGGCTTCCTCGTCGTGCGGCGCATGCTGGCGATGTACAAGAAAAAGGACCGCGCCCAGTGACCGCGAACCTCGCCGCGGTCGCCTATCTGGCCTCCGGCGCCCTGTTCATCTTCGCCCTTCGCGGCCTTTCGAGCCCGACCACCAGCCAGATCGGCAACCGCAACGGCATGGTCGGCATGATGCTGGCCGTGGGCGTGACCCTGGCGACCCTGTGGACGCAGGGCGCGCTCGATCCGCTGACCCTGGGCCTGATCGTCGGCGGCGTCGCGTTGGGCGGGGTGGTCGGCGCGGTGATCGCCCGTCGCGTGGCCATGACCGCCATGCCCCAGCTGGTCGCGGCCTTCCACAGCCTGGTCGGCATGGCCGCCTGCCTGGTCGCCGTCGCGGCCATCCACGCGCCCGCCGCATACGGCATCATGAACGCGCGCGGCGGGATCGAATTCAACTCGCTGATCGAGCTCTCGCTGGGCCTGTCCATCGGCGCGGTGACCTTCTCCGGCTCGGTGATCGCCTTCGCCAAGCTGAACGGGAACATGTCGGGCGCGCCGATCCTGCTGCCCGCTCGCCACGCGATTAACATCGCCCTGGCCGTGGCGATCGTCATCCTGATGATCGTCCTGATGCTCAGCGAGGGCGTGAGCCTGTGGGCGTTCTGGACGATCTTCGCCCTGTCGCTGATCGTCGGCGTGACCCTGATCATCCCGATCGGCGGCGCGGACATGCCCGTCGTGGTCTCCATGCTCAACAGCTATTCGGGCTGGGCGGCCGCGGCGCTGGGTTTCACCCTGGAGAACACTACCCTCATCATCACCGGCGCCCTGGTCGGCTCATCCGGCGCGATCCTCTCCTACATCATGTGCAAGGCCATGAACCGCAGCTTCGTCTCGGTGATCCTGGGCGGGTTCGGGACCGAGGACTCCAGCGAGGGACGCGCGGTCGAGACGCGCCCGATCAAGCAGGGCAGCGCCGAGGACGCCGCCTTCATCATGAAGAACGCCTCCAAGGTCATCATCGTCCCCGGCTACGGCATGGCGGTGGCCCAGGCCCAGCACGCCCTTCGCGAGATGGCCGACAGGCTGAAGGCGGACGGGGTCGAGGTGAAATACGCCATCCATCCGGTCGCCGGCCGCATGCCCGGGCACATGAACGTGCTCCTGGCCGAGGCCAACGTGCCCTATGACGAGGTCTTCGAGCTCGAGGACATCAATTCCGAGTTCGGCGCCGCCGATGTCGCCTTCGTCATCGGCGCCAACGATGTGACCAATCCCGCCGCCAAGACCGACCCCAAGTCTGCGATCTACGGCATGCCGATCCTGGACGTGGAGCGGGCGCACACCGTGTTGTTCGTCAAACGCGGCATGGGTTCAGGCTATGCCGGCGTCGAGAACGAGCTCTTCTTTCGTGACAACACCATGATGCTGTTCGCGGACGCCAAGAAGATGGTCGAGGGTATTCTGAAGTCCCTCTGAGTCTATGTTCGCCGCCGGCGCGGTCCCGCGTGTTTTTCGATTCCCGCTCCAGGCTCTATCTGCAAAGTCCCAAAGCAGCGCTTGGATCTTCACCCGCCCCTGTGCGCATCCACCGCAGAATCTTTCCTGGACACCGCCCACTTTTCGCCCAAAACGATCGCCAGTTAACCAGCGCGTTAATCAATGGCGTCCGTTCGGCGTCCGGCTTCATTCTCCGCAGCTTGCCTCTGAAGCGCGGCAGTATCTGAGAGGATCCAGTTTGACTCCAACCAGCCAGGCCCTTTCCGGCCGCGTGCGCCATTGGATTGTCGATCTGATGATCGGCGGATCGGCCGCCCTCATCGCTATCACGACAGCGAATGCGGCCCTGCCGTCCCGCGAGGAGCCGCTGTCGCGCCTGCGTCCCGCCCAGCCCGCGGTCGCGGCCCCTGCGCCGGCCGAGCCGGTGGCGCTGATCGCCTTCACCGAGCCGGTGCCGGGCGAGCCGGTCGTCTCGCCGTTCGGAATGCGCAAGCTGCCCTGGGAAGAGGGCGGACGGCTGCATGAGGGCGTGGACATCGCCGCCCCGTCCGGAACCGCGGTGCTGGTCGCGGCCGACGGCGTGGTGGTCGCGGCCGGGCAGGACGGCGGCTACGGGCGCTTTGTGGAAGTCGAGCACGCAGAGGGCCTGCGCACCATCTACGCCCACCTCGGCGCCATCGGGGCCGGCGTCGTCGCCGGAGCGCCCGTGAAGATCGGCGCGCCGATCGCCCAGATCGGCTCCACAGGCTCCTCGACCGGCCCGCACCTGCATTTCGAGATTCGCGACGGCAAGGGCCGGCCGCTCAATCCCTCCTACTTCCTCGACCGCGCGTTCGCCGAGGCCGACGACCTGCCCCTGGGCGCCGCCGCGCGCGTGCCCCGCGGCGTGCGGATCGCCTATGTCTCGCGCATCCCGGACAGCAAGAAGGCGCTCATGGAGGCCCGCACGGCCGAGAAGGCCGGCAAGTCGGTCAAGGGCGACAAGGCCGGCCAGGACGAAGCCCTCGCGGTGCTCCAGGCCCGCACCGACACGATCTCGGGCCGTCCTCACGTGACTCTGCAAATGGCCGCGCCTGATCCCGCGGCGACCGCCGGCCGCCGGGCCTTGATCGCTCAGATCGCCGCCAGCCAGAAGGCCGAGGTCGCCGTCACAGCTTCCGGGCCGGACGCCGCGGCCACGGCGCCCGTCGCGCGTCCGGTTGTGCTCCCGGCGCCGCCGGCGACCGTCGCGCCCCTCCCCGTGGAGCCGGCGGCCTAAAGCGCGTCAGGGGAAGGTGACGGCGATTTCACCTTCCCGGCGCTTCCATCCTCACGGCGGCGCTCTACATAGGACTCCATGCTGACCGCGGCCCTCCCCCCGCCTGGCGGCGGGGTTAGGGCGCGTCCCACCCGCGGCGAACTCGTCGACATCGGCGAGCGTAGGCTTCGCGCCGTTCGCGCGGGCCACGCCACGAGCGGCCCCCTGGTCGTTCTGGAATGCGGCGCTTTCGGCTGCGCCGCCGACTGGGCCGTGGTCCAGGAGCGCCTGGCCGCCGCCGGCCTGCGCAGCCTGGCCTATGACCGCGCCGGCCTGGGCTATTCCGATCCCGGCCCCAAGCCGCGTGACGGCGCGGCCATATTGGAGGACCTCGTCGCCTTGCTGGCGGTCCTCGGCGAGGCTGGCCCTTACGTCCTCGTCGGCCATTCCATGGGCGGTCTGTTCGTGCGGCTCTTCGCCCTGAGCCGTCCGAAGGAGGTGCTGGGCGTCGTGCTCGTCGACGCCGTGACGCCTGAGGTGCTGGACAGGCGCATGCTGGCCGCCGGCGTCCACGCCTATCGCAGAGCCATGCGCCTGGTCGGCGCGGGGGCGAATATCGGGTTCATGCGGCCCATGTCGCTCTTCATCGGCGACCTGATCGGCCTGGCCGGCGAGGCGTCGGTCGAAAAGCGCCGCGTCTATGGCGACCGGGTTCATACCCGCTGGGCGGCCGAGGAGGTCCACAGTTGGCCAGTGTCCTCGGCCCAGGCCCGCGACGCCGGGGGCTTCGACCCGGACCTGCCGGTCGCGGTCGTGACCGCAGGCGCCGTCGCGCCGGGCCGCGGGCTCAAGGCGATTCAGTCCGCCCCGGCGCTCGCCTCGCGCCGCGGCTATGTGGATCATGTGGCCGGCTCCAACCACGCCAGCCTTCTCGGCCTACGCTTCGCCGACCCGATCGTGCGCGGCGTGGAGCATGTGCTGGAGGCCGCGAAGGCCTGAACCATCAGCCTTCGGCCGGCTCCCGCAGCACGACCCCGCAGGCGGCGACCAGGCGCTCCAGTGGAAGGGCCCGGCAGGTCAGTCCGGTGATTTCGCCCAGGGCCGGGCAGCCGACCGGCCCCGCTTCGCTCGTCACCCAGGGCAGCGCGCCGCGGCCGGCGGCCAGCAATCGGGCCAGGGCCCGGCGCTGATCGGGCGTCAGTCGGGCGGCGTTTCCGGCCAGCGCCTGCACCGTCAGCCCGTCGCGTCGCGCGACAAGCTCGAAGCGGCCGTCCCAGACCGCCGGCCGGTCCTTGGCGAGCGCCAGCGGCGCCAGCCCGCCGCGCGCGGCCTCCCCTGGCTCGCGCGAGATGCGGATCATGTCGGCGGCGCCCTCGATGCGCGCCCCGGCCAGGGTGGCGGTAAAGGGTCGGCCGCCGGCCGCCTCAGCCGCCAGCCTGCCGAGGCGATCGGCGCGAGGCGGCCGGCTTGTCCCGGCGGCGCAAAGGCAGGCGGCGGCCAGCAGCCGCTGCGCCGTTTCCGGCGAGGCGTCCCGCAAGGCCTCGCGCGGGAGGCCGAGGGCGCCGCCGGCGTCCATCGCGACGGCCTGGGCCAGCTCGGCCAGTCCGTCCGGCGTCGGCGCCGGCGCAGGAGGGACCGCGGCTCCGGCCGCCAGGGCCCGCCGCGCCCTTGGCCGGGCGAAGCGCAGGTCCGCATTGGCGGGATCGTCGATCCAGGTCTCCCCGCGCGCGGCGAGCCAGTCGCGGATCATCGCCCGGCGCTGGGCGAGCAGCGGACGCAGCAGGAAGAGGCCGCGCCCCTGCGGCCAGACCGGCGAGGGCGACCATTCCCGCGGCTCGGGGGTGGAGCCGCCGGCCTCGCGCATGGCGCGGGCTTCCAGAACATCGTCGGCCGTGTGGCCCAGCAGGATTACCCGCGCGCCCGCCGCCCGGGCCGCTTCAGCGAGCAAACGGTGGCGCGCCTGCCGGGCGGCGGCGGGCAGGCCGTGCTCCGGCTTCGGCCCCTCCCAGGCAAGGCGCTCGCACCGCACACCAAGCCGCCCGGCGCGCTCGGCGCACATGGCCGTCCAGTCCGAGCCGGCGGCCTGCAGGCCATGGTCGACCGTGAGGGCGAGGAGATTTCGCCCATTGGCCTGCGCCCAGCCGTGGGCGGCCAGCAGCAGGGCGAGGGAGTCGCCGCCGCCGGAGACGGCCACGGCGATGGGTTGGGCGACATGCGCGGCCAGGCGATCCGAGAGGACCGCCTCGACGTCGGTCAGGCGCACTTCGCCTGGCTGCGCGCGACGGCGGCGCGGCTCTTCACCGAGGCGACGGCCTTGGGATAGCGCCGGTCGAACTCGCCCAGCATCTGGCAGGCCTCGGCCGGCTTCTTGAGGGCGTTGAGTTCGCGGGCGAGTTCGACCACGGCGTCGGGCGCCCAGGAGGCCTGGGGCCAGCCGCGGATCGACTGGATATAGGCGGCCGCGGCGTCGTTGTGCGCGCCCCGCACCGCCAGGGTCTTGCCCAGCCAGTAGCGCGCCTCGGGGGCCTTGGGGTGGTCGGCGTAGCGGGTGACGAAGTCCTGCCAGCTGCGCTCGGCGGCGTCATAGTCGCCGGACAGCATGAGCTGGCGCGACTGGCTGAAGGCGTCCGTGGCGCTGGCGCCTGTATCGGCCGCGGGCGGGGCGGGGGGCTGGTCGCCCGGCGCTGCGGGCGGCGGGGCCGGCGGCGCGCCCTGTTGCTCCAGCACGGTCAGCCGGTCCGTCAGCGCCTTGGTCTGCGCCTGGGCGGCGTCGGCCGCCCGGCGCGATTGCGCCACATCGTTGGTGAGGGTTTCGATCTGGCCGTTCAGGCGACGCAGGGTCTGCTCCAGGTCGGCTGCCCGGCGGGTCAGCTCCTGGATCTGGTAGTCCGTTTCCGCCGGCTGCACGACCACCGGCTTGCCGATGTCGCGCCCCTGGAAGACGATCGCGCGAAGCTCGCGGATCACCTTCTCCATCCGGTCCAGCCGCCGCGCGTCGCGGATGTCCAGCGGGTCGGCCATCGGGGTCTGGGCGAAGGCGGGGGCCGCCGTCATGAGCAGAGCGAGAACTGCGGCGGGCGGTAGAAGACGGCGCAGGCGCATGGGCGGCATCATTTTCATGGGGGAAGTCGAAATTACGGCGCCGCCTCGCGGGGGAAGGACTGACTTGTCCTTCCCCACGCTTCAGGCGCTTTAGGTCACCGGGCCCCGGAGGTGATGGCCGTGTGGCCGTTCCGGTTGCGTTGATAGGCTTCTTCCGTCGTGCCCGGGTCGATCGGCTGTTCCTTGCCGTAGGACACCGTGGCGATCCGCGAGGCCGAGACGCCGCGGCCGACCAGATAGTCGCGGATGGCGTTGGCGCGGCGGGCGCCCAGGGCCAGGTTGTATTCGCGGGTGCCGCGTTCGTCGGCGTTGCCTTCGACGCGCACCATCACACCCGTATAGCGCTGCAGCCAGCCGGACTGGGCGTCCAGGATGGGTTGGGCGTCGGTGCGGATGTCGTAGCTGTCGAAGTCGAAATAGACCCGATCGCCGGCGTTGATGACGAAGTCCTGGATCGAGCCGGGAATCGCGCCCTGGCTCACCGGCGGCGGGGCCGGCGGGGCGGTTTCGGATGGCCCTGGAGCGACAGGCCCCGTCGAAGGTCCGGGCTTGGGCTTGGATTGGCAAGCGGCGAGGGAAGCGGCTGCCGCCACGATCATCGCCAGTTTAATGGCGCTCTTGGTGTTGAAGCTGCTGATGGACATGCACGCTTCTCCTTTTGTTGACGTTATGACCCAAGACGCGGAAAGCGCCAGACTTAAGACTCCCCCGACCCAGAGGCCGGCGCAACACTCAAACGAATCGCATCACAGGATCGTTTCACCTCATTGCATTGATCAGTTAAGAAGAGGCGACCACGCCGGGTCCGAACCCGATCCTTCGCGCGGATTTGGTCGCAAGATGCGCCCTGTGACGTCCACTGTCCAAAGACGAGGCGCCCCGCCGGGGGCTTCGCGGAAGAACATTAGCACCCGGCCGTTGGGGGCCCAGGTCGGGCCCTCGTCCAGGAAGCTCGAGGTGAGGATCCGCTCGCTGGAGCCGTCGGGCCGCATCACCCCGATATGGAATTCGCCGCCAACCTGCTTGGTGAAGGCGATGAACTCGCCGGTCGGGCTCCAGACCGGCGTGGTGTAGCGCCCGTCGCCGAACGAGAGGCGCCGCGCGCCGCCGCCGTCCGCGCCCATGATGTAGAGCTGGGGGCTGCCGCCGCGGTCGGAATTGAACACGATCTGCGAGCCGTCCGGCGAGAAGGAGGGCGAGGTGTCGATGGCCGGATCAGTGGTCAGCCGCGTGGAGCTGCGGCTGCGCAGGTTCATCACATAGATGTCGCTGTTGCCGCTGCGCTCCACCGAGAAGGCGACCCGCGTCCCGTCCGGCGAGAACCGCGGCGAGAACACCATGCCGGGAAAGTCGCCCAGCTTTTCCCGCCGTCCGCTCTCCAGGTTGAGCAGGTAGATGGCCGAGTTCTCGGGGCGGAGCTCCATATAGGTCAGCTCCTGGCTCGTGGGCGAGAAGCGCGGGGTCATGACCATGTAGGCGCCGTCGGTCAGATAGGTCGGGTTGGCGCCGTCCTGATCCATAATCGCCAGCCGTGTGACGCGCTTGGTGCGGGTCCCGCTCTCGGCGACGAAGGCGACCCGGGTGTCGAAATAGCCCTTCTCGCCGGTCAGCCGCTCATAGACCGCGTCCGAGATCTTGTGGGCGATCCGCCGCCAGTTCTCGGGGCTGGCCGTGAACTGCAAGCCGAGCAGCTGCTGTTCGGAGAACACGTCCCAGAGGCGGAAATCCACCCGCAGGCGGCCGCCCTCATTGACCACCGAGCCGTTGATCAGGGCCTGGGCGTTGATCGCCTTCCAGTCTGGGAAGCGGGGCGCGACCGCGACGCTCAGGTCCTTCTCGATGAAGGCCGCCGGGTCGATCGGCCGGAACAGGCCCGATCCCTCCAGATTGCTCGTCACCACGCGGGCGATGTCGGCGCCGGAGCCGCCGCTGAAAGCGGGAATGGCGATGGGCAGGGGCTGGACGTCGCCGCGATTCACGTCGACCTCGATCTCGGCCCGCGCCGGCTGCGGCGCGAAGGCCGGCGCGAGCGCCAGGGCCGCCATCGCCAGGGCGAGGATCTTAAGTCGCATTCGGGGCGCTCCAGGTTTGACGGTCACGAGCAGGCTTCCCTCGCGTTGAAGTTCACGCTGATTCGGTCGCCATTGAAGCTTGGCGGAACACCCCGGAAGGGCGAAGCGGCGTAAACCGCGCGGATCGCCCGTTCGGCCGCCGCCTTAACGACGGGGTCGGCGGAGCGTTCCTGACCGCTGGCGGTCACCTCGCCCACCACCATGCCGCCGCGCCCCAGGTTGAAGATCACCTTCAGCTTAACGTCGCGGCCGCCCTCCACGTCGCAATTGGGGTTCCAGCGGCGCTGCAGCTCCTCCGCCATGCCGGCCATGGCGTTGGCCGACAGGCCCGAGCCTGCGGCCGGCCGCGCCTCGACGGCGGTCTCCGCGCGGTTGGGTCCCCTGGCCGCGGACGAGCGCGTCGCCCCCGATGGGCGCCCGCCCTTGGTGACGCTGGCCAGCAGCTTGTCCAGATCGACCTCCTGCCGGGGCTGGGGCTTGGCCGTAGGGGTCTTTTCTGCGGGCTTGGGGGTGGGCGTCGGCTTCGGGGCGGGGGCCGGGGGCGCCGGCTTTGGCGGCGGGGTCTTGGGCGCGGCGGGGGCCGGGGTCGGCGCGGGCAGAGGCTCGGGCGTCGGCGGGGCGGGCGCCTGCACGGGCGCGTCCGGTTCGGGAGCCTCAGTCGCCGCGGCCTGTTCCTCCGGCGCCTGGATGGCGGGGCGCAGGTCGGTGGTGGGCGCGTTGGTGACGATCTTGACCGGCACCGCCGTGCCGATCCTCAGCTCCTTCGTCCAGGGCCAGTGGATCAGCAGCATCGCGGCCAGCAGCGCGTGGAGCGCCGCCGATCCGGCGAGGGCGGGCGAGAGCGATTGGCGATCCCGGGCCATGGCGCGCTTAGGGCGCGGGCTTTTCGCCCGGCTCCTTGTCCGGCGCGCCGGACGCGGGCCCGCCCGTATCGGTGATCAGGTTGATCGAGGTGAAGCCCGACACCGAGAGCGCGGCCATCACCTGGGCCACCACCGCATAGGTGGACCGCCCGTCCGCCCGGACATAGATCGGCTTGTCCGTCTTGTTGTCCGCCATGGCCAGCAGGCGCGGCGAGAGTTGGGCGAAGGCGACCGGCTTGTCCTGCACGAACAGCGAGCCGTCGCCGCGGATCGAGACGGTCAGCGGTTCGGACTGGTCATTGATCGCCCCGGCCTCGGTCTTGGGCAGCTCGACGGGGACGCCCACCGTGAGCAGCGGCGCGCTGATCATAAATATAATTAAAAGCACGAGCATCACGTCGACGAGGGGCGTGACGTTGATCTCGGAGAGGGCGCCTCGGCGGCCGCGGCGGCGGCGGCGGCGGCCTCCCGTGGCGGCGAAGGCGTCGTTGGCGGAGAGCGCCATGCCTCAGGCCCGCTCGCCGAGGCGGCGCTGGATGGCGGTGGACAGGTCGTCGGCGAAGCCTTCCAGGCGCGACGAGAACTTGCCCGCGTCGGTCGAGAACTTGTTGTAGGCGATATAGGCGGGAATCGCGGCCGCCAGGCCGATGGCCGTGGCGAACAGGGCCTCGGCGATGGCGGGGGCGACGACGGCCAGGCTGGTGTTCTTCTGCACGGCGATGGCCTGGAAGGCGTGCATGATCCCCCACACCGTGCCGAACAGGCCCACGAAGGGCGAGGCGGTGGCGACGATGGCCAGGAGGCCGAGGCCCGCCTCCACCCGCTGGCTCTCGCGGGCGATGACGGCGTCGAGGATCCGGTCGATCCGCTGGATCAGGAAGGCCGCCTGGGTCTCGCTGACCGCCCCCCGGGCGCGGGTCTCGCGCCATTCGCGCAGGGCGCCCTGCAGCATGCGGGGCAGGGCGTGCGGCGTATCCGTCCCGGCCTCGGCGGCGATGTCCTCCATGGAGCGGCCCGAGCCCAGCTTGGTCTCGAACTTGTCGGCCTCGCGGTTGAGGCCGGCGATGCGGACGCTCTTGTCGAGGATGATCGCCCAGGACCACAGCGAGGCCAGCGCCAGGCCGAGCAACACAAACTTCACGACCCAGTCGGCGTTCAGGAACAGGGTGACCGCGTTGAAGGAGTCAGCGGTGACGGCGGCGGGTTCCATGCGGCTGGCGACTCCAGGGCGGGGGCAGGCGGGGATGAATCGGCGCAGTGGCGAACATAAGGCGGCGAATCAAAAAATCAGCGGCCGTATCGCTCCTGTCATAGCGGCCGGAGGCCGGCGAGGGCGCCCGTCCAATCCAATACAGGCGGCCTCGACGCGGGCGTCGACCAGAAGCGTGTCGTCGCGCGCCACCTGCTGACCGATCACCAGGCGCGGCCCGCGCATTTCCAGGAACCGGCTGCGCACGATCAGGGCGTCGTCGATCCGCGCGGGCTGCTTGAAATCGAGCTCCATGCGCACGACAGTGAACGCGAAGCCCTCCGCCTCCAGGGCCCTGTGGCGCACCCCCGCCAGACGCAGGAAGTCCGACCGCCCCCGCTCCAGGAAGCGGACATAGGCGCCGTGATAGACGACGCCGGTGAAGTCGGTGTCCTCGAAATAGACGCGGATCGGGAGAAGGTGCTCGCGGTCCTCGATGACGCCGGCGGTGGGTTCGGGGGTCATTTCACCCTCCCCCTCGATGGGGGGGGGCAGGGTGGGGGTGAGGCTGCGAAGTTGGCCGCAAGGCCGCTGTCGGCGCCGAGCCATACGTGCGTTCGGTCGCCACCCTCCGCGAACACCCCCATCCCAACCCTTCCCCCATCGAGGGGGAAGGGCTTGTTGCGCCGCATCACTCCTCCTCCTCGAACAGCCCCGGCTGGGCCTTGGGGGCCGGGGGGGCGGGGAGGCCGAGGTGGGCGTAGGCCTTGGCGCAGGCCATGCGGCCGCGGGGGGTGCGCTGGATGAAGCCCTGCTGCAGGAGGTAGGGCTCGATCACGTCCTCCACCGCATCGCGCGCCTCGGCGATGGCGTAGGCGAGGGTCTCCACCCCGGCCGGGCCGCCGGCATAGTTCTCGATCAGGGCGCGCAGGTAGCGGCGGTCGAGGCTGTCCAGCCCCATCTCGTCCACCTCAAGTCTGGCGAGCGCGCGGGCGGCGGCGGCCTTGCCCACGACGGCCGAGCCTTCGGCGGTCGCGAAGTCGCGCACCCGGCGCAGCAGGCGGCCGGCGACGCGGGGGGTGCCTCTGGCGCGGGCGGCGATCTCGGCCGCGCCGGGGCCGTCGAGGGCCACGCCCATCTTGGCGGCGGCCTGGGTGAGCACGCTCTTCAGCTCCTCGGGGGTGTAGAACTCCAGGCGCAAGGGGATGCCGAACCGGTCGCGCAGGGGGGTGGCCAGCAGGCCCGCCCGGGTAGTCGCCGCCACCAGGGTGAAGGGGGCCAGGTCGATGCGGATGGAACGGGCGGCCGGGCCGTCGCCGATGATCAGGTCGAGGACGTGGTCCTCCATGGCCGGATAGAGGATCTCCTCCACATTGGCGGCCAGGCGGTGGATCTCGTCGATGAACAGGACGTCGTTGGGCTCGAGATTGGTCAGGATGGCGGCCAGGTCGCCGGCCTTGGCCAGCACCGGCCCGGAGGTGGCCCGGAAATTCACGCCGAGCTCGCGGGCGATGATCTGGGCCAGGGTCGTCTTGCCCAGGCCCGGCGGGCCAAACAGCAGCACGTGGTCCAGCGCCTCGCCCCGGCCCCGGGCGGCCTCGATGAAGATGGACAGGTTCGCCTTGATCGGCGCCTGGCCGACGAACTCGGCCAGGGTCTGGGGCCGCATGGCCTTGTCCTGGCCTTCGAAGGCGGCGGGCTCGCCCGAGACGATGCGGGTCATCGGCCGAGCTCCTGCAGGGCGGCCTTGACCAGGGCGCCGACCTCGGCGTCTTCGCCCAGCCGCAGGTGCGCCTGTTCCACGACCCGGCGGGCGGCGGGCTCGGCGACGCCCAGGCCCATCAGGGCGGAGACCGCCTCCCCGGAGGCGCTGGGCGGCGGCGGGACGTGATGGGCCGCGACCTCGGCGGCAAAGGCGTGGGCGGTGGGCCCGTCGACCAGCGCCTTGTCCTTCAGCTCGGTGACGATGCGCAGGGCGAGCTTCGGACCCACCCCGTTGGCGCGGGCCACGGCGGTCTTGTCGCCCCGGTGGACGGCGGCGGCGAGCTCGGGCGGGGAGAGGACGTCCAGCACCCCCAGGGCCGCCTTGGGGCCGACGCCCTGGATGCCCTGCAGGACGGTGAAGGCCCGCCGCTCGTCGCGGGACAGGAACCCGTAGAGCCGGATGCCGAGGGCTTCCGACCACTGGGTCTCGACATGCAGCACGGCCTCGTCGCCGATGGCCGGCAGGCGGGAGAGGGTGCGCGCCCCGCAACGGACCACATAGCCGACCCCGCCCACGTCGATCAGGGCGTCCTCTTCCGCCGCCTCGGCGACGATGCCTCGCAGGCGGCCGATCATGGGAACACCATTCCCTTCCCCCTGGAGGGGGGAAGGGTCAGGGATGGGGGTGGCGAGGCTGGCCGGGTCGAGCTCAATGTTCGGGACGCCCGCCGGCGGGGATGGTGGACAATCGCTGAGGCAGGGGGAGCGGAGAGGGCGCCACCCCCATCCCCGGCCCTTCCCCCCTCCAGGGGGAAGGGAGCGTGCTGGACGCCCCTCACGCCGCGCTCCCGAGCCTGCGCGCCGTACGGGCATGGGCGTGGAGGATGGCGACGGCCAGGGCGTCGGCGGCGTCGGCGCTGACCTCGCCCGCGGCGGGCAGCAGGCGGCGGACCATGAAGGCGACCTGAGCCTTGTCGGCGCCGCCGGTCCCGACCACCGACTTCTTGACCTCCTTGGCGGAATATTCGGCCACCACGAGGCCGGCGCGGGCTGGCGCGAGCATCGCCGCGGCGCGGGCGTGGCCGAGCTTCAGGGCCGAGCCGGCGTTGTTGGCCATGAAGGTCTCCTCGATCGCCGCCTCGTGCGGGGCGTGGGCGGCGATGACGGCCTCGATGGCGGTGAAGAGGCCGAGCAGGCGATCGGAGAAGGCCAGGGTGTCGTTCGGCGCCGCGACCCCGTGGGCGATCCAGGTCAGGCGCGCGCCGCTCGACTCCACCACGCCCCAGCCGGTGCGGCGAAGCCCCGGGTCGAGGCCGAGGATGCGGACGGGCGCGGGCATGGGGCGGTTCACGGGAGTCGACTCACCAAGGGCGCGTTCGGGATATGTTCCTAACGTGGCATGGGTTTCTGGGGAATGGGTTAATGCGGCGTTGAGGATGTTCTGGCGGGGCCGCACCTAGCTTCAACGCCGCTCATCCCGGCCTTCGCCGGGATGAGCGGCGGGAGGGGGCGTGCTAACATCACCCTCAGTCGGGGCCGTGACCGCGCCGGGGTGCGCGGGGGAGGTCGCCATGACCGTGTCCGACATCGAAGCGCGGATCACCGCCATCCGCGTCTGGGCCGTCGACGCCGAGGAATACGACAAGGCGCACGACATCGAGGAATCGCTCTGGGAGGACGTGCTGCGCGAGATCGCCGACGGCGCGCTGGACGCCCCTGCCCTGGCCCGCGCCGCGCTCGAGAGCCGGCTGGTGCGCTATCCGCGGCCTTGAGACCTGGACTAACGCGCCACCGAGCCGCCCGTGGCCGGGGCGGGAGCGCCGGCCCCGTTGGCCGGACCGGACGCCCCGGCGGCGTCGTCGGCCGAGGGCGGCGCATCAGCGGTGACCGCCAAGTTTCCGGAAGGCGTGGAGGCGGTCTCCCCGGCGGCCGGCTTGGCGGCGCGGTCCCCGCAGGCGGCCAGGACGGCGGCCGCGGCCAGGAGGGCGAGGACGAGAGGACGCATGCAGGGTCTCCTTGTGGCCCCGATCCTAGCGCCCGGCGACCCGACCCGGTGAATCCTTCCCCTCTTGCGTGAGAAGGACCCCCTAGGCCTTCACCTCCTGCAGCACCTCGAAGCCCTCGAACTGCGGGTGGCCGGCATAGAGCGGCTTGTTCTCGCCCGCGCCGCGGTGGGCCGCCCGGAAGGCCTCGGACTTGGTCCAGGCCTCGAAGGCGCCCTTCGAGGCCCAGACGGTGTGGGAGGAATAGAGGGTGTGGCCGTCCTCGGCCTTCGGCCCGCGCAGCAGGTGGAAGACGACGAAGCCCGGCACGTCGCCAAGGTGCGTGTCGCGGGAGAGCCAGACGTCCTCGAACGCGGCCTCCTGGCCGGGGAGAACGCGGAAGCGGTTCATGGCGATGAACATGGGGCGGGGTCCGAATGGTCGAGTTGGGATGCGATTCGCGTGGCGAGGCCGCTCCGGAGATGTCGCCGTCTCCTGAGCGCTTCTAGCTGAGCCCACTTGTTGCGCTGCTGGTCAGCTCAGCTTCGCCTTCGGAGTCTATCTGCGCTTGAGCGGAGCGCTGCCATCCTCGCTTTTCTTCAGAAGCTGGTGCGCTGGTGGCGAGGGCGCAGGGTTCGGTGCGCTAGGCGCCGGGACCGATGGCTCGGGTTTCGCGCCGGCTCCGCTCGTATTTGAGGGGGTGGTCAATCGTCCACCGTGTTGGCAATTGGCACTAGCGGGAACTTCACACCCACTCGGAGCACCTGAGGCGGTGGCGGGGTAGGCGGTGGCGTTGATGCCCCCTTGGGCGGCAGCTTTGGTGCCGAATTCAGATGAATGGGCTTCTGGCTCACGCGTAGCTCCTGTGCGACCAACCGCAGCTGCTCGCTCTGTGATGAATATAATCCCGATCATGGAAAAGGCGATACTCAGCATCACAACCAACATGGTCAGGCCGAGCGCGCGCGCCTTTAACTTGGGAAGATTTGCGCTTCGATTGTGCTCCGCGCTCTCAGCATATTCCACGAGCATGCGACTGCGGAGATGCGCCGCGACACGGGCGTCCACCGTCTTCGGGGTAAGGCCCTGAGCAGCATAGTGTGCCTTCAGTTCCTCACCCCATTCGAGCTGGGCAGTTTCCCTCGGCGGAATACGATATTCCCGAACTCTTACCGCCTGAAACATTGCCCAAAGAATGGGGATTAGGCAGAGCGTGCCTGCCATGAGCAGCGCGTGAAGAAAGATGCTGATAAACGACCAAGTCGGGGGTGGGAGCTTCGTAGCAGCGTAGCCGTATAGTGTAACCGCGAGTGCTAAAGTGGCGGCGAAGAACGGCAAGGTGCGTGCGACGTTCTCGTCAACTTCGAGTTCGCGCTCGAAGGCGTCTTTGAGCACTCCCTCGAGATATTCGTCAGCCAGAGTCACTGTCGGCCTTCCCCCCAAGCCTTAGGATCGATATTTCCGGGAACGAGCACCGGTTGCGATCGCCACCTAGAGCTTCACCGACGATTACGACCGAGTGAGGGATATAGGCGAGGTTAAGCCGAATGGCCTGACGGAAAAAGTGCGCCAATGTTCCCCATTTGTTCTTGATTGTCCACCCCTCCCGCGCTAAGGTGAAGCTGGGAGGCCACACGGTGGCGACGAGGATGGAATGGCGGATGAGGCGGCGCAGGCGCGCTATGGGGCCGAGGTGCGGGCGGAGGTCTGCGAGCGGCTGGAGTCGGGCGAGAGCCTGAATTCGATCTGCGGCGATCCGCGCATGCCGACGGGCGCGACCATCCACTATTGGGCCAAGCGCGACCCTGAGTTCGCGGCGGCCAAGCGGCGGGCGCAGCGCTCGGCCTGGCGGCGGCAGCGGCGGGAGGACGCCGAGGCCCAGGCGGCGCGGATGACGCGGCTGGCGCTCTCACCGCCGTCGCGGCAGGGGCGGCCCAGCGGCTATACGCCGGAGCTGGCCGACGCCATCTGCCGGCGGATCGCCCACGGGGAGGGGATCGCCGCCATCTGCCGGGACGCGGCCATGCCGTGCGTGGTGACCGTCTATGCCTGGCTGCGCCAGAAATCCGAGTTCGCCGACATGTACGCCCTCGCCCGCGAGATGCAGGCGCACACCAAGTTCGACCTCGCCTGGGAGATCGCCTGCGCCGCCACGCCCGGGAGCGTCGAGGTGGCGCGGCTGCAGGTGGGGGTGATCCGCTGGCAGGCCTCGCGGCTCGCCCCGCGTAAGTATGGCGAGCGGCTGGAGGATGTGGAGAAGGCGCCGGTCACGGTGCGCATCCGCAAGTGGGGCGAGAACGGCTGGGCCGATCTGGAGGCGCCGGGCGAGGCGCGAGGGGAGGGGCCGTGGGATTGAGGGCGCGGGGCGCCCTTGCCAGCGATTGGTGCGGCCCTGTGGACACTGTGTTCGCGGGCGAGCGATTGTCGTGGCGCCGGCGGCGGGGCAGGTTGGCCGCAACCACGGGAGGACACGACGATGACGGCTTGGTTCCGACAGTTCTGCATCCACGTCTCGGACATCGACGCGACGATCAAGTTCTACGAGACGCTTGGCCTGGAATGCACCAGCCGCACCACCATCACCGACGACATCGAAGAGGCGGTGATCGAGAACCCCGAGCGGGGGGCCTGGATCCAGCTGGCCAAGAACAAGACGATCAAGGGGCCGATCGACATGGGAACGGCCATGTGGAAACTCTACGTCTACACCGACGACTGCCAGGGCATGTACGACCGGGCGATGGCGGCGGGCTACGAGTCGGTGACGCCGCCGAAGAAGATCGAGCGCTGGCCGAACACCCTGGCCTTCATCAAGGACCCGGACGGCTATCTGATCGAGATTCTGCAGCGCGACGTGCGGCCGACGGAGCGCACCGCCGGGGGGAGCCCGCGCGACCAGTCGCTCTGATCGGGCCGCTGACATTCGGCTCCGGAAGGCGGATACTTCGTCCGGGCGCCTGCGGCATGACGCCGGGAGCGCTCGGCCGAAGGCGCGACAGACCTAGGCCAGAGAACTAGGGAGGACGGCGTGAGCAAGCTGCAGCCTCGCGATTTTCACATCGAACCCCTGGAGCCGTTCGGGGCCCGGATCGTCGGCCTGGACCTGCGAGCGCCCTTAAGTCCGGAGAGCCAGCAGGCCTTCCGCGACCTCCTCTTCGAGCACGGGGTGCTGGTCTTCGAGGGCCAGAACCTCGCCGAGGCCGATCAGCGGCGGCTGATGGGCCATATCGGCCGGGTGGCGGGGGGGCTGAACGGCTTCACCATGCTCGACCCGGAGGGGAACCTCGGCCGCACCAACATCTGCTTCCACTCCGACTACGCCTTTACGGCAAAGCCGATCACCGCCCTGTCGCTGTTCGCGGTGGAGGTGGAGGACGGCCAGACCTGCACGCGGTTCGCCAGCGGGACGCGGGGCTATGAGGCGATGCCGGTGCGCCTGAAGGCGGCGCTGGAGGGCAGGAAGGCGCTGTCGGTGCTGCCGAAGGACCAGGGGCTGGTTCAGATCGACGAGCCGATCCCGGCGGACATGCCCAGCATCGTGCGCGAGGCGATCATCGACCATCCGGTGACGGGCCAGAAGGTGGTCTACATCCACGAAATGCAGTGCGGCGAGATCGTCGGACTGCCGGCTGAGGAAAGCCGGGCGCTGGCGCATGCGGTCTATGACGCGATCTACCGGCCGACGAACGTCTATACCCACGCCTGGAAGAAGGGCGACCTCGTCGTCTGGGACAATGTCGGGGTGCACCACGCCCGCCCGGCGCTGGACGACGCCGTGGCCAGGCGCAGCCTTCGCCGGATCGCCGTGGCGGAGAAGGACCTGGCCGAGCTCTGCCCCGAATACGCCGGCCCCAACGGGCCCCTGGTCAAGCTGAGCCAGGGCCAGGTGGCGGCGCCCGCCTGACTAGCCGGTGATGGCGGAGTAGTCGGCGGGGGGCATCGTCTCGGTTCGGCCGAAGAAGCGGTCGAGGTCGGAGGTTGTGGCCGAGCGGCGCATCGCGTTGGCGATCACCAGGAAGTCGCCGGCCAGCCGCTCCTTGACGCGCGCGATCGCCGGGCGGGCGTCGATGGCCTTGCGCCAGCGGGCGAGGTGCGGGTGCTGGGCGGCGTCGAAGCCGTGCTGCTCCAGATAGTGCGCCCACGGATGGGTGGCGATGTCGGCGATGGAATAGGCCTCCCCGGCCAGCCACTCGTGGTCCGCCAGGCGGTCGTCGAGCAGGCGGTACAGGCGTTCGGCCTGGGCGGCGTAGCGGCCGCGGGCATAGGCCTCGCCGTCCTGGGCCACGAGCTGGAAGTGGTTGAGCTGGCCGAACATCGGCCCGATGTTGGCCATCTGCACCATCAGCCATTGCATGACGGCGTAGCGGGCGGGGCCCTGCGGGGGCAGGAAGGCGCCGCCGCTGCGCTCGGCCAGCCAGAAGAGGATGGCGCCGGATTCGGCCAGCGGCTCGCCCAGCTTCGGGTCGACCAGCACCGGCACCTTGGCGAGCGGGTTCAGGGCCAGGAATTCGGGGGTGAACTGCTCGCCCTTGAAGACGCCCACATGGCGCAGCTCGTAAGGCAGCTCCAGTTCCTCGAGCATGATCAGCACCTTGCGCACATTGGGGCTGTGCATGCCGTAGACGATGAGCGGCTGGTCTTCGGCCATGGCGGTCTCCTCACGCGCTGACGGGACCATGTTGCACGGTTCGGCCGGGCGGGCGCCAGGGGGTTTGGCGCGTCAGACCGGCCTTGGCCGCCCCGGCTCGCCCAGGGCGCATTCGAGGGCGGCGCGATCCCAGCCGCCGGCGTCCGCCGCCGCCGCGTAGGTCGAGGCGAGGAAGGCGAGGAGGGCCGCGTCCGGGTCGGCCGCGCCCCGCACCGACTCGTAGGGCAGGATGAATTCGCCGAGGGCCTCGTCATATCGCGCCGCGGCCGGCTCCAGGGGCGCCGTCCTGAAGCCCCGCGGCTCCGGATAGGCGTAGGCGTAGAAGGCGGCCTCCTCGCAGCCCGGGCCGCCGGGCCAGAAGCCGGCGCTGCTGACCTCGTGGGAATAGGCCTCGCGCATGACAGCGTCGGGCAGGTGCGGCGCGCCGCCGGGATGAGGCGGGGCGGGGCGGCCGGAGAAGCGGGTGACCGCCAGGTCGAAGCTGCCCCAGAAGAAGTGCACGGGGCTGGCCTTGCCCAGGAAGCCGGTGCGGAACATCTTCATCACCCGGTCGGCCTGGGTCAGGGCGCGGAAGAAGCGGCGGACCTGGGCGCTGTCATAGACGCGCGGGGCGACGTCCTTCCGGAACGGGCAGGCTTGCGGCATCTCATTCGGCGCGCCGTGGATCCGCACCGGCGTACCCAGCGCTTCGAGCGCCGCCATCACCTGCGCGTAGAAGTCGGCGACGGACATCGGCTCCAGTGGGAGGGTCATGGCTGCACCGTCCGTGCGGACATGCAGGGCCGAGTCGATGAAGTCGAACTCCAGGTCGAGGGCGCGCGCGCCGACAGGAATGACGCCCGTCGCCAGGCCGCGCGCCGTCACATAGAGCGGCGTCTGCCAGGCATGGTTCAGCCAGGGGCTCTGGGCGAGGCGAATCTTGCCGACGATCTGGGTCCACAGGTGCAAGGTCGCGTATGTGTCCGCCCAGTCGGCATAGGGCAGGGCGGGCCAGGTTTCCGGGTTGGCGGTGGCGGGCATGGCGGCGGCTCCGGCGGCTGTGGCCCCGCCGCCAGGTTAGCGCGCATTGGGAGACAAGGCATGGCTGATCCGTCCAATGGCGTGGTGCGGGTGCTGGGCTTCGCCGGCAGCCTGCGCAAGGCGTCCTACAACCGCGCGCTCCTGGCCGCCGCGCAGGCCGCGGCGCCGCCGGACCTGGCGATCACCATCTTCGACCTGCCTCAGGTGCCGCTCTACAATGGCGACGTGGAGGCGCGCGGCGATCCGCCCGGCGTGGCGGCCTTCAAGCAGGCCATCCGCGCGGCGGACGGCGTGCTGATCGCGACCCCGGAGTACAACCACGGGGTTCCCGGGGTCACGAAGAACGCGATCGACTGGGCTTCGCGGCCGCCGGGAGGCTCTGTGCTGGACGCCAAGCCCGTGGCCATCATCGGCGCATCGCCTGGGATCACCGGCACGGCCCGGGGGCAAAGTCAGCTGCGGCAAGCCTTCGAGTTCACGAACTCGATCGCCATGCCGCAACCGGAACTCTTGGTGTTCCGCGCCCACGAGAAGTTCGACGCCGCCGGCCAACTGACCGACGAGGCGACGCGGACGCATCTGATCAAGTTCCTGGAGGCGTTCGCCGCCTGGATCCGGCGGGTCAGCCGGGGCTGACCGCCTTAGCGCGAATAATGGCGCGCCCGATGGTGGCGCCGCTGGACGTACCGGTCCTTGCAGCCGTTCTTGCCGATCTCATGGCCTGCCACGGCGCCGCCGACGCCGCCCAGGACTGCGCCTGTGCCCCCATGCGAGACGGCGTTGCCGAGCAGGGCGCCGCCGACGCCGCCGACCACGGTTCCGGTCGTCTTGCGGCTACGGCAGGAGGCGGCGTCCGCGCCGCTGGCGCCCGCGAGCACGGGCAGGGCGATGACGGCCGCGAGCGCGGCCAGCGAGATGAAGGACCTCATGGCGGGCATCATTCCTCTGTGGTGGGCGCGGTCTTTCGCGCACGGCGCCACCGGGCGCCGTATGTCGAGGCCCTTCAACGTGTGAGCACGGTCCCGGTTCAATGACGCGGCGCGGCCCCGTCTTGAACAAATGTTCACTCAACGTCGCCCCTTCAGAATTAAGTAAAGTTAAAATGTCACCTGGATTCATCTCGTCTTTGCTGGTCGGTGGGAACCGGATCGAAGACTTCACATTGATTAGACCGCAAGCGACAGATTGCGGATTGTCTCCCAAACCGCGGCTGGAGCTTATCGCGACGCTCCCCGTCCCAACTGTCGCGGTGGAGACCCGACCTACACCCCTCAGGTCGGGTCTCTGCGTTGCAGCCCAAGTCTGATCAGGCGCATGCAAAAGGCCCCGGTCGATCCAACGGCCGGGGCCTTGCGTTTGCGGAGCCGTCCAGAACTCTATTTGGAGGGGCTGGTGTCCGGCGTGTTGGCCGTCGTAGCGCCGGCGTCGACGTTGCCGGCGTTCTGCTCGATGGCGTCCGCCTTGGCGTTCAGCTCGGTCTCCTTCGCCTCGTTCGGCGTCGCCGCCGCCTGAGCTTCCAGAGAGTCGGCCTGCTTCTCGGCCGTCTTGTCGGCTTTGCTCTCGCAGGCGGCCAGCGAAACGGCGCAGGCGCCCGCAATAAAGAACGGAAGTATCGAAGTAGATTTAAAGCGCATAAGAGCTCTCCGTATGATCAAGCCTGCACTAAGCGCACGAAGACTTGATTGGTTCAGGGAAGGGCCGATTAAGGCCGCGCGGCGGGGCCCCCGTCGACGATCAGGGTCTGGCCGGTCATGAAGGACGAGGCGTCGGTGGCCAGGAAGACCATTGCGCCGGCCAAGTCCTCAGGCGTCCCGCGGCGCTGCAGGAGCTGCATGGACAGCACCTTGTCCAGGGCCTCCTTCGGGATGCGGCCGTTCATGACGCCGGGGGCGATGCCGTTCACCCGGATGTTGTCGCCGCCGTACTCCTTGGCGAGCTGCACGGTCAGCGCGCTGATGGCCAGCTTGGTGACGGCGTAGGCGCCGCCCGTCTGGGCATAGGCCGCCATCGAGGACTGGTTGATGATCACCCCGCCGCCGCGCGCGGCCATGGAAGGCCGGCAGGCGCGGGCGGCGGCCAGCGGCGCGCCGACATTGACCCAGAGGATGTGACGCCATTCGTCGTTGGAGAGCTCGGAGTTGAGGCTCCAGCGGCCGCGGGCGAGGCCGGCGTTGTTCACCAGGATGTCGACGCCGCCGAAGGTCTCGATGGTCGCCTTTACGGCGGCCTCGATGTGGGCGTCGTTACCCATGTCCATCTCTAGGCCCAGGGTGCGTACGCCGGTCTCCGCGGCGATCTCGGCGGCGGCCTCCTTGGCCAGCGCGCCGTCGAGGTCGCCGATGACGACCGACGCGCCTTCCTTGGCCAGCGCCGTGGCGTAGATCTTGCCGATGTTGCTGCCTGCGCCGGTGACCAGCGCGACCTTGCCTTGAAGCTGCATGTGCTCTCCTCCCTGATGGGGCGTCGCGCCCCTTGGTTCCGGGCCTGCGAGCCTGTCCGCCTCGCCCGCTCGGGAAGGTCGGGCGGATTTCAGAACGCCTCACGAATTGAGGCAACTGAAAGTCGCTGGGGCGGGCGTATTCCGCAATTACGTAGAAGATGCGCCAGGGCGGGCGATCAGCCGGCCACCGGGGACAGCGTCTTTCCGGCGCAGCGGCGCGCTGCTACCGTAGCGCGAGCAGGGGGGCGTACGATGCTGATAATCGCGTGGGCCGCGCTCATGGCCGTCGCGGCGAGCGACGTGGACGACCCAGCGATTCCGCTGATCGAGGAAGTCAGGTTTGCGCCGCTTCTAAAATTGGAGCGCGTCTATACGGGCCTTGGGCCGGTCGGACCATTCTTTCCTGTGGCTGCGGTCGATGCTCGAAAGAACGGTGAAGCCGTCATCGAGTGCCGCACCGGGCGCTCAGGCGAACTGAAACGTTGCAAGGTGATTGCTGAGACTCCCGCTCGCTACGATTTCGGGGCGGCCGCCGTCGTGATGGCGGAGCGGAAGCGAATTTTTGCCGCCGGGGACCACGCGCCGGGCGAATTGGTCAGGGTGCGTGTCCCCTTCAGATTGGGGGTTCCTGCCGCGGTTCAGGCCTCGCCGCCTCCTGCAGAGCGATCCGGGTCGAGCGCCGGTTCAGCCGGCCAGGCTTCGGCGCCGTCCGACAATGTTCCGTTGCAGGCGAAAAACCTTGAGTGGGAGCGTCGCCCGACGGGCCGCGATTTCGCGCTGTTCTTTCCAAGCAACGCTATGAGCGCCGGTGTCGAGGGACGGGCGACGCTGACATGCCGCATCAGTGGCGAACGCACCCTTGAGGGCTGCGCCGTCGTCGACGAGACGCCACATCACTACAGCTTCGGCAAAGCAGCCATCACATTAGCAAAGAAGTTCAAACTCAAGAGTGAGCAGAGGGAGATCGGCGCCGTTCCTGGCGCAGGCGTGATCCTCTCCCTCAAGTTCAACCTTCCTCGATAGCCGCCCGACGCCCGGAGACCTCGCGGCAAGATCGAGGCTGACGGTCTTGGAGGCTAGTTCCCCCGCCGCCGGCCCGGCTTGCGGGGCTTCCTGGCGTGGGGGGTCTCGGGCTCCTCCAGCCGCTGGGAGGCTTTGCGGGGCAGGCTGAAGAGGTCGCGGTCGACGGCCTCGAAGGTCACGGACTGGACGAGGCGCTCGCGGGGAGCGGCAAGGCCTCCGCCGGTCGCTGTCTGGTGAAAGGGCAGGCGGATGGGGCCTGTCTTGCGCCAGTCGGAATATTCGATCCGCAGGGGACTGGCGCCCTCCGTCCCGACCATCTGGGACAGCAGGCCGGTCTTGCGGTCGAACCACAGCTCGCGCGGCTCGCCGCCGGCCGGCTGGACGCGGACCACGTCGAAGGGCTTGCCGCCCATCTTGCGCTCGCCCACCAGGTCGCTCTTCAGGTCGAAGCGGCTGGGGAAGAAATAGTAGAAGCCGCCGAAGAAGGCCTCCGAGCGCACACGCGCCAGGACCTCGCGCTCGATGGAGCCGGTCTCCGCGCCACTGGCCAGGATGCGCCACTCGCCGGCGCCGTTATAGCCCTGGATGAACGGGCCCTTGGGGGTGCGGGTCTCGATGCGCAGGCCGTAGCGGATGGGGTCGATGAAGCGCTTGTAGGGCTGCCCGGCCTCGGTCCCGGTCTCGTTCACGCCGCGGATCTGGTTCCAGCCAGCGGCCCCGCCGCTGGCTGTGCGGGCGCGGTCGAAGACGCGCTGGGCGGCGGGCGAGTTCTGGGCCAGGGCGGGCGCGACCCACGCCAATGCGGCGAAGGCCAGCGCGGCGAGGCCGGCGAGGAAGCTGGATCGAAGCATGGGGCGGGAAACCAAACCGGGAAGCTGGGCGAGATTGCGGCCGGGCCCGGTCAGGCGCCGGCCTCGTACGCCGCCTCGGCCAGGCGCGCGGACCTGGCCATGTCGGGGACCGCGCAGGCGGCGATGTATTCGCGGCGCAGGCGCGCGCAGAGCTCGGCGACGGAGGGGATGTCCTCGATCAGGTCGATGGACTGGCCCGCGCTCCAGAAGTCGCGCCAGGGCCGGGCGTTCTCGGGCAGGTGGTCATAGCCTCTGCGCCCCTCGGGGGCGGGCAGGTTGTCCGGGTCGAGACCGGCGAGGCGCAGGGATTCGACGATCCAGTTGGCCGGGGCGCCGCCGAGGGCGTCGGTGAAACGCAGGCCGCGGGAGGTCTCGGAGACGAGAAGGTCTTTGTAGGCCCGGGGCGCATCGGACTCCTGGGTGGCGATGAAGCGGGTGCCGATATAGGCGAGGTCCGCCCCCAGGATCTCGGCCGCGCGGATCGCCGCGCCGTCGCCGATCGCGCCCGCCATGATGATGGTCCCGTCATAGATGGCGCGGATCTTGGGGATCAGGGCCAGGTGGCTGATCGTGCCCGAATGGCCGCCGCCGCCCGCGCCGATGCAGGTCAGGCCGTCGGCGCCCGCCGCGACGGCCTTTTCGGCGAAGCGCAGGTTGGTCACGTCATGGAAGACCTTGCCGCCGAAGTCGTGGACCTGGGCGATCAGGGCGGTGGGGTCGCCCGCGACCGAGATGATGATCTCCACCCCGTGCCGGCGGCAGACCTCCATCTCCTGGGCCAGTTCCTCGCCGGAGAGGCGGACGGCGAGATTGACCGCAATCGGGCCGATGGGCGCATCCGGATGTTCGGCGGCGAAGGCGTCGAGGTCGCGGCGGATCTCGCCGAGCCAGGCGTCGAACTGCTCCAGGGTGCGGGCGTTCTGGCGCGGGATCCCGCCGATCAGCCCGGCCTTGCAGGCCTCGCGCACCAGGGCGGGCCCGGTGACCAGGAACATCGGCGCGCAGACGGCGGGCAGGGCGAGGCGGGCACGGAGCGCGGGGTCGAGCGCCACGGCCTAGCGGTCCAGTCCTGCGGCGTCTTCGTCGGAGATGTCGTAGTTGCCGTAGACGTTCTGGACGTCGTCTTCGTCCTCCAGGCCGTCGAGCAGCTTCATCAGGGTCGCGATCGCATCGCCGGTGACGGGGACCAGGCTCTTGGGCCGCCAGGCGATGGCGGCGGACTTGGGCGCGCCGATCAGGGCCTCCAGGGCCTGGGCGACCTCGTTCAGGCTCTCGAAGGCGGTGTAGATGACATGGCCGTCTTCGTCGGATTCGACGTCGTCGGCGCCGGCCTCGATGGCGGCGTCCATGACCTTGTCCTCGGAACCGGCGGCGGCCGGGTAGGTGATCTGGCCGACGCGATCGAAGTTGAAGGCCACCGAGCCGCTCGTGCCCAGATTGCCGCCGTTCTTGGCGAAGATCGTGCGGACATTGGCGGCGGCGCGGTTGCGGTTGTCGGTCAGCACCTCGACGATCAGGCCGACGCCGCCGGGGCCGACGCCCTCGTAGCGGATCTCGTCATAGGTCTCCGCATCGCCGCCGACCGCCTTCTTGATCGCCCGGTCGATGTTGTCCTTGGGCATGGACTCGGCCTTGGCGTTGGCCACGGCCAGGCGCAGGCGCGGGTTCATCGCCGGGTCCGGCATGCCGGACTTGGCGGCCACGGTGATCTCTCGCGACAGGCGCGAGAAAAGCTTTGAGCGCACCGAGTCGGCGCGCCCCTTGCGGTGCATTATGTTCTTGAACTTGGAATGTCCGGCCATGAGGTTCCGTCTTGGCGTCGCGGCTTGGCCTGGGGCTTCTAGCGCCCCGGGGCGACGAAGGCCAGCGGTCGGCGGCGGGGGGGGGAACCGTCGCCGCACAGACGGGTTTCGGGCTTGGGCGTGTGGAGCCGTGACTATGAGCGAATACCTCGAGGAAGACCTGACCCAGACTGACGATCCTGAGATCGTCCACTGGATGAACCCCAAGCCCCTGACCTTTGGCCCCGGCGCGGCGTCCGCCGGCGTGGTCGGCGCCTTCGCCCTGGGCGTGGTGGCGACGTTGAGCGCCCTGGCGATCGCCCGCTGGCTGGAGACCGACCGCTAGGCCGCGCAGGCCAGCTTCCGATCACGCCTCCCGGCTCCGGCGGCCAGGGGGGGGCCTATTCCTGGGTTCCCCAGGCGCCGCCGCTCGCTCTACTGTGCCGGGAGACTTATGGCGCGGAAGCCGCCTGAGCGGGGAGTGAACCATGCAGGATCGTCTTACCGGGGGCGCGACGCCCCGCCTCGCCGAGGGCTGGACGATCGATGGCCAGGTCGGCGGCTCGCCGCTGATCGGGGCCAACGGCGTGCGGCTGGGGCCGGACGGGCGGGTCTGGGTGGCCCAGGCCATGGGCAGCCAGATCAGCGCGGTCGACGTCGCCACCGGGGCGATCGAGACCATCGTGCCGCAGGACGGCGACATCGTGTCTCCCGACGACCTCGCCTTCGACAGCGGCGGGAACATGTACGCCACCGAGATCATGGCCGGCCGGGTCAGCATGCGGGCGCCGAACGGGACGAGCCGGGTGCTGACCGACGAGCTGGTGGCCCCGAACGGGGTGACGGTCCATGGCGACCGGGTGTTCATCGACGAGTTTCGCCCCGGCGGGCGGATGTTCGAGCTCTATCCGGACGGCCGCGCCCCGCGCCTGATCGCCGACAACCTGATGACCCCGAACGCGCTCTGCCTGGGGCCAGACGGCTACATCTACTACCCGCAGGTGATGCTGGGCGAGATCTGGCGCGTGCCGGTCGAGGGCGGCGAGCCTGAGCGCTTCGTAGGCGGGCTCTACGGGCCGATCTCGGTCAAGGTCGACGCCGATGGGAACGTCATCTCGCCTTCGGCGGTGACGGGCGAGATCTGGAAGTTCGACCCGGTTTCCCGGTCGCCCACGCGGATCGGCGCGCTGGCGCCCGGGATCGACAACTTCACCTTCTCGAAGGACGGGGAGCTGATCGTCTCGCACTTCATCGACGGCGGCCTGACCTTCGTGGGGGCCGAAGGGGCGACGCGGACGCTCGCGCCCGGCGCGATGCTGGGCCCCTGGGCGCTTGCGGCCGCGCCGGACGGCGGCGTCTACGTCGCCGACGGCATGAGCCTGGCGCATGTGGATGCGGGCGGGCGCCTGACGCGGGTCTCCCGCGCGATGAACGACCCGGCCTTTCCCGGCTTCATCTTCGGGGTGGCGGCAGGAGCGGACGGCGCGCTCTTCCTGGCCAACGCCGCGGGCGTCGTCTCGGCCTTCAAGCCGCACACCGAGTCGAAGGTCCTGGCTGCGGACGCCGGACAGGTCCTGGGCATGACGGCCCTGCCGGACGGCGGGGTCGCGGCCTGTGACGCCGCAGGCGGCCGGCTGCTGCGCATCGGCGCGGACGGCGCCGAGACGCTGGCCAAAGGCCTGGGCCGGCCGACCGGCATCGCGCCCGGCCCGCGCGGCGGGTTCTTCGTCGCCGACGCTCAAGGGGGCCGGGTGCTGCACGTGGCCGGCGGCGAGGCGACGGTCGTCGCCAGCGGACTGGTCGAGCCCCACGGCCTGGCGATGTGGAACGGCATGCTGCTGGCCGTCGACCGGGGCGCCAAGAGCCTTGTGGCGATCGATCCCGGTGACGGGCGCGTGAGCCCGATCGCCCTGAATTTGCCAATCGGCCCCGACGCCGGCGTCACCCCCCACGCCTTGCCAGGCATTCCCGGGATCGCCCCCTGGGCGATCGTCCCCTTCGCGGGGCTGGCCGTGAGCGCGGACGGCGCGGTCTACGTCGCCTGCGACGGCGACCGCAGCGTCCTGAAACTTCGCCCCGGACGCGCCCAAGCCTGAGCAATCCCGGCGCGGCTTAACCCTGAGGTCCGCCCCCATTGAGGGGTGGCGCGGCGCGCAGGGCTTGAGCGACGCTGATGCTTGCGATGCTATAGATAATTGAAGCGCGTTCGCGGCCGATCGGCGGCGCACGCGCCAGAGCCGGCGCGACAGGCGTCTGGCGACAAAAGACGACCAAGCGGGAGGACGGCGCGTGGAAGGCATGGACGAGGTATTCGATTTCGTTGTGGTGGGCTCAGGCGGCGGCTCGATGGCCGCGGGCCTGGTCATGCGCACGGCGGGCAAGAGCGTGGTCGTGCTGGAGAAGACCGACAAGGTCGGCGGCACCACCGCCCGCTCCGGCGGGGTGATGTGGGTGCCCAACAACCGCTTCATGGCCGAGGACGGGGTCGAGGACAGCTTCGAGAAGTCCATGACCTATATGGACGCCACGGTCGGCATGTATGACGACGCGCCCGGCGCGACGCGGGAGCGGCGCCAGACCTATGTGAGCCAGGCCCCGGCGATGGTCGACTTTCTGGTCAAGCAGGGCGTGAAGCTGCGCCGGGTGAAATACTACCCCGACTATTACGACGACCGGCCCGGCGGTTCGGTCCCCGGGCGGACGGTGGTGGCCGAGCTGTTCAACGTCAACGAGCTCGGCCGCGAGTGGGCGAAGAAGCTGCGCCCCAACTTCCTGCAGATGCCGGGCGCCCTGGACGAATTCTTCTGGGTGGGCGCGTTCAACCGCTCCTGGAAGGGCAAGTACATGCTGGCCAAGGTCGGCCTGCGCGGCGCGCTCGCGGCGGTGACCGGCAAGCACTGGGTGACGGCCGGGGCGGCGCTGCAGGGCCGCATGCTGCAGGCGGCGCTGAAGGCCGGCGTCGACATCCGCGACAACTCGCCGGTCAAGTCGTTCATCGTCGAGGACGGGGCGGTCAAGGGCGTCGTCATCGAGCGGGACGGCCGCGACTGGCGCATCGGGAGCAAGCTGGGCGTGCTGGTGAACGCGGGCGGCTTCTCGCAGAACGCCGAGATGCGGGCCAAATACACCCCCGGCTCCTCGCACAAGTGGACGGCGGCGAGCCCCGGCGACACCGGCGAGATGATCCAGACCATGATGGGCATGGGCGCGGCGGTCGCCCAGATGAACGAGATGGTCGGCAACCAGATGGCCATCCCGCCGGGCAAGGACAACAGCAACGGCCAGGGGGTGGAGCTCTCCACCGTGGGCGGCCAGATGGACCTGGCCAAGCCGCACGCCATCCTCGTGGACCAGTCGGGCGTGCGCTACCAGAACGAAGGCGGCTCCTACATGGAGTTCTGCCAGAACATGATCAAACGCAACGAGACGGTCCCGGCGATCCCCAGCTGGTGGGTCATGGATGAGCAGTTCCTCAAGACCTACATGTTCTGCGGCACCATGCCGGGCTCGAAGAAGCCCCAGGAGTGGTACGATACCGGCTTCCTGAAGCGGGCCGACACGATCGAGGCCCTGGCCGAACTCTGCAGCGTGGAGCCGTTGAGGCTGAAGGCCACGGTGGACCGTTGGAACGCCGACGTGCGCGCCGGCCGCGACACCGAATTCGGCCGCGGCGACCGCGACTACGACAACTGGCTGGGCGATCAGGTCCACAAGCCCGTGCGGGCCCTGGGGACGATCGAGAAGGGCCCGTTCTACGCCGTGCCCATGGTGCCCGGCGACGTCGGCACCTATGGCGGCGTCCTGACCGACGTCCATGCCCGGGTGTTGCGCGAAGACGGCTCACCGATCCTGGGGCTTTATGCGACCGGCACGTCCACCGCCTCGGTGATGGGTCGCTGCTATCCGGGCGCGGGGGCGAGCGTGGGCCCGTCCTTCACCTTCGGCTATGTGGCCGCCCGCCACGCGGCGAACCTGTCGAACCAGTAGCGCGCCTTGCGAACCTCATGGCCGGGGCGAGCCGGGCCATGAGGGCTATAGCGAAGATGCGTCGAGCCTGGCCTTCCAAAGCCCCTGTCGCCGCTTGAGTTCATCCTTGCGCCCGATCTCGGGGTAGTCGTCGCGAAGGCGTTCAAGCTCTTCGAACCGGAATGCGTCTTCGCCATGCAGCGTCCAGACGGCCTGGAGCGGCGCGTGCGGGCTCGTTCCGTGCCTCAACGAAAACCACAGGCCATTCTGCTGGGTGTCCAGGTGGCGGCTCTGTCCCACCCAGGCTTGCCCCGTCGCGTTGCAGATGACGGCGAATACGCCGAACGACGGCTTCCGCTCCTGATAGGAAGCGAGCGCGGCCTTCCGATCCTGCTGGTTCATGGCTATTCCTTTTACCCGGGTGATATTGACTCATAATTTTATCCGGGTAAATAGGTGCGATGATCGACGAATCGGACGAAGTGGAAGGCGGGTCCGCGCCTGCGTATCTGGCCTTCGCAGGCTCATCGCGCATCGCCGCGGGAGATCTGGCCGAAGCAGCCAAGGCCGCGCGGCGGGCGTTGGATCGCGACCCCGACGCGATCGTGCTGGTGTTCAACGGCCAGACCGCCGCGGTGACGGACCTCGATCTGCGCGGAACCGAGCAGGACGTCGTCGCGCGCCTTGCGCCTGCGATCCCGCGCGCGGCGAAGCGGGGACGCCCGAAGCTCGGCGTGATCGCCCGCGAGGTGACGCTCCTGCCGCGGCATTGGGAATGGCTCGCCAGCCAGCCGGGCGGCGCGTCCGTCACCTTGCGCAAGCTGGTCGAGGCCGCCCGCAAACTCGATGACGGCGCAGGCCGCGCGCGGGCGCTCGCAGAGGCGGCCTATCGGTTCATGGTCGCCATGGCGGGTGACCTGCCGGGGTTCGAGGAAGCCGCCCGCGCCCTGTTCGCCGGGGATTTCATCCAGCTCGGAGACCGCATGTCCCAGTGGCCGCCCGACATCCGGAAAGAGGCGCTGCGGTTCGCAGGTGGCAGCGACACCGCCAACGAACCGAAAGCCGCCTAACCCAGGAACCGCCCCTTCAGCACCGTCTTGTAGCCGTCGCCGGTGAACTGGCGGGCGGTGAGGTAGCCTGCGCCCATCCAGCCGCGCCGGGTCCATTGGCCGAAGGAGATCCGCGTGCCGGCGGACCCGGAGGCGGCGGGCAGCATCTTGATCCGCTCCATGGCCTCCTTCACGCCGCGCGGCGACAGGGGCTTGGCGTCGGCGATGGCTTCGACCATGCAGTTGGCGATGTCGTGGATCAGGACCGGCATGTAGTACTCCGGCCGCACGCCATAGGCCTTCTCATAGCGGTCGAGGAAGGCCTGCCCGACCGGGTTCTCCTCGTCGTACTGCTCGCAGCCGACCCAGCCGGTGAACACCTTGAGCAGGAATTCGTTGGCGTAGCCGGTCTCGAAGGCGGTGCTCATATAGCGCGGCGGGTCCCAGTTCAGCTCTTCCAAGGCTTCCGGGAAGCCGATCAGGCCAAGGCCGAAGCCCCAATGCACGACCGCGTCGCAGCCTGACGCCTTGAGCTCGGCCACCGCCGCCAAGGCGTCCACCGAGTTCTGCGGCACGGTGGCTTCGCAGACGATCTTCAGGCCCTCGATCTCAGCGAACTTGCGGAAGAAAGCGAGGTACTCGTAGCCGATGGTGGAGCGCTCGAGGAAAATGCCGATCGTCTTGTGACCGTTGCGCTTGCACAGGTTGGCGATGAAGGCCGGCTCGTCGGACATCGAGCCGTTGCAGAGGTTGAAGGTCCACTCGCCCAGCCACTTGTCGCTGCCGGCCATGGTGATCGAGGGCACCCGGAAGCGCCGTTCGATCTCTTCCTTCACGGCGCTGGTGTTCTCGGAGATCTGCGGGCCGCAGATGATGACGCAGCCCTGGTTCACCAGGTCCTCATAGGCGTCGATGACCGCCTTGACCGAACCGCGCGGCAAGCCCTGCGCCTGGCGATAGATCAGCTCGATGGGGCGATCCAGACGCCCTTGCTCGACCGCATCCTTGAACACCAATTCGAAGGCCTTGCGCATCGGCGACATGGACCGGCTCTCGTCGTCGCCGCCAGGCACCGTGATGTCCATCAAGAAACCGACTTTTACGGGCTCGACGTCCGAGGCAATCTTCATCTTTTCCATCCCTTAGGCGGCCGTGACGGCTCGGTTGCGCCGGCCCTGTCGCCGCACCGCGGCTTGAGCGCGATTGTCATCGACAGAGCGCGATCCGTACAGTTAGATATTTCAGTATCTGAAGCATAGCCACAACGGGCTCAGCCCGCCTCGCCTTCGGCCGCGACATTGGAAGGGAATGTGCATGCGTGTCGGAGCCCTGGTCCGCAATTTCGGCGGTTATCCGGAGACCGGGCGGAGCTCGAAGGCGTGCATCGACTTCGCGGTGCAGGTCGAACGACTGGGGTTCGATTCGATCTGGGTCACCGACCACATCGTCCTGCCGCAGTCGCGCGAGGCGCTATATCCGCACAACGCCAGCGGCCAGTTCCCCTATGACTGGCGGCACGACATCCACGACCCCCTGGCCTTGCTCGGCGCGCTGGCCCAGGCCACGACGCGGGCGCAGATCGGGACCGCGGTGCTGGTCATCCCGTACCGGCATCCGCTGACCACCGCCAAGACCCTGGCCACGGTCGATCAGCTCTCGGGCGGGCGGCTGATCCTCGGCGCGGGAGTCGGGTGGCTGCGGGACGAGTTCGACGCCCTGGGGCTTTCCGAAGAGATCTTCAGGCGACGCGGCGGGGTGACCGAGGAGTATCTGGCCGTCATGCGCCAGGCCTGGAGCGCGAACGAGACCTTTTCCCACGACGGGGCCTTCGTCCGCTTCGGCCCCGTCGGCGCGCGGCCGCAGCCGACGGCGCCGGGCCGCCCGCCTGTCTGGATCGGCGGAAAGGGCGACCAGGCGTTGAAGCGCGCCGTTAGGATCGGCGACGGCTACTTCGCGATCTCGTCCGACGCGGCGCTGCTGGCCGACGAAATCGCTCGCCTGCGCGCCTTCGCCGAGGCGGCGGGACGCGACCCGGCTGAGCTGACCGTGGCGCTGATCGGCGCCCTCTCGGTGAGCGACAGACCGCTGGGCGAGGATCGTGCGGTCCTGAACGGATCGGCCGAGCAGATCCTTGAAGACTTGCAGGGCCTGGCAAGGGCCGGCCTCGACCATCTGGCGGCCGGCGTCGGACGGCCGGAGGGGCTTTCCTACCAGGCTAGCGTCGAAGCCCTGGAACTGCTGGCCGCCGAGGTGTTGCCGCATTGCGGCTCGCTCGTCTGACCCGCGACACCCGCCCGCGAAGTGGGGCATAACGGGTCCAAGCCGACAGCAACGGAGGATTGGATGACGGTCGCTCGACACTACAAAATGGTCGCCGCGGAAGGAAAGGTGGAGGCCTTGCTCGCCGCGCTCGGGGCCCTGGCCGGCGCCCTGAAGCCGATCCCGGGGTACGTGGGCGCCGATCTGATGCGCGACGTGGACCAGCCGAACCGCTTCGTCTTCATCGAGAAATGGACCTCGATCGAGGCGCACAAGGCCGGCGGGCCGCTGTTGCCCAAGGACGTGCTCGGCGGGCTCATGGCGACCCTCGCCGACAAGCCGGACGGGGCCTATCTCGACTATCTGCCGATTAGCTGACGGCTTTTAAGCCTCCACCGGCTCGCAGGAGATGCGGCGGACAAGGCCCGCCTCGAGCCGGTGGATGGCGTCCTGGGGCGCCTCCAGGCGCAACATGCGCTCGCGCGGAAGGCCGCCATAGAGGCCGCGCAGCACCCGCCCGCTCACCCCGTGGGAGACGGCGACGACGCGGCCCTTGGCGCCGACCTCGGCCAGCCAGTCGGACAGACGCGCGCAGAGCGCCTCGAAGGTCTCGCCGCCGGGGCCGTGGAAGTGGCGCTCACAATGGACGACATGGCGCGGGCGGCGGGCCTCGACCTCTTCGAAGGTGAGGCCGTCCCAGGCGCCCATGCTGACCTCGGCCAGGCGCGGGTCGGTTTCCGGGGCGAGCTGGCCCCGCAGCGCCTCGGCGATGATCTCGGCGGTGCGTCGCGCGCGGCCGAGCGGACTGGCGCAAAGCCGCCAGCCGGTGGGATCCTCAATGAGGTCGGCGAGGCGCTCGCCCATGCGGCGGGCCTGCTGTTCGCCGCGCGCGGTGAGGGGGGAATCGCCCTGGCCCTGGTAGCGTCGGGCCACGTTGAACTCGGTCTGGCCGTGGCGGGCGAGATAGATCAAGGGCGGTCTGTCTGCGTCATTAATGTCGGTTAACGCCATTGAGCGGAACGGCGCCGCTTTTGGCAAGACACGGCGACGCTCAGCCGGCGGAAGCGCGGACCACGGCGATGATGCGGTCCTGGACCTCGGGCTCCAGATAGGGGTGCATCGGCAGGCTGAGCACCCGGCCGGCCTTGGCCTCGGTGACCGGCAGGCCGCCCGGCCCTTGCGGGAAGGCGGCGTAGGGCGGCTGCACGTGCAGGGGGACCGGATAGTAGACCGCGCTCGGAATCCCCTCGGCGCGCAGGGCGGCGGCCAGGCCGTCGCGATCTTTGGCCTCGATGGTGTACTGGGCCCAGACGCTGAGCCCGCCTTCGATCACGGCGGGGGTCGGAACCGCGCCGGCCAAGCCTTCGGCGTAGCGGGCGGCGATGCGGTTCCGCGCGGCGATCTCGTCCTCGAAGATGGTCAGCTTCTGGAGGAGGACGGCAGCCTGGATCGTGTCCATCCTCGCGTTCATGCCGACGCGCGCGTTCAGGTACTTGGGGTCGTGGGCGAACTTGGCCGCGGCGACGTCTGAGGGCGAGGCCTGGCCGTGGACGCGCAGGGAGACCAGGATCTCGTGCAGGCCCGGATCGCGGGTCAGCACCGCGCCGCCGTCGCCATAGCAGCCCAGCGGCTTGGCCGGGAAGAAGGAGGCGGTGGCCGCATCCGCCCAGGAAACGGGATGGCGGCCGGCCAGGGTGCAGCCGAACCCCTGCGCGGAATCGGCGATCAGCTTCAGCCCGTGTCTGCGCGCCACCGCGGCGATGGCCGGGTAGTCCGCGGGCTGGCCGAAGAGGTCGACGGCGATGACGGCGCGGGGGGTCAGGCGCCCGTCGGCGCGCACGGCCTCGATGGCTGCGTCGAGCTTTTCCGCATCAAGGCAGAAGGTGTCCGGCCGGATGTCGACGAAGACCGGCTCGGCGCCGACCAGGGGCATGACCTCGGCAGTGGCGGCGAAGGTGAAGGCCGGGCAGAAGACCGCATCACCCGGGCCGACGCCCCAGGCCATCAGCGGCAGGATCAGGGCCTCGGTGCCGCTGCCGCAGGTGAGCGCGTGCGGCGCCTGGCCGAAGCGGCCAAGCTCGGCCTCCAGCTCGGCGATCTGTGGGCCCATGACCCAGGCGCCCGAACGCACGACTGCGAGGATGGCGTCCTCGAGCGGCTGGCCGAGGCGGCGGCGCTGGGCCTGGAGGTCGATGAAGGGAATCAAGGTGGGACTTCCGTGACTTGCGGCGCGCTAGATGCCACGGCGCGGGGCGCCACGGCAAAACACGGATGGTGTCGGGTTATTGCGGGCCGGCGTCCGAGGACGGCGTCTCCGGGTCGAGCGGCTCGATGATCTTGCGCAGGGTGTCGACGCAGGTTCGCAGGTCTTCGGGCGGCACCTGGGCCAGGCGCGCCCGGATGGTGGCGTTCAGCAGGGCCAGGGCCTCGGCCCGCACCGCCCGCCCACGGCTTGTCAGGCCCAGCTGGGTGACCCGCCGGTCGGCCGGATCTGGATGCCGTTCGATGAGACCGGCCCCGACGAGCTTTTCGGTGTCGGCGGTGATCGTGCTCGGCAGGACGTCGAAGTACCTGATCAGGTGGCTGGGCCGATTGAGCCCCATCCGGACCAGGTTGATGATGTGCAGGCCGCGCTCCGACAGGCTGTGCTTGCGCCACACCCCCTTGAGCTGGCGGTTGAGCATGCGCTGAACGTCGGTCGCCGCGATCAGCAGCGCCTCGATGTCGGGATCCAGGTTCGCCTCGCGCGGGCTTGCGGCGGCCTTGTCGATCCTTTTCGCGGTCTTCGCGGGTCCAGCCATGCGTGTCCTTGGTCGTCGGGCCTTGCGTCGTCGGGTTTGGCCGCAACATGCCTGTTCGGCGATGCGGTGGAAACGATCGGCTTTCGGAGCGATGCGTCGCCCTAATTGTTCGGAATACGAAATATCGCTTTTGCCGGCGTCGAGGGCGGTTTCTAATCCTTCCGGTCAGCCGGCGCAGCGTCGGCGAGGCGGCATGGGAGGATGGCATGAGCGGCGTGAAGCCGGCCCGGATCGGGCTGCTCTTCGACTATATCGGCGAGAACCAGGAGGGGACGGCCGGGATAATCCAGGACGCCATCGACACCCTGAACCTCGTGGCGGACGAATTCCGCGAGAGCGGCCAGATCGATCGCCCGGTCGAATTCATCCTGCGGAACATCGAGGGCCTTCCCCGCGGCTCGTTCCGGGCGGTCCGCGACGCCTATTACGAGCTTGTCGAAGAGGACTGCCTGGTCGTCTTCGGGCCGTGGATATCCGAGAACGGCATGCCGCTGAGCGAATATGTCGAAGCTCTGGCGGAGGTCCCCTGCATCAGCATGGGCGGGACGGAGAGCATGCTGGGCGAATGGATGTTCGCGCTGCCCAACGGGTCGATGGAGGACGAGCCGATCATCATGGCCAAGGTGGCCTGGTACGACGGCTGCCGCAGCGTGGCGATCGCCTACGAAGACTCTTTGCTGGGCAATGAGTACCTGCGGACGATGCGGGTGGCGTGCAAGCAGACCGGGCTGAGGGTCACCGGCGAGATCGCCATCCCGCAGGTGGCGTCCGAAAAGCGGGCGGCGATGCAGACGCTGGCCGCCGGCAAGCCGGACGGGATCTTGCATGTCGGCTTCGGCCTCGGCGTCGTGGGCATGAATGCGGCGCTGGAGGAGATCGGCTGGGCGCCGCGCCGCTACAGCACGACCGCCTTCGAGTTCGCGGCCAACAGCGACTGGTGGCGCGAACAGTTCGCCGGCTGGGTGGGGCTCGACCAGTACGACGAGCGCAACAAGGTCGGCGAAGCGTTCCTCGACCGGTTCGAGGCGCGCTATGGGCGCCGGCCCGCCTACTACTTCACCGTCTACAGCTACGACATCGGCCGGGCGATGCTGACGGCGCTGTCGACCGCCAAGCCCCTGACCGGGCGCGGCGTGAAGGACGCCCTGGAGCGGGTCAAGATGATGCCGGCGGCGTCGGGCGCGCCCGGGACCCGCCTGAGGTTCGGCAAGTTCATCAGGCATGGCTGGATGGGAAGCGAATACCTCGTAGCCCGTCGCGTGCTGCCCGACGCCAGCCGGATCGTCATTCATGGGACGATCGAGGGACTTGTCGAGCCGCAGGACTGATCAGGCGCTGCGCGCGCGGTGCCGCTGGACGGCGATCAGGGGCCCGATCTCGGAGGCGGCGCCGTCCACCGGCAGGCAGACGCCGCTGATGAAGCGCGCCTCGGCGCTGGCCAGGAAGAGGGTGGCCTGGGCGATGTCCCAGGCGTCGCCTTCAAGGGCCAGGGGCGCAACGAGACGGCGAACTTCCCAGTCCGCCGCATTGTTCAGGTTCGCCACCATCGGCGTGCGGATGTGCCCCGGGGCGACGACGTTCGCGCGCAGGCCTTCGGGGCCGTAGGTCGAGGCGAGGTCACGCGTCAGCTGGATCAGGGCCGCCTTGGCCGCGCCATAGCCAGGCGCGCTGTAGGCCCGCAGGCCCGCCACCGAGGCGATGCTGACCACCGCCTTGCCCGTGCTGGCCAGGAGATAGGGCAGGGCGGCGCGGGTCATCAGGAAGGCGCTGTTGAAGTTGATGTCCATGGCGCGGCGCCAGTCGGCGGGATCGATCTGCTCCAGCCGGCTGCCGCGAGGGACAATGGCCACATTGTTCACCAGGATGTCGATGCCGCCGAACCGGTCGGCGCAGGCTTTCACCGCCGCGGCGCAGGCGGCCTCGTCGGTGACGTCGCCGATCAGGGCGAGGCCTGCGCCGCTTTCCTGGGCGATGGAGGCCACGGTGTTCTCCGCGCGGGCGCCGTCGATGTCCAACACCGCGACCCTGGCGCCTTCACGAGCGAAGAGGGTCGCGATGGCCTTGCCGACGCTGAAGGCCGCGCCCTCGGATCCCCCTCCGGTGACGAGGGCCGTCAGGCCGGACAGGCGGTCGTAGGATTTGGCGGGCTGCGGCATGGATGGGTCCTCGCTTTGTCGTTGGATACAATGATGCCCAGCGGCGAGGCTCTTGCCTACTTCATCTCGAAAGATCGATCCTCGAGCACCCGCGTCAGCCGCAGGGAGAGCTGGTCGGGGGACATGCGCTGGAAGACGGGGTGGGCGTCGCGGATGGCGTCAAGGCTGACGGTCGGATCGCGCCGCAGCATGGTTCGTAAGACCGACTCACAGGTCGGCTGATCAATGAAATTCACGGTTGTCTTTGAATGCGGATGCGCCGGCGCCGCCGGTGTCGATCCTGGAAAATGGTATTGGATGCGCCCGCAGGGGCGGCTGCGCGCCCTTAGCGGGTGCGCCTCTTCGACGGCGGCGCCGTCGAACGGGTCGAGGCGGCGGGGCGCCTTAGGCGGCCGGCTGCGCTCGAAGGCCAGGCGATATTCCGCGCCTGGACGGAGTGGACGGCCCGCAACGAAGCGGACCGTCCGCCGTGGTTCAGGCCGATTGCAGTTGGCCGGCCGACGACTTGCCGCTGCGCGCATCGCGCTCGATCTCGAAGGACAGCTTCTGGCCTTCTTGAAGCGAGGTCATGCCCGCGCGTTCGACGGCGGAGATGTGCACGAACACGTCGCTGCCGCCATTGTCAGGCTGGATGAAGCCAAAGCCTTTTTGGCCATTGAACCACTTCACGGTGCCGGTTTGCATAGATTGTCCCTTTCCGGACAAGAGTTCTCATGCCCAAACGGGCTTTGAGATCAAATTTTCGGAGAGGGTCGTGTGGCGATTCCGAGCGAGAAATCCGGGATTTCAGTCTGGAGACGGCCGAGCCAAAACGAAATTCGACGGAGCGATGATGGGGCGCCAATTGGTTGTGCGCAAGGAATATCTCGAAAAAACTTCAGACGCCGCCGTAATGTGTTAATAGAAGACATGCGAATGACAATGGATCGGTCCGTACTCACCGTCTTGCGCCACGAAGGCGCCTGGGCTGTTGAGCTTAACGGTGAAATGTTCGGACGTTCGAGCGACCGCGAAGTCGCCAAAGCCGCCGCCAACCGCCGCGCACGAGAGATGCAGGACGCTGGACGTCCCTGTCTTGTGCGTGTGAGCGGCGAAACCGGCTTCTTCGCCGCGCCTTGATTTGAGGCGCCGGCGGACGGCCCCGAAACAAGGCTCTCGCCTTGCACGGGGCCTGCCGAGGATTAGCGCGAGTCCTTCCGGGTCACAGCCGCGCTTTCCTGCACGATGGCGCTGAACGCGCGCAGCGAGGCGACATTGAGCCGCTGGGCGAGGGCGACGGAGTCGCCCAGGCGCTGACGCGCCAGTTCCGCTTGCGCCCTGACCAGGTCGAGCGGCGAGCGACATTCGGCGAGCCGGGCGACGCCTTGGAGGTTCCGGGTCGCCTGATCCCCGAAGGCCTGGAGCCATTCGCCGGACAGGTCGCGCATCGTGGCCGCGACCGCTTCGCTCGCACGGGTCACGGCGGCGGGGTCGGGCGCCGCACGATCTATCATCTTCAAGGCGGCGGCCGCAGCGCGCTCGGTACGGCCAAGCAGGGCCTCATTGGCCTCCGCCGCCGCGGCCGCCTGCGAAGCGGCGCGATCCGCGAACGCCCGGGTTTCCGTCTTGACGGTTTCTGTCGCCTCCTGCGCCGCCGCTTCTGCGGCGTCGGCGACCTTGTCGAGGGCCTTGTAGCCGGTGACGGGACCGGTCGGCTCGTCTTGACGCGGATTGGGCATGGGAAACTCCCGTGTTCGGGGTTCGGAATTGATGGGGACGCCCGGCAAATAGCCCGGGCGTCTATTGAATCCCCGAGCACGCCTCAAAGTTGCTGCGTCGCAATAATTTTACATGCGCGCGGCGGCCGCCGTCAGGGCGCCCAGCCTGGCGGGGCGAGCTCGAAGCCGGCGAACTCGAAGCCGGGGGAGACGACGCAGGCGACGAGGGTCCAGCCGTCGTCCGAGGCTTGGGCGGACTGCCAGGCTCGCGGCGGCACGAGCTGCTGCGGGGCGTGGCCGGCAAGCGGGTCGGGCCCCAGCGTCACCGTGGCGATGGCGCCGGCATCGTCCGCCGCCATGAGCGTCAGGGGCGCGCCGGCCTGGAAGAGCCAGAGCTCGGCGGCGTCGACGCGATGCCAGTGGGATCGGCCGCCCGCCTCCAGCAGGAACAGGATGGCGGTGGCTGCGGCCCGCCCGCCGGGCAGGGCGGCGTCCGCGCGCCAGGTTTCCCGATACCAGCCGCCCTCGGGATGCGGCGCGAGGCCCAGGGCGGCGATGACGTCGGCCGCCTTCGCCATCACTGAGCGGGCGGCGGGGTTTCGGCGAAGGCGCGGATGAGGTCGGCCAGTTCCGGCTCGTCCACGCGGTCGGCGGCGTCGAGGGCGGCGAACCAGCTGCGGCGGCGCTGCAGCTTCTCGGGCCAGACGCGTTTGTGGCGGGTGACCCTCATGGCGAACACTTCGACGACGCAGGGGCGCACTGCGCCGCCCTTCAGGCGCTTGTCGTAGGGATAGGCGCCGAGGGACTGCACATCCGTCTCGCCGAGCAGGCCGGCTTCCTCGAAGGCTTCGAGCGCCGCGGCCTGGTGCGGGGCGAGGTTTCCCATCGGCCAGCCCTTGGGGATGACCCAGCGGCCTGTATCACGCGAGGTGACCAGCAGCACCTGGAGGTCGCCGTCCTTGATCCGCCACGGCAGGGCTCCGTACTGAACGCCGTCGGACTTGACCCCCATCAGAAGACCGTCGTCAGCCAGTAGAAGGCGCCGGCCAGGGTCGCGGCGGCCGGGATGGTGATCACCCAGGCGACGACGATGTTCTTGGCCACGCCCCAGCGCACCGCCGAGGCCCGCCGCGAGGCGCCGACGCCGATGATCGCGCCGGTGATGGTGTGGGTGGTCGAGACCGGGATGCCGAGGGCCGTGGCGCCGAAGAGGGTGATGGCACCCCCCGTCTCGGCGCAGAAGCCCTGCATGGGCGACAGGCGGGTGATCTTCGAGCCCATTGTGTGGACGATCCGCCAGCCGCCCAGGAGCGTGCCCAGGCCCATGGCCGCCTGACAGGCCAGCACCACCCAGAGCGGGATGTCGGCCTTGGCGTCCAGCGTCCCGCGCGAGATCAGCAGGGCCATGATGATCCCCATGGTCTTCTGGGCGTCGTTGCCGCCGTGGCCGAGGGAATAGAGCGAGGCCGACACGAACTGCAGGCGCCGGAAGATCGTGTCGCCCGCCTGGGGCGTCGCCCGGGCGAAGAGCCAGGAGACGATCAGCACCAGGAGCATGGCAAGGACGAAGCCCAGCATGGGCGAGCCGACGATGGCCACGGCGGTCTTGGTGAAGCCGCCCCAGATCACCCCGTGGAAGCCGGCCTTGGCGACGCCCGCACCGATCAGGCCGCCGATGAGGGCGTGCGAGCTGGAGGACGGGATGCCCGCGAGCCAGGTGATCACGTTCCAGCAGATCGCGCCCATCAGGGCCCCGAAGATCACTCCGTCGGAGATCACCGCCGGATCGATCAGGCCCTTGCCGATGGTGTTGGCCACATGCAGGCCGAAGAACAGGAAGGCGATGAAGTTGAAGAAGGCCGCCCAGGCCACGGCGTACTGCGGCGGCAGCACCCGGGTGGAGACGATGGTGGCGATGGAGTTGGCCGCGTCGTGCAGACCGTTGAGGAAGTCGAAGGCCAGGGCCACGCCGACCAGCAGGACGAGGATGACGAAGGGATCCATGCCCTTCAGAGGTGCTCGATGAGGATGGTTGAGACGCGATTGGCCACGTCCTCGAAGCGGTCGGCCGCCTTCTCCAGGTGATCGTAGATCTCGGCGCCGATGATGTAGTTCAGGGCCTCGCCGCCGCGATGCTTGAGGAACAGCGCCTTGACGCCCTGGTCGTAGAGCTTGTCGCTGTCGTTCTCCAGGTCGACGATCTTTTGGGCCAGATCGCCGATGGGCCCGGAGTTCTGACGCAGCTTCTCGAGCTTGCCCACGAGCTCGACCGTGCAGCGCGCCATGTCGATGATGATGTCGGCCATGCCCCGCATCTCGGGGGTAAAGTCACGCTGCTCGAACAGGATGACGGTCTTGGCCGTCTTCTGCATCTGGTCGATGGCGTCGTCGAGCGAGGTGGTCAGCGACTTGATGTGATGCCGGTCGAAAGGGGTGATGAAGCTGCGCCCCACATGGGTCAGGACCTCGCGGGTGACCCCGTCGGCCTCGTCCTCGAAGCGGGCCACTTCGGCGCACCAGTGCGGGACCTGCTCGCCGCCATCGAACATCTGCCGCAGGGCTCCGGCCCCATCTAAAAGCAGGCGGGCGTGCCGGTCGAACATGCTGAAATAGGCATGCTCCTTGGGCATGACGGCCTGGAACCAGTTGAGCATTCGTTCGTCCCCGCGACTTGGCGCAGAGCCACCTCTAGCGGCCCCCGGGCGGGTTTGCGACGCCTGTGTGCTGGTGGACGGAGGAAATATCGACGCAGTCGCCAAGCGGCTGGGCCATTCATCGGTATACGCACCTTCTGCGAGGGGCCGCAGGTGGCGAATTGGGTGGGATTCGACTCGGAACCTTGAGCATGCGCCGGGGTTAATTGAGTCTGTGAGGGGAGCAGCCCGCCCGCAGGCGACGCCATGTCCAGAAACCAATTCCGCAGCCAGCCAACCTTGCAGCGAACCGGGGCCGGAGGTGGATTCGCGACGGTGGGCCTCAGTTTCGCAGCCCTGGCTGCGGCGGGCGCCCTGGGCGCTTTCGGGCTGTCGCAACTGAACGACAGGACCTCGCCGCCGATCGAGGCGCAGGCCGCTCCTGAGCAGACCACCCCTGAAGACGACACGCAGTACGCCCTCGCAGACGCGCGAGAGCCCGATGCGGTGAGCCCGGTTCCGCCGGCGGCCCAGGTCGCGGCGCCGACGCTCGCCGCCGCGGAGCCGGCGCCCAAACCGGCCTTGCACGACAAGCGTCCCGCCAAGCTGCGCACCTCCGTCGTCCCGCAATATCCGCGGGCGTCGTCGGCCGACGACGCCGCGGTCCAGGCCGCCGCCCGGGAGCGCCAGCAGCGCGACTACGAGGCGGCGGTGGCGCGCTACGCCCAGTCCGAGCACGCCGAAGGCTATCGCTGGGCCAAGGCCAATCAGGTGCGCGTCGCCCGCTATTGCCGCGCCGCGGCCAAGAGGACCGAAGCCTTCATGCAGGGCTGCCTGGCCTTCGTGGCCCGCAAGGCCGAGCAGCGGGACGAGGGTCCGGCGCCGGGGGAGGGGTGACGGGGCGCTAACGGCCCCGATCCCTCAGGGCCGCACGCCGGCGAAATGAAGCGCGAGGCCGGCCGCCGCACAGCCGAGCAGCAGAGGCATCACGCCGACCTTGAACCTGAAGGCGGCCACGGCGGCAAAGCCGGCGAGGACGAGGCTGGCGAGGTTGACGCTGGCCAGGACCGGGACATCGAGCGCCAGGGGACCGAGCTTCGCCGCCCGGACCTCGCCGAATAGCACGTGCAGGCCGAACCAGATGGCCAGGTTGAGGATGACGCCCACCACGGCGGCGGTGATGGCGGCGAGCGCCGCATTGAGGGCGCGCGCGCCGCGCAGGGCCTCGACGAACGGCGCGCCCAGGAAGATCCACAGGAAGCAGGGGGTGAAGGTCACCCAGGTGGTCAGCATCCCGCCGAGCACGCCCGCGGCGAGCGGGGACAAGCCGGTCGCGCCGCGGAACGCCGCCAGGAAGCCGACGAACTGGTTGACCATGATGAGCGGGCCGGGCGTCGTCTCGGCCAGGCCCAGGCCGTCCAGCATCTCGCCGGGCTTAAGCCAGCCATAGGTCTCCACCGCTTCCTGGGCCACATAGGCCAGGACCGCATAGGCGCCGCCGAAGGTGACCACCGCCATCTTGCTGAAGAAGACGGCGATCTGGGAAAAGACATTGTCCCAGCCGAGCCCGAAGCCGAGGGCCGCGACCGGGGCCAGCCACAGGACCAGCAGCACGCTGGAGACGCGCAGCGCCCAGGTGAAGTCCGGGCGGGCATGGTCGGGCGTCTCCTCGCCCAGGACCGTGTCGGCGTCGGCGACCTCGGTCGCGACCTTGGGTCCGTGTCCGCCGCCGACCGCGAAGGCGGGAAGGCCCGCCCGCCCGCCAATGAAGCCGACGATCGCCGCCGTCAGGATGATCAGGGGAAAAGGGACATCGAGGGCGTAGATACCGAGGAAGGCGGCGGCGGCGATGGCGACCATCACCGGGTTCTTCAGCGCCCGTCCCCCGACCCGCAGCACGGCCTGGATCACCACCACCAGCACGGCGGCCTTCAGGCCGAAGAAGAGCGCGGCGACCGGGCCCACGTCGCCCACCAGGGCGTAGACGATGCTGAGGCCCATGATGGCGAGAAAGCCCGGCAGGACGAAGAGCAGGCCGGCGATCAGGCCGCCGACGGTGCGGTGCATGAGCCAGCCGATATAGATCGCCAGCTGCTGCGCCTCGGGCCCCGGCAGGAGCATGCAGTAGTTGAGGGCGTGCAGGAAACGCTGCTCGCCGAGCCAGCGCTTCTCCTCCACCAGGATGCGGTGCATGACCGCGATCTGGCCGGCCGGGCCGCCGAAGCTAAGGGCGGCGATGCGCGCCCAGGTCTTCGTCGCTTCGCGGAGCGTGACAGGCGGGGGTCGGCGGGGGGCGAGATCTTCGGGCGGGGTCACATGCACGCTCCAGGGCGCCGCGACCGGGCGGCTCCAGAGCGGGTTCTTGGACGGCTGGCCGTCTTCAGGCCGGGCGACCCGCGCAGGCCCGACGCGGGAAGGTTTAGTGGCCGGCCATGACAAGCTCAAGCGCTGTGGTGGGTCGCTAACGGGCGGTGCGCTCCAGGAGCTCGATCAACTCGGCGGCCTTCCGGCGCTGTTCATCCCTGTCGCCGCTGACGATCGCGCCCTCGATGCAATGACCCAGGTGATCGCGGAGTATCTCGGTCTCGACGCGCGCCAGAGCCGCGCGGACCGCCTGAACCTGGGTGAGGATGTCGATGCAGTAGCGATCCTCATCGACCATGCGGGCGATCCCGCGCACCTGGCCTTCGATCCGGTTCAGCCGGTTGAGCAGTTTGGGCTTGTCCGCGCGTTCCATCCGGGTCCTCGACTATGCGATCTGACTATACCCCCTGGGGGGTAATTGCAATATGCCCCATAGGGGTATAGGTTCGCCGCCTTCCAGGGCGCCCTTGCCGGGGCGTTCGTGCGTGTTGGAGACCGCGATGACGGCCTGCGGACATGACCACCATCACGGCCACGGGACAGCTTCCGAGGCGACGGATCCGGTCTGCGGCATGAAGGTTGATCCGCAGAAGAGCCCGCACCGGGCGGAGCGGGCGGGCGAGGTCTTTCATTTCTGCTCGGCCGGCTGCCGGGCGAAGTTCCTGGCCGATCCGGCGGCCTATCTCGGCAAGGACAAGGCGGCGCCGGCGCTCGTCGCGCCGGGGACTATCTACACCTGCCCCATGCATCCCCAGATCCGGCAGGTCGGCCCGGGGACCTGTCCGATCTGCGGCATGGCCCTGGAGCCGGAGCTGGTCACGGCCGACAGCGGCCCCAACCCCGAACTGGCCGACATGCGCCGCCGGTTCTGGATCGGGCTTGTCCTGACCGCGCCGGTGTTCGTCCTGGAGATGGGCGGGCACCTTGTCGATCTGCACCGGTTCATCATGCCGCAAGCCTCGAACTGGCTGCAGTTCGCCCTGGCGAGCCCCGTCGTCCTGTGGGGCGGCTGGCCGTTCTTCGTGCGCGGCTGGGCCTCCCTGAAGAGCCGCAACCTCAACATGTTCACCCTGATCGCGCTGGGGGTGGGCGTGGCCTTCCTCTACAGCGTGGCCGCGGTCCTGGCGCCGGGCGCCTTCCCCGAAGCGTTCCGCATGGCGGACGGCTCGGTCCCGGTCTATTTCGAGGCCGCAGCGGTGATCACGGTGCTGGTGCTGCTGGGCCAGGTGCTGGAGCTGCAGGCTCGGGACCAGACCTCCGGCGCGATCCGCGCCCTCCTCGACCTCGCGCCCAAGACCGCGCGCCGCGTGCGGCCGGACGGCTCGGACGAAGAGACAGCCCTCGACCAGGTGGCCGTGGGCGACCGTCTGCGGGTGCGTCCCGGCGAGAAGGTTCCGGTGGACGGGGCGGTGCTCGAAGGCCGGGTCTCCCTCGATGAATCGATGGTGACGGGCGAATCCATGCCGGTCACCAGGTCCGTCGGCGACAAGGTGATCGGCGGCGCCATCAACAAGACCGGCTCCTTCGTCATGCGCGCCGAGAAGGTGGGCGCCGACACCCTGCTCGCCCAGATCGTGCAGATGGTCGCCCAGGCCCAGCGCAGCCGCGCGCCGATCCAGCGCATGGCGGACCGGGTCGCGGCCTGGTTCGTGCCGGCGGTGATGCTGGCGGCGGTGGCGGCCTTCGCCGCCTGGGCCGCTGTCGGACCGGAGCCGCGGCTGGGCTATGCGCTCGTTGCGGCCGTCTCGGTGCTGATCATCGCCTGTCCCTGCGCCCTGGGCCTGGCCACGCCCATGTCGATCATGGTGGGGGTGGGGCGCGGCGCGCACGCCGGGGTGCTGATCAAGAACGCCGAGGCGCTGGAGCGGCTGGAATCCATCGACACCCTGGTGGTGGACAAGACCGGCACTCTCACCGAAGGGCGCCCGGCGGTGACCGCCATCCGCCCCGCGGCGGGATGGGAGGAGACTGAGCTACTGCGCCTGGCCGCCAGCCTCGAGCGGGGCAGCGAGCATCCGTTGGCCGACGCGATCGTTCGGGCGGCCAAGGACCGGGGCCTTACGCTGTCCGAGCCGCAGGGGTTCGATTCTCCGGTGGGCAAGGGCGTGACGGGCGAGGTGGAGGGTCGGCGACTGCTGCTGGGCTCGGGCCGCTTCCTCGCCGAAGCGGGGGTGGCGACAGATGCGCTTGAGGCGGAGGCCGACGCGCTGCGGGCCGACGGCGCCACGGCGATCTTCATGGCCGTCGACGGGGCGGTGGCGGCGATCTTCGCCATCGCCGACCCGATCAAGCCGACCACCCCGGAGGCGGTGCGCGCCCTCAAGGCGGCGGGCGTGCGCCTGGTGATGATGACCGGCGACAACCGCACCACGGCGCAGGCGGTGGCGCGAAAGCTCGGCATCGACGAGGTCGAAGCCGAGGTCCTGCCGCAGGACAAGGCCGCCGTGGTGGAGCGACTGCGCCGCGAGGGGCGCAAGGTCGCCATGGCCGGCGACGGGGTCAACGACGCCCCGGCCCTGGCCGCCGCCGAGGTGGGCGTGGCGATGGGGGCGGGTTCGGACGTGGCCATCGAGAGCGCGGGGGTGACCCTCCTGAAGGGCGATCTGAACGGCCTGGTCAAGGCGCGCCGCCTTTCGCGCGCAGTGATGGGCAATATCCGCCAGAACCTGTTCTTCGCCTTCGCCTACAACGTGGCCGGCGTGCCGATCGCCGCGGGCGTGCTCTATCCGAGCCTCGGCCTGCTGCTCTCGCCGCAGATCGCCGCCCTGGCGATGGCGCTCTCCTCGGTCAGCGTGATCGGCAATGCGCTGCGGCTGCGGGGCGTTCGGCTCTAGGCGGTCTCGCGGCGGACCTGGCCAAGCACGAGGGCGCCGCGCAGCACCTCGACCACCTCGCCCTTGGTCAGCAGGGTCCGGGCATAGGCCATGGCCGCCTCGTCGTCCGACAGCCGCATGTCGAGGGCGCGCAGGACCTCATTCTCAGCGCCGAGGACATAGAAGCGATAAGGGAAACCGGTCGCGGCCCTGGAGGGCGCGAAGACGTGGGCGAGCAGATTCCGGCGCCGGTGCTCACGCCGTCCCTGTCCCGGTCCGGACGGTATCAAAGACGCAAAGAGGATGACCCCACTCCTTTTGTGCCAGAATGAAACAGCGCCCGAGATTTAATTCGTCAAATTCGGACAAAGAACTGCAATGGCTGTGACAAGTTCACATCCGGCGCCAAGTCTTCACGAGAGCTTGTGGACCCTCAGATCGCGCGCTCGCGACCCCGCCAATAGCGGGCGCGGATCTCGCCGCGCAGGACCTTGCCGGACTCCGTGCGGGGCAGGTCGTCCGTGAAGTCGAGGGTGCGCGGGACCTTGAAGCCGGCCAGTTGGCCGCGCGCGAAGGACAGGATCTCGGCCGCCAGCTCCGGGGTCGGTTGCAGGCCGGGCGCGAGCTGGACAACCGCCTTCACCGCCTCGCCCCATTCGGCGTCGGGCACGCCCACGGTGCTGCAGTCAACGACGGCCGGGTGCTGGAGGAGGGCGTTGTCGATCTCCTGCGGGTAGATGTTCACGCCGCCGGAAATGATCGTCTCGGCGCTGCGGCCGGTGAGGAAGAGGTAGCTGTCTTCGTCGAAATAACCGACGTCGCCCTGGGTGAAGTAGCCGTCGCGCTGGCTCGCTGCGGTCTTCTCCGGGTCCTTGAAGTAGGTGAGCCCGGCGGGGGGCAGCTCGTGATAGATCGTCCCGGCCTGGCCGTCGGGTAGATCCCGCCCCGCCTCGTCGAGGATGCGAACGCGCGGGGTTTCCGGCCGCCTGCCGACGCTGCCGGGCTTCCTGAGCCACTCGTCGGCCATGATGAAGAAGCCGGAGCCGCCCTCCGACGAGGAATAGTATTCGTGCACGATGGGGCCGAGCCAGTCGATCATGGCGCGCTTGACCTCGGGCGGGCAGGGGGCGGCGCCATGGACCACCCAGCGCAGGCTGGAGAGATCGTATTTCGCCTTCACCGCGTCCGGCAGGGCGAGCAGCCGCTGGAACATGATCGGCACCAGGTGCATGTGCGTGACCCGGCGCGCGGCGATCGCCGCCAGCGTCCCTTCAGAGTCCCACTTGCCCAGGAAGGCCAGGGGGACGCCATAGGTCATGGATGCGCGAACGTCGAAGGCCAGCGGGGCAGCGTGATAGGCCGGGCCGGCGCAGAGCTGGAGCGAGCGGCCGGGCTGGTAGTCGGCGGTGCTCTGGGCCTTGAGCACGGCGTGCTGGACGGCGCCGGGACGCCAGACGCCCTTGGGCCGGCCAGTGGTGCCCGACGTATAGAGCATGCTTGCCCCTGGCGCCGGATCGGGGATGTCCGCGCCGTCGAATTCGGCGAGCGCCGTCTCGTAGGGCAGGAAGCCGGGCGTCTCTCCCCCGATAGCGACCTTCAGAACAAGGCGGGGGCATTGGGCGACGGCGGGGACGACGGCGGTCACGCTGGCCTCGGCGAACACCGCGCGGGCCTCGCAGTTGTCGATGATGTAGGCGAGCTCGGGCGCGGTGAGGCGCCAGTTGACCGGGGTGATGCGGAACCCGCCGCGCAGGGCCCCGGCATAGACCTCAAGGAATTCGCCCCGGTTGCCGCAGACCAGGGCGATGGCGTCGCCGGCTTGCAGGCCATGGGCGCGCAGCAGCCGCGCGATGCGATTGCCGGCGGCGTTGACTTCGCTCCAGGTGCGCGTGCGGCCGTCCGGGTCGTAGACCTGGACCGCGTCCGGCTGGACGCGCGCCCACACGGCCTGGGTCATTCCGGTCGAGGCGGCCGCCGTGGCTTCAGGCAGGAAGCGGCTCAGCTCGTCCACGATATCCCTCAAGGCGGTCGCCGGCTAACGATGGCAGGGCCGAGCGGCGGAAACAACGCCCCGTGGATCAGGCGTCGCCCGCGTGACGGAAGATGTGGATGTCGCCCACGGCTCCGAGGCGTCGCGCCTCGCCCACGGGATCCAGGCCCGCCTCGGCGGCGAAGGGCAAAGGGTCGGCCGCATAGAAGGTCTGGCGCTCAAAGCTGCGCGCCTCGACGACGCCGACCGGATTGGAGACCACATAGTCCAGCACCTGGTCCATGCGGCCAATCTCGGGGCGAAAGCGCCGCTCGCGGACGAAGAGCTGCAGAATGCGGCCGGCCTCGCCGGTCGGCAGGCGCAGGACCGGCCGGGTTGGGTCGGATGGGCCTGGCGCGGCCATCAGTTCGGGCAGGGGCAGGTGGATCGCGCAGCGGCCGCGGGGCGCAAGGTGCCGGCGCATCACCGCAAGGGCGTTGCGCCAGGCCGAGCCCGCCGGCAGGTGCGCCAGGGTGAAGAAGGGGCAGAGCACCAGGTCGAAGGTGCGGCCGAGGGCGAGGGCCGCCATATCGCCCAGCCGGAAGCTGATCCGCTCGGCGACCTCGGCCGGCAGGGCGGCGCGCTTGGCCTCGGCCTGGGCGAGCATGGCGGGGGCCAGGTCGATCCCTTCGACGCGGAAACCGCGCTCGGCCAGGGCGACGGCGACCCGGCCGGTGCCGGCGCCGAGCTCCAGCACCGAGCCCCCTGCGGGCGCGAGGCTCGCATAGAGGTCGACGTCGCCTTCGAGGGTGGCGTCATTGGCGGTGACGAGGTCGTAGTAACGGGCGCTGAGCCCGCGCTCAGCGTAATAGGGACGGGACTGGGGCACTGGATACTCGTGGCTGGGGAGAGCCGGAGCGCCGGAAATTCACGATCCATTGTGTTGGATCAAGGGCCGGGCCACATAGGTCGGCGAGAAAGCCTGACCCTTGGGGAGACCTCTCGTGAAATTGATGAAAATGGCGCGCGCCGCCCTGGTCCTCATCCTGCCGCTGGCCCTGGCCGGCTGCGGGGTCAACACCATTCCCACCAAGGATGAGAAGGCCAAAGCCCAGTGGGCGGAGGTGCAGAACCAGTACCAGCGCCGGGCCGACCTGATCCCCAACCTGGTCGAGACGGTGAAGGGCTACGCCGCCCAGGAGCGCAACGTGCTGGTGGAGGTCACCCAGGCGCGGGCCTCGGCCACCCAGGTCAAGGTGGACGCCTCCACCCTGACGGACCCGGCGGCGTTCCAGGCCTACCAGGCGGCGCAGGACAGGCTGTCCGGCGTCCTCGGGCGGCTGATGATGATCACCGAGAACTATCCGGACCTGAAATCGAACCAGAACTTCCTGGCCCTGCAGAGCCAGCTCGAGGGCACGGAGAACCGCATCACCATCGCCCGGCGCGACTACAATGAGGCGGTGCGCGACTACAACACCGAGATCCGCACCTTCCCGGGCGCCTTCTGGGCCGGGACTGTTCACCGCTGGGCCAAGCCCATGGCGACCTTCTCCGCCACGCCGCAGGCCCAGACCGCGCCGACGGTGGACTTCAACACCGCCCCGCCCGCGCCGAGCGTCTCCACGACGCCCGCAGCGCCGGCGCCGACCCCAGCCCCCGCGCCGGCGACGCCGTGAGGCTGAGCCATCCGTCTCCCTTCCCCCTTGATGGGGGAAGGGCAGGGTTGGGGGTGTTTTCGCGGCGGCCTGCGAAAGACGCGGGCCGGCGCCGACCGATCTTCGGTCGGCGAGCACGGCGCGTGCACCCCCACCCAACCCTCCCCCATCGAGGGGGAGGGTTTCTTGTGGCCCTCCTCCTTCTCCTCGTCGCTCCCGTCGCCTTCGCCGCGCCGAAGTTCCCGGCGCTGACGGGGCGGGTGGTGGACCAGGCGAACGTGCTGTCCCCCGAGACCGAGGCGAAGCTGACCGCCGAGTCCGCCCAGCTTGAAGCCCAGACCGGACGCCAGTTGGTGGTGGCGACCGTGCCGGACCTGCAGGGCGTCGAGATCGAGGACTATGGCTACCAGCTGCTGCGCACCTGGGGCATCGGCAGCAAGGAAAAGAACGACGGGGTGATCCTGCTGGTCGCGCCGTCCGAGCGGAAGGTGCGGATCGAGGTGGGTTACGGGCTGGAGCCCGTGCTGACCGACGCGCTCTCGTCGGTGATCTTGCAGGCGAAGGTCCTGCCGCAGTTCCGCGACGGACACATGGAGGCCGGCGTGGTCGCGGGCGCCGAGGCCGTGGTGCAGCAACTCGCCCTGCCGGATGACGAGGCCAAGGCGCGGGTCGCGCAGGCGGCGGACGCACAGACCAGCGAACCCTCCGGCGGGCACGTGCCTGCGGTGATCATCTTCTTCATCGTCATCTGGGTGCTGAGCGCCATGCTGCGCGGCCGGCGGGGCGGCGGTGCGTGGTGGCTGTTGCCCTTGCTGCTGGGCGGCGGCGGCCGCGGTCGCGACGACGGCTTCGGGGGCGGGGGATTCGGCGGCGGCGGCTTTGGCGGCGGCGGGTTTTCAGGCGGGGGCGGCTCCGGCGGCGGTGGTGGAGCTTCAGGCGGGTGGTGAGCGCATGACCCTTGAGGAGCGTAACGCCATCGAGGCGGCGGTGCGGGAGGCCGAGACGCGCACCCGCGGCGAGATCTTCTGCGTCGTGGCGCCGTCCGTCTCGGACTATCGAGAGGTGATCCTGGCCTGGGCGGCCGGCGTGGCCCTGCTCGCGCCAGCCGTGTTGCTGCTGGGGGGGATCGAGGTCTCGGCGCCCGAGGCGCTGAACGGCTGGACCGCGGCCCAGGTGGGCGGGGTGGCCGAGAGCGCGGCGCGCGCGGCCCTGATGGGCGCGATCCTGCTGCAGGGCGTCCTGTTCGTGGGTACGGCGGCGCTGGTGTCGATTCCGCTCGTGCGCCGGGCGCTGACGCCGCCGGGGCTGAAGCGGCACCGGGTGCACGAGCGGGCGCGGGAAGTGTTCCTGAGCAAGAACCTGCAGGCCACCCGTGAGCGCACCGGCGTGCTTATTTTCGTGGCGTTGGAGGAACGGCGCGCGGAGATCCTGGCCGACGAGGGCATCGCCTCCCGGGTGAACCCCGAGATCTGGAGCGCCGCGGTGGGCGCCCTGACCGACGGCATGAAACGCGGGCGCCCCGCCGAGGGGTTCACCGCCGCCATCCGCCTGTGCGGCGAGGTGCTGGCGGAGCATTTCCCGCCCGGCGACGACAATCCGGACGAGCTGCCCAACGCCCTGGTAGAATTGCCGCGCCCTTGAGGTCCATGGCGCCGCTTGTTTGGGCGCCGCGCCGAAAAATGCGGCGATGGCGTTCCAGGGGGTTGCCCTGGGCCCGTCCCGGCAGTCATGGCTACGGCCCTGGTGTAGGCGCAGACGCGCGATGAAAGTGCTGATTATCGATCCGGACGAAGCCCGGGCCGCGTTGGTGGCCGAGGGCCTCGCCGATGTGAAGCCTCTGGAGGTCCGCCGGGCGGGATCCATCGAAGAGGTGGAGAACGAACTGGCGCAGATGGCGCCCGACGTGATCGTCATCGCCTGCGACAGCCCCGACCGGGACGTTCTGGAGAGCCTGCGTGAGGCGACCGAGGCCAATCCGCGCCCGGTGGTGATGTTCGCCGACCGCTCGTCGCCCGGCCTGGCGGAGGCCGCGATCGAGGCGGGCGTGGCCGCCTATGTGGTCGACGGGCTTTCGTCGGGGCGGGTGCGCAATGTGCTTGAAGTGGCGATGAGCCGCTTCGCGCTGATGGAGAAGCTTCGCCTGGACCTGGCCAAGGCCAAGGCGGACCTGGCCTCGCGCAAGGATGTGGAGCGGGCCAAGGGCTTGTTGATGAAGGAGCGCGACCTGGACGAGGCCCAGGCCTACGCGGTGCTGCGCAAGCTGGCCATGGACGCCGGGCGTCCGATCGGCACTGTGGCGCACGACCTGCTGACCTATGCCGGCGTGCTGAAGGGGGGATCGAAATGACCGGCCGCCGGTGGCTCCGCCTGGGCTTCATCGCCCTCAACGACTGTGCGCCGCTGGTTGTGGCCAAGGAGAAGGGCTTCTTCGAAGGCGAGGGGCTTTCGGTGGAGCTGAGCCGCGAGGCCTCCTGGGCGAACATCCGGGACAAGGTGGCGATGGGCGCGCTGGACGGAGCGCACATGCTGGGCCCGTTGCCGATCGCGGTGAACCTCGGCCTGAGCGGGGAGCGCACCCCGATGATCGCGCCCCTGTCGCTGAACCTGAACGGCAGCGCCGTCACCATTTCCGCAGCCCTGGCGGACGCGATGCGCGCGGTGGACCCGGAGGGTATGGCGATACGTCCGCGCTCGGCCCGACCGTTGGCGCGCCTGCTGGAGCAGCGCCGGGCGGCCGGCGAGCCGTCGCTCTCCTTCGCCGTGGTGTTTCCCTTCTCTGTCCACAACTACGAGCTTCGTTACTGGCTGGCGGAGGCCGGGATCGATCCGGATCGCGATCTGCGGATCGTGGCGGTCCCGCCGGCGCGGATGGCGCCGCGCCTGGCGGCAGGCGCCATCGACGGCTTCTGCGTGGGCGCCCCGTGGAACGCCATGGCCGTGGAGCAGGGGACCGGCGAGATCATGGTCTACGCCTCCGAGATCTGGAAGGTCGGCCCGGACAAGGTGTTCGGCGTGACCGAGCGCTGGGCCGACCACGAGCCGCAGGCGCTGCAGGCCGTGCTGCGCGCCCTGATCCAGGCGGGGGCCTGGGCGGACGAGCCTGGCAATCGGGCCGAGCTCGCGGCGATTCTCGCCCATCAGCGCTATGTGGACGCGCCGGAGGCGGTGGTGGCCCGCTCGCTGTTGGGCTCGCCGCCCTATTCCCAGGCCGAGCCGGGCCCGGACAGCCTCGACTACCTGATCTACAATCGGTACGCGGCGAACTTCCCCTGGCGCAGCCACGCGGTGTGGTTCCTGACGCAGATGCTGCGCTGGGGCCAGATCAGCCAGGAGGTGGATATCGCGGCGGCGGCGGAGGCCGCCTACCGCCCGGACCTGTTCCGGTCCGCCGCCGCCGACCTGGGGGTCGCGACTCCCATTGTCGACGAAAAGGTGGAGGGGCTGCACACCGCCCCCTGGACGCTGGACGAGGCGACCGCCCCCATCGCCATGGCGCCCGACGTGTTCTTTGACGGTCGCCGCTTTGATGCAGCGCAACCGGAACGCTATGCGGCTGGTTTCGAGATCAATCGGATGCGCGCGCCCGTCTGACCTTTTCCTGGGCATGCCTCGCGAATTCGACTCGTGAGACCTGATCACGAGCCCGCTTTCGCCCAATCATTGTGCGCTGCAACAGAATTGGGCGCCCATGTCGCGGGCAAGTGGGCCGTTTATAGCCGATTAGCCGGGTGGGTCGGCGGTTCGCGATTGCGGCGCCGAAGGGCTTCTGTCGAACTCTCCTCAGACAACGCGGCGCAACGAAGCTCCGCACTGGCCCGAGCCGGGCCGCCGACGCGCTAGCGTCGGGTCGTTTCGATGGACACCGACGTCCGAGCGGGGCTGACGCCCTGCCGGGCGTCTTTTTTTTGGCTTTGGGGGATAGAAGCCTTGTCACGCATGAGACACGCGCTTTTGCGCACGGCGGCGTTCGTCGCCGCTACCTGGGGAACCGCCGCCGCCGCACAGGCGCCGGCCGAAGCGACCGCCGCCCCGCCGGCCGACGTTCCGGTCGCTGAGGACGGCATGGGTACGGGAGAGGCCGCCGTCGCGCCGCCGCCCGCGCCTGAACCGCCTCCGCCGCCGTCCGCGCCCGTCGCCGCGCCGACGATCAGTGACGCCATCGCCGGCGGCAAGCTGCTGCTCGAGGTGCGGGCCCGCTACGAGGACGTGGACCAGAAGCGCACGGCCGTGCTGAGAAACCGCGGCGAGTCCTTCACGGTCCGTACCCGGCTCGGCTGGGAGACCGCTGACTGGAACGGCTTCAAGGGCTTGGTCGAGTTCGAGGACGTCCGGCAGGCCGGCTCCGAGCATTTCGCCGTGAACGTGCCCGGGGCGACGACCCCGCCGCTGAACGGGGCCGACAAGGCGCGCTACCCGATCATCAACGATCCGGACGTCACCGAGCTCAACCGCCTGCAGATCACCTGGACGCCGAACGCGCAGTTCCAGGCGGTGGTCGGGCGTCAGCGCATCCTGATCGACGATCAGCGGTTCGTGGGCAATGTCGGCTGGCGTCAGGACGAGCAGACCTTCGACGCCGTGCGGCTGGACGGGGCCTGGGGCAAGTTGAAGGCGACCTACGCCTATGTGACCCACATCAACCGCATCCTCGGCGAGGCGCGCGATTGGGATTCCGACAGCCATCTGTTCAACGCGACCTACGCCTATGCCGAACCGCTGAAGCTGCAGGCCTTCGTCTACGCCCTGGACTTCGGCAACTCGGCGGCCAACTCCTCGATCACCAAGGGGGTGAAGGCCTCGGGCAAGACCTGGCTCGGGCTCTTCCAGGTCGCCTATAACGGCACCTACGCCAACCAGCGCGACTACCGCCACAACACCGGCGACTACAGCCTCGACTATTACGGCGTCGACCTCGCCGGCACCTTCGACATCTACACCGCGAAGGTCTCGTACGAGAGCCTTGAGGGGAACGGGACGCGGGGCTTCACCACCCCGCTGGCCACCACCCACGCCTTCCAGGGCTGGGCGGACGCCTTCGTGATGCCGCTGGGCGGCAACAAGAGCTTCGTGGACGGGATCGAGGACCTGAACTTCAGCCTGAACATCAAGCCACGGTTCAAGTACAAGTACCTCTACAACGCCGACATCATCGTCCGTTACCACGACTTCAATAACCAGCGGACGGGCGCGGACCTGGGCCACGAGTGGGACGCCCAGATCCAGGCGGCGATCAACCCGAAGCTGACCGCGGCGATCAAGTACGCCGACTTCGAACGGGCGCCCTCCGTGATCGGCTCGGCCACGCCGCCGCCCTCGCGGACCAAGATCTGGTTCACCCTCGAATACAAGCTGTGACCTGAAACAATCCGAATACGGACGATCATCACCATGACCAACAAGACCAAGGCGATCGCCGCCCAGCCGGGCCTGAACCGCCGCGAAGCGCTTACCGCCGCAGCGGCGACCATCGCCGCCGCCAACGCCCTCCTGCCCCACGGCGCTCACGCCGCCGGGCCTGGCCCGGAGGTCAGCAAGGCGCGGCTGGGCTTCATCGCCCTGACCGACTCCTCGCCGCTAATCATCGCCAAGGAAAAGGGCTTCTTCACCAAGTACGGCATGCCCGACGTCGAGGTGCTGAAGCAGGCGTCCTGGGGCGCCACGCGCGACAACCTCGTGCTGGGCTCAGGCGGCGGCGGCATTGACGGGGCGCACATCCTCTCGCCGCTGCCCTATCTGCTGACCACCGGCCAGGCGACGGGCGGCAAGCCGCTGCCGATGAACATCCTGGCCCGCCTGAACCTGAACGGTCAGGCGATTTCGGTCGGTAACGACCTCAAGGCGGTGAAGGTCGGCCTGAACAGCGCGGGGGCCAAGGCCAAGTTCGCCCAGCTCAAGGCCGCTGGGAACATGGCCAAGGTGGCCATGACCTTCCGCGGCGGGACCCACGACCTGTGGATCCGCTACTGGCTGGCGGCCGGCGGCATCAATCCAGAGACGGACATCTCCACCATCGTGATCCCGCCGCCCCAGATGGTGGCGAACATGAAGGCCGGCACCCAGGACGCGTTCTGCGTGGGCGAGCCCTGGAACGGCCAGCTGGTGAACCAGAAGGTGGGCTACACCGCCTGCCTGACCTCCGAGATCTGGATGGATCACCCGGAGAAGGCGTTCGGCATGCGCGCCGACTGGGTGGCGAAGTACCCCAAGGCCGCCCAGGCGATCACCATGGCGATCATGGAAGCGGCCCAGTGGTGCGACAAGATGTCGAACCGCCCGGCCATGTGCTCGATCGTCTCGGGCCGCCAGTACATCAACGTGCCGATCGGCGACATCCTGCCCCGCCTGCAGGGGACCGTCGACTATGGCGACGGCCGGGCCGTGAAGGGCTCGCCCCACGTGATGAAGTTCTGGGCGGACAACGCCTCCTTCCCCTACAAGTCGCACGACCTTTGGTTCCTGACCGAAGACGTGCGCTGGGGCGTCCTGCCGGCCTCGACCAACAAGATGGCCTTGGTCAACAAGGTCAACCGGTCGGACATCTGGCGGGCCGCGGCCAAGGCCATGGGCGTGGCCGCGCCGGCCTCCGACAACCGCGGGGTCGAGAAGTTCTTCGACGGCAAGGTCTTCGACCCGTCGAACCCCGCCGCCTACCTCGCAAGCCAGCCGATCAAGAAGCTGGCCTGATCCTCGGTGGATGAAGGAGCGAATGCCATGAGCCAGCCCGCCCTATCGATAACGCCCGCCCAGCCGGCTGAGACGCCGGCTGCGGCCGCCGCCGCGCCCGCGGCGGTGCTCGCCCTGCCGCGCCGGGGCGGCGTCGACCGGGCGCGGCTGGCCGAGCAGGCCAAGGCGTTCGGCGGCGCCGTCCTGCCGCCGGCCGGCATGCTGCTGATCGTGCTGCTGGTCTGGCAGGGTCTGGCCAGCAGCGCGACCTCCGGCCTGCCGCCGCCCAGCCAGGTGTGGCTGGACTCCAAGGATCTGATCATCAACCCGTTCTTCGACCACGGGGGGGTGGACAAGGGCCTGTTCTGGCATGTGCTCACCAGCCTGAAGCGGGTGGCCGTCGGCTTCAGCATGGCGGCGGTGGTGGGTATCGCCCTGGGCGTGCTGGTGGGGTCGAGCAAGCTCGCCCATCGGGGCCTGGACCCGATCTTCCAGGTCCTGCGCACCGTGCCGCCCCTGGCCTGGCTGCCGATCTCGCTGGCGGCGTTGCGGGAGGCGAATCCCTCGGCCCTGTTCGTGATCTTCATCACCGCCATCTGGCCGATCATCATCAACACGGCCGTCGGGGTGCGCAACATTCCGCAGGACTATGTGAACGTCGGCCGGGTGCTGCGCCTGTCGCCCCTGGACTACTTCTTCACCATCCTGCTGCCGGCCGCGACGCCCTACATCTTCACGGGCCTTCGGATCGGGGTCGGCATGAGCTGGCTGGCCATCGTCGCCTCGGAAATGCTGCTGGGCGGCGTCGGCGTCGGCTTCTTCATCTGGGACCAGTACAACTCGTCCCGCATCTCCGACATCATCGTGGCCCTGGTCTGGGTCGGCCTGGTGGGCTTCGCCCTGGACCGCCTGATCGCCCTCGTGGGCAACCTGGTCACCCGCGGCTCCGCGGCGAACTGAGAAAGGCCAATCCCATGCCCAAAGCCTATCTTTCGATCGAGAACCTCGGGATCACCTTCTCCAGCGGCGCCAAGCGCTCCGAGGTGCTGCGCGAGGTCAACCTGCAGGTCGCGCAGGGGGAGTTCGTCTCCATCATCGGCCACTCCGGCTGCGGCAAGTCGACGATGCTGAACGTGGTCGCCGGCCTCCTGCCGGTGACGACGGGGGCGGTGATCCTGGACGGGTCGGCGGTGGAGGCCCCTGGCCCCGACCGGGCGGTGGTGTTCCAGAACCACTCGCTGCTGCCGTGGCTGTCGGTCTACGAGAACGTGCGCCTGGCGGTGGACAAGGTGTTCCGCAACACCAAGAGCCGGGCCGAGCGCCACGAGTGGACGCTGCACAACCTGGCGCTCGTGCAGATGTCGCACGCCAAGGACAAGCGGCCCTCCGAAATCTCGGGGGGCATGAAGCAGCGGGTGGGCCTGGCCCGCGCCCTGGCCATGGAGCCCAAGGTCCTGTTGCTGGACGAGCCGTTCGGGGCGCTGGACGCCCTGACCCGCGCCAACCTGCAGGACAGCGTCATGGAGATCCACGCCACGCTGAAAAACACGGTGATGATGATCACCCATGACGTGGACGAGGCTGTGCTGCTGTCCGACCGGATCGTCATGATGACCAACGGCCCCTCGGCGACCATCGGCGAAATCGCCACGGTGGCCCTCGACCGGCCGCGCAACCGCATCGCGGTGGACGCCACGGCGCCCTACATCGCCGCGCGCCATGCGGTGATCGAGTTCCTCTACGCCCGCCACGCCTCGGTGCGCGCGGCGGCCTGATTCCGCCGCCCATTCGGGGGAGAGGCGGAAGAGGGCGGCGGTTCAGGCCTTGGCGGCAATGTCGGCGTCGTAGGCCCTGACCGCCGCTTTCGGCGCAAGGCGACGCCATTGGCGTTCGAGGAAGTTGCGGAACGAGCCCGGGTGCAAGGTCTCGATCCGCGCCAGCACCGCCGGAAAGTCCTTGTAGTGGGCGGTGAAGTGGAAGGTGGCCGGCTCGGCTTCCATCAGCATCTCGCGCTCGTCGAAGCTGACGCCGGAGAGCACGACGCTCTGGTCCTCGCGGCGCAGGCGCGTGAAGAACTTGCCGTTCACCTTGAAGGACGGCTTGCCATAGCTGGAGCCCTCCTCCGCGCCGGGGAAGGCAAGGACGATGGCTCGCATCTCGGCTTCGGTCATGGCGGGCTCAGGAACCGGCTTTCAGCGCCAGGAAGTCTAGCGCGTCGCCGATGGGGATGAAGAGGTTCAAGCCTCGCTGGCCGTCGTCCGGCGCGATCTTGATGACGGTGATGCCGATCACCCGGCCCTTCTCGTCGAGCAGGGGACCGCCGCTATTGCCGTGGTCGATCCCCACGTCGCTTTGGATGAAGGCGAAGCCGTCGATGAAGCGGTTGGCCGAGACGATTCCGCGGGTGACGGTGTTCTGCAGGGCCTCGTCCAACGGCGTGCCCACCGCGAAGACCGCCGCGCCCACCGCCGGCGCGCCGCGCACCAGCGCCAGCGGCGGGCGCCCGCGCGGCTCGACTTTCACTAGGGCCACGTCGCGTCGCTTGTCGGAGCGGATCACATCGCCGGTAGTCTCCAGACCGTCGGACCAACGCACGCGCACCTTGGTGGCGCTGCCGACCACATGTTGATTGGTGATGATGTAGCCGTCGCTGGAGACGAGGAAGCCGCTGCCCATGGCGTTTCCTGTGAACAATGCGACGACGGAGGCGGACACTTCGCCGATGGGGCGAGCAACGGCGGCTCCGGCGGCGGTCAAGTGGATCGGCGTCTTGGGCGCCGGAGCCGAGGTCGACGTCGATGTGGAAAGAATTGCTTGTCTGAATGCCGGGTCGGCCAAAAGGGCGCGAGTGTTTTCGCGAAACGCTTGGAGGAGGGGCGCCGAAATGTCGTCGAAGCCGCTGACCCGCTGTTCGTAACCGGCGGTCGTCGCAACGCGACCGACGATCTCGCGCTTCAGCGGGTCGAATAGTTGCCACTCCACATCCATCGATACCGTGGCGCGAAAACCGATGGTCTCGCAGACGTAAAATCGCATATCGAGAATGCGAGCGCCGACTTGCAGACCGTCTGACGGCCCATCCTGTTCGAACATGTTTCCATCGCTGGACGGTTGGAATCCCGACTTCGCGACAGCTTCATTGAACAGGGCTGAAAAGCGATTGGGATCGAGCTCCGTGCGGGACGCCTCCCAACGATATTCTTCCTTGTTGACGTCGCAGACCAAGCCCCCGGCCTGACCCCAGACTTGTCCATCCTTCATCGCAATGACTGCGCGGACGAACTTGAAAGGCCGAGCTTTGGAGCCGGGGGGCAACGGGGCGATGGTGACCGGGGGGAGAACGACGGGCTTCGGCATCGCTTGCGCCACACCGGCCGCGCCAAACACGAACGCCACGGCAAAGGCGGCCAAGGCTTTGCGCATCAAAGGTCCCCCACGTCGAACACGCCCGAAAATCAACGCCAGGTAGCTGACATTCCGTTACTGGGCGAAGAGTTCTTCATTTGTTCCGATCTAGCTGTTCAACCACCGAGTGTCCACACCGCTGTGCGCTTCACCGCCAGATCCTCCAGCTCGCGGGTGGTGGGCACCTCGTATTCGGCGAGCTTCTCAAGGCCGACGGCGGAGAAGTAGCTGCGGCCGGGGTCGCCGATCAGCACCTCGGTTCCGGCGTCATGGGCCTGCCGCAGCCAGGCCATGACCCGCTCTGCGAGGGGCTTTTCGTAGCAGATGTCGCCGGCCAGGATGACGTCGACCGGCGGGGGCGGGGCGTCCAGCAGGTCGGCGTCGGTGGTCTTCAGGGCCACGGCATTGGCCCTGGCGTTGAGCGCGGCGGCCTCGGCGCAAAAGCCGTCGATGTCGGCGCAGAGCACGTGGGCCGCGCCGGCCCTGGCGGCGGCGATCCCGACGATGCCCGAGCCGGACGCGAAGTCGAGTACGCGGCGTCCCGCCACCAGCTCCGGATTGTCGAGGATGTAGCGGGCCAGGGCCTGGCCGCCCGCCCAGGCGAAGGCCCAGAAGGGCGGGGCCAGGCCGATCTCGGCCAGGGCCTCCTCGGTCATGCGCCAGATGGGGGTGATCTCGTCGGCGAGATGCAGGACGAGCTCCGGGGCGTGCGGCGTCGCCTGCAGGCGGGTGTTTTCGAGGATGAAGGCGCGGCGGTCGAGGATCACGCCGGGGCGCCGACGGCGAGGGCGGCGAAGACCAGCAGGCCGGTGGCGGCGTTGGACTTGAAGAGCGCCAGGGCCCGGGCCGGATCGTCGACGCGGACGCGCACCGCCTGCCAGGCCATGTGCAGGCCGGCGGCGATGGCGGGGATGAAGAACAGCAGCGAGAGGTCCGTGAACCAGGCGGCGGCGAGGAGCAGGATGAAGCTTACGGCGTAGAAGCCGGCCACGGCGCGCGGGGCGGCGGCGCCCAGGCGGCGGGCGGAGGACTTCACCCCAGCCAGCGCGTCGTCCTCCAGGTCCTGGATGGCGTAGATGGTGTCGTAGCCCAGGGTCCAGAAGATCCCCGAGGCGTAGAGCAGCAGGGCCGGCGAGGCCAGTTCGCCGCTGGCGGCGGCGAAGCCGAGCAGGGCGCCCCAGTTGAAGGTCAGGCCCAGCCAGGCCTGCGGCCACCAGGTGATCCGCTTCATGAACGGATAGGCCGCCACCAGGGCGAGGGAGGCGACGCCCAGGACGATCGCGGTCATGGGCAGGGTGAGCAGGATCAGGAAGGCCGTAAGGCTGCAGCCGGCGAGGAAGGCCCAGGCCTGCTTCACGCTGATCTGGCCGGAGGGGATCGGGCGGCCGGCGGTGCGGGCGACCTTGGCGTCGATGTCGCGGTCGACGATGTCGTTATAGGCGCAGCCCGCCGCCCGCATCAGCGCCGCGCCGAGGAAGACCTTGAGCAGCAGGAGAAGGTCCGGCGCGCGGTGGACCATGGCGGCGGCGAGGGCCGCGCCCTGCCAGCCGGGCAGCATCAGCAGCCAGATCCCCGCCGGCCGGTCGAAACGCCCAAGCCGCAGCCACGGGCGCAGCGCCGCCGGAGCATGGCGATCGACCCAGTTGGCGGGGGCGGCGTCGGGCAGGGGGGTCACGGGCGCGATCATAGCGACGCGGCGCGTGGGGTCACGTTTGGTGTGGGTAGAGGGGCGACTCCGAGCGCCGACCCCCTGAAATGCTACAGAGGCCGCTCAGCCTCGGGCGGCCTTCGGCGTCCAGCTGGGCAGGAGGTTGCGCTCGCGGCAGAGGTCCTGGCCCTCGATGGTCTTGCCGTTCAGAGCGTCGGCCTCGGGAGACGTCGCCAGCCAATAGGCGACTTCGCCGACCACCTCGACCGGCTCCCAGGCCAGGCTTGCGTGGGCGGCGCCGCCGAGCTCCTCGGCGATCCGTTCGGTGAGGGTCGCGCCCGGCTGCAGGTTGAACGCGCGGATACCCTGGTCCCCGTATTCGCGCGCGAGCACGGGAACGATCGCGTGGCCGGCCGCCTTCGACATGGCGTAGCTCAGGCCCCAGCCGCCGTCCTCCATCTTGGCGAACGGGCGCTTATAGGCGGCCAGGGTGGTGATGTAGATGATCGTCCCGCCGCCCTGGGCGAGCATCGCCGGCAGGAACCGGGCGTTCAGCACCATGGGGGCGTAGGCGTTGGCCTCGACGTGCTTCTCCAGCACGGCCAGCGGGGTGTCGAGCGGGGTGTCCTTGAGCCCGGGGCCGATGAACCGCCCGTTGTGCACGACGAGGTCGATGCGGCCCCACCGCTCCAGGGTGAGCGCCGCCGCCGCGTCCAGCGACGCGCGGTCGAGCAGGTCGGCCGGAATCACCAGCACCTCGGCGCCGGCCGCGCGGATCTCGTCGGCGGTGGTGTTCAGGCTGCCGGGCAGGGGCGAGGTGTCGGAGCGTTTCACGGTGCTGGAGTGCTCGCGCCGCTCGCCGTCCTCCACCGTCCGGGCGGTGATCGCCACGTCGTAGCCGCCGCGCGCCAGGCGAAGCGCAATGGCCTTGCCGATGCCCCGGCTGGCCCCGGTCACGAACGCTTTCTTCCTGGCCATGTCTCGCTCTCCATTGGTCTTACCAATAGCTTGCGGACAAAGCCGGGCGAGGTCGAGCCAAAGAAAAAGGGCGGAGCCTCGCGGCCCCGCCCTTCCGTAAGCACTGTCTGGGTTTGGACTTAGAAGTCCATGTCGCCCATGCCGCCCATGCCGCCGCCGGGCATGCCGCCGGCGCCGCCGGAGGCCTTCTTCGGGGCTTCGACGATCGCGGCTTCCGTCGTGATCATCAGGCCGGCCACCGAGGCGGCGTCCTGCAGAGCCGTGCGGACCACCTTGGCCGGGTCGATGACGCCGGCTTGCACGAGGTCGACATACTCTTCCGACTGGGCGTTGAAGCCGAAGGTCGGCGAGGCGTTCTCCAGGACCTTGGAGACCACGATCGAGCCTTCCACGCCGGAGTTCTCGGCGATCTGGCGGATCGGGGCCTGCAGGGCGCGGCGCACGATGGCGACGCCGGCTTCCTGGTCGTCATTGTCGCCCTTGAAGCCGTCCAGAACGCGCGAGGCCTTCAACAGGGCCACGCCGCCGCCGGGAACGATGCCTTCTTCCACCGCAGCGCGGGTGGCGTTCAGGGCGTCGTCGACGCGGTCCTTGCGTTCCTTCACTTCCACTTCGGTCGAGCCGCCGACGCGGACCACCGCAACGCCGCCGGCCAGCTTGGCCAGACGCTCTTGCAGCTTTTCCTTGTCGTAGTCGGAGGTGGTGTCCTCGATCTGGCGCTTGATCTGGGCCACGCGGCCTTCGATGCCGGCCTTGTCGCCCGAACCGTCGACGATCGTGGTGTCGTCCTTGGTGATCGAGACCTTCTTGGCCTTGCCGAGCATTTCGATGGTGACGTTCTCGAGCTTGATGCCGAGGTCTTCGCTGATCAGCTGACCACCGGTCAGGATCGCGATGTCTTCCAGCATGGCCTTGCGGCGATCGCCGAAGCCCGGAGCCTTGACGGCCGCGACCCGCAGGCCGCCGCGCAGCTTGTTGACCACCAGGGTGGCCAGGGCTTCGCCTTCGACGTCTTCGGCCACGATCAGCAGCGGACGACCCGACTGCACCACCGCTTCCAGCACCGGCAGCAGGGGCTGCAGCGAGGCCAGCTTCTTTTCGAAGAGCAGGATCAGGGGCTCTTCGAGCTCGACCTCCATCTTCTCGGCGTTGGTGATGAAGTAGGGCGACAGGTAGCCGCGGTCGAACTGCATGCCTTCGACGACGTCGAGTTCGGTTTCGAGGCTCTTGGCCTCTTCCACCGTGATGACGCCTTCATTGCCGACCTTGTCCATGGCGCGGGCGATCATCTCGCCCACTTCCGTGTCGCCGTTGGCCGAGATGGTGCCGACCTGGGCGATTTCGGAGTTGGTGGTGACCTTGCGCGAGGAGTTCTTGATCTCCTCGACGACCTTGGCCACGGCCTTGTCGATGCCGCGTTTCAGGTCCATCGGGTTCATGCCCGCCGCGACCGACTTTAGGCCTTCGACGACGATCGCCTGGGCCAGGACGGTTGCAGTGGTGGTGCCGTCGCCGGCCTTGTCGTTGGTCTTGGAGGCGACTTCACGGATCAGCTGGGCGCCGAGGTTTTCGAAACGATCGGTGAGTTCGATTTCCTTGGCGACGGTCACGCCGTCCTTGGTGGAGCGCGGGGCGCCGAAGGACTTTTCGATGACGACGTTGCGGCCCTTGGGGCCGAGGGTCACCTTCACCGCGTTGGCGAGGATGTTGACGCCGCGCAGCATGCGATCGCGCGCGTCGGAGGAGAAGTAGACTTCTTTAGCAGCCATGGTGCTGGATCTCTTCGATTAGGGGTGGATGGAAAGCGGTTGGGCTCAGGCGGCCTTCGCCTGGGCCAGGCCTTCCAGGACGCCGAGGACGTCGCTTTCCTTCATGATCAGCAGGTCTTCGCCGGAGATCGAGACCTCGGTGCCGGACCACTTGCCGAACAGGATCTTGTCGCCGACCTTGACGTCGAGCGGTTGGATCTTGCCTTGCTCATCGCGGGCGCCGGGGCCGACGGCGACGATCTCGCCTTCCTGCGGCTTCTCCTTGGCGGTGTCGGGGATGATGATCCCGCCCTTGGTCTTCTCTTCTTCCTTGACGCGCCGGACCAGGACGCGGTCACCTAGGGGACGAAAGGCCATCTTATTCTACTCCGTTCGGGACGGTTGAATGGTGAGGGTCAGCGGGCCGCGGCGACTTTGTTAGCAGTCGCGTGCCCTGAGTGCTAACGCCGGGCGGGAGTTAAGGCCGGCGCGTCCGAGAGTCAAGGTGGAGTGCGGCGGCTCGCCGCAGGTTCGCCCGTCTTTCGTGTCTGATTTTTGTGTCCGACGCGGGCGCCGCCGCCCCAAATGGAAGCAGCGGTGAGGAACGCCCGTCATCGGCCGGGTTGCGAGTTGACCATCCCCTGGGGCGTTTTATAAACGAACATACGTTTATAAAGGAATCGCCTGTGCCCCGCCGCAAGCGACGCAGCGATGAGACCGTCCTGGACGAGGCCGCCGCGGTGATGGCGCGCCTGGGGCCGGACTTCACCCTGGCCGACGTCTCCCGCGTCTCGGGCATCGCGCCCGCCACCCTGGTGCAGCGGTTCGGGGACAAGCGCGGCCTCGTGGTCATGGCGGCCGTTCGCTCGAACGCGCGCTTCGCCGCCGCCCTGGACGGGGCCCCGCGCGCCACGGGCATGGACGCTGTCGTGGACCTCTTCTGGACGATTACGCCGGGCGAAGACGAGGAGACCGCCCTGGCCGAGCAGCTGCATTGGCTGCGCGACGACCTGCGCGATCCCGACCTCAACGCCCTGGCCCGCGAGCGCCGGGAGCGCTTGCGCGCCGCGGTGGTCGAGCGCCTGCCCCCGCTGCCGATCCCCGCCGAAGCGGCGGCGCGGCTCCTGGAGGCCCAGTGGCGCGGAGCGCTCCTGCAATGGGGCCTGGAGCCGACCGGAGCGCTGGCCGACTATGTCGCGGACAATCTGGCCGCCTGGTTCGCCCTGGCCGCGCCTTGGGGCTCTGGCCTGGACGGGGCAGGGGCGGGCTGAGGGCGGTGTCGGGGATGGAACCCCCTTGTGTAGTCGCTGCGCGCCGATCCACCTCCCCCTAATCGCGCTACGCGCTGGGGGAGGACCTAAGACGGATGCTCCCCCTCAGGGGGAGCTCCCGGCAAAGCCGGGTGAGGGGGTTGAAGCCCTCGGCCTACGCCCCAGGTGAACGCCCTCACCGCGCCCGCTGCTCGTCGCGGATCTTCTGGTTCAGGTCGCCGTACTTGGAGAACTCCATCTGGGCGATGGCGCGGTTGTGGACCTCGTCGGGCCCGTCCACCAGGCGCATGGTCCGCATGTTGGCGTAGGCGCGGGCCATGCCGAAATCGGTGGTGACCCCGCCGCCGCCGAACGCCTGGATGGCGTCGTCGATGATCTTCAGGGCCATGCGCGGCGCTTGGACCTTGATCATCGAGATTTCGAGCTTGGCGACCTTGTTGCCGACCTTGTCCATCATGTCGGCGGCCTTCAGGCACAGGAGCCGGGTGACCTCGATGTCGATGCGGGCCAGGGCGATCCGCTCCTCCCAGACCGACTGCTCGGAGACGTACTTGCCGAACGCTTTGCGGGTCATCAGCCGCTGGGTCATCTTCTCCAGGGCGACCTCCGCCTGGCCGATGATGCGCATGCAGTGGTGGATGCGCCCCGGTCCCAGCCGGCCCTGGGCGATCTCGAAGCCGCGGCCTTCTCCGAGGATCAGGGCGTCCTCCACCGGTACGCGCACGTTCTCCAGCGCGATCTCGGCGTGGCCGTGGGGCGCGTCGTCATAGCCGAAGATCGGCAGGTGGCGCAGGATCTTGAAGCCGGGCGTGTCGAAGGGCACCAGCACCTGGGTCTGTTGCTGATGACGCGGCGCGCTGGGGTCGGACTTGCCCATGACGATGGCGATCTTGCAGCGTGGGTCGTTGGCGCCGGACGAGAACCACTTGCGGCCGTTGATCACATAGTGGTCGCCGTCGCGCTCGATGCGGGTCTGGATGTTGGTGGCGTCGGAGGAGGCCACCTCCGGCTCGGTCATCAGATAGGCCGAGCGGATCTCGCCGTTCATCAGGGGCTTAAGCCAGCGCTCCTTCTGGGCGCGGGTCCCGTAGCGCTGGAAGACCTCCATGTTGCCGGTGTCCGGCGCCGAGCAGTTGAAGACCTCCGGCGCCCATTCCAGGCGGCCGAGGATCTCGCAGACCGGCGCGTATTCGAGATTGGTCAGGCGGGGGCTCTCGAACGCGAAGGTCTCGTCCACCGGCGGCGGCCCGGCGTGGGGCGGCGAGAACATGTTCCAGAGGCCGGCGGCCTTGGCCTTGGCCTTCAGCTCCTCGACGATCGGCAGGACCTTCCAGCGCTCGCCCTCGGCCTGCTGGGCCTCATAGACGTGCTCGGCCGGATAGACGTGCGCGTCCATGAAGGCCGACACCTTGGCGACCATTTCCTTCTGGCGCGGGCTGAAGTTGAAATCCATGGCGGCCTCCATTCAAACGATCGTTTGAATGGCTTCTGCCATGACCGCTCCTGACGGGCAAGGCCCGGGCGGTCTCGACGGCGAGGCGAGGGGGCGTGTATGCCCGCCCGGCCGCTGCCATTGAGGGCCTATGAGCATCGTCGTCGGTCTCGTCATCGCCGCCACCGCCTTCGTGACCGCGACGCTGTCGGGGGTGTTCGGCATGGCGGGCGGGCTGGCGTTGATGGGAGTGCTCGCCCTCCTCTTGCCGGTGCAGGCCGCTTTCGTGACGCACGGGGCGCTGCAGCTGGCCGCGAACGGCTGGCGGGCGATCCTGCACCGCCGGCACGTGCGCTGGGACATCGTCGGCTGGTACGCGGCCGCCTCCCTGGTCGCCGCCCTGGCGGTCGGCAGCCTGGCCCTGACACCGTCCAAGCCGCTGGTCTTCCTGCTGCTTGGCCTCGTGCCATGGCTCACCTGGCTGCCGCAGAGCTGGATCAAGCTGGACGCCGCCCGGCCGCGGCAGGCGTTCCTGTCGGGCCTGTGCGTCACGGGCCTCAACCTGACGGCGGGGGTCGCCGGGCCGCTCCTGGACATCTTCTTCGTGCGCACCGTCCTGACGCGCCACGCCATCGTCGCGACCAAGGCCGCGACCCAGGTCTTCTCACACCTGGCCAAGATCGTGGTCTATGGCGCGCCGCTGATCGGCGCCCGCGACGCGCAGCTTCCGCCGCTCTGGGTGTTCGGCCTCGCCCTGCCGCTCTCGGTCGCCGGCACGCTGCTTGGCGGGCGCATCCTGGACGCGATGAGCGATGTGAACTTCAAGCGCTGGACGCGCTGGATCGTGACCGCGATCGGCGCCGGCTACCTCGTCCAGGCCGCGCGCCTTTTCTGGGCATAGCCTTGATCCGAAACAAAAAAAGAGCCGCAGCCTAGTCGGCCGCGGCTCAGTCAATAGGGAGGAAACGCCCAGGTTGGGCCTGCATAAAATAGTTCCCGTCAGTTGTTCCGCAAGCCCCGTTTCCCAACTTTCTTGTCGCCGGGCCAAGAATTATGGCTCAGCTGCCCTTCGGCCCCTTGGGCGCGCGGCGGCGCGCCTGGAAGAAGCCGCGCAGCAAGGCGGCGCTTTCATCGGCCATGACCCCGGCCGTGACGTCGGGGCGCCAGTGGCAGGTGGGTTGGTCGAACACCCGTGCGCCGTGCGCCACGCCGCCGCCCTTGGGATCGGCAGCGCCATAGACCAGCCGGCCGATGCGCGCGTGGCTGATCGCGCCGGCGCACATGGCGCAGGGCTCCAGGGTCACCGCCAGGGAAAGGTTGGTCAGCCGGTAGTTGCCCAGTTTGCGGGCCGCTTCGCGCAGGGCGACGATCTCGGCGTGGGCCGTGGGATCGTGCGATCCGATGGGCGCGTTGGCGCCGATCGCCATCACCTCGCCGGTCGCGGGGTCGAACACCACGGCGCCCACGGGAGTCTCGCCCGCGGCGGCGGCGGCCTGCGCGGCCTGAAGGGCGATGCGCATGTTACGGGCGTCATGATCCACGGTCCGCACCGAAGCGGCGTCGCTTCACAAGGTCAAGCCCGGCCGACCGGTGATCTGGCCGGTGAAGCGTTCGCTGCGGGCGCGGCTTGCACCCCCAGCGGGCCGATGCGCATGGTGCTCGCGATGGCCCACGATCCGCAGCGCACCACCAATCCTTCCGACGACGACGCCCGCACGCCGGGGGGCGAGCGTGTGGCCAAGGCCCTGGCGCGCGCCGGGGTGGCGTCGCGCCGCGAGGTCGAGCGCCTGATCGAGGCCGGCCGGGTGGCGCTGAACGGGCGGGTGCTGACGACCCCGGCGGTGAAGGTCGAGCCGGGCGACATCCTTACGGTCGACGGGGCGGTGGTCGAGGACGCCGAGCCCGCGCGCCTGTTCCGCTATCACAAACCGGCTGGGCTGGTGACCACGCACAAGGATCCGCAAGGGCGGCCGACCGTGTTCGACAACATGCCGCCGGGCCTGCCGCGGCTGATCTCGGTCGGGCGGCTCGACCTGAATTCCGAGGGGCTGCTGCTCTTCACCAACGACGGGGGTCTGGCGCGCGCGCTCGAACTGCCGGCGACGGGCGTGGTGCGGTGCTACCGGGCCCGGGCGCGCGGTCGGGTGTCCCAGGAGCGGCTCGATCGCCTGATGGAGGGCGTGACCGTCGAGGGCGTGCGGTATGGCCCCGTCGAGGCGCACCTCGACAAGGCCAAGGAAGGCCCGCAGGGCGCCAACGTCTGGCTGACCGTCACCTTGAGCGAAGGCAAGAACCGTGAGGTGCGGCGGGTGCTGGAGTCGGTCGGTCTGACCGTCAACCGGCTGATCCGGCTGTCCTACGGCCCGCTGGCTCTGGGCACGCTGGGGGTCGGCGAGATCGAGGAGGTCGGGCCCAGGGTGGTGCGCGAGCAGTTCGCCGAGCACATCGCGCCGGCCAACCTGCCCAAGGGCGACCGGCCGCAGTTCGTCGCCCCCCCCTCTGTTCCGCGGCGTCCGTCCGGTGGAGCGAAATCCGGCGGCGCCTCCGGCCGCAGCCAGGCGCCGCGCGAGGCGGCGCCGAAGAAGGTCTACAAGGCTGGTTGGGCCAAGGCCAAGGCGCCGAAGCCAGGCGGCATGCGCACCGTCAAGGCGCGCCCCAAGGCCGGGGCTGCGGCGCGCCGTCCGGGCCCGAAGCCTCAGGGCTGAGGCGACCCCCGCTCGGCTAGCCGCCGGGCCAGGGTGCGGGTCCGCCGCGCCGCGGTGATAGCCGCGCCGGCCGCGATCACCGCCAGTCCTACCAGTATGACCTGGCCCTTCCCGCCCCACAGCGGCTCAAGCGCGGCCACAATGCAGGTGGCCGTGAGCGCGGCCATACGGTGCGGCTTGGCCATCGGACCGGAGAAGTCGGCGGGAAAGCCGAGGCTGCGGCCAAGCTCGCGCAGATAGGCCGTCAGCACCGCGAGGCAGGCGGCGAACCAGCCGAGCGGCGCGCCGGCTTCGAAGCCCGCGCTCCAGGCGCAATAGCCCGCGCCCACCAGGAACAGGCCGTCGGCGAGGCGGTCGGGCAACTCATTCCAGATCGGCCCGGCCGTGCTGCCGCGGCCGTGCTCCACCGCCACCATGCCGTCCAGGAGGTTGCAGAGCAGGCGAAGCTGGATGCAGACGCCGGCGCCGATCAGCATGCCTGCGCGTGGGCCGCTGTCGCTGAGGCCGGCCGCGAGGAAGAACCCCGCCCCCAGCACCGCGAAGCCGACGCTGGCCGCCGAGATGATGTCCGGGGTCACCCCGAGGCGGGCGAGGGCCGCGGCCGCCGCCTTGGCCCAGCCGGCGCTGCGGCTCTTCAGCGGCCGCCGGTTATCGAGGCTGGGCGTGCTCATCGCGCCGCCTTGGCCAGAGCGGCGGTGTAGGCGACGGCGTAAAGGGTCGAGACCGACCAGGGCACGGCGATGGTGGAGGCGATCTCGGGCGTTCCGATCAGGACGTGGACGCCCACGAGGATCCCTAGGATCGTCACAGCCGTGAGCGCCGACGGGGCGACATAGGCGAGCGCGCCCTTGAACCGCCCGGCCAGGGCCTCGAGCACGCGCTTCAGCGCCAGGGTGATCACGCCGGACATGAAGGCCTGCGCCAGCGCCGGCCCAGCCGCGCCGGCCATACCGTGGCCGCGGTTGGCGAACAGAGCCCAGCCCCCCATGGCCAGGGCCGCGAATGCCACATGGGCCGGGGTCGACCGGGTGAGACTCTGCGACGACGAGGTCAATACGGCGGTATTCCCCAGTAGTCTTGCCAATGGCCTTGACGGACCGTCGCCGCAGCCGGACCCACGGTCAAGGCGATAAGCTTGACCGGCCGCGCACGCCAGGCATGGTCAACCGATGGACGCGCTCGCCCGCTTCTTCGCCGCGCAGCCGCCGGCCCTACTTTGGGGTCTGGGCGGCGTGCTGGGCGTCCTGACCGTGGCGGTGGCCATCGCCGCCGCCTTGCCGGTCCTGCGGCCCGGCGGCGATTTCCGCAACCTGCGCCAGCGGATCGGCTCGTGGTGGGTGATGATCGCCCTGCTGGCGGCGGCGCTGTTGATCGGATGGCCGGCGGTCACACTGCTTTTCGCGGTGATGTCGTTCATCGCGCTGCGGGAGTTCCTGTCGCTGGCCCGGATGCGGCCGGAGGACCGGCTGATCGTGCTCGTGGCCTACCTGACCATACCGGTCAGCTATGGGTTCATCGTCGCCGACATCTACGGGTTCTACCTGGTCTTCATGCCGGTCTACGTCTTCATGTTCCTGCCCTTCGCCATGGCCTGCATCGGCCAGACGCGGAACTACCTGCCCTCGGCGGCGACGTTCCACTGGGGGCTGATGACCTGCGTCTACAACCTGGGCTTCGCGGCCTTCCTGATGCGGACGGACCATGAGGCGCTGCCGGCCGGACCGGGAGGCCTGGTCTTCCTGCTCCTCGTGGCGACCGAGGCCAACGACGTAGCCCAGTATGTCTGGGGCAAGCTGTTCGGGCGCCGCAAGATCATGCCGAAGGTCAGCCCCAACAAGACCTGGGAGGGCTTCCTCGGCGGCTGGGCGACGACCGCGGCCCTGGTGTGGTTTGCAGGCCCGCTGTTCCTGCCGCTCGAGGGCGTACCGCTGGCCATACTGGCGCTCAGCCTGCCGATCGCCGGCTTCGCGGGCGACGTGACCATGAGCGCCATCAAGCGCGACATCGGCGTGAAGGACACCAGCGCCCTGATCCCCGGCCACGGCGGCCTGCTGGACCGGGCCGACAGCCTGATCTTCACCGCCCCGCTCTACTTCCACGTCGTCGCCTATTTCGGCCTGGAGCGGTTCTGATGCGCTGGCTGCGGCTCCTGGCCATCGTGCTGGTCGCCCGGCCGCTGGCCCGCGTGTTTGCCGGCGCCGACATCGTCGGGCGCGAACGCCTGCCCCTGAAAGGCCCGGCCATACTGGTGGCCAACCACGCCAGCCACATGGATACGATCCTGCTCCTGACCATCTATCCGTCGCGCGCCCTGGACCGGGTCAGACCGGCGGCGGCGGCGGACTACTTCCTGAAGGGCCGGCTGATCAGCTGGTTCTCGCGCCATGTGCTCAACATCGTGCCGGTGGCGCGCGACCGGGTCGGCGCCGGCGAGGACATCCTGGCGCCGGCGCGCGCGGCGCTGGAGGCCGGTGACATCCTGCTGATCTTTCCCGAGGGCACGCGGGGCGACGGGGAAGAGCTGTCGAAGCTCAAGACCGGCGTCGCCAAGCTGGCCGCCGCCTTCCCCGAGGCCCCGGTCACGCCGATCTGGCTGCAGGGCGCCGGAAGGGTGCTGCCCAAGGGCGCCCATGTCCCGGTGCCGCTGAACTGCACCGTGCTGGTGGGCGAGCCCCTGCGATGGGGCGGCGACCGGACCGCCTTCATGGAAGCGCTGCGCCTGGCGCTGGAAGGGCTGAAGGCCCTGGCCCCGCCGCAGCGCTGGGCTTAGAGGGGCGCCATGCGCATCGTTGCAGGCGAATTCCGCGGCCGTAGCCTGGCCGCGCCGGCGGGGAGCCTGACTCGTCCGACCTCGGATCGGGCCCGGGAGGCGATCTTCAACATCCTGGAGCACGCGCCATGGTCGCCGGGCGTGCGGGACGCCCGGGTGATCGACCTCTTCGCGGGCTCAGGCGCCCTGGGATTCGAGGCCCTGTCGCGGGGCGCGGCCTTCTGCCTGTTCGTGGAGACCGACGAGGCGGCCAGAGGCGCCATTCGCGAGACCGTCGACGCCTTCAGCCTGTTCGGCCGCACCCGGGTGCACCGGCGCGACGCCACGGACCTGGGGACGCGGCCCGGCTCGGACGGCCCGGCCTTCGACATCGCCTTCCTGGACCCGCCCTATGGCCAGGGGCTCGGCGAGACCGCCCTGGAGCGCCTGGTCGCCGGCGGCTGGCTTGCGCCCGGCGCGGTGGCCGCGTTCGAGCGCGGCGCCGACGAAGCCCCGCTCCAGGTCCCGGGGTTCGAGGTGCTGGACGAGCGGACCTACGGGGCGGCCCGCGTCTGGTTCCTGCGCGCCCGCGACGCCCGCGACTGATCCTGCCACGGTGAAGCTGCGGCGTATCACCGCAGGTGGTGCTCGTCGGATATTAACAATCTCCGGTGCATGCTCGCCCAACGATTGGGGAGACGAGCGACGTGTTCAGCGTCCTGCAGGGCATCCGGACGGCGCATGAATGGCGCCGTGTCACAGGGCGAATCGCATGCGGCTCCTGAAGGCCCTCGAAGCCATGGCCGAGGGCGTGGCGCTGTTCAATGTCGCCGGACGCCTGGACGCCTGGAACTCCCGCTATGCGGAGCTCTATGAAGGCACCGGCGTCACGCTGGTCAAAGGCATGGCCTTCGCCGACCTTCTGGAAGAGAGCGTGGCCGCTGGCGCATTCTCGGACATAGCTGCCAATCCTACGGCCTGGCTTGCCGCGCGCACGGCGGTCTATCGCGGAGAGCGCCCGGAAATTGTGGTGCAAACCGCGCGGGGGCGCTGGATGCGCATTTCCGACCGGCTCGCGCAGGGCGACGGGCTGGTCTCGACCTGCGTCGACATCACAGACCTGAAGGCGGCCGAAGCGGCTCTGACCGAGGCGCGGGACCGGGCCGAACGGCTCGCCGCTATCGCCGACCAGGCTGAGACCCTGGCCGGCATCGGCCACATTCGAATTGATATGGCCACCGGCGAGTACGAGATCTCCCGCGGCTTTCTGCAAATCGCCGGTCTCGACCCTGACGGGCCGCTGGACCGCGAAGCCGTCCAGAGCGCAACCCATCCGGACGACGTGGAATTGGCCCGAAAGAACCTGGAGCTCCGGCTCGCCGGCAAGGAGGTCGAGGGAGACGGCATCGTGCGGGTGGTCCGGCCGGGCGGCGAAATCCGTCACGCTCACGCGAACATGGCGGTCGAGCGCGACGCGGACGGCAAGCCGACTGTCGTTCTCACCACGATGGTCGACGTCACGAAGCTGAAGGCGGCTGAGGCGGCCATGACCGAGGCGCGCGACCGCGCCCAGCGGCTCGCCGCGATGGCCAACCAGGCCGAGGCGCAGGCCTGCATCGGCCACTGGTGGATGAACCTCGCCAGCGGTGAGATGGATTGGTCCCCGGGCTACAAGAGAATCCACGGCTTGGGGCCCGACGACGAGCTAGACCTCGGGATGGTGCTGGCCATGACCCACCCGGAGGACGTCGCGACGGCCCAAGCGATCCTGCGCCGCCAGTTCGACGGCGGCGGCTCCGGCGAGAGGGCCATCGTGCGGATAATCCAGCAGAGCGGCGAGACCCGCTACGTGCACAGCAATCTGACGGTGGAGCGCGGCGCCGACGGTCAGCCGGCCGCCGTGCTGGGGACGGTCGTCGACGTCACCGAAGTCAAGCTGGCCGAGATGGCGGTCGCCGAAAGCGAGGCCCGTTTCCGCAACCTCGCCGACAATGCGCCGGACATGATCGTCGAGACGGACCTGGACGGCGCCGTGACCTATGTCTCGCCCGCCTGTGAGGCGATCATCGGCTATACGCCAGCGGAGTTGGTGGGCCGCAAGATCCTGCCCCTCATGGACCCTGACGATCTCAAGGCCGTGACCGAAATGTGCGATGCCTTCATCGAGTCGAGGGGCGCCACCGCAGTCGCGCCTGCGGAGATCCGCACGACCCATAAGTCCGGCGAACAGCTGTGGCTGGAGTGCAAGCCGAGCTATATCGCCGATCCGGTGACGGGCGAGCCCACCGGATTCATCGACGTCATCCGGGACGTGACCCCGCGCAAGCGGCTGGAGGCGGAACTGCGCGCGGCGCGCGCCGAGGCGGAGGCGGCGGCGGCGGTGAAGGCCGAGTTCATGGCCAATATGAGCCACGAGCTGCGCACGCCCCTGACCAGCATCGTCGGCTTCATCGCCATGACTGGGCAGCAAAAAGAGCTTTCGCCGCAGACCCGCCACTATGTCGAGCGGGTGGCCGAGGCCAGCAAGGCCCTGCTGTGCACCGTCAACGACATCCTCGACTTCTCCAAGCTCGAGGCCGGGCAGGTGACGATCCGGCCGGAGCCGGTACGGCTCGCCACGCTCGCCCACGCCACCCTGGAGCTGTTCGCGCCCCAGGCCGGCGCCAAGGACCTGGAGCTCGAGCTCGACCTGGACGACGCCGACGCGGTGCTCGCGCTCGATCCGGATCGGGTCCGGCAGATCCTGCTGAACCTCGTCGGCAACGCCGTGAAGTTCACCGCGACCGGGTCGGTGACGCTGCGCACGCGATATGACCGCGTCGCTGAGATCCTGACCGCGGAGGTGATCGACACCGGCGCCGGGATTCCCTCGGATAAGCAGGATCAGCTCTTCAAGCGCTTCTCGCAGGTCGACGGTTCTCGCACACGCGCCCAAGGCGGCACCGGGCTCGGCCTGGCGATCTGCAAGGGCCTGGCCGAGGCGATGGGCGGCGAGATCGGCGTGGACAGCCGGGAAGGCGAGGGCAGCCGCTTCTGGTTCCGCATTCCCGCCTCGTCGGCGATCGCGGACGAGATCCCCGACCAGGAGGCCTGCGAGGTGCGCGCCTCCCTGGAGGGCCTTCGGGTGCTGGCGGTAGACGACCACCCCGCCAACCGGGAGCTGGCGCGCCTGTTCCTGGCCGGCGCGGGCGCCCAGGTGTCGGAGGCGGAAGATGGCGAGGTCGCGGTCGCCATGGCGGCTGCGCGGCCGTTCGATGTGATCCTGATGGATCTGCGCATGCCCCGCCTGGACGGCCTGGGCGCGCTGAAGCGAATCCGCGCCGCGAGCGGACCGAACCAAGCCACGCCGGTGGTGGCCTTCACTGCAGACCTGACCCCCGACCTGGCGGCCAATCTGCGCAACCAGGGCTTCGACGGCGGCGTCTCCAAGCCGCTGGAGGCCGCAGCGCTGCTCGAGGCGGTGGCCATCGCGGCGTTCGAGGGGACCGCGATGGCGGACAGCGCCGCTGCTTAGCGCCGCTCGGAAATTGCGGCGTTTCACCGCATGCGCGCCCCGCGAAACCTTAACCGTCTCTCGCGCATCATCGGCATCCGAAGGTGGGGAAACGCTCAGTTGAACGTTCTTCAATGGATCAGGGCAGGTCACGACTGGCGGATCGTGGCCGAGGTCGCGGTGGTGTGCGCGATCACGTTCGCCGGGGGTCTCTACGTATACGCCGCCACACGTCGTTCGCCGGGGCGCTCGTTCTGGCTCGTCCTTGCGAGCCTGACCCAACGGTGGGCTTCCACCATCGGCCTGCTGCTGCTCGGCGTCCTGGGGGCGCACTTCATGGTGCACCCTTCCTGGGCGGAGGCGGTCCCCATGGCGACGGCGGGCGGCTTGATCCTGCTCATCACGGCGGGGGTGGCCGTTGACGGCGCCAACCGGATCGATGCGATCCGGCGCCTGGAGCAGATACTCGACGGCTTGCCGGAAGGGGTATCCGTCTTTGACCCGGCCGACCGCCTGGTGACCTGGAACACGCGTTACGCGGAGATCTTCCGGGGTTCCGGCATAAATCTGGTGAAGGGCGTCTCCTACGCTGACCTGTTCAAACAGGGCTTGGCGGCCGGCGTGACGCCCAAGACAGCGGACAGTTCAGAAGCAAACGCCTGGCTCGCCGAGCGGCTCGCCGTCCGGCGGGGCGAGCGCCCGAACCTCGTCCAGCAAACTTCCGATGGGCGGTGGGTGCGCGTCTCCGATCGGCGCTCGCCGGACGGCGGGTTGGTCTCGACCTGCGTCGACGTCACCGACCTGAAGTCCGCCGAGGCCGCCGCGACGGCGGCGCGCGATCGGGCGGAACGGCTCGCGGCGATCGGGGACAGGGCGGAGGCGCTGGCCCGCATCGGCCATTGGCGGATGGATATTGCGACAAGGGAGATGAAGTCCTCGCCGGGCTATGCGCAGATCTTCGGCCTGGAGCCCGAGGGCCTGCTGGACATCGCGGCCTTCCTGGCCTCGCTTCATCCAGATGACATCGATTCGGCCCACGAGATGGCGCAGCGCCAGATCGCCGGCGCCGAGACCAACGAGATCGCCGTCTGGCGGATCATCCGTTCGAGCGGTGAAGTCCGGTACGTGCAATGCAGCATGACCGCAGAGCGCGGGCCCGATGGTCAGCCGGTCGCCCTGCTGGGCACGGCGGTCGACGTCACCGACCTGACGTCCGCCGAGGCGGCCGCCACCGCGGCGCGCGATCGGGCCGAACGGCTTGCGACCATGGCGGACCAGGCGGAGACGCTGGCGTGCATCGGCCACTGGTGGGCGAACCTGGCGACGGGGACTTACGAGTGGTCGCCGGGTTTCATTCGGATCTACGGCCTTCCGCCCGGCGCGCAGATGGACGTCGAGACGATCCAAGGGATGATACATCCGGACGACACCCAGCAAGGGGGTGAGTTCCTACGACGTCGGATTGCCGGCGATCTGGCCGACGAGATCGCGATCATGCGGATTATCCAGCCGAGCGGCGCTGTCCGCTATCTGCACTGCAAGATGGACGTGGCGCGCGACGCAGAGGGCCAGCCAGTCACCGCCTTCGGCACGGTTGTCGACGTCACCGAGGCCAAGCTGACCGAAATGGCCCTGGCCGAAAGCGAGACTCGCTTCCGCAACCTGGCCGTCAACGCCCCGGACATGATCGTCGAGAGCCAGCCGGACCGCACGCTCACCTACATCTCCCCCGCCAGCGAAGCGATCACAGGCTATCGACCGGAAGAGCTGCTGAACGGCGTGTTCGCCAGGATCGTAAATCCCGACGACATGGCGGCGGTTCTGCATATGTGCGAGGACCTCGTCGAGTCGAAAGGCGCCACTCCGGCCCAACCGGTCGAGTTCCGCGTCACGCACAGGTCGGGCGAGGTGCTTTGGCTGGAATCCAAGCCGTCCTATATCACTGACGCCGCGACCGGCCGGCATATCGGCTTCATCGACGTGGTCCGCGACGTCACCTCGCGCAAGCGGCTGGAGGCCGAGCTCAGAGCCGCCCGCGCCGAGGCCGAGGCCGCAGCCGCGGTTAAGACCGACTTCCTCGCCAACATGACCCATGAGCTGCGCACGCCGCTCACCAGCATCCTCGGCTTCACGGCCATGGCGCAGGCGAATGCGCTCTCGCCGGACGTCCACCACTGCGTCGAGCGTATCTCCGAGGCGGGCAGGGCCCTGCTGTGCACCGTCAACGACATCCTGGACTTCTCCAAGCTCGAGGCGGGCCAGGTGGCCATCCGGCCGGAGCCGGTGCGGGTGGAGGCGCTGGCGCGCGGGGCGCTGGACCTCTTCGCGCCCCAGGCCGCCGCCAAGGCCCTGGAGCTGGTGTTCGACGCGGACGAGGCGGATGTGGTCGTCAGCCTGGACCCGGACCGGATGCGGCAGATCCTCCTGAACCTGGTGGGCAACGCCGTTAAGTTCACCGCCTCCGGCGCGGTGACGCTGCGGTTGCGCTACGACCGCGGCGGGCGGACCCTCGCCGCCGAGGTGATCGACACCGGCGCAGGCGTTCCGCCGGACAAGCTCGAACAGCTGTTCAAGCGCTTTTCCCAGGTCGACGGCTCCCTCACCCACGTCCAGGGCGGCACGGGGCTCGGCCTGGCGATCTGCAAGGGCCTGGTGGAGGCGATGGGCGGCGAGATCGGGGTGGAGAGCCGGGAGGGCGAGGGCAGCCGCTTCTGGTTCCGTGTTCCCGCGCCGCTGGCGAGCGCGTCCGACGCCACGACGGCCGCCCCGGCGCCTGCGGATCGGGCGGGCCTGGACGGCCTGCGGGTGCTTGTCGTCGACGATCATCCGGCCAATCGCGAGCTGGCGAGACTGTACCTGACGGGAGCCGGCGCCGAGGTGAGCGAGGCTGACGACGGCGAGGCCGCCGTCGCGCTGGCGTCCGACGGAGCCTTCGACGTGATCTTGATGGACATGCGGATGCCGCGGCTCGACGGCCCAGGCGCCCTGCAGCGCATCCGCGCCTCGCAGGGACCGAACAAGGCGACGCCCATCGTCGCCTTCACCGCCGATCTCACCGGCGAAACGGCGGCCGATCTGCGCGGTCAGGGCTTCTGCGGCGGCGTCGCCAAGCCGCTGGAGGCCAGGGCCCTGCTCGAGGCTGTGGCCCAGGCCGGCGCGTTTGAGGAGTCTCGCCCGATGGATGGCGCTGCGGCCGTGACGGCTGGGGCCAAGCTGGGCTAGTCTGCCGCCTCCAGCGGATGGAGGCGGGCATGATCTTCGAGCAGGTCACGACCGGAGGCTGCCAGTCCTATCTGGTGGGCTGCGAGGCGACGCGGGCGGCGGTGCTGATCGACCCGGAGCAGAGCCAGGTCGACCGCTATCTCGGGCTGGCGGGCCAGCAGGGGGTGCGCATCCGCTACATCGTGGACACCCACACCCACGCCGACCATTTTTCCGCCAGCCGGGAACTCGGCAAGGTGCTGGGCGCGCCGGTGGTGATGCACCGGCTGAGCCCCGCGCCGTACGCGGACATGCGGCTCGACGACGGTGAGACCCTGATCGCCGGCGCGCTGAAGCTGACCGCCCTGCACACCCCTGGGCACACGCACGATTCCATGTGCCTGGTGATGAGCGACCGGGTGTTCACCGGCGACACCCTGCTGATCGGCGGCACCGGCCGAACGGACCTGCCGACGGGCGATCCCCACGCCCTTTATGAGAGCCTGTTCGAGAAGCTCCTGAAGCTGCCCCCCGAGACGCTGGTCTTCCCGGCGCACGACTACAAGGGCCGCACCAACTCCACGATCGGCGCGGAGATCGCCGACAATCCGCGCCTGCAGAAGACCGACCGGGCGGCGTTCGTCGACATGATGCAGCACCTGGACCTTTCCGCCCCGACCCACCTGACCGAGGCCCTGCGGACCAATATGAGCGGCGGCAAAACCGTGGCTCAGCTGCTGGCCGAGGCGGCGGCCAAGACGCCGTTCATGTCGCTCGCCGAGCTGGCCGCGCGCACCGGCGCGAACAGCCGCGACCTCGTCGTCCTCGACATCCGCGAGAAGGAGGCGTTCGAGGCGGGCCACGTGCCGGGCGCCAGGCACCTGCCGCGCGGACAGCTGGAGCTTCGGGTGAACACCGAGCTGCCGGATCCGACCGTGCGGGTGCTGACCTGCTGCGAGTTCGGCAAGATCTCGACCCTCGCCGCGGCGACCCTGCGCGAGCTCGGCTACATGCGCGCTGTGGCCCTGGATGGCGGCATCGCAGCCTGGCGCGAGGCCGGCCATCCCATGGAGGTATGACCTCCGCCTGACCGGTTTCAGGCTTGCTCCGTGGACGGAATACGGCGGAAGGGCCGCTGACGCGGCCGTGAGGAAAACATCATAGGCCCGTCATCCGGCCTTCATGCGCGCAGGCCACACGCCCCCCGGACAAAGGGGTGCACGAGTGACCAGCCATACGAAATTCCACGGCCCGCGACGGGCCGCCCTGTTCGCCAGCGCGGCCATCGCCGCGGCGCTGTCCTCGGCCGCGAGCGCCCAGACCGCGCCGTCCGCGTCGGATCAGGGGACCGAGGCTTCCCTCGGGGGCGGCTCGGCCCTCGAAGAGGTCATCGTGACCGCCGTGAAGCGCGAGACCAACCTGCAGAAGACCCCGATCGCCATTTCGGTGGCCAGCGCCGAGGACCTGGCGAACCGGCGGGTGCAGAGCCTCGTCGATCTCGGCGACGGCGCGATCCCGTCGCTGCGGGTGGCGCCGTTCTTCTCGCGCGGCTCGGCCTTGTCGGTCGGCATCCGCGGCATCGTGCCTTTCGACGCCAACCAGCCCAGCCGCGACGCGGGCGTGGGCGTCTATATCGACGGGGTCTATCTCGGCCGTTCCCAGGGCCTGGGCGCGGCGCTCTATGACGTTGAGCGTATCGAGGTGCTGAAAGGCCCGCAGGGCACGCTGTTCGGCCGCAACTCCACCGGCGGGGCGGTGAGCATCGTCACCAAGGCGCCGTCCGGCGAATTCCGCCTGCAGCAGACCGTCGGGGCCAGCAACTTCGAGGGCTACACCTCCAAGACCCACCTCGACCTGCCGACCTTCGCCAATGTCAGCCTGAAGTTCGACGCCATCTTCACCAAGCGCGGCGGCACGGTGGACAACCCGATGTCCGGCGAGCCGGACTTCAACGCCTACGACCGCCGCGGCTTCCACGCCCGCGCCGTCTGGAAGCCGACCGACACCTTTACCCTGGATTACGGTTTCGACGTCACGAAGGACGCGACGACGCCGTACTATGTGCAGGTGCTGAACCGCACGTCGGCGACGGCGGCGCCGCTGGCGCCCGTCGTCCAGATACAGCCCGATCGCGCCAAGGTCGCCGATGTCGGCGTGCCGCAGGAGGACAGCGTCGGGAACATCTTCGGCCATGTCCTGCACATGACCTGGACGCCGATCGAGAACGTCGAGCTGCGGTCCATCACCTCGTTCCGCAAGCTCAAGCAGACCCAGTTCGACGATGGCGGCGCGCACTCCCGGGCGTTCGCGCCGAACGCGACCTTCAGCCGCTACAGCCTGGCTGGCATGCACCAGGAGCAGTACAGCCAGGAATTCCAGATCGTCGGCTCGCTGCCGAGCCTGACCTACGTCGCTGGGGTCTTCTACTACCACGAGGAGGGCGACGACTTCGCCTGGACGCCGAACACCCTGCGCTGGAACGCCACGGGCACCGCCTACACCCGGCTGGGCAGCCTCATCGAAGGGCAGATCACGCCCTATCCCGACCGCTTCAGCACGGCGCTGGCCAAGTCCGTGGCGGTCTTCGGCCAGGTGACCTGGACCCCGCCTGTGCTGGACGAGTCGCTGCACCTGACGGTGGGCGCGCGCTGGACCAAGGACGACAAGCACGGAACCCTCTCGAAGGTCGAGGGCGCCGACCGGAACCTGAACTTCAATTTCAGTTCGGACCGCATCGACCCGGCGGTGACCCTGGCCTGGGACGCCACCGAGACCGTGCATCTCTACGCCAAGTGGGGCCAAGCCTATCGCGCCGGCGGCGCCAACGCCCGCTCGCTGACCTACCGCGCCTTCGGGCCCGAAGAGGTCCAGACGGCCGAGGCAGGACTGAAGGCGGAATTCTGGGACCGCCGCGCACGCCTGAACCTCGCGGCCTATTCGACCCGCTACAAGGACATGCAGATCGATTTCAACGCCCTGACCTTCGTCAACGGGCGCAACCTCGGGACGATCGAGACGGTGAACACCCCGGCCCTCGCCAAGATCAAGGGCTTCGAGGCCGATTTCGCCGTCAGGCCGTTCGAGGGCCTCACGCTCAGCGCGGCCTACGCCTACACCGACGTCAAGCTGCCCCGCGCGCCGAACCCCTTCGCCAACAACGCCCTGACGACGGTCTTCGTGGCCTACACGCCCAAGAACGCCTGGTCGGCCAGCCTCGACTATGAGCGTCCGGTGGGGGAGGCGCGCCTGGTCTTCCACGTCGACGCCAATGCGGCGGACGGCTACCACGCCCTGTCGTCGGAAGCGGTGCTTACGGACAAGTCCTTCGTGATGAACGGCCGCTTGGCCCTCGCCGACATTCCGCTGCAGGACCGCGCCCGACTGACCCTTTCGCTATGGTCCCGCAACCTCTTCAATGAGGAGCACGTGTTCGTCGTGCTCAACAACGCGGCCCTCGGCGGCCTGACCGGCATCTACAACGAGCCCCGGACCTACGGGCTCGACGCAACGATCGAATTCTAAGACCCAATGACTGGAGGAAGCCCGCCATGACCCGCAAGCTCGCCGCCTGGGCGCTGCCCGCCGCCCTCGTCCTCTCGGCGCACGGCGGGGCCTTCGCCACCGTCAGCGCAGAAAAGGTCGAGCGCACCGGACCAAACAGGATCGTCGTGACGTGGACGGACAAGGACCCGGTGGACGTCTATGTCGCCGAACGTCCCGACGCCGCCCTTGCCGACGCCAAGCTCCTCTCCACCGCCGACCGCGACGGCCGCTATGAGAGCGCGGCGGGCTCGGCCCGGCCCTTCTTCCTGCTGAAGGACCGGGGCGACGGCAGCGTGGTGCGCACGGCCGAACGGCTGATCCCCCTGGAGCAGGGCTCCAACTTCCGCGACCTGGGCGGCTATCCCGCGGCGGGCGGCAAGCGCGTTCGCTGGGGGCGGATCTTCCGGTCGGGCGGCACGCCCATGCTCACGGACGCCGACCTCAAGGAGATCCAGTCCCTGGGCCTCGCCGACATGGTCGACCTGCGCTCGAGCGAGGAGCGCGTCCTGGCGCCCTCCCGCATCTACGGCGTCAGCTATCACGCGGTGGGCTACTCCATGATGACCATCATGGGCGATGTGAAGGACCCGGCCTCCAGCCGCAACGACCTCGGCAAGGTCTACGAGCGCCTGCCGACCGTCCTGCAGCCCGAGCTTCGCGAGCTGTTCGAGGCCCTGCTCCAGGGCGACGGTCCGCTGGCCTACAACTGCTCGGCGGGGCAGGACCGGACCGGCTTCGCCAGCGCCCTGGTGCTGACCGCGCTCGGGACGCCGCGCGACGTCATCTATGCGGACTATCTCCTGTCCACCGCCTATCGCCGGCCAGAGTGGGAGATGCCCAAGATCTCCCCGGCCGTCGCCCAGGAGAACCCGACGGCCGCCTTCTTCGCCCGCTACCAGGACAATCCGGGCGCGCGCAAACCCACCCCGCTGGTCGACTCTGAGGGCCGGCCGTTGGTGCAACGCGCAATGGAGGCGATCGAGCAGAAGTACGGCTCGGTCGAGGCCTATCTCGACAAGGAAATCGGGGTGGACGCCGCCGACATCGCCAAGCTGCGGGCTCTTTACCTCGAGTAGGCGCGCCCAAGGCGCCCCCCCACAGGGGGAGCTGTCGGCGAAGCCGACTGTGGGGGTTACAGCCACTGTGTCGGCGGGCTTCGACCCCCGTCTCGCGGCTGGGCCGCGAGCCTCCTCCTCTAACGCCGCCCGAACAGCCTCTCCAGGTCGGCGAGCTTGAGCTCGACATAGGTCGGGCGGCCGTGGTTGCACTGGCCGGAATGGGGCGTCGCCTCCATTTCCCGCAGAAGGGCGTTCATCTCCACCGCCGTCAGCCGGCGGCCGGCGCGGACCGAGCCGTGGCAGGCCATGGTCGAGCAGACCTCCTCCAGCCGCTCCTTCAGCGCCAGGGCCTCGCCGTTCTCCGCCAGGTCGTCGGCGATATCGCGCACCAGGCCCTTGGCGTCGGCCTGGCCGAGGAGGGCGGGGGTCTCGCGCACCAGCACCGCGCCGGGGCCGAAGGGCTCCAGCACCAGGCCCAGGGCCGCCAGCTCGTCGGCGCGGGCCAGCACCCGTTCGGCCTCGGCGGGATCGAGATCGACCACCTCGGGCATCAAGAGGACCTGACGGGCGACCCCGCCGCGCTCCAGCTCGGCCTTCATCCGCTCATAGACCAGGCGCTCGTGGGCGGCGTGCTGGTCGACGACCACCAGGCCGTCGCGGGTCTGGGCGAGGATGTAGGTCTCATGCACCTGGGCCCTGGCCGCCCCCAGCGGGAAGTCGACAGGATCGAAGGCCGGTGCGGCGGCCGCGCCTTCGGCCATACCCCCCATTTCCGGGCCCATGACCGGCTCCGGCGCTTCGGCGCGGGCCGAGGTCTCGGTCATACCGGGTAATACCGCGGCCACCGCCTCACCCCAGCCGCCGATCCGCCAGGCGGAGAACCCCGCGGCCCGTGGGGGCGGCGGCGCGCCGGGCCGGAAACTTCCCAGGGCCCCGACCGCGACGGTGGTGGCGGCGCGGTGGCCGGCGCCGGCCAGGGCGTGCCGCAGCGCGCCGATGATCAGGCCACGGACGATGGCGGGATCGCGGAACCGCACCTCGCTCTTGGCCGGGTGGACATTGACGTCCACCAGCATCGGGTCGAGCTCGACATAGAGGGCGGCGAGGGGGTGGCGGTCGCGCGCCAGGAAGTCGGCATAGGCCCCGCGCAGCGCCCCCTGCAGCAGGCGGTCGCGCACCGGCCGGCCATTGACGAACAGGTACTGGTGGCCGGCGTTGCCCCGGTTCAGCGTCGGCAGCCCCGCAAAGCCCGACAGCCGCACCCCGTCGCGCTCCTGGTCGAGCGGTACGGCGTTGTCGGCGAACTCCCGGCCCATGATCGCGCCCAGGCGGGCGAGCCGGCCCTCGGTTCCTTCCGGCTCGGCCGGCAGGCGAAGCGCCCGGCGCCCGTCCAGGTCCAGGGCGAAGGCGACGGCCTCGTGCGCCATGGCCTGGCGCTTGATCTCCTCGGTCACCGCCAGGCTCTCGGCCCGCTCGGACTTCATGAATTTCAGCCGCGCGGGGGTGGCGTAGAACAGGTCGCGCACCTCCACCCGCGCCCCGTGCGGTCCCGGAAACCCCGAGGGCGCAACCGCCCCAAGCGCGCCGCCCTCCACCTGCAGGGCGAAGGCGTCGGCCGCGCCCCTCGCCCGGCTGGCGATGGACAGGCGCGCCACCGAGCCGATCGATGGCAGGGCCTCGCCCCGAAAGCCCAGGGTGGCGATGTTCAGCAGGTCGTAGGCGCCGTCCGCGTCCGGCGCGAGCTTGGAAGTGGCGTGCCGCTCCACCGCCAGCAGCAGCTCGTCGGGCCCCAGGCCCTGGCCGTCGTCGGCCACCAGGATGCGGGCCAGGCCGCCGCCGTCCACCTGCACCTCGATGCGCCGGGCGCCGGCGTCGAGGGCGTTTTCCACAAGCTCCTTCACGGCGCTCGCAGGGCGCTCGACCACCTCGCCGGCGGCGATGCGGTTGACGGTCTCTGGCGGAAGGCGGTGGATCGGCATGGTTTGATGAACCCTCGCGGGACTATATGACGATTCCGAGCCGCCGGAGCGAACCGGAGTCGCGCCCCTTGAAGAAGCCCGCCGTCCTGATCGCCCTGGCCCTGGCGCTGTCGCCGGGAGCGAGCGCGCCCGCCCAGGTTCCCCTCATTCCCGTCCCCGCGGCGAGCGCCCCCCCGGCGAACGCCACCGTCGATCCCGACGCCACCCTGGTGGAGGAGCTGGTGGTCACCGGGCGCCTGCCGGGGCCGGCCTGGTGGCGGGTCACCAAGGGCGACAGCGTGGTCTATGTGCTCGGCTCGCCGTCGCTTGCGCCGGAGCGCATGCAGTGGGACCGGGGGATCTTCGAACACCGGCTGCAGGGCGCCAACGAGGTGATCCTCCCGTATCGGGGCCTGCGGGTGAAGGTGGTGGGCGCGCCGGGGGCGATGATCGCCTATATGCGCCTGCGCTCGTCCAAGCCGTTCGAGGACACCCTGCCGCCGGAGCTGCGGTCGCGGTTCGCGGCCGTGCGGGAGAAGATCGGCCAGCCCGCCAAGCGCTACGGCACCAAGAACCCGCTCGCCGCCGGGGTGATGCTGGCCGGCGACTATCGCGAGGCGACCAACCTCACCGATTCCGACCCGACCAAGCTGATCCGCTATCTGGCCCAGCAGGCGGGGGTGAAGGTTGAGCAGAAGACCTACGACGTGGGCCCGCTGCTGCGGGGCATGGTGAAGACCAGCTACACCGGCGGCATGGCCTGCCTCGAGGAGGTCCTGGCCGAGGCCGAGGCCGGTTCGGCCGCCACCCGCGCGGCGGCCAGGGCCTGGGCCGACGGCGATGTGCGCGGCGCCCTGGCCGCCGAGCGCAGCTACGAGCGGTGCCTGAACGCGGCGCCAGGCGCGATCGCCTTCGACGCCCGGGCCAAGGCCGACCAGGCCGCCGCGATCGCCAAGGCGCTGGAAAAGCCGGGCCACTCCATCGCCCTCGTCCAGCTGCGGCCCCTGCTGAGCCAGGGCGGCGTCCTCGACCGCCTCCGCGCCCAGGGCTTCGAGATCAAGACGCCGGGGGATTTGTAGCTCACCACCCTTCCCCCTCGATGGGGGAAGGGCAGGGTTGGGGGTGTTCGCACTGTCGCGCGGATAAGGGTGCGTTCGGCGCCGACCGGCGCGAGCCCTCATCGGGCGCGGCTGCACCCCCTCTCCAACCTCTCCCCCATCGAGGGGGAGAGGCTAAAAGTCACGTCCCCGCCGCTTCCTCGCGCCCCGTGATCGAGCCCTCCACAAACAGATACTCCCGCAACTCCTTGTCGAAGTGCGCGTCGTTGCGGCGAATCCATTCCAGCGCCATCGAGGCGTGCTCGATCTCCTCGCTGGCGTTGTGCAGCAGGATGGCCTTCAGCGCGGCGTCCTCGCAGTCGTCGGCCCGTTGCCGGTACCAGTCGATCGCCTCCAGCTCCTCGATCAGGGAGGTGATGGCGTAGTGCAGGTTCAACGTCCGCGGCTGCAGCTTCTCGCGCGGGACGTGGAGGCCTTCGCTGGACATGGGCGCACTCCGGTTGGCTATGGCGGCGTAAATGCGTGAAGCGCCGTCTGGGTCCGTCGCCGCGACCGTTCAGGGCCGCTCGACCAGCCGTCCGTTCTCGATGACCCGGTAGAAGCAGGCCCGCGCGCCGGTGTGGCAGGCGCCGCCGTCGCCCTGGGGCCGCACCTTGAGTAGCAGGCAGTCCTGGTCGCAGTCGATGCGCGCCTCGACCACGGTCTGGATCTGGCCGCTGGTCGCGCCCTTGTGCCAGAGCTCGCCCCGCGAGCGGCTCCAATACCAGGCCTCGCTGGTCTGAAGCGTCAGGCGCAGGGCCTCGGCGTTCATCCAGGCGACCATCAGCACCTCGCCGGTGTCGGCGTGGGTGGTGACCGCGCAGATCAGGCCGGCGGCGTCGAAGCGCGGGGCGAGGGTCTCGCCGTGCTCGAGGTCGTGTTTATCGGCGAGGGTGGGGAAGGGCTCGGACATCGGCGCTATATGGCGTCATTCACCCTGGCCGCGCTAGCCTGCGGCGGAGTTCAGCCACACGCGATTCCCCTTCCCCCTGGAGGGGGGAAGGGTCAGGGATGGGGGTGGGGCCCTCTCGGCCACGCTCCGGCCAGCCGATTCAGGTCCACGAACCACACGAACGCGGCTCGCTCCGTCCGTGACGATCACTCATGACCGGCCTCAGGCCGGTCGATCCCACCCCGTCTCAGACGATCCGCCAGCTTGGTGGTCTTGGTGGTCTTGGTGTTCGAACCACAAAGCCCACCAAGATCACCAAGGAGCCCGAGGATGTGCGCTCGCAGGGTCGTCCACCCGTTCGTGGGGTTCGTGGACCAATTCCCTTTACGGAACCCGCCCCACCCCCATCCCCGGCCCTTCCCCCCTCCAGGGGGAAGGGAGCGCGGTCGCGCTAGACCCCACCCTTAGAGGCCCCTCATTGTACCGGTGAACTTCCCACAATCGCATTCGTGTTTGGTGCTGGCGCCAACTGACGTGAAGCGGATCACGCTCGCGCACTTGTTACACTTTACACTCGGATTGCCGTCCCTGGCCCACGTGTCGAGCGCCCGCAAGAAGCGGTCTCGATCAGCGTCAGTCAGCGGTTCTTTCGGCATCGCCCCGTCTCAAACATCCGGCGACGCCCGCGTGACCCCTACCGCCGATTCACAAAATCCAAAAACCGCTGCCGCAGGCTCGGGTCCGTCTTGAACACCCCGGTGAACTGGGTGGTGATCGTCGACACATGCCGGTGGTGCACGCCGCGCGTCGTCATGCACTGGTGCGCCGCGTCGATCAGCACCGCGACGCCGGCCGGGCGCAGGCTGTCGGTGATGGCGTCGGCGATCTGCTGGGTCATGGTCTCCTGCGTCTGCAGGCGACGGGCGAAGATCTCGACCACGCGGGCGATCTTCGAGATCCCCACCACGCGGTTGGTCGGCATGTAGGCGACATAGGCCTTGCCCAGGAACGGGGCCATGTGGTGCTCGCAGTGGCTCTCCACCTCGATCTCGCGCAGCATGACGATGTCGTCATAGCCCTGCACGTCCTCGAAGGTGCGCGACAGCTCCTTGGCCGGGTCGGCGGCGTAGCCCTCGAACCATTCGCCATAGGCGTCGACCACGCGCTTGGGCGTGTCGATCACCCCCTCGCGGCGCGGGTCGTCCCCGGACCAGGCGATCAGGGTCCGCACGGCGGCCATGGCTTCTTCGCGGGTGGGGCGCTTCACGGGTTCGAGCGAAGCTTCTGCGGACCCGGCAAGCGTCCGGTCGCGGGTGGAGGCGTCCATGAGCGAGGTTTCTCTCCCGGGCCGAGTTGCGCCAGGACGAGGGTCCCGGAAATTACGCGTGTCACCCGATTACGTAAGGCCAAGCTGAACGGTTGCAACCCCGTGGCGCGGCCCGACGCCCGTCTGTATATGGGGCGAACGCCATCCCCGGCAACAGTCACCTTGCATCGGCGCTCATGTCCCTAAGCCTCTACGACACCATGGCCCGCGAGAAGCGGTCCTTCGAACCGCGCGATCCGCAGCGGGTGACGATGTATGTCTGTGGGCCGACGGTCTACAACTACAGCCACATCGGCAACTTCCGGCCGGTGATCGTCTTCGACGTGCTGTTTCGCCTGCTGCGCGAACGGTTCGGCGAGGACGCGGTGGTCTATGCCGCCAACGTCACCGACGTGGACGACAAGATCAACGCCAAGGCGAGCGCCGAGGGCGTGCCGATCTCGGAGATCACCGAGCGCTACCTGGCCGCCTACAACGCCGACATGGCCGCCCTGGGCGCCCTGCGGCCGACCCTGCAGCCCAAGGTCACCCAGACCATGGACGCCATCGTCGGCATGATCGGCCGGCTGGTGGACAACGGCTCGGCCTATGCGGCTCAGGGCCATGTGCTCTTCAACACCCAGGCCTACCCCGACTACGGCAAGCTTTCGCGCCATCCGATGGATGACATGATCGCGGGCGCCCGGGTCGACGTGGCGCCCTACAAGCAGCACCCCGCCGACTTCGTGCTGTGGAAGCCTTCCAAGCCGGGCGAGCCGGTCTGGGAAAGCCCCTGGGGCCAGGGCCGGCCGGGCTGGCACATCGAGTGCTCGGCCATGATCGACGAGGCGCTGGGCCTGCCGATCGATATCCATGGTGGCGGCGTGGACCTGATCTTCCCGCACCATGAGAACGAGATGGCCCAGGGGCTCTGCGCCGGCCACGCCACCGAATATTCCCGCTACTGGGTGCACAACGGCTTCCTGAACTTCGGCGACGAGAAGATGTCCAAGAGCCTGGGCAATGTCGCCCTGGCGCACGACCTGCTGACCCAGGCGCCGGGCGAGGTGATCCGCTGGGCCCTGCTGGTCGGCCACTACCGCGCGCCGCTTGAATGGACGGGCGACCTCCTCGAACAGTCGCGCCGCTCGCTCGACCGGCTCTATCGCGCCCTCGCCGATTTCGGGCGCGAGACGGCGGGCTCCGCGCCCGCGGCGCCGGACGCCGAGGCCGTGTCGGCCGTGCTGGACGCCAGCGGGTTCACCGCCGCGCTGGACGACGACATCAACACGCCGTTGGCGCAAAGCAGCCTCTTCGCCCTGGCCGGCGCCCTGCGCAGCGCCATGACCGCCAAGGACTGGACCGAGGCCGCGTTGCAGGCCGCGGCCCTGCGCAAGGGCGGGGCGGTGCTCGGTTTCCTGCAGGCCGATCCGGAAGCCTGGTTCCAGGGCGCGGCCGGCGAGGACCTCAAGATCCGCATCGAAGCGCTGATCGAGGCCCGGGGCGCGGCCCGCAAGGCCAAGGATTTCGCCGAGGCCGATCGCATCCGCGCGGAGCTGACTGCGTTGAACGTCGAGGTGATGGACGGGCCGGCGGGGGCGACCTGGCGGATCAAGGAGCCCGGCTGATGGCGGGAACAACGCCCGAGTTCTACACCCGCAAGAAAGGCTTCCAGTTCGGACGCAAGAAGGGCGAGGTCAAGGAGCTGCCGGGCGTCAAGCTGGAGCATCGCGTCGGCGTGCAGGCGCCGGCCGAGGTGGTCTGGGAGATCCTGCAGGACGTGGAGGCCTGGCCGTCCTGGAATCCGGTGGTCTCGCAGGCGACGGGAGCGGTGCGCATCGGCGCGCCGCTGACCTTCACCCGCCAGATACCCGGCCGGGCGCCGGAGACGATCAACGCGACCGTGCTGGACTGGACCCCGAATGAGCTGATCCACGCCAAGCGCACGCGCCTGGGCGGCCTGGCGACGGTGGTGAGCTACTGGGAGATCGACGCCCTGTCCGAGACGGGTTGCGTCTTCTCCAACGGCGAGCTGTTCCTGGGGCTGGGCCGCGGTGGGGCGCACCGCCAGCGCGGGCCGCTGCGCAAAGCCTATGCCGCCGTCTGCGAGGCGATGAAGGCCAAGGCTGAGGCCGAATGGCGCGCAAGGTCCGGCGCGCCTACATCTGCCTCATGATCGACGACCTCTATTCCGCCAGGCTGCTCGCCCTGGCCGCCAACCTGCCGCACGCCGGCCGGCTGGCCGAGCCGGACGCCAGCGCCGAGAAGGTCGCCAAGCTCTGCGGCAGCCGGGTGGTGGTGGACGTCAAGGTCAAGGACGGCCGGGTGGTCGACTTCGCCCAGGACGTGAAGGCCTGCGCGCTCGGCCAGGCGGCGGCCTCGGTGCTGGGCGCCCATGTCCTGGGCGCGACGCTGGAAGAGATCGAAATGGCCCGGGACGGGTTCCGTGCTATGTTGAAGAACGACGGGCCCGCGCCCGCCGGACGCTTTTCGGAACTGTCGATGCTTGCGCCTGTGAAGGATTACCCGGCCCGCCACGCCTCCACGCTGCTCGCGTTCGAGGCGACGGCCGAGGCTGTCCGCAAGGCGGCGTCGCGAACTAGTCCCGCCGGCGCGGCTTGATCCACCGGATTCCGCGGCGTAAGCGCGGGACCTGACACCTCAAGTCAACGGGCAAGTCCACGAGCCGGCATGAGCTTCTACGAGACCTGCGTCAGAGCCGCCCTGCGCGTCTACAAGCTGACGCTTTCGCCCCTGATCGGGCGCCAGTGCCGGTTCCTTCCGACCTGTTCGGAATACGCCGCCCAGGCCCTGATCGAGCAGGGCCCTGCGCGCGGCGCCTGGCTCGCCGCCCGCAGGCTCTGCCGCTGTCATCCCTTCGGGGGCTCCGGGTACGACCCGCCGCCTCCGCCGCGCGAGCCGGACGTAAAGCCTGCGCGGGGCGCGCCGTCAGGCGAAGTGGAAACCGGTTCGCCGCCCGGGCGGCGCGCCAGATTGAACAAGGTGGAGCGCGGTCGACTGACCGCGCTCTGGGACGTGTGAGACATGATCGAACTGATTTTCCCTGACGGCTCCAAGCGCCCCTACGAGGATGGCGCCACGGGCCGCGACGTGGCCGCCGCCATCGCCAAGTCGCTGGAGAAGAAGGCGGTGCTGGTGAAGCTGGACGGCGCGCTCTTGGACCTCGACCGGCCGCTGCCGCGCGGCGGGCGCTTCGAGATCCTGACGCGCGAGAGCCCCGAGGCGCTGGACACCATCCGCCACGACGCCTCGCACGTCATGGCCGAGGCGGTGCAGGAGCTGTTCCCCGGCACGCAGGTGACCATCGGCCCGGCGATCGAGGACGGCTTCTATTACGACTTCGCCAGGGCCGAGCCGTTCAGCCTGGACGACCTGGCGAAGATCGAGCAGCGCATGCGCGAGATCGTCGACCGCGACGAGAAGATCGAGCGCGAGGTCTGGGACCGCAACGAAGCGATCGCCCACTTCAAGTCGATCGGCGAGGCCTACAAGGCCGAGATCATCGAGGACCTCCCGGGGACCGAGGAGATCAGCGTCTATCGCCAGGGCGCCTGGAAGGACCTGTGCCTGGGCCCACACCTGCCCTCGACGAAACATGTCGGCAAGGCCTTCAAGCTGACCAAGCTGGCCGGCGCCTACTGGCGTGGCGACCACCGCAACGCCCAGCTCCAGCGGATCTACGGCACGGCCTGGGCCTCGGAAGCCGACCTCGCGGCCTATCTGATGCGCATCGAGGAAGCCGAGAAGCGCGACCACCGCAAGCTCGGCGCCGCCATGAACCTTTTCCACATGCAGGAAGAGGGCAAGGGGATGGTGTTCTGGCATCCCAAGGGCTGGACGCTTTACCGCACCCTGCAGAACTACATGCGCCGCGTCACCGAGGCCGAGGGCTACGAGGAGGTGCAGACGCCGCAGATCCTCGACCGCGCGTTCTGGGAGAAGTCCGGCCACTGGGACAAATTCCACGCCAGCATGTTCGTCTGCGAGACCGACGAGGGTGAGGTTCTGGCGGTCAAGCCGATGAACTGCCCTGGCCACGTCCAGATCTTCCGGCACGGCCAGCGGTCCTATCGCGACCTGCCCATCCGCCTGTCGGAGTTCGAGGGCCTGCACCGCTACGAGAGTTCAGGCTCGGTGATGGGCCTGCTGCGCGTGCGCCGCATGCAACAGGACGACGCCCACATTTTCTGCACCGACGACCAGATCGAGGCGGAATCCCGGGCCTTCATCGACCTGCTCAAGCGGGTCTATGACGACCTTGGGGTGGAGCTGCATTCGGTGAAGCTGGCCCTGCGCCCCGACCTGCGCTTCGGCACGGACGAGGGCTGGGACGCCGCCGAGACCAAGCTGGCCAACGCCGCCCGCGACTCGGGCCTCGAGGTGGAGATGCTGCCCGGCGAAGGCGCCTTCTATGGCCCCAAGCTGGAGTTCCACCTGCGCGACGCCATCGGGCGTACGTGGCAGTGCGGCACCCTGCAGCTGGACTATGTGCTGCCCGAGCGGCTCGACGCCTCCTACATCGCCGAGGATGGACAAAAGCACCGGCCGGTCATGCTGCACCGGGCGATCCTGGGCTCGCTTGAGCGCTTCCTGGGCGTGTTGATCGAGCACCACGCCGGCGCTTTTCCGCTCTGGCTGGCGCCCCTGCAGGTGGTCGTCGCCACAATTACGTCAGATGCGGATGACTACGCATTGCATGCGGTCGACGCGTTGCGGAAGGCTGGCCTGCGCGTGGAGCACGACCTGCGTAACGAAAAAATCAACTACAAGGTGCGAGAGCATAGCCTGGCCAAGGTCCCGGTCATCGCCGTGGTCGGCCGACGTGAAGCGGAAGAGGGCAGGCTCGCCCTCCGACGCCTCGGATCGGACCGCCAGGAGATGGTCACCTTGGCCGAAGCGGTGAACATGCTTGCTTTGCAGGCGTCACCGCCTGATCTTGTGACTCGCGTCGAAGGCGAACTCGGATCGCCTGCCCCGGCTGGCGGCGCCAAGGAGGCTGGATGAACGGCATCGTTGCTCCGATTGTCGCGGCCAAACCTGCGTCTTTTCAGAATTTCCTGAGCAGCCGCCGCCGGATCTCGGTGGTCATGGTCGTCTACATGACCGGCGAGGCGCTGGAACAGAGCATCGATTGCGTGCTGGCCGATCCGTTGGTGGATGAGTTCGTCATCGTCGACAACGGGTCCAGCCTTCCGGAGTCCACCAACCTGCGCAGCCTGGTGGACCGCGACAGCCGCGTCGTCCTGCTGGGCGGCCATGGCAATGTCGGCTTCGCGCGGGGCGCCAACATGGGCGCGCGCCGGGCCACCGGCGACATCCTGGTGTTCCTCAATCCCGACGCCTTCCTGCAGCCGGGCTGCCTGGCCCAGCTGGTGCGCGCGATCGAGGACCGGCCGACGCCCTGCATCGTCGGCGGCCGGGTGCTGAACGCCGACCGCACCGAACAGCGCGGCGCACGGCGGGGCGACATCACCCCGATGACGGCCCTGATGACCCTGAGCCGGCTGACCGAGAAGGTCGCCGCCTGGCGCCATTACGAGGTGCACTGGGAGCAGGACCAGCCGCTGGAAGAGGTCACCGAGGTGCCGACCATTTCGGGCGCCTGCTTCTGCATGCGCCGGCAGGACTTCGACGCGGTGAACGGTTTCGACGAAGGCTATTTTCTGCATGTGGAGGACGTGGACCTGTGCTGGCGCGTGCGCCGCCAGGGCGGGACGGTGCTGTTCCACCCCAAGGCCGAGGTGATCCACCTGGGCCACACCAGCCGGGTCAGCCCGCTGCGGGTCGAGTTCCACAAGGGCGTCGGCCTGGCGCGCTATTTCCGCAAGCGCGCGGAGAAGTTCTCCGATCACGTCGTCGCCTGGCTCCTCTCGCCGGTGGTCGTCGTCAGCGCCGTCCTGCGCCCGATGCTGCGGCGCCTGCGCCGCGCGGCTTAGGCGTCAGCCCTCCGGCTTTCTGAGAAACGGAAAAGCGTCGAAGTAAAATCCGAACCGCGCCCGAAGCGCATGCGGATCGACGCCGAAGTCACGCTTCAGGTTGTAGGAGACCTGGCCGAACTTGCCGCGCGGATGGTGGGCGATGAAATCGGCGATCTCGCGGTCGGCGGCGTCGCTCTGCGGCAGGCCGGCCTTGCGGTGGATCTGGCGCACCATGCCCATCTCGTCGGCCATGAAGGCGTCGAAGGGCACGTCGACGCTCTGGGCGTCCGGCCAGACATGCCGGTCGCGGACGCAGGCCCGCAACAGCCGCTCGACCCGGTCGGTCCAGTAGTCCAGCAGGCCCTGTGCGTCGATGGTCGGATAGCGCATGCGCTCGGCGTGACCCATCATGGTGATCGCCGACTGGATCACCTCCACAGGGTCGCGATAGGTGATCGCCACCGTGGCGTCGGGAAACACCCGGCGCAGCACCGGCAGCTGCTCCAGGTGCTGCGGACACTTCACCACCCACCGCCGGCGCGTCCCGCCCGCGCGCCACTGCAGGATCTTGAACGCCGTCTTCATGTACTCGTAGTGCGGCGTCTGGTCCGTCTCGCAGTAGTAGTCCCGCCACTTCGGCACGCGCGACAGCCACTCGTAATTGTAGGACGCGAAGTCCGGCCCCATCAGCTCCAGGTCTTCGTGGAAGTGGTCCGGGTCCATCGGGTGCATGGCGGCCGACAGGGGCGAGGACTTCCGCATCATCTCCCACACGGCGGCGCAGCGGGCGTAGCGCGGATCGACGCCGTCCGGCCCCGCGGCCTCGCCCGGGATCGGCAGCGGCTCATAGACCTCCCACAGCGGCGTCGAGCGCAGCCGGGAATCGGCGCCCAGCAGGTTCAACAGGTGCGTGGTGCCCGAGCGCGGCAGGCCCACGACGATGATCGGCCGCTCCACCCGCTCCTCGTGCACCTCGGGATGACGGGTCAGGACGGCCTGGATGAGCAAGCGGTTGGAGGCGTGCCGCAGGGCGTAGTTGAACAGCACCCCGCGATTGAGCGCGTACATCCGCCCATCCCCGTTCCACTCCTCGATCAACCGCCGGAGCCTGTCGCGGAAATCGTCCGGCCCGAAGTCGGAAAGCCCGGTGCGCGCCCTGGCCGCATCCAGCACCCCCGCCTCGGTCAGATCCACCGGGTTGGCCTCTGCATAGGCGAGCGCCTGCCGCTGACCCTCGCTGAGCCGCGGCGAGAGCAGGTCCTCGATCTCGATCTTCGCGGCCATCAACGCGCTCCTTCGGACGAAACCGGCGCGCGCAGGGTCATGGGAGAGGATGCTCAAACCCCGACAGAACGTCGCCGCCGTCCGTCAATATTGCTCAGGGACCGATCCATGTCAGCGGCGCGTCGATTGGGCTGTCACGCCTTGTTCAGCTTCGGCGCCAATGCTCACCGCCATGAAACACCTGATCATCGCCGGTTTCCTTGCGTTCGTGGCCACGACGGCCTCTGCAGCGGAGACGCCTGAGTGCGTTGGCGAGGGGCCTGTGCGCCTGTTTGTCAGCGTGACGAATGTTCGAAGCGCCATCGGCGAGATGGCCGTCACCGTCTACCCGGACGACCCCGGGCGCTTTCTGGCGCCGGGCGGGAAGCTGGCCCGCCAGCGTGTACCGGCCGACGCCCCGGTGACCCGCGTATGCTTCGCGCTTCCACAGCCGGGCGCCTACGCCGTCGCCGTGTACCACGACGCCAACGCCAACCATGATTTCGACCGCACCATCGTCGGCATGCCGACGGAGGCATTTGGCTTCTCGAACAATCCGCCAGTCCAGGACGCGCTGCCGGACTTTGCCAGCGCCCGCACTGTCGTTCGCACTGACAAGGAGATCTCGATCAGGCTGCGGTATCCCTAGGGATACCGACAGCGCCGGGTGCCAGTAGTGAGTCCGCTATCGATCCCAGAGCGGATTTCTATCGGTCGCTCGATGCAGCGTTGAAAACCGCCAATTGAGCGTCGAAAGCACGCTTGTAGGCGGGCCGCGCTTCGCCGCGGGCGACGTAGGCGGAGAGGTTCGGAAATTCTTCCAAAATGCTCGACCGGCCCAACCTGAGCAGCACCGACACCATCAGCAGGTCGCCGGCGCTGAACGCACCGTCGAGCCAATCGGCGTCGCCAAGGCGATTGGAAAGCTCGCCCAGCCGTTTGCGGACGCGATCCTCAAGGATCGGCAGCCGCGCCTCGTACCAGGTCTTGTCGCGCTCCACGAGCGCGGCGCTTCCGAGCTCAACGATCGGGGGCTCCATCGTGCTGAGCGCGGCGAACATCCATGAGATCGCCCGCGCCCGGGCGTTCGCATCGCCTGGCAGCAGGCCCGCATGGCGCTCCGCAAGATGGAACACGATGGCGCCCGACTCGAACAGCGCGAGTTCGCCGTCCTCATAGGTTGGAATCTGCCCGAAGGGATGAAGCGCCAGGTGCGCCGGTTCCCTCATCTCGCTGAACGTAAGAAGACGAACATCGTAAGGCTGGCCCACTTCCTCGAGCGCCCAGCGAACGCGCATGTCACGGGCAAGTCCCTTGCCGCGATCGGGCGATTGTCTGAAGGCGGTGATTGTGGGGCTCATCGGGAGGCTCCGGGCGATGGCATGACGCCGTCCAGGGTGACATGGGCAATGGCGATCTTCTTCCGCATTGTCTCTCTCCGGCTGCTTCGTAACCCGAGGACGAACGACCGGCGGGCCTCCCGACACCCGCGCACCTTTTCGCGTGTGCGGCCCCATCTTCGGGAGGCGCGGAACCCTGTCCGGACCTAGCTCGCAACCGGTGGGAAAGCCCCCGCCCGGGTGACCGACGCCGTGGGCGCCTTGCCCAGCAGTTCAGACACCCAGCGGCCGGTCTCGATCAGGCGGGCCAGGTCGTAGCCGGTCTCGAAGCCGGCGCGCTCCAGCATGTAGACCAGGTCCTCGGTGCCGATATTGCCGGTGGCGTTGGGGGCGAAGGGGCAGCCGCCCAGGCCGCCGCAGCTGGCGTCCAGCACGTCGACCCCGGCCTCGACGCCGGCGAAGGCGTTGGCCAGGCCCGTGTTGCGGGTGTCGTGGAAGTGCAGGCGCAGGCGCGCGTCCGGCGCCGCCCGCCGCGCCGCCTCGACCCGCCGCCGCACGGTCCAGGGGTCGGCCACGCCGATGGTGTCGCCCAGGACGATCTCGGGGATCTTCAGGGCCGCGCCCTCGCGGACGATGGCCATCACCTGGTCCTCGCTCACCTCGCCGTCGAAGGGGCAGCCGAAGGCCACAGAGATGGTGAGCGACAGGGGCGGCCCGCCCTCGCTGGCCTGGCGCCCGGCGATCTCGGCCAGGGCCCGGACTTGGTCGGTGACCGAGGCGCCCTGGTTGCGGATCCCGAAGCCGTCGGTGGCGCAGACCACCACGTTGGCCTCGTCGCAGCCGGCGGCCACGCAGCGGTCCCAGCCGCGGGCGTTGAGCACCAGGCCGATGCGCGAACGGGTCGGATCATGCGGCAGGGCGGCCATGATCGCCTCGGCGCCGGCCATCTGCGGCACGCGCTTCTCGTTGACGAAGGAGACCGCCTCGATCCGCCGCGCCCCGGCCGCCTCGAGCCGGGCGATGAACGCCAGCTTCTGGTCGATCTCCAGCAGCGACTTTTCGTTCTGCAGGCCGTCGCGGGGTCCGACCTCGACGATCTGGATGGGACGGGTCATGGAACGGGCGGCTCCTCGGCGCTGTACACACGTAAGGTCTCGGAATCGCCGTTGGAATAGTCCAGGCCCCGGATCTGCGCCACCAGCCGCGCCCGCCCGGCCTGCGCGGCCAGGGCGCGGCGGAAGTCGGCCTCGTCGCGGGCCTCGACCACGGCCGGGCGCCCGTCGCTGATGGCGTCCGCCGCGTCCGCCGCGCCGCCCAGCTCGGTGGGCGTGCCCAGGGCGAACACCAGGCTGGGCTCGGCGTAGCCGGCGACGGCGACGGGGGCGCTGGCCACGCCCTGGCTGGGCAGGAGCCGGGCTTGGCCCAGGGCGGCTTCAACCCGTTTGGAGAGCCAGAGCGGCTCCAGGCGGGGGACGAACAGGGCCGCCAGCGCGCCGTGCGCGGCGATCCCCAAGGCGAGCGCGGCGGCGAGCCCGGCCTGCGGTCCCTTGCGGGCCATCAGATAGGCCCCGACCAGGCCGGCGGCGGCGAACAGGCTTGCGGCGAGCGCGGCGGCGGTCATGTCGGACGGATCGCCATAGGTGGACGCAAGGTAGAAGACGCCCGCAGCGAGGGCCGCGCCGATGAGGCTCGAGAGGATCACGCCGGCCCAGCGCGCCGGCGCCGGCAGGGGCTGGATCAGGGCGGCGGCGGCCAGCCAGGCCAGGGCGCCGTAGAGCGGCAGCGGGTAGTGGACGAGCTTGGTGGGGGCCAGCTCGAAGAGCAGCCAGGAGGGAACCAGCCAGGCGATGGCGAAGCGCACGCCGGGCTCGCGCCTGCGGGTCCAGGCCGTGACCAGGGCGGCCGGCAGCAGCAGGGTGGCGGGGAAGAACAGCAGCGAGGCCAGGAGCAGGTGATAGCCCGGCGGCGCGCCGTGCGTCTCCTGGCCACCCATCAGCTTCGGCGCAAGGTCGCCCGCCAGGGCGGTGGCCCAGAAGGCGCCGTCGGTGGCCACGGTGACCGCGCCGGCCCAGGGCCCGCAGATGGCCGCCAGCAGGATCAGGCCCCAGCCCCAGCCGATCTCCTTGATCCAGCTTACACGGCGGTCCCAGGCGGCAAGGACCAGCATGGCCAGGAACACCACCATAGGCCCCACCGGCCCCTTCACCAGTGTGGCGAGCGACAGGCCCAGCCACAGCATCAGCTGGCCGCGCCGCCCGCCGCCTTGGTCACGGGTCGCATAGAGGCGAGCGAGCCCCGCCATGGCCAGGGTGACCGTCCCGCACAGGACGGCGTCGGTCTTGGCGATGAAGGCCTCGGTCGAGAGGAGCAGGCTGGCCCCCAGGATCGCGCCGGCCGCCAGGCTTGTGCCGGGGCCGAAGAAGGCGCGTGCGCCCCAGACGCAGGCGGCCGCCGCCAGCATGGCGCCCAGCAGCGACGGCAGCCGGTAGGCCCAGATGTCCCGCGCCTCGGGCCGGGAGACGAGCGACACTACGGCGGCCTGCATCCAGTGGATGCCCACCGGCTTCTTGAAGCGGGGCGCGTCCTGGAAGCGGATGACCACGAAGTCGCCGCTCTCCAGCATCTGGGCCGTGGCCTGGGCGAAGCGTGATTCGTCCCGGTCCAGGGGCGGCATGGCGAAGACGCCCGGCAAGCCGGCCAGGAGCGCGACCAGCGCGGCAAGCGCCGGCCCCCGCCAGCCCTCGCTCCATCGCCGGAAAAGGGCTTCGAGAGTCATGCCGGCGTTGATAGCACGATCCTTCGCAAGCCCGACTTTTCGGGTATGGGAAGGACATGGCCGCGCCGCCCGATATTTCCGTCGTCGTCCCCGTCTTCAACGAGGAGGGCGCCGCCCCGGACCTTGCGCGCGAAATCGCCGCCGCGTTCGCCGGGCGTAATCATGAAATCCTGTTCGTCGACGACGCCAGCCGGGACGGCACGCTCGCCGCCCTGACCGCGCTCCGGTCCGAGATCCCGCAGCTTCGCGTCCTGCGCCACCGGGCCAATGCGGGCCAGAGCCGGGCGATCCGGTCGGGCGTGCTGGCGGCCCGGGGCGCGGTGATCGTGACCCTGGACGGCGATGGCCAGAACGACCCGGCCGACGGCCCAGCCCTGGTGGACAGGCTCGCCTCCGGCGACGCCAGGCTGGGCCTCGTGGGCGGCGAGCGGGTCAAGCGGCGGGACTCCGCGGCCAAGCGCGTCGCCTCGCGGGTCGGCAACGCCACCCGCAAGCGGCTGCTGCAGGACGGCGCCAGGGACACCGGCTGCGGGCTCAAGGCCTTTCGCCGGGACGCCTTCCTGCGGCTCCCCTATTTCGACCACATCCATCGCTATCTGCCGGCGATGATGATGCGCGAGGGCTACGAGATCGCCTTCATGCCGGTGAACCACCGCCCCCGCCAGACGGGCGCGTCCAAATACACCAACCTCGGCCGGCTCTGGGCTTCCCTGTCCGACCTTGCGGGGGTGATGTGGCTGCAGCGGCGCAGCCGCGATCCCAGCGGGGTGGAGGAGGCGTAAGGCCCGCCTCTTGCCGGCCGCGCCGAAGCGGATAAGCCTTGCCGCAGCCGGTGCGTCCGGCTGGGGGAGAAGGCCGCCATGCTCACCGTCATACCGCTGCTCTTGCTGCCGTTGCTGGCCTACAACCTGATTATCCTGACCCTGCCCGGCGGGTTCGCGGCGGTCGACGCCGCCCAGAAGATGGATCAACAGCTCTTCGCCGTGCACATGACCTCGCACATCGACTGGTCGGTGCGCCTGAGCGACCTCCTGCTCGCCGCAGCCCTGGTGGTGCTGTTCATCGAGCTCTTGAAGTCGACCACCAGCCGCGGGCTCGCGATCATCAACCACTCGCTGTCGCTGCTCCTGTTCATCCTGTGCCTGGTGGAGTTCCTGCTGGCGCCGGCCTGCGCCACCTCGACCTTCTTCCTGCTCGGCCTGATGGTCCTCCTGGACGTGCTGGCCGGCTTCATCGTCACCATCGTCTCGTCGCGGCGGGACGTGGGCTTCTCGGACGATGCGTTCTGAAGCTCAGGTGCAGGCGGTCAGGATCAGGGCGACCACGGCGATCTCGAAAGCGCGGCTGACGAACAGAAGCATGGCCTGACCCGGACTGACGGCGTTCAGACCTTGGCAAGCAAGACCGGCGCCATTTTGGGACAGGGCGGGAAGCGCCGGCGGGCGGCGGCCGATTGGGCAAATTCAGCAGGGTTCGACCGATCGGGCTCGGTCAGGATGTCCCGGCGGGGATCAGATCTCGGTCTTGGCGCCGCGTCCGGCCTTGGCCCGCCGATCAGCGGCTCCGGACCATTCGGTGCGGGTATAGGTCGAGCGCGCCGCATCGAGCGTGGCCGGACCGCCGCGCAGGCCGCGCTTCTGCCCGTCCTGGCCCAGGAGGTGGGCTGCGAACTCGGCCGCCGCCGCCGTGCGGGCGCCGGACGGCGGGGGCGCTGGAGGCTCCAGGCGCGGCTCGAGCGGCACAGGCAGATGGCGTTCGTCGAAGTCCCCGCCCGAGGCGGCGGAGCCGGCCTCGGCGGCCCTTGAGCCCCGAACCTTGCGGGCGGGCTCCACGCGGCGAATGGGATCGACGGGCGAGGTCATGACGACGCCATCATCCGGCGGGTTCGTTAAAAAAAAGCGCGCGGCTCAGCGCTTGGCCAGTTTCTCGATCTGGGCCTGCATCTCTTCCATGCGCTTGCGCAGGTCCGCCAGCGCATCGTCGGAGGTGGTGCTTGGCGCGGCGGGCGCGGCCTCGGCCTTCGCTGGAGCAGGATCATCCGCCCGCGGAGCGACGTGGGCGAAGGGCGAGAACATCTTCATCGCCCGATCGAACAGGGCGAGGTTCTGCCGCACCTGTTCGTCGAACGGTCCGAGGCCCGTGGCGGGCCCAAGCGCGCCGAGCTGGCTGCGGAGCCGGTCCTGCTGCTGGGTGAAGGCCGACAGCGACATCTCCAGGTAGCTCGGCAGGAAGGACTGCATGGAATTGCCGTAGAAGCCGATCAGCTGACGCAGGAACTGGATCGGCAGCAGGCTCTGACCGTGGCTCTCCTCCTCGAAGATGATCTGGGTCAGGACGGAACGGGTGATGTCCTCGTTCGTCTTGGCGTCGTAGACGACGAAGTCGATGTTCTGCTTCACCATCTCGGAGAGATGATCGAGGGTCACGTAGGAACTGGACGCCGTGTTGTAGAGCCGGCGGTTGGCGTATTTCTTGATCACCACGCGTTCGCCGCCCGATGACCCCACCCTGTCCTGGTCGTCTGCCATCCCGGTTCCTTTTTCGCGCCGCAGCCATGTCGGCGGGCGACGTTCGCAGCGCAGTATCGCGGATGCGAGCACAATGGCAAATCCGAGTCGATTCAAGCTTTTCAAGCTTTTCCCGCTTGCCAGGGCTTGCGGGGGCTGAACCGCCTCACGATAGAAGACGTTGAGACAACACAGGAGCCTACCGCATGAGCGAGATCGTCATCGTATCGGCCGCCCGCACGCCGGTCGGTTCATTTAACGGCGCGCTCGCCAGCCTTCCCTCCCACGAGCTGGGCCGTATCGCGATCGAGGCCGCGCTGCAGCGCGCCGGCGTCGCGCCGGCCGAGGTGGACGAGGTGATCCTTGGCCAAGTGCTGCAGTCCGGGGCCGGGCAGGGACCGGCGCGCCAGGCGTCGGTCAAGGCAGGCATCCCGGTGGAGGCGCCGGCCTGGAGCCTCAACCAGCTCTGCGGCTCGGGCCTGCGCGCGATCGCGCTCGCCGCCCAGCAGATCGCTGACGGCTCGTCCAAGGTGGTGGTCGCCGGCGGGCAGGAGAGCATGAGTCAATCCCCGCACTGCGCGCACCTGCGCAATGGTCAAAAAATGGGCGAACTGGCCCTGATGGACACCATGCTGAAGGATGGCCTGTGGGACGCCTTCCACGGCTATCACATGGGCCAGACCGCAGAGAACATCGCCGCGCGCTGGCAGATCACCCGGGAGGACCAGGACCTCTTCGCCGTCGCCAGCCAGAACCGCGCCGAGACCGCCCAGAAGGCGGGCCGGTTCGCCGACGAGATTGCGCCGGTGACCATCAAGGGCCGCAAGGGCGACACCATCGTCGATCAGGACGAATATATCCGCCACGGCGCGACCCTCGACAGCCTCGCCGGCCTGCGACCCGCCTTCAGCAAGGAGGGCTCGGTCACCGCCGGCAACGCCTCGGGCCTCAATGACGGCGCGGCCGCCCTGATCCTGATGAGCGCGCAGGAGGCGGCCCGGCGCGGTCTGAAACCCCTGGCCCGCATCGCCTCATGGGCGCAGGCCGGGGTCGATCCGGCGATCATGGGCACGGGCCCGATCCCGGCGAGCCGCCGCGCCCTGGAGCGGGCGGGCTGGAGCGTGGGTGATCTGGACCTCGTGGAGTCCAACGAGGCGTTCGCGGCTCAGTCGCTCTGCGTGGTCCGCGACCTGGGCCTCGACCCGGCCAAGACCAATGTAAACGGCGGTGCGATCGCGATCGGCCACCCCATCGGCGCCTCCGGCGCGCGCATCATGACCACCCTGTTGCACGAAATGCGGCGGTCCGGTGCGGCCAAGGGGCTTGCAACGCTTTGCGTCGGCGGCGGAATGGGCGTGGCGGTCTGTGTAGAAGCCGCATGAAGTAGAGCGCCGCACGATTCGGCGCTCGGTCAAGGGAGGCGACGTATGGCGAGGGTGGCTTTCGTCACGGGGGGCACCCGTGGCATCGGGCTTGCGATCAGCGAGCGCCTGGCGGCCGACGGGTTCAAGGTCGCCGCGGGCTACTCCGGCAACGACGCCGCGGCCCAGTCCTGCGCCGAGTCCCTCGGCGTCATGGTGGTCAAGGGCAATGTCGGCAATTTCGATGACTGCGGGGCGGCGATCGCCAGGGTCACCGCCGAGCTCGGTCCGATCGAGGTGTTGGTCAACAACGCCGGCATCACCCGCGATGCGGTGCTCCACAAGATGACCCCGGAACAGTGGTCGGAGGTCGTCCGGGTGAACATGGATTCCCTCTTCAACATGAGCCGCCAAGTGATTGAGGGCATGCGCGAGCGCGGCTGGGGCCGGATCATCAACATCTCGTCGATCAACGGCCAGAAGGGCCAGGTCGGCCAGACCAACTACTCGGCCGCCAAGGCCGGCGTGATCGGCTTCACCAAGGCGCTGGCGCTGGAGAACGCCAAGAAGGGCGTGACGGTGAACTGCATCGCCCCCGGCTATATCGACACCGAAATGCTGCAGGGGGTCCCCGAAAAGGTGCTCGAGGGAATCGTCGCCCAAATCCCCGTCGGACGTCTCGGCCAGGGCGAGGAAATCGCCGACATGGTGGCCTATCTGGCCGGCGAGCGCGCCGGTTTCGTCACCGGCGCGACCTTGACCCTGAATGGGGGTCAGTTCATGGCCGGTTGAGTCCGGTCTTCAAGTCCAAAATCCGCCCTAGTCGAAAGCCATCACCAAAGAAGTCATGGCCAAAGAGATATCCGCGTTCGTAAGGGCGATGGTGGGCGCGGCATGTCTTTTCGCGGCCATTGGTCTGTCTGTTCCGGCGTTCGCGGCGCCCGACACCTTGCGTGAAGGGCTGTTCGGGCCACGGGCGTCCGAGGGGCGGACCGGCGACGCCCCGATCGTGGCGCGCTATGTCTCCGAAGACGGGCTTGGCTTTGTGTTCGATCGCAGCAGCCGCCGCGCGCTGCTGAAATTCGACAACAGCCCTGAGGTCTGGGCCCTGTCGCGCCACCCGGCGCCGCGGGGCGATCTCATCTACAAGAACGATCTGGGCCGGCCGATGCTGCGCGCCACCCGGGTCGGCGGGGTGACCCTGTTCACCGAGGCGCGCCCGGACGGCCTTGCGGCCTCGCTTTCCGGCGGCGGCGCGCCGCTGCGGCTGACGCCGCTGGGACCGCAAGTGCTCGCCGAAAGATTGCTGCAGGCCAGCACGCGGGCCAGCCGGTCGGCCAAGCGGCTGATCCGCTTCGAGGCCGAGGCCGCGCCGGATTCCTCGGCCCTCATCGGCGACACCGCCATCGTCGCGGCCGAGGCCCTGGCGCGCATGGCCCGGCGCCGGGACGCGGCGAGCCATCTCAGCCAAGTCGCGCGGGTCAGGCTCGTGGAAGGCAAGAAGCCGAGCGCCGTGGTGCGCCAGCAGGCGATGACCATCACCGTCGTGACCGCCGACGGCTTCGCCGGGCGGCCGTCCTCCGCGCGGATCCTGGACGCGCTGCTGGATTGACGGCCCGGCTCAGCCCTTGAAGCTGTCCTTGGCGGCGCGCACCGCGCCGAAGGCTTCGGCCGCCGGCCGGCCGGCCGCGCCCACGCGCTCGGCGAGCAGCGGCGCGCGCAGGAACGGATTGGTGGCCTTCTCCAGGCCGATGCTGGTGGGCACGGTCGGCTCGCCCCGCTCGCGGGCGGCGAAGATGGCGCGCGCCCGGGCGGCCAGGGCCGGATCGTCGTCGACGGAAAGGGCGAAGCGGGCGTTCGAGGCCGTGTATTCGTGCGCGCAATAGACCCGGGTGTCGTCCGGCAAGGCGGCCAGGCGTTGCAGGCTGGTCCACATCTGCTGGGCGGTGCCCTCGAAAAGGCGGCCGCAGCCCAGGGCGAAAAGGGTGTCGCCCACGAAGGCGATCGCGTCGGCCCGGTCGTAATAGGCGATGTGACCGAGGGTGTGGCCGCCGGCCTCGATCACGTCGAAGACGGTCTCGCCCAGCTCGACCCGCTCGCCGCCGGTTATGACCCTGTCCACGGCCACCAGCCGGCCGACCTCGGCCGGGCCCACCGAGACTGCGCCGGTCGCCGCCTGGATCTCAGCGTTGCCGCCGGCGTGGTCCGGATGCCAGTGGGTGTTGAGGATCAGGTCGAGGGACCAGCCCAGCTTGGACAGCTCCGCCAGGATCGCCTTGGCGTCGGGCGTGTCGATGCAGGCGGTCTTGCCGCTGGCCTCGTCGCGCACGAGGAAGGCGTAGTTGTCGTCGAGGACGGGAAACTGATGGACGGTGAGCGGCATCGAAAATGCTCCTTCGGCGCAACCGGCCTGCTGCGATTTAGGTTGCGCGAGGGGCGGAGTCGAGGGTTCCCCTAAACACCATGCGCCGCGACGTGCTCGAGCTTCGCCAGTTCTACGCCTCTGACCTCGGTCAGGCGGCGCGGGAAATGGCGACCCGCAAGGTCCGGGAGAGCTGGGGCGACGGCCGCAGCCTGGACATCCTGGGCCTCGGCTACGCCACCCCGTTCCTGGGCCCGTTCCGGGCGGCGGCCCGCCGGGTGGTGGCGGGCATGCCCGCGCAGCAGGGGGTGGAGGTCTGGCCGCAGGGCGAGGCCAATCTCGCCTGCCTGGTGGGCGAGGACGCCCTGCCGTTCCCCAACGCCATGTTCGACCGCATCCTGACCGTCCACGCCCTGGAGGAGAGCCCCGACCCCATCGGCCTGCTGCGCGAGGTCTGGCGCGTGCTGGCGCCCTCGGGGCGGGTGATCGTGGTGGTGGCGGCGCGCAACGGGGTGTGGGCCAACGCCGAGTCGACGCCTTTCGGCCACGGTCGTCCCTACAGCCGCCGCCAGCTCGGCGAACTGATGCGTGAGGCCGAGCTCGAACCGTCCGGCTGGACGCGGGCGCTCTATGTGCCGCCGGCGCCCTGGATCGCGGGATGGGCGGAGGGCTTCGAGCAGGTCGGCTCGCGCCTGTGGCCGGGCTTCGCCGGCCTCATGCTGATGGAGGCGGTCAAACAGACTTTCGCGGTCAAACCCAAGGGCCTGCGCGTGCGCGCCCGGGCCCTGCGCCCGGTCCTGGCCCCGGCGCCGCTCGGCGGGGCGCCTGTTTCGCGGGCGGATGGCGCCTTGGCGGCAAACGCCCCCTTGGAGCGTGGCGGCGAACGCCGTAGCGTTGACGCAATTCGCGTCGTGCCCGGCGCCTCTGGAGGCCTTGTCCCATGAAGATGATCGTCGCGGTCATCAAGCCCAGCCGCCTCGACGCGGTTCTCGAAGCGGTGACCGAGGCGGGCGCCTCCGGCCTGACCGTCACGGAAGTGCGCGGCTACGGCCGCCAGCGCGGCAAGACGGAGGTCTACCGAGGCGCCGAGTACGAGGTGAAGCTGCTGCCCAAGGTGAAGCTGGAGATCGCCGTTCCGGACGACATCTGCAGCGCGGTGGTCGAGGCGGTGGCGCGCACCGCCAACACCGGCAAGATCGGCGACGGCAAGGTGTTCGTCCTGGACCTCGAGCAGGCCATGCGCATCCGCACCGGCGACAAGGACGCCGCGGCGATCACGGGGTAGGAGAAGGCTCGCCGCGCCGGCCAACCCAACTGGACTATGACGCCGCGGCCTGCGGGCGCTCTATCCAGCCGGCCTCCCGCACAGCTGCGACCGACGAGCGCGCGACGGGTGCGCTCAACCCGTTGACAAGGATGAGACGCAGGTTGCGGCCATCGGCGACAACGTCGGTCACCGCCCGTTCGGCCACCCACCAGGAGCGATGCACCCGAAGACCCGGCGTGCGGGCCAGCGCCTCGATGGCCTGTGAAAGCGTCGCCAGCACGAGCCGCGATCCGCCCGCCGTGTGGACCCGTACATAGTGGTCCTCCATCTGCAGGCAGAGAACCTCGGAGGTCTGTGCGCCAAGCAGGCCGGGCGCGACGGCGGGCGCGCTGCGGCGAACGGCGGCGGACCATCGCCGCCAGAAGATCAGCGCGAACACCGCGCCGACGATTAGCCCCTCCCCATACCAGACCGCCGGCGTAAGCCAGGGAACGCGGTCCAGCCTTGGCCATACAGCGTGCGCCACCGTCCAGCTCACCCAGGCGGAGCCGACCGAGAACAGCGCCGCGGCGGCGATCAGCGCAGCCCACGCCGCTGGTCGCGAATGCGCCCGTGCGAGGATCAGGCGACCCGCTGCATAGGCGCCGTAGCCAAGCCAGGCCATGAGCACCCAGTAGACGATCCGCTGCCAGGCCGGCCCATTGAGGTAGCTGCCGAAGGGGCCGAGCAGGCCGAGCAGCACGCCCATCGCGGTCACAACCGCGAAGTCGGCCGTCCATCCCCGCAGCGCGGCGTCCCTGTCTGCTCCCCTCATGGCCTTCACTATAGCGCCGTTCGCCGACGCGCGAACCCGTTCGCCCATTCGCGCAATGCGGCTCGCAGCGTCGGCGCGACGGCTGCGAATGACTCGGCTTCCCATCGAAAGGACGTCGCCATGCTACTTCGACCGGGCGCGCTTGCGCTCCTCATACTGTTAGTCACCGCACCGCTCGCCCGCGCCGCCGTGGGCTTTCAGCAGCTCACCATCCAAGACCCACAAGGCGCATCGATCGAGGTCGGCGTCTGGTATCCGACCAACGCCGCACCCACCCTCAGTAATCCCGATTTGGCCGCCGAGGCGCTCGCGCCCAATGGGCCCGTCGAGGGCCACGGCCTGCCGCTCGTCGTGATCTCGCACGGAACCGGAGGCGACTTCGCCGGTCACTCGGACACCGCCGCAGCTCTCGCCGAGGCTGGCTTCGTCGCCGCGGCCCTGACCCACACAGGCGACAACTGGCGCGATCACAGCGCCGCGCTTCGTATCTGGGACCGCCCGCGTCAACTGACCGTGCTGATCGACTACATGCTCCAGGCGTGGCCGGCCCGCGACCATATCAATCCCGGGCGGATCGGCGCCTTCGGCTTTTCGGCCGGCGGCTTCACGGTGCTTGCCGCGGCCGGCGGCGAACCGGACCTCTCAGCCATTGGGCCGCACTGCATCGAACATCCGCAAGCCTTTGAATGCCGCCTTCGGGCGGGCGCCCCGGGGCCTGCGCCGGACGCCTCGCCGGTGACGCACGATCCCCGCATCCGGGCGATCGTCGCGGCGGCGCCTGCGCTCGGTTACACCTTCAGTCGAGAAGGCCTCGCCCAGGTGCGGCTCCCGGTGCAGCTGTGGCGCGCCGAGAATGACCAGGTGCTGCCCCATCCTTACCACGCCGAGGCTGTGCGGGCGGCGCTCCCGACGGAGCCGGAGACCCACGTGGTCGCCGCCGCGGGGCACTTCGATTTCCTACGACCCTGCTCCGCGGCGATCACGCAGCATGCGCCGGAGATTTGCAAGAGCGCACCCGGCTTCGACCGAGCGGCTTTCCACGCCGATTTCAACCGTGCGGTCGTGGCCTTCTTCGAGCGAACCCTGACGCCCGCTAGCGCCGCCGCCGCTCCAGGCGGGGCTGCGCGGCTTCGGCGTCGATGAAGGCCGGCGCGCCGAAGAGATCGTTCTGCAGCGCTTTGGGCTCGGCCTCGGTGCGGCGGCTGAGCAGGAAGAGCGCCGACTCAGCGCGCCAGTTCTCAATGCCTTTGCGCGGATCGATGGGCCGGGCCGGCCGGCCGGCGGACAGGGCCGCGCAGGCGTCGATACGCAGGTCGAGGTTGCGGCACAGGTCGGTGAAATCGGCCAGGGTGCAAAGGTGGATGTTGGGCGTCGACCACCAGGGCTCCGGCAGGGCCTTGGTTTCCGGCATACGGCCCTTGGCCAGCAGCGCCCAGCGCACCCGCCAGTGCCCGAAGTTCGGCAGGCTGACCACCGCCCGGCCGGCGATGCGCAGCAGCTCGGCCAGGGTGCGGCGCGGATCGCGCATCGACTGCAGCGTGTCGGACAGCACCGCATAGTCGAAGGCGTTCGAGGGGAAGTCCTTCAGGTCGTTGTCGGCGTCGCCCTGCACCACGGCCAGGCCTCGCGCCAGGCAGGCCGAGACACCGGCCGGGCTGAGCTCCAGCCCCTGGCCGTCGACCGCCTTCTCGCGGATCAGGATCTCCAGGAGTTCGCCGTCGCCGCAGCCCACGTCCAGCACCCGGGCGGCGGGGCGGACAAGGCGGACGATCTCGCGGAAGTCCTCGCGCACTAGGCGATCCCGCGCCGCTGGGCGGCCGAGGCGAGGAAGCCGCGCAAGGTGGCGTCCAGCTGCGGCTCGTCCAGGAAGAAGGCGTCGTGGCCCTTGTCCGTTTCAATCTCGGCGAAGCTGGCGCGGCAGCCGGCGGCGTTCAGGGCGCGCACGATCGCCCGGCTCTCGGTGGTCGAATAGAGCCAGTCCGAGGAGAACGACAGCACGCAGAAGCGCACGTGGCGCGCCGGGATGAACGCCTGGGCCAGCAGTCCGCCATGGCCGGCGGCGAGGTCGAAATAGTCCAGGGCCCGGGTGATGTAGAGATAGGAGTTGGCGTCGAAGCGGTCGACGAAGCTGGCCCCCTGGTGGCGCAGATAGCTTTCCACCTGGAAGTCGGCGTCGAAGCCCCAGGACAGGCCGTCGCGCTGCAGTTCGCGCCCGAACTTGCGCTGCAGGGCGGTCTCCGAGAGGTAGGTTATGTGAGCGGCCATGCGCGCGACCGCGAGGCCCTTCTCAGGCCGTACGCCCTGGCCCAGATAGTCGCCGTCGCGCCAGTCCGGGTCGGCCATGATCGCCTGGCGGCCCACCTCGTGGAAGGCGATGTTCTGGGCCGAATGGCGCGCGGCCGCAGCGACGCAGACCGCCGAGAATAGCTTCTCCGGAAAGTCCGCCGCCCACTGTAGGACCTGCATGCCGCCCATCGAGCCGCCGATCACGGCGAACAGGCTCTCCACCCCCAGGGCCTCGATCAGCATCGCCTGGGCGCGCACCATGTCGGCGATGGTGATCACCGGGAAGGTAAGGCCGTAGGGCGCGCCGGTGGCCGGGTCGATCGCGGCCGGGCCGGTCGAGCCCATGCAGCCGCCGATCACGTTCGAGGAGATGATGAAGTAGCGCTCCGGGTCCAGCGGCAGGCCAGGGCCGATCACCCGGCTCCACCAGCCCGGCTTGCCCGTCACCGGATGGATCGAGGCGGCGTGCTGGTCGCCGCTCAGCGCATGGCAGACCAGGATGGCGTTGGACTTCTCGGCGTTCAGGCGGCCGTAGGTCTTGTAGGCGATCTCCAGCGGGGCAAGCTGGGCGCCGCTATCCAGGCGCAAGGGCTGGCTCTCGGGGAACCGCCAGGTTCCACCGCCGCTTTCGCCGACCGCCGTGCTGAGCTCCGCCGTCTGGGTCATCGCCAGCCTTGGACCGCCAAGGCCCGTGACTGTCAACCGCTTCGCGCGCGGCGCAATGACGGTTATGAGGGCGCGGGGTTTGGAGAGAGCATGGACCGGCTGATCCTTTTCCGGCACGGCAAGGCGGAGCGGGACTCCGTCTCCGGGCTCGATTTCGACCGCCGGCTGGCGCCGCGCGGCGTCCATGACGCCGCCGCCATGGCCCGCAATCTGGCCGATCTTGGCCTGACGCCGACGCTCGTCCTGGTCTCGCCGGCGGCCCGTGCGCGCGAGACGTGGGAGGCGGCCGCGCCGGCCTTTCCGGGCGCTGATGTGCGCTACGAGCCCGACCTCTACAACGCCGAGGCCGGCGGCGTGCGGCAGGTCGCCGAGCGCGCCGAAGCGACCCCCGGAGCGGTGATGATCATCGGCCACAATCCGGGCCTGCAGGACCTCGCCGTGGACCTCCTCAAGGAGGGCTCGGCGCCGCGCGAGCTGGTCGCCCAGACCGAGCGGCGGTTCCCCACCTCGGCGGCGGCGGTCTTCCTCATCGACGCGCACGGCCGGCCAAGCTTCGACGGCCTGATGGTCCCGGAACGCGGCGGCCAGGGGTGAGCCGCATCTACAAGATCCTCGCCCGCCCGGAGTGGGACGCGGCGCTGGCGGCCGGCCGCTACGACGGCTCGGCCGTCGATCGCGCCGACGGCTTCATCCACTTTTCCACCGCCGCCCAGGCGCAGGAGACCGCGCGCCGTCACTTCGCCGGCCAGACGGACCTGATCGTGCTGGAGCTGGAGGCCGATGAGTTCGGCGATTCGCTGAAGTGGGAGCCTTCCCGCGGCGGCGACCTCTTCCCGCATCTCTACGGCCCGCTGGACCCTGGCCTCGTGCGCCGCGTCAGCGCCGCGCCGTTGGGCGAGGGCGGCGTTCCCGTGCTGGACCTGACCCCATGAGCCTGCACGACCTGGCCACGGCGGCGCTGCGACGACTGGACGCCGAACAGGCCCATGGCCTCGCCGTCAAGGCGCTCAAGGCGGGGCTTGGACCCAGGGGGCGGGCGGACGATCCGATCCTGGCGACGAGCCTGGCCGGCCTGTCGCTCCCCAACTGCGTGGGCCTGGCGGCCGGGTTCGACAAGAACGCCGAGGTGTTCGGCCCCATGCTGCGGGCGGGCTTCGGCTTCGTGGAGTGCGGCACGGTCACGCCCCTGGCCCAGGTGGGCAACCCACGCCCGCGCATGTTCCGGCTGACGGAGGACCTGGGCGTCATCAACCGGCTGGGCTTCAACAACCAGGGGCTGGAGCCCTTCGCCGCGCGGCTTGCGCGGGGGCGGCCGGGGGTCGTCGGGGCCAATGTCGGCGCCAACAAGGACGCCGCCGACCGCATCGCCGACTATGTGACGGGCCTGAAGCGCCTGTGGGGCCTGGCGGACTATTTCACCCTCAACATCTCCTCGCCCAACACGCCGGGTCTGCGCGCCCTGCAGACGAAGGCCGCGCTTGATGAGTTGCTGGGCCGCGTGGGCGAGGCGGCGCAGGCCCTGCCGCCGGCCGGGCGCGCGCCCGTGTTCCTCAAGATCGCGCCCGATCTCGAAGCCGGCGAGGCGGAGGCGATGGTGGAGAGCGCCGTCGCCCACGGCCTTTCCGGCATCATCGTCTCCAACACCACGGTCTCGCGACCCAGCCTCGCCTCGGCGGCGAGGGAGGAGACCGGCGGGCTTTCCGGCGCGCCGCTCTACGAGCTCTCCACCCAGGTGCTGCGCGAGATCGCGACCGCCGCCGCGGGCCGCCTGGCGATCATCGGGGCAGGGGGGGTCGGCTCGGGCGCGGCGGCCTACGCCAAGATCCGCGCTGGCGCGCACGCCGTGCAGCTCTATTCGGCCCTGGCCTTCGAGGGGCCGGGACTGGTCGGCAAGATCAAGGCGGACCTGGCCGCGCGCCTTCGGGCCGACGGCTTCGCCAAGGTCGCCGACGCGGTGGGCGCGACCTGATCACGGCTGAAATTCCCAAGGGCCCACGGTCAGGCTATGGTCACGTTGCCCTGACTTACGGCGTGGATTAACGGAGGAGCATGGCGGACGCCCTCTCGCCGCAGGCCCCTGCAAAGCCGGACCGGCGACGCTTCTTTTGGCCGGGCGGCCTGTCGGCGCGCCTGCTGATCCTGACCGTGCTGTTCGTCTCGCTTGGCGGGGCGCTGGTGCTGCCGCCGTCGCTGGCCGCCTATGAGGAGCAGTGGCTGCTGGACCGTATCCGCGCGGCCGAGCTCGCCTCCCTGACCGCCGACCTCGCGCCGAACCAGGTGGTCAGCCGCCAGGTGCGCGAGCAGATCCTGAGCGGGGCGGGGGTCACCAACATCGCCATCCAGACCGACGGCATGCGCCGGCTGGTGCTGCCGGGCGGCAAGATGCCCAAGGCCCCCTATGTGGTGGACCTGCGCGACCAGGCGCCGGCCTCCTGGATGTCGGCGCCCTTCCAGACCCTGTTGGGCGGCGAGGGGCGCTCGGTGCGGGTGCTCGCCGAGCCGCGGTTCCGCAAGGCCGACTTCGTGGAGATCGTCGCGCCTGACGCCGAGCTGAAGCGGGCCCTGACCAGCTATCTGTGGCGCCTGCTGCTGATCCTGGCCTTCGTCTCCTCCATGGCCGGGGTGCTTGTCTATTTCGCGCTCAACTTCTTCCTGGTCCGGCCCATGCAGCGGATCACGCGGGCCATGGAGCGCTTCCGCGCCGATCCGGAGGACCCCGCCGCCCAGATCCGCACCTCGGGCCGCAGGGACGAGATCGGCCGCGCCGAGGTGGAGCTCGACCAGATGCAGGCCGACGTGCGCGGCGCCTTGCGCGAGCGGGCGCGCCTGGCCGCCCTTGGCGAGGCGGTGGCCAAGATCAACCACGACCTGCGCAACATGCTCACCAGCGCCCAGATCGCCTCCGAGCGGCTGGCGGCGCTGAAGGACCCCAAGGTCAGCCAGGCCCTGCCGCGCCTGACCCGCGCCCTCGACCGGGCGGTGAAGCTGGCCAGCGACGTCCTGGCCTATGGCAAGACCGAGGAGGCCGCGCCGGACGCCCGGCCCACGCCGCTCGCGCCCGCCCTGGAGGCGGCGGCCGAGGAGGCCCGGCTCAGCGCCGACGGCGTGCGGCTGCAGGCCGAGATCGACCGCGGCGAGCAGGTGCTTGCCGATCCCGACCAGCTGCACCGGATCATGGTCAACCTGCTGCGCAACGCCCGCGAGGCCATCGAGCAGCAGCAGGGGCGCTGGGAGCCTGGACGGGTGAGCGTCACCGTCACGCGGGAGGCGAACGCCGTGGTGCTGCGGTTCGCCGACAACGGCCCGGGCTTGTCGATGCGGGCGCGCGAGCGGCTGTTCCAGGCCTTCGCCGGCTCCACGCGCTCGGGCGGGGCGGGCCTGGGGCTCGCCATCGCCCGCGAGCTCGCCCAGGGCCACGGCGGCGACCTGACCCTCGCCGAGACCAGCGACAAGGGCGCGGTGTTCGATCTTCGCCTGCCCGGATCGCCGCCGCCCATGCCGGCCCGGCGCGGGCGCGGCTCGGACACGGCGGAGACCTCCGCGGGCTAGGGCAGCGGCTGAAGGCAGGCCTGCACGGCGGCCTGGGCGAACCGTAGGGAGCCGGCCCCCGAGGGAACGCCGCCGGCCAGCGCATAGACGACCGCAAGCCAGATCAACGCGGCGGCGATCCAGGCCGGGGCCTGACTGGGCTCGGAAGGCGGTGGCTGCGACATGGCCGATCATGCGGCGGTCGCGGAAGCCGGCCTATCGACTTATCGGCCGTCCTTTGTGAGATTTATGCACATGGCCAGACGTCTGCCGTCCCTGAACGCCTTGCGCGCCTTCGAGGCCTTCAGCCGCCACGGGCGGATGACCCTGGCCGCCGAGGAGCTTGGCCTGACCCATGGGGCGGTCAGCCGGCAGGTCCGCGGCCTGGAGCGGCAGATCGGCGCGCGGCTGACCGAGGGGCCGCGCAACCAGCTCATCCTGACGGAGGCCGGCCTTCGGCTGGCCGAGGCCGCGACCCAGGCGCTGGACGTCATCGAGGCGGCCCTGCCCGTGACGGCGCCGGGTGATCCGAGAACCCTGCAGGTCTCCTGCCAGCCCACCTTCGCGATGAAGTGGATGATCCCGCGCCTGCCAGGCTTTGTCGCCGCCCATCCGGACACGCCGGTGCGCATCGTGGAATCCAACGGGCCGCTGGACTTCGCCGCCGACCGCATCGACGTCGCCGTGCGCATGCGGCCCGCCGGCGACCTGGCGTCGGCGGACGCGGAGGTCGCCCCGTTCATGGACCATTTCATCGGCCCGGTGGTCTCGCCTGAACTTGCCAGGGCCGGCGTGGACAATGTGGCGGCGCTGCTGTCGGCGCCGCGTCTCCACACCCGCACCTTCCGCACGGCGTGGACGGAGTGGGCGGCTCAGGCGGGGCTCGCCTTGCCGGACGCCCCGGTCGACCGCGAGTTCGACCATTACTTCTACATGCTGGAGGCTGCCGCGGCGGGGCTGGGCGCGGCCATCGGTCCCTGGTCCTTCGTCCAGCGCGACCTGGCGGCCGGCCGGCTCGTCGCGCCGCTCGGGATGATCGCTGCGCCCGCCCGGATCACCGCCCTGACGCCCAAGGCCGGCGCCCGTCCCGGCGCCCGCCGGTTCGTTCAGTGGCTCATGGAGGAGGGCCGCGCCTCTCCGGTCCCGCCAACCGCTCAGAAATTGGCGGCTCAGTAGCCCAAGGCGGCGCCGTCACGGCGGCGGTCGGCGCCGCCTTCCAGGCCCTGCGGGGTTGCGCGCACGCCGTGCAGGCCTGACCCCTCGCCACGGGTTGCGGTAAGCACGACGCCCTTGGCCGCCAGGCCCGCGGCCACCTCGGGCGGGATCTTGTCGGTCTCGGCCCCGTAGACCGCGCCCTTGGCCACCAGGTTCGGCAGGTCGAAGGCCGCCTGCATGGAAAGGCCCCAGTCCAGCACGCCCACCAGGGCCTTCAGATTATAGGCCAGGATCGCCGGCCCGCCGGGCGAGCCCAGGGCCGCCACGAAGCGCCCCTCGCGATCCAGCACCACCACCGGCGACATGGACGAGCGCGGCCGCTTGCCCCCCGCCACGGCGTTGGCGGCCCGGGCGCCGTCGGCGTCGAGCGGAGAGAAGGAGAAGTCGGTGAGCTGATTGTTCAGGAAGAACCCGGCCACCATGCGGCCCGTGCCGAAGGTGCTCTCCACGGTGGTCGTCATGGAGGCGACGTTCCCGGCCGCGTCGACCACGACGAAGTGGCTGGTCCCGGCGGGCTCGCGCGTGGCGTCGGGGGTCCGCGCCGGGGCGCCCTGGGGAACGCCAGGGGCCGGCCCTGGTCCGCCGGAGACCGGGCCGATCAGCGCGGCGCGGGCGTCGAGATAGGCGGGCTCCAGCAGGCCCTCGACCGGCACGGTCACGAAGGCCGGATCGCCCAGATAGCGGTCGCGGTCGGCGTACATCAGCCGGCTCGCCTCGGCGAACAGCCGCCAGGCTTCCGGGTCGTTCGGCCCGCGGCGGGCGATGTCGGTCCGCTCCAGGAGGCCCAGGCCCTCCAGCACGGCCGGGCCGCCGGAGGGCGCGGGCGGGACGCAGACCACATAGATCCGATAGGGGCGGCAGAGCGCCGGCGCCGCCTTGGCGCGGTAGGCGGAAAGGTCGGCCAGGGTCATGGCGCTGGCGCGCGGGTCCTGGTTCACCCGGGCGACGATGGCCTGGGCGATCGGCCCTTCCAGCAGACCCTTCGGTCCTTCGGCGGCGATGCGGCGCAGGGTGGCGGCGTAGGCGGCGTTGACGACGACGTCGCCGGCCTTGATCCGCGTCCCGTCGGCCTTGGTGAAATAGGCGACGGCGTCGGGCATGGCGGCCTGGGGCGCGGGGGAATTGGCGGCGCCGCCCATGCGCGGCGGCGTGACGAAGCCCTGATCGGCCAGCCGCTCGGCCTCGCCGAACAGGTCCTTCCAGGCAAGCTTGCCGTGCTGCGCCTGGGCCAGGGACAGCATGGCGACCGCGCCGGGAACGCCGGTGGCGCGACCGCTGACCAGGGCCTCGACGAAGGGCAGGGGCTTGCCGGCCGCGTCCAGGAACCAGCCCGGGCCGGCGGCGGCCGGCGCAGTCTCGCGGCCGTCATAGGCGGTCACGCTGTGCGTGCGGGCGTCGTAATAGGTCAGGAACGCGCCGCCGCCGAGGCCCGAGCTCTGTGGCTCCACAAGACCCAGCACCGCCTGCACCGCCACGGCCGCGTCGACGGCCGAGCCGCCCTGGCGCAGCACCTTCAGGCCCGCCTCCGCCGCCATCGGATTGGCCGCGGCCACCATCGCGCGGGGACCCTGGGCGACGGGCGTCGCAGGGGGCGTGGCGCAGGCCGCGACGCCGAGGGCGAGGCAGAGGGCCGCAAGGCGCGGGAATCGAAGCATGCGGCCGGGGCTCTCCAGGAAGACGGGCGCCCACCATAGCCGCGCCCGCGTGGACAACCAGCCTCCCGCCCCGCAAGTTGCGCCCATGACCCAACCGCCCGCCGCCCGCCGCGGCCCCCGCAACCTGATCACCGACGTGCCAGGCCTGAAGGTGGGGCAGGCGCACGATGCTGCGGCGCGCACGGGGGTGACCGTGATCCTGCCGGACGCGCGGGCGGTCTGCGCCGTCGACGTGCGCGGCGGCGGGCCGGGCACGCGGGAGACCGACGCCCTGGCGCCCGAGAACCTGGTGGACGCGGTGGACGCCGTGGTCCTCTCCGGCGGCTCGGTCTATGGCCTGGCCGCCGCAGACGGCGCCGCGGCCTGGCTGGGGGCGCAAGGACGCGGCTACGTGGTCACCACCGCGCCGGGCGTGCCGCCCTCGCCGGTGATCCCGGCGGCGATCCTCTTCGACCTCGCCAACGGGGGCGACAAGGCCTGGGGCCTGGAGCCGCCCTACCGCGCCCTCGGGATCGCGGCGATCGAGGCGGCGGGCGAGGCGTTCGAGCTTGGAACCCGGGGCGCAGGCTTCGGCGCCATGGCCGGCGGCCTGAAGGGCGGCGTCGGCTCGGCCTCGGTGGTCACGGCGGACGGCCTGACCGTGGGAGCGATCGTGGCGGTGAACAGCTGGGGCTCGGCCGTGGCCGGCGACGGGCGCAGCTTCTGGGCCGCGCCCTACGAGATGGACGGCGAGTTCGGCGCCCTGGGCTCGGCGGGCCTCGCCGCCGCGCCCGACGACTGGGGCCTGGCCAAGGCGCAGGCCCAGGCCCGCGCCAACACCACCATCGCCTGCGTGGCGGTCGATGCGGCCCTCACCCCCGCCCAGGCCCGGCGCGTGGCGGTGATGGCCCAGGACGGCCTGGCCCGCGCCCTGCGCCCGGCGCACGCCCCCTTCGACGGCGACGTGGTGTTCGCTATCTCCACCGCCGCACGGCCCTTGCCGGAGCCGTCGGCCTTCGCCGTGGCCCGCATCGGAGCCCTCGCCGCCGACTGCCTGGCCCGCGCCATCGCCCGCGGCGTCTATGAGGCGCAGCCCTGGCCGGACGCGCCGGTGCGGTGCTGGCGCGACCTTCCGTGATCGGCGATCAAACTCGGCGTTTTGGCGGGTTGCGCTTTGCCGTTCTGGCGACTAGGTTCCGCGCCCTCGCCCCAAGGCGATGCGCCCGTAGCTCAGCTGGATAGAGCATCAGACTACGAATCTGAGGGTCGGACGTTCGAATCGTTCCGGGCGCGCCAAATTCTCTTAAAAATCAGTGAGATAGATTCACACCCCGGGGTCTCCCCAACCTAGAAGTGGCATTAGGTTGGGGTTTAGGTTGGGGTTTGGGCGGAAACAACAGGAGAACACCGCCGCTTTCACTCAGTGACTCGCATAAATGCGATTCTTTTCGACGCCAGATCGCGAGCCCTGATCGACCCAGATGTGCTCCCCCTGTGATATCGGCCGCCTGTCGAGGTGGATGGCCAGGGCCTTTGGCGGGCCAAACGGGCCTGACCGCGGCGTCACCTTCCGCGATTTCGGGATCCGCGATCACTGCCTACGCGCATGGAGGTGGACGGGTAGTTCTTAAAAAAACAGAGTATTGCTGGCTGCCGTGTGCGCAGATTGCGCACGGATGTTCTCCGTCTCTTTACCTTCCCTTCATGCGCGAACCTACGATCTGAGGTGCAGAACGATGCCAGAAGACCTCGGTTCGTCATCGCCGTGGGCTCATTCCTAAGAGATGGTCGAAGCGGACACCCAGCGTTTCCTCCACGTATCATAGTGTGATGTTCTGAGGCGCGGCGGGCATGTGGCGCTTCATCGTTTCGATGAAGGCTTTGGTGGCCGGCTGCGGCGCCCATCTTGTCCGGGTGGCGCAACTCATGCTGGTGGGAGATAGCAGCTCAACGCCCTCGAGGAGGGCGAATTTGGGACCTAGCCGTTTGTCGGCCTCGGCGTTCCTGGCCACGATACCGATCGCATCCGTGGTGGCGACGATATGGCGGACGGTCGGAAAGAAGTCGACGACGTGCAGATGGTGGCGCCAGTCCACCGCCCGGGCCTTGTACAGCTCTCTGATAATCGCGCCATAGGGCCGGGATTCCGACGGCGAGACGAAGTCGAAGCTGGACAGGTCTGACACGGAAATCGCGCCGAGCGCCAGCAGTGGGTGTCCTGCCCGGACGAACAGCACGGGGTCGAATGCAGCGATCCGCTCGCGGCTGAGATCAGGCCATTCTCGAAATGCTGCCTCGAAACCTAACGCTACGTCCACCGTCCCGGTGCGAAGCAATTGCACCATAGTTTCGAACTTTGCGCTCGTGACTTCCAGGCGAATGCTGGGATGTTGCCGAAGGAGTTCGGCGAGGGGCCGGACCAGCAACCACTCCAACGACCCCGGACAGGCACCGACCCGCAGCACGCCCGCGAACGGGTCCTTGCTTGGAGGGCCACTCATCAGTTCGCGTGCATCTTCCAGTATTCGCGCCGCCCGTTCCACGAACTCTCGGCCCTCGACGGTCATCGCCGCGCCATGTGACGAGCGATTGAACAGGACATAGCCCAGGCGCTGTTCGAGATCGGCGACGCTCTTGGTGATCGCGGGCTGGGTCACCCCGATCAGCTGGGACGCCTTAGTGAAGGAGCCGGCCCGGGCGACGGCGACGGCGTGAACGAGGCGTGAGTCAAACATCCATAATTACTATCAGTTATATTACGCTAGCATAATTCATTTGAAAGATGGTCTGGGGCCCGCCACGGTCCGGGGAGATGGGCGCGCCAGCCCTCCTTCCGAGTGAGATCAGATGCTGAATACCACAGGCGGAACGGAGCTCTGGCAAGTGTGCCTTGGCACCGGAACGCGCACTGCCGATCTCCCGTCATGATTATAGGCGAAACACAGCGAGCTATCCGCGATGGCGTTCGGCGCTTTGCTCAGGAACGATTGCGCCCCAACAGTGCATCTTTTGAAGCGGCGGAATCTTACCCAGAAACCATCTTCCGAGAACTCGCCGGCATGGGCCTTATGGGCATGACGGCGCCGGAGGTCTTTGGCGGCGCGGCCATGGACTACGTGTCCTACGCGCTCGCGCTGATCGAACTGGCTGCGGCCGATGGGGCGATTTCGACTATCGTCTCAGTTCAGAACGGCTTGGTTGTTTCGGCCCTGCTGAACCAGGGGACGGATAGCCAGAGGCAGCGCTTCCTTCCTGACTTGATCGGTGGCGTAACGATCGGGGCCTTCGCGCTGACCGAGGCTGACGCCGGCTCCGATGCGGCAGCGATAACGACACGCGCCGACGCCGTCGACGGCGGCTGGAAACTGAACGGCGCCAAGCAGTTCATTACCTCAGGCAAGATCGCCGGATTGGCGGTTGTCTTCGCGGTCACAGACCCCGGCGCGGGCAAGCGAGGTATTTCGGCGTTCCTTGTTCCCACCGATCGCTCGGGATATGGCGTCGATAAGGTCGAGCACAAGCTTGGTCAGGGCGCGTCGGATACCTGTTCCTTGCGTTTCGACGACCTGTATGTGGAACAGGACCTGATTCTGGGAGCGGGTGGCGACGGCTATCGCATTGCGCTCTCGAATCTCGAGACTGGCCGGATCGGCATTGCGGCGCAGAGCGTCGGCATGGCGCGGGCCGCCCTTGAGATAGCCGTTCGCTATGCGGGCGATCGTGAGAGTTTCGGCAAGCCGATCATCGAGCACCAGGCAGTGGGCTTTAGGTTGGCCGACCTCGCGACACGGCTGGCGGCGGCGCACGAGATGGTGCTGTCTGCCGCCGCCCTCAAGGATGCGGACGCGCCGTGCCTGACCGAGGCATCGATGGCCAAGCTCTTCGCCTCAGAAACGGCGGAAGCGGTCGTGTCCGGAGCAATCCAGACCCTGGGTGGCTATGGCTACCTTGAAGAGTTCGGTCTTGCGAAAATCTATCGCGATGTTCGCGTGTGCCAGATCTACGAGGGCACCTCCGACATCCAGCGCATGGTGATTTCGCGCGCCTTGAAGAACCTCCATGCTCACTGATCCGATTGTCATCGCTGGCTTCGCGCGAACCCCGATCGGCAGTTTCCAGGGCGCGCTCGCGAGCCTGAAGTCCACCCAGCTTGGCGCCGCTGCGGTGAAGGCGGCCGTCGAGCGATCAGGCGTCGATCCCTTGTTGATTGACCGGATCTATATGGGCTGCGTCCTTGCGGCAGGGCTCGGCCAAGCCCCCGCGCGGCAGGCGGCCCTCGGCGCGGGTCTGCCTCTGTCCGTACAGGCCACCACCGTCAACAAGATGTGCGGCTCGGGCATGCAGGCCGCGATCATGGCTCACGACGCGCTGGTCGCGGGTGGCGCCGAATTGATTGTCGCCGGTGGTATGGAGAGCATGAGCAATGCGCCGTATGCCCTGCCTAAACACCGTGACGGCGCGCGTATCGGCCACGATCGGGTGGTCGACACCATGATGTTGGATGGGCTTGAGGACGCCTACGCCCCCGGAAAGTCGATGGGGGCTTTCGCGGAGGACGCAGTAGCCGCCTACCAATTCACCCGGGAACAACAGGACGACTTTGCTATCCGCTCGCTGACACGTGCGAATTCAGCCATCGCATCAGGCGCGTTCGCCAAGGAAATCGTCCCGATCGCCGTATCGGGACGTGGCGGCGAGACGCTCGTCAATACGGACGAGCAGCCGGTAGAGGCCAAGCCGGAAAAGATAGCCTCGCTCAAGCCAGCGTTTCTCAAAGACGGGACGATCACGGCCGCCAACGCTTCTTCCATTTCTGACGGCGCCGCCGCGTTGGTCATGACCCGGCGGAGCGTGGCCGAGAAACTGGGCTTGCCGATGATTGCCAGCGTGGCCGCCTGCACGGCTCATGCCCAGGAACCGGGGCTGTTTACCACGGCTCCGGTGCCGGCTGTAAAGAAGGCGTTGGTGATCGCAGGTTGGTCGGTGGATGACGTCGATCTGTTCGAGGTCAACGAAGCCTTCGCGGTGGTGGCGATGATCGCCGCGAGGGATCTCGGTATCCCCGACCACAAGATCAACATCAACGGTGGCGCGACGGCGCTCGGGCACCCGATCGGTGCGAGTGGCGCGCGCATTCTCGCCACCCTGCTTGCGGCCCTGCAACACCGCGGCCTCGAACGAGGGGTCGCGACCCTGTGTATCGGTGGTGGCGAAGCCACCGCCATGGCGATCCAGCTCATGTGAAAAAAGACAAAATGGACATCAACGGGCTAGCCGCAATCGTAACCGGCGGCGCCTCCGGACTTGGCGGGGCCGCCGCCGAGCGGCTGGCGCACGCCGGGGCGATCGTGACAATCTTTGATTTGAACGCGGAACTTGGTGCAGCGAAGGCTGGCGCGATCGGCGGTCATTTTGTGGCGGTGGACGTTACCAATGAAGTGGCTGTCGCGGCTGCGATCGCCGAAGCCGAAAGGTTCGCCGGAAAAGCTCGCATCCTCGTAAATTGCGCCGGTATCGGCCCGCCGGCGAAGGTCATCGGGCGCGATGGCAAACCGCTTCCCCTCGCCGATTTCTCAAAGATCGTGACGATCAATCTGATTGGCGCCTTCAATGTCATGTCCAAATTCGCTGCGCGCATCCACGACGCTGATCCAGTGGGGGAAGAGCGGGCTGTCGTGATCAACACCGCCAGCATCGCTGCCTTCGACGGCCAGATCGGCCAAGCCGCCTATGCGGCGTCAAAGGGGGGGATTGTCGGCATGACCCTTCCCGTCGCCCGAGAACTCGCGCGCTACGGAATCCGGGTGATGACGATCGCGCCAGGGCTGTTCTTCACCCCGCTGCTCGCCAGCCTGCCGCAGGAAGCTCAGGATTCGCTCGGCCGCCAGGCGCCATTTCCAAGTAGGTTGGGCAGGCCGGCAGAGTTCGCGCTGCTCGTCGAATCCATTGTCACCAATGCCATGCTGAACGGCGAAACGATCCGGTTAGATGGCGCTCTGCGCATGGCGTCCAAGTAATGCCAAGCCGCGATCTTGGAGGAGCGACCCAATGACCGAAGCCTACATTGTTGACGCTGTCAGAACCGCCGGCGGGCGTCGAAACGGCAAGCTCGCGGGCTGGCATCCCGCCGACCTGGGTGGCGAGGTTCTGAATGCTCTCGTCGATCGGACCAGGATCGATCCAGCGGCGATCGACGATGTCATCATGGGGTGCGTGACCCAGGCCGGCGAACAGGCCTTTGCTTTCGCGCGCAACGCTGTCCTGGCGTCGAGGCTTCCAGACAGCGTCCCGGCCGTCACCGTCGACCGCCAGTGCGGGAGCTCTCAGCAAGCTGTTCAGTTCGCAGCTCAGGCGGTGATGTCCGGGATGCAGGACATGGTGGTGGCCGCGGGCGCGGAGAGCATGTCGCGTGTGCCTATGTTCAGCAACATCACTCTTCACCAAGAGAAGGGCATTGGAACTGGACCAATGAGCGAAAGGATCAAAGTTCGATATGGCGTTCAGTCGTTCAGCCAATTCGAAGGCGCCGAGATGATCGCGCGCAAATACGGCTTTGACCGTGAAACGCTCGACCGATTCGCACTGCTCAGTCACCAACGAGCAGCGGCGGCGATCCGGGCGGAGGTCTTTGATGCTGAAATAATTCCGATCAAGATCGAAAGCCCTGAGGGGGTTGAGCAACATGTTCAAGATGAAGGTGTGCGCTTCGACACCTCTCTGGAATCGATCGGATCGGTGAAGCTTCTAAGGTCGGATGGCGTAATTTCCGCCGCCAACGCTAGTCAGATCTGCGACGGCGCGTCTGGCGCGCTGGTCGTAAGCGAACGGGCGCTGAAGGCCCACGGGCTAACACCGATCGCGCGCATCCACGGACTGACGGTCACGGCAGGCGACCCAGTAATCATGTTGGAGGAACCGATCCGGGCTACCCGCAAGGCTCTTGAGCGGGCAGGAATGAAGATCGAGGACATCGACCTCTACGAGGTCAACGAGGCCTTCGCGCCGATCCCGCTGGCCTGGCTTCGTCAACTGGATGCCGATCCGGAGAAGCTCAACGTCAATGGCGGCGGCATATCGCTTGGCCATCCGCTAGGCGCCACAGGAACGAAGCTGATGGCCACTCTGATCCACGCGCTTCGAGCGCGGGGTAAGCGATTTGGGTTGCAGGCCATATGTGAAGGTGGAGGCACGGCCAACGTCACCATCGTGGAGGCCCTTTGACGTGAACCCATCCGCGCGTCGTGAATCGGTTCGTGAATGGGGCGCAGCTTTCCCCGTTGGACGCCAGTAGATGGCGTCAGTTGGACCGGGTCCCCTGGCCGGGCTGCGCGTGGTCGAATTCGCCAGTATTGGCCCTGGGCCGCATTGCGCCATGCTGTTTGCCGACCTTGGCGCCGAGGTGCTGCGGATCGACCGGGAGGGCGGCAACGGCTGGCCCAATCCCGTCGTCGATCGGGGGCGAGCCGCGATTTCTGTGGATATCCGGAGGGAAGAGGGCCGCAATCTTTGCCTTGAGGCCACCGATCAGGCGGACGTCCTCATCGAGGGGTTGCGTCCTGGCGTGATGGAGCGCCTTGGGCTGGGTCCTGAGGTGATTTTGGCTCGGAATCCTCGCCTGATCTACGGGCGGATGACGGGATGGGGACAGGATGGGCCGCTCGCTCGGACGGCCGGCCACGACATAAACTATATCGCCTTGGCCGGGGCGCTCGCAGCTATCGGCAAATCGGGCGAGCCATCGACGCCGCCCCTGAATCTGGTCGGAGATTTCGGTGGCGGATCAATGTTTCTTGCCTTCGGCATCATGGCCGCGCTCTGGGAAAGAAAACGTTCCGGTCAAGGACAGGTCGTCGATGCGGCCATCGTTGATGGCGTCAGTTCTCTGATGACCATGTTTTCGGGGCTTGTTCCGTCGGGAGCGATTTCGGTTGATCGCGATCTCAACCCACTTGGCGGCGCGGCACCCTACTATCGCTGCTATCTCAGCGCTGACGGCAAAGAGTTGTCTGTGGGGGCGCTGGAACCACAATTTTACCGGGAACTGCTCGAGCGAGTCGGCGCGCCGGAGGCCTTCAAGGGCTTTCAGAACGATCCCGCGAACTGGGAAGAGCGGGCTGATGAACTCGCGAGAATTTTCAGGACGCGGACCTTGGCGGAATGGCAGGTGCTGCTTGAGGGAACCGATGTCTGCTTTGCGCCGGTCATGTCCCTGGCAGAGGCTCCTCAGCACCCGCACCTGTTGGCCAGGGAGACCTATGTTGAGCACAACGGCTTGCTGCAATCCGCGCCCGCCCCGCGGTTCTCTCGAACCCCTGGTGCCATCCAACCATCGCGGGATGGTGCAATGCTGCTTTCGTCATGGCGCAGGATATGACACTCCGCGAAATGCTCGCGCGAGCCACGACCACGCTATCGGCGCCCCGCCCCGCCGCCAGCCGCATGATTTTCCGGTGCGCCGCGATCGTACGGTCAGGGTTGGGCGATGCGGCCAACAATAGCAGCCGATAGCGGTGAGCTTGGTCGTAATGGGCCGCTTGAAGCGCGGCTGATCGCAGCGAGCCGGCTCCCGCCGTAAGCGCCAGATGAAAGGTCAGGAGCGCTACTTCATACGCGTCACACGCCCTGGGCTCGCCCGTCGCGCCGGCGGCGTAGCCAGAAAAACGTGTACGATGTTGGCCTCCCACATCTCTTCGCCTTGCAGGATGGCCGCCCATAGCGCTGTCATCCTCGACGGCCGGGCGGATGAGGGCCAGATCGCCTCTGCTGAACGGCGCAATCTGGAAGCCTTTGTCGGTCCTCCGAGATCACAGACCCTGGCCAACCAAATTGCGAAGGCGCCTAACGCAAGGGGCTAGGCCAATGCCGTGATGCGCTTTCAGCGCCGCCATCGCAAGTTTCCGGCACGGCCCTGCGCCGGCTCGCAGGGCGCTGAGCTTGCCAGGTTCGTTGAGCGGGGGTCTCCTCACGCACGGAAGGAGTGACCGGATGTCAAAGGCCGACACCATCGACGCGCTGATGGAAAGCGCAATTCATTGCTTCTCACGCTGCGGCTACGAAGGCGCCTCGCTGCGCGACATCGCCGCCGATGCCGGCGTGCCACTGAGCACCATCCACATGTACTTCGGCTCCAAGTCCGAGCTCTATTCGGCCATCGAGCGCAAGTCGTGGAACGAAATCGACGAGGAGCGCAGCCGGCTGCTCTCCAAGGCGCTGGAGGCGGCAGCTGGTCGGCCTCCTGAGTTGGCCGACCTGTTCCACGCGCTGGCGTTGCCGGTGGTGCGCCGCGCGTGGGGGGAATCCGAACACGACCGCGAGCGAGTCTTCATCATCCGGGGCCGGATGTCGGGCCGGATTCTGGCCAACCGGTCGAACATCGTTGAGACGGCGGACCGCTCGCTGGTCCGCTGGATCGACGCGATGGGTCACGCCTGTCCCACATTGATGCGGTCGGACATCGTATGGGCGTTGTCGTTTGTGGTGGGCGCAATCTATTCGTGGCAGCTGATCGACCATCGTTACGATGGTCTGATGGGGCAGGACGTGGAACGCACCGTGGAGGGCATCACGGGCGACATCGTGGCCTTCGGCTGCGCGGGTGTACGGGCCCTAATCGAAAAGCGCGCCGTCAACGTCGCCTGACTATTCGCTGGACGGGCGTCCATAGGCTCAGCTGGCCCGCCCCCGGCGCCCGAGCCTAGCTTCCCTCGCAACAGGGCCGGGCAAGATCCGGCGAGGTGAGGTAACATGGGCAAGTGGCAATACACCAAAGGCCTGCATGAGGTTGGTCGGGGTGTTTACGCCTACCTGCTGCCCGATGGGAGCTGGGGCTGGAGCAACGCGGGCCTGATCACTGACGGCGGCGAGAGCCTTCTGGTCGACACCCTGTTCGACCTCAAGCTGACCCAGGAGATGCTCGACACCATGCGCGACGCCGTGGCGTCGGCGCGTGAAATTGAGACGGTGGTCAACACCCACGCCAATGGGGACCACACCTTCGGCAACCAGCTCATGAAGGGCTCACGTATCGTTACCACCAAGTCGGTCGGTGACGCCTTCGGACATGAGGACGCTCAATACTACCTGAAGATGATGGACGAGGTTGACCGCTTCGACAGCGCGGGCGGCCGCTTCATGCGCGAGGTGTTCGCGCCGTTCGAGTTCCGCGGCATCGACCTACCGCCCGCCACCGACACGTTCGAAGGACGCCTGGACCTCAAGGTGGGCGACAAGACAGTGCACCTGATCGAGGTGGGCCCGGCGCACACCGCAAGCGACATCCTCGCCTATGTGCCGCAGGACAAGGCCGTCTTCACGGGCGACATCCTCTTCGTGGGAGGCCACCCGGCGATCTGGGCCGGGCCGGTGGCGAACTGGCGCAAGGCCTGCGACCTGATCTGTTCCTGGGACGTGGACACCGTCGTGCCTGGCCACGGGCCGATCAGCACCAAAGCCGAGGTGCGCGAATTCAAGGGCTACCTCGAGTGGCTCGAGGCCGAGGGCCGCAAGCGATACGACGCCGGCATGACGTTCGAAGATGCCGCGCACGACATCGACCTGGGCCCGTACGAGCACTGGGGCGAAAGCGAGCGGATGGTGCCCAATCTGATGACGCTGTGGGGCGAGTTCAGCGGCAAGCCCCCCGAGGTGGAGTTCGGCGAGGTCTGGGCCGGCATGGCCCGCTACCACGCCATGCGCAAGAGCCGCTGCGGCTGCAGCGATCCGAACCACAAACATTGAAGGCGCGAAGCGCCTGCGGGCGGTGCGCGGCCGACACATAATCCGGGGGGAGCCATGAAGCTTGTCACGTTCGAGACCGGCGGCGAGCGCCACATCGGGGCGGTCCTGCCCGGCGAGGCGACCATCAGCGACTTCACGGCCGCTAGCGGCGCCGTGCATTTCCGCGAGATGCTGGCGCTGATCGACGGCGGCGATCGGGCGCTGGACGAGGCCCGCGTCCTGACCGAGGCCCCGAAGGCGTTGGTCGATCTGGCCGCGGTGCGCCTGCTCGCGCCCGTGCCCACGCCACGGCAGATGTTCGACTGTCTCTGCTACGAGAAGCACCTGTTGCAGGGGGCCAGGAACAGCTCGCTGGTGACCGGCGGGGCCCCGCCCATCCAGATCGACGAGGGCAAACTGCCTGAGGTCTATCGGGAGCTGCCCGTCTACTACAAGTGCAACCGCTTTAGCGTCGTCGGCACGGGCGAGACCATCGTATGCCCGCGCTATTCCACCAAGCTGGACTACGAAATGGAGTTCGGCGTCTTCCTGGGCAAGCAGGTGAAGAACGCCACTGTTGAAGCCTGCGCCGACGCCATCTTCGGCTACTGCATATTCAACGACGTCAGCGCCCGCGACCAGCAGATGGCCGAGATGCGCGGCATGCTGGGCCCGTCGAAGGGCAAAGACTTCGATACGGGCAACGTCATGGGCCCGTGGCTGGTCACCAAGGACGAGGTGGCGGACGCTCAGGCCTTGACCCTGACGGTCTACCTCAACGGCGTGCAGGTCTCCTCGGGATCCAGCGCCGACATGATGCACACCTTCCCGCAGATCATCGCCTACTCCTGTCGGGACGAGACGCGCCATCCCGGTGAGTTCTTTGGCTCTGGCACCGTGGGCGGCGGTTGCGGCCTAGAGACCGGTCGGTTGCTGGAAGACGGCGATGTCGTGGAAATGGAAGTAACGGGCCTAGGTCGCTTGGGTAACCGAGTCATGTTCCAGGCCTAGAAAGGTCGGATGTTCAAATGGACACTTGTCCATAAAAGCGCCTTTCATCGACGGATGCGTGGCCTCATCCTGAGTAAAGTTCGAGAGCAACAATAAATTGCGCCAAAACAACCGATAAAGTTTCGGGGGAAACGAAATGAAGAATAATCTTTTGCTTGCGGGCGTGAGCTTTATGGCGTTGGGCTTTCCTGCGCTCGCCCTGGGGGCGGCCGCCCCACCGGCGTCGGACGTGGCCCTCGATGAGGTTATCGTCACCGCCCAGAAGCGGGCCGAAAACCTGCAGGACGTTCCGATCTCGATCGCCGCCGTGTCGTCGGAAACCATGGCCAAGGCCGGTGTCCAGACTCTGGATTCCGTGCAACGCCTGACGCCGGGCCTCAACATGTCGACCGTTGGCTCAGGCATGGTCAGCTACACCTACATCCGCGGGGCCGGCACCAACGTCATCGACTCCGGCGCAGACCCCAGCGTCGCGTTCTACGTGGATGAGGTCTATCTGGCCGGCACGGCGGGCCTGCAGTTCGATCTCTTGGACGTCGAACGCATCGAGGTGTTGAAAGGGCCGCAGGGAACGTTGTTCGGCCGCAACGCTGCGGCAGGCGCCATCAGCATCATCAGCAAACGTCCTGAAGGCGCCTTCAACGCCTATGTCCAGGCCGACGCTGGCGACTACGGCTTCTACGCGGTGCGCGGCGGGGTCACCGGTCCGCTCACGGCCGACGGCGCCTGGCGCTACCGGCTGGCGGCCGCTCACCGCGAAAACGGCGCCTTCACCGTCAATCCGGCGGGCCGCGATCCTGGCTCCATTGACAACTACACCCTCAAGGGTTCGTTGGAGTACCAGGGCGACAAACTTCTGTTCCGTCTGTCCGGTGACTACTTCACGTCCGACAACGGGATGACCAACCACTTCCTGGCGACGACCAACGTGGCCGGTGTCCTAAACCCGGCCATCGTGCCCACTCTGCCGACCGACCAAAGCTTCTTCCGGCGCTATTACAACATTGACGGCTTCGAGAAGCAGGACACCTTCGCGCTCACCGCGCGGCTTGAGTACCAACTCCCGTTCGCGACCTTCACCTCGATCACCGGCTACCGCGACAACCAGTTCAAACGCCTGCAGGACCAGGACGGCTCGATCGCTGACGGCTATGCGTTTGGCACCGATGTGCAGGACATCTCCATCAGCCAGGAGCTGCGCCTGTCGAACAGCAGCGACCGGTTCCACTGGATCACCGGTCTTTATTTCTACCACGGCATGACCGACCGGCGGGATACGATCGCGACCGGTCGCGACTTCGTTGCGCCGGCCCTACGCAACTCGCTGGGCACCTACGGCCAGAACCTGGACGTGCAGAGCTACGCCGTATTCGGCCAGGTCACCTACGACCTCACGGACAAGCTCAGCGCGACGCTGGGGGGTCGCTACACCAAGGACAAGAAGGTCTCCGATCAGGCCACCGATCCGTTTGGACCGGTGGGCGCCTACTTCGTCAGGCTCTCGCCGGAATGGGACAGCTTCGACCCATCGGCGACCCTCGACTTCAAAGCGGCCGAGGGGGTCATGCTCTACGGGTCCGTGCGGCGCGGCTTCAAGAGCGGCGGCTTCCAATCGCTGCCAGGCTCCCTGGCCCTGGCCTCCACCGTCTACGATCCCGAGCGTGTCTGGGCCTACGAGCTGGGCGCCAAGACCCAATGGTTCGATCGGCGTCTCACTGCCAACATTGCCGGATTCTGGGCCGACATCGGAAACCAACAGATCCTGCGCATCGCCTCGGCTGGCGTCACCATTATCGACAATGCGGGCAAGACCCGGTCCAAGGGCGTCGACATCTCGCTCAGCGCCCGACCGACCTCGCGGCTGCGCCTCGACGTCAGCGCCACGCTGCAGCGGGCCCGATTCCGTGAATATGTGAGCAACGGCATCAGCTTCGCTGGCAACCACCAGCTCCGTTCGCCAGATGTCCAGGTCTCGGTCGCCGGTGAATACGCTGTTCCGCTCAGCGTGGGCGACCTGACGTTCCGTGGTGACTACGCCTATCAATCGAAGGTCTACTTCGACGCGGCCAACACCAGCACACCCAACGGTTTCCAGCCCGGCTACGGCGTCGTGAACGGGCGGATCACCTTCGCCCCGGCCGGGGCCAATTGGGATGTCGGCGTCTGGGGCAAGAACCTGGCGGACAAGCGCTACTTCCGAAATGTTGTGATCAACGGACCCACGGGCATCGGGACGCCGGGAGACCCGCGCACTTGGGGGGTGACTCTCAATTGGCGCTACCACTAGCGAGGCGTGGCGATGGCGGCGTCGGTCGGGGTGGTGGACGTGGGTGATGCCCCTTCGGCGCGGTCGGAGTTCGCGGCCCGGTGGCCCATACTGCTCGGCGCCACGTTGGGCATCGGGGTGGGCGTCATCGCCCTGCCGACCTCCGCCATCGGCGTGTTCATGCGCGCGCTGCAGACCGAGTTCGGCTGGACCAGGACGGAGATTTCGCTGGGGCCGACGATCCTGATCGGCGGTCTGGCCTTGGCCTCTCCGCTGCTGGGCTGGCTGGCGGACCGGGTCTCGGCGGCCCGGATCGCCGGCGGCTCACTCGTGGTGTTGGCGGCCTGGCTGTTCGCGTTCAGCCGCATCGGTCCTTCGCTGCCGCTCTACTACCTGGCCTTCGCCCTGATGTCGGCGACGGCCTGCGGGGCGGCCACCCTAGTCTATGCGCGGGTGGTCAGCGCCAACTTCGACCAAGGCCGGGGAATGGCGCTGGGCCTGGCCATGATCGGAAACGGGCTCACGGGCATCCTCCTGCCCCTGCTGCTTGCGCCCTACGCCGCGAGCGCGGGGTGGCGGCAGGGCTTCGTCGCCCTGGCGGTGCTGGCCGCCCTTGCAGCGCCGCTGGTGGCGGGCCTGATCAGGTCGAACCGGCTCCTGACGTCGGACCAGACGCCGGGAACGCCTGTGGGCGGGGCGACCTTGTCACAGGCCTTGGGCGACGGGGTCTTCTGGACGATGGCCGCCGCGTTCGTCCTGATCCCGTTCGCCGCGGTCGGCCTGAATCTACACCTGCTCGCCTTGCTGGCCGACGCCGGCGTGGCGCCGGCGACAGCGGGGCTCATCGCCAGTCTAGGCGGCATTGGCTTGATCGTGGGGCGGGTGGCGACCGGCTGGCTCATCGACCGCGCGTTCGCGCCGTGGGTCGCCGCCGGCATGATGGCGATCAGCGCCGCCTGCCTCTGCGCCATGGGCCTGTTCGGCGCCGCCGCCGCTGGGCTGGGCGCCGTGGCGATCGGGCTTTCGATCGGCGCCGAACTGGACCTCGTCGGGTACCTGATCGCCCGCTATTTTGGCCTGCGCGCCTATGGGCGGATCTATGGCCTGCTCTATGCCGCCCTGCTGGCGGGCAGCGCCGCTTCGCCCGTCGCCTATGGCGCGGTCGCCGACCGCGCTGGGTCCTATACGCCGGCGCTGTTCGCCGCCGCCGCCGGGCTCGCTGTCTCCGCCGTCCTCTTCCTCACCCTGCGCCGCTTCCCGGTGGCGCCCGAAAGCGCGTCGGCGCGCGCGGAGTAGCTTCCATGCCCCTATCCATCCGTCGCATCGTCACCGGCCGCGACGCCGAGGGTGGTTGAATATGACCGTCCACGGAATGGCCCCCAACATTGTGCCGGCGGCCCGCGCATGAACGTCGCGGCCCTTATCGCCCAGGCGGCGCGCAGCTTCCCAGACGCCACGGCAATCTCGTGGATCGACCGGCCGCTATGGACCTATGCTGAACTCGCGGCCCGCGCCGGCGCGCTTGCCGGCGGTCTGCGCCATCTGGGCTTCCAGCCCGGCGACCGCATCATCATCGCGATGTCCAATCACCCGACGTTCTATGAGACGTTACTGGGCGCTTGGTTTGCTGGCCTGACCCCGTCGCCGCAGAACTGCCGGCTGCATCCGGCCGAGATCGGCTATGCGGCCGACGACTGCGCCGCGCGAGCGTGCTTTTCGACGCCCGATCTCACCGAACACCTGCGCGATCACCTGCCTGCCGGCTGCGCCTTGATCGATGTGGATTCCTCCGCCTACGCCCGCCTTTTTGGCCACGGTGTGCTGGGCATCGAGCCCCGCGCACCGGAGGACCCGGCGCTTCTCTTCTACACGGGTGGCACCACGAGCAAGCCCAAGGCGGCCATCCATACCAACCGCACGCTCACGACGATGATCGTGAGCTTCCTGGCCGACAGTGGGACCACGGTTGACGACCACCTCCTGCATCTGGCGCCGCTGTCGCACGCCAGCGGCTTCCTGGGCCTGGCGTACTTGGCGCGCGGCCGCAACAACGTGATCCTGCCAACCGGCGCGCTTGACGCCGTGACCCTCGGCTTGGCGCTCGCCGCCTTCCCGCCGCTGTCGTTCTTCGCGGTGCCGACGGTGGTGTGCCGGTTGATGGAGCCCTCGTTGTTGGATCCATCCCTGATCCTCCAAATCCGCCGAATCTTCTTCGGAGGCGCACCCATGTACGTCGAGGACCTGAAGCAGGCGCTTGAGGTCTTTGGGCCTGATCGGCTCTGGCATCTCTACGGTCAGGGAGAGAGCCCCAATACCATTACCTACATGCCGCCGCGCCTCTACGGCGAGGTCAATGCGCCGAATTACCAGGCGCGCTTGGCCAGCGTGGGCATCGCCCGCAGCGGCGTGCTCCTCCGGGTGGCGCGCGAGGACGGCGCCGAGGCGGCGCCGGGTGAGATCGGTGAAGTGTTGGTGCAGGGCGACACCCTGATGAGCGGCTACTGGAACCGCCCCGAGGCCACGGCCGAGGCGCTGCGCGACGGCTGGCTCCACACCGGCGACCTTGGATCCATGGACGAGTGCGGATTCCTCACCCTCGTCGACCGCTCCAAGGACATGATCATCTCCGGCGGCTCCAATATCTATCCGCGCGAGATCGAGGAGGTGCTGTTGACCCATCCGGACGTGGCCGAATGCGCGGTGATCGGCGCGCCCGATCGGGAATGGGGCGAGATCCCCATAGCCTTTGTCGTAGCCCCGCAGCGCCGGCCCGCTCCGGAGGACCTGGACGCGCTCTGCCTGGGGCAGTTGGCGCGCTACAAGCGACCCAAGATCTACCGCTTCCTGGATGACCTGCCGAAGAGCCCTTACGGCAAGATTCTCAAGCGCGAACTGCGCGACCTGATCGCGACGGAAACGACCTCATGATCCTGGGGAGGGCGCGCCTGAACGTCAGGGCGGGCTGGGGTGACTCGTTCGAAGCCGCGCGCTGCCGAGCCACTATTCTAGGCCGCCCAGGGCCAGCATGGGGTGGACCTCCATACCATGGGCGCGGCCCCCTCTGCCGGTATTCGCGGGCATTGGATCGAGAGGGCTCCAGGGTGCGCCGCAACGCATAGGTGGCGCCCGCGTGGGACTGGACGCCGCACAAAGGAAAGCGGGGGCATGACCGGCCAAAGCGGCTCGGCTAGGCCCATGACATTTCGCCGGGATGATAAGATGGATGCTTTTGCCAACCTCGCCGACTTCACCGCGATCGAACGTGTGCCGCTCGATGAGCGCATCCCGTTTCGCAGCGTGTACGAGATGTTTCGTGCGCGGGCAGCCGAACTGGGGGACCATCCGGCCGTAATCTGGCTGCCAAACGGGCGATCGACCGATACCGGCCAGACAATCAGCTATGCCGAACTGTTCGCCAATATCACCCGCGCTGCGAACCTGTTCCACGCGCACGGCGTTGGCCCAGACGACGCGGTGTCGCTGCTGCTGCCGAATTCGCCCGAAGTCTACTATGCGATGTGGGGTGCATCTGCCGCGGGGATCGCCAATCCGATCAACCCGTTGCTTGCGCCGGCGCAGATTGCGGACATTTTGGCGGCGGCCGGTAGCCGGTTCCTCGTCGTCGGCGGTCCGGACATGGCTTATGACGTGTTCGATAAGGCGGTGGCGGTCCGCGAAATCTATTCCGATCTCGATACCATCTTCGTCCTCGGCGACGCGGCCGACGACATGTGTGATTTCGTTGCGGGCATGGCCGCTCAGCCTGCAGACCGGCTGGTCAGCGGCCGGGATATCCACCCCGACGACCCTTCAGTCTATTTCCATACCGGCGGCACCACTGGGGCGCCGAAGTTGGCCCAGCAGACGCAGCGGAACCAGTTGTTTATGGCATGGACCTGCACGTTCGCGCTCGGCATCATCCCCCAGGATATAATCTTTACCGGACTGCCGCTCTTCCACGTCAACGCCGCGATTGCGACTGGGCTCGGCGGATTCTTCGGCGGCGGCACCAGTCTGCTTTGCGGACAGATCGGATTTCGCGACAAGGGAATGGTTGCCGATTTCTGGACGATCGTCAGGCGTTGGCGGGCGACCTTGTTCAGCGGCGTGCCGACGATCTACGCGGCCCTGCTCGATAATCTGTCTCCCGACATGGATGTGTCGTCCCTGCGCTTCGGTATGTGTGGCGCGGCTCCCATGCCTGTCAGCCTATTCAGGGATTTCGAGGAGCGGACGGGGGTCCGCATCCTCGAACTCTATGGCATGACCGAGGGCTGCGCGGTCAGCACGGCCAACCCACGCGACGGCGAGAGGCGGATCGGGTCGATCGGCCTGCGCCTGCCGTATCAAAATGTGCGCGTCGCGGTCCTTGGCGACAATGGGGAATATGTCCGCGACGCTGAGGTCGATGAGGTCGGCGCCTTGCTGCTCGGCGGACCGAACCTGTTTCCCGGATACAAGCAGGAACGCTTCAACACCAATATCTGGCCGTTACCCGGATGGTTCAATTCCGGCGATCTCGGTCGGCGGGATGCTCAGGGCTATCATTGGCTGGCGGGCCGCGCCAAGGACCTCATCATCCGTAGCGGTCACAATATCGACCCAGCGGCGATCGAAGAGGCGTTGCACCGGCATCCGGCGGTTGAACTGGCGGCGGCGATCGGCAAGCCCGACGCCTATGCCGGCGAGGTGCCTATCGCCTATGTCGTCCTTGCGGCCGGCGCGGCGGCGAACAGCGACGATCTGCGCGCGTTCGCCCGCGACAATGTTCACGAAAGACCAGCGGCCCCGGTGGAGGTCGTGATCATCGAGAGGATGCCCGTGACGGCGGTCGGCAAGATCTTCAAACCGGCGCTGCGCCTCGATGCGGTGCGGCGGGCGTTTTCGGCTGCGGTCGCCGACTTTGCCGGAGTCAAAATCGAGACACGTGTCGATGACAGGCGCGGGATCATCGCGGAGGTATGCTGCCCGGACGAGACAGCGCGCCCTGAGGTCGAGGCTCGGCTTCATAAATTTTCGACACCATTCGTCTTCGTCTGATGCAGCGAGAGTATCTGTCTTGGCGGCCGCGTTCTGTGTGTCGGGGGCGGCCAAGGTGTCATCTTGACGATGGAGCCTGTCTGGGCATGGGCGGCGCTGAGCAAATGAGGGCCTCGTGAAGACCCGTGCGGCAGTAGAGTTTGCAGCGAACAAGCCACTCGAGATCGTCGAACCCAGCGCCCTCGGATATTACCGCATCAGGCCGCCCATCAAGCCCGTGATGCTCGGCGACTTCAGTGGCAGCATCCAGGGCAAGAGATGGATCTGAGAGATCCGAAATCCAATGATTTCGAGGCTGTTCGCAGAGTCGGATTAGGTGCGACGGCCGCGCGGGCTGGTCTCAGGGGCGCCAATGTCCGACAGGGCTGAGCCTCCACCTCTGAGTATTCGCCAGCTGGAGTGCTTGGCGCTCACGGCCGCAGGAAAGTCCTCGCCGGAGATTGCCAGATTGCTCGGGCTCTCACCGCGGACAGTCGACGACTATATCTCAGATGCATGCAGGCGGCTTGGCGTCCGAACGCGCGTGCAAGCCGTGGCAGTGGCGGTGAGGGCGGGTCTGATTTGATTGCCCTCCCGTAAATCTTCGGCCGGAATCATACGGGAATTGACCGCGCTGCGTGTGTAGCGAATCAATCTGACTAGCGTCTTGGTTGCGTTCTGGTCGCCTTGAGACTCCGGCTTGCGGGTCTTCCGTGGCATCAAGCGTGGTTTGCACGCCACAAGACTAGTTAGGGGGGCAGGCCTTAGCTGGGAGTTGGGTCCTTGCCTAAACGTTCCGATGTCGCCGTTCCGCTCTTGCTTCCGTCTTATCGCTCCAGCGTCGAACCTCTCCGTCAATCACGATCATTCGCCCCCCGGCTTATCACTGACCGCCAGCTTCAGTGTCTGGCCTGGGTTCAGGAAGGTAAGAGCGCGAGCGACATTGGCAGCATCCTCGGTCTGTCGGGTCGCACGGTAGAAAAACACCTCATCAAGCTCTGTGGACACCTCGGCGTGAAGACGCGCGTCCAAGCGGTCGTGCGGGCTCGCGAACTCGGCCTCATCACGGGAAGCGCGCCGTAAGGCTACCCCCTCCGAGTGGGTAGCCTTGCGCCTCGCGGCCGTGGCATCCCGCAGCCAACATCACGCTCGGGGCTCGAAGAAGCCTCGCCTTTGAAGCCTCTCGCAGTCGGGTTCCCCATGGCAATCAGCCTCGCCGCAGCTCTTGGCCTCGCCGCGCAGTGCGCCCCGACAGTCGCGCCCGAAACCCTGCTTTCCGTGGTCCAGGTCGAAAGCCGCTTCGAGCCTCTGGCTATCGGCGTCAACGGCGCCCCACGCCTCACCGTGACGCCGAGTTCGGTCGATGATGCGGTCGCCAAGGCGGGGACGCTGATCGCCGCGGGCCGGAACGTCGATCTCGGCCTGGCGCAGATCAACAGCAAGAACCTGTCGTGGCTCGGCCTCAGCTTGGCGGACGCGTTTGAGCCCTGCACGAACCTGCGGGCGGCCGCTCGCATCCTACAGGACGGCTATGTCCGGAGCGACGCCGTGCGGGTGGGCGAGCAGACGGCCCTGAAAACGGCGCTCTCCTACTACAACACCGGCCATCCGGCCCGGGGGTTCAGCAACGGCTACGTCGGTAAGGTGAGGAGCGCCGCCGCGCGGATCGTGCCGGCGATCGGCGGCGCCAGCCTTGCCGGCCTCTCCGAGGCTGCGCCCGCAGCGCCGCCCGAGATTCCGCCGCCAGCCTGGGACGTGTTCGGCGAAGTCCATCGCGGCCGCGGCAGCTTCGTCACCACCGTCTCCATCACAGCGCCCGGAGGAACCCAGTGAGCGTGCGCAGGAAGAAGCTTTTCATCGGCCGACTGGCCCTGGTCGGCGTCATCGCCTTGGCCAGCGCCAGCCCAGCCTTCGCCCAGTCGGCCGGCGTGGGCGGCAATATCGGCACCTTCATCCAGATGGACCCTGGCCAGCTCATCCTGCTGCGGGCGGGCATGCCGCCGGTACGGGGCCGCAAGATCCAATACTGGCGCGAGAAGGCGTTCAAGGACCGCGTCGCCTCTCCGCCGACCGTCGCCGCCCATCCGGCGATCGCGACCGGGGCCTCCATCTCGGCCCTGCCGCCGATCGCGGCGGGCGCACCGTGCCAAGACGACCTCGGCCTGGAGCTTGTGGCGCCGGCGCTGGAGGCTGCGGGGTTTGAGGCCTTGCCGGCTGAAGGCGCGACCGACGCCGAGGTCGAAGGCTGGATGGAGCGCTTCATCGACGCGTCCGCGATACGACAGGAGGTCGACCATGCCCGGTGACATTGATCGCAACCAGATCGACAGCGAGGGCCGCGGGCGCTCGACGAGCAAGGGCGACGTGCCCGATCCCCTGCGGCGGCGGTACTATCTCGACGATAGCGGCGGTCCGGGGCTTGGCTTCTATGCCGACGCCCGCATTCAGACCGCCGCCTTCCGCGACCTCGGTGGCCGTCTGGTGACGGCCCGATCCGATCCGAATGCCATACGCGACATGGCTGCGGTTGCCCAGCATCGGGGCTGGACCCTGGTCGTGGTGCATGGCCACAAGGATTTCCGACGCGAGGCCTGGCTCACCGCCAGTGCTCTTGGCCTTGAAGTGCGTGGCTACCAGCCGAGCGTGCGGGACCGCCAGGAGCTTGAGCGCCGGCAGGCCGCTCTGGCGCGCAAGGCGGCCCGCGCCGCTGAGGCGCGGCCCGAGCGGGGTGATCGTGAACCTCGCGATGCTGCGGCCGAACGCGCCAACATGCGGATTGTCGAAGCCGTCGTGCGAGCGCGGGTTGGCGACCGGCCGGCGCAAGATCGGATTTTGACGGCGGCGAGCGAGCGGCTCGCGGCCTGGTTGGAACGGGGCGCGCGGGTCCAGCCGATCGAGGTCGTCCGCCCACAAGCCCAGCAAGACTCCCTTCGCTCGCGAGAACGGCAACGCAGCCGCTAACGTACGGAAAGTCCTGGCGGGTGCCATCAAGTAGGCTTGAGGGCGCGCCGCCGTTCCTATTATGTAGTCGATAGACCGTGGTTTCATCGACGACAGAAGTGTCCCCCGTTCTTTCATGAAGGGACGGGCGCTTCTGGCTTGGAATCTGCGGGCGTTACGCACCGATAAGTCGCTTTCTCAAGAGCGGCTGGCGGTCGACGCTGGAGTCGATCGGGCCTGGGTGAGCGAGCTTGAACGGGAACAGGGCAATACCTCCGTCGATCTACTCGACCGCCTGGCCGAGGCGCTCGACGTGCCGGTCGCAGCCCTCCTCGCCGAACCGGAGCCCGACGCCGACAAGCCGCAACCCCTGCGCAGCGGACGCCGTCCCCGCGACTGACCTCGGCGAGGGCTAAGGCCAATGGATCGGGCCCTCGTTTGCGCGCACGGCAAGATGGTCGCCCTGGTGGCCAGCGTTCTGCACGCCTCCGGCGTCACGCCCACGGATGAATTTGCCCGGCTCCTGAAGGTCTTTGCCGACACGGTGGGCGAAACCGACGCCGAACAGGCCGAGATTCTAGCGCTCTGGTCTGCGACCGTGGCCGCCATGCTGCCGCCCCAGCCGAAGCATTAGCGCGGACAAGCGGCCGCGTCAGGGTGCCCTTGTTAGCGGTCCAGCTCCTCCAGAAAAGCGCAAGCCAGCTCGTTGATGGTGGCGAAATCCGCCAAGAGCTGCGGATGGAAGACGACAACGCCCGCGGCGGCGGCCAGCGAGTGCGTCATGATCGGCTGAAACCGCGCCAGCGCCATCTGCTCTGCCTTGAGGTTCACCTCAGCATCTAGGTCGCCGTGCAATAACGCGGTGTGGGCGGCTTGCCCAAGCGCCTGGTATTGAGCGCCATCTTCGGGCGCTACCGTATGCGGCGGAATGTAGAGTGGGATGCGGTGGGCCAGCGCGTCACGGAAGTCCTTCAAATGGGCGAACCACGGCTCGCGCCCATCAAGGTAACCCCGGAACACCGGAGAAAAGGATTCTCTGACGCTTTGGTAGGCCGCGCCCAGCCCCACTCGTCCAGCCGGAAGCGCAGCGCCGTTCGGCTGCACTACGCCGCGTTCCAGGACCCAGATCCACGCAAGGTTCTCGCAGCATCCGAACGCGTTCATGACGAAGGACTGGATGTTGATCGTGGCATCGACTGTTTCATCGCGTGTCGGGATATCGGCCCGGTCAGGCGGCAGGATCTCGAACACCCGATCGACACACCGGACCAAGGTGCTCAGCCGACGGCCGAAGCCGTGATCCGCATGCTCACGGGCGCCGGCGTCCTGAAACTGCCGGAGCACATACCGTTCACGGAGGGCGGCGAACTGGTCATGGAGCTCTTCGACCCCTTGATGCAGGTCGTCGAGCGCTTCGGCGGTGAAATACATGCAGAAGTCCTTTGGGGACGGTGAAGAGGGCGGACTGCGCCTCATGATCCGTCTGCTTAGCTTTTGCTTTCGCTCTCACCTTCAACGGGCACAGAGGCTGACCGCGCCGTCAAAGATTGCAGCTGGCGGCGAGCCTCGATCAGGCTGCCGTTGACGCGATCCTCTTTCATCATGACCGCGAAATAGCTGGCCGTCCTCGTCATGGCGTCCACGGCGAAATAAAGCGCGTTCGGTATCTCGCTTTCGTGGGGACCGAGGATGTTGATGACCGCTCCGGGCCCGACCGCCTGCTTCAGGGCGTTGAGGCTGTGGTTCGACAGGTGGCCGTAGAAGCTGCTGACAAGCCGATATTCAAGATAGCCCGAGTGCGGCCCCATCTTCGCGGCCACCGGCTCCACGCCAGAAGGACGGCGCTTGCCAAGACGGGCGGCTCTCTGCGCCTGGCGGGCCTCCGAGGCCGAGACCAGGGCAAGGTTGTCCGGAAACTTCTCGCGCAATAGCTTCTCGCGCCGGATGGCGTGGTGGTCCTCGTCGACGGCGAGCTCCTCAAGCGCCTTGAGCGGCTCGGTCGCCAGGTAGCTGAGCCAAAAGCCGGCCTCGTAAATCGGCCGCACGGCACCGGCCGCCTCGATCGCAAGCGCCCGTTCGGCTAGCGTTACGGCCGCCGCAAACCCGTTCAGCGCGCGGCTGTAGATTCTTACCGCGGTCGGGGCCTGGTCGTTTGCGGGGCCGCCATTGCCAGCCTCGAAATGCTCCTGGTGAAGCCACACGGCGCAGCGGTTCGTTTCCCGCGCCAACTCGAACCATTCGGCGTGGTTCTTCAGGTAGGTCAGCCGCCACTCTTCGAGCAGGGGAGACAACATGCCTTCTTCGACAAGACCCCATCGGGGATCCTCTTGGTCGGGCTCATGATCATCCATCGCGCTGGCGTCAGATCTCTTGCCAGGTCCGGTCCCATTCGGTGACCGTCTTGCCCGACAAGCTGGTTCGCGCGGGTGAGAAGAGGCGTTTGTACCTGGCGCCGTCGTGCTCGATGACGTCGTTGTGGCGGGCGTTCGGCGCCAGCCGGTCTAGCTCGGCGCACAGCGCTTCATGTCCCGTCATCGGCAGGTCGCCCTGGGCTTTCAAGGTGCGGGTCAGGGACTCGACACGACTGCGGGCGGCGTCCCGCTGGGATACGAATTTGTTGGGATTGTTGCCGCTGTAGTTTTCCCAGCGATCCTCGACTCGTTGAAGCTCGGCCTTCGCCGTCTCCAGGTCTTGGAGCGAGACTTTCGTTTCAGACGGCATGGTGTGTCGGGCCTCCGGCAGCGAAGAAATTGTCGATCAGATTGAAGTCGATCGGGGCGGTCTGATCCACGGGCGCCAGCCGGGGTTTCATGTCCTCGAAGATGGCGTCGGGATCGCTCAGGTCACGATCCGTATGGATCAAGGCGAAGACGCCGTGGGTCCTGAAGAACGCCTTGTGCTTGGCCATCTCGCGCTCGAAGTTGTCCTGGGCCATGGCGTTGATCTCGGCCCCCGAGAGGCCGCCGAGTTTGCTGAGGTGGCCGTGCGTCGACCACGGCGAGAGCTCGTAGCCGACCTTCTGCATGGTGAGCGGGTCGATGATGCAGAAATCCAGGCGATATCGGTGTTTGGCCGCCCGGCCGTCGTATCGGAACTCGGGGATCAGGAGCGGGACGTTGAGCGGGTCGGTCGCCGCGGTGACATGCTGAACATAGCGCTGCGCAATGGCCCGCTCATGCGCGGAGCCCGACGCTCGGACCAGGACGTTCTTGAAGAAGGTCAGATATGTGTGGACGGAGTCGAATCTGATCGGGTCCTTATCGCGCGGTGTCACCAAGCCCGTCTCCAGGACGTGTCCGATCGTCCAGTAGAGCGGGCCAAAATGGCGGATTTCGCTGCGGTCGTTTTGCCAGCTCTCGGTCGTGTCGTTCCAACGCGGCGTCACCAGGAGCCCGTAGTCGGCATTGTTCTGGCCGATCCAGATCTCGGCTTCGTCGAGTTGCGGCCGTTTCCGGGACAGCTCGTCGAAATGCTTCAGGTAGCTGCGGTGCAGGAAGAGCATGAAGTAGCGTTGCGCGGCCGATGAGACCCTGAACCGTCCGAAGTTGCGCCGATAGATCTTGGCGTTGGGGCCTCCGGCCTCCATCCCTTTGCGGAGACCCGCCATGTAGCGCTGGGCGTATTGCTCTGAGGAGTGGATCACGTCGTGGTGCAGGTCGATGAACGACTTGGCCCACCCGCCGATGGTGGCGTTGAGCGAGGCTTCGCTCTCGAAATCGGTCTGCTCGAGCACAGCCGGCAGCAGTCCGCGCAGCTCGATCTTCATCTGGGCGATCCGCCGGTTTCGGGCGGTCTTATTGGGATCAAGGGGGCGCATGAAAGCTGTCTGTGACCTCAGGCCGCGGGCTCGATCACGTCGGCCGGCCGACGATGATGAGTCTCGGTCACGAAGTCGATGAACGCGACAGCCGAGGCGACCGCCAGTCTCGCATGTCGTGGCTCAAGGCCACGATGTTGACCGTCGCGCCCATGACCACTTCCGTAGAGGCCGCGCAGTTCCGCCAGGTTATGCGTGATGGCCGATAGGTTGCGCAGGATGTGTTTGACCGCATCGGAGCCGCGGGCCTGCTCCGACACGCCCTCGGGGACCAGCTTCAGCTCTTTGGCCAGCAGCTTGGTGAGATCCGGAAGGCCAGCAGACGACGTGAAGGCGACGCTGCGCTTGATGAGGATCGATTTACAGCAGCTCTCCACCAAGTCCTTCGCGGTCCCGATCGCTAGAGCCGGGTCTCGTTCGACCGCATTCTCCAGGCGCTCGATTTCCTTTTGCATCCAGCCGGCGTCAAGGGCGTCGGCGACGCTGCGCGCCCGGGATACCGAGCGCCCACCTGTCATGCCCAGGGCCCTAGCCACATAGCGGGGCCGCCCGGCGATCTTCTCCTGCTCGACCAAGCTCCAGCCGTCCTGGCGAAGCTGGTCGTTGAACTGCTGGACGAGCTTGAGCGCCTCGTTGCGGTCGGGCCGAACGACCGGGTGTACGACCTCGCATAGGAACCTCAGAAAGGCGTCGGAGGGGCCGCCGATGAGGTTGAACCGGCTGTCGCCATAGATCCAGTCATCGGACCAGTCCTCTGGATTGTTGACCCGGTGCTGCCAGATGTCGCCGGCGGCGTCCTCGAAACGGCTGTCGTGAGAGGGCAGCTTGCGCAGGTCGTAGATACGCTCGAGGAACTCAACGTCCTCAAGGCGGCCTGCCCAGGCGACGTTGTCTAGCTTCAGACCGTCGATAATGTTGCGCCGGACAACCTGCGAGAGGTCGCCCTTGGTCTCGCGCCAGTCGGGGCGAGACGTCACGTTGGGCACGATCGAGACCGTGTACCAATTGGAGCTGCGGGATTCCACGACGGCCTTCAGACGCACGCCGATCTGCTCCTCAAGAACGGCCCTTCCGTCGCCGAGCTGGGCGAAGATGGCCGGGTCGACTTCTAGGAACACCGTGAAGGTGTAGGTCCCGCCATTCCAGTTGTCGTAGCCGGTCTCCCCGGTGCGAATAGCCGCCGTCTTGAGAAGGTCGGCAGCCGAGGTCATGCCCTCAGCGACGAGCATTTCGGCGGTCGTCGCCAGGAACGGCTCTATGTCTTCGGCGGGCTCCGCCATGTGGAATGGCCCTAAATCTAAAAGCGGTCGCCCAGAGCTCCGCATCGTGGGATCATAAGGTGAACACGAGAGTCGGTCATGTAAATCGGCGCCCCGGCCGATCAGGACTCGCTTTTGGCATGATGCAGGCCAGATCGTCAGGGCTGCGACGTCCAGGAACCGACGATGGCCCGCCTACTGGATAAGTACGAGGAGTTGGTTCACGCGGAGATCCAAGCGGTCGCAGCCCGGTTCGACCTCTCAGTCTTTCCGAAGGTGCGCGTCGCAGATGTGCTTGAGCCTGAGACCCTCGGGGTGACGGGCGCCCTCAAATCCTACGCCTTGGCCTCGCACTTTGACTTCGTAATCTGCCGCAACAAGTTCGACACGGCATACGCCATCGAGTTCGATGGAGCTTCCCATGCCGCGCCGAAGCAGATCGAGCGCGACGCCAAGAAGGATCGCCTCTGCGAGATCGGCGATTTCCCCCTGCTGAGGATCAACAGCCAGCATTTGTCCAAACGCTTTGGGCCAATGAGCCTTCTGGCCTGGCTGATGGAGGTCCACGAGATGCAGCTGGCCTTCGATGAAGCCCAGACCCGTGGTGAAATCTCTCCAGACGAGGATTTCGACCCATTCTGGCTGATGAGCATGGACCCGGGCGAGGCCCGTTTCCCCTACAGTTTCGCCGCGAAGGCCCGCTACAAGCTCCAGGTGCTGAAGAAGCGCGGGAAAATCGTCGACGGCCACTCATCGGGGTTTGTCGGCCGCGGTCCTGACGGGGTCCTCCGCGGCTACAACTTCATCCGGGTCACGCCGGAGACGGCGATCGGGGTGAAATCGAGCATGCGACCGCATCGGTTTCCGGCGCCGCTGATGGAGCTCCTGGACGAAATCCTCGCCGTCCAACTGACCGAGGAGGTCGATCTCTATCTCGCCGGCCAGATCGGCGCCTTGCCGGTGGCGGAGGTCGTCAAGCGATGGACCGCTCTGTGTTCCGGCCTATCGATGGGATCGACGCACACGGCCGGGTTCGAGGGTTTTCCGCCGCCAGAGCGCCGGACATGAGCAAGCTGTTTCGAGGCAAGACCTGCGTCTACTGCGCAGGCGAGGGCGTGTCGTCGACCGGCGACCACGTGTTCGCTCGCGAGTTCTTTCCGGTCGAACGTCGCGGCGAACTGCCCAAGGTGGCTGCTTGCGCGCCCTGCAACAATGCCAAGTCGAAGCTCGAGCACTATCTGACGACCGTGCTGCCGTTCGGCGGGCGGCTCGACGTGTCGAGCCAGATTCTGAACGAGATGGTTCCTCGGCGGCTGGCCAAGAACGCGAAGCTACACAAGGAGCTGGCGGCGAACCAAGGGTCGCTCTTGATCCATCGCGGGGGGATGGTCGAGCGGGCGATGACGGTGCCGATCGAGGCCAATCAGTTGCAGGGGCTATTTCGATTCATCGTGCGGGGTCTGATCGCCCACCATTGGGAGACGATCATCCCAGCAAGCTATGCGGTGGGCGCCGGACTCTTAACGGAGGCCGGCGAGCAGATCGTGGGGCCGATGCTTCAGAAGAACGGGCGGGCGCGAGCGAACGGTTCGGTCGGCGGCGGGATCTTCGAGTACGCTGGGGTGCAGGCGGTGGACGATCCATCACTGACGGTGTGGTGCTTCAAGATCTATGGTGGCGTCACCCTCGGCGGGGACCCCGGCGCGAGCCTGGAGGCCACGCCGCGCGTTTGGGCTATCTCGTCACGCGAGCCCTTGCCCGAGATTTTCGGCGATGACGATGATCCAAAGGTAGCTTGACGGTACGATGAGGCGGTTGACCGACGGGCTTATTCGGGGCGGCCGTCAGGGCCGTGCTTGGCCTTCGTCCCAGAAGGTCGGAAGGTAGGCCGCGCACATGCCATCAAAGACCAAAAAACGATATTCAAACCACTTGCGCGTGCGCCCGCCGCGGAATCCTCCCCATCCATGATCACTCCATAGAAGGCGCTGCAGCCGGGTCAGGGTGACCCACAAGTACATCAAGCCGTGAGCAAGGGTCGCGCGCGACATCTCCCCGACCTCGCCAAGCATGGCCAGCGCTCCGTGATTGCCGTCGGCGTCGACCGGATGAGCCGCGACCACGTGGGCGGCGAAGTTGTTATGGGTAAATTGCGAGAGCCAACCGTAGAACTCGCGCCGAATCTGCTCTGGCGTCGCGTCGGTTGAAGTCGAGATGGGGTCAGCCCGTTCAAGGTCCAGGACGAGCTTCTGGATGATCGAAGGCCTCAACCGCTTGGACCAGTGTGTGTAGGTGGCCTTCTCGTCGACGAACGTTTCGATGTAGGCCCCGTATAACCCCTCATCGGCGAGCACGGCGAGCGTGAGGTCAGCCAGCTCGACGAAATTGCGCAATGCGCTCCGAGCCTGGTTCTCGAACCCCTGCACGATGAGCAGTCGGACGGCCTGGATCGTCTGCGCGAGGTTTGCCGCCAGCACGTAGAACACGGCGTTTCGCGACGGGCGCCGGGGAAACTTGGCGTTGGGCCAGATAATCGGCGATCGATTGCTTCGCTGAGCATGACCGAACACAGCGAGGTCGCAGACCTGGATCAGAGCAACATCGAATATCTCGATCAAGGGACTGAGTTTGGCGCTAGCGCCGTTCGCAATGGTTGTCCGATCGTTCCAGACGGCGCCCAGAAAGCCGGAGGACTCACCACGGATCGACGAAGCACTTTGCGACGAGGTTTCACCGAGGGTTCGCTGTAGCTCGGGTCGTCGTACGGCGACCCTCTGACAGGCGGCCTCAACAAGATCTGTCGGTTTCTGTGTGAGCGCCAACGACCGTCCCCCGATCACCGCATGATAGTCTAGCTCGCAGTCGAGCAGGCCTTCGTGGTTGGGGAAAGCCTTCCCCTGCGGTCGAGCCGTTCATCTCGACCGATCCCTTCGAGCGGGGAGAGCCCCGCAACGCCCCCAAACGGCGATCGGCCGGCAGGCTACTCGGCTCCGCCGCGACCTGCGTCACTCCAGGGATTGGCAGCCAGCCGGCACGATCATCCCATCATGATCGCCGAATATGCGACGGAGCTTGTTTTGCTGCCACTCCGGCGTGCGTGATCGGTCGCCGGCGAGGTCGAGCGTCCTAAGAAAATTCCACCAGTTGCCGCATAGAGATTCGAAGCTGTTGACCGCCAGGGCCCCGGCGCACCCGCTCCCATTGAGATGGTGCAGCATGTAGCCGGGCGGACAATCCTCATCGCCTTCTTGCCATTCGAGGCTGACCTGGCTTCCTGGCCAGCCGCCATCCCTGTGTCGCGCATGCTTGGCGGTGTTCGCGATCGCCTCGCACATGGCTTGCTCCGGAACGGCCGCATCCCTGGCCTTGTGATGGGCTTTCTCATCGAATTTTAAGCCTGCTGCTCTGGCCCGGCCTGTGAGCTCGCTGATCACCCAGTCACGAAGACTCAAAGCGGCGATGCAGACGTTGATCGCGGCGTAGGCGAGTGGCTGGCGCTCCCTCGGATAACTGATCTGGACGTCGCGGCAGAGATCTGCGTCCCACGCGAGCTTGGACCACATTTCCCCTGCATCGCCGATGATCGCGGTGTGCAGTGTGGCGGGTTGGCCGGATTGAGATGACGGTCTGGGCATCCGTCGACCATAGCGTCTTCGGGAGCATGCCGGTTACACGACTCCGTCGAGCGGCGTATGAGCAGGGGGGGGGTGAATCGTTGAGTCACATCCAGGGGCGCTTGCTGTGTCGATCAAAGATCAAGGCTTCCTGTCGCCTGATATCGGCCGCTTTATCGAGAAGTATCGGCAAGACAACAGGGCGGCGTTCGACCTCGCTGACGCGCTGAACAGGACTGCGCAGCGCTTGTTGCTCGGCGCCGAGGTGAAAATGGAGGGTGGGTCGTTCAGCGAGAAGAACCTCGCTCAGCTCCTCTTCGTCCGCGCGCTTTCGAACTTCCAGGGCGCGATCGTGATGGCCGAGCGCGGAGCCGTGGTCGAGGCCCGTACCCTAGCGCGCACCTGCCTGGAGACGGCTTTCGCGCTGGTGGCCGCGGTGAAGATGGATTCTGCCTTCATCGATCGAATGGTGGCCAACGACATGGGCTCCAAGTCCAAGGGCGCCAACTGGCTCCTCAATCGCGCCGACCACGCGGATTTCCTCCAGCCCGAATCGAAGGCTGGGCTGGAGGCCTTCCTTGGCAGGCTCAAAGCTGAAAACGAGCCGACCGGGTCGTTCGCGACGGAGGAAATGGCGCGGCGCGGCGGCCTCGGCGGGCTCTACATCTACTTCCGGCAGTTCTCGTCGGACGCTGCGCATCCAATGCTGGAAGCCCTCAACCGCTACGTCGACAACGGCCAAGGCGATGTCGGCCCTGAGATTATCTGGGGCCCGCATTGCGGCGCGGGAGAGATCGCGGAAACGGTCGTGCTGGCCTGCTGCTTTCTGCTGACCGCCGCCGTTGGACTGAACGAGGTCGCCAGTGTCGCCGGCGTCGGCGAAGAGCTGGGCGACCACTACGGTGTCTACAAGGCGCTAATCGCAACCCTGACGCCCGTCGAGCTTGTGGCTCCCGCCACTCCTGGCCACGAGCAGCATGACGATTGCGGCCCTTGACAAACTTCCAGTGACTGGAAGATATTAAACTCTCACAAAGTGGAAGTTTAAAATGGGCCGCCCATCCAAGGACTCTGGATCCGCCTTCACCTCGCGTGAGCTGGCGCTGGGGGCCGATCTCTCTCTCCGCAACTTCAGCCTCCTCCATGAGGAGGGGCTGGCGCCGAAGGCGCTGGGGGCTGATCGGGGGAAGGGGAGCCATCGCCTCTACAGCAGCCCCGCCTTGGCACAGTCGGCCCTGATCGGCGCGGTTCATCTGGCGGGTTTTGAGCTGCTTGTGGCGGGACGCCTGGCGCAGGAATTCGCCGAAGAGGCCGAGATGGTCCGCGGCAAGCTTCACTCGAACCTAGCGGCCTATCTGCAGGCGCCGTTTAATCCGACGCCCGGTCGACGGCCCTGGTCGGGCGAGGGCGAGGATTTGAACCTCGAAGACGATTTCTGGATCCACAACCGCCTGCAAAATAGCGTCGTAGACTATCGCCGCCAGGTGGCTATTCGGGGCGACATGGTGATCGACATCGCCGACCATGAGTATGTGCTGACCGAAACCCACGGCCTGTCCGGCGTGAAGATCTTCTCCCCGGTCTCCCGGGAAGGACTGGCCGCCAGCCCGGACTATCGGATCGTCGGCAGGGGGTCAGGGGCGCGGATCGTTCCCATTACCGATGAGGTCGACAGCTTGGACTTCTCAGCCGACGCCGCGTCGGCGGCGCGGTATAAGGCGCTACAGGAGGACTACATCGCCGCGCGCGAAAATGCGGTGACGAGGGTCCGGATCAACGTCTCGCTGGCCATCCGCAATGCGTTTGACCGTGTCCTGGACGACCGCACCAGGGCTGCCGCCTAGTCCTCCGTCTCCTCAGGGTCGTCCTGATCCTGCGTCTCAGGATTCAAGTCCTCGTCCTCCATGAGGTGGCCTTTGTCTTGGCTTGACGCAGATGCTTCGCCGTCGGCCTCTACTTCGGGCTCTTTGGGAAGATCGGCCTTCAAGAAATCCAAAATTGACTTCAGCTTCGCCAGCAGCTCATCGAACGTGATGACGGTGACTTGGCGCAAGTCGCGCCTGAAAAGCTCGAACGACTTCTTCTCGTCGTCGGCGGTCGGGTTTCTCCCGATCACGACCAAACAGTGAATGGCGTAGGCCTCAACCTCCCAGGCGCGTGACTTCACCTTCTTAGCGGCGAAATCGGTCTGCAGTTGGTACTTCTGGTCCAGCACCTGAGTGACTGAACCCGACAGCTCGCGGGCGGGCGCATAGACGCCATCCCTGTAGGGGATCTTGCCCAGCAACCGTGTGCCGGGTTTCTTGATCTCAATGATGGCGAGGTTGCCGCTGAGGGCCGCCATCGCCGTGAAGTCGGCGATCTTCTCACCTTTGCCGTCGAAGCGCCCACCGCCGACCGAGACCTGGTCGCCCATCGCCAGGATCGGGTAGCCGAACGCCAGTTTGAGGACGAACGGGTGCGTCTTGAAAAACCTCTGCCAGATCTGTTCGTCGCCGTTGGCGGCTAAGCGCTTTTCGAAGCGCACGATCAGCTCCTCAAGCGTGACCAGCTCGATCTCTCGAACCAGCTGTTCTACAGCCTGCGGCTTTCGCGACACCACATCGCGCGCGATCGGCGCCATGGCTGCAAGAGTGGCGTCCTGGTCTTTCGTCGAAAGCCCAGCTTCTGTTCCCGCTCGGATCGCCGCCACGATTGCTCCGCGGCTATAGGGCGGCGGCTGCTCGGGAAAACGGGACGTGTCGGCGACCGTCAAGAGCGTGTTGTGCACCGTGCGATGCTTTTCATCACGAGCCTGGTCGAGGGCTTTGTCGTGGATCCGCCGGACCGCCCGTCTCAACTCGTCGAATTGCACGCCGGCGATCATCAATGAGCCGTCCGATAGGAAGGCCGGCAATCCCTTTCGTGGGCCCGCTCTGACAACCAGGCGCGAGACGTTGGCCGCTTCGAGTTCGTCGACAATGCTCATCAACTCGAAATCGATGCCGAGGCCAGCCTCAGGCGTGGTCACAAACCCGTCGATCAATCGGCCCAGGACCCACTGGGCGTCCTCAATCGCCTTCGCGGACAACATCGTCAGCTTTTCAAACCGGATCGTCCGCAGGAGGGGATACTTCGGGCCGAATAGCCCGTGGCGTAGCGCGGTCGTATTGGTCGGGTAGACTTCTATCCACCCGGCGCCGCTATCCGCCCTTGCCAGCAAGATCGGTTGGTTGGGCGGTTGAAAGGTCGGATCGACCTGCGCCGCCAGCTGGATGGCGGAAGGTTTGGGCTTGAAGTGCAGTGTCCAGGTCTCACCCTTCCCCGGACTTGCGAAGATGGACTTTCCATAGTCCGGCAATGCGCCTCTGGAACTACGGTTTGGATTGCGAGCCATAAGGTCTGATGTCCAGGTTCGGCTCAGGCCAGCCGCGCGATGTCTTGAATAATACGGTAAAGCTAGCCGCAGGCTAGACGAGCGTGATCGTGGTGGGGGAACGCCTTCCCCTATGACCGAGCCCAGCGTCTCGATCGACCCCCTTTAAGCGGGGAGAGCCTCGCAACTCCCCCATCTTGAACGGTGAGCGGCCGGCGGGCGTGCTCGGTCCCGCCGCGTCCCGCGGCTCCTACGGGTCCGCCCCTCCGGGCGCCTACGGCGCCGCCGGCCGCTCATCGGCGCGTCCCGCCGTGCAGCGCCCCTCCTGACGGTCGGGTCACGCAGGCTCCTTGCAGCCTTCTCTTGGGCGCCGCGCTGGCGCGCGGCAGTGGCTTGGGGCTCCGCCCCCGGCGCACTTCGGAGCGGCTTCCGCCCAGCTTCGGGCTAGGCAGGACCGGCAGGTTCGCAGGGCTTGAAGCCCTGCAGCCGGTTCCCCGCGAAGCCGCCCCTCCGTTTGCACCCCCGGTCTCGCCGACGGGCAGGGCTGCAGGCGCGCCTTGCGCCTGCAACCAAGCCCCAAGGAGCTTAGCTATGACCCAAGACACCCACATCGTGCATCAGGACGGCGACGTCATCGACGTGCCGCTCAACAAGCTGAAGAAGTCGCCGCGCAACGCGCGGCGGACCCCCCATGCCGAGGCCGACATCGAGGGTCTGGCCGCCAGCATCGCCGTGAAGGGCGTCCTCCAGGCGCCCGTGGTGGAGCCGGAGACGGACGCGGCCGGTGTGGCGACCGGCTTCCATCTGGTGACCATTGGCGAGGGCCGCCGCTTGGCGCTGGTCCTCCTCGCCAAACGCAAGACCATCAAGAAGACCGAGCCGGTGCGCTGCGTGGTGGACCTCGCCAACGATCCCCACGAGATCAGCCTGGACGAGAACGTCACGCGCTTCCGTATGCACCCCGCCGACGAGTTCGAGGCCTTCCGCGAGCAGGCCGAGCGACGGGGTCTTGGCGCCGAGGAGATCGGCGCCCGGTTCGGCGTGTCGGCCCAGGTCGTGCGTCAGCGCCTTCGATTGGGCGCGGTCAGTCCGAAGCTGATGGAGCGCTACCGCGCGGGCGATCTGACCCTGGACCAGATGATGGCCTATGCCGTCAGCGAGGACCATGCCCGCCAGGAGCAGGTGTTTGATCTGTTGGGGCCGGATCGACCGCCCTATCTGATCCGCCGCACCATGACCGAAACCAAGGTCACGGCCACGGATCGGCGGGCTTTCTTCGTCGGCGCCGAGGCCTATGGCGAGGCGGGCGGGACCATCCTGCGCGACCTCTTCACCGAGGATGGCGGCGGCTGGTTCGAAGACGCAGCCCTACTGGACCGGCTGGCCTCCGAGAAGTTGGCCGGGATCGCCGAGGACGTGCGGGATAAGGAGGGCTGGAAATGGGCCGAGGCCCATATCGACTATCCCCGCGCGCTCGGCCTCGCCCGCGTCTACCCGCATCCGATGGAGCGCTCGGAGGAAGAGACGGCTCGCATGTCGGCGCTCAGCGAGGAATACGACGCCTTGGTCAGCGAGTGGGATGCGGTCGAGGAGCTTCCGCCCGAGATCGAGGCTCGGTTCGCCGAGATCGATGCGGCGCTTGAAGCCTTCGGCGATGGAACGGCCTTCGACCCGGATGAGATCGCGCGGGGCGGCGTGTTCGTCATCCTCGGCCAGGATGGCGTCGCCCGCGTCGAGCGAGGCCTGATCCGGCCCGAGGACATCCCGGCGCCGGAGCCCGAGGCGGAGCCCGAACGCGAAGAAGCGGGCAGCGTAGTGAGCAGCGAGGACGGCGTTTCGACGGAGACGGAAGAGGTCGACGAAGATGCGGGCGCCCCTTTGTCGGAACGTCTGGTGATGGACCTTACGGCCCATCGGACCTTGGCCCTTCGCGATGCCCTGGGGGCAAACCCTCCGGTCGCGCTGTCGGCGGTGGTTCACAGCTTGGCGCTGTTCGCCTTCTATCCGCCCTACGACCGAGCCTCCTGCTTGGAGATCAAGGGCGTGTCGGCTGGCCTCGATGGGCACGCGCCGGGCATCGAAGACACCCGCGCCGGACGCAGTATCGCCGAGCGCCATGAGCAGTGGGCGGTACGCCTGCCCAAAGAGGCAGCGGACCTTTGGGTCTTCGTGGAGGGGCTGGAGGCGACGGACCTGCTGCGCCTCCTGGCCCACTGCGCGAGCCTCACGGTCAATGCGGTGCGCGCGCCGTTCGACCGCAAGCCGGGGGCGTGGGCGCATGCCGACCGGCTGGCCCAGGCCGTCGAACTCGACATGAGCGGCTATTGGACGGCCACCGTGGCGAGCTACCTGGGCCGCGTCACCAAGGCCCGGATCGGCGAGGCCGTGCGGGAGGCCGTGTCGGATGACGCGGCTGAGCGGATCGGCGGAATGAAGAAGCCCGATATGGCGTCGGAGGCCGAGGCGTTGCTGGCTGGGAAGGGCTGGCTGCCGAGCCTTCTTCGGGCACCGGTCCCGGTGGAGCCCGAGGTTCAATCCGCGGCGCCGAACCTGACCGAAGAAGCCGCTTAGTGGCGGGCCGCAGCTTGCGGCCTTCATCTCTCTGACTTGGGGCCGTGCGCCGATGAGGCGGGCGGCCCTTCTTTTTGCGCGGAGACTCCGGCGACGCCGGTGGTGAGGTCCCAGCCGCCGGTCTGAACTCCTGACCTTCGCAACCAACCCATGCCGCCTCTCTGGCCTGATAAGGCCGAGGGGTTCGGGCCGTTCCGGCCCCGCTGATCGCCGCAACGCCGGCTCTCCGACTTCTTTCCCCTTCGGCTGCGCCGAATTCCTCGCGAACCAAACAAGTCGTCGCCGGCGTCCTCCGCTCCGCTCCGGGCCTACGGCTGCGGCGCTCAGCGCCCCTCGTCCTGGAAATCGCCATCGAGGCTGCGATGGGCGCGGTCGAGGAACAAGGAGACTTCACCATGGCGACCATCGGCACCTTCACCAAGGACGACGCCGGTAACTACAACGGCGCGATCAAGACCCTGACCCTCAACGTCAAGTCGGCGGTCCTGCGCAAGGTCGAGAAGGCCAACGAGAACGCCCCCGATTTCCGCATCTTCACCGGTCAGACCGAATTCGGCGCCGCCTGGATGAAGACCTCCAAGGAAGACCGGGCCTACCTCTCGGTCAAGCTGGACGACCCGAGCTTCCACGCTCCGATCTACGCCAGCCTGGTCGACGCGGACGAAGGCTACAGCCTGATCTGGTCGCGCAGCCGCCAGGCCGACTGACCTCCCGCAGAGCGCCCCGCCGGACCTCGGCGGGGCGCCGCTTCCCCAAAATCAAACTCACAGGAGGCCGCCATGTCGTGCCCTCATGAGACTTCACGCCCCAGTTCCAAGCCGGATCTCTACAGCCGGGTGACCAACGCCATCATCGCCGAGCTGGAGAACGGCGTCCGGCCCTGGACCAAGCCCTGGTCGGCCGAGCATCTGGCAGGCCGGATCAGCCGACCTCTCCGCTCCACCGGCGAGCCCTACAGCGGCATCAACGTGATCCTGCTCTGGGCTGAGGCGACCGCCCGCGGCTTCACCGCGCCGATCTGGATCACCTTCCGCCAGGCCGTGGCGCTCGGTGGCCACGTCCGCAAGGGCGAGCACGGGTCGACGGTGGTCTACGCCAACCGGATCACCCGCACCGAGTCCGGCGACAACGGTCAGGACGTCGAGCGCCAGATCCCGTTCTTGAAGGCCTACACCGTCTTCAACGTCGATCAGGTCGAGGGCTTGCCCGCCCACTTCTACGCCGTCGCGGAACCCAAGCTCGATGCTGTCCAACGGATCGATTACGCCGAGGCTTTCTTTGAAGCGACGGGCGCGGACATCCGCCACGGCGGCGGTCAGGCCTACTACGCCCTGCAGCCCGACTACGTGCAGATGCCGCCCTTCGAATGCTTCGAAGACCCCGAGGCCTACTACGCGACCCTGGCCCATGAATGTACCCACTGGACCCGTCACCCGACCCGGCTCGACCGTGACTTAGGGCGCAAACGCTGGGGCGACGACGGCTATGCCCGCGAGGAGCTGGTCGCCGAACTGGGCGCGGCGTTCCTTTGCGCCGACTTGGGCCTGGAGCTGACTCCCCGACCCGACCACGCCAGCTACATAGACAACTGGCTGCGGGTGTTGAAGGACGACAAGCGTTTCATATTCACCGCCGCGGCCCACGCCCAGCGGGCCTGCGATTTCCTCTATCACACCACATAAGTGAGAGGGCGCGGTGCCATCGCGCCGCGCCTTGAATGGAAGGTGTCGGGCCATGACTGCGCAGACTCAGGTGAGAGTGGCTGGCATGAAGACGCCGGCCAACATATTCGACGTGCTGACGGTGCCGGCCGCCTACAAGGTCAAGCGCCTTCTGCGGGCTTCAGAATTCGCCAAGTTCGCCGCGGAACGGGGCGAGCAGGTCGACGAAGCAAGGCTGCGGAAGCTAGAGCAGCTCGGCCTCTTCAAACCTGTGCTGCGCATCCGACGTCAGGATGCGATCTACAAGATCGAAACGATCGAGGGGAACCGGTTCCGTGACCTCGGCCCCCTAGATGACGACGAAGCCTGGGAAGGCGAGACCCGTACCGCGTTGAACCAATTTGGGTTCAGGCCGGATATCGTTGCCAGTTGGCGCGAGCATGGCGTGCTCTGGAGCCCGTGGGATGGCCCGTCCGAGCACGACGGTGAGATCGACACCGATCCTCTGCGCCATGAGGCCTATTATTCGGAATTCCAGATTTGGGACCTGATGTGGCTGCTGTCGTCCCTGACCTTACGCGTTTCGGCTGAAAACGCGTTCAACGGCGATGGCACGCCAAACGACAACCACGATAACCTGGCCGAGAACATCGCCGAGCTGGTGACTGAGGCGCGTGCTCGACCTCCAAACCCCAGGCGCATCTACGGCCTCTTCGCCCAACTGATCTCCGATCGGTTCTACGTCCAAACTCAGGGCGACGAGCGGCTGATCACCGTCAGCAAGGACGGGCAATTCCACGGCTGGGAGTGGCAAGACTATGCCCGGACCTGGACCCCTGATGAGACCATTGCGCTTTTCCAGCTCGATCAGACCGACAGCGCCAATATTGAAAGCCAGCTCAGCGCCGAACAGCGGATGACCAATCCCCTGGATGCCTGGCGCGCGTTGACCCGGTTCGTGGCGCTGACCGAGCGCAAGCGGCTCAAGGGCCAGGCCCTCATGGCCGAAACGCTCAGCGAGATGGCGGAGATGCACCGCCTGTTCCATCAGCTCGCGTTTGGCGTCGCCCTACCCGATCCGAACGAGACCGGGTTTCCCCGTGGTGGGCCGGCGCCGCCTCTTGTAGCCGACGATCCCTACCGGGCGCTCGAATGGGTCACCAACCGCTTCCACCTGAACCCCAAGCCCAAGCTTGTCTTGATCGTGGAAGGGCAGACCGAGGAAGCGGTCATTCCGGTGATCTTCGAGCGGTGGTTCGGGGCACCGGCCGCGCGCTACGGCATCCAGCTGCGCAACATGCACGGCGTCGGCAACGCGACCGGAACCAAGCGGGACCGCCAGAGCGCGCTCTGGCGCCTCGTCGACTTCCTCCATGCGCAACAGACCATCGCCCTAGTCGTACTGGATCGTGAAGGCTTAGCTGGCACCAACATCGCTAAGGGGCTGGCTGGTGCAATCTCGATCCACTTCCCAGACCGCAAGGTGACGCGGAAGGAGTACATCAAGCTCTGGAACCGCTGCTTCGAGCTGGACAATTTCAGCGATAGTGAAATCGCCGCCGCTATGGTGGCCGTTTCCGGCGGCGTCGGCTTCAAGGGGAGCGACATCAAGCCCTGCCGCCAAGCCCCGCCGCCCAAGACCAAGGCCGTGACCATCGAGACGGTCTACCAGGGGCGAACAGGCCACTCACTGAACAAGGTCGCCCTGGCCAGCCAGCTGGTCGAACTAATGTTCGATCCGGCGTGCAAACGAAAGCCGGCGAACCGCCCCATCGTGCGCTTTCTGTCGTTTGCGGCCAATCGCGCGGCGCTGAACCACCAGCCGACCAATTTCGAACGCTGGGAATACAATCAGCGGTCCGGCTATCTCGGGACACTACGGCCGGGCGCCGTGTCGCGCCGACGTAAGCCAACTCGCTAGGTGGGGAAGGTCGTGCGAGACATCGACGTCAATGAGTGGCGTGACCCGGCCATCGCCCTCAATCGCCTCGTCAAGGCCGACGGCATCTATACGTTCTACTACGACGAGACGAACAACATCCGCCGTCTGCATGTAACGGCGGAGGGCCTAAACGTTCGAGAGCCCATGTGCTTCGTCCTGGGTGGCGTGGCGCATCGCGGACCGCCGCGACCGCTCGATGTTGCGGGTTTGAAGGCCGCGGTTCGGCTCCAGGCCAGCGCCCATGAGTTGAAGCTCGCTCACCTCGGCAAAGGCGACTTTCTCGGCCTTCTCAAGTCGTGGCGGGTGGAAGCCTACCTCGATTGGCTGAAGGCGGAGGCCCTTCTGATCCACTATTCCGCGGTCGACCCGCTCTACTGGTCCACCGTCGACATCGTGGACTCGATCATCAGCCACGAACCGCTCGCCCACATGCAGCGGTTCCATTTGAAGCTGAAGGCGGACCTCTTCACCATCCTCGCCGCCGACATCGATGATATCGCCGACCTGTTCCATCGGTTTAGTTATCCGGACGTCGGCGAGGCCAGCCGCGCGGCCTTCATCGAGGAGTTATTGCAACGACTGGACGACCGCGAGGGACTGTTGTCGGAGTTCGACGGGCAGATGCTGAAGGGCGTCTTGCAGGCCGGCCGTGGACGCGATCCGCTCATCTATCTGGAGGACGAGCCGCCCAACACCCTGTTGGACAGCTTCGTGGAGTTCTTCATCCACCGCATCTGCCTCTTCAAACATGCCCATCATCTGCTCGACGTAGAGCCGGTCATTCAAGATCGCTTGCGGGCTTGCGCCTTCCATGACGATGGCCGTGTGCTCGACACTTATCGGTTCGTCGACTCGCGGGTCGAGCCCGGGATTCAGGCGTCCGATGCGCTGGTCGGACTGCTCGGGAAAATGTTCTCGTATGTCACCCGCACAGATCGGGCCCAACTGATCGCCGACCGTCGCGCCTTGACGCCAGGTCAAACCCGCACCCTGGCCAAGCTGAACGCCTTGCTCGATCGGTCGGACGCGGAGACACCGGCGCTCTTGCACCAGGTGGCGTCCGTCAGCGCCATGCGGGCCGGCCAGTTCTTCCTTCAGGGTCACTGAGGTCGACTGCCCCGGTTGGGGCGCCCGCGAGGGCGGCGGGCGAGTCCGCGCGGCGGGTAGGCTTACCCGTCGCGCGGACCGAGGGGAGGGGCCAGTCTGGGCTCGTCGTTGTCTAGGGCAGGATAGCCTTCGCGGCGGCGGATCACTACGTGGGGCGGCCCGGTGGCCAATCTCAGCATTCGGGTGTCCGACGACCTTCTTGCCCGGTTCGATGCTTGCGCGGGCGACCAGGGCGGCCGTGCGCCGACCTTGCGCCGCCTGATGGATCAGGCCGCGACCGGGCCGCCGTCGCCGGGAGGACGGCTTCCGGCGAGACCCCTGAAGCTGACGATCCGCCTCTCCACCGACGACGGCGATGGCCTGGCGCGCGAAGCCGCAGCCATGGGTCTGACGCCCAACGGCTGGGCCGCCGCCCTCATTCGCCGCCGCCTTCACAGCAAGCCGACCTTTCCGCGCGGCGAGACGGTCGCCCTGCTCGCCATCCAGGGCGAGGTGCGGCGGATCGGCGTGAACGTGAACCAGATCGCCCGGGCCCTGAACACCGCCGTCATGGAGGGCAAGGTCCTGGACCTGGAGGTGGCCTATCTCGACGCCCTGCGGACAGAGCTACGTGCGCACATGTTCACACTGCGCGAGGCGTTCGAGGGCAACCTGGCCTACTGGGCCGTCGAGCCATGACCGATTTCCACATGGTCCAAGGTTTCGAGGACGTCTGGCGTCCGCCCGTTCGGCCGCGGATCGTGCGGCCTCGCACTGTCCTGCGGCCGTCGCCAGCCTCCGGGGGCGGCGCGCGGGCGCGTTTGGAGCGCATCGCCGCGCGCGCGCCGGAGGTGATGGTCAAGGTCACTGGCCGCGCGCGGGACGGGGCTCACCTGCGCGCCCACCTCGATTACATCTCGCGCAACGGCCAACTGGAGCTTGAGGGCGCCGATGGCGCTCTGATGGTAAGCCGCCGCGATGTAGCCGACCTGGTGGACGACTGGGGCGCGGCCGCCCTGGCCGACAAGCCTCGCCGCAGGGACTCGCCGCTCAGCCATTCAATCATCCTGTCGATGCCGGCCGGCACAAACGAGATCGCGGTGCGGGACGCCGCCCGGTCCTTTGCGGCCGACCTGTTCGCAGGTCGGCATGACTACGTGTTCACCCTGCACACCGACACGCCACGTCCACACGTTCACCTGACCATCTGCTCGCGTGGCCACGCGGGCGAGCGGCTGAACCCCAAGAAGGCTGACCTGGAGCTCTGGCGGCAGACCTTCGCGCAGGCGCTGCGTGACCGGGGCGTCGAGGCCGAGGCGACCCCAAGGCGCGCGCGGGGTGTCACCCGCAAGGCTGAGCGGACGCCGCTGCGGAAGATCCGCGACCGGCAAGAGGCCGGACAGGGGCCGATGGCGCAGGTCCGGCGCTCGGCTTATCGCGAGGCGGCGGGGGCGGCCTTCCAGGGGCGTGCCGAGCGCACACCCTGGGAGCGGCGGATCGTGGCGCGACAGCAAGCGGTGCGCAATCTCTACCTGACCCAGGCCCAGCTCCTCGGTCGATCAAGCGACCCGGCGGATCGGACTCTGGGCGCCAAGATCCAGGCCTTCGTCCGCGGCATGCCCCAGCCCGATACGCAGCGCCTGGCCCTGGCCCGAGAGCTGCGGGCGGCGAATGCCCGACTTGGCCGAAACGCGCCTGAGGCGGGGAAGGAGCGAGGTCGGTGACCGCGCGGCACTGGGCTAAGCAAAACATCAGTGCGCACCAAAAACGATCCGTCGCACAACATAAAAACCTACTGTACGCGCGACGCAAAAAACTATTATTCGAGCAACACTAAATACGATCCATGCTACAGACTCGAACCTGGCTCATCAGCCAAGGACGAACTCCATGCCTACGCCAAACGAGAAACTCGCGAACGCCCTGGAGGCTCTGAAGGCGGTCCAAGCCACGGGACGGGTCGCGATCAGATCCAAGGACCTGACGCGCACCGTCCGCGAGCTGCTGCTGAAGCACGGCTTCCTGCAGGAGGTGATCAAGGGATGGTACATCCCGGCCCGTCCCGGCGCCGGTCCGGGGGAAAGCACCGCCTGGTACACGTCGTTCTGGGATTTCTGCCGGGACTACCTCACCGAGAGATTCGGGTCGGAATGGGCGCTCACGCCCGAGCAGTCCCTCGTCCTGCAGGCGGGAAACACCAGCGTGCCCACCCAGCTGCTCGTCAGAGCGAAAGGGGCGCACAACCAGGTGACCAACTTCATCCATGGCACCTCCTTGTTCGAGGGCGCGCACACGCTTCCAGACCCCGATGACGCCGTGCAGCTGAACGGTCTCAGGCTCTTCCAGCCCGAAGCGGCGCTGATCGCCGCGCAGCCGTCGTTCTTCGAGAACTACCCTACGGAAGCGCGAACGATCCTTTCGACGCAGCGAGACGCATCCGCCTTGCTCGCTCGGCTGCTAGGCGGCGGTCATACGGTCATTGCTGGGCGCTTGGCCGGAGCTTTCCGAAACATCGGCCGCGACCGCGAGGCCGAGGACATCCTGGCTGGCATGCGCGCGGCCGATTACAACGCGCGCGAGGCAGATCCCTTCAAGGATCAGGTTCCGCGTGTGCCTTACCGGCGCGACGCCTCGCCCTACGTCCAGCGCATCCGGTTGCTGTGGCAGAAGATGCGCGAGGACATCCCTGGGCGATTTCCTGCGCCGCCCGCGAAGATCAACGATGTCGACGCCTACATGCGTCAGGTCGATGAGATCTACGTCACCGACGCCTACCACTCCCTGTCGATCGAGGGCTACCAGGTCAGCACCGACCTGATCGAGCGGGTGCGCAGCGGCGCCTGGAATCCTGAGCGTGATAAGGCTGACCGCGATCTTGAAAATGCCCTGGCCGCGCGGGGCTATTGGCTAGCGTTCCAAGCCGTGAAGGGCAGCGTTCGCCGAGTGTTGAACGGTGAGAACCCCGGGGAGGTCGCCGACCGAGACCACGGCGCCTGGTATCGTGAGCTGTTCGCTCCAAAGGTGACCGCCGGCATCCTCAAGCCGGAGAACCTCGCGGGCTATCGCAACGCCGCGGTCTATCTTCGTGGTTCGCGGCATGTGCCCCTGAATGCCGACGCGGTGCGGGACGCCATGCCCGCCTTCTTCGAACTCCTCACCGAGGAAGCGGACCCGGCCGTCCGCGTCGTGCTGGGCCACTTCATCTATGTCTACATCCACCCCTACATGGACGGGAACGGCCGCACCGGCCGCTTCCTCATGAACGTCATGATGGCGGCGGCGGGGTATCCCTGGACCGTCATCCCAGTCCAGTCGCGGGCCCCGTACATGGCCGCCCTGGAGGCCGCCAGCGTTGAGCAGAACATCGTGCCATTTGCGGAGTTTCTGGCGAGCCAGATCGGCCGGCCCGTTCCCGCGGCCGGGTGATGCGGTGGTCAGGTCAGTCGGGTGGAACCCACAGGTTATAGAAATAGGGCCATCTCGGAATTTCCGGGTTCCATTTCGATTGGCGCCTACCCGTCCGGTCGCTGGGTAGACTTACGCCTTTCCCGCATAACGCCCGCCTGCCTACGCTGAGTCGATGATGGAGCGCGTCCGCCTCCGGGCGAGCTCCCTGCGTAGAGGTATCGCCGTCATGGAAGTATCCCGAGTCCCCAACCGCTACCTGCGGACCCCCGAAGCGGGCCGCTACCTCGGTCTGTCGGGCCGCACCCTGGAGAAGCACCGCACCTACGGCACCGGCCCCCGCTACCGGAAGATCGGCGGCCGCGTGGTCTATGCCCTGAACGACCTTGAAGCCTGGGCCGACCAAGGCGCCCAGACCTCCACGACGGACCCGGACGGTGGACGGGTTCGCGCCGCGCGTCGCTATGAGCCGGAATCCCTGGCGCAACTCGCCTGACCACCTGTCCGCACGCCTGCGTGTGAACAGGTCAACGCTCGCCGAACGGATGCTTGCCGTACTTGCGCATTAGGTCGTCGATCGCCTCCCCCAACAGCGCCTGGAGGCTGGTGTTCTGCTCCAGCGCCAAGATGTTGAGCGCCTGGCTCAGTTGGGGGCTGTAATAGCCCCCGACCGCCTTCTTGCCGACCCGGGCCGGCGTCCGATTTGGCCCCGTTGAGACGGCCGGCGGATCGGACGCCGGCTCGGGCTTCACCCGATCGGTTCTGATCGCGTCGAACCGGCTCACGCCATCACCGCCTGGGCGCGTGTGGACACGCCAAGCTGTTCACGTGTCCACGCCCAAAGCGCCCGTATCTCTTCCGCAGCCTTTCCCAGTGCGTCATGCTCGGGCGCCGTTCGGCCTGCGGCGGCGCTGTGGTGGAAGGCGGCGCGCTCGGGCAGGACGACCGGCGCGATCTGAAGACCGAACTCGCCCCCGATCAGGCTGGCGGCCTCCCGGTAGATGTGGGGCGCCCGCGGCGGTCCGGCGTTGAACACCACGAACGCCGGCTTCCGGCTGGATCGCACCAGCTCCGCGGTCGCCTCGATGGCGGCCAGGTCAAAAGCTCTCGGGCGACAGGGGATGATGAGCAGATCGGCGAGGCGCGCAGCTTGGCGCGCCATGGCGTCGGCATGCGGCGGCGTGTCGATCACCGCGAGGTCGGCGCCGAGCTCGGCCGCCTTGGCGAGCTTTCCCGCGAGCAGGCTCGGCGCCCCGCAATCGACGACTTCCGGGTCGCCACCGCCGCGCCATTGGGCCCAGCGGCTGGCGGTCGCCTGCGGGTCGGTATCGACGATCAGGGTGATGCACGACTTGGCCGCCTCAGCGGCGAGATTCACGGCAAGGGTGGTCTTACCGGCCCCGCCCTTCTGGCTCACGATCGCTATGGCCTGCATGTTCACCTCCGCACACGCGGGCATGTGAACAGGGAGACGGCGAGACGCCAGCGGCCGCACCCGGTCGTCGTAGAAGATCGCAGTTTCGGATAGAAATCGGCGGGGTGTCCGCGTGTGAACACGCCGACACGCGCCCGTGTCTACGCGGCTGTCGCAAGCCTCTGCTTGGCAGCCTGGCGACGTTCTTCGCTCCAGCCAACACCCTCCCTTGGATCGGGTGGCGTTGGGTCGAGCACGTCATCGCCGATGAACCGAGAGGGTAGACGGGGCCAGACGCGCTCCCGCTTCGCGTCGACCTTCAGCGGCGGGAGGCCCGCCGCCACGATGTGTTGCGACAGCTTCTGCTGCGCGACACGCAGGTGGTCGCTCATCAGCTTGTCGCGTGTGATGTAGCCGGCGTTCACCCCCGGCAGCCGGTGATTCATCAGGAGGTGCATGTCGACCTCCGAGAGGCCTGCGGCTTGTCCGAGCGTGCGGTAGGACTGGCGCAGGTCGTTGCCCCACTTGGAGAGCCGCGCGCGATCCTCCTTGTGCTCGACCAGATGGCCTTCCGCGCTGTCAGCGGCGAAGATCCATTTCTCTGCATTCTCGGGGTGCAGCATGCGGCTGGTTCGCATGGCGCGTATGAGGCAGCGGATCATCTCGCGCGAGAGCGGGATGTCGAAGGCCCGCTTGGCGCCGCCCTTGGGTCGCGGAATGTGAAGGACCCGGCGTGCGAAATTGAAATGCGCGACCTCGGCTTGGCGCAGCGCGGTGGGCCGGCTGCCTGAGAGCAATGTGAACAGGTGAAATTCGCGGCGGATGGCGTGCCGTAACCGCCCCGCCTGTTCGACCCAGGCTGGAAGGTCGAAGGCGCCCATGGCAGTGTCGCGCCGCTTCTCATCATTCCAGTCGACCGCGGAGGTGGGGTTGTCCGGCGGAAGCTCGCGGGCGCTTCGCCGCGCGTGATTGTAGATCGCGCGCAGGGTCCGCATGCATCCGTTGGCGGCGTAGGGTCCGCAATCCTTCGTCAGCTGATCGTGGCGATCAGAGACCATGCGCGGATTGTCGCCCAGCGTCATCAGCGGGACATCCAGCCAATCCTTCAGCAGGCGCTCGACGTGGTCGCCATATCCAGCGACGGTGGCGGCGCTGCGGTCCTTGCGCTCCAGGTAGATCTTGTAGCGCGCCCACGCCGATCGCAGGGTGACGTCGGTCGCCTTCTGGACGGCGAGACCCGCCTCGGCCTTTACGACCGCCGCTGCGGCGGCTTCCGCCGCGTATTCCCCTCGCGCGATCTTCGCCAAGGTATCCTTGGCCTTGATCCGCGCATCGCGGGTCGACAACTCGTCGACTGTTCCCAGCGCGACTTTCTTGGCGTGGCGCTTACCGCCTTCCCAGAACTCGCCGAGGACGGTGAAGGTCTTCTTGCGCCTCCCGATCACCAGGAAGAAGCCCTTCAGTTCCGTGTCGCGCACGACATACTGACCCTCGTCCGCGAGGGCGAGTCGGCCGATCATCTTGTCGTTCAAAGAGGCCCTGAAGTCGCTCATCTGGGTCGTCTGTGTTTTTAGGTTGGGGTTTTTAGGTTGGGTTTTAGGTTGGGGTTGGCGACCATCTGGTTTCCAAGGCCCATCCACGCAGAAACCCTACCACGCGCGAAAAATATGAGCAACTACAATGGGTTTAGCGCACAAAAGCGTGAAATCGGCGGGGCGCTTCGGAGGCGCTTTTCGGAACTACGAATCTGAGGGTCGGACGTTCGAATCGTTCCGGGCGCGCCATTCTTCCGAAAACCCGTGCGATTTCAGGAAGTTCAACGCCGACAAGCCTTTCTGAACCCTTTGCCGTGCAAAACGGGTGTGCAAAGTGGGTCGGCGCATGAGCGGTCTGGAACAGATCCCCGAGACGGGAGCCTTTAGATTTCGCCGCGGGATACCCGTGCATCTGAGGCCATTTTTTCCAGAGCGTGGCACCGTCTGGCGAGAGCATCTCAACACGAAGGACGAGGCCGAGGCACGCATACGATGTCTTGAAGTCGGCGCCAGGGTCGAACGCCTGTTTCAACAGGCTCAGGCTCAAGTCGATGCGACCCAGGAGGCGCAGCCACCAGCGCCATCTGGCCTGAACATCGAAATCCTCGCCGGATTGGTCGCCGAGTGGAAACGGCTTGAGCGGAGCAGGCGGGCGCAGTTCGCTATGGACCGCCCCATCATGCCCGGCTGGTCGGAGTTTCTGCGTGAATGCCAGCTTACGGGCGCCTGTGGGCTCAAGCCCGTCGCCTTCTTCAATTCATCCGGACGATGGAGATCGCCGGGATTGGTGGTGGCGAGCAGGGCCTTGGCGTAGTTGGCGCCGTAGTTGTTGGCCGACACCATCAACTCCGCCACTTCGAGCTGCCGTATCGGCTTCATCTTCCGGAGCTTCTGGAAGGCATGATGGCCGACGGGCTTGTCCTTCAGCAGCTCGGCCACTTCGGGACTAGGCCCGGGCGCGTGCCGGCGGGTCCACCGCTCAACGCGATCGGACCGAGCCGGTCCTCGAGGCCTCGAAACATTGAAGAAAAGGTGCGCGCGTCGGCGGATCTGCGCAGATTCTTCTCGCGCTCGCGTCACGCTGGCGCCAGCGCGATTGGCGGGCTGCGCAGTGCTGCTAGCTTGGCGCAATGCAGCGCGCGACGAGCTCATATTCGGCAGCCTCCGCCAGCGTGCGGGAGGACGCCTCACGCGGCGCCTATGGCGAGAGCCTGGGCGAGATTTTTCGCATCAAGCAGGCGCCGGCCTTCGTCAACCGTGACCTGAAGGCCGGCCTGCTGGCGGTCACCGAGGTGCGGGACGAGGCCCCGACGCTGGCGATGAGCAATCCGCTGCCGATCGAGGATGCTTATCTGGCGACGCTGCACCTCTCGGACATCGTCGATCACGTCGCCTGGGAGGCTGGCCGCCAGTATCCCGTGGAGACCTTGCGGCGCGGCGAGATCCTGATCCGGGACCTGAAGCGTGACCCCTCCGTACTGGTCGACCAGCCGCATCACGAATTGCATTTCTACCTGCCCCGCGGCTCGCTGGACGCGATCGCCGACGATTGCGACGCCCGGCGTATCGGAGACCTTCACTACGCTCCAGGGACGCCCGTGGCCGATCCGGTGATCGCGGGCCTGGGCCTGTCGATGCTTCACGCCTTTGAGCTTCCGGACCAGGCCAACACCCTCTTCCTCGACCATCTGCTGCAGGCGGTGGCGACCCATCTGGCGGCGTCATTCGGCGGGATGCAGCCTGGCAGTCGGCCCAGGCGAGGCGGCCTCAGCCCCTGGCAGGAGAGCCGCGCCAAGGCGATCATCAGCGCCAATCTCGGCGGCGAACTGCAGATCGCCGACCTCGCCCGGGAATGCCGGATCTCGGCGAGCCATTTCCAGCGCGCTTTCCGCACCAGCACAGGCGTCGCGCCGCACCAGTGGCTGCTGCAGCGGCGGGTCGACGAGGCCCGCACCAAGCTTCGCGATCTGCGCCTGTCGCTGGCGGACGTGGCGCTCACCTGCGGGTTCGCCGACCAGAGCCATTTCACCCGGGTCTTCGCGCGCTTCGAGGGGCTGAGCCCCGGCCGTTGGCGGCGGGCGCATGAGTTGGGGCCTCACGACCTCTCCGCTGACCTGCCTGGCGAGGAGGACGGGGCGCATGACGCGTGACGCTTCCTACGATGCCCAGCTGAAAGCCTGCTTCGGCGTCGAGGAGGCGCCAGCCTTCTCGACACGCACCTTGGGCGATGGCGAGCTTTCGGCCACGCGCATCCGCTGCGACGCGACCAACAACGGCCTTTCCAATCCGCTGCCCCGGGAAGATGCCTGGCTGCTGACCATGCAGCTCACTGCCTGCCCGGCGCACGATCTTTGGATCGACGGCCGTGCGCATAGGACGGCGCCCCTCGCCGCCGGTGTGACATCGATCTATGATCTGCGCGCCGATCCGAGAGTGAATAGCGTCAGCCCATTCATGAACATCCACTTTCACCTGCCGATGGTGGCGCTGGACGCCATCGCCGAGCGCGATGGCTTCGCCGGCATCGCGGGATTTCCGCATGAGCCCGGCGTCGGCATCGACGATGCGGTGATCAAGGGGCTCTGCCTGTCGCTACAACCGGCGTTCGACCGGCCGCACGAGGTCAACGGGCTATTCGTCGACCATGTCACCCAGGCCCTGGCCGGCTACCTCACGCAGCGCTTTGGCGCCCGAAGGCTCCCGCCGCCGCGGACGCGGACACAGTTGACCACACGGCAGAAGCGCCGGGCCGAAGCCTTGCTGATGGAGCGGTTGGACGGGGACCTGACGGTGGCGGACCTGGCCGACGCGGCCGGCGGCCTAACGCCGAAGGAGGTGACCGAGGGGTTCGCTAAGGCCACCGGCGAACTGCCGCATCGCTGGCAGATGCGCCGCCGCATCGACAAGGCGCTGTACCTTATGCGCACCACCAGCCTGCCGCTGGAGGACATCGCCGTCCGCTGCGGTTTCGCCCACGCGCCGCACATGCATCGCGTGCTCGACCAGATCTATGGCCGCGCCGCCGGTGCTTCGGACTACTAGGGCCGGAGATGGCGGGGATGGCGCTCGACGATCCAGTGCGGCGGCCCGGAGGCGCCTATGGATCTCAGCTCGGCGACATCTTCCGCCTGCAGAGCGCACCGACCTTCGTCAACCGCAACCTCCAAACCGGCTTGCTGGCGATCACCGAGATCCGGGACGACGCGCCCGAGCAAATGCTGAGCGATCCGCTGCCGATCGAGGACGCTTTCCTGGCGACCTTTCACGTCAGGCCGTTCATGCAGAACAAGGCATGGGAGGACGGTCGGATGGCGCCGATCCTCGACATTGCCGAGGGCGCGACCGTGATCCGCGACCTGAAGCGAAATCCCTCAGTGCTGATCGACCAGTCCCACCATTCGCTACATTTCTATATTCCGCGCGGCGCGCTCGACATGGTCTCGGACGAGGCGGAGGCGCGGCGGGTCAGCGACCTTCACTACCAGTCGGGGGTCGCCTTCGACGATGGGATCATCCGCAACATCGCCGCCGCCGTGCTGGCCGCCTTGCGCACGCCGGGCGAGGCGAACCGGATGTTTCTTGATCATGTGACCATGGCCGTGGCCATCCACGTCGCCCACACCTACGGCGGCCTGGTCGCGGGATCGCGCGCGGCGCGCGGCGGGCTCAGCCCGCTGCAGGAGCGCCGGGCCAAGGAGTTGATGTGCGCCCACCTCGACGGCGGGCTCGGCCTGGAGGTAATCGCCCGGGCCTGCGGCATCTCCACCAGCCATTTCCGCCGGGCCTTCCGCCAGTCCACCGGAATGGCGCCGCACCAATGGCTGCTGCAGCAGCGGGTCGAGGCGGCGAAGGTGAAGCTGGTTGACGCGCGCCTGTCGCTTGGCGAGATCGCCTTGATCTGCGGCTTCGCCGACCAGAGCCACTTCACCCGGGTCTTTTCCCAGATCGCCGGCGAGGGGCCTGGCCGTTGGCGGCGCGAGCGCGGGATCGCCGCCGCGCCGGAACCCCTCGGCTGGAGCACGCCGCGAGGATCGCGCGACAACTAGCGACGGACGGTGAGGGTCACGCCCCAGGTCGCGGGCATGCCGGCGAGGCGTGTGACCGTGTCCTCCACATGCTCGACGGACGTCCAGTAGTAGGCGTCGGTGACGTTCTTCCCCCAGACCTCCAGGCGCCAGGCCTGATTCCGCGGCTCGAGGCCGGCCCGCAGGTCGAGAAGGGTAGAGGCCTTCACGGCGAACAGGACGCCGCCGCCGAAGGCTGCGCTTGTGCGGCTGCGATAGCTGAGCGTCGCCCCGACGAAGCCGCGCGACGGACCTGGCGCGTCGAACCGATATTCGGTGTCGCCGGTCAGCTGCCACTTGGGCGCATTGGGAAAGGCTTCGCCGTCGATGTCGACCAGACCGCCCAGCGGGCTCGACGTCATGAAGCGGCCGCGCACCCGGGTCTCCAGATAGGCCGCACTGAGATCGAGGTCGAAGTCCGCGGTCGGGCGCCAGTGCGCCTCGGCGCCGGCCCCGTCGACGCGGGATCGCGGGATGCTGACCAGGGCCGGCAGCAGGCCGAAGGGCGCGCCGGTGTCGACATATCCCGCGATCTGCTTGTCATCGTAGTCGTAGTGGAAGACCGCCGCGTCGGCCTGGAGACGGGCGTCGGGCAGGGCGCCGCGCAGTCCGACCTCGTAGGCCGTCACCCGCTCCTGTCGCACCGGATCGATCTGCGAGGGCCGGATCGCCGGCAGGGTGTCGAAGGCGCCGCCCTTGTAGCCGCGGGCGACCGATCCGTAGAGCAGCGAGCCTGGGCCCGGCCGCCAGGACAGGCCCGTCCGGAAGGAGACATTGTCTTCGTTCAGCGCCCGGCGCACCCGGTCGACGGGCTTGTTGTCCGCGCCAAGGGTGACGCAGGCGCCGGGCGCGATGGCGGTCGTCGTGCCGGAGAGCGCCATCGACAAGGCCGCGAAGCCGTCCCGGATGCCGCCCGGTCCGCCGGGGTCAGCCAGGCAACCGCTGAAGTGGTCGCGGCGGTCGGTGTAGCGCACCCCGCCCTGGGCGCTGAGGCGATCGGTGAGGGCGAGGTCGAGATTGGCGAAAGCCGACGAGGTTTCGACCTTCTGGTCGTTGACGTTGGCCAACCCCTGAAAGCGCACCGCGCCGAAGCCGGAATTGGTGCCGTTCATGTGGATCTGCTGGGTGTCGTCGACGGCGTCGTGCTCGTAGTTACCGCCGACCAGCCATTGGACCCGCTGCGACGGGGTGGCGCCAGCCAGGCGCAGCTCCTGACTATAGGTCTCGATCCGCCCGTCCACAGTGATGAAGATGTCCGGATAGATAGTTCCGTCGATGTCGTTCGGCCGCCAGACGCGCAGGTGGCTGTAGCTGCTGATGCTGGTCAGTGTGGTCCGCGGCGCCACCTCGACGTCGGCGCGCACGGCGGCCTGACGGAAGCTGTCGTGCCGCCGCGGACTGACCCTGGGATCGAAGCCGGCCGCGCGGTCGTCGGCGGGCGCCACCGGATAGGCCTCCAGTTTGGCCTGCAGGTCCGGATAGCCGGGCGACCCGGGATAGCCGCCGGCGGCCAGCGGGCTCAGCGGCGCATAGGCGATTTTCTGCTTGGCCCGGGTGTCCGACCGGTCGATCCAACCGTTGAGGTTCAGCTGCAGCTTCACCGCCGCAGCCGGGCGCCAGTCGGTGAGCAGGCGTCCCGATACGAAATCGCGGCGTCCGTTCTTCGCGTCGTCGTCGCCGAAATAGTTGCGGCGAAAACCGTCGCGCCGTTCGCCGCGCACCGCCAGCCGCGACTGCACCGTGTCCGACAGCGGTCCGCTGAGGTAGCCGCCGACCTCGGCCGTGTTGAAGCGGCCGTAGGTCAGGTCAGCACCGGCCTGCGGTGTCGCGGTGGGCTGGGCGGGGATGAAGTTCACCGCGCCGCCGGTGGCGTTCTGGCCAAACAACACGCCCTGCGGTCCCCTCAGCACCTCGACCCGCGCCAGATCCAGGGCGGCGCCTTCGGTCATGGCCGAGAAAGGCAGCGGGACCTGGTCCAGATAGACGCTAACCGCCGGCGGCGCGCCGAGCGCCTCGTTGAAGAAGCCGACACCGCGCAGAGTGAAGACCGGAGCGTCATAGGCGCTGGCGGTGAAGACGAAGCCGGGCACGGCCTTCTCAAGGTCTGCCGGGGCCTTCACATCGAGCGCAGCCACGGCCTGGGCGGACAGCACCGCCATCGAAAGCGGCACCTCGCTCAGCGGCTCGGCGCGCTTACGGGCAGTGACGACGACCTCGTCCACGCTGGCGGCCTCCTCGGCCGCGGCCAGGGTGGGGAGCGAGCAGAGGTACGAGCAGATCAGCAGGGTCTTGTACATGCGGGCTCGGGGGTCAGGCGACGGCGGGTCCGGCGGCGGCCGGGGCGGAAGCGTCGCCGCCGGCCAGGCGAATCCGCTGCATGTCCTCGGCGAGGAAATCGTGCGGAAACCCGAGCGAAGGTGCGCTGGCCTGGTCGAGACGACGGGTCTGGTCGGGCGTCAGCGCCAGGCTCGTGGCGCCCAGATTGTCGTGCAGCTGCTCGATCGTCCGGGGGCCGAGGATCGGAATGATCCCGTGCGCCAGCAGCCAGGCCAGCGCGACCTGCGACGGCGTCGCGCCCGCCTCCTCGGCGACGGCGAGCACGGCGTCGAGCGCGGCCGTCTTCACCGGATCGTCTTCGTGGTGGACGACGGCGCCGAAGGTGGTGGTGCGACCGGCCTCGCCGCGCCGGTACTTGCCGCTGAGGAGACCGCCGCCGAGCGGCGACCAGGCAGTGACGCCCAGGCCGAACGCCTTGGCCATCGGCAGCAACTCGCGATCGGAGGCGCGCTCGACCAGACTGTACTGGGTCTGCAGGCCCGCCAGGGGCGCCCAGCCGCGAAGTTCGGCGATCGTGGCCGCCCGGGCGACGCGCCAGGCCGGGAAGTCTGAAAGGCCGATGTAGAGGACCTTGCCGTCGCGGACGACCTGATCCAGCGCCCGCATCAGCTCCTCGCTAGAGGTCAGGCCGTCCGGCATATGGACCCACAACAGGTCGATCCGGTCGGTACGCAGCCGGCGCAGGCTCTCCTCGAGCGATCGGACAAGGTTCTTGCGACTGTTGCCGGTCGTCAGGGGATGGGCCTCGGCTTGCGCGCCCAGCGTGAACTTGGTCGCCACCACGAAGCGGTCGCGACGCCCGGCGACCGCCTCGCCGACGATCTCCTCGGACTGGCCGGACTGGTAGAAGTCGGCGGTGTCGATGAAGTTTCCGCCGGCCTCGGCGTAGGCGTCGATCAGCCGTCGGGCTATCTTCGGCTCAGCGCCGTAGCCCCACGCTGTACCGAACAGGGCCCCGCCGAGTGAAATCTCCGAGACCCGCAGCCCCGTGCCGCGACCGAACGATCTGATGCGCATTTCAGCCTGCCCCCAACTCGACTGCAGTCGGCTTTAGCCGAGCGTTGCGGGCGACGAATTTCAAGAAAGATGCAGGGATTGCTCGATCGGATCAAGTTCACCGGCCCGCTCGGATTCAGTGGATTACCGGGTTGATGAGGAACCCGCGCGGGAGGAGACGCACCGCCGCTCGGCGTGGTGTCGTGTTTGCTAATTTCAGAAAACTCCAGTGTGGTTTCGACAATCCGGCATGGATGGAGAGGCAGATGTTGCGCTGCATAGGCCGGGCGCATCCGGTCATCTGGAGCCGCCGCCCATGCCCCTCGCCGACACCTCCTTCGCCGAGTCCCCGACCTGGCTCTCCAGCGCGACCCCGCTGATTCTCGTGGAGGAGATCACCCATCGGGTGGTCAACGAATACACCCAGGCCATCGCCTGTATCCGCCTCGCCGCTGCGCGCGCCGCCAGCCATGAGGCCCGCACCGCCTTGGCTGGCGCGGCGAACCGCCTGCTGCGGTTCGCCGAAGCACACCGCGCGCTGCAGGCCCCGCCCGCGGTCGGGACGACCGATCTCGGCGCCTACCTGGAACGGCTATGCGCGGCGATCTCGACTGCCAGCCTGGGCGACAGCCGCATCACCCTGACGCTTTCAACCATTAGCCTGCCGCTGCGGCCGGATCGCTGCTGGCGGGTGGCGTTGATCGTCTCGGAGCTGATCACCAACTCGGTCCGCCACGGACTGCAGAACCGTCCGGGCAGCGTGGTCGTCCAACTCGACCTGGCCGGTGGCGTGGTGGTCTGCAGGGTCAGCGACAACGGCGCGGCCGAAACGGACCCGCCGCCCGCGCGCGGCCGCCATGTGGTCGAGGCGCTGGCCGCAGAACTCGGCGGCGCGGTGCAGTGGACCTTCGGCAGTCGGGGCACGACGGCCGAGCTGGCCTTTCCGCGGGAGCAGGCGGCATGACCCTGCGCCGCATCCTCGCCGCCACCGCGGCGGCCGGCCTGCTGATCGCCTCGGCTGCCGCGGCCGAAACGGTGAAGCCGGTTTTCCGCAAGGACCTGCCCAATGCGCCGGGAAAAACCTTCTCGGTCGTCGAGGTGGATTTCCCGCCCGGCGGATCGGCCGTGCCGCACCGACACGGCCAAGCGTTCGTCTACGCCTATGTGCTGTCGGGTGTCGTGCGCAGCCAGCTCGGGGATGAACCCGCCCGGAGTTACCACGCCGGCGAGAGCTGGTTCGAGCCGCCGGGGGCTCACCACGTCGAGACGCGCAACCTCAGCAGCGCTGAACCGGCCCGCATCCTGGTGGTGTTCGTTGCCGACCCCAAAGCCGAGCTGAAGACCGACGACCCGAGCCAGGAGCTTCATCCATGACGCATGTTCGCAGTCTCCGAGGCCTCTTGCTCGCCACAGCCCTCGCCGCGGCCGCAGCCGGCCCGGCCGGCGCCGAGGTGCGGCCCTTCCCGGCCGCCTTCCAGGCCCGCGAGATCCCCGCCGAAGGCGGCGCCACCTTGCACGTCAGGATCGGCGGCCACGGACCGGCCGTGCTGTTGCTGCACGGCTTCGGCGACACCGGCGACATGTGGGAGCCGCTGGCCGCCAAGCTGGTCGCCGACCACACGGTAATCGTGCCGGACTTGCGCGGCATGGGGCTCTCCTCCCATCCCGCGGGCGGCTACGCCAAGGCCGCCCAGGCCAATGACCTCGTCCGGATGCTGGACAGCCTGAGCGTCTGCGATATCCAGCTGGTCACCCACGATATCGGCAACATGGTCGGCTACGCCCTGATCGCCCAGCACCCCGCCCGGGTGACCAGATGGGTGGCGATGGATGCGCCCCTGCCGGGGATCGGCCACTGGGACGACCAGCTGAAGAACCCGAAGACCTGGCACTTCAACTTCCGGGGACCCGACGTGGAACGCCTGGTCGCCGGGCGGGAGCGGATCCTCCTCGACCGGTTCTACAACGAGCTTTCAGCCGACCCTGCTCATATCGACGAGCAGACGCGACGCCACTATGCGGCGCTCTACGCGCGACCCCAGGCCATGCACGACGCCTTCGAGCAGTTCGCGGCCTTCCCGTCCGACGCCCGGGATAACCAGGGCTTCCTTGCCAAGGGAAAGCTTAGCCTGCCGGTGCTGGCGATCGGCGGCGAGGCGTCCTACGGCGACCACCTGGCCGGCGAGATCGGCGTCGCCGCCGACCATGTGCAGGGCGCCGTGGTCAAGGGCGCCGGTCATTGGCTGATGGAAGAGCAGCCCGACGCCACCATGGTTTTGATCCTGAACTTCCTCGACCAGCTGGGGCCGAAGTGATGGGCCTGTTTCTCAGAACCGTTGCCGTCGCCATGTTGCTGCCAGTCGTGGCCCAGGCCGCCTTGCCGCAGCGCCGCCTCGCGCCCGCCGAGATCGCCGACCTGCCGGCTCAGGGCGGCGGTCCTGGGACATCGGGCATGGCCGGCGTGACCACGACAGTGCTCGCCGGCGATCCCACCCAGCCCGGCGCCTACAGCGTGCGCCTCTATGTGCCGGCGCACACCGTCATCCAGGCGCACAGCCACCGCGACGACCGCGCCGCCGTGGTGGTCTCTGGGCTCTGGCGGTTCGGCTACGGGGCGGTCGACGAGCGCGCCGCGCTCAAGGCCTTGCCGCCCGGCAGCTTCTACACCGAGCCTGCGGGCCAGCCGCATTTCGCCCGCACCGGCGACCAGGCCGTGACCGTGGTCATCAGCGGCTTCGGCCCTACCGACACCGCCTACGTCGACGCCAACAACGATCCAAACAGGAGCCACCCATGACGGACGCCCCGACCATCGATCCCATGACAGATCACCTCCTGACCCCGGCAAACGCCGCCCTGGTGATCATCGACTACCAGCCGGTGCAGGTCAGTTCGGTCGCCTCCATGGACCGCCGCGCCATGGTCGAGAACATCACCGCCGTGGCCCGCATGGCCAAGCTCTACGGCCTGCCTGTGGTCCTCTCGACGGTGAACGTCGCCACCGGCGTCAACAAGCCGACCATCCACCAGATCGCCGACCAGTTCCCCGAGGTCGAACCGATCGACCGCACCACGTTGAACGCCTGGGAAAACCCGCGCGTCCGGGCGGCGGTCAAGGCGACCGGACGGCATAAGCTGATCATGTGCGCGCTGTGGACAGAGGTCTGCCTGGCCTTCCCGGCGCTCTCGGCCCTCCATGAGGGTTACGAAGTCTATCCGGTCGTCGACGCCGTCGGCGGCACCTCGCTGACCGCGCACAAGGCCGGTCTGCGGCGGATCGAACAGGCAGGCGCACGTCCGGTCAGCTGGACTCAGTTGATCTGCGAACTGCAGCGCGACTGGGCCCGCAAGGCGACCGTGCCGGCCTTCGCCGAGATCCTCTTCGCCGTCGAAGGAGCCTGACCTCTCCGCTGCCGAGCAAAGGAACCAGACCATGACCGACACACAACGACTGGCCTACGAAGGCCTGATCGGCGACGGCGTGAAAGCCCTGGGCGGTGTCTACGCCTACGTGCTGCGCTGCGGCCTCGAGAAATCCCTGGTCGACCTGGCTTATCTGCGCGCCTCGCAGGTGAACGGCTGCGCCTACTGCATCGACACCCACGGCCAGGACCTCCTCAAGGCGGGAACAGGCGTCGAGAAGCTGATGCTGGTCGCGGTCTGGCGCGAAGCCGAGGGTCATTTCAGCGAACGCGAGCGCGCCGCCCTGGCCTGGGCCGAGGTGGTCACCCGGGTCTCAAAAACCCATGTCCCGGAGGCCGATTTCGCCGCGGCGCGCGACGTCTTCGACGACAAGGAACTGGCCGACCTCACCCTCGCGATCGGCCTGATCAATGTCTACAACCGGCTCGCCATCAGCTTCCGCAAGACGCCGCCCTCCATCGCCAGGCTGGAGGCTGGGGCATGAGCCATCCCGACACCCAGACAGCCAACGCCTCCGGTCGCCAGCCCGTGCTCTTCATCCACGGACTGTGGCTGCTGCCGTCCAGCTGGGACCGGTGGGCGGCGCTGTTCGACGCCGCCGGCTACGTAGCCCTCACGCCCGGCTGGCCGGATGATCCGGACACCGTCGCCGAGGCCAAGGCCCATCCCGAAGTGATGGCCGGCAAGACCATCGGCCAGGTCGCCGACCACTTCGAGGCGGTCATTCACGGCCTGGACCGCAAGCCGGTGATCATCGGCCATTCGTTCGGGGGCCTGCTGGCGCAGATCCTGGCCGGCCGCGGACTGTCGGTGGCGACGGTGGCGATCGACCCGGCGCCGTTCCGCGGGGTGCTGCCCCTGCCGTTCTCGGCGCTGAAGTCGGCCTTCCCGGTGCTGGGAAATCCTGCCAACCGCGCCCGCGCCGTGCCTCTGACTTTCGACCAGTTCCGCTACGCCTTCGCCAATGCGGTCGGCGAGGACGAGGCGCAGGAACTCTACGACGCTTTCGCGGTCCCGGCTGCCGGCGCGCCCCTGTTCCAGGCCGCCGTCGCCAACCTCAACCCCTGGACCGAGGCCAGGGTCGACACCGCCAACCCCGATCGCGGGCCGCTGCTGATCACCTCCGGCGAGAAGGACCACACCGTTCCCTGGGCGGTCGCCGAGGCTTCGTTCAAGCTGCAGCAGCATAATCCGGGCGTCACCGAGATCGTCGAGATCAAGGGGCGCGGCCACGCCCTGACCATCGACCATGGCTGGCGGGAGGTGGCCGACATCGCCTTGGGCTTCGTGCGGCGGTTTGTCGTCTGACGCTCGCCCATCTGGCTTTCGCCGATGGCCGGCGCCGGCGTTAGCGGCGTTCGGCGATTGACACTGGATAGGCGGCGTTGCGGATCGTCAGCGTCGGGTCGGCGATGGTGATCTCGGGAGGCGTCGACCCGGGCACCCGGCCGCCGATCTTACGGTATCGGGGGGTGCGGTGCTTCTCCAGCGTGCGCCCCGACAGGCCGAGGTGGCGGCCCGCTTCGGGGGTCCGCAGGTAGCGGTTGGGGACTCGGGATACTTCCATGACGGCGATACCTCTACGCAGGAGAGCGCGCCCGGAACCTAACAGTCAGATAGCGTCGAACACGGCGTTCCACGGCACTGACATGTGTTGGGAGGGCAGACGGAATTCCCAACCACTCTGGGGGTGAGTCCATGTCACGAGGGTGCTGGCGCCGCAGTCAGCGCCGGTGAGTTCAGCTTAGCTTGCCAATTTCGTCGAACACCGGCGTCGAGTGAATACGGCTGGCCGGTCCGGGACGCCGGCCTAGTCTCCTGGAAAATAACAACTGCCGCCGGTGCGAAAGGGGCCCTTGGCTGGAAGCCTCGGTGACCGGGCGGACCGAAGGGTTCGCGACCGCGGTCTCGTGGCGATCGGGAGATAGGTCATGGAAAACGACTTCGACGGCAAGGTCGTGCTCGTTAGTGGAGCGGGATCCGGTATCGGCCGCGAGGCGGCCCGCGCCTTCGCCGCTCGTGGCGCCCTGGTGTTCGGGGCTGACCTCAACGAGGAGGGCCTTGCCGAGACGAAGGACGTGATTAGCTCCGCGGGCGGGAATGCCCAAATCGGTCGTGTCGATGTATCGAACGAGGCGGAAGTCTCGGCCTTTATCTCTCGGATTGAGATCGAGGCGGGCCGTCTGGATGCGGCGTTCAACAACGCGGGTATCACCGGCGGAGCGCACCGCATCGAGGACTATCCGACCGACGACTTCGAGAAGGTCCTGCGGATCAATCTGCTGAGCGTCTTCCTCTGCATGAAGTACGAATTGCCGCTGCTGAAGCGAGGCGGCGGCGGGGTAATCTGCAACACCGCTTCGGTGGCGGCGCTGACCGGCCCGGGCGGCATGTGCGCCTACGCGGCCTCCAAGCATGGCGTCCACGGGCTCACCCGCGTGGCGGCCATGGAGAACGCCGCGCACGGCGTCCGCGTCAATGCCTTGGCCCCTGGCTGGACCGAGACGCCGATGGTCGCCGTCGCCAGCGCGCAGAACCCGTCGTTCGCAGCCCAGACCACAAACGCCATTCCGGTCAAGCGGGGCGGCAAGCCCAGCGAGATCGCCGAGGCCGCCGTCTGGCTGTGCTCCGATGCCTCCAGCTACGTCTACGGCCAGATGGTGGTCGTCGACGGGGGAATGACGATCGGGGGGTTTGCGTTTTGATCGCATCGTTCCCCCTTCCGCGACGCCTCGCCTGGCGGCGAGCGGGCTGGCTGGCGACGATCGTGGTCTCCGGCGCGCTGCTGGCGGCCGGTCGCGCCCTGGCCGCGGCGCCCAGCGATCCGAAGGTGGCGGTTCGGCTCTGGTACGAGGCCTTCGACAGCGGCAAGGCGTCGTTGTTGGACGACCTCCTCGATCCCCGATGGGTCGATATTCCGTCACCGCCCAGCGACCTCACCGGGCCAGATGCGGCGAAGGCGTCGCTGAAGGGCCTTCGCACGGCTTTCCCCGACTTCGCCATCAGGGTCGAGGATGTGCTGCAGGATGGAGACAAGGTGGTCGTCCGCTCACGGATTACCGCGACGCAGCGGGGTGTCTTCCTTGGACACCCAGCCAGCGCCCGGGCGCTCGATATCCAGGCGGTCGATATCCATCAGTTCAGGGGCGGCAAGATCATCCGGACCTGGCACACGGAGGACTGGATGATGGGCCTTCGCCAACTCGGTTTGATGAAGATCAACCCGTGACGCCAGACCGCCCCGCGCGTCCAGGCCCGGGCGCCGCCGAGCATTCCCTTGTCAGCCGGGCCTGCATCAACCCGTCAGAGTCCTTCACGTGACCAGGACTGAAAAAATCTGGGTAAGGGTGGTTGCCGGGGTTCTTGTCTTCGGAGCGGCCGGGGCGCTGCTGTATCGGCTCGCGGACAAGCGCGACCAGACGAATGACGCCACCATCGCCGGCAACCTCCACCCCGTCTCGCCTCGGGTTGCGGGAACCGTCATCGAACTTCGAACTGACGACAATCGCCACGTTCACAAGGGTGACGTGCTCGTCGTTCTGGATCCCGCGGACTTCCAGGTGCGGGTCGATCAGACGCGCGCGCAGATTGCTCAAGGCGAGGCGCAGGTTTCCGCCGCCGACTCCCAGATGGCCCAGGCCCGTGCGGCGATCGCTATTGCCCAAGCAAGCGTCGAGCGCACCAAGCTCGACCTCGACCGCGCCACAGAGCTGATACGCGAGACGCCACGCGGAATATCCAGACAGGAATACGATGCTGCGAAGACCGGCTACGACGGGGCGATTGCAGCTCTCGCGGGCGCACGCGCAGGGCTCTGCACGAGCACGGCAAATCGGCAGGCCGCTCTTGCACAGGTGTCCGCGGCCCAGGCCAACCTCAGGGATGCGAATCTGGCCCTCGGATATACGCGGATCCTCGCCCCGGTCGATGGATTCGTCGGACGAAGGTCCGTGGAGGTCGGCGCGCGGGCGATCACTGGACAGACCCTGTTGTCGATCGTCTCCGACGACCTGTGGGTGGTGGCCAACTACAAGGAGACGCAGCTACATGGCTTCGCGATCAACGCGCCCGTCAGGATCGCCGTTGACGCCTTGCCGAGCGTCAAGCTCCGGGGCCGCGTCGAGAGCTTCTCCCCAGCCAGCGGCGCGCAATTCGCCCTCCTCCCGCCAGACAACGCGACGGGCAACTTCACCAAGGTGGTGCAGCGGGTCCCGGTGAAGATCCGTATCCTGCGTGAGGATCTGTTGCGGTACCGCCAGCAGCTCATGCCCGGCCTGTCCGTCACGACGGAGATCGTGCCGCGAGCGCAGACGCCATGAGCCGGCGTCCCGTTGAAGATTCGATCAACCGGACGTCAGCCGCGTTGCTGGCGGCTACAACGCTTCTCGCCGGCTGCACCCTTGGCCCCAGCTACGAGCCCCCGCGACCAGTCAGTCCTGCGGCCTACAACCTCAATCGCAACACCGGCGCGATGCCAGAGGCCGGCAACTGGTGGACCCTCTTCGGGGATCCCGAACTCACCCAGCACGTCGCGGCGACGCTGGCGGCCAACCAGGATCTTGCCCTGGCCGTCGCGCGGTATGATGAGAGCCGCGCCCTCCTTGGGTCGACAAGGGCATCGGCAAAGCCTGGGGTGAGCTTCGATCCGAGCGTCTCCCACATTCGAACCTCGGGCACGGAGGTCAACCCGCTTCCAAACCTCGAAGGCTGGCATGTCAGCCTTCCGATCGACGCCTCCTATGAAATTGACCTCTGGGGCCGCGTTCGACACGAGATCACGGCCGCCCGCGCTCAGCTGGAAAGCTCCGCCGATTTGGTCTCGACCATCCGCCTCAGCCTCGCGGCCGACACGGCCTCCACCTACCTCCTCCTGCGGTCCGCCGATCGCGAGATCGCCGTGCTCGCGCAAACCGTGGCGGTGCGCGAGGACGCGATGCGCCTGGCCCGGCGTCGGGTGGATGCCGGCGCCGCCGGCGACGCCGATGTGATCCGCGCGCAAGCCGACCTCGCCCTCACCAGGGCTGATCTCGACGACGTTCAACGCCGGCGGGAGCTGGCCCTTCATGTCCTCGCAGTGCTCGAGGGTCGGAATGCGCCGGACTTCGTCGTGGCCGTGCGGGACGAGGCCATGGTTCCCCTCTCGATCCCGACAGGCCTGCCTGCGCAACTTATCGAGCGCCGGCCCGATATCGCCCGCAATGAGCGGGCGCTGGCGGCCGCCAGCGAACAGATCGGCGCTGCTGAGGCAGCCTTCTTCCCGACCGTGCGCCTGTCGGCCTACGGCGGCGTATCCGGAAGCGACCTAAGCCGGCTCTTTGATGGCCCGAGCTTGGTCAACGGTATTGGCCCAAGCGCCACATTTCCGCTGTTCGACGGCGGCCGCAGGCGGAACAATCTACGCGGGGCTCAGGCGCGATACCGCGAGGCCCTGGCGACCTATCGCCAGGGGGTCTTGCTGGCGTTCCGAGAAACACAGGACGCCCTTTCCGACGTCGCCTATCTGGATCGACGGGGGGTAAATCTGCGCGCCGCAGTGTTGGCGTCTACGCAGGCCGCCGCCGTCGCCCGGTCGCGGTACGATCGGGGCTTGGCGGGATATTTTGAAGTGGTCGAGTCCGAGCGCGCCGCGCTTCTCGTTCGGCGGGCCGAGATCCAGAACGACCAACAGCGTCTTGCCGCGGCGGTGTCGCTCATCAAGGCGCTGGGAGGGGGATGGACGCCAGAGACCCCGGTTCCGGAGGCGCCTGCCGAGTCTGCGCCTGGCCGAGTCCCGCCGACGCCGGCGGCATGGCTGTCGCGATGACCGACGTCGCCCAGACCGCCGTTCCAGTGCCCCAGACCGCCGCGGCGGTGACGCCGTCAATTCCCTGGTTGGGGATTGCGGCGGTCCTGTTCGGCGCGATCGCAACGACCCTCACTACGCGGCTGACGTCCTCTGGCCTCGCCGACGTGCGGGGTGCCATCGGCGCGGGCTTCGACGAAGGCGCTTGGATCACCACGTCCTTCGGCGTCGCCCAGATGCTCATTGGCCTGCCCACCGTATGGCTGGGCCGACTGTTCGGGCCCCGCTCGGTGCTACTGGTTGGCTGCATCCTCTACGGTGTTGCCGAGCTGTTTATTCCGCTCGCGCCAGACCTGCGTTCGATGCTGGTTCTGCAGTTCGTCGCCGGAATTGGGTCGGGCACTTTCATACCCCTCACTGTCGTCTTCGTGCTCGTCAACCTGCCCCCGAAGCTCAAGGCCTACGGTATCGCGGCCTATGCCATGAATATCGTTCTGGGCTTGAACGTCGCCTCGGCTCTTGAAGGCTGGTACAGCGAGAACGCCTCGTGGCGCTGGATTTTCTGGCAAAACGCCCTGATGGCGGGCCCGCTTTTCGTCCTGTTCTGGCTCGGAATGCCCCGGACGAGAATGGAGCGATCGTTCCTGTCAACGATCCGGTTCGAGTCGATGGTTTTCGGATCCCTGGGCCTAGGCTTGGTCTACGCCGGCCTTGATCAGGGAGACCGCCTCGACTGGGGCGCCTCCAACCTTATCACCGGGTTGTTCCTCTCAGGGGCGGCGCTCTTCGGCTTGTTTCTCTTTCTGGAAACGCTGGGCAAGAAGCCGAGTATCGCGTTCGGCTATTTCGCGAAACGCAACATTGCCCTGCTGACCCTGATGATCGTCGTGATCCGGATATTGGTCGGCGGCAGCAACAGCATCGTGCCGAACTTCCTGATCCAGGTTCGCGGACTTCGCCCCCTCGAAGCGGGCCAGGCCCTGTTGTGGATCGCGTTTCCACAGCTGTTGTTCGCGCCCGTGACCGCCTGGCTGCTCGGAAGGCTCGATGCGCGGATCCTGGTGGGCGCCGGGATGCTGATGGCCGCCGCCGCTTGCCTATGGGCTTCTCATCTCACGCCGACTTGGGCGGAGCCGAACTTCGCCGGTCCGTTGCTGCTCCAAGCGTTGGGGCAGAGCATGGCGCTGATCGCGCTAATCTACTTCTTCTCCTCCCACGGAACACCGGAGATGGCGCTGACCTTCGGCGCGCTGGCGCAGTTCTGCCGACTGTTTGGCGGAGAAATCGCGACGGTTAGTCTGACGATCCTGACGCGAACAGCCGAGCAGGTGCATTCCAACACGCTCGGTGCGCACGTCGGCGCGGCGGACCCTGCGACGTTAGAGCGCCTCAGGGCCTATGCCGCGGGCCTGGGCGCAGCGTCTCAAGGCGCGGGTCTGGCCGATGACCGCGCCCTGGGTCTGCTCACCGCCGCGGTGCGGACCCAGGCCTATAGTTTGGCCTATGGCGACGCATTTCGGTTCGCCGCTGCGGTGGCCGTGGCTGGCGCGTTCATCGTGCTGATCCTCCGCCCGCTGCAAGCGCCGCCGCTGCCGCCGGGCCCCCAGGGTTGTGACACATCGCTTCGACGGCGAGCGTCGGATCGACTAGGCTAGCTTGACAAGATCGAGCGCGACCATTGCGCCGCCGAATTGCTGCAGGTGGGTGGCCTGGCGCAACGTCCCCAAGTCGAGGGCCGCATAGCCCAGTTGCTCGATGAGGTGGGCCGCCCCCGATCTGGCCGACGCATCGTCGCTGGAAAGAACGACCACACGACGCCCGCCGGTCAAGGCTGGATCAGCCTCGAGCTTCGCCGCAGGAATGGTGTTGAACGCCTTGACGACCCGCGCGCCGGGAACGGCCTCGGCCACGATTTCGGTGGACAGCCGTCCGCCAAGATCAGCCGGGGTGAAGGCCGGGAACTCGACCGCATTGCTCGCATCGATGACCAGACGGCCGGTCCAGTCCCCACCCTCTTTGACCGCGTCCGGGACGGCCCCGAACGGGATTGCGAAAATCACCACATCGGCCTGCAGCGCGTCCTTTGCCGATGTCGGCTTGATCGTCGGGCCGAGGGCCCGAGCGGTATCCCGGAGCGAGTCGGGCCCTCGGCTGTTCGCCAGCATCACGTCGATGCCTTGGCGGGCGAACTGGGTGGCGAGGGCGTGTCCGATCTTGCCGGAACCGATGATGGCGTAGGTCATCGCCTGAATTTCCTAACTTTCTCTGCTCGGTGGCGGAGCTATGCTAATGCGCCTGACATGCAGCAGATACCGACATAAGATCGCCTTCTCCGTTCGAGGAAGTCGGTATGTCTGACCCCGGTACTCCGACGTTCGACCAGCTGCGGGTTTTCCTCGCGGTGATCGAAGCTGGCAGTTTTGCAGGGGCGGCCCGTACGCTCGGCCGGGCGACGTCCGTCATCAGCTACACGATAACCAACCTGGAATCCCAGCTCGGGCTCACCCTGTTCGAACGAGACTCGACCCGCCGGCCTCAGCTGACGAATGAAGGGAACGCCTTGCTTGCCGAGGCGCGGAGCGTCGCTCTCGGATTTAACCGACTGAGGGCGAAGGCCAAGGGCCTGAACCAAGGGCTGGAGGCTGGCATCGATCTCGCCCTGGATGTCATGCTGCCAGCGGAGCGGGTTGTCGAGGCGCTGAGGAATTTCCAAGATGAGTTTCCGACTGTGCCCTTACGGCTGCGGACGGAGGCGCTCGGCGCCGTCACGCAACTGGTTCTCGGCGGGATCTCCTCGATCGGAGTCCGAGGCCCGCCTGACGTCGAAATCGACGGGCTCGAGCGGATCGGTGTGGGCGCCGTCCATCTGATCCCTGTCGCGTCGCCCGAACACCCTCTGGCCCAGGGCGAAAACGCACTTGGCGCCGGTCGACACCACGTCCAACTGGTCCTGACGGACCGCTCGCCCCTGACTGAGGGGCCAGATCTGGGGGTCATGGGCACCCATACCTGGCGGGTGGCGGACCTGCCGACGAAGCACATGTTGCTGCGCGAAGGCATCGGCTGGGGCACGTTGCCAGAACCGATGGCCCGCGAGGACATGGCCCGCGGTAAGCTGGTCCTGCTAGACCTTCCAGACCTCAAGGGTGGGCACTACCGCTTCTTCGCTATCCATCGGACCGACACCCCGCCTGGGCCTGCAGCCACGTTTTTGCTCAACCAGTTCGAACGCCAGTCCCATGGGATGGACGGAGGCACCTTGGATCCGTCCTGCCTGGCCGGCGCCCCATCGACGGTCGTCGTCGCGAACTTTTCGGCGCGGCGCGGCGGCGCTCAAGCCGAGGGTTAGCCGGGCAAGAGCCCGCCTCGCCATGGGCGTTGAGACGGATGTGGCCGTCGCTGCCCGACCAGTGGGCTAGAGGTTTTGAGGCTTGAACCTGGCGCGACGGCTGCGGTCGCCGGCTTCCGCGAGGACGACGCGGGCGTGGGCGGCTCGTATGTTTCGTAACTCGGTGCTGATCGTGCGCTGCGCGAGTTCTGCGATGGCGCCGGTCAGTTCGACCCCCGTCGGACCGCCGCCGACGACGACAAAGATCAGAAGCCTCTCCCGCTCCGCCGGGTCGGATGTCTGTTCGGCGGTCTCCAAGGCCAGCAGTATCCTGCGGCGGAACTCGAACGCATCCTCCAGGGATTTCAGGCCCGGCGCGACGGCGGCCCACTCGTCGTGCCCGAAGTAGGCGTGGGTGGCGCCGGTGGCGAGCACGAGATAGTCGAAGCCGATCTACTGGGTCCCGAGCACCGCCCTGCTCGCCAAGTCGACGCCGGTCACCTCGCCGAGAAGAACCTGAATGTTCTGATGCCCTCGCAGCACCATGCGGATGGGGCTTGCGATCTGCTCGGGGTCCAGTTCCGCCGTTGCGACCTGATAGAGCAGCGGCTGAAAGACGTGGTGGTTGTGACGATCCACGACGGTCACATCAACGGGCGCGCCGCCGAGTTTGATGGCGGCCGTCAACCCCGCAAATCCGGCGCCGACGACGACGACTCTTGGCCGGGCGGCGAGCTTTCCGGCGGCCGATGCGGCAAGGCTTGTCGTTTCGGTCATGACGTCCCCAAACACGCAGGAGGTTTCAATCCGTGGACTTCTGCGTGCGCCGGGCGTCGAGACTGTAGCGTCCACCGCCGTAGGCGATGATCTGCATCAGGCCGCCGGCCATGGTCATGTTCTTCCAGAAGTGGATCATCTGGTTCATGTCCGACCAATGATTGTGGAAGAAGATCGCCGTCGCGAAACAGTAGGCGACGAGGATCGTCGCGGCGATCCGGGTGCGGTAGCCCACGACGAGGGCCGCAATCACGACCGTCTCGACCAGGATGGCGATCGCTAGACCGAGCTGCGGAAACGGCAGTCCGACCGAGGCGATGAAGCCAACGGTCGCCGCAGGTCCGGTGATCTTGCCGAATCCCGAAATGAAGAAGACGCCGCTGATGAAGAGGCGACCGACCAGCGGCAGCCAATTCATCGCCGCATGGGATCTGGACAACGTGCCGCTGTCCGTTGTGCTCGATGTCAGTGACTGCGCCATGAGACGTCCTCCTGAGGTCGCGGCCTGGGCGGCCGTCTAGACTGGGCTGAGGTTCGCCACTGCGCCGCCGGCGGAACAGTCGAATAGTTCCGACATGTCAGTTCGATCAAATCGAACACCCGGAGCTCAGCGCGGTCGATTGACCTGCGGCGCCTAAGCAAGGACGCCGACGCTGGGCGACGCGAAGCAACCGTGAGCGGGCCAGCACACGGCGTCGGCGGCGCGCACGCGCAGATCCATTGAGGACTTGCCGATCCCGTCGAACTCCAGGCTCGACCGTATCTGGCTGTTCCTTATCGAGGCGCCGGACGAATCTGAGGTCGTCACCAGCGCAAGCAAGTTCTCCCGGTACACAGCGTCTCGTCGAGATCGGCAATCCGCAAGGCGTCTCGCGCGCGCCGTCAAATCAATGAGAAGGAACCTTCCATGGCCGTCGCCGCATTTCCGAAAGTCGGGCTGGAGACGATGTTGACGCCGGACAACTGCGTCCTTGTTCTTATCGATCACCAGCCATTCCAGGTCACGGGCGTGCGCAATATTGATCCGCAATTGATGATCAACAACACGGTCGGACTGGCGAAAAGCGCCAAGGCGTTCAACGTGCCGACCCTGCTGACGACGGTGATCAAGGACCGCGGTGGGGACCTCGTGAAGGCGATCCAGGACGTCTTTCCCGATCAGGTGCCGATCGACCGCACGAGCATCAACACCTGGGAAGACCAGGCCTGCGTCGACTGGGTGAAGAAGACCGGACGGACGAAGATCGTCTTCGCCGCCCTTTGGACCGAGATCTGCCTCGCCTTCCCGGTCATCCATGCGCTCGGGGATGGATACGAAGTCTACTTCGTCACCGATGCGTCCGGCGGGACCAGCCAAGAGGCCCACGATCGCGGCGTTCAGCGGATGATACAGGCCGGCGCTGTCCCTTTGACTTGGGGGGTGTTCGCCTCGGAACTCCAGCGCGACTGGGCGCGTGAAGCAAGCGTGCCGGCCCTGGCGCAGATCCTTCTCGACCACGGCGGTTCGGCCGGCACCAGCCTGGCTTGGGAGTGGCAATTGTTGGGGTCGCGGGGCGGCGGCTGACATCCTCCGAGGCGCCCGCTTCGCTGTCCAAGTCTCCAAGGCTTTTCGATCTCTTCGATCATAATCGATCGAACTATGCGGTTATTTCGCTGATTTTCGCGGCGCCGGACTGGTGTTGCGGCCGTCGACGGAGCGCCGAAACCAGATGGAGGGTCACATGACCAAGGTGCTCGTGCTCTATCACTCGGCCTACGGCCACATCGAAGCCATGGCCTATGCGGTAGCGGAAGGCGCCCGCGAAACCGGCGCTCAAGTAGACGTTAAGCAGGTCCCGGAGACCGTGCCCGTGGACCTGGCCAAGGCGTCCCACTTCAAGCTCGACCAATCGGCGCCGATAGCGATCCCATCGGAGCTGGCGGACTACGACGCCATCATCATCGGCGTCGGAACGCGGTTTGGCCGCATGGCCTCGCAGATGGCGGCGTTCCTCGATCAGGCAGGCGGCCTTTGGGCCCGCGGCGCCCTGCACGGCAAGGTGGGCGGGGCGTTCACCTCGACGGCGACGCAGCATGGCGGACAGGAGACGACCCTGTTCTCCGTGATCACCAATCTATTGCACTTCGGAATGGTAATCGTCGGCCTGGACTATGGCCACGCCGGCCAGATGACCTTGGACGAGATCACGGGTGGCAGCCCCTACGGCGCCTCCACCATCGCCGGCGGCGACGGCTCGCGTCAACCCAGCGGGAATGAGCTGATCGGCGCCCGCTACCAGGGACGAAAGGTCGCCGAAACCGCGGCGAAGCTCTTCGCCTAACCGGCGGCGCGTGCCCCTCCCCACAGGGACGCGACCGTCGGGGCGAGTTGGAGCCAGGCCCCGCTTCCCACCCTTGAGCCTGACGTCACGCGACCAAGGCTTCTTTGAGGAGACCGCCATGTCAACGATGCGCGCAGCCCGTTTTTCAACCTACGGCCCGCCCGCGGCGTTGTCTGTCGAGACCGTTCCCCGACCGGACCTGCAGGCGGGCGACGCCTTGGTGGAGATCGCCGCCTCGGCGATCAACCCCAGCGATGTGAAGTTCGTGTCCGGCGTCTTTAGTCCCACGCTCCCGCGCACTCCAGGCCGCGATTTCGCGGGAACCGTGGTCGCCGGCTCGGGTCGGTGGAGGGGCAAATCGGTGTGGGGCAACGGCGCCGGCTTCGGGATCAACCGCGACGGCTCACACGCCCAGTTCGTGGCTCTTCCCGAAGACTGGCTCTCCGAGATGCCGACGAACCTTTCGATGGATGAGGCCGCCGCTGTGGGCGTCCCGTTCGTCACCGCGTGGACGGCGCTCGTCACGGCAGGGGAGATTCGAGCCGGAGAAACGGTGTTGATCACAGGCGCCTCAGGCGCGGTCGGTCGCGCCGCGACGCAGATCGCCCACTGGCAGAAGGCCCGCGTGATCGGCGCCGATATTGTCGAGCGGCCGGACTCCGGGGCGGACGTCTTCATCAACACCAAGTCCAAGGATCTCCCGACCATGGTCGCCGCCCTCACAGGCAACCTGGGCGTGACGCTTGTCCTGGACGCCGTCGGCGGCCCCGTCTTTGAGCCGGCGATGAAGTCCATGGGGTTGGACGGGCGCCACGTAGTGATCACGAGTGTCGGCTCGCGGCGGGTCGAGTTCGACCTAATGGATTTCTACCACAACCGGCAAAGGCTGATCGGCGTCGACACGGCCAAGCTCACCGGCATGGAGATCGCGTCGATCCTCGATCGCCTTCGGCCAGGCTTCGAAAGCGGAGCCCTCCAGCCGCCGTCCGTGAATGTTTGGCCGCTGGACGATGTGGTCACGGCCTATGAGGCAGTCGCCGCCGGCGAAGCCGCGGCCAAACACGTCCTCCAGCCCAACAGCCGGTAATCGCCTCGTCGCAAAGGGAACCCCCAGATGTCCGACTCCGACGCCAACAAGGCGGTTGTTCGCCGCTACTTCGACATGTTCAACTCGGGTGACTTCACGCTGCTCGCCGACATCGTTTCCGAGGACTACGGCGACAAGCTCGAAGGTCAAACCTCGGGCATCGACGTCATCCGCAGCTACCTTGAGGGGCTCAAGGCCAGCTTCCCAGACTTCACCTGGACCATCGAGCAGATCATCGGTGAAGGCGACAGGGTCGCCGTGATGAACCAGGTCAGCGGCACCCAGCTCCACGACTTCGGGGACATCAAGGCCACGGGCAACCGCGTCGATTTCGCGGCCTTCCAGTTCTACCGGATCGCGGACGGCAAGCTCGCTGAACATTGGGAAGTTGCCGACTTCGCCAAGTTCCAGGAACAACTCACCGCCGAGCCCGCGGCGGCCGCCTTCAAGTCCTTTCAAAGCACCCTGAAGAGCTGACCATCAGCTGACGCCCCGCCCTCTTGGGCGGCCAAACGGAGATAGGCCATGACCGATACGACCGCAGGTGAATCCGCAAAGGCCGTGGTTCGCCGGAACACCGAAGAAGTGCAGGGCAAGGGGGACTACGCGCTGTTCGAACAGCTCTTTGCCCAGAACTTCGTCGATCATACCCCTCAGCCGGGCCGGACGGCGGATCGTGACGGCGCACGCAAGCTCTACCAGGTGCTCCGCGCCGCCTTTCCGGATTTCCACGCCGTCATTCACTGGCAGGCAGTCGATGGCGACCTCGTGACGACCTTCAAGACCTATCATGGCACGCACAAAGGCGAATTCTTCGGCATCGCACCCACGGGCAGGTCCATCCAGTTCGAGACCGTCGACGCCATGCGCGTCCAGAACGGCCAGATCACCGATCACTGGGGAGTCGCCAATCTCTTCTCGCTGATGGCTCAGCTCGGTGCCCTGCCGGCCACGATTAAAACCTAGTCCAGCGCCGCGATCGCGAACGATCGAACAACATACCGGAGGACGATGTGAGCGACATCTTGAAAGGCAAGGTGGTGGTTGTGACCGGCGCCTCCAGCGGCATCGGACGGGCCATCGCCCTGAAGGCAGCGGAGCACAGCGCAAAGGCGGTGATCGTCTCTGACGTGGTTGAGATCCCACGGGAAGGCGGCGAGCCGACCGTAGTCGAGATCGAAAAGCTCGGAGTGTCCGGGCTGTTTGTGAAGACCGACGTCAGCCAGCCTCTGGAGAATGAGGCCTTGGTCGAGGCCGCCGAGGTCTATGGCGGCGTCGACGTCATGGTGGCCAATGCCGGCATCACCTTGAAAGCAGATGGCGCCGATGTAGCCGAAAGCGACTATCGCCGACTGATGTCGGTGAATCTCGACGGCGTTCTCTTCGGCGCGCAGGCGTCAGCACGCCAAATGAAGGCCCGAGGCAAGGGCGGCAGCATCGTGCTGATGGCGAGCATGGGCGGGATCCGCGGCGCCGGCTTCACCGTCGCTTACTCAACCAGCAAAGGCGGCGTGGTGCTGATGGCCAAGGCTCTGGCGGACGCCCTGGGACCGGACGGCATCCGGGTGAATGCGATTGCGCCCGGCGCAATCGATACGGCCCTGCTGCGCACCAGCCCCGGCATCGCCGAGGCGTCCGAAGGCTTTCGGAAGCGGACCCCTCTGCGCCGGCTTGGCAAACCCTCCGAGATCGGCGACGCGGTTGCCTTCCTGGGCTCGGACATGTCGAGCTTCATCACCGGGACAGCCCTGTTCGTGGACGGTGGACTTCTCTCGGTGCTCTAGGACGTAGTGCCGATTTAGAGATTCCGGTGAATCGGGAGTTCTGATTCAAGGCTGCTTTTTGGAGGCAGTCTTGGAAGGCGAGGTTCTTCGCGACGATCAATGGGAGCGGATTAAGCCGTTCGTTCCGGGCGGGCTGAAGGGCAAACGCGGCCCACGCAGCAACGGGCGTCGCTTCATCGACGCGCTGTTGTGGATGACGCGCTCGGGGGCGAGGTGGCGTGATCTGCCGGAGCGGTTCGGCCCCTACCGAAGCGTCAAGCGGCGCTACTATCGCTGGATCGAGATGGGCGTGCTGAACCGGATCTTCGAGGCGGCGCCGGCGGCAGTGAAACGGGTGGCGCGTATGACGCAGGCGAACGAGCGGGCGGTCCGTAACCGGTTCGACGGCAAGAACGGGGAGAATCTTGTCACCCTGATCCAGCACTCCAACGCCGTGTTCGGCGTCGTCCTGGGCCTGTCCCAGCGGAGCCAGTTCGCAATTGGCGTCGGCCTGTCGGATCTGCGGCTCCATTTGATCGCCGCGGTCGCCGCCATCGACGCCGCACAGGCCGAGCCGCTATAGTCCGAAAACTGGCGCCGAGATCCAACTGGCTGTGCTGCAGAGGGCCTGTGTGCGGGCTCGCCGCGGGGTTCGATTCCCGACGTGCCTGTCGAGTCGCAAGAGGTCGCCCTTGTCTCGGGCGCTCAGGTCACCGAGCGATGCTCGGCCAGTGCCGGGAAAATGGGTCTGCCAGAATTGACGCAATGCCAATCCACTGCGACTCTCGGGGTGTCGCTAAAGGTGTGCAAAGGTCGGGGTTCTGCGACACTCCGTGACGTAAAAGTCGTTTAGAATCAAAGCTTTTAGGGGCGATTTGTCGTTTCGTTCCGGGCGCGCCATTTCTTTCAGTGACTTAGCTATTCAGCCCGACCGGGCGATTGCTCACCGGACTACATCCGGGACAACATTTAGCTCGTGCAGCGCCCCGATGGCTGCGCGCTGAGCGCAGGGGCCGCGAAGGGCGGCGACGTGAAATCGGCGTCCTAGCGAACACCGAACCCGCCCTACGCGCAGACCCTCGCGGACGCCGAAAACACGCGCCGCCGGCCGCCGGCCTTCCCGGGGCCCGGCTCGACTCGTAGAAGTCGATCAAGGCCAGCTTGTCGACGAAGCTTGTCTCTAAGGTGAGCGCTGTTGGCTTGCCAAAATTTGCCATCCCTCCTAGGTTTCAGCTCATGAGCACGATGAACATTTCGCTGCCCGAGGCGCTGAAGACCTTTGTCGACGAGCAGGTTGCAGGCCGGGGTTACGGCACCAGCAGCGAATACGTCCGCGAGTTGATCCGCCACGATCAAGATCGCCAGAATCTGCGCCGCCTGCTCCTCGACGGCGCATCGACGGCGCCGACCGCGCCCGTCGATCAAGGCTATTTTGACGGACTGCGTGAACGCGTGCGCGCCGCCAAGGCGGGATGACCGCCAAGCCGGTCGTTCCGCGCGAGCAGGCTCGCCGGGACGTCGAAGCTGCCGTCGATTTCTATGCGGCGGAAGCCGGAGGGGCCGTCGCGCTTCGCTTCGTCGACGCCCTTGAGGACACCTATCGTGCGATCAGCGCCCGTCCATCGACGGGCTCGCCTCGATACGGTCAGGAGCTCGACCTTCCCGGCCTGCGCAGCCGGCGTCTGAAGCGCTTTCCCTACCTGGTCTTCTACATCGAGCGCGAGGACCACGTTGACGTCTGGCGTGTGCTGCACGCCCAGCGGGACATCCCGGCCTGGCTGCAAACCCCGGCGGCGGGATAGCGAACCGGACCGCCAGGTAGGCGCAAATCAATCCCAGCGTATCGGCAGGGACTCCACCGCCAGGACGTTGCCGGCTCGGTAGATGACCGGCTGGCCGGGATCGAGGCGGAACTCAGGCAGCCGCTCCAGCAGTTCGGCGTAGAGCAGCTGCAACTCGAGCCTCGCCAGGTGCGAGCCCGCGCAGCGGTGGGGACCGACCCCGAAGGCGATGTGGGTCTTGTCCTCGCGCGCCAGGTCGAACACTTCCGGCGCGCTCCAGTGAGCCGGGTCGAGCCCTGCGCCGGCCAGCGCGAACATGATCCGGTCGTTCTCCTTGAGCCGCCAGCCTTGGAGGTCGGTGTCCCCGGCGACGCGGCGGACGAGGGTGACGAAGCTGTACCGCCGCAGCATCTCCTCCACCGCCTCGGGAATCAGGGACCGGTCGGCGCGCAGCCTGGCCTGCAGCTCGGGGTGCATCGCCATGTGCCGCACCGCATGGCCGATGGCGTTGATGACCGTGTCCAGCCCGGCGAGGAACAACAGGACGCCGAAGTCCTCCATGATCTCCAGGCTCATCGGCTCGCCGTCGATCTCGGTCGACCAGAGCAGGCTGATGAGGTCGTCCTTAGGATCATCCCGGCGCGCCCGGATCGCCTCGCCGATGGCGTCGGCGATGGACCGCATCCGGCCCGCGCTTTCCATGGGGTCCATGAGCCCGGGGGCCAGGAACTTGTGCACCAGCACGCGGAACTCGGCGAGCCGCTCGGTTGGCAGCCCCATCATCCTTAGGAACACCAGCACCGGCAGGGGCTCGGCGATGGCGGCGATGAAGTCGCAGGCGCCCTTGTCCGCCACCGCCGCGATCAGCCGGCCGGCCAGCTCGCGGATCTCCTCTGTGCGCGTCTTGATCGCCTTGGGACCGAAGGCGGCGGCGAGCGCGGCGCGGTACTTGCCGTGATCCGGCGGATCGAGCGAGATCGGCCGCGCCCGGGGGATGTGGTAGTCGGGCGGCAGCATGCTGAGCATGGCTTCCAGCTGCGGGCGCGGCAGGAATTCGCTGGAGAACCGCTCCCAGTCGCGGGCGACCTCGTAGCAGGCGTCATGGCTCATCGCCACCCAGTGGCCGCCGTTGCGCGGGGTCCAGAAGACGGCCGGCGCCTCGGCGAGGATCTGGCGCACGCGCTCGTGCGGATCCTTCAACAGGGCCGGGTCCAGGTACATGTCGAAATCATAGACCGCGGCGTCCGGCACATGGTCGGGCTGACGGGCCAGAGGACTCAAACCGACGTCGTCCATGACGGTCCCTCCCTGACAGCCGCGCATCGTGCGAGGCTGTCGAAAATCCAGCCGCATTCCCGGCTGGAGGATTTCACCGAAGCTCAATTGTACCGTTGTCCACGGGGTGCCCGACAGATATGATACACAGTGGATCATAGTTCAGGCTCTTCCGCAGCGTCAACATCAATCGACGCGCGCATGGTGCGCACCCGCGCGGCGCTCGACGCCGCCATGCTCGCGCTCTTGCAAGAAAAACCGCTCGACCAGATCACGGTCAGGGACATCGCCCGAACAGCCAAGGTCGGCTACGCCACCTTCTTTCGGCACTATCCGGACAAGGAGGCGCTGCTGAACGACCTGGCGGCGCATCAGATCAACAATCTGCTGGATCTGGTGCTGCCCCTCCTGTCCGCAAATGACAGCCGCGCGGCTTGTGTGACCCTCTGCGCCTTCGTCGACGAGCATCGGAAACTCTGGTCGATCCTCCTTACGGGTGGCGCCGCCGCGGCCATGCGCCAGGAGCTTCTGCTGCAGGCCAAACTGATCGCCCTCGACCGTCCTGCGGTGACCGATTGGCCGCCCACAGACCTCTTGATCGCGTGGTCGGTCGGCGGGGTGATCGAAATCCTGACGTGGTGGCTGCAACAGGAGGACGGCTATCCGTCCGAGGAGATTGCAAGAACCCTGGACAATCTGGTGGTCAGCCCCCTGTTCGTGCGATCGCGTAACAGACAGCGCTGAATGTCCTGGCCATCGCTTTCCACGAAAGGGCGGCTTCCACGCATTCATCGGCTCTACCGCCGATTGCCGTCGAACTGATCGGGCCGGTCGGGTTAGAAGGCTCCGCCGCCTCGCCGTAAGGCCGCGGCCGATGAACGAGCAAGGACCCAATGCGCCAGGATGCGGCCGTCGAGGAAGGGGAGCGCGTCTACGCCATCGGCGACGTGCACGGCCGCCTCGACCTGCTCGGCGACCTCATGGGGCTGATCCGCCAGGACCAGCAGCGCCGGGGCGCGGCGGAGCGGGTGCGGATCATCCTTCTGGGCGACGTGGTCGACCGCGGCCCTCATTCGGCCGGGCTGGTGCAGCGGCTGATGAGCTACACCCGCGCCAGCGACCGGTTCGTGGTGCTGAAGGGCAATCACGAGCAGATGATGGTCAGCGCCCTGAACGGCGACCTGGAGACCATGCAGGCCTGGCTGGGCTTCGGCGGCGCCGCGACGCTTCGAAGCTGGGGCGTCGAAGAGGAGGTGATGGCCGGCCAGCAGATCCCCAAGATCATCCAGGCCGCGCGCCGCCGGGTGAGCGCGGCGGAGCTGCGCTGGCTTGATGAGCGGCCGCTGTCCTTCGGCTCCGGCGACTATTTCTTCGTGCATGCGGGCATCCGGCCCGGGATCGCCCTGGCCGACCAGCACCCGGGCAACCTGCTCTGGATCCGCGAGCAGTTCCTGAACTGGGACGGGCCCCACCCGGCGGTCATCGTCCATGGCCACAGCGCCGAGGCCGACCGGGCGCAGATCCGGCCGAACCGGGTCGGCATCGACACCGGCGCCTATCGCACGGGGCGGCTGACGGCGCTGGGCCTGGAAGGCTGCCAGCGGTGGTTCCTGACCACCAGCGGGCCGCGCGTGGCGGAGGCGATGGCGTGAGCCGCCTCAGCCGGCTCGACGCGGACGTCGCCGCCATCCTTGGCCTGGATGTCGAGGCCTTCGCGGCCCCGGCGCCGAAGGCCCCGCTTCGGGCGCGCCCGAAGCCGGCGCTCTGGCTTCTGGGGCTCTTCCCCCTGGCGGCGGTCTTCGCCGCCGTGCTCTTCATCGGACTGAGCGGCCGTCCCGCGAGCGAGCGCGCGCCGCAGGGGCAGGGGTCCGTCGCCCGGAACACGCCCACGCTGCCGGCGCCCGGCGCCCTGCGCGCGATGACGGCGCAGGTTCATCTTGATATCCGGCCGGTTCGTCGCGGGCGCCCTGTCGTCGAGATGCCCCACCTCTATTCCCACTTCATCATCGAGGACCTGCCCGATGCGCCGCCGTCAGGCGAGGCGGCGCCCGTCGCCCAGGCCGCCCTCGCGCCGAACCCCGCCGCCCCGCTGGCTGAAGCGGGCGCGAGCGTGGAGACGAATCGGCTGACCGAACTGGAAATCGACCCCTGGGTCCCGGCCCAGTCAAAGCCGGCGCCTGCGGCCGACACGCCGCCTGCCGATGAGCCGATGCCGACCGCGGAGCCCCAGACCGCCGTCCCCTAGTAACTCGCGCCGTCGACGCGTTTCAGCTCCAGGGCGTCGAGGTCGACGGCGGGCACGCAGCGCAGGTTGACCGCGCGGGTGTCGGTCCCGTCCGGGGCGACGCCCTCGGCGAAGGCCTGCACGCCGCACGCGTTGCAGAACTGGTGCACGATCTTGTGGGTGTTGAAAGTGTAGGTCGTCAGCTGGTCAGCGCCCTGGGTGAGCGTGAAGACGTTCTTGGGGAAGAAGGCGAGCAGCAGGCCCTTTCGGCGGCAATGCGTGCAGTTGCAGCTGATCGCCTGGACGGGCGGGTCGGCGGCCACCGAAAAGGCCACCTGCCCGCAATGGCAGCTTCCTTCGAAAGACATCGCCGATCCATTTCGCCCGTTCAGGGTCTTGCAGACCCGCATGCATTGCAACCCGCATCACGTTCGGGGGTTGCACGAGCCCTGTGGCGCTATGGCCGCACGCGGGGAAATAAAGCGGCGCCGGTTTCGTGGTCGAGCTTGCTGCCCCCCATGGCGTCGGGCACGCTCCGAGCCAGTCCGGCGCAGCCGGCGCCGTTGACGCCGCATAAGAGCTGAACGGGGGGAAGAAAATGATAAAGGTCATTACGGTCGGCGTGTCGGCGGCAGCCTTGCTGGCCGGGTCGCAAGCCTATGCTCAGACGACGCCGGCGACGGAGGTCACGGAGGTGATCGTCACCGCCCAGCGCCGGGCTGAGCGCCTACAGGACGTGCCGCTTTCCATCACCACGCAGACGGGCGAACAGCTCGCCGCCCAGGGGGTCGTCAACCTGCGCGACCTGTCGGTGGCGGTGCCGGGCCTGCGCATGCAGGCGACCGGGCCCAACCTGCAGCCGGCCATCCGGGGCGTCAGCTCCCAGCAGTCCGATCCGGGCAACGACGCCAACGTCGCGATCTATGTGGACGGGGTCTACCAGGCGAACCAGCTGGTCAACGCCATGGACCTGCCCGACGTGGAGCGCATCGAAGTGGCCAAGGGACCGCAAGGCACCCTGTTCGGCCGTAACGCCACCGGCGGCGCCATCCAGGTCTTCACCAAGGCCCCGTCGTTCACGCCGACCGCCCAACTCCGCTTGGGCTATGGCCGATTCAACGACTGGGTCGCCCAAGGCTTCGTCTCCGGGCCGATCGTCGGAGACAAGCTCGCGGCGAGTGTGTCGGCGGCCTACCGGAATTGGGACGGCTACACCCGTGACGTGCTGAATGGCGGCGCCCGCAATAACGGGATCGACTCCAAGTCCGCGCGCCTGAAGCTGCTCTTCACGCCCACGGACGACGCGAAGCTCACCCTGGCGGCGGGCTATATCGACCGCTACGACGGCACGGCCACCCAGTTCATCGCCGTAAACGGCAATTCCGTCGGGCGCGGGGTGTTGTCGGCGAACGGCGCAACCTTGATCCCGACCCCCGGCGCGATCGTCTCGAATTCGGCGCGGCCCTACGACGTCGTGCAGAACTATCCCACCTTCGTCGCGGTCAAGGACGTCAACTTCAGCCTGAAGGGCGAGTTCGATCTCGGCTTCGCCAACCTGACCTCGATCAGCGCCTATGATCGCATGGGGCGGGCGAACAACGACGTCGACACCGACCAGTCGAGCGTGGACAACGTCTTCTACAATGTGGTCGAGCGGCAGAAGTCGTTCTCGCAGGAAGTGACCCTGGCCTCGCGCAAGATGGGGCCGCTGAGCTGGGTCGCCGGCGTCTTCTACTATTACAGCGACGGGCGCTATGATCCGATCCGCGTCCATGGGAACGCCTATGGGACCACCGAGATCGACGTCTACACCCGCCAGAAGACCCACGCCTGGGCCGCCTTTGGCGAGGTCTATTACGACATCACCGATCGGCTGACCGGCATCGCCGGGGTGCGCTACAGCAAGGAGAAGCGCGAATCCCTCGGGACCTTCGCCTTCGGGGGCGGCGGCTTCGTTCCGGGGCGGCCTGACGAGCCGAGCCTCGACGACCACACCTGGGACAGCTTCACGCCGCGCTTCTCGCTGCGTTACAAGCTCGATGAGGCGGGCGACAACCTCTATGCGACCTATTCCACCGGCTTCAAGAGCGGCGGCTACAACATCGCCATCGCGGCCACCGAGCCGTTCAATCCGGAGAAGATCAAGGCCTTCGAAGTCGGTCTCAAGACCTCCCCGGCCCGGACCATCAGCGCCAATCTGGCGGCCTTCTACTACAAGTACAGCGACCTGCAGGTGCAGGCGATCGTCAACAATTTCAACGTGACCAACAATGCGGCCCGCGCCACGATCAAGGGCTTCGACGGCGACGTGACCTGGCGGGCCACGCCGGAATTCATGGTCACGGCGGGCCTTTCATACCTGCACGCCCGGTTCACCAGCTACCCGAACGCCACGACCAACGATCCAATCACCTTCACCTCGGGGCCGCTTCTCGGCCAGCCCTGCCTGTGCGGCAACCTCACGGGCTCGCGGAACGTCTCGGGCGCCGCGCTGGTCCGCTCGCCCGACTGGACGGCCAGCGTCACCGCCGCCTATGCGAAGGAACTACCCATGGGCCAGCTCGATGCCTCGGCGACGGTCTATCACTCCGACAAGTACTTCCTGGACGTCGAGAACCGGATCCACCAGCCGTCCTACACGACCCTCGGTGCGCGGGTCTCGTTCTCGCCGGCGGACACGGGCGTCAAGCTGACCGCCTGGGGCCAGAACCTCACCAACAGGAAGGTCATTCAGGGGGCCTTCATCCTGAACCAGGCGGACGGCGTCTCCTTCGGCCCGCCGCGGACCTACGGCGTCACGGTCGAGTACGCCTTCTAGCGGGGGCAGGGGCGCGGAATGGTCGGCCGCTGGGGAGCGGCCGACCAGACCCGTGGCCAGACCCCGCCGGCGCAGCCTCTGACCTGATCGCGCGTATCGCCCGGCGCATGTTTGCAATGGCCGCGACCCTCTGGTAGCCGCGATGGGCTGCTGAAAAGAGAGAGAGGAATTGCGTTGAACCAGGTTCTCAAGGGCATTCGGGTGCTCGACTACGGCCGCTTCATCGCCGCCCCGTGGTGCAGCGCCATCCTTGCCGACATGGGCGCCGACGTGATCCGCGTGGAGAAGCGCGAAGGCGGCGAGGACCGCTGGGTTCAGGCGGTGACCGAGACCGGCGAAGGCGGCACCTTTCTGCAGTGCAACCGCAACAAGCGCTCCCTCACCCTCGACTCCACCACCCCGGAAGGGGCGGAGATCACGCGCAAGCTGGTGGCCGGCGCCGACATCGTCATCGCCAACATGCCGGCCAAGGGCATGAGGGCCAGCGGCCTTGACTATGCGAGCCTGAAGGCGGTCAAGCCCGACATCATCCTGGCCAGCGCCACCGCCTATGGCGAGGGCGGGCCCTACAGCGACCGGGTAGGCTTCGACGGCACCGGCCAGGTCATGTCCGGGGCGGTCTACCGCCAGGGCCTGCGCGACCAGCCGATCCGCACCGTGGTGCCCTATGCCGATTTCGGCACGGCCCTGACCATGGCGACGGGGGTGATGATGGCCCTCTACCACCGCAAGAACACCGGCGAAGGCCAGCACGTGGAGGGCGCGCTCCTGCCCACCGCCCTGATGATGTCCAACGCCATGCTGATCGAGCGCGACCTGCTGCAGGTCGACAAGCCGCGGATGGGAAACCGCGGCGCGGCCGTGGCCCCCTGCGACCTCTACAAGGTCAAGGACGGCTGGGTGCTGATGCAGGTGGCCGGCCAGCCGATGTTCCGCCGCTGGTGCCGCATGGTGGGCCGCGAGGACCTGATGGACGATCCGCGGTTCGCCAGCGATGACCTGCGCTGGGAGCACGGCGACTTCCTAAACGACATCATGCAGGCCTGGTGCGACGGCAAGACCAAGGCCGAATGCACGGCCCTGCTCGAGGCCGCCAAGATGCCTTCGGCGCCGATGCTCTCGACCCAGGAGGTGCTGGACGACCCGCACGTGCAGGCGATGGGCTATCTGAAGCGCGTGCCCTTTCCCGGCGCTTCCAAGCCTGTGCCGATCCTGGAGACTCCATTCCGGATGTCCTTGACGCCGGGGACGATCCGCACCCGCGCGCCGCTCTTGGGCGAGCACACCGACGAGGTGCTGATGGACCTGGGCTACGGCGCCGACCAGCTCGCCGACCTGCGGGCGCGCGCGATCATCTGAGGCTGCGGCTGGGGCAGCGTGTCCTCGGACCCGCCGCTCCAGCCGCGGTCGTCAGTAGCTGTCGCGCAGGAAGCAGGCCTGGCCGCGCGACTTCATCGCCTCGCAGGCGGCGTTGGCGTCGCCGCGGGACGCGAAGCCGTGCACCATGGCGCGGTAGACGGTCCGCCCGTTCACGTCAGCCTTGACCACCGCCACCAACAGCGAGCCGCCGCCGGGCGCCAGCCGGCGCGCCTTCGAGGCCAGGGACTGCGCCTCGCTCTGGGAATCCGACGCGGCGACCTGGATGGCCACCTTGCTCATGGGCCGCTTGGGCGCGGGCGGCGGCGCCGGCGGGGGGGCGGGGGGCACGGGCAGGGGCGGCGCAAAGGTCGGCGCCGCGCTCGCCGACGGCGAGGCCGACTCCGGCGGCTGCGGGGCGGCGACCGCCACCTGCACTCTGGACGGATCCGGCGCGACGGGCTTTGGCGGCGGAGCGGGCGGCTGCGGGGCCTGGGCGGTGATCACCGGCGCGGACGGCGCAGGCGCCGGCCGTGGGGCAGGAGCAACCGGCGCCGGGGGCGCGGGCGCCTGGGCTACGACGACAGGCGGCTTCGGGCGCGGCGGCGCAGCAGCGGGCGCCGGGGCCTGGGCCGTCACGGCAGGCGGTGCGGCGGCAGGAACAGGGGCCGGAGCGGCCGAAGCGGTCTGCTGGTCCAGCGGCCGGCGGAAGTTGAGGTCGCAGACGGCGGAGAGCAGGCTGTAGAGCTGGGTGCCGACGGCCGGCGTCACCCATTCGGCGGCGGGGCCGCCCACGACGCGTGGATCGCCCTTCAGGTTACGCTGCGGATAGTTGGTGATCCCCATGGCCCGGGTCCGCCGCTGGACGCAGTCGATCGACAGGTCCGCGGACCAGGAGAGGTAGCCGCCCTGGATGGCGGTCCGCTGGTTCACCACCTCGGCGCGGATCTGGATCGCGTAGCGGCCCGGTCCGGCGGGATCGCCCACCACGGACTTCAGGCCGATGATGCTGTTTGAGCCGATCGACACCACGGCCGTGGGCGGCATGTCGGTCTGGCCGGTCAGCCATGTGCGCAGGCCCCCCTCGTCAAGGGACGAGGGAAAAGCCTCCACGGGCGGGGTCTGGGCCGCGGCCGGGCCGGCGGCCAGGACGAGCAAACCCCAGAGGGGTGCGAACGACTTCAATGGCACGCTGACGCTCCGGATCACGACGACTCCGCCCACGGGCGGCCGGCCATCGACTTCAACCCCCACCCCATGACGTGGCGGGATTCCACGCGGAGGTCAGGACGAAGTCAACGCGCGAAAACCATAAGCCGAGTCGCGCAGCGTCAAGGGAGTGTTCATGGCCCTTGCTTAATCTCTTTTTGATGACGCCCCCCCGCACCCCAGCAATTGTCGCCCGCGTGGTGCTGGTGATTTCCGCCCTGGTCTGCGTGATCGGGATGGTCGGGCCGTTCCAGGGTGTCGAAGAGGCCGTTGTGCCTTGGGACAAGGCCGCGCATTTCATCGCCTTCTACGCCATGACGGCGATGCTCTACATCGCCTTTCCGGATCGCCGGCGATACGACCTGACTCTGCTGGCGGTGCTTTGCGGGGTGAGCATTGAGCTGGCCCAGCAACTGACCGGCCGGGATGCTGAACTTGGGGACGCCGCCGCCGATGCGCTCGGCGCGTTCGCGGTCCTGACCCCGCTGTGGATTGAACGCCTGCGGGCCGCGCCGCGGCCGGAGCGGCGGCGCGGCCCCGCCTGGCTTCGCCGTGCCCGCGCGGGCCTCAGCGCCCTTTCGCGGCGGCGACGGCGGCCTGCACCGCCGGCGGCAAGGTGAGCAACCACGGCTGAGGGGCGAGCTGCGCCTCCACGCGACGGCGCGCCGCGCCGGCGAGCCGCAGGCCCAGGGCCGGGTCGAGCCGCAACCGGATCAGCGCCTGGGCCGCGGCCTCCAGGTCGGGCTCCGCCCAGGCCTGGCCGCGATAGACGCCCTGGGGGTCGTCCACCGCGACGGAAGCGGCCGGAATCAGCAGCGCGCAATCATCGTCCATGAAGTCGACATTGCCGGAGAAGGCGGTGGCGACCACCGGCGCGCCCAGCGCCATGGCCTCGGCGAGGGTCAGGCCGAACCCTTCCGCCCGATGCAGGGAGATCAGCGCGTCGGCGCCGGCGATCAGGGACAGCACCCGGCCATGGGGCCAGACGGCGTCGACGATCTCGACATTGGCCGGGGCCTGGGCGCGCAGTTCGGCGAGCAGCGCGGGGAAGCGCTCGCCGTTCTGGGTCTTCAGCGTCAGCCGCACGGACGGGTCGTCGCCGAAGGCGCGCGCGAAGGCGGCGAGCGCGCCATGGGGGTTCTTGCGCGCCAGGGCGGAGTTGAAGTCGAACAGGGCGACGGCCTGGAAGGCATGGGTGCGCGGCGCCGGCTCGACCGCGTCGTAGGTGGCGAGCACCAGCGGGTGGGGGCTCGTGCGCACGGGCGCCGCCGCGCCGGCCAGGGCCTGAGCGGTGTAGCGGCTGGGCGCCCAGATCTCGTCCATGAGGGCGGCGTCCCGCAGCCAGCCCGGCGGGGCGACCGGCAACTCCCAGGCCCAGGCGCCGTAGCGGGGGCCGACGATGCGGCCGGGTCCCAGGCTCGCCAGGGCGAAGGGCAGCTCCGGCGGGTTGAGGTGGAAGATCCAGGCGGCGGCCGGGGTGGGGCCGGGCAGGCGGGCGGCGCGATCGAAGCCCTCGGCGATGGTGACGCGCTCCACCGGCGCGCCCAGGGACTCCAGGGCCTCGGCGGTGAGCCTCGCGGCCCCGGCGATCCCATGCGAGGCCGAGAACAGGCCGACGACCCGGATCGGCCCGTCCACCAGGTCCGGAGGTCCACGGCGGAGGTTGGCGGCCACATAACCGCGCACCGCCCGGGCGACCATCGGCTGGGCCTGGCGGCGCAGCGCCTCCGGCAGGGCGCGGCGCCAGAGGCCCCTCGCCGTGTCGAAGCCGCTCATCTGCCGGCGAGCGCCAAAAGGGCGGCGAGGCGCGGCTCGCGGGGCGCCTCGACAGGACGCGGCAGCCCCTCCGGCGCCGGGCCGGCGGAGAGGACGGCGTCCACGAAGCCCAATCCGACCTCGGCGGGGGTCAGGGCGGCGAGGGTATTGGCCGACCAGACGCCGATCGCCCGCGACCAGGAGACGCCGCGCGCATGCAGGGCGACCACATCGGCCGGGACCAGGGCGGGCTCGGTGAGGAAGCAGACCACGCCCGCGGTCCGCGGCGGGGCGGCGGGCGCGCCGGCGGGGGTCAGGAAGCGGGCGCCCCCCGCCTCGTAGATCGAGACGCCGGATCCGAGGCCGTCGAGGCGCGCGGCCCTCTCGACCACCACGAGATGGGAAGCCGCGCCCCGCGTCGGCGTCGGGCGCGGCGCGCCGCCGGCGACCGCGCGGCCGCGCAGGCGCAAGGTGAGCAGCGCCAGGCGCATCATGGGGTGGTTGCGGACCTCGGCCGGCAGGGCGGAGACCTCGACGCCGTATTCCGCGAAGCCGCCGGCCGCCAGCCAGCGCAGGTAGCGCAGGCGTCCGCCCGGGGCGTCGAGGGGGTAGAGCCGCTGCAGGTCGTGCCGGCTCTCCCAGATGGCGAGGAAGAGGGCGGGGAAGGGCGCGGGCCGGCCCGGCGTGGGCCGCAGCCAGGGCGCGCGCAGGGGCTCGGCCAGAACGCTCGGCCAGCGGGCCCGCTCGGCGGCGCCGAAGCCGGGCTGAAGCCGGCGGCGCAGCTCGCTTCCACCGCCCGTTGGGTCGGCGAACCGGGCGGCCGTAAACAGCGGCGATGGATCGCGCGCCAGGTCCGTCAGCAGGGCCTCGGGCAGCAGGTCGGCCGCGAACCGCCCGCCGGCCGCCTCGGGGCCCAGGCACCACGCCAGGAGGGCGTCCGGGTCGGCGCCGAACCGCTCGCGCAGGTCCTGGCGCGCGGCGAGCAGCGCCTTGACGGCGCGCGGCGCACCTTCCGCGGACGGCTGACGGAACCAGGCCAGGGCCTGGGCGGCGGGACCGCCCCAGGGCGCCTCGCGCCAGGCCGACGGATCGGCGGTCCGCGCGCCGGCCCCGGCCGTGACCAGCCCCTGGGCCGCCTGCAAGGACCTGGCGTCGACGCCCAGCGCCGTGGCGTTGTCGGCGAACCAGCGGTGGAAGGCCAGGCGCCCTTCGCGGCTGTTGCGGTCGAAGGGATCGGCGCCGGGCGCTTCGCGCCAGACCTGGTCCATCACCCGCGTCACGTCGGGCAGGCCGGGGATCGTCGCCTCGGGCGAGGCCTGGTCGAACCAGGTCGAGACGGCCTCGTCCAGGCCGTCGGCGAACTCAAGGCCGCGTCTGGCGGCGGCCAGGGCCGTGCGGCGCATGACGGGGCTGACCGTCCGTCCGCAGGCGAAGCGGCTGTGCGCATAGGGGATGGGGCTGGACTGGTCGTGCCCGTTGCGCAGCATCGCTTGGGCGTAGTCCTCGAGCAGTTCGGCCAGGGGCGAGGCCGGCTCCACCTGCACCCGGTTCTGGTGCTTGCTGAGGGTGCGCGGGCGGCGGGGGTCGAAGCCGGAATAGTGGAAGAAGGTGACCGGCCGGCCGTCCACGGTCCAGCCGTCGGTCCGGCGCTCAAGGGCGCGCCCATCCAGGTTCCAGTAGGCGAGGTTCACCCCGGGATCGCGGATCAGCGAGACGGAATCGACGAAGCCCGGCGACAGGTCCATCCACTTCTGGTCGGTGAAGAGGCCGTTCTCCAGATCGACCCGGCAGTCGAAGCGGCAGCGCTCGGCCCACCAGTCCAGGAGGGCGAGCGGGCGCGCCTCGCGCCGCATGGACGCGAAGCCCAGGTTGTAGACCCCGGCGCGCAGCAGGTCGCGGTCGCCCGGCGAGGCGTCGCCCAGGAGCGGGCGCGTGGTGTGCGGGGTCAGCACCAGCTGGGCTTCGGCCAGGCCCGCCCGCACGGCGTCCAGAGGGCGGAAGACGAAGATGTCGGGGTCGAGATAGGTGGCGCTCGTCACGCCCGGCTGGGTGAGCAGGGTCTTGAAGACGAACGGCTTGACCGCGGTGTTCAGCTCCAGGGCGTCGTAATAGACGCTCATGGATTTCAGGGGCGCGCCCAGGTCCTGGGCTTCGATCACCTCGGCCCGGCCAGCCAGATGCGGGTTGGGGCCGTCGGTCGCCACGACCACGCGGCGCACGTTCGGCTCGACCGCCGCGAGGCTTTCCATCAGCGTCGCCGCCTGGGCCGCATAGTTGCGCGACACGATGGTGAAGATGACGTCCAAGCCTGTCGGTCCCCCCGGGCCGTTCCGTGCGTCAGCCCCTCAGCCGTTTCGGATCAGGCGGAATCACCTGACCTGAAAGGCTCTAACGCAAAAAGACGCTGAGCGTGACGGTCGCCGGAACCGGTCGCTGCTTCTGGCCCTAGGCCGCGACGAGCTCGTCCAGCTTGCGGATGTCCATGACGGGCGAGGCGACCCCGCCCTCCAGACGCATGACCTTGTTGCAGTAGAGCTTGAGGAGCTCGATCTCGTGCGAGGCCAGGACCAGGATCCCCGCCCGCTCGACGAGGTCCAGCAGCCGCCGGTGCGCCAGCTTCTGGAATTCGGCGTCGCCCACGGCGATCCACTCGTCCATCAGCAGGACGTCGGCCTCCACCGAGGTGGCGGCGGCGAACGCCAGGCGGGCGTGCATGCCGGCGGAATAGGTCTTCATCGGCATGGCCAGGAACGGTCCAAGCCCGGTGAAGCGGCTGACGTCGTCCAAACGCGCCTCGATCTGGCGCGCGGTGAGGCCGGCGATGCGGCCGCGCAGGCGGATGTTGTCGATGCCGGTCGCGGAGGGGTCGAGGCCGAGATTGAGGTCCAGCAGGGCCGCGATGCGCCCGCACACCTCGATCTGGCCCTCGTCCGGCTCATAGGCGCCCGAGAGCGCCCGCAGGAGGGTGGTCTTGCCCGAGCCGTTGTGGCCGATCAGCCCCAGCCGGTCGCCGGCGCGCAGTTCGAGATTGAGGTTGGTGAGGGCGGTCACATTCGTGGTCCGCGCTTTCGAATCGCCCAGCCGGCCGCCGACGGCGACGCGTGCGAGCTGCTTCTTCAGCGACTTCGCATCCACCCCATAGACGGGGAAACGGATGGTCAGGTCGCTGACCGAAATGGAGACCGAACCTGGCTTCATAGGTAATGGACGATCCGCCTGCGGGTGATAGCGAAAACGGAGAAAGTCAGCGCCCAGCCCACCACCGCCATGGCCGCCAGCAGCGCCCAGGACAGCGGGTCGGTCGCCTTGCCCAGGAGGGGCGCCCGGACCACCTCGAGCATGTGGCTGAATGGGTTGAACAGCAGCACGACGTGCCGGCTCGGAAACCGGTCCGGGGTCCAGAACACCGGCGTCATGAACATGGCGAACTGCATGGCCGAGACGACGATCGGGGGCACGTCGCGGAACCGCGCGGAGAGGATGCCGGCCAGCATGCTGATCCAGGTGGTGTTGAGCAGCAGCAGGAGCAGGCCGACCATCGCCAAAGGCACATTGGCCACCCGCCAGTAGTCGTAGACCACAAGGACCGCGGCGACGATGATCAGATGGTGCGCGAGGTTCAGCGCATTCCGCATCGCCGTGCGCCACACGAAGGTGAACATGGGCAGCGCGGTCTGGGAGAGCATATGGGCGGCGTGGACGAAGGTGTCGCAGCCCTCGGTGACGATCCCGGTGATCACCCCGAAAAAGACGATGCCGAGCGCCACGTGCGGCATGAATTCCCGCACGCTGATCTGGAACAGGTGCGCGTAGAGGAAACCGATCCCCAGCACCATCAGGCCCATCGAAATGGTGATCCAGAAGGGGCCGAGAATGGAGCCGCGATAGCGGGCGGTGACGTCGTGGCGGGCGAGCGCCCAGGCCAGGCCCAGGCGGTCGAACGACGCCCGGAGGTCACGCAGCGCCATCGTGAATTCGAACGGCAGGCCGCGCCGGCCGGTTCGCAACATATGGGTGGCGACTTCCATCAGCTCTCCGAGCGGCGCGCGCGGCTGGTAACAGGCGTGATAATGCGGCGCAAGCATGGCGCGTTCGAGAGCGCGGCCGAAGCTGAGCGGCGTTCCTGGCGCATCTAAAGCGGGCTTTCGTCCTTGAACGGCGGGTTCTGACCAGCGTCTGCCTTCATTCGCGCGTGGTCGGCCCGGTACTGGTTGAAGTGGCGCCGATCGTCCGGCGCGGGCTGGACCGCCGCGCGCGCCAGTCCGCCCGCCGCCAGTTCCGCGGCCGTCCGCTTGCGCACCACGAGTTCGATGCCGCACTCGGCCAGAGGGGTCAGGGTCTGGTCGAACCGCGGCAGGTCGTAGCGGAACCCGGCGTTGAGAAGGGCGATCTTCTCGATGTCCGCCGCCTCGCCGAGACCGGCGGCGAGGTCCAGGAGGTTGATCGAGCGCTCGCTCCAGGAGCGGGCCTTCCGGATGGTGAAGGTCCATTTGTGGTCGCGATTAAAGGTCGAGGGGAAGACGCCCTGCTCGTAGAGGTCTTCGTCCGGGACGGTGACCACCAGGAAGCCGCCGGGCTTCACCGCGCGGAACCAGGCCGCCAGCCCCGCCGCCGGATCGCGCAGGTGCTCCAGGCAATGGCTCGAATGCACAAGGTCCAGGCTGTCTGGCGCCACGCCGGCCAGGTCCTGGGCGTCGCCGTCCTCCCAGTCCCAGACGCGCACGGAGCGCAGCAGGGGGAAGAAATCGACATAGAGGCTCAAGGGATCGGGTTTGCCGCCGATGTCCAGGCCCTCGCCCACGAACCATCGCCGGGCGAAATTGGGGTCGGCCATGCGCCGAACGATGGACTTGGAAAGCTCTTTCACGCCCCCTCCGCCTTAAGGGACAGCCAGGAGCGGACGCCGCCGGCCTCGAGACGGCAGCCCTGCGCCTGGCCGCCGAACCCGGTCAAGAGGCGCTTGAGCCCCTCGCGGCGCGTCGGCTCGATCAGAAACATCATGAAGCCGCCGCCGCCGGCGCCGGAAACCTTGCCGCCGGCCACGCCATAGGCCTTGGCCGCCTCGTACACTTCGTCGATGGCGTCAGAGGAAATCGCTCCGGCGGTGAGCTTCTTGTCGGACCAGCCGGCGTCGAGGAGGGCGCCGAACCGGGCGAGGTCGCCGGTCTCCAGCGCCTCGCGCATCGCCAGGGCGCCGGCCTTCAGCTTGTGCAGCCCTTCGAGGGAGCGGGGTGCGCCGCGGCGCATGTTCTCGCTCTGCTCGGCGATGATCGCGGCCGATTCGCGGCTGACGCCGGTGAAGTAGAGAACCAGGGATTCCTCCAGCTCCTCCAGCACGAAGGGCGGGGCGGCGACCGCCTCGCGCGCCACGCGCCCGTCGGTCTCGAAGCGCATCAGGCTGACGCCGCCATGGGCCGCGGCGTACTGGTCCTGCCGGCCGCCGGCGAGGCCGAGGTCGAGCCGCTCGATCTCGAAGGCCAGGCGCGCGATCTCGCCCGGGTCGATCTCACGGTCGAAATAGCGGCAGAAGGCGGCGACCATGGCCACGACCAGGGCCGAGGAGCTGCCGAGCCCCGAACCGGGAGGACAGTCAGCATAGGTGGTCAGGGTCAGCGCCGGCGCCTGGCCGGGCGCGAAGGCGGCGCACATGCGCGCATAGACCCCGGCGAGGAGCCGCAGCTCAGGGTCTGCGTCGAGCACGGCCTCCGCGGTTCCGGTCCAGGCGAGATCACGGTCCGCCGCCTCCAGCCGCACGCGGCCGTCGTCGCGGGCCGCGACGCTGGCATGGGCGAAGAGGCCGATGGCGGCGTTCAGCACCACGCCGCCGAACTGGTCGCAATAGGGCGAGACGTCGGTGCCGCCGCCGCCGAACCCGAGCCGGAGCGGCGCACGGGCGCGCGCCAGTCGTCGCTGCATCGGGCGGGCCTCCGTGATGAGCCGATCGCCGGCTCCCGATGCGCGGGGGTAGTCGGCGGGGGCGCGCTTTGCAACCGCCGCGGCCGCGTGTTAGCCCGGCGACAGGCAGGAGACGCATGGCGACCATCGATCACATCGCGGGCGAACGACTGCGCTCCTACCCTGAACGGCTGGGGCTGGCGGAGCCATCGCTGGATGGGGCGGGGGTGTGGCTGGTCATCCCCTGCTTCAAGGTCAGCGGCCTGATCCTGCGGGTGATCGAGAAGACGCCGCCCTGGGTCGAGGGCATCGTCTGCGTGGACGACGCCTGCCCGGAGGGCTCGGCCGACCTCATCGAGGCCGAGGCCCGCGATCCCCGCGTGGTGGTGGTCCGCCTGAAGCAGAACCAGGGGGTGGGCGGAGCCACCATGGCCGGTTACGCCGAAGCGGCGCAGCGCGGCGGGCGGATCCTGGTCAAGGTCGACGGCGACGACCAGATGGACCTGGGCTGCATCCCGCAACTCGTCGCGCCGATCCTGCTGGGCGAGGCGGACTACGCCAAAGGCAACCGCTTCACCTCGATGAGCCACCTGCGGAACATGCCGCAGGTGCGGGTCCTGGGGAACGCGGCGCTCAGCTTCGCGGCCAAGGTCTCCACCGGCTACTGGAACATCTTCGATCCCACCAACGGCTTCACCGCCATCGAAGCCTCGGTGGCCAAGCTGGTGATGCAAAAGCGCGTGTCGCGCCGGTTCTTCTTCGAGACGGACCTGCTTTATCACCTGGGCACCCTGCGGGCCGTGGTGCGCGACGTGCCGATGCCGGCCCGTTACGGCGAGGAGGTCTCGAACCTGCGCATCAGCGCCATCGTGGGCCCCTTCGCCCTCAAGCACGGGCGCAATTTCCTGCAGCGGTTGCTGGGCCAGTATTTCGTGCGCGACTTCAATGTGGCCACGATCGAGCTGATCTTCGGGACCCTATTCCTGCTGTTCGGGACCACCTACGGCCTCCACTGGCTCCTGACGCGCGCGTCGGGCCAGCCGGCCTCCCCCGGGGTCGTCATGGCCGCCGCCCTGCCGATCATCGTGGGCGTGCAGATGCTGCTGCAGGCCATCAACTTCGACGTGCTGAACGCGCCCGTCCGTCCGATCCATCCCTACCTGCGCACCCTCGCGCGCATGGAGGCCCTGGCCGAGGGGGAGGGGCGCTGAGAGGCGCGCCGATCAGCCCCTTGACCGGGCGTGAAACCCCTCTATCCACCCGGACCCAGGGGCCGCGCGCGGCGCACGATCAACGAGACGACGCTCTGATGCTGTTCTCCAAGGCTGTGCGGCCGTGACCCCCGCCGGCGGGTTCGCCGCCACCCTCGCCGGGCCGATCCTCTGCGTGCTGGCGATCTCGACGGGACAGATCCTGTTCAAGATCGCCTCCGGCCTGATCGACTATCGCAACCCCCTGGCCGACCCCAAGGGCCTGTTCGTGCTGTTCACGGCCCTGGCGATCTACGCGGCGGCGACGCTGCTCTGGATCGCCATGCTGCGCCTGGCGCCGCTGAGCCGGGTCTACCCGATCATGGCTTTCTCCTTCGTCCTGGTCCCCCTGGCGAGCATGGTGCTGCTGAAGGAGCAGGTGGCGTGGAACTACTGGGCGGGCGTGGCCCTGATCGTCGCCGGGATCGCGCTGACCAGCCGCTCGGCGGCGTCTTGACGGACGAACCCGCGAGGCCTTCCCGCCTCCCCCAGGCCGCCCGGCTCTGGCGCTACGGGCTGGCCGCCGGCTACCTGACGATTCTCGGCCTCAACCTTCCGGGACACCTCTCCGCCGACTCGGTGATCTCCCTTTGGGAGGGGCGCAGCGGCGTGCGCATGGTCTGGGGCCCGCCGATGTATTCGGCGATCCTCGGGTTCTTCGACCGGATCGTGCCGGGCGCCAGCCTCTATCTGGCGGCCTGCGCCCTGCTGATCTTCGCCAGTTGGGCGGGCCTTCGCACCCTGCGCCCGCGCACCGCCTGGACCGGGCCGGCGCTCCTGGCCGGGGTCCTGCTGCTGCCCATCGTGCTCGTCTACCAGGGCACGGTCTGGAAGGACGTCCTGTTCGCCAACCTGACCATCGCAGGCTTCGTCTGCCTCGCCCACGCAGCCCTGAGATTCGGGACGCGTCGCCGCTGGGCGCCGCTCGCCGGCGCGCTGGTGTTTTTCGCCTTCGGGTGCCTGGTGCGGCAGAACGGGGCGATCACCACCGTCTTCGCCGCCATGGCCCTGGCCTGGGCGGCGCGGGGGGGCGGATGGCGGGCGAGCGCGCTCTGGGGCCTGGCCGGATTCGCCGCGCCGCTGGCGCTGGCCGCCCTGCTGAACACCGTGACGCCGGTGCGCACCCCGCCGGACCTGCCCAAGCTCGATCAAGGCGTGCGGATGGTGCAGCACTACGACATCGCCGCCGCCGTCGCCGCCGACCCCAAGCGTCCGCTGAAGGCGCTGGAGGCCGACAACCCGGCCGCGACCGCCGTACTTCGCCTGACGGCGCGCGAGGCCTATTCGCCCGTCCGCTCAGACGAGATGAAGAAGTCCAAGCCGTTCATGGAGTCGATCTGGTCCTATTCGGGCCCGGCGGTCTCGACGCAGTGGCGCCAGATCGTCTTCACCGACCCGACCGGATATGTCTGGCGGCGGCTGCAGATCTTCCGCTGGGTGTTCATGACGCCCCGCCTCGAGCTGTGCCTGCCGGTGCATCTCGGCAGCATGGGTCCCCCCGAGGTGGAGGCCAAGCTGGGTATGCCGACGCAGGTGGAGCGCCGCGACAGCAAGCTTTTCAACTACGCCACGTGGTTCTTCTGGTCGCCGGCCTCCTCGCACGTCTTCTGGGCGATCGCGGCCCTGGCCTGCATCATCGCCCTCCTGCATCGACGCCAGGGGGCGGACGTGGCCGTGGCGGCGATGCTGGGCTCAGCCCTGGCCTTCGGGGGCAGCTTCGCGATGATCTCGATCGCCTGCGACTACCGTTATCTCTACCTGGTCGACCTCTCAGCCATCACCGGCCTGCTCTACCTGGCCCTTGATCCGCCGACGATCGGCCGTCGACGGCGGGCAGAGGCAAGCCCATGAGGGCCGCCTTCGCCGCCATCGCCGCCCTGGTCGCGCTCACGGCCTGCGACGAGCCGGCCCCCGGCTATGTGCGTCGCAAGCACGAGATCGACGCGGAGAAGGCGCGCGCCGCCCAGGCCGCCCAGCTGGCGCGCGAGCAGGCCCTGCCGCCGCGGGAGCGGGCGGGCCCGGTCGCCTGGGACGAAAAGGCCGGCGCCTTCTTCCTTGACGGCAAGCCCCTGCGCGCCGCGCGGCTCTGGCGGTTCGAGGGATCGGCCGAGGGCTTCACCGGCCAGGGCGCGCAGCTGGCGCCGGTCGCGCCCGCGGGGCTCTGGGTGCGCAATCTCGACGGCGATCCGGCCCTGCGCTCGCCCGCTGGCCTCGATATCGACGGGGCGCGCTACGGCCTGGTCATCGTGCGCCTGACCCGCACGCGGCCCGGCGGGGCCTGGGCGGGGCAGGTCTTCTACGGAACCGCGGCGCATGGCGAATCGCCCTCGGCCATGGTTGGGCCGCTCGACCCGAGCGATCCGCAGATCAAGGAGACCGTGACCCTGGTCTACGACATGGCGGGGGTTCCCTCCGGAGACTGGGCGGCCTCGCGTATCGGCCATCTGCGCTTCGACACCGACGACGCGGCGGGGGGCGCCTTCATCCTGCGACAGATCGCCGTGGTCGAAAGCTCCGGCCCGGAAAGGCTGGCGGCCTTCAGGCGCTGAGGGCTGGGGTCCCGGCGGCGGCGGCGGCCTTGGCGGGGGAGGGCCGGAACATCGCCTCCCAGCTTTCGGCGACGTCGAGGCGTGGCCGGGCGGCGACGATGAAGCGGTAGAGGGACAGGTGCCGGCCAAGGCCGAAGCTCTGCACCTGCACGTCCTGGAACAGGGCGTGGATGAGGCCCTCGATCTCCCAGGCGTCGTTGACGTGCTCGTGGCGCATCAGCGCGCCGTAGTCGAGCCCGTGGCGCAGCCGGAACTCCAGCCCCGTGGTCAGGGTCCAGCCCATGGCCCACAGGAATCCGCCCTCGCTGGGAATGGCGACGCGCAAGGCGCCGTCCCCGGTGAGCAGCCGCGCCGCCCGGGCCAGGACGAGCGGCAGGTCGATGATGTGCTCCAGCGCCGCCACGCTGGTGATCCGGTCGTAGCGGCGCTCGAGGGGCGCCTCGGCGATGTCGGCGAAGACCCGCTGGATCCGAGGCCGATGCTGCGAGTCCTCGTAGAGGGCCACGAACGGCTCGACCACGTCATAGGGGCGGGTGTGCGGCTCGAACGGAAGCTGGTTGAGGGTGCCGGCGCCGATCTCCAGGGTGGAGGCCTCGCCCGCGCCCTGCACGTCCTCGGCGACCTTGAGGTGCATCCAGCGCTCCAGGCGCTGTCCGATCGAGGCGGCGGGCGTCGCGCCCGTCCGATTCTGCCGGTGCTGCTGGACGTACATCTCCGCCATCCTGGGCGGCAGGTCCGGGCGTGCTTTCGGAAAGCGGGCGAGCAGCGCGCGCAGATCCGATCGACCGCCAAGCCTCATGTACGAACACCTCCGGGGCGCTCTTGGGCGACCTTCGGCGCATCATTAGCGGAGCGCCCGCGCCGGCGCGACGCCTTTTGCGGCTTTCCATCCCGCGCGAGCGCCCGTACCAAACCGCCGGCCGCTACGGCGCGCCGAGGGGAGAACCGCTTGGACGGCAGCGCCACATCCTGGCTGGAGCCCAGCGCTCGCAACGCCTACCGGATCGTGATCCTCGGCGGCCTGATCCTCATGCTGGCGGCGAACCTGCCGGGGCACCTGTCCTTTGATTCGGTGATCGCCCTGGCGGAGGGCCGCTCCGGCGTGCGCCAGACCTGGGCGCCGGCGATCGTGTCGTGGCTGCTCGGCCGGTTCGACGACGTGCTGGACGGGACCGGCCTCTATGTGACGGCGAGCGCGGCGCTGATCTTCATCACGCTCGCCTCGCTGCCGGCCCTACGTGGCCGCGTCACCTGGCTGGCGCCGCTGGTCGCCCTGGCGGCCATCGCCACGCCGCAGCTCATGGTCCACCAGGGCATCGTCTGGCGCGACGTGCTGTTCGCCAACCTGGTGGTCACAGGCTTCGCGCTGCTGGCGCAGATCGCTCAGCGGTGGGAGGGCCGTCCGCCGTTCGCCCCGGCCTTGGGCGCGTTCGGCTGCTTTACCCTCGCGGTCCTGGTGCGCGAGAACGGGATCGCGGTCCTTGCGGTCGCCGCCCTGGCGCTGGGCTGGACGGCGCGCGGCCGAGGCCTGCGCGCGAGCCTGGCCTGGGGCGCGGGCGCATTCGTCCTGACGCTGCTCCTGGCCTTCGGCGTGAACCAGGCGGTGCAGCCCCCGCGGTCGGCCCCGAAGCTTCGCCCGAACGCCGCCGCCCTGATCCTGCAGCACTACGACATCGTCGGGGCCAAGGCGCATGACCCGGCCATGGCCCTGGACATGATCGCCCGGGCGAACCCGCACGCGCCGGCGATCCTCGCCGAGGGCGCTCGCCACGCCTATTCCCCGGAGCGGATCGACGGGCTGGACCTCGACGAGACGGTGCGCAAGACCCTTTGGCGCCTGCCCGACCAAGCCGTCTCCGACCAGTGGCGCGACGTCATCGTCCATCACACCGGCGCCTATCTCGGCCACCGCGCGGACGTCTTCCGCCAGGTGTTCCTCACGCCCCGGATCGAACGCTGCCTGCCGGTGCATGTGGGGGTGGAGGGGCCGACCAAGCTCCTCGCCCAGCTTGGCCTGCAGTCGGGGGCCGAGTCGAAGGACCGCGCCCTCGCCGACTACGCCCGGCGGTTCTACGGCACGCCGGTCTTCAGCCACCTGACCTTCGCGGTTATCGGCCTGGCCGTGGCGGGGGCGCTGCTGCTGCGACGCGATCCCGCCGATTGGGCGATCATCGGGATGCAGGTCGCGGCGCTGGGATTCTCGGCGACCTTCTTCCTGCTCGCGGTGGCCTGCGACTACCGCTACCTCTACCTCGTGGACCTCGCCGCCATCGCCGGCGCGCTCTATGTGGCGATCGACCCGCCGGTCGGCGGCTCCCGGCGGGCGAGCTCGGCGAGGCGGGCCGCATAGCGCAGGCCGATGGCGCGCGCCGAGAAGTGCGTGCGGATATGCCGCCGCGCCAGGCGGCCCCTCTCGATCAGCCCGGCCGGATCGTCCAGGGCCGTCTCCATCAGGGCGGCGGCGTGCTCCACCGACGGTTCGGCCCAGACCTGGCCCTCGCCGAACGGATAGGCGCCCGGGGCGACGGGGACCAGCCGGTGGTCCACGAGGAAGCTCGTATCCGGGGTCATGAAGTCGAGATTGCCGGAATAGCCGGTGGCCAGGGCCGCGCGGCCCATGGCCATGGCCTCGGCCATGCCGCGCCCGAAGCCCTCCGAGCGGTGCAGCGAGACGAACACGTCGGCGTTGCGCACCAGGTTCTTGATCTCGTTGTCCGAGAGGTCGGCGTTGATCGCCTGGACCCGGCCGCCCAGGGCCGCCAGCCGCGCCTCCAGCGCCCGCCGGGCGTCCTGCGTATCGGCGGCCCCGCGGAACTTGATCACGCAGTGCAGGTCGGCGTGCGGGCGTCGGACGGCGAGGCGCTCGAAGGCCTCCAGCACGGCCATGGGGTTCTTGCGGTCGGCGTAGGACGAGAAGTCGAAGAAGAACAGGAAGACGAAGGCGTCCTCGGGGATGGCGAAATGACGCCGGCCGAGGAAGGACTCGAAGGTCAGCTCCACGGCGAGCGGCATGTGCAGCACCGGGCGCCGCACGACGGGGGCGACGGCGGCCTGGATGAAGGCCGAAGGCGCCCAGACCTCGTCGAAGCGGTCCAGCTTCCGCGCCCAGGGTTCCGGGAAGGCGGCCAGCTCCCATGCCGGATAGACCACATTGTGAGCGGCGGCGAAGGCGTCGCGGTCGAGCAGCGCGCAGACCCGATCAACCTCGTCGGCGTTGACGCAGAAGATGTTCACGCCCCGGCCCAGCCCCGGGCTCGCCCAGGCGCCGAACGCGTGCTCGAGGTCCGAGGCCCGCGGCGCGCCCGGCGGCGCTACATCGACCAGGCGAGCTTCGATTCCCGCGGCGACGAGGGCGCGGGCGGTCGAGCGGGCGTGTTCACCCATGCCCGTAGGGCTGAACGGGTAGCCGACGACGCAGATCTCGCGGGCCTCGCTCATGGGCGCTCCAGGAGGCCGGCGTCGGCGGCGTTGCGGACCGCCTCCAGCCAGCCATGGCCGAAGCGCAGGTCCGGCTCCAGGCAGGCGCCGTGCGTCCAGCCGTTCCAGGCGTCGACGAGGACTAGCTGCTCGTCGCCGAATCGCCGCCGCCGCGCATCACGCAGCGCGGCCTCCAGCCAGGCCTGGAAGGCGCCGGGCGAGGCGCTGTGGAACACCGTGCCGGCGCCCTGGCCGCCGGGTGTGTCGTCGAAGCCGGCGGCGACGAGGGGCAGGCCAGACGGGGTCGCGTCGAGGGCGGCGCAGGCCCGGCGCGCGAGCTCGCGATAGTCGCGCACGGCGCCCGAGCGCTGCGAGTTGAACGCCGGGCCCGGCGGCGGGATCGCGGGGCAGTCCGAGACTTCCGGCAGGCCGGCCTCGCCGTCGAAGCCCTGGCGACGGGGATCGCCCGCCGGCGCGCGGCCGAAGCCGCTGAAGCGGATCAGGTGAAGCTCGCCCAGGCCCTCGGCGCGCACCGCCTGGCGCAGTCCTTCGGCCCAGTTGGCGCGCCCGCCGGATTCCGCCAGGAGGAGGGCGCGACCGCCCACGCGAATCTGCCGCGCGTCCGACAGACGCGGCGCCAGGGCGCGCGCCAGGAGCGCGGGGTCGCCGTCGCCGCTGACCCGCAGGCAGAAGGGGAAGTCCGGCGTCAGCGGCGCATCGGCTTCGAAGGGGTGGCAGAAGCCGTGCACGCCATAGCGCCGCGCCAGCGCGGCCTGCCGGGCGAGGGTCTCGGGATCGGCCGGGTCGTAGAAGCCCAGCGCGCCCGGCAGGCGCGGCTGATGGTGGCCCCGATAGTCCGGAAGCGCCCGCGCGACGTCGAGCCAGGCCGCCGGGCCGGCCAGGTCCGGCTGCATGAGAGCGATCACCCGCACCGCGTTCAGCGCTTCGAGCGCCTCGCCGTGACGCTCAATCAGGCGCTGCGCGTCCGCAGGGTCTGCGGCCGGGGCCGGCGCGGCGCATGTCCACTCCGCCTCCGGCGCATAGAGGGTGCGCCGGCCGCCGGCGCCCAGGCGCAGGCAAAGGTCGGCGACAGCGCCCTGGGCCGTCGCAAAGCCCTCGTCGAAGCCGCCCGCCTGCAGGAAGTCCGCGCGCCGCACGGCCAGGGCCTCGGCGGCGCAGTCGACCAGGCGCGCGTTCGCCCAGGCGGGGGCGGGCTCGCCCGCGCCGTTTCGGACCAGGCGCCCATCGACCTCGACCCGCGCGCCGGCCGCCCACACGCGGCCCTCGGGCGTGACCATGCGCGGCGCGGCGACGGCGGCGTCGGCGCGGGCCGCCAGCGCCTTGGCGAGCGGCGCGGCCTTCCCGTTCGCCTCGACGGCGGTGAAGACGATGATCTCCGCGGTGGCTTCACGTGCGGCGGCGTTGGCGGCGGCCAGGGCGCCCGGTGCGATCCGGATCGCGTCGACGGCGGGGCGTGAGGCCGCCTTGGGCGGCGGGGCGGGCGCGGCGCCGCGCTCGGCTTCCGCCACCGCCAGCTCGGCCGAGAGGGCCTCATAGGCGTGCAGATTGTAGGCGGCGGCGTTTCCGGTCCGACCGCCGGCGCGAAGCTGTTCGAACAGCGCTTCGGCCGAGACCCAACGCCCGCCTGGGTCGAAACTCGGGGCGGGCCGCTCGCCGCCGGCCTCGAGCCAGCGCTCAAGGCCGCTCTGCTCCGACAGGGCGAGGTCCGGGCGGCGAGCGAGATAGGCGGCCTCGTCGAAGTCCGGCGCCGGCCACGAGCCGGCGAACGTCCCCTCGGTCACATAATGGACCAGCGGGTTGATCCCGCTTTCGAGCAGCTCCGGGTGCTGTTCAAGATAATGGGCGGTGTCGAACTGCAGGTGGGGATTGCGCCGCTCCGCCGCCCCGTGACGCAGGAAGTGGGTCAGGGGGTCGAGGCCGCCGCGCAGGCCTTCTCGCAAGCTCGCGGCGTAGGCGCGTGCGTCGAACAGGGGATGGGGGTCCAGCCCCTGGGCGGCCCCGTGGACGACATAGTGCAACAGCGGCGCGCTCTGGGCGTCCACGCCCTCGTGCCGTCTGCGATACCAGTCGCCGGCGAACAGGGGGTGCGGGTCCAGGCCCTCGCGCCAGCCGGCGCGCAGGTAATGCGCCAGGGGGTTTTCGCCGCTCTGGGCCACCGCCTCGCACTGTCCGACATAGTGGCGCATGTCGAACAGCGGGTGCGGATCGAATCCCTCGGTCGCGCCGATCGCCTCGAAATGGCCGAGGGCGGTGAGGCGGCTGGCGGCCAGCTTCACCCCATGGCGGGCGCGGTAGCCTTGCGCGTCGAACAGCGGGTGCGGCGCGCGCCCCTGAGCATCGCCCACGGCCAGATAGTGGGCGAGCGGCGCCCAGGCGCCGCCGGCGAGCTCCGGGTTCTGGTCCAGGTACCAGGCCTGGTCGAACAGCGCGCGAGGCCGGGCGGCGGGGTCGGGGCCGGCGCGGACATAGCGCAGCAGCGACCAGGTCGCACCGCCGCCATAGCCCAGGGACTGGCCGAGACGGGGGCGCCACAGGCCGGAGCGGGTGATCTGCAGCATCCGGCCGGGCCACTTGCCGCGGGCCAGGGCGCGGTCGAACCGGTGCTCCAGCCGGCTGCGCTCGCGCAGGCCCGCGCGCCGGGCGGCGGCTTGCTGGAAACGGCGCCAGCGGTCCTCGGCCTGGGCCCTGCGCCGACGGGCGGCCGCGCGTCGCTGGGCCAGCAGGCCTTCTGCGTCGGACTCCGGCGGCGGGTTGGGGCGGTCGGGCAAGGCTGAGCCGCCCTAGGCCTCGGCCAGCAGCGGGGCGAGGGCCGATTCGATGGTCGCCCGTTCGCGCCGCAGGAAGGCGAGCTCGGCGGCCATGGCGTCGTGGGACTGGCGCAATTCGAGGAGTTCCGAGCGCGCCGCGTCCAGGTCACGCGCGACGGGAGAGACCAGGACGCCCACATCCTCGCGCCGGCGCGTCAGCTCGTCGCGCACGGCGTTGAGCGCCCGAAGCGCCCGTCGCTTCCCGCTCGCGGCGGCGGCGAACCAGTCATAGGTCGTCTGGGCGAGCTCCCCGGCCCAGCCGTAGGCGCCCATGCCGGCGTCCCCGGCGTTGTGGCGCAACTCGGGTGTGAGGAACTTGTCGATGGCCTTGGCCGCCTTGGGCGTCAGGGCCGGAAGCGGCGCTTCGTGGGCCGCCTCGATTCGCGCCACTTCCGTGCGCCAGTCGGCGAGCAGGGCGTCATAGCCCACGAAGGCGCGGGGCAGGTCGCGGGTATAGGCCTCGGCCGCCAGCATGTAGCCCGTCCAGACGAGCAGGGACTTCTCGACGGCGAACCCGTCGCGGCGCGACAGCGAGCCGGCCACGGCCAGGGGGTGACGCACGGGAATCACGCAGCGTGCGGCGACCTGCAGCTCGTCCAGGACGGCCCGCCAGAACGGCAGCAGCACCGTGACGCGCGGGTCCTTCAGCAGCGGATTGGCGAGCGTCCCGAATTCCTGGCCGAACAGGGCGATGGCGCGGTCGACCCAGGTCTGCTCCTCGGACGGCGCCATCGGCCGATACGGAAAGCTGAAGGGATCGTCCCAGGCTCCGCCGCCTGCCCGCAGCCGCCGGTCGTTGAACATGGCGATCTTCCAGGGCTCGAAATAGCCCTTCGCATTGTGCTCGTCGCCCGGCATGACATGGCGCGGCAGGTGCGCGCCGGCCAGGGCGAGAAGCTGGGTGGCCGCGGACGTCCCGGAGCGATGCATGCCCAGAACCAGATAGGCGGTCCGGCCCGCGCTCTCATCTACGGCCTTGGCTGTGATCATCAGTATGCTCGCCTTCCAGCGTCCCGCTGTATGGCCCGCGACGTGCCGTCGCAAGCGCGCAGCGGTGTTGATCGTCAAGGTAGTTCCATGACACACAGCGGCGACAGCGCACAGGAAGGCCCGGATGGCCGCATCGGCCGAACTCGACCGTATCCAACTCGTTATTTCCGCCGCCGTCGACGCGGCCTTCTATCGTGCGGTCTATCCTGACGTCGCGAAGCTTGGCCAGCACCCGGTCGCACACTACGCCGACGCCGGTTGGCGCGAAGGCCGAGACCCGACGCCCTGGTTCTCGACCGAGACCTATCTGGCGGCCAATCCTGACGTCGCGCACGCCGGGATCAATCCGCTACATCATTACCTGGTCAGCGGACGCCGGGAGGGCCGGGAGGTCATCCGCTCCAGCCTGGCGCGGGACTATTACGCCGAGGCTCTGCGCCGGGGGGACGCTACGGTCTGGAGCCCGATGCTCGCCGATCCGCCGACGCGCGCCAAACGGAGCCTGCATCCCCCGCCCCCACCGTCTCCGACGCCCGAGCAACGGGCCATGGTCGCCGAGGCGTTCGACGCGCCGTTCTATCTGAGCGCCAATCCGGACGTGGCCGCCGCGGGCCACGATCCGGTAGAACATTTCCTGTCGAGCGGCTGGATGGAAGGGCGCGACCCGAGCCCCGCCTTCTCGGTCAGCGAGTATCTCGAAGCCTATCCAGACATCGCCGCCGCGCGGGTGAACCCCTTCGTGCATTACCTGCATACGGGCCGTGCGGAAGGGCGCTCGCCGCGCTGCAACCTGGGGTTCCGCTACAAGATCATCTCGCAGCTTTCCTCGATCGAGGAGCGCGCGGCGCTCGCGGCCGAGGCCACCGCGGCCAAGGCGCCGGAGGATCCGGCCGGACTCAAGGCCGCATTCGCCGCGAGCCGCAGCGGCTGGCGCGACCTGCACGTGACCTTCAGCCACGACGACTACACCAGCAACCTGGGCGGCGTGCAGATTAGCGTGCAGCGCGAAGCGGCACGGTTCGCCGAACTCGGCCGCGATCATCTGCACCTGTTTCCGTGGACGCCGTGGCCGGTGGTGCGCGAGGCGGGCGAGCCGGGAGTGCTCGGGGTCGTCTGGAACGGCATGGTCGTGGGCGCCTTCGCCCCCGCCGCTGTGGCCCAGGCCGTGGGAGTCGCCGCCTCGGCCGTCTCGCCCGGCGCGCGCAGCTTCGCCATCCACAGCCTCCTCGGCCACGCCGCCGACGAGACGGCCGGCATCCTGGAAGCCGCCGGTCTGCGCGCCGGGTTCTTCTGGCTGCATGATTTCGCCAGCCTGTGCGCGGGCTTCCACCTCTTGCGGAACGACGTGGCGGACTGCGGCGCACCGCCCCCGGACAGCCCGGCCTGCGGGATCTGCGTCTATCAGCCGATGCGCGCGCGCCATGTGAGCGAGCATCGCCGTCTCGCCGCCCGCCTCGCCCTCACCGTCGTGGCGCCGTCCGAGGCGACGCTCGACACCTGGCGCAAAGGCGGGGCGTTCCCGGCGGCGCGGGAGATCGTCCTGCCCCACGCCCGCCTTGCGCCCCGGGCCGCGACCGCCGCGCCGTCCGCCGAGCCCGGCCCGTTCCGCTTCGCCTTCCTCGGCCTTCCCGCGCCGCATAAGGGCTGGTCGATCTTCAAGGACCTCGTCCTCAAATACGGCCGTGATCCCCGGTACGAATTCCTGCACCTGGGGATGCAAACCGAAGGCGGCCTTCCGCTCACCTTCCACCCGGTCACGGTTTCCGACGCGCAGCCCCTGGCCATGCAGGCCGCGGTCGAGGGCCAGGGCGTGGATGCGGCGATGATCTGGCCGCTGTGCCGGGAGACCTTCTCCTTCACCGCCTACGAGGCGGCCGCTGGCGGAGCGGCGATCGTCACCTCTCCGGACAGCGGCAATGTCGCGGCCTTCGTTCGGTCTGGCGACCGGGGCCTGGTGCTGGCGGACGAGACGGCGCTGGACGCGGCCTTCGCCAGCGGCGCGATCCTGAGCCTCGCCCGCGCCGCGCGCCGGCCGGCGCTCTGCGACCTGACCTTCAGCGGGCTGACCGCCGACCTCCTGGAAGAGGCGATGGCGTGAAGGTCCTCTGCTTTTCGAGTTTCACCTTCTCGTATCTGAACCGGGCGAGGGTGCTCTTCCAGTCGCTGCGCCGGTTCCATCCCGACTGGGAGCTGGTGGCGCTGATCACCGACGAGCCGCCGGGCGGCTTCGCCTTCGACCCCGCGGCCGAGCCGTTCGACCGGGTGGTCTACGCCGACGAACTCGGCGTTCCGAACTTCCCTATCTGGCTGTTCAAGCATGACGTGGTGGAGATCTGCACGGCGGTGAAGGGGCCCTTCATGCATCAGGCCCTGACCGAATCAGGCGCCGGTGCGGTGATCTACCTCGATCCGGATACGGCCCTGTTCGAGAGCCTGGATCCGCTCGTGGGCTGGCTGGAGACCCATGACATCCTGCTCACGCCGCACCTCATCGATCCGAACGATGAGGCCGAGGCGATCCTGGACAATGACCTGTCCGCCTCGCGCACGGGCATCTTCAACCTGGGCTTCGTCGGGGTGCGGGCCGCGGGCGAGGGGCTGCGGTTCGGCCGCTGGTGGGCCGACCGCCTGCTGTCCTACTGCTATGACGATCAGGTGCGCGGCCTCTTCGTCGACCAGCGTTGGTGCGACCATGTGCCGGCGCTCTTCGACAAGGTGAAGGTCCTGCGCGACCCGGGCTACAACGTGGCCAGCTGGAACCTCAGCCAACGGCGGGTGGCGGTCGGCAAGGACGGGCGAATCACCGTCAACGGACAGCCCCTGCGCTTCTGGCATTTCACCAAGCTCGGACCGCTCGGCGACGCCATGACCAAGCGCTACGCCGGCGCGGACTACGCGGTCTACGAAATCTGGAGCTGGTACAAGCGCCAGGTGGAGGCCGCGAACGAGCCGGAGATTCCGGATGGGTACTGGGCCTATGGCGCCTATCGGGACGGGACGCCGATCGAGAAGGCCCACCGGGTCGTCTATCGTGATCGCCCCGACCTGCAGCAGGCGTTCCCCGACCCCTTCCTACCGGGCCCCGAAGGCCTGCGTGAATGGCTGCGCATTCATGCGCTCTGACGGGCTGATCGTCCTTCGCGCCCGCCCTATAACTTGACACCCGGCCTTCGGGGCCGGAGACAGCCCGTTACAGGGTGAGGAGGGGCCGCCCCGCGCGGCCGGAATCTTGGCCAAGAGCGACATCGAGTTAGACCGATTGCACGACGGAGGCTCCGCCCTCGTGCGGAACGTCGAGATCCTGGCCGCCGAGCTCGCGGACGCGCGGCGCGTCATCTACCAGAATCAGGCGCGCGACGCGGGGCAGCGCAGCGCCCTGGCGCTCGCCCTGATCGGCGCGTTCGCCGCCCAGGCCCAGGCGCGGGCCCAGGCGCGGGGTCTGGCCGTTACGATCTACAGGGGCGCGGCCCGCATTCGCCGCCGCCCGTGGCCCCACATCCGGATCCTGGACCGCCTGCTCGGTCGCCTGCGCTCGCCCGGTCAGGCGATGCTGATCGCCGGGTCTGGACTGTGGCGATGGTCTGGCGGCGGCCTCCGGGGCCGCCTGTACGACCTGCGACACATGGCCGCCTACGCCCGCCGCGGCCCGGACCCCGCCCTGCGGCCCCCCGCCCTGGTGGATCAGGCCTGGTACCTTCAGCAACCGGCCGTCGCCGGCTCGGGCATGAGTCCGCTTGCCCACTATCTGCTGCCGGGCTCCGACAAGGGGCTTTCGCCGCATCCCCTGTTCGACCCGCAATTCTATCTCGCGCAGTGCGCGGCGGCGGGCGTCGCGGTGCGGCGCATGTCGCCCCTGGAGCATTTCATCCGCCGGGGGGCGCCCATGGGCCTGGATCCGCATCCGCTGTTCAGCATCGCCTGGTACGTCGGCGAGCGGCCTGACGTGGCCGCCAGCGGCGAGAATCCGCTGACGCACTATCTCGAAAAGGGCTGGATCGAGGGATCGAGCCCCCACCCGCTGTTCGACCCGGACTGGTACGTCGCCCAGGCGCCGGCGGAGGCGAAGGACGAGGCGCCGCTGCGGCACTATCTGGCCCAGGGTTGGCGGGGGGGGCTTTCGCCGCATCCGCTGTTCGACGGGCCCTGGTACCTGGCCCGGCACGCCGACATCGCCCGCGCCGGGGTTGAGCCGCTGTCGCACTATGTGACCGCCGGCGCGCGCGAGGGCCGAGATCCCAGTCCCTGGTTCGATGCGCACCACTATGCGGCCGTGCGCGGCGAAGCGCTGACGCCGGAGGCGAACCCGCTGGTCGACTATCTTACCGGCGGCGCCTGGGCCGTGAGCGAGGCCCGTCCCGGATTCGCCACCGCGGCCTATATCGCCGCCCGCCCCGAGGCCGCGGCGAGCGGCCGTACGCCGCTCGAACATTGGGCGCGCCTGGCCGGGCCGTAGGCCTGGCCTCAGACGCCGGCCTCGCGCAGCTGGCTCCAGATCTCGCCGTAGTATTCGTCAGTGTAGTGGAAGGGGCTGAGGCCCCAGCGATGCGTCGCGTCCGCCAGGGGAGCGGGGGCGCTGACCTGCACGGCGTGTGGGATCGCCTCGCAGAAAGCGGTCTGGTACCGTTCCAGGAGCGCGTTGTGCTGGCCGATGTCGGCGGGCCGTCCGCTCCAAAGCTCGACACCGCGGAAATCGTGGACGCCGCCCTCCGGATCGCGCCAGGAGTCAGCCCAACGGGCGCGGTGGAGAATGACCACCGCGTCGCGCAGCGGCGTGCCCTGCAGGTAGGCGGCCATCTCCCCGACCGCCTCCAGCCAGAGCGATTCGCAGGCGGCGGAATGGCGTGCGATCGGCGTGGCGCCGCTCAAGGCCGGCTGTGAGAGATAGCCGGAAACCTCCAGCTCCCAACTGTGCGTGGCCAGGGTCCCGTGCGTGCCGAGGAGGTCAAAGCGCTCATCGATGAAGTCGAAGATGATGTGTGTTGGACGGTGCGTGACGAGCATGGCCAAGGCTCGCTTGGTCAGGTCGTCCACGACGGCGTTATGCTGGTGTCGCTTCAGGCCGTTCGGCGGCTCCGGGGCCGGCTGGAACCCGGCCACCGGCGGCGCAAAGAGGCTCGGGAGGCTCGTGCGCGCGACGTAAAGAAGGCCAGCGGCGTCCTCGCCCGTCACGGACCAGAGGTCCCGGGTGATGCAACTCCCGATCACCGCCACGCGTGACATCACATCGCTCCCGGGCGGCTCAAACGGGCCTTTCGCCGCACGCGAAACCATTGACAGGCTTCGGCCCGACGCTCATCAGTCGGCAGCATCTGAGGGGCGCAGCCGAGTTCAGGCCTGCTTTGCAACGATCGTTGGGTCCATTGCGCCATAACGCCATCCTACGGGTGCTTGCAGCCTCGGGTCACGACAGATCGGATCTGCGTCCATGAAGATGTTCAGCTTCCTGTATAATCAGCCGGACAACGTGCTCACGCGCGCGATCCGGGAGGGTTACAGGCCACTGCTTGCGGCTTTCGGCTTCAGCCTGGTCTGCAATCTGCTCTATTTGGCGATGCCGCTCTACACCTTCCAGATCTATGGACGGGTGATGATCAGTCAGAGCCAGGCGACGCTCTGGATCCTGACCGCAGTCACGCTCTTCGTCTTCGCGATTTCCGGCGTCATCGACAATTTTCGGGGCCGGATACTGATCAATTACGGAATGCAGCTCGACCAGCGCGTCTCCGGCCACATTTTCTCGGGGCTTTTTGACGCAGCTGTCCGCGGCGATCCGAGCGCCCGCGCCCAGGCGCTTCGCGACATCGACACCTTCCGCCAGACCCTGACAGGGATCGGGGCGGCGGCGCTGTTCGACCTGCCCTGGATCCCTGTCTTCGTGATCGTGCTGTACATCATCGACCCTCTGATCGGCGCGGTGACCACGGCGGGGGCGGTGGTGCTCATCGGCCTGGCCCTGGCGCAGGAGCGCGCCACCCGACCGGCGCTGAAGGAGGCCTCGGAAGCGGCCATCAAGAGCTACACCTTTACGGACGCTGCGCTGCGCAACGGCGAGGTCGTGCGCGCGATGGGCATGCTGCCCCGGCTGGGCGCGGCCTGGGCCAAGTATCGCGCGGTGTCGATCGAGCGCGGCGTGGACGCCAGCGAGCGCTCGAACGTGCTCTCAGACCTGATTCGCGGCGTGCGGATGGCCATGCAGGTGCTGATCATCGCCATCGGCGCGGCCCTGGTCGTGAAGGGCAAGATCCACTCGGGGATGCTGTTCGCGAACATGATCCTGGCGAGCCGCGCCCTGGCCCCGATCGAGAAGGTGGTGGCCTCGTGGGAAACGCTGAACAACGCGGCCCGCGCGCACGAGCGCCTGATGAATCTGCTGGCCAAGGTCGAGCCCCGCGCGCCCACCACGAGCCTGCCGCGCCCGACTGGCCGGCTGAGCGTCGAGGGCGTGAATTTCGCGCCGCCCGGAGCCGCCAAGCTGACCATACTGGGCGTCAGCCTGTCCCTGGAGCCCGGCGAGGTGATGGGGCTGGTCGGACCCTCCGGGGCGGGCAAGTCGACCCTGGCGCGGCTGCTCCTGGGGATCTGGCGGCCGATGGCCGGCGCGGTGCGGCTCGACGGAGCGGACGTGTTCACCTGGGACCGGGCGGACTTCGGACGCCATGTGGGCTATTTGCCGCAGGACACGGAGCTTTTCGCCGGAACGGTGCGCGACAACATCGCCCGCTTCCGCGAGGACATCTCCGACGCCGAGGTGGTCCAGGCCGCCCAGATGGCCGGCGCGCACGAACTGATCCTGCGCCTGGCCAAGGGCTACGACACCGACGTGGGCGAGGGAGGCGCCGTCCTGTCGGCCGGGCAACGCCAGCGTGTGGGTCTGGCCCGGGCGGTGCTGGGACAGCCGGCTTTCGTGGTGCTGGACGAGCCCAACGCCAGTCTCGACATGGAGGGCGAGGACGCGCTCCTGAAGGCGATCGAGGCGCTGAAGGCGCAGGGCGCGACGATCATCATCATTTCCCACAAGGCGTCGATCTTCCGAGTGGCGGACAAGATGCTGATCCTGCGCGAGGGCCGCGTCGAAGCCTTCGGGCCGCGCGACCAGGTGATGTCCAGGATGGTCAAGCCTGCTGAGGTGCGGGCTGTGGAGGCTGGTCGATGAGCAACAATGTGCAACCGCTGCATCATGGGCACACCTATGTGGCGCCGGCCTTCGGCGACTCCGAGCTACCCGTGCGCGGGGGCGGGATGGACCACCGCGTGCGCCGGCCGATCCGGATCGGCGCGGCGGTGATCGCCGTGGGCGTGCTGGGGCTTGGCCTGTGGGCCTCCCTCACGCCGATCAGCTCGGGCGTCCAGGTGCCGGGCGAGCTTCAGGTCGAGAACAGCCGCAAGACCCTGCGCCACCGCGAAGGCGGCACGGTGCGGGAGATCCCAGTCAAGGAAGGCTCGCTGGTGAAGGCGGGCCAGGTGCTGCTGCGGTTCGACGACACCCAGGCCAGAGCCATGGTCGACATCAGCCAGAACGCCGTGGACGTCGCCTTGACCCAGGGCGCCCGCTATGAGGCCGAGGCCACCGGACGAGGCACGGTCAATTTCCCGCCGGAGCTGACCGCGCGCCTGGGCGAGCCGCGCGTGGCGTCGATGATTCGCGACCAGGAATTCCTGTTCACCTCGCGACGCCAGCTGTTCGAAAGCCAGAATGCGGTGCTCGGCCAGCGTCTTGATCAGCAGGCGACCACCGTCCAGGGCCTCGAGGCCCAGGTGGCGTCGGTCAACGAGCAGATGCGCCTCACCCAGGAGCAGCTCGACGGTTATCAGACGCTCTACGCGAAGGGCTACGCCAGCAAGAACCTGATCCTGCGCTACCAGTCAGGGCTCGCGGACCTGGCCGGCAAGAAGGGCCAGCTCACCGCCGAAATCGCCCGCACCCGCCAGCAGATGGGCGAGACCCGGATGCAGCTTTCGAGCCTGAAGAACCAGCGCCAGAGCGAGGCCGCCGACGGGATGCGCGAGATGCAGTCGCGCCTCGCCGACGCCATGCCCAAGCTCACCGCCGCCAAGGGAACCCTTGAGGGGACAGTCATCCACTCGCCGGTCGAAGGCTATGTCTTCAACCTTAGTCAGCACACTGTCGGCGGCGTCGCCGTGCCGGGCGAGCCGCTCATGGACGTGGTTCCAGACGATGCGAAGCTCGTAGTGACCGCGATGGTGCAGCCGCGGGACATCGACCATGTGCGCGTGGGCATGACCGCCAAGGTAAAGCTGACCGCCCTCAACCAAAGGTGGACCAACCCGATCCCGGCCAAGGTGGTCACCGTATCGGCCGACCGTATCGTGAACGAGAAGAGCGGCCAGAGCTTCTTCCGAGTCGATCTGCGCATCGATCCTAAGGATCTCAGGCACCTCCCGAAGGAGGTGAAACTGAGCCCCGGCATGCCCGCAGACGGCATTATTGTGACTGGTAAACGAACTGTTATGGGTTTTCTGATTTCTCCGCTAACTGACACAATCCACAACGCTTTCCGGGAAGATTAGTGGGGTGTGGCGGGGGCGCCTCAGGGGCTCGCGCAAGAGGTGAATCGAGCGCTTTTTGCTGTTGCGTAAAATCAAGGCTTCCGATACCTGTTCTCCCGGGCTCGTTTAACCTTCGCCGCTGCTTCGCTGCGGGGGAGGGGTAATGGACCGCTGGGACTGCTCCATCGGGGATGGGGGTCAAGCGTGCCGGGGGTCCTGTGACACACACTGGAGAGATACATGGCTACCTACATTTTTGAGACGATCACGGCGGCCCAGGCCCTCGCGGTCACTTCTGCGGACAACGTGATCGTGCAGAGCGGCACGGCCACGGGCGCTACCGTGATCTATAACGCTGCGACGGCGACCACGTCTGACACCATCACGCTGACGATCGGCACCAAGGCCGTGACCTTCGGCGCCGCCGTTTCGAACATCGCGCAGCTCGGCAACGTGATCTTGCCGGACGGCTCGCTGCTCTACATCGGCTTCACCAACGGCGACGCCTTCACGGGCTCCGCTTCGACCGGCGACGCGGCCTTCGGCGGCACTGGAACCGACACCCTGAGCGGCAGCGGCGGTAACGACCTGCTGCAAGGCAACATAGGCGCCGACAGCCTGATCGGCGGCGACGGCAACGACACCGTCTACGGCGGTCAAGACGGCGACTACATCGACCTCGCGACGATATCCTTGGCCTCTGCCGGCAACAACTTCGGCCAAGGCAACAAGGGCGCCGACACCATCACGGGCGGCTCCGGCGCCGACACCCTCCTCGGCGGTCAAGACAACGACAGCGTCAACGGCGGCAACGGCGCCAACTTCCTGAACGGCAACCTCGGTGACGACGTCGTCACCGGCGGTACGGGCGCTGATCAGATGTTTGGTGAAGACGGCGCGGACACCCTGAACGGCGGCGCTGGTGGCGCTGACGTGCTGAATGGCGGCGCTGGCGCGGACTCGCTCGTTTCCGCGAGCACCGACTCCGCCACCGTCTATGGCGGCGCTGACAACGACGCCATCACCACCAACAGCGCCGGCGGCGCTGTCGCCAATGGCGGTCAAGGCCACGACACGATCACCGGTTCGGCCCAAGTGGTCGGCGGTGACACGCTCACCGGCGGCCAGGATGACGACATCATCAGCGGCGCCGGCGGCACCGACCTTCTGAACGGCAACCTCGGTAACGACTCTGTCCTGGGCGGCACTGGCGTCGACACCATCTTTGGTGAAGGCGGCGATGATACGCTGAGCGGCGGTGTGGCAGCGGGTGCAACCGGAGGGGACGTGATCTCCGGCGGCGACGGTCAGGACGTTATTGAACTGGGTCTGCTGGACACGGCTACCACCCGCAACGTCGGCAACGGCGGCGGCGGCTCCGACGTGATCAACGGTGGTGCTGGCCTTGACAGTGAAACCGGCGACGACGGCGGCGACCTCCTCCGCGGTTTTGGGGGCACCGACACCCTCGACGGTGGCGCGCTGAACGACACGATCAACGGCGGCACCGGCAAGGACGTTCTGATCGGTGGTACTGGCGCCGACCGCTTCTACTTCGTGGCGGGCGACTCCAGCACGACGGCGGGTTCGCTTGACGTCATCAACGACTGGGACGGCGCCAATGACCGGCTGTGGTTCAATGGTCTGACCGGGGTTTCGGTCTACGGGACCGAATCCACCGCGACTGACTACGCCTCCGCCCTGACGGCCGCTCAGACCTTGGTTACCGGCGGCGCCACGGTGGTGGCTGTCCAGATCGGCACCGACACGGTTGTGTTCGCCGACGAGGACGCCGACGGCACCATCGACAACGCGGTTGCGCTGGTCGGTCATACCCTGGCCGATATCTCCAGCACGAACATCCTCTAAGCCTCGGCTTGGACCTACGAACTTCGGGGCCGCCCTTCGGGGCGGCCCTTTTTATTTCGCGGCATGGTGAAGCGGGCTAAGGAACCGGCATGGCCGCCAACGCCGCAATCTATCTTGAGCCCGAGGCTTACAAGACCTCGCAGCCCTTCCTCATGGGCCGCCACTCCGCCGGCGAAAGCTTCCTCCGGGGTTTCCTGCGCTATGGGCAGGTCGACCGATTCCGCTTCTGGAACATCGACCGACGCCCGCACGCGGAAATGAACGCCCTCGTCGAGGGACTCCATCCGCCGCCCCGGCCGGTCGAATGGATCGATGGGCGCGCGCGCGACCAATTGGAATCGCCGGGCGTCGTCCAACTCACCGGCCCGTTCGTCGGTCGGGAGGCCTGGCAGCGCCAGCCCTTCGGCCATCGCCGCTACGCCTTGTGCGGCCTCACCCACACCACCTCGAGCGCCGCAATCCAGGCCGACCTCGGCCAGCTTCTGCTCGGCCCCGTCGAACCCCATGACGCGCTCATCTGCACCTCGACCGCGGTGCGCACCGCCGTGGAGGCCCAGCTTGAGGGCTTCCGCGACTATCTCAGCTGGTCCTTTGGACCCCGCCGCGTGCCCGAGCCGCAACTGGCGACCATCCCCCTGGGGGTCAATGTCGACGACTTCCAGCGGACGGACGCCCAGCGAAAGGCATGGCGCGACCGCCTCGGCATCTCCGAGGACGCAACCGTCGCGCTCTATGTCGGCCGCTTCAGCCTCATGGGAAAGATGAACCCGGGCGTCATGGCCCTGGCCCTGGAGCAGGCCGCGCGCGACACGGGCCGCGAGATCGTCTGGGTGCTGTCCGGCTGGGCCGAGGACGAGGCGATGGCTGAGCGCTACCACAGCGGCGCGCGCGCCCTATGCCCCTCCGTCCGCTACGTCACCGTGGACGGGCGTGAGCCGGGCACCCGCTTCTCCATCTGGTCGGTCGCGGACTTCTTCATCAGCCTGTCCGAGAATGTGCAGGAGACGTTCGGCCTCACCCCGGTGGAGGCGATGGCGGCGGGCTTGCCGTCGGTCGTCAGCGACTGGAACGGCTATCGCGACACCGTCCGTGATAATGTCGACGGTTTCCGTATCCCAACAATGTCGCCGCGGCCCGGCGCGGGCGCGGACCTCGCCCACCGTTACGCCGACCGCTGGCTCGACTATCCGCTCTATGTCGGCGCCGCCTCGCAGTTCACCGCCGTCGACCTCGCCCGAGCGGCCGATGCGATCTCGGTCCTCGTGCGCCATCCGCGCATAGCCCGGCAGATGGGCGAAGAGGCCCAGGCTCGCGCGCGCAGCGAGTTTGACTGGTCAGCCATCATTCCGCGCTACCAGGCCCTCTGGGGTGAGCTCGATGCCCGCCGCCGCGCCGCCGACCCGACGCCCCGCCCCGAGGCGGTGAGGATCAATCCCTGGCGGATGGACCCCTTCCGCGTCTTCGCCGGTTACGCCACCGCGCATATCGGCCCGCAGTCCCTGGTCTCATTGACGTCAGGCATGACCGCCGAGCTGGCCGCCGAACGGCTGAGCAATCCGCTGGCCGCATTCTATACGGTGAACTTCCCCTCGCAGGCGGAAACGGCGCGAGTCATCGATCTGCTGGCCGACCGACCCCGCACCGTCGCGGACCTTCTCGCCGCCTTTTCATCCGACCGCCGCTTCTACCTCGAGCGCGGCCTGCTCTGGCTCGCCAAGTTCGGCGTCGTGACGGTGAACGGGCCGGACGCGCCTGGCGACTAAAGCGTCAGCTCGAAGTTGCGCGCGACCACGACCTTTCCCGCCCGGCGCACCAGATAGCTGGCGCGGTAACGGCCCGGCGGCCAACCCGCCGGTGGGCGCTTGCGGCCGGCGAAGAGAAGGTGCTGCGCCTTGTCGCGCTCGAGGGTCTGCCGGTTCTCGGCGAGCACGCCGCCGTCCGGCCCCTTGAGCACGATGGCGATCTCGTCGCCGCCCTCCAGCTCGATGGCCCGCGCATAGGCCACCAGGCCCGGGGCATCCCTGCCGGGCGGCGGACCCATGCCGGCTTCGACGGCTTCCAGGGTGACCGGCCCGGCCGCGAATCCCGCGTTCAGCACAGCCCCGGGCTTGTAGGCCAATTGTCGCAGGGATGCGGCGTCCCACATCGGCGGCGCGCCGGGCGCGGGCGCGAAGGGGTCCACGATGACGCCCCCATGCCGGACCGTGATGTGCATGTGGGCGAACTCGGTCTGGCCCGAAAGGCCGACCCGGGCGATCGGTTGGCCCGCCTTGACGACGTCGCCCATCTTCACCCTGACGCTGCCGCGGGCGAGATGGCAGTACTGGGTCTCCCAGCCGCCGCCATGGTCGATCACCACCCCGTTGCCGCATTCCTTTCCGTTGATGGCGGGGGCCGCCTGCGCCCGGATGGAGACGTCCGCCACGCCGTCACGCAGGCGCGCGACGCGCCCGGGCGCGGCGGCGAGGACGGCCACCTTGCCGGCGGTCGCCATGTCCGCCACGCGCAGGTCGACGCCGTTGTGGCCCTCATAGGAGCGTCGTCCACCATGATAGTCGCGCACGCCCGGGCCAGGCTGGTCGTCGACATAGTGCTGGATCTCGCAGTTCGAGCCGATCGTGCAGGCGAGGGGGAAGGACAGGACAGGGGCCCCGGTGGGCGGCGCCGCGAAGGCGGGGACGCAGGTCGCCCAGGCGGCGATGACGAGCGCGCGAAGGTCCATCAAAGGGGCTCCGAGAGTGAGGCCGCCGAGGTTCCGCCCGGCCGCGGCGGAATTAGGGCGTCAGTCGAAGGTCACCCCCGTCAGCGCCGCAAGCCTGGCCAGGTCGAGGGCATAGGCCTCGCGCAGGAAGGCGACATCCTGGGTCGTGAGTTCCGCGCCGTAGTCCATCTCACGGCCCACATGCACGCGTCGCGGCTCCGCGCAGGCGCCGCCGGGCGCAAGGCCTAGAAAGGCGCGCACATCGCCCAGCACGCGGCCCGGCTCGGCCTGAAGGTCCTCGGCCCGCAGGACCAGCAGCTGTTCGCGCGGGAAGAGGGTGAGGAGCCGCGCGACCTGCTCGCCATAGAAGCCGCGCTCCACATAGCTGAACTCGCGATGATGGCCCCAGGGCTGCGCCTCGAACAGGCGCTGGCGGCCCTGGCGGACGCACCAGGCGAAGGGTTGGGTCTCCGCGCCCCGGGCGAATTCCATGCGCCAGTGCGACCAGGCCCGCTCCACCGGATCGCGCAGCATCAGGATCAGGCGGGCAGCGGGGTTGTAGGCCCTGATCCGCTCAAGGCTGTTCGGCCAGTAGCTGTAGATGGGCGTCGCCTCCAGGCGCAGGCGGCCGTCGGCGGCGGGAAAGCGGCGGTGGTAGAGGTCATAGTCCGGCGCCGCCCAGTCCAGGGTCTCGTCGTCGAAGAAATGGGTCTCCTTGACCTCGGAGACCGCCAGGCCCGGCTCTTCGCCCAAATAGTCGAACAGGGCGGTGGTGCCCGCCTTCTGGACGCCGATGACGATGGCCTCGACCAGGGCGCTCATGCCGCTCTCCAGTGTGTTCGCCACGGTTGAAAAGCCGCAGGCGCGCGATCAGGCTTCATTGCGGGGGCGAGCCGCTATAAGACGGACGCCGGTTACAGACGGGGCCTCGTCCCCGCAAGAGCGGCGCGCGGGGCGGCGGATGAAGACGGTCATACTCGCAGGCGGCCTCGGGACCCGCATCTCCGAGGAAAGTCACCTGCGCCCCAAGCCGATGATCGAGATCGGCGGGCGGCCGATCCTCTGGCACATCATGAAGCTGTTCTCGCATCACGGCTTCAACGACTTCGTCGTCTGCCTTGGCTATCGCGGCTACATGATCAAGGAGTACTTCTCCAACTACGTCATGCACAACGCCGACCTGACCGTCGACCTGGCGAGCGGAACGCTGGAATACCACGCCACCAATCACGAGCCCTGGCGTGTGACCTTGGTCGACACCGGGGCGGACACCATGACCGGCGGCCGGCTGAAGCGGGTGGCGCAATACCTGGAGCCCGGCGAGCCGTTCTTCTTCACCTATGGCGACGGGGTCGCCGACGTGGATCTTGCGGCCCTGGCCGCCTTCCACCGCGGGCACGGTAAGCAGGCGACCGTCACCGCGGTGTCGCCGCCTGGCCGCTACGGGGCGCTGGAGATCGACGCGGGCCGCGTGGAGCGGTTCATCGAGAAGCCGCCCGGCGACAACGGCCTGATCAATGGCGGCTTCTTCGTGCTGCAGCCCGAGGTCGTCGGACGGATCGGGGGCGACGCCGATTCGTTCGAGGGCGAAGCCCTGGAGGGACTGGCGCGCGACAAGCAGTTGATGGCCTTCCGCCATGACGGCTTCTGGGCCGCCATGGACACCCTGCGCGACAAGAATCACCTGGAATCGCTCTGGGCTTCGGGTTCCGCCCCCTGGCGGCTCTGGAAATGAGGCGCCCCGAGCCGGCCTTCTGGAACGGCAAGCGCGTCCTGCTCACCGGTCACACCGGGTTCAAGGGCTCGTGGGCCGCGATCTGGCTGGCGCGGCTCGGCGCGCGGGTGACGGGCCTGGCCCTGGCGCCGGATCAGCCGGAGAGCCTGTTCGATATTGCAGGCGTGGCGAATCTCACGGGCTCCCACCTGGTCGACCTGCGCGACCGCGCCGCCGTGGCCGGGCTCGTGGACAGGCAGGCCTTCGATATCGTGCTGCACATGGCGGCCCAGCCGATCGTGCGGACATCGATCGCCGAGCCGGTGGAGACCTTCGCGACCAACGTCATGGGCACGGCGCATCTCCTGGAGGCCCTGCGCGGCCAGCCGGCGCTGCGGGCCGTGCTCGTGATCACCTCCGACAAGGTCTACGCCAACGCCGAGGCCGGCCAGGCCTTCGCCGAGAGCGCGCCCCTGGGCGGCAAGGACCCCTATTCGGCGTCCAAGGCGGCGACAGAGATCGTCACGTCGAGCTTCGCCCGCAGCTATTTCGATAAGGCGGGCGTGCCGGTGGCCACCGCGCGGGGCGGCAATGTGATCGGCGGCGGCGATGTCTCCCCGGATCGCCTTGTCTCCGACATCGTGCGGGCCGCCCGGGCGGGGGCGCCGGTGGCGCTGCGCCATCCGGAGGCGACCCGGCCCTGGCAGCATGTGCTGGATTGCGTGGCCGGCTACCTCATCTACGCAGAAGCGCTCGCGCAGGAGCCGGACGCGCCGCGAGCCCTGAACTTCGGCCCAAAGGTTGGCGGCCAGGAGATCACCGTCGGCGAGTTGGCGACCATGGCGGTGGAGGCGCTGGGCGCCCGCCCCTGGCGGCACGAGCCCGATCCGAACTCCATCGAGGCCGGGGCGTTGGCTATCGACACAGGCCTGGCCAAACGGCGTCTGGGGTTCGAAAGCCGCCTGGACGGCCGCGACGCGGTCGGCTGGACCATGGCCTGGCATCGGCGGCAGGCCGCGGGCGAGGACGCCTTGTCGCTTTGCCGCGAACAGATCGAGGACTACGAACGCCTCCCATGACCGATGCTCCTGCGTGCCGCTTTTGCCGGGCCCCGCTGACCCAGACATTCATCGACCTGGGGAACCAGCCGCTGGCCAATTCCTACCTGACACTGGCTGAGCTGGAGGCTGGGATCGAGCGCGCCTGGCCGCTCCATGCGCGGGTCTGCGGCGAATGCTTCCTCGTGCAGGTCGATGATCCGGTCGCGGCCGAGGCGATCTTCGATTCCGGCTACGCCTACTTCTCATCCTATTCGGCGAGCTGGGTCGCCCACGCCAAGCGCTACGCCGAGGCGATGACGAGTCGTCTTGGTCTGGAGCCTCAATCGCTGGTAGTCGAGATCGCCAGCAATGACGGCTACCTGCTGCAGCACTTCAAGGCGGCCGGCGTGCGGGTCCTGGGCGTGGAGCCCAGCGCCAACACCGCCGAGGCCGCCCGCGCGATCGGCGTGCCGACGGAGGTCGCCTTCTTCAACGCCGCCACCGGCCAGGCGCTGGCCGCGCGCGGCGTGCAGGCGGACCTTATGGCGGCGAACAATGTCCTGGCCCACGTGCCCGACATCGGGGACTTCGTGGCCGGCTTTCGCCACGTCCTGAAGCCCGAAGGCGTGCTGACCTTCGAATTCCCGCACCTGCTGAAGCTCATCGAGCTGGTGCAGTTCGACACGATCTATCACGAGCATTTCTCGTACCTCTCGCTCCTGGCGGTGGAGCGGGTGCTGAAGAGCCAGGGCCTTCGCGTGTTCGACGTGGAGCGCCTGACCACCCACGGCGGCAGCCTGCGTCTGTTCTGCGCCCACGAGGCGGCCTCGCACGCCGAGACTGACGCCCTGCGCGCCCTTCGGGCGGAGGAGGCGCAGGCCGGGCTGAACCGGATCGAGACCTATGCCGGCTTCACCCAGCGGGTCGAGGCGGTGCGGGACGGCTTCCTGGCCTTCCTGAGGCGGGCCAAGCAGGAGGGCAAGACGGTGGCCGCCTATGGCGCGGCGGCCAAGGGCAACACCTTCCTCAACTATGCGGGCGCCACGACCCAGGACATCGTCTGCGCCTTCGACGCCAATCCGCACAAGCAGAGCCGCTACCTGCCGGGCAGCCATGTGCCGATCCTGGCGCCGGAGATGGCGGCGCAGGTCAAGCCGCACTACCTCTTGATCCTGCCCTGGAACCTGAAGGACGAGATCATGGGCCAGATGGCCCATGTCCGCGACTGGGGCGGCGAGTTCGTCACCGCCTCGCCAACGGTCGTGGTCCATCCCTGATGCGCTTCACCTCCACGCACATTCCAGGGGTGGTGGTGATCGATCTAGAGCCGGTCCGGGATGACCGGGGTTTCTTCGCACGCCTGCACTGTCCCGACGAATTCGCGGACGCAGGGTTCCCGTTCACGGCGGCCCAGACGAGCCTGTCCCGCAACCACGCCGCCTTCACATTGCGCGGCCTGCACTACCAGGCGGGGCCGGACGGCGAGGCGAAGATTGTGCGGGTGGTGCGCGGCCGCGCCTTCGACGTCGCGATCGACCTGCGCCCCGAAAGCGTGACCCATCGCCGCTGGACCACGGTGGAGCTCTCGGCCGAGACTGGGCAGGCGATCCTCTTGCCCCCAGGCGTCGCCCACGGCTTCCTGACCCTCGAGCCGGAGACCGACGTCCTCTACCAGATTGACCAACCCTACCAGCCGGGGCGCGAGCTCGGCGCCCGCTGGGACGATCCGGCGTTCCGCATCGCCTGGCCGGAGCGCCCGATGGTGATCTCGGATCGCGACGCCGCCTATCCCGATTACGAGGGCTGAGATCGCCGGTGGGATCTGCGAAAGCGCTTTCCGGCGAAGTGGGCCCCGGTTCGCCGCTAGAATGCGCGACAATCAAGGGATCTGGCGCGCGGCTCCGATTCCATCGGAGCGAATAGCGCGCTAGACCACCCCCGCCAGCGGAAGGCTGGAATCACAGGTTCAAGACATGTCCGACGACAAAGCCCTGAGCGCCCTGCGCCGCATCGCCGAGAACCCTCAGTGGCGCGACGCCCTCGTGCGCCGCGTGGTCGATCTGGAGAAGGACCTGGCGACGCCGGGCCTGGACGTGCGCGAGGAGATCACCGGGCCGATCGTCGACGCCCTGTTCGACGACGACCAGGTGGTGAGCAAGACGCTGTCGAGCGGAGTGGCGTTCGAGTTCCTCTATCGCTCCAAGATCGCCCGCGACTTCGTCATGTCGACGCCGGAGGTTCCCGATCACGCCTGGGAGCCGCAGACCAGCCGCATCCTCGTGGACCTTGCGAAGCGGGCGAGCCAGGTGGTGGTGGGCGGCGCCTATTTCGGCGATCACGCGGTGCTGATTGCGCGCGAGGTGGCCAAGCGCGGCGGGACGGTCCACGCCTTCGAGCCCAACAACGAGCAGCGGGCGATGCTGACCCGCAACGCCGCCCTCAACGGCCTGACCAACATCCGGCCGCGGCCGGAAGGGCTGTGGGAAAACTCCACCACCAGCCTCAAGCTCGTGGGCTATGATTCCTTCGCCAGCGCCGAGGTGGGCGAGGGCGACGACAGCTTCCAGACCGTGACCATCACCGACTATCTGAAGGCGGCCGGTGTGGAGACGCTGGATCTGATCGTCCTCGACATCGAGGGCGCGGAGTTCGGGGCGCTGAAGGGCGCGGAGGCGTTCCTGGCGCAACCCAAGGGGACGGCCCCCGACATCCTCTTCGAAGTGCACAGGCACTATGTGGACTGGTCGAACGGCCTGCTGGACACGCCGATCGCCCAGTATCTGACCGGGCATGGCTACACCCTGTTCGCCCTGCGCGACTTCAACTCGAACTACGACCTTTCCGGCCGGCCGGTGGAGCTGATTCCGGCGGACGCCGTCTATCTCGAAGGCCCGCCGCACGGCTTCAACATGGTGGCGGTGAAGGACGTCAGCGTGTTCGAGGGTCCGGGCTACCGCATCTGCCGGGACGTCAGCCCCAAGCTGCTGCGCCACAAGGACCCCGCGCTGCACCACCCCATCGGCGGCCTGTAAGGCCGATGGCCGGCCGCTGCACCATTGTCGGCGCCGTCGGCTTCGTTGGCGCGGCGCTGCGGGCGCGGCTGGAGGCGGCGGGCGAGCAGCCCTTCACCCCGGCCAAGGGCGACCCGGCGCTGTTCGAGCGCGACCTTGGCTGCGTCTATTACTGCGCGGGCCTGACGGCGGACTACGCCCAGCGGCCGTTCGACACAATCGAGGCGCACGCCACCCTGCCGGCCGAGATCGCGCGGCGCGGCCGGTTCGAGCGGTTCATCTACCTCTCCTCCACCCGCCTCTACGATGCGGGCGCCGCCGAGCCCGCCCAGGAGGACGCGCCCCTTACGCTCAGCCCGCGTGAGCCGCGGCACGTCTACGACCTCAGCAAGGCCCTGGGCGAGAATATCGCCATGACCCAGATGGGCGGCCGGGGCGCGGTGGCGCGGCTTTCCAACGTGTTCGGCTGGGCCGATGGCGATCCCGGCTTCCTGTCGGAATGGCTGGCGCGCGCGCGACGCGAGCGCACGCTCGACCTGGATTCCAGCCCCCACATCGCGCGCGACTACATCCACCTGGGCGACGTAACGGCGGCCCTGATCGCCATGGCGGGCGCCAGCGAGCCGGGGATCGTCAACGTGGCCAGCGGCGAGCTTGTCACCAATGCGCGCCTGGCGGCCGTGTTCGAGGCCGAAGGCTGGAGCGTCCGGTTCCGCGGCGAGGCGAACCCGCCGCCGCCGCCCTGCGCGGACGTCGCCCGCCTGCGCGGCCTGGGCGTCGAGCCCCGGCGCGTCGAGCACGTGGTGCGGGACTATCTTCGAGGAGGAGCTGAAGCGTGAAGCTGATCGACCACACGCGCGTGAGCCTGATCGACTACATCACGGCGCAATGCGCCGCTCTGGTCCCGGACGGAAAGGAACGGCTCTTCCGCGGCGCCATCGCCCAGCACATGAACGAGGCTCTGGAGCGCACCCACCGCTGCATCAACGCCTGCGCCCCCTGGAAGCCCGACCAGTTCAACTACCTGCAGTCCTCGCAATACTGCATCTTCCTCTATTACCTCGCCAACACGCTCTGGCGGCGGACGGGCGATCCGGCGGCGCCGACGCGCCTCTTCCTGATGAACAAGGCCCTGAACGGCATCGACCTCTTCTACGAGATCGAGATGCCCGAGGCGTTCTACATCGGCCATTCCGTGGGGATCGTGCTCGCCAAGGCGACCTACGGGAACTACCTCGTCCTCTATCAGGGGGTGAATGTCGGCCGGCACGTCGCCGACATCCCGGTGATCGGCGACCGGGTGATCCTCTATCCCTACTCATCCGTGGTCGGAGCCTCGAAGATCGATGACGGCGCGGTGCTCTCCCAAGGGGTCAAGGTGATCGGCAAGCACGTCCCGGCCGACACCATCGCCTATGCCGGCGAGAAGGGCGACCTGATCTGGAAGCCGGCGCCGGCGGACCTGCTGGGCGAATACTTCCGGCTTTAGGGGCGGCCGGTTCGGCTCCGCCTCCTTGCCCCCTCAGTCAGCTTCGCTGACAGCTCCCCCAGCGGGAGAGCATGGCTTCGGTTCAGCCATCCTCCCCCGCTGGGGGAGGTGGATCGGCGCCAAGCGCCGAGACGGAAGGGGCGCGAAAGCCTTCAGCCAGGATCGCCCGCCGCCTCGACCGTCTGCGCTACGAGGTCGAAGAAGTCGCGGGCGAAGGTCTGAGGATCGCCCAGAGGGCTGGCGCGCAGCCGCTCACGCAGGCCGGCCCTGAGTTCGGCGAGCCGCGATGCGTCGCCGGCGAGCGCCGTCGCCTGGGCGACGAAGTCGTCTTCCGTCGCCGTCGACAGATCACCCAGCCCGGCGTTGGTCAGGATGGAGTGGCTGAGGCGTTGGTAGACCGCTTCGCCGCGCAAGGAGACCACGGGCACGCCCATCCACAGGCTCTCGCAGGTGGTCGCCCCGCCGGTGAGCGGGAAGGTGTCGAGCGAGATGTCCATGCGCCGGTAATGCGGCATGTGCCCGCCCACGGCTGGCTCGAAGTCCAGGCGCGCCGGGTCGACGCCCGCCTCGGCGAAGACGCGGGCGAGGTTCTGGCGGAACGCCGGGGCGGCGGCCTCCGGGCGCAGGAAGAGTAAGCGCGAGCCGGGGGTCGCGGCCAGGACGCGGGCCCAGGTCGCCAGGCCTGCACGGGTGTACTTGTTGGGATTGTTGGCCGTGCCGAAGGTGAGCGGCGCGTTCGCCGCCCTGGGCTCGATCGCCGGCTCCTCGGGAAAGGCTGCCGGGCTGAGCGTGATCCAGGAGGCTGGCATCAGCAGTGGGCGCTCGACCAGCAGGGCCGGGTCGGTCGGCGCAAGATGCGGATCGAGGATCAGGTGGTCGATCGCCGAGAGCCCGACCGAATGCGGATAGCCGAGCCAGCTCGCCTGCACCGGCGCGGGCCGATAGGCGAGCACCTGGGCGGCGTTCCAGCGGGTGGTGGCGCCGAGCTCGATGAGGATGTCGAGACCGTCATCGGCGATCGCCTGGGCCGCGGCGTGCTCGGAGACGCCGGGCATGACCCGGAAGGCCGCGGTCTGGCTGGCGATGCGTGCCTGCATCTCGTCGGCGGGGCGGGAATAGAAAGAATAGGCGTAGAGCGCGAAGCGGTCGCGGTCGTGGTGCTCGAACAAGGGCGCAGCGAAGCGGCCTACGGCGTGCTGGCGAAGGTCGGAGGACAGGAAGCCGACCCGCAGCTTGCCGCCGGATCCCCGATCGGCCCGCCTGATGGGACTGGCGGCGGCCCGCCGCTCCACCGGCTCGGCCCAGAGACGATGCTGATGCAAGAGTTCGCGTCGCCGCTCGAGGGTGTCCGCCAGCGGGAGCTGGGACAGCAGCGCGGCGTGCTGGCCATTGAGCGCCCAGTAGCGTCCGAGGGCTGCAAAGTCGCCGGCCGCCCGCACGGCGTCGACATCTCCCGCCTGGGCCAGGATGGCGCGCAGCACGAAGGCATGCTCCGGCGGTGGGGCCCCCTGCGATGTGAGCGCCTGGGCGAGGGCGTAGGCGCCCTGCCATTGGTCCGCCCGCCCGCCCTGGGCGGCGCGGTGGCGGGCATGGGCGAGGGTGACCGCGACACCGGCGTCGCGCGGGGCGAGGTCGGCGGCGCGTTCCGCATGAGCCAGGGCCGCGGCAGGGTCGTTCTCCACCAGGATCCTGGCCAGCTGGTGGTGGGCGAAGGCGGAATCGGGCCGGGCTGCGATCTCGGCTTCCAGCCCGGCGCGCGCCTCATCCAGGCGACCGGCGCGGACCAGGACGTCGGCCCGCCGTTCGCGAAGCCGGGCCTCCCCGGGCGTCTGGGTCTCGGCCTGCGCCAGGATCGCCAGGGCCTCGTCGTGGCGTTGCCGCTCGCTGGCCAGCATCGCCCGGTCGCACCAGGCGCCAAGGAAACGCGGGTTGAGCTGCAGCGCTTTCGCCAGGGCCGCGTCCGCCCCGTCGAGGTCTCCCTGATGGCGATAGGCGCGCGCCAGCATGTGATGCAGTTCCGGATCGGCCGGCGCCGCCTTGATGAGCGGGGCCAGCGCCTTTTGCGCCGCGGCGCCTTCGCCCCGGTCGTTGTGGACGTTGGCGATATTGAACAGCACGGACGGTGCGCCGGGCGCCAGACCTCGCGCCCGTTCCAGGGCGGCCAGCGCCTGGTCGAGCTGGCGGCTGCGCCGCAGCGCGACGCCCAGGGCGACCCAGAGCTCCGCGGCGCGGGGATAGATGTCCAGGCCGCGCCGGGCCCAGCCCTCCGCGGCGCCCGCGGCGCCGAGACTGAGGAAAGCGCCGGCCAGCCTGGCGAGCAACGCCGCCGGCGGCTTGGCCCCGGCCTTGAGCGCGGCCTCGATCAGCTCGCCCGCGCGCTGCGCATCCCGTGCGGCGAGCGCGGTTTCCGCCGCCTTGATGCGCGGATCGGCCACCTAGGCCTGGGCCATCACCGGCAGGCGGCTTTCGACGGTGCGGGCCACGAGATCGTAGAAGTCACGGGCGAACTGCTCGTTCTGTCCCAATGGGCTCGCCTTCATGCGGTCCCGCAGGGTGTGGCGCAGCTCCAGGCGCTGGGTCCGGTCGCCCGCCAGATCGACCGCGATCTTCACATAGTCGTCGAGGTTCGAGGCGCTGTGATGCGCCAGTCCCAGATTGGTCAGGATCGAATAGCTGAGCCGCTCGAACAGGGCCTCGCCGCGCAGGTTCACGACCGGGACGCCCATCCACAGGGCCTCGCACGTGGTCGTGCCGCCGGTGAGCGGGAACGGGTCCAGGGTGATGTCGATCTCGTTGTAATAGGCCATGTGCAGGCCACGCACCGCCCGATACTCGACGCGGTCGGCGGAGACGCCCTCCATGGCGAAGTAGCGCTCGATGTTCTTGCGGAAGGACGGCGTGCCGCCCTCGGGCCGGATGAACTTGAACCGGGAGCCGGGGACTTGGGCCACGACCCGCGCCCAGGCGCGCAGGGTGGCCTCGTTGTACTTGTGCGGATTGTTGGCCGTGCCGAAGGTGATGCAGCCCTGCGTGTCCTCGGGCACGCCGGGATTGACGACGTAGTTCTCGGAAAACGCCCGCCGCCCCAGCGCCAGCCAGCTGTGGGGCATGAGCATCGGCTCCTCCAGGAGCATTCTGCGGTCCGACGGGACCAGCTGCGGATCGAGCACGATGTAGTCGATGGCGCGCACCCCGGCCGAGTGGGGGTAGCCCAGCCAGCTTGCCTGCAGGCGCGCCGGGCGGAAGGCCGTGACCTCCAGCTTGTTCATATGGGTCGAGCCGCCCAGCTCGATCAGAATATCGAGGTCGTCGTCCGCGATCATCTGGGCCGCATCGCGCATCGCGATCTCCGGACGCCAGCGGAAGCCGTCCACCTGGGAGGTGATGAACTTCTGAACCGCGTCTTCGGCCCCGTGGTAGAAGGAATAGACGAAGACCTCGAACCGGCTCTTGTCGATCGCCTCGAACAGCGGATAGGCGAAATAGCCCACAGGGTGGGCTCGCAGGTCGGACGACATGAAGCCGATGCGGATCTTTTCGCGCGTCCGCACCTTGTTCGGCCCGCGGATGGGGTCGCGCGCGGCGACCGCCATGGCGTTGTCGCCCCACATCCTGTGCTGAGTGAGCAGCTCGTGCCGATCCTCGGGCGTCTCCACGCGGGCAAGGTGCTTGAGGAGCGCGGTATGGCGGCCGGTGTCGACCCAGCCGCGTCCGATCTCGCTGAAGGTCCCCAGCCGCGGCAGCTTCTCGAACGCGCAGACCCGGATGAGCAGTTCGCTGAAGACCTTGGTGTGCTTGGGGCTGAAGACCATGTCGTCGCGGCGCAGGGTCTCTTCCAGGAGCTGATAGGCGGCCTCGATGTTCGCGCCCTCGTCGCCATGGCGTGAGCGCTCGTAGCTCTCCATCAGGGCGGTCCGGTATTCGAGGTTCTCCGGTTCCAGCTCCACGGCCCGGCTCAGGTGGACATTGGCCCGCGCCCGGTCCCGGTCGGCGATCGCCCCGCCGAGCGCGCTCTGCAGCCAGGCCTCATGGCCGTGGGCAGGCAGGAGGGAGGTCAGGAAATCCTCGCCGGCCTGGAACAGGCCCATGCGCCGCAGGATCGCCGCCTTCGATTCGAAGAGGCGGACCTCGCTGGGATTCGCCGCGATCGCCTTCTCCACGACCTCCAGCGCCGTGGCGTAGTTTCCACGCGCGGCCTCGCCGCCCGACCAGTCGAGCCAGGCGTCGATGAAATCCTTCTTCAGGGCGATGGCCTGGCGGCAGCGCGTGAAGGCCGGCTCGTACTTCTTCTGATAGAGCAGCGCGCGGGCGAGACTGCGGTGATGTTCAGCGTTGCGAGGCTCGGCGCGGGAGAGCTTGGCGAAGATCGCCTCCGCGGCCGCGCCATTGCCCATGTCGTTGTAGATGTTGCCCTTGTTCGACGCCGGGGCGGGGGACTTGGGGTCCAGCTTCTGGGCCTGGTCGAGCGCCTTGATCGCCTCCTCGTAGCGGCCGAGCCGGCGAAGGTGCACGCCGCGCGCATTCCAGATGGCGAAGTCGCGGGGATAGCGGGTCACCGCGCGCTCGGACCAGAGGGCGCCGTCCTCGTAGCGCTTCAGGTTGTAGAGCTGGATCACCAGGGCCCGGTAGACGTTGACGTGGCTTTCCGGCGCATCCGTCAACACCGCGATGATCAACTCGCAGGCCTGGTTCGCCTGGCCTGCCTTCAGCAGGTCGTCCGCCCGCACCAGTCGTTCGTCCATGGAACCTCGTCGCCTCTCGCGCCCGCGGCCTTTCACCCGGCGCGGGAGCCCTGGTTATCGCGCCAGGCGCGCCGCGCCAACCGCGGCCCTGCGTCACGGACGCCGGAAGGCGTCGGAAAGCGGTCTTTCAGGGAGACCGCCAGACCCTTTTCGGTTCAGATGGAATCATCTGCACCGAATAAAAAGGGTCTACCTTCAAGAGTTTAGAGCGCGTTCGAGCGGCGAAACCGCTCACGCTTTCGCCTAACGCGCTCTGGGCGGCGGGGCGGGCGCGCCGTGGCGGCTGAACCACCACTTCAGCGCCAGGACGGTCGCCGAGAGGATCAGGCAGACGATGTTGGCGACAATGATCGGCCAGCCGCCGCGCAGGAAGCCATAGGCGATCCAGAGGGCGAACCCGGTCACGGTGACCACATACATGCGCAGCGACACCGAGGCGGCGTCGCGTTCACGCCAGATCTTGATGATCTGTGGCGTGAAGCTGGCCATGGAACAGAGCGCCGCGCCGCCTCCGATCACGGATGCGAGAGAAAGGTCCAGCAAGGCCTCACATGGCCCTCGGAAGGTCGTGCAGGCCCCAACCCTCCGCGTAGGTGGGCGCAAGGGTGAGCCCCGGCGGCGGCAGGCCGGGAGCCTTGCCTTGGCCAAGGCAGACGCGGAGGTAGGCCAGAGCGGCGCGCACGCTGGCTTCCGAATAGGGTTTGCCGATCACGCCGCAGGCGCCGGCGAAATCGGCCGGCAGGCGCTTGACGTTGGCGGTCATGAACAGGGCGACAACGCCGCAGTCCTTGACGATCTTGCGCGCCACGTCGATTCCCGTGGGGCCGTCCCTCAGCTGCACGTCCACCAGGGCCAGGTCAGGATGCAGCGCCTCGGCCAATTCCAGCGCCTCGTCCCCGCTCATGGCGTGGCCGACCTCACAGCAACCCACGTCCCGGACGATGAAGCCCAGCTCGACGGCAAGGAGCACCTCATCCTCGACGATCAGCACATTGAGCGGGTTGTCGGCGTCGGTCATCGGCTCCCTAACGACTCTGCGCCAGCGTCCTAACGACTCTTCGCAAGTGTAACGAGCGCGCGCACTCCCGGTTGCCGAGCTTCGAAACTTAGGGTGGCGTGAAGCTGGCGGCAGAGCAGATTGGCGATGGTCAGGCCGAAGCCGCGGATCGTATCCTCGGGCGCCGGAAGCCCGACCCCGTCGTCCTCGACGGAGAGCTCGAAGCCGTCCGGCGTGCGTCGCATGCGGACGTCCACGACGCCTGCGCGGCCATCCGGGAAGGCGTGCTTGAGCGCGTTGCCGATCAGCTCGTTGATCACCAGGGCGGCCGGCGCGGCCTGGGCGGCGGCCACGTCCGCCCGCTCGAGGTCGAGCCGCATGCTGACGTCCGCGCGCCCGACGGCCGCGGCGAGGTCAGCGGTCAGGTCACGGATGAATTCGGCCACGTCGAAGCGATCGAGCTCCTGGCTTTGGAACAGCCGGCGATGGACGGTGCCCACCGCGTTCACCCGCTCCAGCATCCCGCGCAGGGCCTTTCGGGCCGACTCGTCCTCGACCCGCCGGCTCTGCAGAAGCAGGAGGGACGAGATGAGCTGCAGGTTGTTCTTCACCCGGTGGTCCACCTCATGCAGCAGGGCGGACTTCTCCTGGAGGGCGACATCCATCGCGATGGTGCGGTCGGCGATGGCGCTTTCCAGGCCGAGTTCGGCGGTCTTGCGGGCGGTGACGTCGTGCTGGACGCCCAGCATGTAGGCCACGCCCCCCGCCGCGTCGCAGATGGGGCTCAGGGAGACGGCGTTCCAGAAGGTGGAGCCGTCCTTCCGGTAGTTCAGGATATCGAGCGCCGCGCCTTCGCCGGCCTGGACCGCCGCGCGCAGCCGCACGACTTGGTCCGGATCCGTCTGCGGCCCCTGGAGGATGCGGCAGTTGCGGCCGCAGATCTCCTCGGCCGTGTAGCCCGTCAGCGCCTCGAAGGCGGCGTTGGCGAAGACGATGGGGCAGTCGTCGGCCCGGGCGTCCGCGATCACCATGGCCGTGCCGGCGGAGCGGATCGCCGTGGCCAGCAGGTCGCCGAAGCCATCCACGGGCTTGACGGACGTGGCGGGAAACTCGGACGCCTCGTTATGCACGCGCAATACCGCAGGTTGCAGGGATGCGAATAATGCATGGTAGCGTCCGCCGTTCCGGAAAAGAAGAAGGGACGCGGTCGCCCGCGCCCCTTCACCGCTCCGGCCGGGGGGAGGATCAGCCGGGACGATAGATTTTGTCGAAGATCCCGCCGGCGCCGAAATGCAGCGGCTGGGCCTTCTTCCAGCCGCCGAAGGCATCGTCGATGGTCACCAGGGGAAGCTTCGGCAGGGTCTTGGCGTACTTGGCCAGCGCCGCCGGATCGCGCGGCCGGTAGTGGTGCTTGCCGATCAGGTCCTGGGCGAGGGGGCTGTAGAGGAAGTTCAGGTAGCCCTCCGCCACGGTGCGGGTCTTCTTGCGGTCGACCACCTTGTCCACCAGGGCGACCGGCGGCTCGGCCAGGATCGACAGCGACGGGTAGACGATGTCGAACTTCGGCCCGAACTCGGTGAGCGACAGATAGGCTTCGTTCTCCCACGCCAGCAGCACGTCCCCCAGCCCGCGCTGGGCGAAGGTGGTGGTCGAGCCGCGGGCGCCGGTGTCGAGCACCGGAACCTGCTTGTAGAGCTTCTCCACGAACGCCTGCGCGGTCGCCGGGGAACCGCCGGGCTGCTTGAGCGCCCAGGCCCAGGCGGCCAGGTAGTTCCACCGCGCCCCGCCCGAGGTCTTCGGGTTGGCCGTGATCACCTGGATCTGGGGTTTGATCAGGTCGCCCCAGTCGCGGATCTTCCACGGGTTGCCCTTGCGGACCAGGAACACGATGGTCGAGGTATAGGGCGTGGAGTTGTTCGGCAGGCGCGACTGCCAGTTGGCCGGCAGGAGCTTCGCCTTGGCGGCGATCTCGTCGATGTCCGCCGCGAGCGCCAGGGTGACCACGTCGGCCTGCTGACCGTCGATCACCGCGCGGGCCTGCTTGCCCGAGCCGCCATGGCTCTGCTGGATGGTGAGGGTCTGGCCCGTCTTGCCCTTCCAGTACTTGATATAGGCCGCATTGACGTCCTGGTAGAGCTCGCGGGTCGGGTCATAGCTGACGTTCAGCAGGGACAGCGAGCCGCCGCTGGCCGCCTGGGCCACGCCCCCCAGCAGCAGCGGCGCAGCGGCCGCGCCGGCGGTCAGGGCCGCGCCGGTGGCGACCAGGCCACGGCGGGTGATGTTGGTGTTGCTCATCTCAAATAGCTCCGGGGCCCTGAAGGTTTAGAAAGCGAACTGGGAACGCAACGACACGACGTCCACGTCCTCGCCGATGCTGGCGCCGGCGGCGTTCAGCCGTTTCACACGGGCCCATTGGTAATCGAGCAGGAACCGCACTGTGTTGTTGGGGTACCAGTTGAGGCCGACCGTGGTGATCTTCTGTTCGCCGCCACGGACGCCGCCCGCCGGGGCCGCCGAACCGAGAACGCCCGAGCGGTCATTGAGGTCCAGTTCGCTATAGCGTGCGGCCAGTTCAAGAGCGCCCCAGTCGCCCTTGGAGCGGTCGAAAGGCTTGGCAGGCTTGATGCCGGTGAAACCGCCGTTGACGTTGCTCCACGCATGGCGTTCGCCGGTGATCGTCCAGGCGCCCTGCAGGTACCATCCAGAGAAGGACGGATCGAAGGCCGAGACCCCCTGGCGATTGACGTCGATCTTGTACCATTCGCCGGCCGCGTAGAAATTCTTGAAGCTCGCCCCGCCTTCCAGGCCATAGGCGGTCAGGCCGTCGGAATTGATCGCGCCGGTGTCCACCAGACGCAGGCCGCTCATCCGCAGCTCAGGACGCTCCTGCAAGCGCACCGCGCGGCTGGAGACCGGGCCCGCCGTGGTGTCGGCCGGATTGAGGATGCTCTGCAGGTTGGCGCCGATATGGACGTCGTAGTCAGCGCCCTTGAGCGGATTGAAGGCGACCCGGAAGGCATAGCCCGTCTGCTGGTCGAACTCCGTGGTCGCGGGCGTGCCCACGACCTTGCCGGAGAACAGCGCGGAGGCGTACCAACGCTGCCCGCGCAGCGTGGCGCCGACGCCGGTGCGGCCATCGCCGGTCGCGAAGTTCCGCACCAGTTCCGCCACCGCCGCCCGCTCCAGGAACAGGGATTCGGTGTTGCTGGTGGCGTCTTCGAGACCCGCCGGGGTCGCCCAGGCGCCGATCCGGACGCGGAGCGGCTCGTCGAGGCCGAAGGGCTTGAAGCCCGCATATTCGATATAGGCCTGGTTCAGCAGGGCCGACTCGCCGCCGGAGCCGCCGAATTCGCCCCAGAGCGCGTAGTTCCAGTCCTTGAAGGCCGTGCCGTCGAAGCCCAGGCGGGCGCGGCGGAAGTTCGTACCCGAGCCCAGGTCGTTGGCCGCGGTGCGCGGCGACACGTTGTAATGGGCGGCGTCGAACTGCACGACCGAGCGAAGGGCGAACTTGAACTTGCCGTCCGGCGTGGCGATCTGCGGGCGCGCATTGTTCAAGGTCACCGCCGGCAGGGCGTTCACCTGCTCGCGGACGATCTGGACGTTGGCGTTACTGGCCGACTTCAGATCCAGGATCTGCTGCTCGAGTTCATCGTTTCGCTGCTCCAGCGCGTCGAGACGAGCGGAGAGCGCCAGCGCCGCCTCCTGGCTGATGCCCGAAGACTGGGTCTGAGCGGTCGAGACCGTCTGCGCCAGCGCTGCGGGCGCGACGCTGCAGAGCAGACCCGCCAGGGCCGCCGTACGGATCATCGGGTGAAAACGCAATGTCATATCTAATCCCCCAGTCTTGTGCCGGGCCATAAACACCAACAATCCCTATCGGGCCAGTAGGATTATACCCTGAACGGTGCGAGAAAAACTAAAGCCGACTTAAGTTTGCTGTCAGGCGGCGGGCAGAAGGTCTCAGGTCCAGACCTGTGGCGCGGCCCGAGCGGGGGAGGCGACGCCCCCTTGCAAACCCGCTTGTCATCGGCGTGACACACACGCTCGCATGCTCGATGCTTTGAAGCGGAGATTCGATGTCGATTCCGGAGCCCTCACCGCCGATCCCGGCAAGCGTGCGCGGCCTCTGGCCGACGCTGCTGGCCGGTGGAGCGGGCGCTGGCGGCCTTGTCGCCCTCGGCTTTTCCGATCAGGCGGGGCCGGGCGCAGCTGTGCTCGCCGCCGCTCTGGTCCTGGCGATCACCGTGGCGGGAATCTCGGGTCTCAGGCGGGCGGCCAACGCGCCGGCGGCCGCCGATCCCCCGGTCCCGCCGACCGGAACGGCGCCGGAGCCCTATGCGGCCCTCGTCAACGCCCTTCCGGACCCGATGCTGGTGGTGGCTGCGCTCGAGCCCGACGATGTGACCGGGCGGCGCTTCATGTTCGCCAACCAGGCGGCGCGCGAGCTCCTCAGGATCCAGCGCCCGAGCGGCCTGCTCCTGACCATCGTCCGCGACCCGCTGGTGCTCGAGGCTGCCGACGAGGCGCTGTTCGGCGACATCAACGCCGAGGCGGTGTTCCAGATCGGCGGGGCTCAGGAACGCACTTTCCGGGTGCTGGCCAGGCCCCTGGGCGAGGGCCGCGAGGGGGTGCGGCTCGCGCTCCTGGTATTCCGGGAGGAGACCGAGCACCTGCGCGTGGAGCGCACCCGCGCCGACTTCCTGGCCAACGCCAGCCATGAGCTGCGCACGCCGCTCGCCTCGCTGACCGGGTTCATCGAGACCTTGCGCGGTCACGCCCGCGAGGACGCCGGGGCGCGTGACCGGTTCCTCGCCATCATGCAGGCCCAGGCCGAGCGCATGTCGCGGCTGATCGACGACCTGTTGTCGCTGAGCCGCATCGAGCTCAACGAGCACGTGGCGCCGGCCGAGCGGGTGGACCTGGCCCAGACCGTGGGCGAGGTGGTCGAGGCCCTGACCCCCCTCGCCCGCGAGCGCGAGGTGGAGATAGAGGCGGTGCTGCCGAAGCGGGGCGAGGCGAGCGTCGTGGGCGACCGCGATCAGATCATCCAGGTGGTCCAGAACCTCGTCGACAACGCCATCAAATATTCGGCGAAAGGGGGCGTGGTGCGCCTTGGCCTGGAGGCGGGCCTTTCGTCGGAAGCCGCGGCGACCAGCGGGGCGGCGGACCTGGCGCGGTTTTCCCTGCTCACCCCGGACCGCGGCGGCGGGCGATATGTGGCCCTACGGGTCAGCGACTGCGGCCCGGGCCTGGCCCGTGAGCACCTGCCAAGACTGACCGAGCGCTTCTATCGCGTCGAAGGCCAGAAGAGCGGCGAGCGGTCCGGCACGGGCCTGGGCCTGGCCATTGTCAAGCATGTCATGAACCGGCATCGCGGCGGGCTGGCGGTGGAAAGCCGCGTCGGCGCGGGCAGCACCTTCACCGCCTATTTCCCGGAGGCGACCCGCGAGGCCGTCGATCCGCCGCCCCCGGCCATTGAATCAAAACTGTCATGAAACTGTCGCGCAGCAACTGCAAAGCGGAGGCAGTTTCCGCCACGCGCCACTCCGGTTGATTAATCCTCTTCCGGGCTCGCGCCGATCAAAGGATTGGCGAGACCGATATGTTGACCTGGGCCGCGCTCGCGGCGCTCACCCTGATTTCGACCCTTGCCTATGCGCTTGGACGCAGACGGCTGGAGCCTGCCATCAACGCCGGACGGGCGGGGCAGGCGCGACCGCATTCGCGCCCGGGCTATCATGGGACCTATGTGACCTTGTGGACGGTGGTTCCGGCCGCGCTTGTGCTCCTGGCGGCGTCGGCCTTCGGCGGGCGGATCGAGGAAGGTCTGCTCCGGGCCGAGGCGCCGGCGGCCGTCACCGCCCTTTCCGCCGATCAGGCGCAGGTGTTCTTCGACGACGCCCGTGTGATCGCCCATGGGGGCACGCCCAGCCAGACCGTCTATGAAGGCCCGCTGAAGGCGGCGCTCGCGGCCGAGGCCGCCGAGGCGCACAGCCTGGAGCAGGGCATCCTCTACGGCTCCCTCGGCCTCGCCGTGATCCTGGCGATGGGCGGTTTTGCGATCTCCTATAAGCGTCTGACGCCGGACTTCCGCGCCCGCAACCGGGTGGAGGGCTGGACCGCGGTTCTGCTCACCGTCTGCTCCGTGGTGGCGGTGATGACGACAGTCGGGATCGTGGGCTCCCTGCTCTTCGAAAGCTCGCGTTTCTTCCAGTCCATCTCGCCGCTCCAGTTCCTGTTCGGCACCGACTGGGATCCGCAGATCGCCATGCGCACCGACCAGGTGGCGGCCAAGGGCGCCTTCGGGGCCGTACCCCTGTTCGTGGGCACCTTCCTGGTGATGATGATCGCCATGGCGGTCGCCGCCCCGATCGGGCTGTTCGCGGCGATCTACCTGTCCGAATACGCCTCGCCGATCGTGCGCGGCTGGGTCAAGCCCATGCTGGAGATCCTGGCCGGGGTGCCGACCGTGGTCTACGGCTTCTTCGCCGCCCTGACCGTCGGACCCATCTTCCGCGCCTTCTTCAACGCGATCGGGGCCAAGCTGGTCGGCGGCCCGCTCGATGGCCTCGGCCTGTATCTCAGCCAGGTCCAGAACCAGATGGCCCTGGTGGCGGGGGTGGTGATGGGGGTGATGCTCATCCCGTTCGTCTCGTCCCTTTCGGACGACATCATCAACGCCGTGCCCCAGCACCTGCGCGACGGCAGCCTGGCCATGGGCGCCACCAGGTCCGAGACGGTCAAGAAGGTGGTCCTGCCCGCAGCGCTGCCGGGGATCGCGGCGGCCATGCTGCTGGCCATCTCCCGGGCCATCGGCGAGACCATGATCGTCACCATGGCGGCGGGCCTTCAGGCGCGGATGACGCTCAACCCGCTCGACACCGTCACCACGGTCACGGTGCAGATCGTGACGCTCCTGACCGGCGACCAGGAATTCGACAGCCCCAAGACCCTGTCGGCTTTCGGTCTTGGCCTGACGCTCTTCGTGATCACGCTGGCCCTGAACATCGTCGCCCTGCGCATCGTCCAGAAATATCGTGAGCAATATGACTGACGCCGCCCTGACCTTGACCAGGGGCGCTCGCCGCGCCCGGATGGACGGCCTGAAGGCCCGCCTGAAGACCCGCCACGCCCAGGAGAAGCGCTTCGTCCTCTACGGCCGGCTGGCGATCGTGATCGCCCTCTCCTTCCTCGTGGTGCTTCTCGGCCGGATCATCACCCAGGGCTACTCCACATTCATCGACTACCGCGTCGCCGCGTCGGTCTATGTCGACCCGGCGCGGGTGGATCGCGCCGACCTCGGCGGCGCCAATTTCGACATGCTGGTCGCCCAGTCGATCATGAAGAAGCTGGCCATCCCCGATGACGACCTGGGCGAGAACCTGGGCAAGGTCATGGAGCTCACCTCCAACGACCTCGGCTTCAAGCTTCTCAAAGAGGTGCGCGCCGACCCCTCGCTGATCGGCAAGACCATTGAGGTCGAGGGGCCGCTGAAGGCGGACGCGGGCCTCTACTTCAAGGGCCAGATCAAACGCGAGACGCCGCCCGAGGCGCGCAAGCTCGACAACGACCAACTGAACTGGCTGGACAGGCTCAAGGCGTCCGGCGCGGTGACCAGCGGCTTCAACGTCGACTTCTTCACCCACTCCGACTCCACCGAGCCGGAGCAGGCGGGGGTTCTGGGCGCGGTGGTGGGCTCGGCCATGATGCTGTTCGTCACCGCCGCCCTGGCCGTGCCGATCGGGGTGCTGGCCGCGGTCTATCTCGAAGAGGTCGCGCCCAAGAACCGCTGGACCGACATGATCGAGGTCAACATCAACAACCTCGCCGCGGTGCCCTCGATCGTCTACGGCCTCCTCGGCCTGGCGGTGTTCATCAACTGGCTGGGCGTGCCGCGCTCCTCGCCGCTGGTGGGCGGGCTGGTGCTGGCCCTGATGGCGATGCCGACGGTGATCATCGCCACGCGCTCGGCGCTGAAGGCGGTGCCGCCCTCGATCCGCGAGGCCGCCCTTGCGATCGGCGCATCACGCACCCAGACCATTTTCCATCACGTCCTGCCGCTGGCGCTGCCGGGGGTCATGACGGGAGCCATCCTGTCCCTGGCCCATGCGCTCGGCGAGACCGCCCCGCTCCTGATGATCGGCATGATCTCGTTCGTTCCCGGCGTGCCTGAAGGCCTGACCCATTCGGCCACCGTGCTGCCGGTGCAGGTCTTCATCTGGGAGAACGCCTCCGAGCGGGCCTTCCACGAACGGACCGCGGCGGCGATCATCGTCCTGCTGGCCTTCATGATCCTGATGAACATGGCGGCGATCCTGCTTCGCCGCCGCTTCGAGCGCCGGTGGTGAGCGTCATGAGCCTGCGCAACACGCAAGACCCGAGGAACGACATGCAAAGCGAACTGGCGTCCACCTCCGCCGAAGGACCCATGCACCTGGCCGTCGACACGGCCTCGGCGAGGGCGCCCGTCGGCGACCTGAAGATCACCGCCAAGGACGTCAACGTCTTCTATGGCGCGAAACAGGCCCTGTTCGACGTCTCCCTGGATATCCCGGGGAACTCGGTCACCGCCCTGATCGGCCCGTCGGGCTGCGGCAAGTCCACCTTCCTGCGCTGCATCAACCGGATGAACGACACCATTACGGGCTGCAAGGTCACCGGCCGCATCGAATTGGAAGGCGAGGACATCAACGACCGCAGCCTGGATCCCGTGCTGCTGCGCGCCCGGGTCGGCATGGTGTTCCAAAAACCCAATCCGTTCCCCAAGACGATCTTCGAGAACGTCGCCTACGGTCTGCGCATCCACGGCCTCGCCAGCAAGAGCGAGATGGGCGACATCGTCGAGGCCTCGCTCAAGCGCGCGGGCCTGTGGAACGAGGTTTCCGACCGGCTGCACCAGTCCGGCTCCGGGCTCTCCGGCGGCCAACAGCAGCGGCTGGTGATCGCCCGGGCCATCGCGGTGAGCCCCGAAGTCATCCTGATGGACGAGCCCTGCTCGGCCCTCGACCCGATCGCCACGGCCAGGATCGAAGAACTGATCGACGAGTTGCGGACCCAGTACTGCATCGTGATCGTCACCCACTCCATGGCCCAGGCCGCGCGGGTGTCCCAGAAGACCGCCTTCTTCCATATGGGCAAGCTGGTGGAGGCCGGTCGGACGGACGAGATGTTCACCAACCCCCGCGACACGCGCACCCAGGACTACATCACCGGCCGCTTCGGCTGACGCCGGCAAGGAACCGCCCATGACCGAGCACACCGTCAAGTCCTACGAGGACGAACTGAACACCCTGATGGCCGAGTGCGCCCGCATGGGCGGCCTGGCCGAAGCCCAGGTGGTCGACGCGCTGGAGGCGGTTGTCCGACGCGACCAGTCGCTGGCCGATTCCGTCGTGGTCCGCGACGAGCGGCTGGACCTTCTCGAGGCCGAGATCGAGCGCAAGGCGATCCGCCTGATCGCGCTTCGCCAGCCCCTGGCCAACGACCTGCGCCGCACCGTCGGCGCCATGAAGATCGCCCACAATCTCGAGCGGATCGGCGACCTGGCCAAGAACATCGCCAAGCGGGTGCTGATCATCGTCGAGGCCGAGCCGATGACCCCGCTCACCCGCTCGATCGAGCGGATGGGCCGCCTGGTCGTCAGCCGGCTGAAAGAGGTGCTGGACGCCTATACCGGCGGCGAAGTCGAGCGGGCGGTGGCGGTGTGGTCGCGCGATGACGAGGTCGACGAGCACTACAACAGCCTGTTCCGCGAACTGCTGACCTACATGATGGCTGACCCGCGGACGATCACCGCCTGCGCGCATCTGTTGTTCATCGCCAAGAATCTGGAACGCATCGGCGACCATGCCACCAACATCGCCGAGATCGTCCACTATGAGATCACCGGCGAGGACATGGTCACGGCCCGCCCGAAGACCGACGACCTGAAGGCGAGCGTCTAGGAGGTGACAGCGTGACGCCAAGCATTTTGGTGGTCGAGGACGAGGACTCCCTCGCCACCCTCCTGCAGTACAATCTCGAGAAGGAAGGCTATCAGGTCGCCCTGGCCGGCGACGGCGAGGAAGCGCTCGTGCAGATCGACGAGCGCCTGCCCGACCTCGTGGTGCTCGACTGGATGCTGCCCAAGATCTCGGGCATCGAGGTCTGCCGGCGGCTGCGCCAGCGCACCGAGACCCGCAACGTGCCGATCATCATGCTGACGGCCCGGGGCGAGGAGACCGACCGTATCCGCGGCCTGGACACCGGCGCGGACGACTATGTGGTCAAGCCCTTCTCGATGACCGAGCTCACCGCGCGCGTGCGGGCGGTGTTGCGCCGCCTGCGTCCCGGCCTGGCCGAGGATCGGGTGCGGTTCGGCGACATCGTCGTCGACCGCGTGGCGCACCGGGTCAAGCGCGGCGACCGCGACATCCACCTCGGCCCGACCGAGTTCCGCCTCCTCGACTATTTCATGCAGCACCCTGGGCGGGTGTTCTCGCGCGAGCAGCTCCTGGACGCGGTCTGGGGCTCGGACGTCTATGTCGAGGCGCGGACCGTCGACGTCCATGTCGGCCGCCTGCGCAAGGCGCTCAACATCGAGGCCTCCGCCGACCCGATTCGCACGGTGCGCTCGGCCGGCTACGCCCTCGACCTGGAGGCCTAGACGGTCGCGGGCCCCTTCTGCGTCTGCGTGAGTGAGGGATTGTAACCAAGCTGCCGTTCGCCCCAAGGTGGGTCCTTAAGGGCCCAGCGTCGAGGGAGGTCGGGTTGGAGACTTTGGTGACCAAGGGGGAGGGGCGTTTCCAGCTTCCCATCCCCTTCGGCTGGTTCGCCGTGGCGAAGTCGGACGAGCTGGCGCCGGGTGCGGTCAAGACCGTGAGCGGCTTCGCCACCGAGTTCGTGCTGTGGCGCGGCGCGGACGGGCTCGCCCGGGCGCTCGACGCCCATTGCCCGCACCTGGGCGCGCACCTCGGCCATGGCGGCGAGGTTGTGGAGAACGATCTGCGCTGCGGGTTCCACCACTGGACGCACAGGGGCGACGGCTCCGTCGCCGACATTCCCTACGCCAAGGTCGTGCCGCCCAAGCTCAAGAAGCCGTGCAGCAACGCCTGGCCGATCCACGAGGACTGGGGGATCATCTTCGTGTGGCGTCATCCGCATAAGGTCGCCCCCTTGTGGGAGCTGACCCCGGTGACGGAGATCGCCGACGAGAAGTGGACCCCGGTCCAGTTCAACGAATGGATCATCGACGTCCACGTCCAGGAGCTCACCGAGAACGGCGCCGACACCGCGCATTTCCGGGCGGTGCATGACTCGCGCTCGCCGCCGACGCCCGAGTTCAAGATCGACGGCTGGACGCGCAGCAGCTCGGTCTCCACCAAGATGCCAACGCCCAGAGGCCTCGTCGACGGCAAGATCTCGGTGCGGGCGCCGGGGCCGGGGCTGTCGTTCACCCGCTTCCACGGCATCGCCGATATGCTGCTGCTGCAGATGCAGACGCCGCTCGACGAGGCGCGCACGCACCTGCGCCACGTCTATTTCGTCCCGCCCGTCATCGAGGACGCCTTGGCCGGCGTCACCAAGGCCCTGCTGCGGGAAACCCCGCGCCAGCTCGAACAGGACATCCCCCACTGGCGGCACAAGAAGTACCTGCGCCAGCCGACGCTGGTCGACGGCGATGGACCGATCCTGGCCTATCGGGAATGGTACGCCCGCTACTACGTCTAGGCGCCCACGGCCCTGACCTCTCGTGAACGACGGAGCATTTCGACATGAAGTTCAGCCTTGAGCTGCCGCTTGGCATGACCACGCCGCCCGGAGAGTTCCAGTCGATGGCGGCCATATCCGCGATGGCGAGCGCCCTGGAGGCGGCCAAGGTCGACGCCTGCTTCGTCACCGACCACCCGGCGCCGGACACCAACTGGCTGCACCAGGGCATGGGCCACGACGCGCTCGACCCGTTCACGTCGCTGGCCTTCGTCGCCGCCGCCAGCAGCCGAATTCGGCTGCACACGAACATCGTGGTGCTGCCCTATCGCAACCCCTTCATCACGGCGAAGGCGTCGGCCACGCTGCAGGTCCTGTCCGGCGGCCGCCTGATCCTGGGCGTCGGGGTCGGCTACCAGAAGGGCGAGTTCGACGCGCTGGGCGTGGACTTCCACAAGCGCGGCGCGCTCACCGACGAGGCGCTGGAGGTGATGCGGCTCGCCTGGTCGGGCGAGGTGGTCGTCAAGCAGGGCTCGACCTTCAACGCCGCCGGCAATGAGCCGCGGCCTGCGCCGAGCCCGCAGCCGACGATCTGGATCGGCGGCGCCAGCGACAAGGCGCTGGAACGGGCGGCCCGCTGGGGGGACGGCTGGAGCCCGTTCTATGCCGCGCCCGGTATGAGCAAGGTCAACCAGACCGCCGCGGTCCAGTCGGTCGAGCACCTTCGCGAACTGATCCAGCGACTGCAGGAGCTTCGCGCCGGGTTCGGCAAGACCGGGCCGTTCGACATCGTCATCGGCCCGCGCATGCGCATCAAGGACAGGACCCGCGAGACGGCCGAGCGCTATCTCGAAATGGCGGACGAGCTGGCCCAGGCGGGCGTGACCTGGGCCACCGCCGATCTCGGCCACGCAAGCCGGGCGGCCTATGTCGAGGCCGTCCAATGGTTCGGCGAGGAGGTCATCGCCCGCGCCTCCGCTTCGGCGACATGAAACAGGCTGAAAAGGGAGCGCGTCCGTGAGCACTGAGACCGCCGCAGGGTCCGTCGTCCTCTACGAAGAGCTCGGCGACCACATCGCGCTCGTGACCCTCAACCGTCCGGAAAAGCGCAATGCGGTGAACGGCGCCGTGGCCCAGGGGATGGAGGCCTGCGTCAAGCGGGCGGAAGCCGATCCGGACATCCGCGTCGTGATCCTCACCTCGTCCAACGACTCCGTCTTCTGCGCCGGCGCCGACCTGGCCGAAGTCTCGAGCGGCAATGCGGCCAGCCTCTATACGCGGGACGGGGGTTTCGGCGGTTTCGTGGCCGCCAAGCGGATGAAGCCCTGGATCGCCGCGGCGAAGGGCTCCGTGTTGGCCGGGGGCATGGAGTTTTGCCTGGCCTGCGACATGATCGTGGCGGCCGACGACAGCCGGTTCGGCCTGCCGGAGGTGAAGCGCAGTCTGGTGGCCGGCGCCGGCGGGGTCACGCGCCTGCCCAAGGCCGTGCCGCGCGCGATCGCGCTGGAGATCCTCGCCACGGGCGACCCGATCACCGCCCGCCGCGCCTATGAGATCGGCCTGATCAACCGGGTCGTGCCGCCGGGCGAGGTGCTGGAGGCGGCCAAGACCCTCGCCCGGGCCATCGCCGTCAATGCGCCGCTCGCCGTCTATGAGGCCCTCAGCGTCGCCAAGCAGGCGATGATCCTGGATGACGAAGCCGGCGACCGGCTGGCCCGCCAAGCCCTCGACAGGATCCGCACCTCGGAGGACTTCAAGGAAGGCCCCCTGGCCTTCGTCGAGAAGCGCGCGCCGGTCTGGAAAGGCCGCTAGCGCCTTCGGCTCCTCCCCTGCGCAGCGGCGCGCAGCGTCGAGACGGAGGGGGCGCATTGTCCGCCCCCTTCCAGAACCCTTCCCCCTCGATGGGGGAAGGGCAGGGATGGGGGTGTTTCGCCACCGCCGCCGATCAGGCCGAGGTCTGGCGCCGATCGCGCTCAACCAGGACGCTCGCGGCCACACCCCCTCTCCAACCTCTGCCCCATCGAGGGGGAGAGGTTTTAGCCGTGCAGCCCATGGCGCTTGCCGTGTCCGCCTGCTGACGCCTATCTTTCGGACGCCGTCAGATTCACTGGCGGTCTACGTTCTCAGGGCGGGGTGTAATTCCCCACCGGCGGTAATGCCTTCGCAAGAGGGACGAGCCCGCGGGCGCCTGGCGTGAAAGCGTCAGGGACGAGCAGACACCGGTGTGATCCCGGGGCCGACGGTTAGAGTCCGGTTATGAGAACCGCGATGCGAGAGGCCGGGCCTGCACGCCTGGAATCCCCTCGCCTCGCCGTTCCCTGAGTCGTGGTGAACCCAATTGGGACCGCGACCATGAGTCAGACTATCGAAGAATTCCCCACCGCAAACGGCGCTTACCGCGCCGCCCGCATCGCGTTCATCCATAGCCTGTGGCACGCGGAAATCGTCCGCGAAGCCCACGCCGGATTCATCGAGGAGATGGCGGCGTCCGGCTTCAATCCCGGCGCCATCGAGCGGTATGAAGCCGCGGGCGCCTTCGAAATTCCCTTGCGCGCTCAGTTGCTGGCTCGGACAGGACGGTACGCCGCAATCGTCGCCGCCGCCCTCGTCGTCGATGGCGGCGTCTACCGCCATGACTTCGTCGCCGGCACGGTGGTCGGAGCCTTGATGCAGGTGCAGCTTGCGACCGAAACGCCGATCCTGTCGGTCGTGCTCACGCCCCACCATTTCCACGAGCACGACGTCCACCAGACGTTCTTCAAGCAACATTTCCGCGTGAAGGGCGTGGAGGCCGCACAAGCCTGCGCCCACACGCTCCGAAACCTCGCTCAGCTGGCGGCCTAAGCGGCGAGGGCGGCCAAGACGAAGTCGGCCCGCTCGGAAACGCCGACCTTCGGAAGCGTAATCACCTGGTGCCCGAGCGCCGGATAGACCTGCTCAAGCCGCTCATACTCCGCGAGCGCAGTTTCGAATCCGTGCGGGCGCTCGCGGTCGGCGATGTAGATTTCCGGCCACGGCGGGGCCAGGAAAACCGTGGCGTGATACCGGTGGCGACATAGAGCGTCGAGCATCGGTTCGCCCGTGAGCTGCTCCAGCGCGGATGCGGCATCCACAAGGCCGCGATCGAAGAACACCCATCCCGACTGCGCCCTGGCCGCTTCCCAGTCCTCAAGCGAAAGCGCGACGGCGCGCCGCGCAAATGCGGCGGCGTCGACCCAAGGGAGCGCGCGTCCGTCCCCTTGGAGTTCTTCTTTGACGATGCGCCGGCCCGGTTCCTCAATAGCGCCGTAGCCGCGACGCCGAAGTTCGGCCAAGAGCGTCGACTTGCCGCCGCCCGAACAGCCCGACAGCACAACGAAACCCCCGCTCATTTTACGTCCCTCCGCGTCCGATGGTTCCGTATTTGTTCTTTGTCCATCGCCCTCACTGAGCTATGCTCAAAGGCCGGACGCCGCGCACGTCATCCCGGAGCGAGGTGTTTACCAGCCAACACCTTCCGGCCAACACCTCGCCGCCCCTCCCGTCACACCACGTATCCAACAAGATATTGATAATAAACATAAATCTAAGACATCCCACCACGCTGCCGACCCCCGCAAGGGTGCTGTTCGCAGCCCCGAATAGTGTTTGCCGCCGAAAGGGTTCGGCCTCGCCAACCCCACCCGCCCGGGGCTCCCCGCCTTGACCGCGCGCCCCGGCCGCGCCAAACGCGCCCCATGAACATCCTCCTCGTCGGCTCCGGCGGGCGCGAGCACGCCCTGGCCTGGAAGATCGCCCAGTCGCCGCTCGTGAAGCGCCTCGTCGCCGCCCCCGGCAGCGCGGGCATGGCCGTCCAGTGCGAGGTCCGCGACGTCAAGGCGACGGACGTTCCGGGGCTCCTGGCCCTGGCCAAGGAGATCGCCGCCGACCTGGTGGTGATCGGGCCGGAGAGCGCGGTGGAGGCCGGGCTCGCCGACGCCCTGGCCAAGGCGCAGATCCCGTGTTTCGGTCCGACCGCCCAGGCCGGCCAGCTGGAGACCTCCAAGGCCTTCACCAAGGCCTTCGCCGACCGTCACGGCCTGCCGACGGCGGCCTACCAGGTGTTCGAGGACGCCGGGCCCGCCAAGGCCGCCCTGGACGATTTCAAACCGCCCTTTGTGATCAAGGCGGACGGGCTTGCGGCCGGCAAGGGCGTGGTCATCGCCACGGACCGCGCCGAGGCCGAGGCCGCCATCGACGACGCGCTGGGCGGGCGGTTCGGCGCGGCCGGCGCGCGGATCGTCATCGAGGAGTTCCTGGAGGGGGAGATCGGCTCGCTGTTCGCCCTGTGCGACGGGACGGCCTCGATGGTGTTCGGCTGGGCCCAGGACCACAAGCGCGCCTTCGACGGCGAGCAGGGTCCCAACACCGGCGGCATGGGGACCTATTCGCCGGCCCCGGTCTTCACCCCCGAACTGGTCGATCAGACGCGTGCGCGCCTGGCCGAGCCCGCCTTCGCCGGCATGGCGGCTGAGGGCGCGCCCTATCGCGGCGTGCTGTTCGTCGAGCTGATGGCCACGGCCGACGGGCCGAAGCTGGTGGAGTTCAACGCCCGTTTCGGCGACCCGGAATGCCAGGTGCTGATGCTGCGCCTGGAGAGCGATCTGGTGCCCTACCTCGTCGCCTGCGCAACGGGGCGGCTGGCGCAGATGGCCGAGCCCGTCTGGCGGGACGACCACGCCGTGTGCGTCGTGCTGGCCGCGCGCGGCTATCCGGGATCGCCGCAGGCCGGCAGCGAGATCCGCGGCGCCGAGCAGGATTTCGGGCCCGACGTGGTGGTCTTCCACGCCGGCGCCGGCCGGGACGCGCAAGGAACGCTACGGGCGGCGGGCGGCCGGGTTCTCAACGTCTGCGCGCGCGGCGCCACGCTTCAGGAGGCGCGGGACCGGGCCTATGCTGCGGTGGACCGGATCGACTGGCCTGAAGGCTTCCATCGCCGCGACATCGGCTGGCGGGCCCTGGGTCGCTGACGCCCTCTCTCTTTGCCGCCGCGCCGTGCGGTCGCTAGAGTGGGTTTCAAACAACTGTACGAGAGAGGGGCCGCATGGCCGACCAGGTTCAAGAGACGCCCGAATCCGAGCGCGAGGAGCAGAACAGCGGCACCAAGCCGGTGGAGGGCAAGAATCAGATCGACCAGGCCAAGCTGGAGGCCTGGATGAGCGCGAACGTGGAGGGCTATGCGGGCCCGATGCAGGTGCGCCAGTTCAAGGGCGGCCAGTCGAACCCGACCTACCAGCTCGTCACGCCCGGTCAGACCTACGTCCTGCGCCGCAAGCCCCCCGGCAAGCTCCTGCCCTCCGCCCATGCGGTGGATCGCGAATTCCGGTTGATCAGCGCCCTGCACCCCACGGGTTTTCCCGTGGCGCGTCCGCGCGGCCTGTGCATGGACGAGAGCGTCCTTGGCACGATCTTCTACGTCATGGACATGGTCGAGGGCCGCATCCTCTGGGACCTGAGCCTGCCCGCCTATGAGCCCGCCCGGCGGCGCGAGATCTTCATGGGCAAGCTGAAGACCCTGGCCGACCTGCACAACACCGACCACGAGGCCATCGGCCTGGGCGACTTCGGCCGCCCCGGCAATTACATGGCCCGGCAGGTCGACCGCTGGACCAGGCAGTACCGCGCCTCCGAGACCCAGCGCATCGAGGAGATGGAAAAGCTGATGGCCTGGCTGCCGGGCGCCGTCCCGGAGCAGGAGCGCACCTCCATCGTCCACGGCGACTACCGCCTCGACAACGTGGTCCTCCATCCGACCGAGCCCAGGATCATCGCCGTCCTCGACTGGGAGCTGGCCACGATCGGCGACCCGATGGCGGACTTCACCTATGTCCTGATGAACTGGTACGAAGGCGCGATCCCCAACGTCCCGGACCTGAAGGCCCACGGCATTCCGTCGATCGAGGAATATGTCGCGGACTATATGGACCTGACCGGCCGCAAGACCATGCCGGACCTCAACTGGTTCTTCGCCTATAACGGCTTCCGCCTCGCGGCCATCCTGCAGGGGATCATCGGCCGCGCCCGCGACGGCACGGCCAACAGCCCCCACGCCAAGGCGGTGAGCCCGCGCATCTTCCACCTGTCGGAGATGGCCTGGAATTTCGCCAGGCAGGCGGGCGCGCCGGGCTAGGGAGTCAAAGGACCCTCGCCAGCAGGGCGTCCAGCGCCGCCTCGTTTTCGAAGACGGCGCGGACGGGCCAGGCGGCCACGCGCGTCCGCCACGATGGGGGCAGGCGGGCCCAGTCCTTCTCGGTGGTGACGAGGCCGGCCGAGAACTGGGCGGCGCGCCCGGCCAGGCGGCCAAGGGTCGCCTCGTCGTAGGCGTAGTGATCGGGAAAGGGGGCGAAGTCGACGAGGTCGCAGCCTGCGGCCTTCAGCGCCCGCTCCACCTTCCAGGGCTTGGCGATCCCGGCGAAGCCAAGCTGCGGGCCCGCCGGGGGCGGGGCGGCGGCCTCCAGCCGCACGATCAGGACCGGCTTGCCCGCGAAGAGCGCCAGGAGCTCCGGGGCGGCCTCAGGCAAATCCGCCGGCAACAGCACGGCGACCGCGTCGGCGCGGGCGAGGCCAGCGGCCAGCGGCTCGCGCATGGGACCTGAGGGGAACACCGCCCCGTCGCCGAACGGCCATTCCCGGTCGCGAGTCTCGCCGTCCACCACCACGATCGACAGCGTCTTCCTCAGCGTCGGGTTCTGGTGGCCGTCGTCCATGACGAGGACGCGGGCGCCGGCCGCGGCGGCGGCCTGCGCGCCGGCCGGCCGGTCGCGGGCCATCCAGACGGGGGCGTCCCTGGCCAGCATGAGCGGCTCGTCGCCCACCTCGGCGGCCGTGTGGACCAAAGGATCGACGCGGACGGGTCCAACTAGGCGTCCGCCGTAGCCGCGGGAAAGGGCCTGGGCCTCGCGGCCGCCGGCGCGTAGCCGGCGCAGAATCTCACGGGCGACGGGGGTCTTGCCGGCCCCGCCCATGGTCAGGTTGCCCACGCAGATCACCGGAACGCCGGGGTCGGCCGGAGTCGCCCGGGCGATGCGGCGCGCGGTCACGGCGGTCCAGGCCCAGGAGAGCGGGCGCAGCAGGGCGCGGGTGAGCGGGGCCGGCGCGCCATCGCGGACATACCACCAGCGGGGCGTGGCGAGCTTCACGGGGCGACCAGGGGCGCGAGCCGGTCCAGCGCCGCCTCCAGCGCCGCGCCCTGGCGGGCGGCATAGGCCAGGCCCGCCTCGCCCATGCGGCGGGCGATGTGCGGATAGGTGAGGAGGCCCTTCATATGGCGGACGAGGGCCGCGCCGTCGGCCGCCGGGATCGCCGCGCCCTCGGCGAACATCTCCTCATAGAGCTCCCGGGCGTTGAACACGTCCGGGCCGGTGAGCACGGGCGCGCCGAGCCGCGCCGGCTCCAGCGGATTGTGTCCGCCGATCCCCGCGGCGAAGCCGCCGCCCATGACCACTGCGGCGGCCAGGCGCAGGACAAGCCCGGTCTCGCCCAAGGTGTCGGCCAGATAGATCTCACCCTCCGGCGCCTCGCCCAGGCTGCGGCGGGCGCAGGTGAAGCCCTGGCTGGTTAGCTCCGTGGCCAGGCCCGCGCCGCGCTCCGGGTGGCGGGGCAGGATGATGAGGAGTGGCCGGCCCGCGACGTTCCGCGACGCCTCGCGGAAGGCCTCGGCGATCAGGATCTCTTCCCCCGGATGCGTGCTGACGGCGGCGACCACGGGCCGCGCGTCGATGGCCTGGCGCAGGTTGGACAGGGCCTCGGCGTCGCAGGGCGGCGGCTCGCCCACGCGCTTCAGGTTCAGGGCCGGCCCGAGCCGCGCGCCCAGGGCGGCCAGGCGGGCGGCGCTGGCCTGATCCTGCGGCATCACCGTCTCGAAGCATTCCAGCAGGGCGCGGGCGGCGGCCGGGGCGCGGGCCCAGCCGCGGGCGCTCGCCTGGGTCATGCGGGCCGAGACCAGGGCCAGCCGCACGCCGCGGGCGCGGGCCGCCAGGATCAGGTTCGGCCACAGCTCGCTCTCGGCCAGGATCGCGGCGCTGGGTCGCCAGTGGTCCAGGAACCGGGCGGCGGCGGCGGGGCCGTCGACGGGGGCGTACTGGTGGATCGCGCCCGGCGGCAGGCGCTCGGCCATCAGCCTGGCGGCGGTGACCGTGCCGGTGGTCACCACCAGCGACAGGCCGGGCCTGCGCGCCATCAGCCCCCGAGCGAGCGGGATCAGGGACAGGCTCTCGCCGACGCTCACCCCGTGCAGCCAGGCGACTTCGCCCTGCGGACGCGGGCGGGAGGCGAAGCCCAGGCGCTCGCCGAGGCGGTCGGGGTCCTCCTTGCCCCGGCGGGCCCGGGCGCGCAGGGCCCGCCGCGCGAACGGCTCCGCGAGACCGGCGGCGAGCGCATAGAGGCGAAGCGGCGGGGGCCGGGCGCTCACACGACCTCGGCCGGCGCCAGGCGGCAGACGACGTCGGCAGCGGTCTCCACCTGCAAGGTGGCGTGGCCGATCCCGAAGCGGTGGGCCAGGCCGTCGCAGGCCTCGTGCAGGAAGGCGTCGCCCTCCGGGTTCTCGGGTCGGATCAGGTGGGCGGTGAGCGCCACCTCCGTCGTGCTCATCGCCCAGACGTGCAGGTCATGGACCTCCGTCACGCCGGGCCGGTCCAGGAGCCAGGCGCGCACGGCGTCGACGTCGATCCCGCGCGGGGCGGCGTCCAGCGCCATGTCGACGGACTCGCGCAGCAGGCCAGCGGTCCCGATCACGATCACCGCGGCGATCCCCAGGCTCAGCATCGGGTCGATCCACTGGAGGCCGGTGAGGGCGATGAACCCCGCGCCCACGACCACCGCCAGCGATATGGCCGCGTCGGCCGACATGTGCAGGAAGGCGCCGCGGATGTTGATGTCTTCGCGCCCGCGCAGGAAGAGCAGGGCCGTCGCCGTGTTGAGTACGACGCCGAGCGCTGCGGTGAGCATCACCGCCTGGGTCGCCACCGGCGCCGGCGCCATGAAGCGCCGCACAGACTCAGAGACGATCGCCCCCACCGCGACCAGCAGCAGGATGGCGTTGGCGAGCGAGGCCAGGATGGTCGCCTTGCGCAGTCCATAGGTCCGCCGCGACGTCGGCGCCCGCTTGGCGATCACCGAGGCGCCCCAGGCCAGGACCAGCGCCAGAACGTCGGAGAGGTTGTGGCCCGCGTCCGCCAGCAGGGCCAGGGAGCTCGCCCATAGGCCCACGAACGCTTCGGCAAGCACGAAGGTGAGGTTCAGGGCGATGGCGATGGCGAAGACCCGCCCGAAATCCTTCGGCGCATGATCGTGCCCGTGGTCGTGGCCATGCTCGTGCGCGTGGCTGTGATGGTGGTGGGCGTCGGCCATGGGCCTATGTCTCACCCCACGAGTGCGCGATCAATCGGCGCGGCCTTGGACGAGCGTCTCGGCGCGGCGCGTGGCGGCCGCCAGACGCGCCGACCATTCCGCGGCCAGCGCCTCGACGGCGGCTTCGTCAGCGTCGGCGGGGGCGTAGCAAGGCCCGTCCCAGACCATGGCGCCGCGTCCGAACGGCAGGGCGACCAGCATCTTGTCCCAGTCCTTCAGGCGGATCGCGGGCGAAGCGGCCATGCCCATCAGATAGACCGGCGCGCCGGTGCGCTTGGCGATCTGCACCGAGCCGGGGGCGATCACCTCGTTGGGGCCGCGGGGGCCGTCCGGGGTGACGACCAGCACGCCGCCGTCGTCGACCCAGTTCACCGCCTCGCGGAAGGCGGCGACCAACGCGCGGGCCTTGGCCGAATCGCCCTTCTTGGCGCTGGAGGCGCGGATCGCTGGATAGCCGAGGGCCTCCAGGGCGACCGACAGGAAGGCGCCGTCCGCCGAGGGCGAGATCATGCAGCGGCGCTTGGGCCGGACCCGCCAGACGTCGCCCATGACCAGGCACAGCGGGATGCGCCCGTGCCAGAACAGGGCCAGCGCCCCGTGGTCGGCGGCGAGCGCCGGCTCGACGGCCGCGAAGTTCTCGTGGCGCCAGCGCACAGTGCGGCGGATCAGCTTGAGATAGGCGACGAGGACGGCGGCGAGCACCGCCTGCACCCGCGGGTCGCGCAGGATGGGCTTCAAGCGGCGGTCTCCGCCTCCAGGTCCTGATTGCGCGCCAGCCGCGCATACAGCCCGCGGGCCTTGACGAGGCTGGCGTGGTCGCCGGTCTCGACGATGCGGCCCTTGTCGACCACGTAGATGCGGTCGGCGCCGCGCACGGTCGACAGGCGATGGGCGATCAGGATGGTCGTGCGGCCGGCCATCAGCCGCGCCAGGGCGGCCTGGACCTGGGCCTCGCTCTCGGCGTCGAGAGCGCTGGTCGCCTCGTCCAGGAGCAGGATCGGGGCGTCCTTGAGGAAGGCGCGCGCGATGGCCAGGCGCTGCCGCTGGCCGCCCGAAAGCCGCGCCCCGGCCTCGCCGACGGCGGTGTCGTAGCCGTCGGGCATGGCCAGGATGAAGTCGTGCGCCGCTGCGGCTCGGGCGGCGGCCTCGATCTCGTCCGGGCTCGCCTCGGGGCGCGCATAGGCGATGTTGGCGCGGACCGTGTCGTCGAACAGGAACGGCTCCTGGGTCACCAGAGCGATGTGGCGGCGCAGGGAGGCGAGCGTGACCGCGCGCACGTCCGTCCCGTCGATCGTCACGCGGCCGCCGGTCACGTCGTAGAAGCGCGGGATCAGGTTCAGGATCGTGGTCTTGCCGCCACCGGACGGGCCCACCAGGGCGACGATCTCGCCGCGGCGCGCCTCCAGGGTCACCTCGTCCAGGGCCGACGGGCCGTCGCCATAGGCGAAGCGGACGCCCTCCAGGCGGATGTGGGCCTCGCCGGTCCCCATGGCCGGCGCACCGGGATGCTCGCGCACCTCCGGCTCGACATCGAGCGCGGCGAACAGGCGGCGCGCGGCCGACAGGCCCTCGGCCATCACCGTCTGCAGGTTGGCGAGCTGGCGCAGGGACTGGGAGCCCATGCCGAGCGCGGTCATGAAGGCCACGAAGGCGCCGACATTGATCGCCCCGCTCATGGAGCGCCAGCCGGCATAGGCCAGGACCGACGCCACGATCAGGGTCATCAGGGTCTCGGTCGCCGGCGCGGCCATGGCCCGGGCGTTGGCGCCCTTGACCAGGTGCCGCTGGCGCCGCGCCACCACGGTGGCCACCCGCTCGACCTCGTAGGCCTCGCGGTTCTCGATCTTCACCACCCGCACGCCGTCCAGGCTCTCCATCACCGCGGCGGAGAGGGCGGAGGTCTCGGTCATCGCGCCTTTCGCGGCCTTGGTCGTGCGGCGGGAGAAGCGCCGCATGATCATCGTCGCCAGGGGCACAGCCACGACGATGAAGATCGACAGGCCCTTGTCGTTGGAGATCATCAGGGTGACGGCGCCCAGCACGATGAGCAGGTGCTGGGTGTAGTTGATGACGCCCGCGGTCGCCGCCTCGCGGATCAGCCCGGCGTCGTACAGCACCGAGGAGACATAGGCGCCCGTGTGCTGGGAGCGCAGGCGGGCGAGGTCGGCGCGGACCAGCTTCTCGAACAGCTGCACCTGGACGTCGCCCACCACCGCGTTGCCGATGCGGTTGATGAGCACCGACTGGATGACCTGGGCGACGCCGCGGCCCAGGGCGTAGGCGGCGATGGCCAGGGGGATCGAGACCAGGGCGCCGGGCTTGTGATTGACCAGCAGGTCGTTGATCGCGGGCTCAAGGATCTGGGCCAGCTTGACCGACAGGACGGCGACGACGATCGCGGCCGCGAAGGCGGCGCCAAGGCCCTTCCATCGCGGCGCCAGATAGTCGCGCCAGATGCGGCCGATCAGGACCCGGGCCGACAGCTCCGACGCGGCGGGGGCGCTTTCGCTCATGGTCCTGGCGTCCAATGATGTGACGGCGAAGTCAAGCATGCCGCAGCTCCGGGCTTTGCGTCCGGGCGGCGCAGCGCCTAGTTAGGGCGGCCCACATCCGGAGCGCGCCTTGGCCGAATTCAACCTTTCCACCCCCGCGGGCCGGGTCAACGCCTATCTGGACTACCTGTGGAACGACCACGCCTATCTGAGGCTGGGGTTCTCGAACGCGCACTGGATCAGCGATGAGCTGGCCCGGGCCAACCAGCCCTGGCCGCACCAGCTCGCCGCCTGGAAGCGACAGGGGATCAAGACCGTCATCAACCTGCGGGGCGGCTTTGACGCCAGCTTCTACGCCCTGGAGAAGGCGGCCTGCGAGCGCCTGGGCCTGACCTTGGTCGACTTCACCATCACCTCGCGCGAGGTCCCGAGCCGCGCGCGGGTGCTGGGGGCCAAGCGCCTGTTCGAGACGATCGCCTATCCCGCCATGATGCACTGCAAGTCCGGGGCGGACCGGGCGGGGATCATGAGCGTCCTGTACATGCACTTCCGCAAGGGCCGCACGATCCGCGAGGCGCTGGACCAGCTGCACCTGCGCTATCTGCATGTGCGCGCGGGCAAGACCGGCGTCCTGGACTACACCTTCGAGCGCTATCTCGAGGAGGGCGAGCCCGCCGGCCTGTCCTTCCTGGAATGGGTGGAAAGCCCCGCCTACGACCCGGCGGGGATCAAGGCCGACTTCCGGGCCGCGTGGTGGGGCACGGCGCTCACCGAGCGTCTGCTGCGCCGGGAATAGGGCGGCCCTGACCGTCGGCCGGATCAGTGGGCGTGGTCGGCGTCCTCGCTGGGGTCGAGCAGCTTGTGGGCGTGGATGACAAAGTAGCGCATCAGGGCGTTGTCCACGGTCGCCTGGGCCTTGGCCTGCCAAGCTTTCACCGCAGATTTGTAGTCCGGAAATGCGCCGACGAACTCCACCTTCGACGGATCGCGGAACTCGTTGTGATCGAGGTCGGCGAGTTCTCCGCCGATGACGAGGTGCAGAAGTTGTCTGTTAGGCATGGTCTTACTCGTTGGGGGCCGCAGCCTGCGGCATGGCGATATGCTGGACCCGGCTCATGATCAATGGGGCGATCCCCGGCGTGGCGCAGACCAGGCTCGGCTGCTGCGGAATCGGGCCGTTGAAGCGAAATGGGCGGCCCAGGTGATCGCCGCTGAACGCCCCGGCCTCGCGTGCGATCAGGTCGGCGGCGGCCAGGTCCCAGTCGTGCTTGGCGCTGAGCGCGAGCGTGCCGTCGAAGGCGCCCGAGGCCACCAGGCACATCCGGAAGGCGGTCGCGTTGCGGGCCTCCACGCGCAGGGGCGGCCAGGGCTTCGCCCAACCCGGGTGGCTGAAGAAGCCGGGGTCGCCCACCATGCCGGCGCCGTCGAGCTCTGTCGTGACGCTGCAGCGGATCGCCGCGCCGTCGAGGGTCGCGCCGCACCCGAAGACGGCGGCGTAGGCCTGGCGCGCCTGGGGCGCATAGACGGCGCCGGCGATCGGCAGGCCGTCCTCGACCACGGCGATGGACACGACCCAGCCTGGGCGTCCACGCAAGTAGTCGCGGGTGCCGTCGATCGGGTCGACCATGAAGACGCGACGCCGGGCCAGGCGGTCAGGATCGTCGACGGTCTCTTCGGAGAGCCAGCCATAGTCCGGCCGCGCGCCCCGCAGGCGCTCGGTCAGAAGGGCGTCGCAGGCGAGATCCGCATTGGTGACCGGCGAGGAGTCGCCTTCCTTGAGTTTGGTCTCCAGGCCGGCGTCGCGCAGTTTCAGCGCCAGCTCGCCCGCCGCGCGGGCCGCTTCGACGATCAGGGCGAGGTCTTCGCGCCCGTTCGCGGTCATCGGCCGGCGATGGCCAGGGCGTCGACCAGCAGCGAAGGCGCGTTGGCCGAGCCCCGGAACTCCAGGTCCGAGCCGGGGACGAGCCGGGCGTAGATGTCGATGAGGTTGCCGGCCACGGTGATCTCGGCGACCGGATAGGCCAGTTCACCGCTCTCGAACCAGAAGCCTGCGCAGCCCACCGACCAGTCGCCGGTGTTGCCGTTCAGGGACGGGCCGAACATCGAGGTGATCAGGAGGCCCGCGCCGGCGTCGCGCATCAGGGCCGCCCGGTCGGAGGTCCCGGGCTGCAGGGTCAGGTTGGCCGTCGATACGCCGGGGGGACCGGCCAGGCCCCGCGAGGCGTGCCCCGTGCTCGCCAGGCCCAGCTGGCGGCCCGATGCGCTGTTCAAAAGCCAGGTGGTCAGCACGCCGGCGTCGATCAGATTGCGGGAGATATTGCCCACGCCCTCGTCGTCGAACGGCGTGGAGCCTAGGCCGCGACGGCGATGGGGATCGTCGATGACGGTGACGCCCGGAGAGAAGACCGGTTTGCCCAGCTTATCCTTCAGGAACGAGGTGCCGCGGGCGATGGACGGGCCCGAGATGGCGCCGATCAACGGCCCCAGGAGCGAGGCCGCAAGGCGGTTCTCGAAGATCACCGGCGCGGTGGTCGAGTCGATCTTGCGCGCGCCCAGCCGGTTGGCGGCCCGCCGGCCGGCTTCCGCGCCGATATGCGCGGGGTCCGGCAGGTCGGTCTGCCAGCGCACCGTGCGCCAGTCGGAGCCGTTCTCCATCCCCTGGTCGTCGCCGGCGATCGCCGAGGCGCTGATTGAGAAGCTGGAGGCCTGGTGCAGGCCCTGGAACCCGGTGCTGGTGGCTAGCCGCCATTGCGATGTGGACCAGGCGCCCGAGCCGCCGTCGGAATTGACCACGCCTGGCGCGGCGCGGGCGGCGTCCTCGGCGATGCGGGCGCGGGCCTCGAGGGTTTCGGGCGTCGGCTCGGCCGGGTCGTAGAGGTCGAGCTCGGGCAGGGGGCCGCGGGCGAGGAGATCGGGGTCGGCGAGGCCGGCGTAGGGGTCTTCGGGGGCCAGGCGCGCCATGGCGACCACCCGCTCCACCAGCTTGGCCCGGGCCTCGGGCGAGATGTCCGAACCCGAGACGGAGGCCTGTCGGCGGCCGACGAAGACGCGAAGGCCGAGGTCGCGGGACTCCTCGCGCTCGACCTCCTCGAGTTCGCCCAGGCGCACGGTGATGGAAAGGGCGCGGCGCTCAGCGGCGACGGCTTCCGCAGCGTCGGCGCCGGCCTTCAGGGCCGCGGCGACGACGTCATTCAACAGAGCTTCGTCCATGGGCCGCATATGGCTGACCCCGCCGGTCGGGGCAAGCGCGGCGGCCGCCTTAGGCGATGGCGTAGACCAGCAAGGTCACGGCGGCGAACACATAGGCGAGCCAGGTCAGCAGCATGCTGGCCGCCCGCAGGGGGGTCGCCTCGCTGCTGCGGCTGAGGCCCACGGCGTGCAGCGCGCGGCCCAGGAACAGGCTCAGGCCGGCGATGTGGACGAGCGCCGGGTGGACGTTCAGCACCGCCATCACGGTCAGGGCCACAAGGCCGGAGGGGATATATTCGGTGGCGTTTCCGAAGGCGCGGATGGCCTGGGCCAGGGCGGGCGTCCCGCCGTCGCCGAGCGCGACCCGATGGACGCGCCGCTGACGCACCACCAGGACGGAAAGCGTCAGCAGCAGAAGCAGGTGGAGCCCAACCCAGAGCGCCGCCGCATGTCCGGACGTCCCGTCAGGCATCGACCGGCCGCTCCCTGTCCGTTTTCGAAGCCGCCAGTTGCACGCGGTTGAGCTTGGAGGGCAAGGGGCGGGCGCTCAATCCACCGGCCGGCCGTCGCCAGGCAGGCCGAGCCGGGCCCATTTCTCGGTCACCGCCGCCACGGTTTCGGCGTCCATGGCGAGCTTTTCGCCCCACTCGCGGTGGGTTTCGGGAGGCCATTTGTTGGTGGCGTCGAGGCCGATCTTGGAGCCCAGGCCCGATTCCGGCGAGGCGAAGTCGAGGTAGTCGATGGGGGTGTTCTCGACGAGGGTGACGTCGCGGGCCGGGTCCATGCGAGTGGAGATCGCCCACATGACGTCCTTCCAGTCGCGGGCGTTGATGTCGTCGTCCACGACGATCACCCATTTGGTGTACATGAACTGCCGCAGATAGCTCCACACCCCCATCATCACGCGCTTGGCGTGGCCGGGATAAGCCTTCTTCATCGAGACCACGGCGATCCGGTAGCTGCAGCCCTCGGGGGGCAGCCAGAAGTCGACGATCTCGGGGAATTGCTGGCGCAGCAGGGGAATGAACACCTCGTTCAGCGCCTCGCCCAGCACGCTGGGCTCGTCCGGCGGCCGGCCGGTGAAGGTCGTCAGGTAGATGGGATCGCGCCGCATGGTGATGGCGCTCACCTGGAAGACCGGGAAGCGCTCCACCGAATTGTAGTAGCCGGTGTGGTCGCCGTAGGGCCCTTCGTCGGCGTACTCGTCCAGCAGCACGTGGCCCTCGAGCACGATCTCGGCGTTGGCCGGGACCATCAGGGGCACGGTCTTGGCCGGGACCAGCTCGACCTTGGCCCCGCGCAAGAGGCCGGCGAACTGGTACTCGGACAGGGTGTCGGGCACCGGCGTGACGGCGGCCAGGATCGTTCCCGGATCGGCGCCGATCACCGCGCAGGCGGGCAGGGGCTCGCGCCGGCCCTCGGCCTTCCAGCGGCGGTGGTGCTGGGCGCCGCCGCGATGGGCGAGCCAGCGCATGATGGTGCGGTCGCGGCCGATGACCTGCATCCGGTAGATGCCCAGGTTGAAGTCGTCCTCCCGAGCGTCCGACGGCCCCTTGGTGACCACCAGCGGCCAGGTGATCAACGGGGCCGGCTCTCCCGGCCAGCAGGTCTGGATCGGCAGGGCGGCCAGGTCGATCTGGTCGCCGGTCAGCACGATCTCCTGGACCGGCGCCTTCTTCACCACCTGGGGCCGCATGGAGAGCACCGTCTTGGCCAGCGGCAGCATCTCGAAGGCGTCCTTCAGCCCGCGCGGCGGCTCGGGCGCGCGCAGGAAGGCGAGCATTTCGCCCACTTCCCGCAGGTCCGCGGCCGTGGCGCGTTCGCGGCCCTCGAGGGTCACGCCCATGGCCACCCGGCGCACCGTGCCGAACAGGTTGACCAGGGCCGGGAAGGGGGAGGGGGTCCCGTCGGCCCGGACCGGCTTTTCGAACAGCACCGCCGGCCCGCCCACGGCCAGCAGCCGGCGCTGGATCTCGGTCATCTCCAGGACGGTGGAGACCGGCTCGGACACGCGCACGAGCTCGCCCTCGGCCTCAAGCCGGGCGATGAACTCCCGCAGCGAACGATAGGCCATACATGCTCCCGAGCCGGCGACGGCTGCGGAAGCTACGGCCGCACGGCCGCGCTGTCACGTCGCGGCCTTGCTCCATCGGCGCTCGGCTTCGGCCAGGTCGTCTGGCGTGTTGACGTTCAGGAAGGCCGCCGCGTCGTCGAACACCACCTCGACCGCGCCGGCGTCGGCGAGGAGCTGATGGGCGGCCGGATGCAGGCCGTCGGCCAGGGCGCTGCGCAGCGACCGCACCATGGCCACACGCCAGGCCGCGCAGAGCGGCTGCAGGCCGTCGGGCGTGCGCGCCGCCGCGGCCACGGCGCTCTCGGTCGCCGCGAGCAGACGGGACTCCAGGTCGGCCGGCAGCAGAGGCGCGTCGCAGGGCAGGGTGACGAGGATCTCCGCACGTCTCGATTGCGCCCATTCCAGCCCGGCCAGGACACCGGACAGCGGGCCGCGCGGCGCGGCGAAGGGGTCGGGAAGAACCAGAGCGCCAAGACTTTCCGCCGCCGCAGCGGCCGGCCCGCTCGCCGGGGCGCTCACCGCCACCTCGCTGCAAACCGCCTGCAGGCGCTCGTAGGCGATCTCCAGCAGGGTGCGTCCGCCCAGGCGGGCAAGGGCCTTGTCCGTCCCGAACCGCGTCGAGCGCCCTCCCGCCAGGATCAGGCCCAGGATCATAGTCAAGCTCCTTCCTGGGGTTGTACCCCGCGACAAATCGCCCGACTCGCGCTCGGCGTGCCGATACGATGTTATGCCACCCTAACGCCGCCTGCCGCCAAGGCCCTGGATGACGTCGCTTCCTGACAGCACAAGTCCGCCCTTTCACGCTCTGGCGGATCGCCTGGGCCTGGGCGTAGCGTTCGAGGTTGTCGCCACGGGCGACGGTGGACGGCGCTTCACCTTCGTCTCGCCAGGCTGCGCCGATCTGATCGGCGTGCCGCCGGAAACGCTGCTGGCGGACGCCGAAGCCTTCTATGGCCTGCTCGCGCCGCAGGATCGCCAGCGACTGGCGGCGGTAGAGGCCGATTCGGCCTCGACGCTGGAGCCCTATGGCCTGGACGTCTCGCTGCGGCGGCCGAACGGCGGGATCCGCGCGCTGCGACTCACCGCCGCGCCGCGAATTCTCGCGGACGGGACGATCGCGTGGGACGGCTTGCAGATCGACGAGACCGAGCGCCGGAACGCCAAACGGAACGCCGAACGCGACCAGTGGCGCGTAAAGATGGCCACCGAGGCGGCCGGGCTTGGCTTCTGGGAATCCGATCCCCGCACGGGACAGTTGTTCTGGACCGAGCGCACCAAGGCGCTCTTCGGCCTGCCGGCCGGCGAGGCCGTCACCTTCGAGCACTACCGGCGCGTCGTGCATCCCGGCGACCGGCCGATGGTCACCGCGGCGTATGACGCGGCGTGCGCAGCGCCCGGCGGCGGCGATTTTTCGAGCGAGTTCCGGGTCACCGATCCGTTCGGCGCCGTCAAATGGCTGCTGCTGAACGGCCGCGTGCTCAGCGAGGGCGGGAGCCCGCGCCTGGCCGTGGGAACCGTATTCGACGTCACTGCCCGGCGCGGCCTGGAGGAGCAGCGCAGCCTCGTCATGGCCGAGCTGTCGCACCGTGTGAAGAACGCCCTGGCCTATATGATGGCGATGGCGCAGCAGATCGGGCGCGATGCGGTCTCGGTGGAGGGCTACAAGGCCGCGCTGCTTTCGCGCATGCAAGCCATGGCGCGCTCACAGGAACTCGTCACCGAAGCAGATGGCCGCCCCCTGCACCTGCCGACCCTGCTCGCCCAGGCCCTGGAGCCGTTCGGCGCGGATCGGTTCGACCTTGCCGAAGACCTGGAGGGCGTGAAGCTCACCGACGGGCTGACCCGCGGCCTGGCCCTGGTCCTGCATGAGATGGGGACCAACGCGCTCAAGTACGGGGCGCTCGCCAATGCGCAGGGGCGCGTCAGTCTGTCGCGGGACCCCGGCCCCGAGGGGTTCACCGCCATCGTCTGGCGCGAGCACGGCGGCCCGCCGGTCTCCCCGCCGGAGAAGCCAGGCTTCGGCAGCCGCCTCCTGCACACCGCCCTGCGCCAGCAAGGCGGCCGCGTCGAGGCGAACTTCCATCCGGACGGCTTCGTCGCCCGGGTGGAGTTCCCGACGCCGGCCTGAGCCGACCCCAGGCGTTGGAGCGCCAGGCGAGCCGCCCGGGCAGAACCGAACTGTCGTTACGCGCTGAACCCACGGGGTTGCGGCGAACTGACTGGCCGTCGATAACCGTGGGCCACGCCGCAGCAAGGTCCGCCCATGCCAAGAACATTGCCCGAGCCGACGCCGGAGACGCGCCACTTCTGGGAGGGCTGCCAGGCCGGCGAGCTGCGCCTGCAGCGTTGCCAGGCCTGCACGAAACCCTATTTCCCGCCGCGGCCCTTCTGTCCGCATTGCGCAAGCCGGGACGTCGAGGTGTTCGCGGCGAGCGGCAAGGCGACGCTCTATTCCTACGTCATCAACCACCGCCCGCGTCCCGACATGGGGACCGAGCCGCACTCCATCGCCGTGGTGGAGCTCGCCGAGGGGCCGCGGCTGATGACCAACATCGTCAACTGCCCGCAGACGCCGCAGGCGCTGCAGCTCGACATGCCGCTGCAGGTCCTTTTCCAGAAGGAGAGCGAAACCATCTCGCTCCCGATGTTCGAGCCGGCGGGGAACTGACCATGAAGCGCAATTCGATCGCCGTGGTCGGCGCGGCGGAAACCACCAGGCTCGGCGTCATCCCGGACCTGTCTGTGCTTGGCCTGCAGGCCGACGCCGCCATCAACGCCATCGCCGACGCCGGCCTGAAGCCCTCCGACATCGACGGCATCGCCCAGGCTGGCGACTACCCGCCGACGCTGCAAGCCTATCTGGGCATCACGCCCCGGTGGTACGACAACACCATGGTCGGCGGCTGTTCGTTCATGGTGCACGTCCGCCACGCCGCCGCGGCCATTGCGGCGGGCTATTGCTCGACCGTGCTGATCGTCCATGGCGAGTCCGGACGCTCGGGCGTCGGCCGCGGCCCGTTTCCGATGAACCGGTCCAGCCTGTCCGGCCAGTTCGAGTTTCCTTATGGCGTCGCCGGGCCGCCCTCCAACTTCACCATCCCGGTCCTGCGCTTCATGAAGGAGCGGGGCATGACCGATGAGGACCTCGCCCGGGTCGCCGTCATCCAGCGCGAGTGGGCGGCGATGAACCCGCGGGCGACTCTGAAGACCCCGATCACGGTGGACGACGTCCTCAACTCCGAAATGATCGCCTGGCCGTTCCGCAAGCTGATGTGCTGCCTGCGCACCGACGGCGGCGGGGCGCTGATCCTGACCAGCGCCGAGCGCGCCAAAGACTTCCCGACCAAGCCGGTCTACGTCATGGGCACTGGTCAGGGTCTGGATGGGCCGATGATCAGCATGATGGAGGACTTCAACTCCTTCAAAGGCTTCCGCCTGGGCGCGGCGGACGCCTTCGCCGAGGCCGGGATCACCCACGCCGACGTCGACCACCTGATGGTCTACGACGCCTTCGCCCACCTGCCCTTCTACGGGCTCGAAGACCTCGGCTTCTGCAAGTTCGGCGAGGCCAAGGACTTCATCCGTGAGCGGAACACCGCCCCCGGCGGCAGGCTGCCGATGAACACCAACGGCGGCGGGCTCTCCTACATGCACTCGGGCATGTACGGCATGTACGCCATGCAGGAGAGCGTACGGCAGATGCGCGGGATCGCCCCGGCTCAGGTTCCGGGGGCGAAGGTCTCGGTCTGCCAGGGCGTGGGCGGCATGTTCACCGCGGCCGGCACGGTGATCTTCACCAACGAGGCGTAGCGTCAGCCCTGCTCGAACCGCCAGGCTTCGCCCTCGCGCCGCACATGGCCGGTGGGATCGCCGGCGAAGTGGGTGCCGATCAGAAGGGTCCCGTGCGACTCGCAGCCGGCCAGCAGCTCGCGGCGGGAACGTTCGGCGCGGACGCTGTCGCAGTCGGCGCCTGAGCCCCATTCCGGCCGGGCCATCTGGCAGGGATGGTGGATCGCATCGCCGGTGATCAGGGCGGTCTCGCCCTGCGAGGTGATGCGCACGCTCACATGGCCTGGCGTGTGCCCGGGCGTCGGCGTCAGCTTGACCTCGTCGCAGATGCCATAGCCCCGGCGCGCGTCGATCAGCTCCAGCAGGCCCGCCGCCTCGATCGGCTCGAGGGACTGGCGCAGGAGCGCGCCGACCTCGCCTTCATTGGCGTGGGCGCGCCAGTGCTCGTACTCGGTTCGGTCGATCAGGTAGCGCGCGTTGGGGAAAGTGGGCCGCCAGCCGCCGTCCACCCGCATGGTGTTCCAGCCGATGTGATCCGCGTGCAGATGGGTGCAGAGGACGACGTCCACCGCCTCGCGCGTCATGCCGCCCGCCGTGAAGTCCTGCAGGAAAGCCGTCTTCATCCCGTTCCACCGCGCATGGTCGAGCCCTTCGCGGTCATCGCCCACGCAGGTGTCGACCACCACCACGCAGGAGGGGGTGCGGATCACCAGGGATTGAATGCTCATATGCAGCAGCCCGTCGCGGTCGGCGTGGTCGGGCGACAGCCACTGGATGGCGCGGACCCCCTCTTCGGTGGCGGCGGACAGCAGACGCGCCGGGAGCACGGTCATGTGCTGCTCGACGACCCGGGTCACCGTGACGGCGCCGACGCGCCATACGCCCGGCGTGGGAACGGTCATGCAGCGGCTCCTCTTCCGGAGCTCATCTTGGCGCCGCTGGCGGCCGGCCAGAAGCAGCTTCAGCGCCGCGAGCGCTACTTCGGAAAGATCTGCGACACCCGGAAGATGACGGGCAGCAGGAGCACGCCCATCAGGCATGGGAAGATGAAGAGGATCAGCGGCACGGTCAGCTTGGCCGGCAGGGCCAGGGCCTTTTCCTCGGCCCGCAGCATCCGCTTGGCGCGCATGTCGCGGGAGAAGACGGTGAGGGTCTCGCCGATGCTCACCCCCATGTCCTCGGCCTGGCGCAGCATGGTGGCGAAGGCCCGCGCGTCGTCGATGCCGAGGCGGTCGGCGAAGCCGGACCAGGCGTCCTTGCGGCCGCGCCCGGCGCGCAGCTCCAGCACCAGGTAGCGCAGGTGGATGACGAGGTTCGGATAGCGGCGGGCGAGTTCGTCGGTGCAGCGGCTGACCGCCGCGTCCAGGCTTAGGCCCGCCTCCACCGAGGCGACCAGGAGGTCGAGCAGGTCGGGAAAGCCGTCGGCGTATTCCCGTTCGCGGCTCTGGCGACGCATGCTCAGCACCTGGTCCGGGCCCATCATGGCCGAGAGGGCGAAGACCGCCGAGATCAGGAGGGCGACCTGGCCGCCGCCGCCGGCCACCATCGGCAGGGTCAGCAGGACGCCCACGGTGGCGATCACCAGGGCCACGGCCCGGGCGCCGAGATAGATCACCGGCGCCTCGCGGTTGAAGAAGCCGGCCTGGATCAGCTTGGCGCGCAGCACCGAGACCTTGGCCGGGTCGCGCACGGCCGTGTGCTGGCCCAGGCGCCGGAAGGCCCCCTTCAGCGGCTCGAGGAGCGGCGCGCCGCCGTTGTCGGAGAGGCCCGTCGCGATGGCGGTCGGGGCGCCGGCCAGGCGCCGCCCTCTGACCAGCCGTTGCCGCACCTCGCCGGCGACGGCGCCCAGGCCGCCGAGGACGGACACCGACACCAGCACCGCGCCGAGGGCCATGATCAGGTTGTGAAGCTGCACCGCGTCCATGGTCAGATCCGCATGTCGATCATGCGGCGCATGACGAGATTTCCCAGGAACATCCACGTGCCCAGGATGACCAGGCCGATCTGGACGAACCGCTCGTGGATCACGTCCCCATAGAAGTGCGGGGAGGTGGCCTGCAAGCCGATGGCCACGACGAACGGCGCGGCGGTCAGGATCAGGGCCGAGGCCCGGCCCTCCGAGGACGCCGCCTTGATCTTCATCCGCATCTTGTGCCGCTCGCGCACCGTGTGGGCGTTGAGCTTGAGGAGGCCCGTGAGGTTGCCGCCGGCCCGCTCCTGCAGCCGGACCGTGGCGGAGAACAGGTCGATATCGGCGTGGCGACAGCGGTCGGCCATGCGCTCCACCGCCTGGGAGAGGGTCGCGCCATAGGCGATTTCGTCGGCGGTCATCCCGAATTCCGAGCCGATCGGGTCGGCCATCTCCTTGCCCACCAGGGCGACGGACACGGGCACCGGATGGCCGGCCTCCAGGCTGCGGACGACGATGTCGAGCGCCTGCGGGAGCTGCATGCCCAGGGCCTTGTCCCGCCGTCCGGCGCAGACCTTCAGGAACACGATCGGCACGACGAACGCGCCGATCGCCGCGCCGATGGCCGCTGCGGGGATCGAGCGGGCGATCAGGGCGCCGGCGACGGCGCAGCCCAGGGCGCTGGCCGCGACGGTCATGGTCCAGCGGCGCGCTTCGAAGGGAAGCCCCGAGCGTACGATGAGGTCGGTGAGCCAGGCCCAGCCGCGCCGCTCGCCGGCCGCGGTCAGGCCGCGTTGCTTGCGCAGTTCGACCACCAGCTTGGAGAGGCCCCCGCCCACCCGGTCCGCCACCGCCAGCCGCCGGTTCACCAGCCGCTTCTGGGTGGCCACCGTGGCCAGGCCGAACACCCCCTGGCCGGCGGTGAACACCGCGGCGAAGACCAGGATCATGAAGGCCATGGAGGGATCGAAAGCCATGGCGCGCCTCAGGCCAGGATGCGGGAGGGATCGAAGTAGTTGGTGTCGTAGGCGATGCCGCGCCGGGCCATCTCGTCGAGGCACCGGGGCCGAAGCCCGGTCGCCCGGAACTCGCCATGCACCGCGCCGTCGGCCGAGGTGTGCGTGCGGTGGAAGGCGAAGATCTCCTGCATCTGCACCACCTGGCCTTCCATGCCGGTGATCTCGGTGACGCTCATCACCCGCCGCTTACCGTCGGCCAGGCGCATCACCTGGACGATCAGGCCGATGGCCGAGGCGATCTGGCCGCGGATGGCCTCGGGGGCCAGGGGCATGCCGGACATGGCCACCATCTGCTCCATCCGGGTGATGGCGTCGCGGGGGTTGTTGGCGTGGATGGTGGCCATGGAGCCTTCGTGGCCGGTATTCATGGCCTGCAGCATGTCGAAGGCTTCCTCGCCGCGGACCTCGCCCAGGATCACCCGGTCGGGACGCATGCGCAGGGCGTTCTTGACCAGCTCGCGCTGGCGGATCTCGCCCTTGCCCTCGATGTTGGGGGGCCGGGTCTCCATGCGAACCACGTGGGGCTGCTGAAGTTGCAGTTCGCAGGCGTCCTCGATGGTGATCAGGCGCTCCTTGTGGCTGATCGCCGAGGAGAGCGCGTTGAGCATCGTAGTCTTGCCCGAGCCGGTGCCGCCGGAGATCACCGTCGAGACCCGCGACTTCACCGCCCCGTGCATGAACTCGGCGACACAGGTGGGCATGGCGCCCACGTCGACGAGCTTTTCGAGGGTGTAGGGCTTCTTGGAGAACTTCCGGATCGAGACGCAGGCGCCGTCCACCGTGATCGGGGCGATGGCGGCGTTGACGCGGCTGCCGTCGGGCAGGCGCGCGTCGACCATGGGCGAGCTTTCGTCGATGCGGCGGCCGACGCCGGCGACGATGCGGTTGATGATCCGCAGGAGGTGGTCGTTGTCGCGGAAGCGGACGCCGGTTTCCGACAGCTCCCCGCCGCGCTCGATATAGACCTGGAAGGGGCCGTTGATGAGGATGTCGGCGATGCTGTCGTCTTTCAGCAGCGGCTCGATGGGCCCCAGCCCGACCATCTCGTCATAGACCGACGCGCCTAGGCGCTCGAGCTCGGCGGCGTTGTAGACCAGCCGTTCGGCGCGGGCGAAATCCGCCACCAGGCTCAGGACCTGACGGCGAAGCTCGCCCTCGTCGAGCTTGTCGAGCTTGGACAGGTCCAGTTCGTCGATCAGCCGGGCGTGCAGCTTCAGCTTCACGTCGAGGAGTTGCCGTTCGGCGGTGAGCGCGGCCTGGACGGCCGGATCCTGGGTGTCGCGCGAGGGCGCCGGTGGGATCGGCGCAGGCTCGGGCGCGGCGGCCGTATTGCTGCGCAGGAGGCTGAAGCGACCCATCAGGCGGCCCGCATGGCCTTGGCGGCCCGTGCGGCGTCCTCGGCCAGCAGGCGGTCGACCAGGGCGGCGACGTCGCGCACGATCTTGGACTTTGGCCGGTGCTGGCTGATCGGCCCGCCCAGATTGACGGATGCGGCGGCCGCTTCCCAGTCGGAGGAGATCCCGGCCTCGGCCTTGCGCTGCAGGGCGCGCTCGGCCTCGACCATCGATGGGGCCGGGCCGAACATGCGGCTGGCGGTACGGTTCAGCACGATGCGGGGTTTGGGCCCAGTCGGGAGGGCTGCCTCCAGTTCGTCCGAGAAGTCGCGGGCGGCCAGCAGCGCCGGCACGGTCAGCTCCGAGACGATCAAGGCCTCGTCCGAGCCCGACAGGACCTCCAGGGTCCAGGGCCGGCGGTGGCGCGGCGTGTCGACGATCACCGACTCGTAGGTCTCGCAGGCGAGCTCCAGGATGCGCAGCACCACCTCGCGTGAAGCGTGCTCGAAGGCGGTAGGGTCACGGGGGCAGGCGAGGACGTCGAGGCGCTTGCCCACCTGGGTCGCGAAGGCGTGCAAGAGGCCGGCGTCCAGGCGCTCAGGCGCCGTGCCGATTTCGCCCAGAGGAAGCGATCCCTTCACCCCGAGATAGGCGGCCGCCGCGCCGTCGGCGAGGTTGAGGTCCACCAGGCAGACGCCGCGCTCGCGGCTGCTGCGGTCTGCGAGCTGGCTGGCCAGCTCGACGGCGAGGGTCGTGGCGCCCGCGCCGCCGACCGCGCCCATCACCGCCCAGCAGCGTGACCGGGCGATGGGGGCGAGCGTGGAGGCGGGAGCGGCGGCTGCCGGCGCCGGGGCGGCGAGCAGGGCCTCGGCCGCAATGGCCAGCCTGTCCGGCGCGCAGGGCGAATCCAGCACGTCCGATCGCGGGATGCGCAGGAGAGCGCGCACCAGGCTGGCCGGCATGTGCGAGCCGATCACAAGGGTGGCTGGCGGCTGCGCCATGGCGGCCAGGGCCGCGATGCCGGCGGCGAGCGCGTCGGGCTGGACGGCGTCGGCGTCGATGAGCACGAGATCGCATGCGCCGGGTTTCAGGGCGGTCAGGCGTTCGGACCCGGCGACCTCAAGGATCACCCCGAACAGCGGCCCGGCCGCCAGAGGGGCGAGGTCCGGGCCGACGGCGATGACGCGCCGGCCGATGAAGGGGGAAGCGCTCACGATTGCGGCCTCTTGTCATTCCAGCGGGGCGTGACCGGCTTTCTGATCGGCAGGTCGAGGGCCTTGCCGGTCATGAAGAGTTCGATGGCGCCCGGCTCGTGGCCGGCCAGCAGGGGGGTGTCGGGCCTCGCGGCGAAGTCCGCAGGTCCCGCGAGCCGGGGCGTGACGATGATCACCAGTTCCGTCTCCTGGCGCTGCCAGCGCGACGAGCGGAACAGGGCGCCCAGCACCGGGATATTGCCCGCGCCGGGAAGCTGGTTCACCGAGTTGATGTAGTCCTGCTGCAGCAGCCCCGCGATGGCGAAGCTTTCGCCGTCGCGCAGCTCCACGGTGGTCGAGGCGCGCCGCACGGTCAGGCTCGGCACGTCGAAGCCGGAGATGCGCAGGCTGTTGCGCGGGTCGAGCTGACTCACCTCCGGCGAAACCTGCAGGCGGATCAGGCCGTTGTCCTGCACCGTCGGCTGGAAGGCGAGATTGACGCCGAAGGGCCGGAAGTCGATCGCCACGGTGTTGTTGCCGTTGGGGATCGGGAAGGGGAATTCACCGCCGGCCAGGAAGCTCGACTTCTCGCCGGACAGAGCCGTCAGGTTCGGGCGCGCCAGGGTCCGGATCGTGCCCTTCGTCTCCAGGGCGCGGAGCGTGACGTCGAGGCTCGTCAGGCCGGTGACGCCCCTGATCTGCAGCACGCCTTGCGGCTGCGAGGCGCCGATAAGGCCGGTGCCCGAGGCGAAGTCGAATCGCGTGCCGCTCGCCCCAAGATTGAAGCCGATGTCCTGCAGCGCGGACCGTCCGGCCTCGATGATCCGCACTTCGAGGATCACCTGCTGCGAGGAGCGGACCGTGAGCGCCGACGTCACCGCGTCGGGCGCGAACTTGTCGGCGTAGATCTTGGCGCGCGCGGCCACGGCGGTCGTGGAGACGTCGCCGGTCAGCAGCAGGCCTTCGCCCAGGTTGTTGACGGCGATCTTCTCGCCGGGCAGCGCGCGGGCGAGATCGTTCTGCAGGGCGGAGGCGTCGAAGCCGACGCGGACGTCGATGACCTCCATCAGCCGGCCGCCGCCGCCATAGACCAGCAGGTTCGTGGAGCCGAGCGCCTTGCCGCGCACATAGAAGCTGTGATCGGTGGTGGCGACGATCTGGGCCGTCTCCGGCTGGGCCACGACGATTCGGCTCGCCGGTTCGTCGAGCTGGAACGACAGCGACTTGTTCCGCGGCACGGTGATGGTGCGGCTCGGCGCCGTTTCGCTCGGGAAGGTGTCGGCGCCGGCGGGCGAGGCCGCGCCGAGGGCGAGCACGGCGCCCAGGCCGGCGGTCAGGGTTCGCAGGTTCATGGACTCTCCTAGGCGCCCGAACCGGCGCCATCACCCTCGACGATGGTGATGAGGCGCTGGGGCGCGGCGGCCGGGGCGGACCGGCGCCACGCCGGGCGACCGCCCGCCGCGGGCTGCCCCCGGCCGGTGATGAAGTCGCCGGGGCGCAGCGCGTTGACCGGGGTCAGTTCGGCCGCGCCGGTGCGACGCAGGGCCAGCGACAGCGCCCCGAGGTCGGCGGCGAGCGACAGCTTCTGGGCGTCCTCCACCGTGACTTCCAAGGTGGCGTTCGAGGGCGTGGCGGGCTTGGACGAGGTCGGGTCCGCGTTGAGGTCGACGCCCAGGACGCGGACGTTCTGCAGCACCACCTGGGCGACCAGGTTCGGTCCGCCCTGGCCGTTGTCGCCGCCCAGGTTGCGCATCAGCACCACGTCCACCCGATCGCCAGGCAGGGCGTGGCCGCCGACGCCGGAGATGCCAGTCACCTGGATCGTGTAGGCGCGCATGCCGTCGGTGATTTCCGCGGCGATGGTCGGCCGCGCGCCCGGTCCGCTGAGCTTGGCGGGCAGCAGGGTCTCGCGCTGGGCGATGGTCGTCAGCGCCACAGGGGCGCCGCCATGGTCCTGGGCCAGGGCCGCATTGATTGTGGTGAACGCGCCCTGGGGTATGGCTTCCGGCGGGAGCCGGGCGATGGTCAGGTGCGCGGCGTCGAGCCGCTCGCCGAACGCGATCGGCCGGGAGGCGACGACCACCGGCAAGGTCCTGCCCTGCGCGACGGCGGCCGGCGTTCCCACATTCGCGCCCGACCCGGCCTGGGGCAGCGCTGTCTTGGCGACGATGAGCGCGGCGATGCCCAGCACCGCCGACCCGCCGAGACTCGCCATGGTGACGACCCGCATAGCCCCTCCTGAAAGGAATAACCCCTTGTCGTTCTGGAGCTTAGCCATCGTCACATTTCGATATCGCCAACAAAATTAGTGAACCGGAAATCAATCTTAACGGGAGTTTACCGACGAGTGCCGACACCGTGCCCGCTAGGCGGGAATCCGTGTTCCTTCGGGCGCGCAGGGCGGCTAGGCTCGCGGCGCGGCGTCGGCCGCTCAAGGGGGCCGGCCGTTGGCGGATGGTGTTCAGGGGGCTGCGGTCGCACCGGTCGCGGAAGCCAAGCTCGCCGCCGCGCACGAGGCCATGCTGCGCACGCCGGACCTGCAGCTGAAGTTCGCCGCCGCCCCGCCGCCGCCGCCGCCGCCGCACTGGCTGGAGTGGGTCGCCAAGGCGCTTGAGGCGCTGGCGCCCCTGCTCAAATGGGTCTTCTGGGCCGGGCTCGCCGCGGTCGTCGCCCTAATCCTCTACTTCCTTGCCCGGGAGCTGCTTGGCGTGCGGTTTGGCCGCAGGGCCGCGCGCAAGGCCAAGCCGTCGGCGACGGACTGGCTTCCCGATCCCGGTCGGGCCCGGGCCCTCCTGGAGGACGCCGACCGCCTGGCCGCGGAGGGCCGGTTCGACGAGGCGGCCCGCCTGCTTCTGCATCGGAGCGTCGCCGATTTCGAGGGGCGCCGGCCCGGCGTCGTCCGGCCCGCCCTCACCAGCCGCGACATCGCGCACCTGCCGTCCATGCCCGAGCGGGCGAGGGGCGCTTTCGCCGCCATCGCCGCCGCGGTCGAGACCAGCTTCTTCGCCGCCCGGCCCCTGGATGCGGGCGCCTTCGCCGAGTGTCGCCGCGCCTATGAGCGCTTCGCCTTCCCCGAGGCCTGGGCGTGAGCGCTGAAGCCGCCCCCGCGGCTCCCGCGACGTTCTCGGCCCGCACCATGCTCGTCCTGGTGCTGGTGGGTCTCTTCGCTTTCTCGGCCTTTGCGGTCCTGTCGACCTATGCGCCGGACCTGCGAGCCAAGGACGACGCCGGCGCCCACGCCCTGTCGCGCTCGGCGGTGGGTTTTGCGGGCGCCGCCGCCCTCTTCAAGGCCGAGGGCGCGCCGGTGCTGGTCAGTCGCGCGCCCGACATGAAGCGGACGACCGCCTCCCTGGTGGTGCTGACGCCGTCGCCGATGAACGGCGCCAAGGACCTGGATCGGCTGGCCTCGAACAACGTCACCCTCGTGGTGCTTCCGAAATGGGAGGTCCAGCCCAATCCGTTTCATCCGGGCTGGGTGCGCAAGGCCGGGTTCGCCTTTGACAACGGTGACGCCGACCGCCTGCTGGGCAGGCTCGCCAAGGCCAGCGCCGTCACCCGGCGGGAGGGCGTCGGCCGCGTCGCCGTGCGGCTTGCGCCCGGAATCCAGGCGTGGACGCCGGAGGGGCGGACGATCGATTTCGGCGTCCTGACCAGCGGCCCGATCGAGGGGCTGCAGACCATCTCAGGCAAGGGCTGGGAGCCGGTTGCGGTCGATGCGGCCGGGCGCGCCGTCCTGGTCAGCTCCCGCGCCCGGCCCAACGTCTATGTGCTCTCCGATCCGGACCTGATGAACACCCAGGGGCTGGCCAGCCTGGACACCGCGCGGGTCGCCTCGGCCCTGGTGGAAGTGTTGCGTGAGAACCGCGACGGGATCGTCTTCGACGTGTCGTTGCACGGCATCGGCCGGTCCCGGAGCCTCGGCAAGCTGCTCCTTGAGCCGCCCCTGTTGGGAGCGACGCTCTGCGCGGTGGCGGCCGCCCTGCTGATGGGGGCGCACGCCGTGGCGCGGTTCGGCCCGACGCCGCCGTCGGCCCGCGCCTTCGCCCTCGGCGCGCGGGGCCTGGTGGACAATTCTGCGGGCCTGGTGCGCATGGCCCGGCGCGAGGCCGAGCTCGCCCGGCCCTATGCGGCGCTCACCGAGGCGCAGGTGCTGAAGGCCGCTGGCGGCGAGGCGTCGGCCGAGCGTCTCGACCGACTGGAAGAGCATGGCCGCGTGACCGTGCGGCGGCGTGAACTGACGGCCGCGACCGAAGCGGTGAAGACCCCTGATGATCTGCTGGCGGCGGCCCGCCGCTGGCGACAATGGAGACTGGAGATGACGCGTGACCGTCGTTGAGGTGAAAGCCCTGGCCGACCGCATCCGCCACGAGGTGGGCAAGGCGATCGTCGGCCAGGCCGATACCGTGGACCTCTTGCTGACGGCCCTCTTCGCCAAGGGTCACGTGCTGCTGGAAGGCCCCCCGGGCACGGCCAAGACCTTCCTCGCCCAGTGCTTCGCCCGCACCCTGGGGCTGGGCTTCGGACGGGTGCAGTTCACGCCCGACCTGATGCCCGCCGACATCATCGGCACGAACCTGTTCAACTTCCAGACCTCGACCTTCACCCTCAATCCGGGGCCGCTGTTCTGCGAGCTCCTGCTGGCCGACGAGATCAACCGCACGCCGCCCAAGACCCAGGCCGCTCTCTTGGAGGCCATGCAGGAGCGGCAGGTCACCATCGACGGCAAGTCGCACGCGCTGAGCCAGCGCTTCATGGTGGTCGCCACCCAGAACCCGCTCGAGCAGCAGGGCACCTATCCCCTGCCGGAAGCCCAGCTCGACCGGTTCCTGTTCAAGCAGGTGCTCGCCTATCCGAGCCGCGAGGAGGAACGCCGGATCGTCGCCGCCTACGGGGTGGTTAGCGGCCAGCCGGACCCGGCGGCCCTGGGCGTCGAGGTGGTGGCCGACGGCGCGGTCCTGGCTGCGGCCGAGGCGGTCGTCACGGGGATCCGGCTGAACGACGCCCTGATCGACTATGTGCTGAACCTCGTCCGCTCCACCCGTGAGACCAGCGATCTGCAAAGCGGGGCGAGCCCCCGCAGCGCCGCCATGCTGGCCCTGGCGGCCCGCGCCCGGGCGGCCCTGGACGGGCGCGACTACGTGCTGCCGGACGACGTCAAGGCGCTCGCCCTGCCGGCCCTGCGCCACCGGGTGATCCTCTCGCCCGCCGCCGAGATCGAGGGGCGCAAGGCCGACGAGGTGATCCAGGCCCTGATCGAGCAGACCAAGGCGCCGCGTTGAGGGCTGTTCGGCCATGATCTATCCGACCCGCAGGGCCGTGGCGGTGATGGCGGCGGGCGCGCCTGTGGCCCTGGCCGCGGGCCTGGCGGGACCGAACCTGTGGCTGGCGGGCGTCGCCTGGGTCCTGGGGGCGGCGGCGCTCGTGCTGGCCGACGCCTGGCTGGCCCCGTCGCCCGCGTCGCTCAACCTGACCTTCAAGCCGCCCCTGGCGCTGGGGGTGGGCGCGCCGGCCCAGGCGTTCATCGAGGCGGCGTTCCAGGGAACCCGGTCGCCGAAGCTGCAGGTGGCGCTCGGTGTGAACGAGCGGCTGACGGCCGAGCCGTTGCGCCAGACCCTGCGCCTCGGCCCCGAAGGCGGCAGCGCCGCCGTCCGGCTGTTCCCGCGGCGCCGGGGCGAGGCGCTGTTCGAGCGGCTCTGGGCGCGGTGGCGGGGGCCGCTGGGCCTGGCCTGGGTGCAGCGGACCGACGCCCTTGACCGCAAGGCGGCGATCACGCCCGACATCCAGGGCATCAAGGACGAGGCGCTGCGGCTCTTCACCCGTGACGCCGCCTTCGGGATGAAGGCCCAGATCGAGACCGGCGAAGGCTCGGACTTCAACGCCCTGAAGGAATTCCAGACCGGGATGGACCTGCGCGCCATCGACTGGAAGCAGAGCGCGCGCCACGCCAAGCTGATCGGCAAGGAGTACCGCACCGAGCGCAACCACCACATCGTCCTGGCCATTGATTCCGGCCGGCTGATGTCGAGCCCGCTGGAGGACGGCGCGCCCCGGCTCGACCGCGCGATCAACGCCGCCCTGCTGCTGGCCTTCGTCTCGCTGAAGATGGGCGACCGGGTGCGGCTCTTCGCCTTCGACGCCAAGCCGCGGATCGCCAGCGGCTCCACGGCCGGCGCCCAGGCCTTCCCGCTGCTGCAGCGGCTGGCCGCGTCGATCGACTACACGGTCGAGGAGACCAACTTCACGCTCGGCCTGACCACCCTGGCCGGAGGGCTCGACCGCAGGGCCCTCGTGGTGGTGTTCACCGACTTCGCCGACCCGACCAGCGCCGAGCTGATGATCGACAATGTCGGGCGGCTGCTGCGCACGCACCTCGTCATGTTCGTGGCCTTCCGCGACGACGCCCTGGAGAGCCTCGTGGCCCAGGCGCCCGCAAAGGCCGAGGACGTCTCGCGGGCGGTGATCGCCGCCGGACTCCTGAAGCAGCGGGAGCTGGTGATCGGGCGGCTGCAGCGCATGGGCGCCTGGATCGTCGAGGCGCCCGCCGACCGCATCGGCCCGGCCTTGGTCAGCCGCTACCTCGCCGCCAAGCGGAGGGACCTCCTGTGACGGCGGGGGCGTATAGTTCCTCTCATGTCCCGAAGAGGACGAGGGAGGGGGACCGCCCGCCGAAGAGCGGGGGGTGGAGGGGGCGCAGATTCTGCGCCGTCTTGCCCGCGGCCGCCCCCTCCGTCACGCCCTCTGCGGGGCGCGCCACCTCCCCCGTCCTCTTCGGGACAGGGGAGGAAAGGGAAGCTGTCCCATGAGCGAGCTGGTCCTCAAGAGCAGCCGGTTCCGCGCCGAGCGGGAGGCGGACTGGCGCCGGCTGGAGACCCTGCTGGATCGCGTGGAGCGCGGTTCGGCGCGGCGGCTTTCCACGCCCGAGCTACTGGAGATCCCCGTCCTCTACCGCCAGGCGCTGTCGTCGCTTTCGGTGGCGCGGTCGATATCGCTGGACCAGAGCCTGATCGACTATCTCGAGGGGCTCTGCACCCGCGCCTACTTCTTCGTCTACGGCGCCCGGGGCGGGCTTTGGGATAGGCTCGGCCGCTTCTTCGCGGTCGACTGGCCGAACGCGGTGCGCAGCCTCTGGCGCGAGACCCTGGCCGCCGCGGCGATTATGGCGATCGGGGTGGCGACCGCCATCGCGCTGATCGCGAGCGATCCCGACTGGTTCTACGCCTTCGTCCCCGGCGGGCTGGCCGGCGGGCGCGACCCCACGGCCACCACGGCCTATCTGCGGTCCACCCTTTATGACGCGCCCCAGGACGGCCAGACCGGTCTGTCGTTCATGGCGAGCTTCCTCTTCACCCACAACGCTGGCGTGGCGATCCTGGCCTTCGCCCTGGGGTTCGCGCTCTGCCTGCCCACGGCCGGTCTGATGATGGCCACAGGCTGCATGCTGGGCGCCTTCCTGGCGCTGTTCGCCTCGCACGGGCTGGGCTTCGAGGTGGGCGGCTGGCTGATGATCCACGGGGTGACCGAGCTCTTCGCCATCACCCTGGCGGGCGCGGCGGGCTTCTCCATCGGCTGGAGCGTCACCTTTCCCGGCGACCGCTCGCGCCTGGACGCCGCCGCGGCGGCCGGGCGCAGGGCGGGCACGGTGATGATGGGCGTGGTGGTCATGCTGTTCTTCGCCGGCCTGCTGGAGGGTTTCGGCCGCCAGCTGATCAAGGCCGACGCGGTGCGCTACGCCATCGCCCTGACCACCGCGGCGGTCTGGGGCGCGTACTTCTACCTTCCGCGCGCGAGGCCGGCGCAGTGAGCCGGGCGAAGGCGCCGGCCATGCCCCGCGATACGGCGCGGGCCTTCGTGACGCCCGAAGGGGTGGACCTGCGCCTGAGGATCGGCGAGGCCGGGGCGCGGGCGGGCGCCTTCCTCATCGACCTGGCGGTCATCGGCCTGATGCTGGCCGGCCTTTCCCTGGCCGCGATGGGCGCGGCGTGGGCCTCCCGGTTCCAGGGGGTCGAGATGGTCGCGGTGATCTGGATCCTCGGCGCCTTCCTGCTGCGGAATTTCTACTTCATGGGCTTCGAGCTGCGCCCCGGCGCAGCCACGCCCGGCAAGCGGATGATGGGCCTGCGTGTCATCGCCCGCGACGGGGGCCGGCTGACCGCCGATGCGGTCTTCGCCCGCAACGCCCTTCGCGAACTGGAGGTCTTCCTGCCGGCCACCTTCCTGTTCGCCAAAGGCGCGGGGGTGGATGGCTGGCTGGTGCTGCTGGGCACGGTCTGGACGGGCGTCTTCCTGCTGTTCCCGCTTTTCAACCGCGACCGCCTGCGGCTGGGCGACCTGGCGGCCGGCACCCTGGTGATCCAGACGCCTAAGCGGGTCCTGCGACCGGACCTGTCGGCGACGCCCCGGGCGGCGATCGACTTCACGACCGCCCAGCTCGACGCCTATGGGGTCAAGGAACTGCACGTGCTGGAGGAGGTGCTGCGCCAGGCCGACCGCAAGACCTTGGCCGCGGTCAGCACGCGCATCCGCAACAAGATCGGCTGGACCGCGCCCCTGGAGATCAGCGATGCGGCGTTCCTGTCGGCCTATTACGCCGGGCTGCGTGGGCGCCTGGAGGGCCAGCTGCTGTTCGGCCGCCGGCGCAAGGACAAGTTCGACAAGCCCTGATGCGCCGCGCCGGTCAGTCGAAGACCGAGGCCAGCGCCTCCGGGCCGATCCCCTCCTTGATGCGGCGCAGTTCGTAATAGATGACCGCAAGGCCGGTGTAGGTGATCAGGATACTGGCGAGGCTCAGGATCACCATCACCACCACATACGCCGGGGTTATTGCGGAAAGCGGGTTCGCGCTGTTGAGCGCCGCCGCGCGGGGGAGCATGCTCGCGACGCCCAGCAGGCTTTGCTGCACCGCGCTACTGACGATGCTGTAGAGCACGAACAGCCAGAATATGCGCCAGCGGCTGCCCTTGGTCAGGGCGCGGCTGCGGCCGAAGGCGGCCAGGATTCCCGTCCTTTCGACCACCTGGCAGGGGCCGGCGACCGACCAGGCAATGAGCAGCATGACGCCTGGAACGATGAACAGGATGAAGCCGAGCATCGCCCCCAGGCCGCTGAGAAGCATGATGACGAAGACCGGCAAGGCGTGCCGCACGCCGCTTTGAAGGCATTCGCCGAGCGTCGACTTGCGGCCGTTCAGGTCCGCCACCGCGCCATGGACAAGGGCGGGCGTCAGGATGGCCGAGGCTGCTAACATCGCCAGATACCCGACGCCCAGGTAGCCGAAGCCGGCGAAAGGCGCGTTCGGCGTCATCTGCATGACGCCGGCGCCGATCAGGAGCACAGGCAAGCCTTCCAGCAGCACCGCAAGAGCGACGAACGTGCCCAGGTTCCGCTTCAGGACGCCGAACGTCCCTTGAATGACGGGCCCGAAGCTGAGCTTCGCAGCCGCCGGCGCAGCCTCGATCGCCGTCATGCCCACCCCCATGCAACTTTGAGTTCTGTGAGGAGATCACCGCCCCGGCGCCTTGTCCACCGGACCCCTAGGGTCAGGCGCTGAGCGCCTCGTCTTCAACGGGCATCGAGGCGAGGCGCGCGATCTCACTGATCAGCTGGGCGGGGGTGAAGGGTTTGGAGACCACGCCGTTCATGCCGGCGGCGTGGTAGCCGGCCTGCTGGTGGTTCATCATGTCGGCCGTGTGGGCGATGATCGGCACGCCCGCGGCGACGGAATCCAGGGCGCGGATCCGCCGCGTGGCCTCGAGCCCGTCCATGCCGGGCATGTTCACGTCCATGAGGATGACGTCATAGCCCACGGTCATGGTCGCGCGTATGGCGGCCTGTCCGCTGTCGACGGCGTCGGCTTCCGCGCCCAGCGCCTCCAGGGACTTGACGGCCACGAGGCGGTTGGTCGCGTTGTCGTCGACCACCAGGACCCGCAGACCTTCGAGCGGCGCGCCGGCGAAGGCGCTCTCGGCCATCGTCGCCGGAGCCTCGGCCGGCGGCGCCTCGACCTCGAACCAGAAGGTCGAGCCGACCCCCTCTACGCTCTCGAAGCCCATGTCCCCGCCCATCATCTGGGCGAGACTGCGGGAGATCGCCAGGCCCAGGCCCGTGCCGCCGAAGCGCCGAGTCGCCCCGCCATCGGCCTGCTGGAAGCGGTCGAACAGGTAGGGCTGCGCCGCCAGCGGCACGCCCACGCCGGTGTCCTGAACTTCACATCGCAGGCGCCGGTCGGGGCCCCTGCCCACATAGGACAGCCGCAACTCCACCTTGCCGTGATCGGTGAACTTCACCGCGTTGCCGACCACGTTGAACAGGCATTGCCGCAGGCGGACGGGGTCGAGCCGCGCCCCATCCATGTCGTCCGTCGCGACGATCCGAACGTCGACGCCCTTTGCGCCGGCCTGGGGCGCGACCAGGCTGACCACGCTGCGGGCGATGCCCAGGGGATCGGACGGCGCCGGCGAAAGGTCGAGCTTGCCGGCCTCGATCTTGGAGAAGTCGAGCACGTCGTTGATCAGCTGACCCAGCATGTCGCTGCAGGCCAGGGCTTCGTCGAGCAGGTGCTGGCCGTCGCCGCTCAGCTGCTCGCGCCGCAGGAGGTTCAGGACGCCGACGATCCCGTTCATGGGCGTGCGGATCTCGTGGCTCATCGAGGCCAGGAAGGTGGATTTGGCTTCGGTCGCCGCCTCGGCCACGCGCCGGGCCTCGGTGAGGGCGAGCTCCTGAAGCTTCTGGTCGTTGATGTCGAGAATCAGGCCCACGCCGCGCCCGGCCTCGCCTTCGCGCAGAAGCGGCGCTTCCAGGAACAGCCGGACCCAGCGTTCGCCGCCGGGGGCGCGCAGGCGCACGTCGGCCCTGCCCGCCGCCTGGGCCGACCGCACCCGTTCGTAGAGCGTCCTGAGGATGGGGTGGTCATCCTCGTGGAAGAACGGCAGCGGACTGTTGGGCCCCGCCGCCTGGGCGTCCTGCGCCACCATCGCCAGGAACGCCGGCGAGGGCTGGAAGAGATTCTTTTCGAAATCGACCTCGAACACGCCTGCCCGCGCGGTCGTCAGGGCGAGCTGGAGCTGCCGCGCGACGGCGTTGGCCTGGTCGCGCGCATGCGCCAGGGCCGTGATGTCCTGGCTGAGGCCGAAGAGCTCGTATTTTCCAGAGGGCGAGCGGCGGCCGGACCGCACGTGGTTCCGCCGGTGCGTCCATCCCCCGTCCGCGGATTGGAAGCGGACCTCGCGCTCGGAAACGCCGCCGTCGCGCACGAGGCGCGCGCGGGTCTCGGTGTCGTGCCGCAGGTCTTCCGGGTGGACGCCTTGCCGCACGACCTCGTCGGCGAGGGGAGCCATCGGCCCCTCGCTCTGATTATTCTCCCGGCGCAGGAAGACCTCGCGGTCCGGGTCATAGCGCCAGCAGTTGATCCCGCTGTCGTCCATCAGCTGGTCGCGTATCGCGTAGGCGAACCGCAGGTCCTCCAGGGCGTGGCGCTCGCGGCTCACATCGACCAGGACGGCCATGAGACCGTCCTCGCGCCGGTGCAGGTCGAGCCGCATCCACTGGTCGCCTGCGCCCGCTCGCATGCGGAAGACCTCGGCCTCTCCCAACGGCTCGACGCCGAGGGCCGCGCCGGCGACGAGCTCCATGACGTCGTGCCCGTAGGGATCTTCGACGGGCACCAGGTCCGCAAAGGCGGCGTTCACCGCCTGCACGCGCAGGTCCGCATCGAGCGCCGCCATGGCGATCGGCAGATCATACAGGTCGATTGGCGTCCGGTCGCCCATCCCGGCTCCTGTTCCCCAACCGTGGAGGTTGCGCTCAGAGCCCTTAAGGGAGCCTTCACGCCGCGCGAAAAGCCGCCGCGGCCGATGCACGCGACTCCGAAGCGGGCTATATCTCCCTTCATGCCGACCGTGACCGACGCGCCCCTGACGGGGGCGGCCCTCATCAAGGACGAGGTCCGCCGCCTGCCGGACAGGCCTGGCGTGTACCGGATGATCGGCGCGGACGGCGAGGTCCTCTACGTCGGCAAGGCCCGCTCGCTGAAGAAGCGGGTGACCCAGTACGCACAGGGCCGGTTCCACACCCAGCGCATCGCCCTGATGGTCGACCTGACCCGGACGATGGAGTTCGTGACCACCCGGACCGAGACCGACGCCCTGCTGCTCGAGATCAACCTGATCAAGCAGCTCAAGCCGCGCTTCAACGTCCTGCTGCGCGACGACAAGAGCTTCCCGGAAATCGTCATCCGGCGCGAGCATCCGGCCCCGCAACTGCGCAAGCATCGCGGCGCGCACACCATCAAGGGCGACTATTTCGGCCCCTTCGCCAGCGCCTGGGCGGTGAACCGGACGCTGAACACCCTGCAGAAGGCCTTCCTGCTGCGCTCCTGCTCGGACAGCGTCTATGAGAGCCGCACCCGCCCTTGCATGCTCCATCAGATCCGACGCTGCGCTGCGCCCTGCACCGGCCTCGTCTCGCTGGAGGACTACGGCGCCCTGGTGGAGGAAGCCGAGGATTTCCTGCGCGGCCGCAGCCGGGCGGTGATGCAGCGGATGGCCACGGAAATGCAGGCCGCCTCCGACGAGATGGAGTTCGAGCGCGCCGCGCGGCTGCGCGACCGCATCCGCGCCCTCTCGTCCGTCGCCCAGGAGCAGCAGATCAATCCCGAGACGGTGGACGAGGCCGATGTCTTCGCCCTGCACGCCGACGGCGGCCAGGCCTGCGTCCAGGTGTTCTTCTTCCGCGCCGGCCAGAACTGGGGCAACCGGGCCTATTTCCCGCGGGTCGATCGCCAGGACGAGGACGCCGAGATCATGGCCGCCTTCCTGGGCCAGTTCTACGACGACAAGCCGATCCCGCGCCTGATCCTGGCCAATATCGAGCCGGCCGACTGCGACCTGCTTTGCGAGGCCTTCGCCCTCAAGGCCGGCCGCAAGGTGGAGATCAGCCGTCCGCAACGGGGCGAGAAGCGCCAGCTCGTCGACCACGCCCTGACCAATGCGCGCGAGGCCCTGGGCCGCAAGATGGCCGAAGGCTCGGCCCAGTCGAAGCTCCTGGCCGGGGTGTGCGAGGCCTTCGGCCTGGAGGTCTCGCCCGAGCGCATCGAGGTCTATGACAACTCCCACATCATGGGGACCAACGCGATCGGCGGCATGATCGTGGCCGGGCCCGAGGGGTTTCAGAAGAGCCAGTACCGCAAGTTCAACATCAAGAGCACGGAGCTCACCCCCGGCGACGACTACGGCATGATGCGCGAGGTGCTGCGCCGCCGCTTCGGCCGCCTGGTGAAGGAGGAATCGGCGGGGGAGCCCGCCGTGCGGCCCGACTTGGTGCTGATCGACGGCGGCGCGGGCCAGCTCGCCGCCGCCCACGAGGTGATGGCCGATCTCGGCGTCGACGACATTCCCGTCGTCGGGGTCGCCAAGGGGCCGGATCGCGACGCCGGCCTGGAGCGGTTCTTCATGGCGGACCATCCGCCCTTCATGCTCGAGCCCAAGTCCCCGGTGCTCTACTATCTCCAGCGCCTGCGCGACGAGGCGCACCGGTTCGCTATCGGCGCTCACCGCACCCGCCGCACCATGGAGATGAAACGCAACCCGCTGGATGAGATCGAGGGGGTCGGACCGGGGCGCAAGAAGGCCCTGTTGCACGCCTTCGGCTCGGCGCGGGGCGTGGCGCGCGCCTCGGTGGACGACCTGGCCAAGGTGGAGGGCGTCAGCGCGCCCCTGGCCCAGCGCATCTACGACTTCTTCCGCAAGGACTGAGGCGGCGCGAAGGAACCGACGCCCCAGCTTGCGATTCGCACAGGATCGGCCTCACTTTCGCCGCGCGGCGAATCCGTCGTAAGGACCCGCCCATGCAAGCGATCCCCAACCTGCTCACCTCGGCGCGGCTGGCTCTGGCGCTGTTCATGTTCGTGGCCTTCGCCGCAGCCTCGGGCGGGCTGCCCTTCCTCGGCGGCGAACTGACCTCCGACACCCAGTTCAGCCTCATGCGTTGGGCGGTGGCGGCCTTCGTCGTGGCGGCCGTGACGGATTTCTTCGACGGCTGGCTGGCGCGCAAGCTGAACGCCACCAGCGTGTGGGGCGCGATCCTCGATCCCATCGGCGACAAGGTGCTGGTCTGCGGTGCGATCCTCGGTCTCATGGCCATGGGCCCGCAGCCCTGGGTGCTCCTGCCGGCCGGCCTGATACTGTTCCGCGAATTCACCGTCAGCGCCCTGCGCGAGGTGGGGGCGTCCAAGGGGGTCACGCTGCCGGTGACGCGCCTGGCCAAGTGGAAAACCGCCCTGCAGATGGTCGCCCTGACCCTGGAGTTGATCGTGGCGGCCTGGGGCGCCTTCGATCTTCCCTACGACGATCTGCCGCCGGTCGCGGCCGTCGCCCACTCCCTGTTCTGGGCCGCGGCGCTGGTTACGATCGTCACTGGCGCCCAGTATTGGGAGCAGACCCGCAAGGCCCTGAAGACGTCCTAGGCCCAGCAGGCGCCGCCGTCTTTGAGCAGGGGGCCGGTCGCCGGCTCACCCGATCCAGGCGCATAAGCCCCACCAACGTCGATCCGCCCACCGACTGCACCATCATGCCGCGGCTCCATCGTTCTCATATGATATTGAGAATGACTCTCAATAACGCGCCTGGCAAGGGCCGTCGCACCGGTCAGGACGCCCGGCGTCAGGACATCGGATTGGCTGGGGGCGGCGGCTCCGGCAGGGGAATGAACTCCTGGTTGTCGGCGTCCGGCAGCTTCATGCGGCCGGCGCGCCAGTCGGCCTTGGCCTGTTCGATGCGCTCGCGGGACGAGGCGACGAAGTTCCATTCGATGAAGCGTTCGCCCACCGGCTCGCCGCCCAGGACCATGACGATCGCCGGCTCCAGCGCCTTGACGCGCGCGACCTGGCCGCGGGTCAGGAGCAGCATCTTGCCCTGGCCGAACGTCTTAGCGTCCACCTCCACCGAACCGCGCGCCACGTAGACGGCCCGCTCGGCATAGTCCGCCGGAACCTCGCCCAGCGCGCCCGCCGACATGGTCCAATGAGCGTAGATGAGTGGCGAGAAGGTCTTCACCGGCGCCTTGAGGCCAAAGCCCTCGCCAGCGATCAGCCGGCCCGAGACGCCGTCGGCCTCCCAGGCCGGCAGGTCCGAGGCCGCATGGTGCGTGAAGGCCGGGTCGGCCTCCTCGGCCTCCAGGGGCAGGGCGATCCAGGCCTGGATGCCGTCCATGCGTCCGCCGTGGGCGCGCAGGGCCTCGAAGCGCTCGGAGTGGGTGATCCCCCGGCCGGCGGTCATCCAGTTCACCTCGCCCGGGCGGATCGGCTGCACTTCGCCGAGCGAGTCCCGATGGGTCATCTCGCCTTCGAACAGGTAGCTCAGGGTCGAAAGCCCGATGTGGGGGTGCGGCCGCACATCGACGCTGCGCGGAAAACCGGCCGTGAACTCAGCCGGCCCCATGTGGTCGAAGAAGATGAACGGGCCCACCATCCGCCCGCCGCCATAGGGCAGGACGCGTCCCACCTCGAAACCGCCGAGGTCGCGGCGGCGCTGTTCGATGACGCGGTCGATCATGGGGTGGTCCTAGGGCTTCGGCTGTTCCTGCGTCCCCACATGGGGGCTGATCAGCCCCAGGGGAACAGCGGTGGTGTTCTTCACGCTGCGGATGACGATGCGGCTTTCGATGTTGGACACCAGGCCCAGGGACAGGAGCTTCTCGCGCAGGAAGTCGTCGAAGGCGCGCATGTCGCGGGTGACGATGCGCAGCTCATAATCCGCCGAGCCGGTCACCGTGGCGCACTGCACGACCTCGGTCAGTGGGTCGATGGCGGCCTCGAACCGCTCCAGGTTCTCCTTGGTCGGCAGGGAGAGCTTGACCGTGCAATAGACTTCGAAGCCGAGGCCCAGGCGCTCGCGGTCGAGAATGGTCACTCGCCGCTGGATCAGGCCCGCCTCCTCCATGCGGCGGATGCGCCGCCAGCAGGGGCTGGAGGACAGGCCGACGCGCTCGGCGACCTCGGCCGCCGAGAGGCCAGCGTCCTCCTGGATCAGCTCCAGGATCTTCGCGTCCACAGCGTCGAGCACGTCAGGCAAGATCGTTCCCTCCATACCGCCAGCGTTCGCGCATCTCGTGCCGTGGAGCGACAGCTTGGCGCACGTCTTTGGCATACATCTGCGGCGAACCCATATAATCTTGCAAGGCCGCGGGAGGCGGAAAGCGGAAGGACATCGCGATGCGACACGCCGATGTGACGCTGGACGACAAGTTCCGGCTCACGGAAGGACGGGTCTTCATCACCGGGGTGCAGGCGCTGCTGCGCGTGCTCCTCGATCAGCATCGGCTCGACCAGGCCGCGGGGCTCAACACCGCCGGCTTCGTCTCGGGCTATCGCGGCTCGCCCCTGGGCGGGCTCGACCAGCAGGCGCGCCGCGCCCAGGCCCATCTCGACGCGGCCAACATCGTCTTCAAGGAGGGCCTCAACGAGGATCTCGGCGCCACCGCCGTCTGGGGCAGCCAGCAGGCCAATCTCTTCCCCGGCGCCCGCTACGACGGCGTCTTCGGCATGTGGTACGGCAAGGCGCCTGGCGTCGACCGCACCGGCGACGCCTTCCGGCACGCCAACTTCGCCGGGGTCTGGCCTAAGGGCGGCGTGCTCGCCGTGGCCGGGGACGACCACACCTGCAAGTCCTCCACCCTGCCGTCCCAGTCGGAGTTCGCGTTCCAGGACCTGGAGATGCCGGTGCTCTCGCCGGCCGACGTGCAAGAGGTGCTGGACTACGGCCTCCTCGGCTACGCCCTCTCGCGCTTCTCCGGGCTCTGGGTCGGGCTGATCGCCCTGGCCGACACCATGGATTCCGGCGCCACCATCGACGTGACGCTCGCGCGGCGGCGGTTCGAGACGCCCCCATTCGGCTTCCCGCCGGGCGGCGTCGGCATCCGCCTGAAGGACCAGCCGCTGGAGAAGGAGCGGCGGCTGCGCACCCTCAAGCTGCCCGCGGCCCTGGCCTTCGCCCGCGCGAACCGGATCGACCGGACGGTCCTGGCCGCTCCGCGGCCGCGCCTCGGCATCGTCTGCCAGGGCCAGGCCTACAAGGACGTGATCGAGGCCTTCGCCGCCATGGGCTTGTCGCTGGAGGAAGCCGCCTCCCTGGGGGTCTCGATCTACAAGGTCGGCATGCCCTGGCCCCTGGAGCCCATGGGCCTGCGCGCCTTCGCGGCCGGGCTCGAGACGCTGATGGTGATCGAGCACAAGCGCCCGCTCATCGAGGCCCAGGCCAGGGCCGCCCTCTACGACCTGCCGGCCCACGCCCGTCCGCGGATCATCGGCAAGACCGACGAGCGCGGCGATCCGCTGCTCTCGGAGCTCTCGGCCCTGTCGGTGGCCGAGGTTGCGCTGGCCGTCTCCGGGCGCCTGCCCCCCGGGCCGCACATGGACCGGGTGAACGACTATCTCAGCCGCGTCTCCGCCGCCTCCATGGCCGCCGTGACCCTGGCGGCCGACCAGCAGCGCAAACCGTTCTTCTGTTCGGGGTGCCCGCACAACACCTCGACCCGCCTGCCGGAGGGCTCGCGCGCCATGGCCGGCATCGGGTGCCACTACATGGCCAGCTTCGCCGACCCGAACACCGACCTGACCAGCCAGATGGGCGGCGAGGGGCTGGGCTGGGTAGGCGCGGCGCCCTTCACCAGCGAGGACCACGTCTTCGTCAATCTGGGCGACGGCACCTACAACCACTCCGGTTCGCTCGCGATCCGCGCCTCGGTCGCGGCCGGCAGCCACGTGACGTACAAGCTGCTGGTCAACGACGCCGTGGCCATGACCGGCGGCCAGGCGCCGGAGAGCGGCTTCACCCCCGCCCAGATCACCCGCCAGCTCGCCGCCGAGGGCGTCGCCCGCACCATCATCGTCGCCGAGGACCCCGACCGCTACGAGGGCGTGACCGACCTCGCGCCTGGCGTGGACGTGCGCCCGCGGCACGACCTCATGGACGTCCAGCGCGTGCTGCGCGAGACGCCCGGCGTCACGGTCCTCCTCTACGACCAGGTCTGCGCCAACGAGAAGCGGCGGCGGCGCAAGCGCGGCAAGCTGCCGGCGGCCCCCCGGCGCGTGATGATCAACCCGCTGGTCTGCGAGGGCTGCGGTGACTGCTCGGTAAAATCCAACTGCGTCTCGGTGGAGCCGCTGAACACCGAGTTCGGCCGCAAGCGCCGGATTAACCAATCCACCTGCAATCAGGACTATTCCTGCCTCGACGGCTTCTGCCCCTCCTTCATCACCCTGGAGGGCGCCGCGAACGCCCATCGCTCCGCCCTGCCGGCCCTGACCGCGGACTCCACGCCCCTGCCGGAGTTCGAGGCGCTGGCGGGCGTGCGCAACATCGTCTTCACCGGCATCGGCGGGACGGGCGTGACCACCGTCGCCTCGATCCTGGCCATGGCGGCGCACGTCGACGGGCGCGCCGCCTCGGTGGTGGACATGACGGGCCTGGCCCAGAAGGGCGGGGCGGTGTTCAGCCACGTGCGGATCGGCGAGAGCGAAGACACGGTGATCGGCGGCCGGGTGCCGGCGGCCAGCGCCGACGTGCTGATCGCCTGCGACCTCCTGTCGGCCGCCGGCGCCGATGCGCTGTCCCTCTATGCCAAGGACCGCACCATCGCCTGCGGCAACGCCGACTTCGCGCCCACCGCCGACTTCGTCACCGACCGCGACGTGCGTTTCGACGGCGTGGCCATGGCCCGGCGGATCAAGTCTGCGACCAAGGCCTATGACGAATGCCCGGCCCACCACCTTGCCGAGACCAAGCTCGGCGACGCCATCTTCGCCAACATGGTGATGCTGGGCTTCGCCTGGCAGATAGGGCTGGTCCCGGTCTCCAGCCGCGCCCTCTACCGCTCGATCCGCCTGAACGGCGTGGACGCGGACGCGAACCTGCAGGCCTTCGAGCTCGGCCGGAAGGTCGCCCACGATCCGTCCGCTCGCGGCCCGCTGGAGAACGCCGGCCCGACGCCTGAGACCATGCCGCTGGACGAACTCATCGCCCATCGCGCCCGCGAGCTCGCCGCCTATCAGGACGAGGCCTACGCCGGCCGCTATCGCCGGCAGGTGGAGGCGACGGCGGCGGCCGGGTCCGAGGCGCTGACCCGGGCCGTGGCGGTGAACCTCTACAAGCTGATGGCCTACAAGGACGAGTACGAGGTCGCGCGTCTGTACACGGATGGCCGCTTCGCCGCCTACCGCGCCGAGACCTTCAAGGGCGGCAGAGCCAAGGTCTGGCTCGCCCCGCCGATCCTGGCGCCCAAGGACGCCGAGGGCCGGCCGCGGAAGCTGGCCTTCGGCGCCTGGATGCTCGACCTCGGCTTCCCGCTGCTGGCGAAGCTGAAGCGGCTGCGCGGCACGCCCCTGGACCCTTTCGGCCGCACCGCCGAGCGGTGCGTCGAGCGAGCGCTGATCGCCGAGTACGAGGCGGACCTGGCGCGGCTGCTCAGCGAACTCACGCCAGAACGCCTCGCCCTGGCCGTCCAGATCGCCTCCGTCCCCGACCAGATCCGCGGCTTCGGCCACGTCAAGGCGGCGGGCCTGACGACCGCCAAGGCCGCCCGCGAGCGCCTGTGGAAGCGATGGGAAGGAAAGCCCCTCGCACCGCCCATTCCGGCGAAGGCCGGGATTCAAACTGAGCCTGCGGGCGGCTAGGTCAGGTGGGTCCCGCCTTCCCCCGGTCTCTACAGTCGAGATAGGCTAGCCCAATGCCTGACTTCGATTTCGACGCGGTCGTCGTGGGGGCCGGGGCCGTGGGTCTGGCCTGCGGTTACGCCCTGGCGCGGCGTGGCCTGACCGTCGCCGTGCTCGAGCGCGACGTGGCGATCGGGCAGGAGGTCTCCTCGCGCAATTCCGAGGTGATCCACGGCGGGCTCTACTATCCCACCGGCTCGCTCAAGGCGCGGCTGTGCGTGCAGGGCCGGCGCGCGCTCTATCATTTCCTCGACGCGCACAACGTCGCCTACGACCGCTGCGGCAAGCTGGTGGTGGCCACCAACCCGGACGAGGTCGGCCACGTCGAGGCGATCTTCGCCCAGGCGCAGGCCAACGGGGTCGAGGGCATGGCCCGCCTCTCGAAGGCCGAGGCGCTGGCCCTGGAGCCGGACCTGAAGGCCGAGATGGCGCTGATCTCTCCGCAAAGCGGCGTCTTCGACAGCCATGGCTACATGCTCGCGCTGCAGGGCGAGATCGAGGCCTGCAGCGGGGCGGTCGTGGTCTCCACGCCCTTCGAGGGCGCCCAGTCCTACGCCGGCGGCGGGTTCAAGGTGAAGGCCGGCGGGGCGGAGCCGACGGCGCTCACCTGCCGCTACCTGATCACCGCGCCCGGCCTCGCGGCCCAGGACGTTGCCGGTCATGTCGAGGGCTTCCCGAAGGACCTCATCCCGCCGGCCCACTTCGGCAAGGGGGTGTATTTCCGCCTGCAGGGCAAGGCGCCGTTCAAGAGGCTGATCTATCCGCCGCCGATCCATGGAGCGCTCGGCACCCATTATCGGCGCGACCTCGGCGGTCAGGCGGTGTTTGGGCCGGACCTCAACTATGTCGATGAGCCGGACTACAGCGTCGACGCCAGCGCGGCGGCCGGCTTCTACAGCTACATCCGCAAGTTCTGGCCCGGCCTGCCTGACGGCGTTCTCGCGCCCGACTACGCCGGGATACGTCCGAAGCTGCATGGGCCGGACGAGCCGCAGCCGGACTTCCGCATCGATGGGTCGGATAAGCACGGCCTCGCCGGCCTGGTCGCCCTGTTCGGCATCGAAAGCCCGGGCCTGACCTCGTCGCTCGCCATCGGCGAGGAAGTCGCGCAGCTCCTCGGTCTGCCCAAAGCTACTTCGGCGTGAGCTTGAGGATACGGCCGCGATCGCTGTCGGTGGCGCCTGGCGGAAGATGACTTTCGTCTCGTCCAGGCGCCCGCCGTCTGGGCTCAGCCGCCCGCGCGCCACGGCGGTGTGGTTGCGCCCGCCGGCGTCCGGCTCGGCATAGCTGAAATAGACGAGGGCGTTCCTGGCGAAGCCGGGATCGATCGCCAGGCCCAGCAGACCGCCCTGGCCGCGCGCGTCCACCGCGGGCAGGCCGGCCAGGGGCGGGGAGAGCGCGCCGCCCGGACCGACGATGCGCAGGCGGCCGGGCCGCTCAGTGACCAGCATCCGTCCGTCCGGCAGGAAGGCCATGGCCCAGGGATGGTCCAGACCCTCGGCGACGACGCTTGTCGTGTAGGCGACGTTCGACCTGGTCAGCGGCGCGCGGGTCTGGCCCGCGAAGGCCGGCGTTTGTCCCCTTGCGTTGGGCGGATCCTGTTCGACCGGCGCGGGTCCCGCACGCGCGGCCTCGGCCTCCGAGCCGTTGGAGCAGGCTGCGAGCGTCAGGCAGACGGCGGCCGCAACGGCGAGCTGGACAGGGTTCATCGGGCCTCCTCGCTCACGAAATCCTGCGTCTTCAGATCGTTCCCAGAAGCTCGGCCAGGGCCGCGTCGGGCTCGGCGCCCTCCAGGTGGATCAGCGCCCACAGGGCGAAGAACAGCAAGGGCCAGCGGTGGGGCGAGGCGGGATCGGCGAAGGCCGCCCGGGTCTGCTCCGCGCCCCACGCCTGGCGGATGGCGGCGACCTTCGCGATCCGTGGGCCGAGCGCGGCGGCCCTGGGCGCGATCCAGGCCTCGACGGGCACGGTGAAGCCCTGCTTGCGCGCCCAGGGCTGGGCGGCGGGGCAGGCGCGGGCCAACCAGGCCCGTAGCAGCCACTTGCCGTAGCGGCCGCGCACCTTGAACCGGTCGGGCAGGGGAAAGGCGAAGGCGGCGACCTCGGGGTCCAGGAACGGGGTGCGGCCCTCCAATCCATGCGCCATCAGGCAGCGGTCGAGCTTGGTCAGAAGGTCGCCGGGCAGCCATGTGGCGATGTCGGCGTGCTGGGCCTGCTGCAGGCGGGTGAGCCCGGGCGGCGGCCTGGCCGCCTCGCGCCAGGCGCCGAGGGCCGCCGGATCGTCCGGCCGGGGCTCGGCCGCGCGCCCGCCCAGCCAGGCCGGCCGCAGCGCCCGGCGATAGCGCCCATAACCGCCGAAGAGCTCGTCGCCCCCTTCGCCGGTCAGGACGACGGTCAGCGTCCCCTTCGCCGCCTCGGCCAGAGCGTAGGTCGGCAGGGTCGCATAGTCCGCGGTCGGATCGTCGAGCGTCCAGGCGACCTTCGGCAGCACGCGCCAGAAGTCCGCCTCGCCGAACCGCACCTCGCGCCAGTCCAGGCCCAACGCCGTCGCCACGGCCTCGGCCTGGGCCCGTTCATCCGCCGCGCCGGGGGCCTCGAAACCGCAGGTGAAGGCGGTCACCGGCCGGGCGTTGAGCCGCGCCATCAGGGTGGCGATCGCCGCCGAGTCGATCCCGCCGGACAGAAACAGGCCATAGGGGACGTCGCTGCGCTGATGCACCCGCACGCTGTCCTCCAGCACGGTGTCGAGGCGGTCGAGGAGGATTTTTTCCTCCCCTGCGAAGCGGGGGAGGGGGACCATCGGCCGAAGAGCGAATGGTGGAGGGGGCGCGGGTTCTGCACTGCGCACGGACGCCCCCTCCGTCACGCCCTCTGCGGGGCGCGCCACCTCCCCCGTCGTCTGCGCGACAGGGGAGGAAAGAGCTGGCCGACGCCCGTGCGAGACCAGTTCGCCCCCGCGCACTTCCACGACCTCGCCGGGCGCCAGGCGGCGCACGCCGGGAAAGATCGTCGCTTCGCCCACGGTGTAGTTCAGGCCGATCAGCTCGCGCGCCTTGGCCGTGTCGAAGCCCCGTTCCACCCAGCCGGCCTCCAGGAACGCGCGGGGTTCAGAGGCGAAGGCGATCGCCCCGCCGCGCTGCGCCACATACAGCGGCTTGATCCCGAACGGATCGCGCACCAGCCACGTGCGCCCGTCCTGGCCGACGAGGCAGAAGGCGTACATCCCGCGCAGGCGGTTGAACGCGCCCGGTCCCTCCCGGGCGTAGAGGTGCAGCAGGGGCTCGAAGTCAGAGCCGGTGGCGAGTTCGCCCTGAAGGCCGAAGTCGCGGGCGAGCTCCAGATAGTTGTAGATCTCGCCGTTGCCGACCACCGTACAGCCGGCCGCGTGCAGCGGCTGCCAGCCGCCTTCGAGGTCGATGATCGACAGCCGGGCGTGGGCGAGCGAGCGCCCGGCCCCGTCCTCCACGCGGATTCCGTCCGGACCCCTGTGGGCGAGCGGCGCGATCAGCGGCCGGGCGGAATCCTCGGCGCCCAGCACCCCGGCTATGCCGCACATCAGTCCGCCCCGAGGTCCGCAAACAGCGTCCGCCATTGGGCGACCACGGCGGCGGGAGAGAACTCGCTCGCCACCCGCGCGGCCCCCGCCTTGGCGCAGCGGGCGCGAAGGGCGGGATCGTCGAGCATCCGCCGCGTGGCGGTAGCCAGGGCCTCGGCGTCGTCCACCGGGACCAGCAGCCCGTCCTTGCCGTCGCGGATCAGGGCGCCCGGCCCCTGGCTGGCCGCGGCGACCACCGGCAGGCCATGCGCCCAGGCCTGGATCACCACATTGCCCAGCGGCTCATAGCGCGAGGGGAAGACGCACAGATCGGCGGTGCGATAGAGCGCCGAGGCGTCGTTGCGCCAGCCCAGGAAGCGCACGCGCGGCGCCACGCCCAGCGCCGTGGCCATGGCCTTCAGCCGCGCCTCCTGCGGGCCGACGCCGGCGATCCAGAGCCAGGCGTCCGGCAGGCGCGCCAGGGCCTCCAGCGCCACGTCGTGCGCCTTGGCCTCATGCAGGCGGCCCATGGCCAGCAGCAGCGGGGCTTCGGCGGGGGTGTCCAGGCTGGCGCGGTCCACGGGACCGGCGGTCTCGGCCGGAGCGGCGAAGTTGGGGATGCAGCGCACCTGGCCGGCCGGCCAGCCCTGGCTCACGATCCACTCGGCGATGTGCTCGGTGTTGGCCACCAGCATGTCGAAGCCGCGGTAGTATTTGAGATTGTAATAGCCGCCCAGCCGGCCGACCCGCGCCCAAGGCCCGCGCGGCGTGTGGCGCGCGGCCCGGTTCATCCAGGCGACGGCCGCCTTGGTTCTCTGCCGACGGGCGAATCCCATGACCTTGGGCTTGGTGAAAAGATCGAGCGGCCCGCCGAAAGCGAAGACCCCGACCGGAAGGCCGGCTGCGGCGAGGTCGGCTTCGCGGCCGGCATGGCGACGGATCGCCGCGGCCTGGCTCAGGCCGTCCTCGGCGAGCGCCCGCACAAGGCCGACGAAATAGGTTTCGGCCCCGCCTTCGCCCGACGTTCCCAGAAGATGGAGCACGCTCATCCCGGCCTGAGCCTAGCGGAGCCGGGCCGCTCGCCCAAGCCGCTTGAAGGCCGGCCCGTCAAACCCTATAACCCGCCGCTCGCCGAAAGGCCTGCGGCTGGGTAGCTCAGATGGTTAGAGCGGTGGATTCATAACCCACAGGTCGGCGGTTCGATCCCGCCCCCAGCTACCATTGTTTTTCAATGACTATCGCTTTCCAGCGGCCCGCTTGTGGCGCGTGGGGCGCACACGGGGCGCAAACGACAGGATTGGTGACCTGCCCTATGCGCCTGCCCATGCTTTTCGGAGCTGCGGTCCAGGTCTGCTAGACCCGTTCAGTCATTTTCGCCGAAGCTGGTGTCCGCTCCGTTGGAAGGTGCTCCGCGATGCTGAGCCATTGGCGGGCAAGCGGCGCCCATGGCGCTTCCCGAGCTTCCACCTGCAAATCTTCTCTCAGAGCGCCGGCCAAGCCGGGCGTATGTGCAATCACATGCGTGATGAGAAATTCGAGCGCCGCAAGGCGGTCCTCGATTTTCATAGGCATTTCCTCATTGGACTGTTCGGCGACCATGCGGCTGTTGAGGAATTGCCGTCCCGGTTCGGCTTAAAGTCAAGCTTGATGGCTGCTCTCACAACCTATGGCGCCGCGACCAATTATCGCCTCTCGCCATCGGCGCCCATCGTCTCGTCAGCCATTCCGTGACGCGGGTTCGGCCGAGGGGGGCATGCCGCGGGTGGCGGCCCAGATATAGCTGCCCCAGGACGACGCCGTGTATCAGCCCCATCGCCAGATAGGCGACGGCGATGCGCTTGATCATTGAGGTCATTAGGCTCGGCGCCTCCAAGACGGCCGACTGCACGCTATGGTTTAAAGGGCGAGCCTTTCGCCGGCTTAACCCTGCGCGGCGCAAAATTCAGCGTCTGGGCGAAGTAGATTGCAGCGCTCGCGCCGTGGGCTAGCCTCCGAGGCGGTGTGGGGCCAAATTATGAATTGGGCGAGGGGTTTTCTGCGCAGCGAGCGCGGTCAGGCGGCGCCTGAATACGCCTTGCTGTTGGCTATCATCGGGGGCGCCGTCGCCGTGTCGGCGATGGCCCTTGGGTCCTCGATCAGCGGGGCGTTGAACGACAGCGCTCAGCTTTTCGCGAGCGCCGACCCGTCGGATGGAAGCCCGGCCGCCGCCAGCGGCGCCGACGACGGGAGCGGCGCGTCGGCAGGCGGCGGCGGCTCACCGGGCGCCAGCGGAAACGCCCCAGGCCAAACCGGGGACACGCCTGGCCAGAGCGGCTCAACGCCTGGCCAGAGCGGCGCCGCGGCCCCGGGCCAGAGTGGGAACACCCCCGGCCAGAGCGGCAGCGCGCCTGGAAAGAAGAAGTGACGGGCGCATAGCGGCCGCCCTACGCCCTTAAGAGGCGTCGGTCGTCACTTCTGCGGTGGAGCGTCGGCGCGGGTTGTGGAACCATGGCCGCGTGCGCGACGTCCCTTGGAATCAGCAGGCTTGGCGATGAGTGAGAGCCTCTCGGCGGCCAACTGGGTCAAACAGCGGGTGAACGGCTGGCGCGCGGCGCCCACCAACGACGAGCTGAACGAGGTGCTGCGGCGGCTGGGCCGCTGGCGCTCACGCCTGCTGGCCAACACCTATGTCGCCCGCCATGGCCCGGTCGTGATGCAGGGGCCGTTCGCCGGCATGACCTATGTCACCGAGGCGGCGGAGGGCGCCCTCGTTCCGCGCCTGATCGGAACCTACGAATCCGAGCTGCACCCCCACGTCGCGCGGATCGCCGAGGCGGGGCTGGACTGCGTGATCAATGTCGGCTGCGCGGAGGGCTATTACGCCGTGGGCCTCGCCCGCCTCCTGCAGACCGTCGAGGTCCACGCCTTCGACATCAATCCCGAAGCGCAGAAGGCCTGCGTCGAACTGGCGGCCCTGAACGGCGTGGAGGGTCGCGTCCTGGTCGGCGGCGAGTTCAAGGCGGAGGACTTCCAGGCCTTCGCCGGCCGGCGCGCCTTTGTCATGCTCGATGTGGAGGGGGCGGAGACCGACCTGCTCCAGCCCGACCGCGCCCCGGCGCTCGCCGCCATGCCGATCATCGTCGAGACCCATGACCTCTACCGGCCCGGGACCATGGCCGAGCTGGTCCGGCGGTTCACGCCGAGCCACGAAATCATCGTGGTCGAGCAGCAGCCCAAGCTGTTCGACATGCCGCCGTGGCTTCAGAGCCTGCCGCATCTCGACCAGCTCCTGGCGGTCTGGGAGTGGCGGGCCAAGCCGACCCCCTGGCTCGTGATGACTCCGAAATGAGCGGCCGCCTTTCGTGAATTCGCCGTCAGTCAGCGCCGCCGCGGCGTCGGTGGTCGCCCTTCTCGACCGCCGCGAATTCCGCAAGGCCGCCGCTGAGGCGGAAATGGCCGTGAAGCGGGCGCCTGGCTCCGTCGAGCTCTGGAACCTGCTTGGCGCGGCCTGGCTCCTGGCCGGCGAGTTGGCGAAAGGCGAGCGGGCGACCGCCAAGGCGCTGGCGCTCGATCCCGCTTCGGCGGACGCCCGGCGCAATCACGACGTGGCGCTGCAGGGGATGCGCGCGCGGTGTCGTGAGGCTTTGTCCACGCTCGCCGACCCTGAGGACGAAGGCGGCCGGCTGGAGGCGGCCTTCCAGGCGGTGGTCGAGGCCGACGACGCCAGCGTCCTCGATGACGACCTGAAGGGGCCCGCCCTAGCGGTGTTCCTGCGGTTGGCGGCAGGGGAGGCGGCCGAGCGTCGGTGGCCGTTCGCGAGCATCGGCCGGGACTTCGCCGCCCGGGGCGAGCACCGCAGCCTGCTCTATCAGATCCCTCGCGCGGACGACGACGCCGATCGGCGCGAGCTTCTGGAACAGCATCGGGCCTGGGGCCGGCTGGCCGAGGCCCGGGCGGCGGCCGAGCCGGTCGAGCGCGCGCCGCGCGGCCCGCGCTCGCGCCTGCGGGTGGGGCTGCTGTCGTCGGACCTGCGCATCCACGTGGTCACCGCCTTCGCCGATCCGCTGATCGAGCATGCGCAGGAGAACGGCGTCGACCTCTACTGCTATTCCGCCCAGCCCGGCGCGCCGGACGGGGCGCAGCAGCACATCGCCGGCCGCGTGACTGAGTTCCGCCACCTGCCGGGCGCCGGGGCGCTGGAGATGGCCCGCGCCGTCGCCGCCGACGCGCCGGACGTGCTGATCGAGATCGGCGGCTCGACCAACGCCAACCGCCTCGAGGCCATGGCGCACCGGCTGGCCCCGGTGCAGGCGAGCTGGCTCGGCTATCCCCATTCGGCAGGCCTGGCCACGATCGACCACATGGTGCTCGATCCCTATCTGGCCCCGACGGACCCGAGCCTGATGATCGAGCGGCCGCTGCTGATGCCGCGCTCCTGGATCGCCCTGTCGCCCGGCTTCTTCCGCGACGAGCCGCGGCCGGTGGAGGTGCTTCCCGAGGATCGCAAGGGGTTCATCACCTTCGGGTCCGCCAACAGCGCCTACAAGTACACCCCCGCCGCCCTGCAGGCCTGGGCCAGGGTCATGGCCGCCGTTCCCCGTTCGCGCTTCCTCTTCGTGCGACCGGAGGGCGGCTCGGCGACCTTCCGGCGGAACGTGGCCGAGGCGTTCGCCAAGGCCGGCGTCGGCACCGATCGCCTGGATTTCGCGGCCGTCCGGGGCGGGCATCTGCCCTACTATGGCGAGATCGACATCTCGCTCGACACCTTCCCGCTTACCGGCGGGACCACTACCTGCGAGGCCCTGTGGATGGGGGTCCCGGTGATCAGCCTGCGGGGCCCGGCGATCTATGAGCGCCTCAGCCATTCGATCCTGAACAACGTCGGCCTGGGCGACCTGAGCGTGGACTCCGGCGCGGCGTTCGTGGCCAAGGGCGTGGCTCTGGCCGGCGACCCCGGGTTCCGGCGCGACTGGCGCGCCCAGTGCCGCCGCCAGATCATGGCTGGCGCGCTCGGCGACATGCGCCAGTTCGCCGAGGATTTCTTTCGGATGTTGCGCGGCCTAGAGCCTGCGCAGGTCAGGTCCGACGCTTAACCGCGCTGAGGATGGCCAGGAGAATGACCGCGCCGATGGTGGAGACGATCAGGCTGCCGATCCAGCCGCCGAAGTCGATGCCCACCATGCGCGCCAGGAAGCCGCCGATCAGCGCGCCCGCGACCCCGACGAGCAGGTTCGTCAAAAGGCCGTGATTGCGCTTCATCACCTTTTCCGCGAGCCACCCGGCCAATATGCCGATGATGATCGCGCCGATCAGTCCCACGCCGCTCATGTCGCCCTCCAAGGCTTGGCCGTCGTATGGCAGCGTTTGAGCGCGTCGGCGGTTCCGCGGCCAGGATTCAAGGTTAAGCGGGAACCTTGAGCGATCCGGCGCCTTCAAGGTTCGATCACTTCAGGAGGGAACCCCATGTCAGAGCAGAATCTCGCCTCCATTTTCGACGAGGCCGCGCCCCCGCCAGCCGGGACGAACGGCGCGTCTGCTGCGGCCACGACCAGCGCGCTTCGCGCCGCGGCGGCGGAGATGAAGGCCACCGCCGCCGGTCTCGCCGATCAGGCCGCCGCTAAGGCGAGGGATGCCTATCGCCAGTCGCGGGTCATGGCCGGCCAGCGCGCCGAACAGGCCCGGGAAGCGATCGTCGAGCGGCCCTGGGCGGCCGTCGGCCTCATCTTCCTGGCCGGGCTCCTCGTCGGGCGCGCCGTGATGAGCGGCAATCCGCGGGTCATCTACCTGCGCGACCGCGGCTAATCCGGATCAGAGGATCCGCCAGCGCCGAAGCAGCGCGCAGGCGGCCCCCACCGTGACCACGCAAAGAAGGGACGCCTCGGCGAAGCCGTGGGGGTTGTGCTCGAACGGCAAGCCCCCGAGGTTCATCCCGAAGGCGCCCACGATCAGCGTCGGGGGTATCAACAGCGTCGAGAAGACGGTGAGCGCCCGCATGCTGCGATTGGCGTCTCCGGCCAGGCGCGTGTCGATCTCCTCGTGCAGCAGACGCGCGCGCTCCTGCAGGCTCGCCGCCTCCCGGTCGTAGTCCTCGACTTCATGGACGAGGCTGGGCAGGAGCTCCCCCAGCATCGCCAGCCTCTGCCCGCTGCGTGGGGCGGACGCCCGCCCGAGCGCCGTCCGCAAGGCCGAGACCTCCCGCCGCCGCCGCGAAAGCTCCCGGCGCACGGGCCCGACCGCAAGGCCGTCCGGGTCGACGTCCTCGCCGAGCAGGCGGGCCTCGATCCGATCGATGCTCTCAGACAGCTCGTGCAGCCGCACCTCGTTGAGTTCCACATAGCGTTCAATGAGCTCAATCCAGGCCTCGGCCGGGCAGTCCAGCTCGAGGCCGGCGGCGACCTTGCGCCGCAACTCGTCCACTGAGCGCAGGGCGTGGCGCCGCGCGGTGATCAGCCATCGGTCGCAGAAGGCGAACTGCAGGCGGCCCGCGTCCTGCATGCCGGGGTCCAGCCCCCACTGCACATCGGGCAGGACCCCGAACGCCCAGTCGCCCGCATACTGGATCTGCACCCGCGGCTCGGCCGCCAGGATCAGCGCGCGGGCGGGCTCGGGCAGGGGCTCGAACTGCTCGATGAAACTGCGGGCGCGTTGGTCGCTCAGGGGCAGGTGCGTCCAGGTCCAGCCGCCGTCGCGCGGGTCGGCGGCGTGGGCGTCCGCGTCGTCCAGGGGTTCGGCCCGGCCGTCGTGGAAGGCGTAGGCCCAAAGGACGGCGCTGTTGGCGCGGATCGTCGCGGTCTGGCTGGGGGTCAATAGAGGCGTGGGACGTACATCTCCGGCGGGACCGGCGCACGCAGGTAGTCGGCGTTGCGCACCCGGTCAGGCAGGACGACCGACGGGTGGGGCACGTCCTCGTAGGGGATCTGGGCCAGGAAGTGCCCGATGCAGTTCAGTCGTGCGCGCCGCTTGTCCACCGCCTCGACCACCCACCAGGGCGCCTCGGCGATGTGCGTGCGCTCGAGCATCGCCTCCTTGGCGCGGGTGTAATCCTCCCAGCGCCGGCGCGATTCCACGTCCATGGGGCTCAGCTTCCAGCGCTTGAGCGGATCGTAGATGCGCATGTTGAAGCGGAACTGCTGCTCCTCGTCGGTGATCGAGAACCAGTATTTCAGGAGGATCGTCCCGGAACGCACCAGCATGCGCTCGAACTGCGGCGCGGTCTGGAAGAATTCCTCCACATCGGCCTCGTCGCAGAAGCCCATGACCCGCTCGACGCCGGCGCGGTTGTACCAGCTGCGATCGAACAGCACGATCTCGCCGGCGGCCGGCAGGTGGGCCACATAGCGCTGGTAGTACCACTGGGTGCGCTCGCGCTCGCTGGGCGCCGGCAGGGCGGCCACGCGGCAGACGCGGGGATTGAGCCGCTGGGTGATGCGCTTGATGACCCCGCCCTTGCCGGCCGAGTCGCGCCCTTCGAAGATCACCACGACCTTCAGGCCCTTGTGCTGCACCCAGTCCTGCAGGCGCACCAGCTCGTGCTGCAGGCGGAACAGCTCGCGGAAATAGGTGCGCCGGTCGAGGACGTCGCCGTACGCGCCGTCGTTCATAAGATCTTCGAGGCGGCTTTCGTCGATCTCCATCTCCAGCTCCTCATCGAAGCTGTCGGCGATCTCTTGCTTGATGCGCTCTAGGCGCGCGGGCGCGTCGTCATCCATGGCCGCCATCCGGTGCTCTGGGCGAGCCCTCCTTGCGGCCGGCGTGTCACAGGCGTGTGACGGCCGGCCTGCCGTGGCGGGTCGGCGGCCCTAGGCTTTGACGGGCGCCGCCGCCGGCTCGGCGGCCTCGAGGCGGCCCCAGGCCACGCGGCGCCAGGCGCGTTCGTGCAGGTAGTAGAGGCCGATCTTCGTGACGACCTCGGCGAGCGCGATCGAGGCGGCGTGTCCGGCGTGGCCGGTGACCAGGAAACTGAGGCCGAAGGTGTCGATGCTGCCGACGATGCGCCAGCTCACCGCCTTGATCAGCGAGCGCTTGCGCGAATTCGGCGCCCATCGGAACAGCCGCCAGACCCGCTCATGGATGTAGAAGAGGGCGATCTTGGTGAGCGTCTCGAGCGAGGCGATGGCGCCCGCCGCCGCCGGCTCGCCCGTGATGATCCAGCTCCAGAGGAAGGTGTCCGCCGTGCCGACCACACGCCAGGTGACGGCCTTGGCGACCGCGCGGGCGTGGGAATCGGGCCGGCCGATCAAGTCGACGACCACCGCCGCGGGCGTGGCTGCGCTGTCCTTGCTGGGCTGCGACATGGCGACTCCGGGCGGAAGGCCGGGGGTGACGCCGGGCCGCGTGTTGACGCCCATAGCGTCCGGTGCGGTCCAAGCCAAGGCCTTCGGCCGATTGAAGAGGTGAAGGCGCTTCGCTAGGACTTGCGCCTCGCCGACGTCGAAGCGCCGGCTACAGGAGGAGTGCGCTCATGCTCAACTACGCATCCGTGGGGTCGAACAACCTCGAAAAGGCCAAGGCGTTCTATGACGAAGTTCTGGCGGTGGCCGGGATGGGCAAGGCGTTCGACCATCCCTCGGGTGGGCGCGTCTATGGCGGGGGCGGCTCCCTGTTCGGAGTGCTCGGGCCGCATAACGGCGAGAAGGCGACCGTCGGCAATGGGTCGATGTCCGGGTTCAGCCTGAAGAGCCGCGAGCAGATCGACGCCTTCCACGCCAAGGCGCTGGAGCTTGGCGGGACCTGCGATGGCCCGCCCGGCCTGCGCGGACCGGAATCGATTGGCGCCTACTTCGCCTATTGCCGCGATCTCGATGGCAACAAGCTCTGCGCCTACAAGATGGGGTAGAGCATTCCAGCCCCGGTTCTACGGCGACCGAGCTCGGAATCTCAGGAACTCGGTTTCCGGGGCGCCGTTTAGCTCCCAGTGATTTCTTTGAGGCGTCTCGCCGCCACAGCGGTGGTGCGGCGTCTCTGCACACGGAGCTGATCACATGCAGAATCTGTTCAGGGTAATGGGCGCGCGCAAACTCTACCTGGCCGCCGCCGCCGGCGTGGTGCTGTGCAGCGCTCCGGCATTCGCCCAACAGGTGGAGGAACTCACGGTCACCGGCCGTCTCGGGCCTGACGGTGAGGCGCGTTCGCTGTCGCAGGCGGTGAGCTACGCCGACCTGGACCTGACCCTTCCGTCTGACCAGAGCGCGCTGAAGGTTCGCATCAGCGACGCCGCCCGCAGCCTGTGCGACCGCCTGGGCGAGGGTAATGCGAGCTACGGCTCGATCGCGCCGTCCTGCCGCGACGCGGCGGTGAAGGACAGTCAGGACCAGGTCAAGTTCGCGATCGCCGAGGCCCCAGCCCGCAAGGCGGCCGAGATCGCCCGCGCCGAGGCGCAGGCCCGCGACGCCGATCAGCAGGCCATGGCGGCGGAAGCCGTGGCGGCGCCTGCCTCGGCCGTGGTTCCGGAACCGACCTACACCGTGCAGACGGTGACCAACGGGCCGGTGCCCGATACGGCGGAAAATCGCGCTCGCTATGGCGCGCCCCTGTCGCGGGCCGGAATGCGGACCGCCCCGGTCGGGAACTAGGCTCGACGACGCTGGCGGCGGCTACGGCCGCCGCTCAGCAGGAACAGGCCGCCATCACTTGGCCGGCAGCATCGCCGTCGTGTCGTTGGTCTGAGCGATGAACTTCACGCCCTTCACGCGCTCGGGGTAATTGGGGTTCCATGCGCCCTCGATATGGATCGGCGTGGGGGTTTGGCTTGTCGCCGTCGCTGGGCGGGTGGCGACGACGTCCACCTCATAGATCCCGTCCGCCGGGGGCCCTGCATAGATCCGAGGCTTGAAGCTGGTGTCGGTGTAGCCGTCGCTCGCCCCGACGCCGTCAACCTTCAGAACGATGGTCCCTGGCGTTTCGCTGGACGCGACCGAGGCGGAGGTGATCGAGACGATCTGCTCCTGGCCCTGGTAGAAGACCGCCTGACGGGCCTGGGATTTCTTTGGCGGCGGCGCAGTCGCCTCCTCGCTAGGGCTGCAGGCCGCAAGGCCGAAAACGGCCGCAAGCACGGCCCCCGTCATCAAGGCGCGCATGGCTTTCCCCCCGAACTTTTTTGCGTCGGCGTCGGAAGGATGCGGGGTGGGCGGACGGCTGGCAAGCGCCCAATCGGCGAAATCAGGCGGCCTTGGCGGCCCCGGCATCCGCCAGCGCCTGCTGCAGGGCTTGCAGCAGGGTCTCCGGCTTCATCGGCTTTTCGACCACGCCGTTCATGCCTGCCGAGAGGTAGCCGGCGGCATCGTCGGGGTCGGCGTTGGCGGTGAGCGCGATGATAGGCACCTGACCGGGGCGGCCCGCCAGGCCGCGGATGGCCTTGGTGGCGGCCACGCCGTCCATGCGCGGCATCTTGATGTCCATCAGGATCAGGTCGAACCGGCCGGTGCGGGCGGCTTCCACCGCGGCGATCCCGTCGTCGGCCGACTCCGAGGTGCAGTCGAACATCTCGCAGAGCGTCTGGGCGACCATGCGGTTGGTGGCGTTGTCGTCGACCACCAGCACGTGGGCGGTGCGCGCCGCGTCGGCGGACTCGTGCTCTTCCACGGCTACCGGCGCGGCCTCGGCGACGAATTTGAAGGCCACGGTCTCGCCGGCCCCGGTATTGGCCTCGCGGCGCAGCTCGCCGCCCAGGGCCTTGAGGATCCGGCCGCCGAGCGCTGCGCCGAGCGCCGTCTCCAGCCCGTAACGCGCTTCGATCTCGGCCAGGTCGGCGGCCTCGGCGCTGTAGCTGCGCTCGCTGCCGCGGACGCGGCCTTCGAGGCGGAAGCCCTCGTCGCCCTGACGGACGACCTTGAGGCTGGCCTCCACCGCGCCGCGGCGGGTTCCGGCGACCGCCTCGCCGATCAGGCCGTCGAACAGTTGCAGCAGTCGCTGCCCGTCCACCAGGGCGCAGGCTTCCGGGTCGCCGTCATAGGCTGCGAGCAGGGTCACGCCGTTGGCCTGGGCGCGATCCTGCCAGCGGTCCTGGATCTGGTCGATCAGGTCGCGCAGACGGTGGGGTTCGGGGTTGAGGGTGACGCCGTCGTCCCGCGTCCCATGCAGGTCGATCGCACGGTCCAGGATGCGGCGGACGCTGTCGGCGGCCTCGGCGACGCCGGCGACGCAGGCCTGGGCGTCGGAAGACAGGGCGCTTCGGGACATGCGATCGGCAAGCGCCAGCACGCCGTCCATCTGCTGGCGGATCTCGGCGGCGAGGCGTTCGAAAAGCGGCTCTGAGAGCGAGGGCATGTACCAAACACGTAAAACGTGCACCATGTTTGGCAGGAAGCGCTTGCAGAGAGGTTAAATTCGGAGGCCCGTCGCAAACTCCTGGAATTGAGGATCGCTGCTGAGGCGCCGGGCGCGCGCAAGACTTTCGTAAGGCCCGCGAGGCTTCCGCATCGGCGGGCTTGCGTCCATATGGGGCCGATGAGCGAACCTGCGGCCCAAGATCACGCCCTGGTGCTGTTTTCCGGCGGCCAGGATTCCAGCGTCTGCCTTGCCTGGGCGCTCGCGCGCTATGCGCGGGTGGAGACCGTGGGGTTCGACTACGGACAGCGCCATGCCGTGGAGATGGACGCCCGCCAGGCTGTACGTCGCGGTATCGCCGCGGCCTTCCCCCAATGGGCCGCGCGGCTGGGCGAAGACCACGTGCTTGACCTGCGCGGCTTCGGCGCGATCGCCGAGAGCGCCCTCACCGCCGACCGCGCCTTCGAGATCACCGCCAAGGGCCTGCCGTCGACCTTCGTGCCCGGCCGGAACCTGGCCTTCCTGATCTACGCGGCCGCCCTCGCCGACCGGCGCGGGGCGCAGGCGCTGGTGGGCGGCATGTGCGAGACGGACTTCTCCGGCTATCCGGACTGCCGGCGCGTGACCCTCGAGGCCCAGGAGCGCGCGCTCAATCTGGGCATGGACCAGGCGTTCCGCGTCGAGACCCCGCTGATGGCGCTGACCAAGGCGCAGACCTGGGCCCTGGCCAAGACGCTCGGCGGCGAGGCGCTGGTCGAACTGATCCTGGAGGACAGCCACACCTGCTATCGCGGCGAGCGCCAGGTGCGCCACGCCTGGGGCTATGGCTGCGGCGCCTGTCCGGCCTGCGAGTTGCGCCGCACCGGCTGGGAGGCCTGGGCGGCGGACGGCCGCCCGGCGCTCGCGTCATGAGCTACGCGGTCAAGGAGATCTTCCTCACCCTGCAGGGGGAGGGCGCGCAGGCCGGGCGGCCGGCGGTGTTCTGCCGCTTCGCCGGGTGCAATCTGTGGTCAGGGCGCGAACAGGACCGCGCCGCGGCGGTCTGCACCTTCTGCGACACGGACTTTGTCGGCATGGACGGCCCCGGGGGCGGCCGCTTCGCGCAGGCCGAGGACCTGGCCGGCGCCGTCGAGGCGACCTGGACGGGCGGCGCGGCTGACCGGCTGGTGGTGCTGACCGGCGGCGAGCCGATGCTGCAGCTCGACGCCCCCCTGATCGAGGCGCTCCACGGGCGAGGGTTTGAGATCGCTATCGAGACGAACGGCACCCTGCCGGTTCCGGCCAGCGTCGACTGGATCTGCGTCAGCCCGAAGGCCGATGCGCCGCTGGCCCAGCGCAGCGGCCAGGAACTGAAGCTCGTCTATCCGCAGGCGGGCCACGATCCGGCCGACTTCGAGCGCCTGGATTTCGAGCGTTTCCTGCTGCAGCCGATGGACGGCCCTGACCGAGCGGCCAACACCGAAGCAGCGATCGCCTATTGCCTCGCCCATCCCCGCTGGCGTTTAAGCGTCCAGACCCACAAGTACCTGGGGATCGCCTAAGGCGCGGTCCATCCCATTCCATGAGCTCCAGCATCTTTGAAATCACCAAGGCCGCGACCTTCGACGCGGCGCACCGCCTGCCGAACGGCCCCAATCCGACCTATACCCGCCTGCACGGCCACTCCTTCCGCGTCGAGGCGACGGTGAGGGGCGAGGCTACGGGGCCGATCGGCTGGGTCGAGGATCTCGGCGCCCTCGATGCGGCCTTGCGCGCGGCCGCGGCCGAGCTCGACCATGTGCTGCTGAACGAGGTGCCTGGCCTGGAGAGCCCGACGCTCGAGCATCTGTGCGAGCATTTCGCCGGGCGGCTGAAGCCGGCCTTCCCCGGCCTGGCGCGCATCGTGGTCTCCCGCCCCTCGGTGGGCGAGAGCTGCGCCATGGCTGTAGTCTAGAGGCCGAGTCCGAAGGCGCGCCGCGGCTTACTGGTCTTCGCCCTCGGAAGGCTTGGGATCGGTGCTGCGCCGCAAGCGCCCCTGATAATGCGGGTCCGCCCGCCGACGCCGGTCCGGGCCGAAATAGTCCGTCGTGCGCACGAAGGGCCGGGCGTGCTCGACTACCATGCTGATCCGCTCGATCACGCCGCGCGCGGTCAGCGGCTTGGCCAGGAATTCAGTCACCCCGGCGTCGCGCGCCTCGGCGACGCGGCGCTGGGTGGCGTGGCCGGTGATCATGATCACCGGGATCATCGGGTTCGGGCTGTCCGGCGAGTTGCGGAGCAGCCGCACGAAGTCGATGCCGTCCAGAGGCTGCATGGCCAGGTCGGAGATCACGATGTCGATCGGATGGTTGCGCAGCACCTGCAACCCTTCCGCCCCGTCATTGGCCTCGCGGATGTGTCGGCAGCCGATCGCGCGCAGAATCTCGCCTAACAAGACCCGCATGTGGTGATTGTCGTCCACCAGCAGGATCTTGAGCAATTCGTAGCGCACGTCTGGAAGTACTCCCGCCGAGCGCCATTGCCCGGTAACGCGCCCTGCGACGGGGCGCGCCTTCCTAAGTGGGGCCGCCCTCGCTGGTCAATCCGAAAAACGTCGTTCGGATACAATGCCTAAGCGGTGCGCAATGGCGGTCAGCCTGCGTGCAGGGGCGAGGCTCCCGCAACGGGGGAATTGTGCGACTTAGGCGCGTGTGGTCCCGCCGGGCGTGAAGGCGCCGCCGCCCGTTTGCCCGCGGTGGCGCAGGAAGGCGTCGGCGAGGACGCAGGCGGCCATGGCCTCCACCACCGGGACGGCGCGGATGCCGACGCACGGGTCGTGGCGGCCCTTGGTGCGCAGCTCGATGGACTCGCCGGCCTCGTTCAGGCTGCGCCGTGGCGTCAGGATCGAGGAGGTGGGCTTGAACGCCACCCGGGCGGTGAGCGGCTGGCCGGTGGAGATGCCGCCCATCACGCCGCCGGCGTGGTTGGAGAGGAAGGCCGGCCCGTCATTGCCCGGCGCCATCTCGTCGGAATTTTCCTCGCCGGAGAAGGCGGCCGCCGCGAAGCCCGCGCCGATCTCCACGCCCTTGGAGGCGTTGATCGACATGAGCGCGGCGGCCAGTTCGGCGTCGAGCTTGCCGTAGATCGGCGCGCCCAGGCCGGGCGGAACGCCCAGCGCCTCCAATGAGACGACGGCGCCGGTGGACGAGCCCGCCTTGCGGACCTTCTCCAGGTGCGCCTCCCAGACCGGAACCATCTCGGCGTCCGGGCACCAGAAGGGATTGTTGCGCGTCTGCGACCAGTCGATCCGCGCTGGGTCGACCGCGTGCGGGCCGATCTGCGTCACCGCCGCACGGATCGTCACGCCGGGCAGGATCTTGCGGGCCACGGCGCCGGCGGCCACGCGCGCGGCGGTCTCGCGCGCCGACTGGCGCCCGCCGCCGCGATAGTCGCGGACTCCGTACTTGGCGAAATAGGCGTAGTCCGCATGGCCGGGACGGAACGCCTGGGCGATCTCCGAATAGTCGCGGCTGCGCTGGTCGACGTTCTCGATGATCAGCGAGATCGGCGTGCCGGTGGTCACCTGGCCGTCGGTGCGCTCATCCTGGAAGACGCCCGACAGGATGCGGACCGCGTCCGGCTCCTGCCGCTGGGTGACGAACTTGCCCTGGCCCGGCCGCCGCTGGTCGAGCCAGACCTGGATGTCGGCCTCTGTCAGGGGAAGTCCGGGCGGGCAGCCGTCGACGACGCAGCCCAGCGCCGGCCCGTGGCTTTCGCCCCAGGTCGTCACGCGGAACAGATGGCCGAACGTGTTGTGCGACATGGCAGGGCTTGTAGCCGCATCGCGGCCCGCGGCCAACGGGTCCGGCGAAACGGTCCGATGGAACTGAACTGAATACATATTGGTTTTGTAGATGAAAGAGGTTACGCTATTTGAAAATCAGCCTTGGGAGGACGTGCGATGGAAATGAACGACCTGATCCTGGTCAGCGTGGACGACCACAATGTCGAGCCGCCGGACGCGTTCCTCCGCCACTTCCCCGCCGCGCTGAAGGACCAGGCGCCGCAGGTGATCCGCCACAACGGCAAGGACGTCTGGAAGTTCAAGGACCGCCTGCACCCGACCGTCGGCTCCAACGCCGTGGTCGGCCGGCCGCTCGACGAGTACGGCATCGAGCCGGACGAGTTCAAGCAGATGCGCAAGGGCTGCTATGACCCCAAGGCACGGGTCGACGACATGAACGTCAACGGCGTGCTGGCGGCGCTTAACTTCCCGACCTTCCCGCAGTTCGCCGGCGGGACCTTCCTGTCGAGCCCCGACGACCTCGCGCTGACCGCCATCCGGGCCTACAACGACTGGAACGTCCACGACTGGTGCGCCGCGGCCCCGGGGCGGTTCATCCCCCTGTCGATCCTGCCGCTCTGGGACATGACGGCGACGCTGGAGGAGGTGAAGCGCATCTCCAAGCTCGGCGTCCACGCCATCACCTTCCCCGACAACCCGACCAAGGCGGGCCTGCCTTCGATCCACAACGAGTACTGGGATCCGCTCTGGAAGGCGTTTGTCGACCACCAGATCGTGGTCAACTGCCACATCGGCAGTGGGGCCCAGGCGCCGCACGCCTCGGACGACACCCCGATCCCGGCCTGGATCACCACCATGCCGATCTCGATCGTCAATTCGGCGGCCGATTGGCTCTATGCGCCGATCTGGAAGAAGTATCCGACCCTCAAGATGGCGCTCTCCGAAGGCGGCATCGGCTGGATTCCCTATTTCCTCGAGCGTGCGGACTACACCCACAGCCGTCACAGCGCCTGGACCTACACCGACTTCGGCGCCGAGAAACCCAGCGACGTGTTCAAGCGGCACATCATCACCTGTTTCATCGACGACAAGGCCGGGCTCGAGCTGCTGCACCACATGAACGAGGACCTGGTCTGCTGGGAGTGCGACTACCCGCACTCCGACACCCTCTGGCCCGATTGCCCCGAGTGGATGTGGGCCAGCCTGAAGACCCTGCCGAAGGCTCAGATCGACAAGATCACCCACCTCAACGCCCTGCGGGAGTACAGCTTCGACGCCTTCGGGCTGATGGGCGGGCGCGACAAGTGCACGGTCGGCGCCCTGCGCGAACTGGGCAAGGACGTGGACGTCACCCCCCGCGCCGGCCAGGGCGGGGCGATGGCGGACGGCATGGGCGCGGCGGTCGGCCAGCGCCGGCCGATCACCTCCGGCGACATGGGGCGGCTGATGGCGGGCGCCCTGAAATAGGGCGTACGACCCTAGGCGGCCCAGGCGGCGGCGAAGCGGCGCAGCAGGTTGCGGGCGGCGGAATCGGTCGCCTCGGCCTTGGGCGACAGGCGCAGGAACATATGGCCCTGGCGTCGGCCGGCCCGCGCCGGCAGTCCCTGGCCGGGCAGCCGCACCAGCCGGCGCGCGCCGGCCTTCTGGGTGATCCAGACGATGCGCCGTCCCAGCGGGGTGTCGACCGCGATCCGTCCGCCCTGCGCCATGACTTCAGGTTCGACCTCGATGGTCAGCCACAAATCGTCGCCGCGCACGATCAGGCCCCGGTCGCCCCGGACGAACACCTTCAGCTCGACATCGCCGGCGGCGACGGTCTCACCGGCGCGCAGGCCGGGCGGCAGGGTCACGCGCAGCCTGCGCCCATCGCGCAGGACATGGTCTGTCGCCCCGCCCGTTGCGGCGAGCAGCGGCGAGATTTCCAGAACGCCCATCGGCGCGGCCCGTGGCTGGGTCGTCGCCGGCGGCATGTTCACCCGCTCGGTGGAGCCCTGGACGCGAAGCCGGTCATAGGCTTGCACCACCTCGCGAAAGGCTTCCGCGCTGCCGCCGGGACGATCGGGATGCACTCGCTTGACCGCGGCGTGGAAGGCGCGGCGCACCTCGGCCTGGTCCGCGAGCGGGGCCGCGCCCAGCACCTCGCGCGCCCGCCGGAATGTCATCGCGCTTTCGCCGCCCGCCATGGGCGAACGCTAGCGGGTTCATGGTCAACGCAGCGTTAAGGCTGACGGCGCGCCCTGCGCCACGCTATAGGGCGAAGATGAGCCGCAAAGACTCCGTCATTCCCCCGTCGCCCAGCGAGGACGACTACGTCCGCCGGGTGGCCGAGGCGCCGGCGCCGCCCCAGCTGTCGGCGACCGATCCGTTCGCCCTGTTCAACGAATGGTTCACCGAGGCCCTCGCCGCCGAGATCAACGACGGCAACGCCATGGCGGTGGCCACGGTGGACGAGGCGGGCCTGCCGGACGTGCGCATGGTGCTGCTCAAGGACTTCGATCCGCGCGGCTTCGTCTTCTACACCAATATCGAGAGCGCCAAGGGTCTCCAGCTGGCCGCCAACCCGAAGGCGGCGCTGCTCTTCCACTGGAAATCCCTTCGCCGGCAGGTGCGGATCCGGGGCGCCGTGACCATGACCACCGACGCCGAGGCCGACGCCTACTTCGCCGGCCGCGCCCGCTCGGCCCAGGTCGGCGCCTGGGCTTCGGACCAGTCGCGCCCCATGCTGGACCGCATGGCGCTGGAAAAGCGCATCGCCTCAGTGGGCCTGCGCTTCGGCCTCTCAGAGCCGCCCCGGCCGCCCCAGTGGTCTGGCTACCGCGTGACACCGGAGGTGTTTGAGTTCTGGCGCGACCGCCCCTTCCGCCTGCATGAACGGCTGGTCTTCCACCGGGCCGCCGGGGGCTGGACCACCGAGCGCCTGTTCCCTTGAGCGATCAGGCCGAGGTCGCGGCCTGGCTCGCCGGCCGCTCGGAAGGCGTCATCCAGACTTCCTGCGCCCAGGTGTTTCTCGCCGGGGACATCGCCTTCAAGCTCAAGCGGCCGGTCGACTTCGGTTTCCTGGACTTCACCACCCTGGAGCGCCGGCGATGGGCCCTGGAGCGTGAGCTCGCCTTCAACGCGCCGGCGGCGCCCGACATCTATCGCGCCGTGCGCAAGATAACCCGCATGAAGGGCGGCGGCCTTGAGTTCGACGGATCAGGCTCGGTGGTCGACTACGTGCTGGAGATGCGCCGGTTCGACGAGACCGCCGTCCTTTCCGCCCGACCCGAAGCCCTCGACGGCGACCTCGCCGAGGCCCTGGGGCGCACGGTCGCCCAGGCGCACGTTGACGCGCCGCTGCGCCCCAAAGCCGTGGGCCTGCCCTATCCGATCGGTTCCAACGCCGCGCTCCTGCGCGACCTCGCCCCCCGGCTGGGCGCCGAACGGGTCGAGGCCCTGATCACGGCCACCGACGCTGAACTCGCCCGGCAAGGCCCCCTGCTCGAGGCCCGCCGCGCTGCGGGATTCGTGCGCCGCTGCCATGCCGATCTGCACCTGGGCAACATCCTCCTGGAGGCGGGGCGGCCGGTGTTGTTCGACTGCATCGAATTCAACGACGCCATTTCCGACATCGACGTCCTCTACGATCTGGCCTTTCTCCTGATGGACCTCGATTTCCGCGGCCGTCGCGATGCGGCGGTGCGGGCGATCTCCGCCTATCTGGACGAGGCGGCGCGAACCTTTCCGCCGACCCATTGGGACGGCCTGGCGGCTCTGCCTCTGATGATGTCGGTGCGGGCGGCGGTGCGCGCGCATGTCAGCGCCCACGCCGGCGACCTGGCGGCGGGATCGAGCTATCTCGACGCGGCCCTGGCGCACCTGTCGCCCGCCGCGCCGACGCTCCTGGCGGTGGGTGGACGCTCCGGGTCGGGCAAGTCGGTGTTCGCCCGGCTGGCGGCGCCCAGGCTTGGCCCTGCGCCGGGCGCGGTGATCCTGCGCACCGACGAGGTCCGTAAACGGCTGGCGGGCGCTGCGGCGCACGAGCCTCTGCCGGCGGCCGCCTATGCCACCGACATGACTCGCCGCACCTATGACGCCTTCTTCGCAGACGCCGGACGCGCCCTGGCGGCGGGACGCTCGGTCGTGCTCGACGCGACCTTCCTGGATGCGGGCCTGCGTGATCGCGCCACGAAGACGGCCAGGGCGGCGGGCGTGGCGTTCCAGGGCGTGTGGCTCGAAGCGCCTGCCGGAACGCTGGCCGCGCGGATTGCGGCGCGGCGCAGCGATGCGTCGGACGCCACAGTCGCCACCCTCGAGGGCCAGCTTGCGGTCGATCCAGGGCCGATGGATTGGACCGTGCTCGACGCTTCCGGGCCACCTGAAGGGATCGCTGCGGCATGGGCGCGCGTTGCGTATAGTGAAGCCGACCTCTAGCGTTGCGGTTGCACCGGACGATGGGCGGAGGAAACGCATGCTGGGCCTCATGCAGGACTGGCCCCTGACGGTCGACAGGATCCTCGACCACGCCCGGCTCTGGCATGGCGATCGCGAGATCGTCAGCCGTTCTGTCGAGGGGCCCGTGACTCGGACCACCTACGCCGAGGTCCATGCCCGGGCGAAGCGGGTCTCCAATATGCTGCTGGACCTGGGCGTCCGGCCGGGCGACCGGGTGGCGACGCTCGCCTGGAACACGGCCCGGCACCTGGAGGCCTGGTACGGGATCATGGGGATCGGCGCAGTCTGCCACACCCTCAATCCGCGCCTGTTCGTCGAACAGCTCTGCTACATCATCAATCACGCCCAGGACCGGGTGATCCTCACCGACCTGACTTTCCTGCCAACCCTGCTCCAGAACCGGGCGGGCATTCCGAGCGTCGAGCGGATCATCGTGCTGACCGACGCCGAGCACATGCCTGCAGCCCCTGGCCTCCTATGCTATGAGGACCTCTTGGCGCAGAGCGGGGCCGACTGCCCCTGGGGCGGCTTCGACGAGAACACCGCCTGCGGCCTCTGCTACACCTCCGGCACCACCGGCAATCCCAAGGGGGTGCTCTACTCGCACCGCTCCAACTTCCTCCACACCCTGGTGACCATGGGCGGCGACATGCTGAGGATGTCGGCGCGCGACGTGGTCATGCCCGTGGTGCCCATGTTCCACGCCAACGCCTGGGGCGTCGCCTTCTCGGCGCCGGCGACCGGGGCCAAGCTCGTCATGCCGGGTGCGCGCCTGGACGGGCCGGCGATTTACGAGCTTCTGGAGGGCGAGGGCGTCACCTGCGCCGCGGCGGTGCCCACCGTCTGGCAGGCCCTGCTCCTGCACCTGCGCGAGACGGGCGGACGTCCCAGCACGCTGAAAAGGGTGCTCATCGGCGGTTCGGCCGCCCCCGAAGCCTTGCTACGAGCCTTCCGCGACGACTACGGGGTCGAGATGACCCACGGCTGGGGCATGACCGAGATGTCGCCGTTCGGGACCCTGTCTTCGCCTACCGGTGCGGTCGCGGCGATGGATGCGGAGGCCCAGCTCAAATTCCAGCTCAAGCAAGGCCGCCCGCCGCTCGGGGTGGAGCTCAAGCTCGTGGACGACGAAGGCCGGCGCCTGCCGCACGACGGCAAGACCTTCGGCCGGCTGAAGGTGCGCGGGGCGTCCGTGGTGCGCGAGTACTTCCGCGGCGACGGCGGCGAGTTGCTGGACGAGGAGGGCTTCTTCGACACCGGCGACATGGCGACCATCGATTCCCACGGCTACATGCAGATCACCGACCGTGCGAAGGACGTGATCAAGTCCGGCGGCGAATGGATCTCGTCCATCGAGATCGAGAACTTCGCCATGGGCCATCCCGACTGCCTGCTTGCCGCCGTGATCGGGGCCCCGCACCCCAAATGGGACGAGCGGCCGCTGTTGCTGATCAAGCCGAAGCCCGGCCAGACCATCAGCCGCGAAGAGATGCTGGCGTTCCTGGAGGGCAAGATCGCCAAGTGGTGGATGCCCGACGAGGTGCTGACGGTCGATGACATCCCCCTCGGCGCCACCGGCAAGATCGACAAGAAGGCCCTGCGCGAACAGTTCAAGGACTATGTTCTGCCGACGTGCGCGCTCACGCCCGACATGGGCGGCCCCCCAGCGAAGGAGGCCTCGGCGGGAGCCGTCGGCCCTTTTCCGACTGAGCGCGCGGCGGCGGAGAGCACCCGCCCGTCCGGCGTGCTGGCCTCAGCGGCGGTGTTCGCCGCCGGCCTCGTCCTCTCGGTCCTGTTGCGGCGCCGATAGACGGTGGCGGATGACATGAACCCTTCGCCCGCCGCCGGCCGATTGCGCCGGTCCCTGCGCACCCTGACGGCGCGGCCGCGCCTGAGCTGGTCGCTCGCGGCAGGCGCCGCCGTCTGGGCGGCCTGCGCCTGGGGCCCGTTCGACCTGCGCTGGAGCACCTGCGCGGTCCTGGCCTGGGACGTCACCTGCCTGGTCTTCATCGTCTTGGCCTGGCCCCAGATGGCCGGGCAGACCCGCGTCCAGATCCGCGCCACGGCCGCCGAGCAGGACGAGGGGCGCCACTTCATCCTGGCCCTGGTGATCGTCGTCACCGCTGCGAGCCTGGTCGCCATCGGCGCCGAGCTCTCGCTGGCGAAGGGCGACCACGGCGCCGAGAAGGCGGTGCGCGTGGCCCTGGTGGTGCTGACGGTCGCGGCTTCCTGGGCGATGATGCAGCTGATCTTCGCCCTGCACTATGCGCACGCCTACTATTCGTCCGCGCGGCGGATCGACGACGAGGAGGCCATCGCCGGCGGCCTGAACTTTCCCGGCGGCGAGGATCCGGACTACTGGGATTTCGTGCATTTCTCGGTGGTGATCGGCGTGGCCTGTCAGACCGCCGACATCGCCTTCACCTCGAAGACCTTGCGCCGGGTCGGCTCCCTGCACGGGGTCGCCGCCTTTGCCTTCAACACCGTGGTCGTGGCGCTGAGCATCAACCTGATAGCTGGCCTGGTGCTGGGTTAGGCCCGCAAAGGCCGCAGCTTCAGACCTTCAGGTCGAACATCGGCGCCTGCGGGGCGGTCGGCACGACGCGCACCTCGTCGGCGCGGATCGGCGTCTTCATGCCGTGAGCCTGGCCCCACGCGCCCTGGGCCGTCACCGGAGCGACGGTGGCGCTCCAGTTTCCGAAACCCGTGAAGCGGTATTCCACGCGGAACATGACAATCCTCGATTGGACACCGGATTATCGCCGTTCATGCTTCAGGATTTGTTAATTTGAAGAACACGGTTCGGTGAACTTTATCGGAGGTTGCGGCGCGCAATGGTCACGCTCTGCGATAGATGCTCCCCGCGGCCGCCGCGCCGTCGGTCAGCACCAGCCCGCGCCGGACCAGATCGATAAGGTGGCCCAGCACCGAACGGCTCGCCGCCGGCCATAGGCCCGGATCGACGTCGGCGTAGAGCGTCGGGACCATCTCCTCGATCCGCTTGGGGCCGTCGGTCAGGGCCCCCAGGATCTGCGCCTCGCGGGCGCGGCGGTGGGCGATGTAGCCGTCGAGGAACGGGCGCGGCTCACGCACCGGCGGTCCGTGCGTCGGCCACAGGGTGTCGAAGCCCCGCTCGCGGATGCGGTCCAGGCTCTTCATGTAATCGGTCATATCGCCGTCCGGCGGGGTGATGACCGTGGTCGACCAGCCCATGATGTGGTCGCCGGTAAAGACCGCGTTCTCCTCCAGCAGCGCGTAGCAGAGGTGGTTGGAGGTGTGGCCGGGCGTCGGAATCGCCTCCAGCGTCCAGCCCGGCCCGGTGATGCGCCCGCCGCCGCAAAGCTCCACGTCCGGATGGAATTGCATGTCGTGCCCGGCCTCGGTCAGCACGCCGCTGTCGTCGACCGCGTGCGTCTTCACCGCGCAGCCATAGATCGGCGCGCCGCTGGAGGCCTGCAGGGGCAGGGCGAGCGGGGAATGGTCGGCGTGATGGTGGGTGACCACGATGGCGGCGAGCGTCTCGCCGGCGATGGCGGCCTGGATCGCCGCCAGGTGCGCGGGATCGTCGGGCCCCGGATCGATCACGGCCACCTGGCCGTGGCCGATGATGTAGGTCCCCGTGCCGGTATAGGTGAACGGGCCGGGATTCCTGGCGATCACCCGCCGGATCAGCGGCGAGACCTGATCGGCGCGGCCGTACTCGAAGTCGATCTTTCGGACATAGGGGATCATGGCGGGTCCTTCGCGGCGCCCAAGTTGCGTAGCCGTCCCTGAAAGTGGCGGTTGGAGGGCCCGATGACGAGGGTTGTGTCGATCATTGTGTCAAAACGGTTCCGCACCGCGGTTGCGGGACTGGTCTGTCTCTCCCTGGCGCAGCTTGTGCTGGCCAGTTGCGAGCCTGACGAGTTCGCCCCGGTCGCCGCGCGCGTCGCGCACGTCGGGCGCTAGGGCGGTCAACCGCCGAGGACGCCCGACAGGTCATAGCCGGCCTGGCGGCCCAGGCTGATGAGCTCGTCGCGGCTGCGGGCGCCGGACATGGCCTGTCCGATCGACCAGGTGACGATGGAGCGCGTGCCCGAGCGGCAATAAGCCAGCACCGGGCCGTCGGTGGCGGCCAGGGCGGCCCGCTCGGCCTCCACCTGGGCCGGCGTCGGGCCGCCGACCACCGGGATGTGCAGGTAGTCCATGCCCGCGGCCCGGGCGGCCGCTTCGATCTGCGCGCTCGTCGGCTGGCCGGGCGCCTCTCCGTCGGGTCGGTTGTTGATGATCAGGCGGAAGCCCTCGCGGGCGGCCTCGGCCACGTCCTCCACGCTGATCTGCGGGGCGACGGAGAGCTCTTCGGTGACGTGTCGGAAGTCGGGCATGGCGCTCTTACGGAAACTGGGGGTGGGACCCTTCGTTGACATCATCGGGGGCGGATGGAAGTTTCGCAACGCCCGGCCATCAACGGCCCCGTACCCGAGCCGTCCCGCCCATGCTGAGCTTTATCGGCCGACGCCTCCTGGTCGCGATCCCGACCCTCTTCCTTGTGGTGACCGTCGCCTTCTTCATGATGCGCGCCGCGCCCGGCAGCCCCTTCGACATGGACCGCAAGCTCGCCCCGGAGATCCTGCGCAACGTCCAGGCCAAATACGGCATGGATCGGCCGCTCGGCGAACAATACGTGCGCTACCTGGGCGACGTCCTGCAGGGTGATTTGGGGCCGTCGCTCAAATACAAGGACAAGTCCGTCGCCCAGATCCTTAAGGAGAACTACGCCGTCAGCGCCATCCTGGGGCTCTCGGCGATCATCATCGCCGCCATCGTCGGCGTGACCCTGGGCGTGCTGGCGGCCCTGCGCCAGAACCGCGGTGTCGACTATGGAGTGATGACGCTCGCTATCCTCGGGGTCTGCGTGCCCAGCTTCGTGACCGCCCCGCTGCTCGTCCTGCTATTCGCCTCCAAGCTTGGCTGGGCGCCCAGCGCCGGCTGGAACGGCGGAGCGCTCGGCAATCTGATCCTGCCGGTCACAGTGCTCGCCCTGCCGCAGATCGCCATCATCTCGCGCCTGACCCGCGCCGGCATGATCGAGGTGCTGCACTCCAACTATGTCCGCACCGCCCGGGCCAAGGGCCTGCCCGAGAGCCGCATCGTCGGCCGCCATGCCCTGCGCGCCGCCATCCTGCCGCTGGTCAGCTACCTCGGCCCCGCGTGCGCGGGCCTCCTCACCGGTTCGCTGGTGGTGGAAAAGATCTTCAACCTGCCTGGCCTGGGGAAATTCTTCGTCATCAGCGCCCTGCAGCGGGACTACACGGTGGTGATGGGGATGGTGATCGTCTACGCCGCCCTGATCCTGTTCCTGAACCTGCTGGCCGACCTGCTCTACGCCGCGCTCGACCCGCGGGTGCGGCTGTCATGAGCACGCGCATCCTGGTCCCCGGCGCCCGTGACGGCGCCGAGCTGATGGACAGGGCGGTCAAGGGCCGCAGCCTGTGGGACGACGCGCGCCGGCGCCTCCTGCGCAACCACGCTGCGGTCACCGGCATGGTGGTGCTGGCCCTGCTGGTGCTGGCGGCGATCGTGGGGCCTCACCTCGCGCCCTACGCCTATGACGCCATCAACAAGGACGACGTCTGGGCGCCGCCCCTGACCCAGGGCCACCTCTTGGGGGCGGATTCTCTGGGACGCGACCTGCTCGCCCGGCTGCTCATGGGCCTTCGGGTCTCGCTCGCCATCGGCCTCGTGGCCACGGCGGTCTCGCTGGTGATCGGCGTCGCCTGGGGGGCGGTGGCGGGCTATGCCGGCGGGCGGCTGGACGAGGTGATGATGCGCTTCGTCGATGTCCTCTACTCGCTGCCGTTCATCTTCTTCGTCATCCTGCTGATGGTCACCTTCGGCTCCAATATCATCCTGATCTTCGTGGCGATCGGGGCGGTGGAGTGGCTGACCATGAGCCGTATCGTCCGCGGCCAGACCCTCACCCTGAAGAACAAGGAGTTCGTCGAGGCGGCCCGGGCGGCGGGCCTCACCTCCGGCGGCGTCATCGCCCGCCACATCGTGCCCAACCTGCTCGGGCCCGTGGTGGTCTATGTGACCCTGACCATTCCCGCCGTGATCCTGGCCGAAAGCTTCCTGAGCTTCTTAGGGTTGGGCGTGCAGCCGCCCATGGCCTCGCTCGGCACCCTGATCGCCAACGGGGCCCAGGACATGGAGCTCGCCTGGTGGCTGCTGGTCTTCCCCTCCGTCGTGATGGTGGTGACCCTGATGTGCTTCAACTTCATCGGCGACGGCTTGCGCGACGCCATCGACCCGAAGGACCGCTGAGCCAGCTCAGCCCTTCGGCCAGGCCGCCAGGACCTCGTCCGTGGTGGTGACCGTCGCCAGCATGGACAGGGTGTTGGCCAGCACCTGCTCGGCATAGTCCTCAGGGAACCCGGCTGCGGCGTCGCGCGGCAGGATCACCTGATAGCCCCGGTTGGCCGCGTCGAAGGTCAGGTTCAGCATGGCGAAGCTCAGGGACACGCCCGAAATGATCAGGGTGGTCGCCCCGTAGTTCCGCAGCAGCGTGTCCAGCGGGCCCCCGGTCATGCAGCTCGTGCCGTGGTAGCGGGGCAGGAGCACGTCGCCGTCGCGCCAGACGGCGGGGACCGGCTTGCTCGAGGAGGGGTCGCCGTCGCCGGCCCGGCGCTTGCGGGCGTTGCCGGAAAGACGGGTGTTGGTGTTGGAGCCGAACCGCCCGGGCAGGCCCTCGGCGGTGCAATGGATCACCGGCGCTCCACGGGCTCTCGCCGCCTCGGCGATCCGGGCGGCGTTTTCGATCAGGTTCACCCGCTTGGCGGCCTCGGTCAGGGCGGGCCAGGGCGCGCCGTCCCCGATCACGCCATTCTGCACTTCGCACAGGACAAAGGCCGTGCGGCCAGGTTGGAGAAGGCTGTCGAGAGAGATGGCCATGAGCGTTTCCTGTAAGTGTTTACCCGCTCATATGCCCAAAAAAAGCGATTTCCACAACGAAACCGATCGGTTCAGTATGCTCAATAGCGCCTCCGCCGTCAGGCTCCCGGCCTAACCGGCGCCGCTCAATATGAGATGACGGTTCAGATCGACGACCTTGTCCAGGAAAGACAATACGGCCCTGATCTTGGTGGACTTCTGCTGCTCTGAACTAAATATGACCCAGTAGGTGCGTCGTATATTGATATCTTGTAGAATCGGAATGAGGTCCTCGTTCGTGATCGCGAGAAACTTGTGTAAAAGGCCTATGCCGACAGCGCTTGAAACCGCGCTATTTTGAATGACGGTCGAGTTGCTGCTGAACGCAATGCGCGCGCCCGAGACGATGCTTCTGAGTTGCCGGTAGGCGTCGGACTGAAGAAGGTCGTCGATCTGCCAGACGAAGGTGTGATGTTTCAAATCCTCCATTGATCGCGGGGCGCCATGCTTTGCGATATAGGCCCTGGAAGCATAGAGACCGAGGTCGTAATCGGTCAGCTTGCGCGCCGTCATTCGTCCTCGCTTCGGCCGTTTCATGGACACCAGAATATCGGCTTCCCGCTTGGAGACGCTGACGAGCGTGCTCGGAATCAGCTCCAGTTGAATATTCGGGTGCGTCTGCCGCAGAAGCTCCAGGTTCGGCACGACAAGACAGGACCCAAACGCCTCCGGCGTCGCGATGCGGACGCTTCCGGACGGCATGGCTTGATCGTCATTCAGAGCGTTTGCGGCTTCCAGAACCTGGGATTCCACGCGCTCCGCATGCTCCAGGAGCATTTCGCCGCGGGGGGTCAGGGTGACGCCTGCCGTCGAACGAAGCATCAGCTTGGTCTGCAGGACCTCCTCCAGCCTCTCGACCCGGCGCGCGACCGTCGACTGGTCGTGCTGCAGGCGCTGGGCCCCGACGCTGAACCGCCCGCCTCGTGCGACGGCGAGGAAGAAACGAAGGTCGTCCCAGTTGATCCGGCTCATCGCGGAATTCCTGACCCCGCGCCGCGCGCTCGCACCTCGATCATTCCAACGCCTCGTTATAATTCGATAGTTCAGATAGAGCCTTGCGCACTCGGCGGACGCGCAATCCTGCGCAGAGCCGCCCGCCCATATCCATGCATTTTTGCAAGATGGTCCTGCGGTTTTTGGCCCACCAAGCCAGCGCCGACGGGGATATATGCATCGCCAGGATACAGACCGGCGATCCCTGTCTTCGGACCTGCAGGACGCCGATTGGGTCGACGGAGGAAACAAAGCCATGAGCGATGATCTGCGCCGATGGGCAGGCCCCATCCCATCCCCGAACGCGGCGGAGCTCGCCGACCGCTACGCCGTCAGCCAGCTGGTCAAGGTCTATGCCCTGGGCGTCGACATGCGCGACTATGAGCTGACCCGCAGCGTCTTCGCCCCGGACGCCAACGCCGAGGGCAGCGCCGCCTCAGGCCCCATCGATGAATACCTGCCCAAGGTCTGGGGCGGGGCGGGGGCCTTCCAGGCCACCCAGCACAACATCACCAACCAGCACGTCAGCCTGAACGGCGACGAGGCCCTGGTCTGGAGCTACGCCATCGCCGTGCACAAGGCGGCGCCCGGCGACGATCGGTCGGACCTCACCCTCGGGGTCCAGTACCGCGACACGTGCCGCCGCTTCCCGGGCGGCTGGCTGATCGTTCACCGCAAGGTCGTGGTCCAATGGGCCGAAGCGGCCGCCCCGAAGAAGAACGCCCCATGACCCGTGGCCGCCGTCATCGCGATCGCCCCGGGCTAAGCCCCCATGCGGCGCGGACCTCAAATAATACTGGCGAAACCGAAAGCGGTCACGGCGTCGTATTAAGAATAAATGTGATCGTATGCGCGCCTCAAATCGCGCGTTACGCTTCCATTTCTTAGCGCGATGAGAAATTTGTTTCGTTGTTTTCGGAACGTCTGTGTTCGATCGGCATTGTGTTCCTAGCGGCGGGATATAAATCCGGCCCAGGAACCCAATTCATGCGCAAAAACATTCTGGCCGCCGGCATCGCCGCAGCGGCTCTCTTCCCCACATTCGCATTCGCCCAACATGCCTGTGACCAGCAACATGACAACCGCGTCCTGGGGACGGTCGCCGGCGCCGGCGTCGGCGCCCTGGCGGGGAGCGCCGTGGCCGGTCGCGGCGACAGGACCGCCGGCGCCGTAATCGGCGGCGTGGCTGGAGCCATCATCGGCAATCAGGTGACCAAGGGGTCGGCCGATTGCGCCCACGCCTACGGCTATTACGACGGCAATGGCATGTGGCACGCGACCCGCGTCTCGCGCGGCGACGCCCAGGGCTATTATGACCGCAGCGGCGCCTGGGTCTCCGGCGCGCCGAACGGCTATTACGACGGGCAAGGTCGCTGGATCAGCGCCACGAGCGATGCATCGGCGAGCGGCTACTACGACTCCAACGACCGTTGGGTCCCCGCCTCGGCGAACGGCTACTACGCCGACAACGGCCAGTGGGTCGGCGGCGCCGCCAGCGGCTACTACCGCGAGGGCCGCTGGGTCGCCGGACCGGCGACGGGCCGCTATGACGCCAGCGGGCGTTGGATTTCCGGCGAGGCGAGCGGCCATCGCGACGCCAACGGCGTCTGGGTCGCCGACGCGCAGCCTGGCTATTACGACAGCGACGGTCGCTGGAGAGCGGGCGAGGTCAGGGGCTATTACGACGGCCGCGGCCGCTGGGTCGCGATGTCCGGGTATGCCAACGCCGCCTACGACAATGGCCCCAGCGCTGGCGGCCCGCGCGATTTCCAATCGCGGGTCGAGCGCCTCGAGCGCCGCATCCAAAGCGGCATGAACGATGGCAGCCTCAACCGCATGGAGGCGAACCGCGCCATGCGCGAACTCACCGCGATCCGTCGGGACGAGGCGCGGATGCCTCACCGCCGCGGCCAGTTGAACCGCCGCGACGAGATGCGCATCCAGTCCAGGCTCGATAATCTTCGCTCCAGCATACGCCTCGCCCGCGAAGGGTGACGCCCAATCCCAGCGGCCGCCGGAGCGATCCGGCGGCCCCCAACAATTCGCCCCCTGAAATTCTCGTCTGAAGTCCCCGAACCGCTCGCCTGCGCGTTTGCCGCTGGAAGACCGGTCGGTAGAGTGCCCTGCACACCGCGGGCCTCTCGGCTCGCGCAAAATGAGCGGCGACAGCCGGTCTGGGAGAGGAAATCAAGGCGATGAGCGACGACCTGAGCCGATGGGCTGGCCCCATCCCGTCACCGAACCCTGAGGAACTCGCCGACCGATACGCGGTGAGCCAGCTCGTGAAGGTCTATGCGCTCGGCATCGACATGCGCGACCTGGAGCTGGTGCGCAGCGTGTTCACGCCGGACGCCATGGCCGAGGGCAGCACGAAGACCGCGCCGGTCTCGGAATACCTGCCGTTCGTCCAGCAGGGGGCCGCCGATTACAAGGGCGGCACGCAGCACAACGTCACCAATCAGCACATATCCCTGAAGGGCGACGAGGCGTTGGTCTGGAGCTACGCCATTGCGATCCACAAGGTCGGCCCCGACCAGGACGGCCCGAACCTCAACCTCGGCGTCATCTACAAGGACACCTGCCGCCGCTTTCCGGACGGCTGGCTGATCGTCCACCGCAAAGTCTCAGTCCTGTGGGCCCAAAGGTCCGAACCGGTGAGGGCTTGACGCCCCGCGCGTGATCGCCGGGACCCTTACCTGTCCCGGTGCATGCGCACGCCGGCGCGGCCGCCGATGCTCACGAGGTAGCTGCCAAGCGTGGCGCGGCGGATGATGGCCGTCATCCCTGGCTTGGGACGCACGCTGAAGTCGCCGGTGTCGATCTGGCGCCAGACCTGGCCGCCCTCCAGAGCGATGGTCCACTTGCCATTCCCGTCCTGGCGAGCCTCCGCGATCTTGAGCTGGACCCGGTCGATCTCCTGGGGCTTTTCGCCGCGATCGAACAACGACAGGGACGGCAGATTGAAGCCGAACCCCTGACGGCGGACGGTGCGCGCCTGCTCGCGGTCGACGACGACGATGTCGCCCTTGGCCTCCGCCTGGTCCATGGCCCCGGCCGCGGCGTCGTAGCAGGTGAGACGGGCGGCGGCGTCCGCCACCGTTCGGCAGTCCAGCAGCCGCTGCAGCACCGCGGTGCGGCCCGGCGGCTCCGCGGCCTGGGCGGCCGTGGCGGCCAGGAGGAGGCCTGCGGCCAGACTTGCCCGCGCCCGAAAACCTGTCATCGCTGCTGACTCCATGTCGCGACCTTGTCCCATTGATACGTCGCTCCGCCGGCTCCGCAATCTCCTGGTCCTGGCGGTCGCGGCCGCAGTCCTGGCGGCTTGCGGCGCCGCGAAGCCGACGCGGCCGGTATGCCCCGTGAACCAGACGTGCCTGCTCATAGGCAACGGCTCGGAGCCGATCTCCCTCGATCCGCACAAAATCACCGGCACCTGGGAGGACCGCATCGTCTCCGATGTGATCGTCGGCCTGGTGCAGGACGACGCCGAGGGGAACTCCATCCCCGGTATGGCCGAGCGCTGGATCACCAGTCCCGACGGCCTCACCTGGACCTTCTACCTGCGCGACGCGACCTGGTCGGACGGGGTCCCGGTGACCGCCGACGACTTCGTCTTCTCGCTGAGGCGCATCCTCGCCCCGCAGACGGCGTCGGAGTACGCCTCGCTGCTCTACCTGATCAAGAACGCCCAGGCCGTGAACGTCGGCAAGGCCCCGGGAACGGCGCTGGGCGTGCGCGCCCTTGGCCCCAAGACCCTCGAGATCACCCTGGAGCATCCGGCCCCCTACCTGCCGGAGCTCGCCAAGCACCAGACCATGTATCCGGTGCCCAAGCACATGGTCGAGAAGTACGGCGACGGCTGGAGCCGCCCCGACCGCTTTGTGGGCAACGGGCCGTTCCGGATCGTCGCGTGGCGACTCGGTGACTACGTCAAGGCGGTGAAGAACCCCCGCTTCTACGACGCCGACAAGGTCTGCCTGGACCAGATCTACTACTACCCGACCATCGATGCGATCAGCGCCGAGCGCCGGGTTCTGCGCGGCGAGCTGGACATCAGCACCGACATCCAGTCGAACCGCATCGCCTTCCTGCGCCAGAAGGCGCCGGCCTATGTGCACACCCACACCTTTCTCGGGGTGGCCTATCTGGCATTCAACACCGGCGTGCCGGCCTTCAAGGATCGCCGGGTGCGGATCGCCCTCGACATGGCGATCGACCGCGACTTCATCGCCAGGAAGCTGCTGCGCGGCGGCCAGGTCCCGGCCTACACCTTCGTGCCGCCGGGCGTGGCGAACTACCGCGCGGCGACGCCGCCGGCCTGGGCGGCCTGGCCGCTGGCGCGGCGGCAGGCGGCGGCGCGCGAGCTGTTGCGCGAGGCGGGCTATGGACCGGGCCGGCCCCTGAAGATCGAGATCAAGCACCGCAACTCGCCCGATCCCATGCTGACCATGCCGGCGATCCAGGCCGACTGGCGCGCCATCGGGGTCGAGGCCGGCCTCGTCCAGAACGAGGTGCAGATCGCCTACGCCTCCTACCGCAACCGGGATTTCCAGGTGGCCGACGCCGCCTGGATCGCCGACTTCAACGACGCCATGAGCTTCCTCTACCTGCAGCAGTCCGCCACCGGCGCGCAGAACTACGGCGACTACAAGAGCCCGGAGTTCGACGGCCTCCTGGCCCAGGCCGACCACGAGCCCGACGCCGGCCGCCGCGCCGACGTGATGGCGCGCGCGGAGGCGGTGATGCTGCGCGACGCCTCGGTGGCGCCGGTGTTCTTCTACGTGAACAAGAACCTGGTGAGCCCGAAAGTGACCGGCTGGGTCGACAACATCATCGACCACCACCGGGCGAGATACCTCTGCCTTAAAGGCCGGTGACGTCTCGAAGCCGCCGCGCCGGCGTGCTGGGGGAGCGAATGGTTACTGAAAGTGGCCTCTGCGGTAACTTTTCGTGACCATTATGAGACAGGTTGACGGTGATCACCTGCCGCGACGGTAAGGCCCGTTGACCCCTCGTCTGCAACCTACGTTACATATTTGTAACCGGACGTGGTGCGTCGCGGGAGCTGTTTCCACTGTGGGCCGGACGTGTCCCGCGCAGGACCGACGGCGGGAGGGTTACATCTTGAATAGTAAAACCATGCGGGAGCGCCTTCTGGCCTCCTCGATGATCTGTGGCGCCGCGATTCTGGCGTTTTCCGCAACCTCGGCGTCCGCACAGGAAGCCAACACTGAGGTTCAGGAGATCGTCGTGACCGGCTCGCGGATTCCGCAGCCCAATATGAGAAGCGTCAGCCCCATCCAGGTGGTCGGAAGCCAGGAGATCAGCCTGGGCGGCCGCCCGGCCACCATCGACATCCTGAACCAACTGCCGCAGTTCTCGCAGAATTCGGGGTCGACCGGCGGCAGCTACTCCAGCACCTCCAATCCGTTGAAGGGCCCGGGCGGCGTCTCCACCGCCGACCTGCGCGGCCTGGGCGTGCAGCGCACCCTGGTGCTGATCGACGGCCGCCGGCTCGGCATCGGCGACCCCAACACCGGCAACACCAATCCCGCGCCTGACCTCAACCAGATCCCGTCGCAGCTCATCGACCGCGTCGAGGTGCTGACCGGCGGCGCCTCGGCGGTCTACGGCTCGGACGCCATCGCCGGCGTCGTCAACTTCGTGATGAAGCGCCACTTCGAGGGCGTGCAGATGGACGCCCAGTGGGGCGTCTACCAGCACTCGAACCACAACGAGAACATGCAGGCCATCCTGCCGGCCCGCCAGGTGCCGGTGCCGCAGAAGAATCACTGGGACGGCAAGTCGCGCGACCTCAGCATCGTCTGGGGCGCAAATGCGCCGGACGGCAAGGGCAACGTCACCGCTTACTTCACCTACCATGACCAGGATCCGGTCACCCAGCTGACCCGCGACTACTCGGCCTGCCAGCTCGTCCAGACCGCCGGCGTGCCGGCTTGCGGCGGCTCGCCCAACTCCAACTTTTTCCAGATTGGCCAAACGCCATACGCCGTCGTCGGCAACACGTTCGCGCCCTGGAACGCCAACGCGATCACCACGCCACCGCCGTTCTTCAATTCAAACGCCTACGCCTACCTGCTGCAGCAGAGCACGCGTTATACGGCTGGCTACTTCGCGAACTATGAGGTCAACAAGCACTTCAACCTGTATTCCGAGTTCGGCTTCATGCAGGACCGGACCAATGTGACGATCGCGCCGACCGGCCTGTTCCAGGGCTCCGGCTCGTCTCAGTCGCAGGTCGGCGGCTTCCTGGTCAACTGTAACAACCCGTTCCTCAGCGCCCAGCAACAGGGCGCCATCGGATGTACGCCGGCGCAGATCTCCTCCGGCGCCAACAAGGACCTGTTGATCGGGCGCCGCAACATCGAGGGCGGCGGCCGCAACACCTTCTACGAGCACCAGAACTACCGGGTCGTGTTCGGCTCCAAGGGTGAGCTGTTCGACTCCTGGAAGTACGACCTGGGCGGCTCGTTCTACCGCACCGAGTTCAACGAGGCGAAGGAGCACTATCTCGCCATCTCGCGTATCCAGAACGCCCTCCTGGTCACCCAGGGGCCGAACGGCCCGGTCTGTATCTCGGGCGGCTCCTGCGTGCCCTACAACATCTTCCGGGACGGCGGCGTGACCGACGCGGCGCTCAAGTACCTGGACATTACCGGCACCTCGCGCGGGACGATCACCGAGCGGATCATCGAGGGCACAGTCACCGGCGATCTCGGCGACTACGGGATCAAGTCGCCGATGGCCGAGGACGGGGTCGGGGTGGCGTTCGGCTTCCACCAGCGCCGCGACCACCTGCAGTACCTGCCGGACGCAGCCGAGGAGGGCGGCGACCTCTCCGGCGCCGGCGGCGCCTCGGTGCGCGTCAACAACAGCCTGCGCGTGGCCGAGGCCTATGCCGAAGGCCGGGTTCCGCTGGTGCAGGACAAGCCCTTCTTTGACGACCTGACCGCCGAGCTGGGCTTCCGCTATTCGGACTACTCCACCGGTATCCAGGCCAAGACCTGGAAGATCGGCCTGCAGTGGGCGCCCACCCCGGACATCCGCTTCCGCGGCTCCTACAACAAGGCGATCCGCGCTCCGAGCATCATCGAGCTCTACAGCCCGCAGACCGTCACCAACACCAGTCAGGTGGCGGACGACCCGTGCGCGGTCAGAGCGGCCAATTCGCCCCCTGCGGCCACGCTGCAGCAGTGCCTGCTGACCGGCCTCACCGCGGCGCAATACCTGAATATTACCAACTGCCCGTCCGGCCAGTGCGCGACGCTGCAGGGCGGCAATCCTGCGCTCAGCCCGGAAACGGCGAAAACCTTCACCGTGGGCTTCACCACCACGCCCCGGTTCATCCGTGGCTTCACGGCCAGCGTCGACTACTACCGGATCAACCTGAAGGACGTGATCGGCTCTATTCCGCTGGGCGTGATCGTGCAGCGCTGCCTGCAAACCGGCAATCCCGACTTCTGCAGCCAGATCGTCCGCGGGCCGAGCGGCATCCTGTTCGGTACGACCGTGGCCGGCGCCGGCTACATCAACGGCGCCAACGTCAACATCGGCGCCAAGAAGTTCTCCGGCATCGACTTCCAGGCCGCCTACGCCCTGCCGCTTGAGGACTGGGGCGTCGACAGCATCGGCGGGATCTCCGTGAACTTCACCGCCACCTACCTGATGAAGACCAGCACCACGCCGCTGCCGGGCGACCCGACCTACGAATGCGTCGGCCTCTACGGCACCCAATGCGAGACGCTCAATCCGCGCTGGCGTCAGAGCCTGCGGGTCAACTGGACGACCCCGTGGGATCTCACCCTCTCGGCGACCTGGCGCTACATCGGCGGCGTGAAGCTGGAGACCGACACCAACGAGCCGACCATCGGCCGCGGCACGGTCGATCCCTTCAACCACACCCTGCCGCAGCGCAGCTACCTGGACCTGGCCGCCCTCTGGCATGTCAGCGACAGGTTCAGCGTCCGCGCGGGCCTCAACAACGCCTTCGATCAGGACCCGCCGCTGGTTCAAAACCGGCTCTCCGGCACCGGCTCGCCGAACACCTACCCGACCTACGACCTGTTGGGCCGGCACTTCTTCATGGCTCTGACGGCCAACTTCTAAGCGTATCCGCTCCTCGGAGCCGAAGGGCGGCGGAGCGATCCGCCGCCCTTTTGCTTTTCCGGGCGGACGCGCCGTGCGAAGCCGACGGGCGGAGGAAGGCTTGGCGGACAACGCGTGGACACGGCGGGCGTGGGGCGCGGGCGCGTTGGCGGCGCTGGCCGGCTGTGCGAGCCGTCCGCACGCTCCGCCGATCCTGGTGAACCTCGCAGAGACCGCGCCGCCGGAGCCGGTAGAATCGGCCGCCGATCTGGCGGGGCGGGTCACGGTTCCGGTGCGGATCAACGGCCAGGGGCCGTTCGACTTCGTGATCGACACCGGCGCGAACCGCACGGTGGTCTCAGCGGAGCTGGCCGCGCAGCTCGCGCTGCCCGCGCTGGGCGAGGCGCCGATCCACGGCATCGCCGGCGTCGAGCCGGCGCCCACGGCCATGGTGGACGAGCTCTCCGTAGGGGTCGTGCGCTCGCGGCGCCTGCGCCTGCCGGTCCTGCCGCGCGCGCGGCTGGGGGTCGATGGGCTGCTGGGGGTCGATGTGCTGCGTGATCGCAAGGTGCGGATCGATTTCCTGAAGCACGAGCTTCGCATCGAAGCCTCGCAAGGGTCGCGCTCGCCCGACCTCAACCCGCTGGATATGCGTCGCAACGTCTCGGGTTCGCAGAGCGGCGAGCGCGACGTGGTGGTTCCCGCCAAGTTCCGCTTCGGCCAGCTGATCATCGTCGCCGCCGACGTGGCCGGGCGGCCGGTGACCGCCTTCCTGGATTCCGGCTCGCAGAGCACCGTGGCCAACCTCGCCCTTCGTCGCGCGGTGCTGGGAACGACGCGCGACCTGAAGGCTCGCCGCTACGTCACTCCGCTCTACAGCGCCACTGGCCAGACAGCCGAGGGCGAGCTCGCCGAGCTGCCGCCGCTGCGCATCGGCGGCCTCACCCTGCGCCGCGTGCTCACCGCCTTCGCCGACCTGCACGTCTTCGACCTCTGGCGGCTGCAGGACCGGCCGACCATCCTCATCGGCGTGGACGTGATGCGGGCCTTCGAGGCGGTGACCCTCGATTTCGGCCGCCGTGAGGTGGTGTTCACCCTGCCGGCCCGCCGGCGCTGAGCGTCACTGCAGCGGGGTCGGCGCGAGCACGCTCGCCCCCTGGCTGCGCAGGCGCGTGGCGACCATCTCGTCGAGGATCGATTGGGCGCGCGGATCGCCCAGCACCCAGGCGGCCGCCGCCAGGGTCCTGACCGACGTCCCGGAGACGCCGAGCAGATTCTGCAACGCCTCGATCGGCGAGCCTGCGCCCATGCGCTTCAGCTTGACCTCGCCCTTCAGGCTCGCCAAGGCCTTGGCCTTGTCGACGGCCTGGTAGAAGCCGCCCACCTCGTCCACGAGGCCAAGGTCGTGGGCCTGGGCCCCCGTCCAGACGCGGCCCCTGGCGATCTCCTGCACGCGCGCCAGCGGCAGGTTGCGGCCGGCGGCCACGCGGGCGGTGAAGTTGGCGTAGATCTGGTCCATCCAGCCGGAGAAGGCCGCCCGCTGCTGGGGCGTGAACTCCTGGCCCATGCCATAGGCGCCCGCATAGCTGGAGCCGACGCCGATCTGGCGGATGTCGACGCCGAAGCGCGCCAGGGCCGGGCCCATGGCGAACTTGCCGCCGAACACCCCGATGGAGCCCGTGAGCGTGGTGGGCTCGGCCACGATCGCCGAGGCCTCCGAGGAGATCCAGTACCCGCCGGACGCCCCATAGGTCCCCATGCTGACCACCACCGGCTTCTTCGCGGCCTTGGCCGCGCGGACCGCCGCCAGGATCTGCTCGGAGGCGGTGTCCGAGCCGCCGGGCGAGTTCAGCCGGAAGACGATGGCGCGGACGTCCTTGTCCTTGATGGCCTTGTAGATCGCGTCGGAGACGTTGTCGGAATAGATGGTCGAGGAGCCGGAGAACGGATTGGCCGACCCGTCATGGCCCGTGACGATCGGGCCCTCCGCCTCGACCACGGCTATGGTCGCATCGGCGTGGTCGTCGCGATCACGCTTTTGCCGGGCGTAGTCGCTGAAATCCATCGTGGCCGAATTCTTGCCCGCCAGGGCGAGGGCGGCGTCCTCGGCCTCCTTCACCTGGCCGACCCGGTCGATCAGGCCAAGGCTCTGCGCCTTCTCGGCGAGATAGGGGCCCGCCTCCAGGGCGGCGCGCATGGCGGCGGGGTCCTTCTTGCGGTCGCTCGCCGCGGCCTCGAGGGAATGGGTGTAGACCGCGGTCATCCAGGACAGCGACGCCTCGCGGTGGGCGGGAGTGTAGTCGCTGTAGAGGTAGGGATTGACGGCGTTCTTATACTCCCGCCGCTGCTCGAAATCGGCCTTGACCCCGTACTTGTCGAACAGGCGCTTTAAGAAGATGTCCTCGCTGGCCAGGCCCGTCACCTGCATCGAGGCCCCCGGCTGCATCCACAGCTCGTCCGCCGCCGCGCCCAGCATGTAGGTCGAGGCGATCATGCCGGCGGGATAGAGCCCCTGGCTGTGGACGATCACCTTCTTGCCCGCGGCCCGGAAGTGCTTCAGCGCCAGCCGCAGCTCGTCGGCGGACCCGGGCTCGACGCCCGCCTCCGGCAGCCGGACGAAGAGCGCCTTCACCCGGTCGTCGCCCTCGGCGCGGCGCAGGGTCTCGATCACCGACATGACCGACAGGGAGCGACGGCCAAGGCCGGCGAGGGGATTGGCCGGGTCCTGGTCGGTGATCGGCTCGCGCAGGTCGAGCTCCAGCACCGCATGGTTCGGCACGGCCGGCGCCCGCGCGGCCCCGGCGGCCATGCCGACGAGAACGAAGGGAACGCCGATCAGGAAGATCATCAGACCGGCGAAGACGCCGGCCATGGTGATGATGAACTGCTTCATTTAGGGTCCCGCCGCGTCGAATTGCGCCGCAAGCTATATCGCTGCGGCTCGTGTTCAAATGGCGCGTGAACGCTCGCACGCAATAAGTGCAGGAGGCTTGACCTTGCAGATTTCGCTCAAGGGCCGGACAGCCCTCATCACCGGCGGCTCCAAGGGCCTGGGCCTGGCCATGGCGCAGGCGTTCGCCGCCGCCGGCGCGGGCGTCGCCATCGCCGCCCGCGATCCTGCGACCCTGGACGCCGCGGTCGCGGCGGTGCGGGAGGCCGCCCCCGGCGCCTCGGTGGTCGCCGTCGCCGCCGACGTGGCGACCGCCGCAGGGTGCGAGGCGGCGTTCCAGGCCGCGGTCGACGGCCTCGGCCGCGTGGACATCCTGGTAAACAATGCCGGCGCCGCCAGGGCGGGGCCGTTCCAGTCGGTGAGCGACGCCGACTGGCAGGCGGACTTCGACCTGAAGCTCTTCGCCCATATCCGGCTCTGTCGCCTGGTCCTGCCGGCCATGCGCGAGCGCCGCTGGGGGCGGATCATCAACGTCCTGGCGATCTCGGCCAAGGCGCCTTCGGCGAACAGCGCGCCGAGCTCGGTCTCCCGCGCGGCCAGCATGGCCCTGACCAAGGCGATGGCTTCCGAGGTCGCGGCCGACGGCGTGCTGGTCAACGCCCTCCTCACCGGCCTGGTGGATTCCGACCAGTGGCGCCGGCGCTATCCTGACGACGCGGCCCTGGCTGCCTGGAAGGCCCAGACCGGCAAGGTCATCCCGATCGGCCGGGTGGGCGAGCCGGAAGAGTTCGCCAATCTCGCCCTGTTCCTGGCCTCCGACGCCGCCAGCTACATCACCGGCACGGCGATCAATGTCGACGGCGGGATCTCGCCGGTGGTCTGAGGCTCGCCTTGACCGAGGGCGGCGAAGCCCCAATGTGGAGCCGGAGCAGGGAGATTCCGGCATCGATGTCGACCAGTTGCGCCCATCCGGCAGGGGAAAAGCCCAGCAGGGCGGCGATCCACACGGCCCTGGCCGCCGCCAGCGCGCGGTGCCAGGCGTCGAACCAGCGCTGGACCCCGCAGCGCGAGCGCGCGCTGGAGCTGCTGCTGGAGGCCGGCGGCCCCGTGAAGGCCTATGATCTCCTGGCCCAGTTCAAGGAGGGCGGCCAGACCGCCCCGCCCACCGTCTATCGCGCCCTGGACACCCTGGTCTCGCTGGGCCTCGCCCACCGGATCGCCAGCCTGAACGCCTACACCGCCTGCCACCTGACGGCCGAGGGCCACTCGCCATCGTTCCTGATCTGCGACTGCTGCGGCGCGGCCGAGGAGTTCGACACCCCCACCGGCGAGGTGCTGGCGGCGATCCGCGCCCACAGCGCCTTCCAGCCGGCCCACATCGCGGTCGAGGCCCACGGCCGCTGCGCCACCTGTCGGGTTTAGGCCGGTTCCCGCCTACCCAGACGTCATGGTCGGGCTTGTCCTGACCACCCATGAACACCGACTCTCGGGTTTGTCCTGGGCCTCGGTGATCATGGATCCCCGGCATTCCGCTGCGCTTCAGCCGAGGATGACGTTCAAGGGGTGAGGGATGTCCCGAAGGCCTGGAAAAGGCGCTCGGCGACCACGTCTGCCGACAGGTCCTGCAAATCCTCGACCCGCAGCGTCTCCACGGTCTGGCCCTCGCGGGACGCCCTGGGGGCGCTCATGGCCGGGTCGCTGTCGGCGGAGAACAGGATGAGCGAGGGCGCGCCGGCGCTGGCGGCGATCTGCATCGGGCCGGTGTCGTTGCCGACCGCCAGGCGTGCGTCGCGGGCGAGGGCCGCGATGTCGCCAAAGCTAGTCTCGCCCACCAGGCTGACCGTGGCGGGCTCGATCGCCTGGATCGCCTGAGCGAGCGCCGCCTCCTCGGCGCCATGTCCGAGCACGACCGGCGTCAGGCCGGACGCGGCCAGGCGCCGGGCGAGCTCGCCGAAGCGGGGCGCGGGCCAGCGCTTCTGCGGCCTGTGCGCGGCGCCGCCGGGCGCCAGCAGGACGTAGGCCGGGGGCAGGGCGAAGCGGGCGGCGTCGCCCTCGAGCCAGCGCAGGTGCGGGCGGGGGATGTCGCGCACGCCGGCCAGGGCGAGTTGGTCGGCCAGCACGTCCTGGATGTGACGCTGCTGACGCAGGGGCTGGGGGTGGCGGAAGGCGCAGCCCCAGGCGGCGCCGCACCATTCCGGCGGGTCGGGTCGCAGGAGCTGGAAATAGCGGTCCGTGCGCGACTGCCCCTGCAGGTCATAAACCCGGTCGAACCGCGCGCGGCGCAGGCGCCCGATCAGTCCCGCCACAGCGGGAAGGTCGGTCCAGGCCGGCCGGCCGTCAGTCCAGATCTCGTCGAAGAAGCCGGCAGCCCGGCCCAGGCCCTCATAGGGCGGCGTGGTCAGCAAGGTCAGCCGTGCGCCGGCGTGGGCGCGCGCGATCGCTTCCATGGCCCCGGAGGCCTGGATGAAGTCGCCCAGGGCGGACAGCTTGATGACCAGGATCCGCCCTCCGGTCATCGCAGGCGCGCCAGCTTTTCGATCATGCCTCTTTCCGGCGATTCACCCGTGCGACGGATCATGGCCGCCCACGCCCGCCAGGGCTAGGTTGGGTCGTTCCGGGAGTTCCGCCATGTCCGCCGTCTGCACCCATCTTGCGACCATCGTCGATGTCAAACCGAGCGCCCGCGGCTGCGAGGAATGCCTGAAGATCGGCTCGCCGTGGCTGCATCTGCGCCTGTGCCGCGCTTGCGGCCACGTCGGCTGTTGCGACCAGTCGCCCAATCGCCACGCCACCAAGCACTTCCACGCCACCCGCCATCCCATCATCGAAGGCTACGACCCGCCCGAAGGCTGGGGCTGGTGCTATGCGGACGAGGTGTTCTTCGAACTGGACAAGCCCACCCCGCAGGACGGGCCGATTCCGCGCTTCTATTGAGGCGCGCCGGCGCAAAAGACGGCGCTGCGCCCTAGCTTGATCGCCCTTGCGCCCCTATCTCCCCGCGACGCCAACCGCCGTGGGGCCTGAGTGCAGCCGATCATCTCCATCCAGGGCCTCGCCAAGACCTATGCCGGCGGATTCCAGGCCCTGAAGGGCGTGGACCTTGAGATCCGTCCCGGCGAAATCTTCGCCCTCCTGGGCCCGAACGGCGCGGGCAAGACCACCTTGATCAGCATCGTCTGCGGCCTGGTGAACCCCACCGCCGGCGTGGTGACGGCGGACGGCCACGACATCCGCAAAGACTACCGCGCCGCCCGCAGCAAGATCGGCCTCGTCCCGCAGGAGCTTTCCACCGACGCCTTCGAGACGGTCTGGGACACGATCGCCTTCACGCGTGGCCTGTTCGGCAAGGCGATGGACCGGGCCTATCTGGAGAAGGTGCTCCGCGACCTCTCCCTCTGGGACAAGAAGGACAGCAAGATCATCACGCTTTCCGGCGGCATGAAGCGCCGGGTGATGATCGCCAAGGCCCTGTCGCACGAGCCGCGCATCCTCTTTCTCGATGAGCCCACCGCGGGCGTCGACGTGGAACTGCGCCGCGACATGTGGGCGCTGGTCCGCCAGCTTCGGGAAAGCGGCGTCACCATCATCCTGACCACCCACTACATCGAGGAGGCCGAGGAGATGGCCGACCGGGTGGGGGTGATGCGCAAGGGCGAACTGATCCTGGTGGAGGACAAGGCCGCGCTGATGCGCAAGCTCGGCAAGAAGTCGCTGAAGGTGCATCTGCGCACGCCGCTGGCGACGCTGCCCGCCGAGCTTTCCGACTTCCCGCTCGCTCTGGCCGACGAGGGCCGTGAGATCGTCTACGACTTCGACGCGGCGGCCGACGACACCGGCATCGCGCGCCTGCTGCGGCGCCTCACCGAGACGGGCGTCGACTTCAAGGACCTTCAGACCCACGAGAGCTCCCTGGAGGACATCTTCGTCGACCTGGTGCACGAGCGCCCATGAACGTTCACGCGATCCGAGCCATCTACAAGTTCGAGCTGTCGCGCACCTGGCGCACGCTCCTGCAGTCGATCGCCTCGCCGGTGATCTCGACGGCGCTCTATTTCGTGGTGTTCGGCTCGGCCATCGGCTCGCGCATGACCGCGATCGACGGGATCAGCTACGGCGCCTTCATCGTGCCTGGCCTGATGATGCTGACCATCCTGACCGAAAGCGTCTCCAACGCCTCGTTCGGCATCTACATGCCCAAGTTCACCGGCACGATCTACGAGGTGCTGTCGGCGCCGATCTCGCCGGTGGAGATCGTCATCGGCTATGTCGGCGCGGCGGCGACCAAGTCGGTGATCCTTGGCCTGATCATCCTGGCCACGGCGCGGATTTTCGTGCCGTACGAGATCGCGCATCCGCTGGTCATGGCCAGCTTCCTGGTGTTGACGGCGGTCACCTTCAGCCTGTTCGGCTTCATCATCGGCGTCTGGGCCGACGGCTTCGAGAAGTTGCAGATCATCCCGATGCTGATCGTGGCGCCGCTGGCCTTCCTGGGCGGCAGCTTCTACTCGATCAGCATGCTGCCGCCGGTCTGGCAGAAGATCACCCTGGCCAACCCGGTCGTCTATCTGATCAGCGGCTTCCGCTGGAGCTTCTACGGCGCCTCGGACGTCGGCGTTGGGGTGAGCCTTCTGATGACCTTCGTCTTCATGGCGATCTGCCTGGCCGGCATCACCTGGATCTTCAAGACCGGCTACAAGCTGAAGCCGTAGGGGGCGTCCTGCGGAAGCAGGACTCTTCAGGGCGGGCCGGTAGCTTCCGCGACGACGTGGCGGGCGTTAGCGATGTGGTGGGCTGCCAGCCCCTCCGCCTGCGGGTGATCGCCCATGGCGAGGGCCGTGGGCTGCAACCCCCTCCGGCTCGGCCCTGGGGGCCGATCCACCTCCCCCTCAATCGGGCTTCGCCCTGGGGGAGGATCTAGGGAGTCAAGATGCTCCCCCTCAGGGGGAGCTCCGCCGAAGGCGGCGAGGGGGTTGAAGCCCACGGCATCGCCAGGGTCCGCATCGTGACGGGCGAAAGCCGGCAGGCCGAGAACCTTGGAGAGGCGGGTGACGCCGACGTCGAAAGGGATGCTGGCGAAGGCCTCGGCTTCGGTCTCGAGCCGATGGACCAGCGCCCATTCGAGGTCCTGGCGATCACGAAAATCGGCATGGATGCGGATGGCCGGGCTGAGAGCCGCCCTGAGCCGTTCCTTGCGGGCCTGGACGCGCTGGACCGCCTCGGCGCGGGCCTCGCCGGCGAAACGGCGGCGCAAGCTGAGCGCCAGGCGCACGGCCCGGCCCATGCGGTCGAAGGCGATCAGATGGGGCGCCGGATCGCCGCCTTCGGCCTCGCCCGCCTCGGCGCGCCGGGAGGCGGCGCGGGCACGGTCCATGGCGAGCTGAGCAAACTCGGCCAGCATGGCGAGGTCGTCGATGTCGGCGGGCTCAGACACGAACAAAAAGAGAACACTCGGGGCCTCGTTTGTCAAATTTTTTCGCGATGGACCGCCGGAGGCTACGCTTGACTACGATCCATGTCGGACGTTGGCGTTGACAAGCGAGGCGTCGCCATGTTCTCGTCTTGTTCACGCAACCACATCCCTTCCTTTCCCGCGGTACGCGGGAGAGGGGGACCGGTCGCCGAGCGCAGCGAAGAGCGACGGGTGGAGAGGGCGAGCCGCCGGCATGGCGCCGAGAACCACGACCCGCATCGCCACCCGCGCCCGGGCGCTGCGCAAGGCCATGACCGAGCCCGAGGTCATGCTCTGGTCGAGGCTCAAGGGCCGGGGGCTGGACCGGCCGATCTTCCGCCGCCAGGTCGCCTATAGGTCTATGATCTTCGACTTCTACTGCCCGGCGGCGCGGCTGGCGGTCGAGATCGACGGCGCGACCCACTGGGACGAGGCCAAGCGCGCGAAGGACGCGGCGCGTGACGCTTGGCTTGCGCGGCAGGGGATCGACGTGCTGCGGATCGGGGCCGGCGAGGTCTACCGCGACCTGGGCGGCGTCGCCGATGCGGTCATTCTGCGGGCGCTGGCGCGGCTCGCCGGTCGATAGGCTTTGCCGGCGGCTCGCCCTCTCCACCACCGGCTCTTCGGCCGGCGGTCCCCCTCTCCCGCGTACCGCGGGAAAGGAAGGAGCGCGGGACCCCGCTTCCCACTCCTGGCCGCCGGAGCAAAGGTCACCTTCCCGGCGCCTCGCAGATTGGTGCTCGCGACCCATAGCGGACGTTGAAGGGGTCTGCTTTTGGGCGTTGGCCCCCGCAGTTCTGGGTGGCAGTATTTCGATATGAGCAGCTACGAACGGGTCAAGTGGGTCGAAAGCGGCGATGGACTGTTTGCGCTTGAGGTGCTGAGACATCGCCAAGGTCACGCTCAGTTCGTCGTATATCGGCGACGCCCTTCCGTTGTTGCCGCCAAGCATTCAGCTCAATGGACCGCAATCCAGAACTCAGGCGTATACGCCGATGCAGAAAGCGCCGAACGAGATGGTGTCCTTCAGTGGGCGCTCCAGCCGGCATCCTGGTTTTCAGGCATGACCACGAACGAGCGCCTGTCCCAAGCTGGGCTGTTGCCCGAGTTCGATGCCGGGCTAGCCGCTCGGAACAGGGCGCTGCTTATCAAGCTTCTGTCGATGGTGGATTTAGGTGACCAAGCAGCTCGGATCGCTGACTCCGAGTTAGAGCGTTCCCAACAAGGTCGGTGAAGGACAGCCTTCCACCCGGCGCGATTGTTGGGAAAGTCCGCTGCTGGGCCGTTCGGCGGCTTTCATCCCCTTCGATCGCCCTTGCGGCGCGAGGGCCTCAGGTCTTCACCAGCCGGAACGGCACCACCGCCCGCTCGTGCGCCGAGACGGCCAGGCGCTTGTCCACCGGGGGGAAGGCGCGCTGTTCGCAGTCGTCGCGCTCGCAGATGCGGCAGCTGACGCCGATAGGCTCGGGCGGGGCCTTCAGGTCGACGCCCTGCGAATAGACGAAGGCGTCGGCGTATTGCAGCTCGCAGCCGAAGCCGAGCACGTAGCGCCGGTCGCGGGTGAGGTAGGCGCCCGACGACTTCCAGACCGTGCGGGCCATGCAGAGGTAGCGCACCCCGTCCGGCATCTCGGCGACCTGGACGTGGAAGCCGGCCGGCGCGCCCACCGCCTCATGGACGTTCCAGCGCGGGCAGGTGCCGCCGAACCTGGCGAAGCGGAAGCGGGTGGCCGAGTGCCGCTTGGTGATCGAGCCGGCCGCGTCGACCCGCACGAAGTACATGGGCACGCCCCGCTCGCCGGGTCGCTGCAGGGTGGAGAGCCGGTGGCAGACCTGTTCCAGGCTGGTCTGGAAGCGCAGGGCGAGCTGCTCGACGTCGTGGCGCAGCTCGCGCGCGGCCTGGGCGATGCGGCGATAGGGCATCAGCAGGGCGCCGGCCGCGTAGTTGCCCAGGCCCATGCGGCAGACATCGGCCGCTTCCGCGCTGAGGAAGCCCGCCTGGGCGAGCTCGGCCTCGATCAGGTCGGCCAGGGCGTCGGAGACCAGGTGGAAGGCCATCTGGAAGGTGCGCGTCGCCGCGGAGTGGGCGGGATTCAGGGACAGGATCAGCGTCTCGGGGTCATAGCGGCGCATGGTCTCGCCGCGGGCGTCCAGGGCGACCGCGACCCCCAGGCGATCGCGCAGCCAAGCCGTCAGCGCGGCCTCGCTGGACGGCGCCTGCTCCAATCCCATTTCGCCGGACAGCGCTTCGGCGGCGCGGTCGAGGGCGTCGAGATAGTTGTTCTTGTCGTTGAAGAAGTCGCGCACCTCCTCGTAGGGCAGGAGCGCGCTGGCGGCGACCGCCTCGTCCAGGCCCACGGCTTCGTCGGCGAGCTTCATGCGCTCGTCCAGACGGTGGAAGGCGCGGTGCAGGTCGAGGAACCGGCGGGCGAAGGCCGGCGCCTGCAACGCCACCTGGCGAATCTCCGAAAGACCCACCGGCGCGTCCCCGCGCGCCTCGTCGGCGAGGGCTTCGCGCAGGTCCGCGATCAGCCGCTGGCCGTCGTCGGCGTCGAGCGCGGCGGCGGCGACCCCGAAGGTGTCGGACAGGGCGGCGATGATCCGGGCCGTCACCGGGCGCTGGTTCGCCTCGATTTGCGACAGATAGCTGATGGAAACGCCGAGTTGCTGGGCGCTCACCGACAAGGTCCACCCCCGGGCCTCACGTAGGGCCTTGACGCGGGGTCCGATGAACAGCTTTTCGCGCGTTCGCAAGTTCACTTTCCGTAACGGCAGGGCGGCGAATGTTTCGCACGATCCTGTTTGCGTTTCCGCGGTTTTAGCGGCTTAAGCGTCCCATCGCCAAGTCAAGCGAGCGTGTGTCTCGCGCAGGCCCCATTTCGCAACTTCGCTAGAGGCCCATGAAACAGATCCTTGAAGAGCTTGAGCGCCGCAGGGCTGAGGCCCGTGCGGGTGGGGGCGAGCGCCGGGTCGCAAGCCAGCACGCCAAGGGCAAGCTGACGGCCCGCGAGCGCATCGACCTCTTGGTCGACGAGGGCACTTTCGAGGAGCTCGACATGTTCGTCGAGCACCGGGTCACCGATTTCGGCATGGCCGACCAGAAGATCGCCGGCGACGGCGTGGTCACCGGCTGGGGCGAGATTGGCGGGCGGCTGGTCTATGTCTTCTCCAAGGACTTCACGGTGTTCGGCGGTTCGCTCTCGAACGCCCACGCCCAGAAGATCGTCAAGATGCAGCGCCAGGCCATGAAGGTCGGCGCGCCGGTGATCGGCCTGTTCGACGCGGGCGGGGCCCGCATCCAGGAAGGCGTGGACGGCCTGGCCGGCTATGCCGACATCTTCCTGGAGAACACCCTGGCCTCGGGCGTCATCCCGCAGATCGCGGTGATCATGGGCCCCTGCGCCGGCGGCGACGTCTACTCGCCGGCGATCATGGACTTCATCTTCATGGTGAAGGACACGAGCTACATGTACGTGACCGGCCCGGAGGTGGTGAAGACCGTCACCCACGAGGAGGTCAGCCACGAGGAGCTGGGCGGCTATCGCGTCCACGCGATCAAGTCGGGCGTCGCGGACGGCGCCTTCGAGAACGACCTGGAGGCCCTGACCCAGGTTCGCCGGATGGTGGACTTCCTGCCGCTGTCCAACCGCGAGAAGCCGCCGATCCGCGAAAGCTTCGACACGCCGGACCGGGAGGAGCCCAGCCTCGACACCCTGGTGCCGGCCAATCCGAACAAGCCCTACGACATGAAGGAGCTGATCACGAAGATCGTCGACGAGGCGGACTTCTTCGAGATCGGCGAGGGCTTCGCCCGCAACATCGTGGTCGGCTTCGCCCGCATGGACGGCCAGCCGGTGGGCATCGTCGCCAACCAGCCGCAGGTTCTGGCCGGCGTGCTGGACATCGACGCCTCGCGCAAGGCCGCCCGGTTCGTGCGCTTCTGCGACGCCTTCGAGATCCCGCTGATCACCCTGGTGGACGTGCCGGGCTTCATGCCGGGCACCAAGCAGGAGCAGGGCGGCCTGATCCGCCACGGCGCCAAGCTGCTGTTCGCCTTCGCCGAGGCCACCGTGCCGAAGATCACCCTGATCACCCGCAAGGCCTATGGCGGCGCCTATGACGTCATGAGCTCCAAGCACATCCGCGGCGACGTCAACTACGCCTGGCCGACCTCGGAGATCGCGGTCATGGGCGCCAAGGGGGCGGTGGAGATCATCTTCCGCGCCGAGATCGGCGACCCGGAAGCCATCGCCGCCAAGACGGCGGAGTACCAGGCCCGCTTCGCCAACCCGTTCGTGGCGGCCAGCCGCGGCTATATCGACGACGTGATCATGCCGCGCGAGACGCGCCGGCGGATCATCCGGGCGCTGAAGACCTTGAAGACCAAGGTCCTCACCAACCCGGCCAAGAAGCACGACAACATCCCGCTGTAGGCGCCCCTCATGTTCTCCAAGATCCTGATCGCCAACCGCGGCGAGATCGCTGTCCGCATCATCAAGACGGCCCGCAAGATGGGCATCAAGACGGTGGTCGTCTATTCCGAGGCCGACGCCGACTCGATGGCCGTGGAGATGGCCGACGAGACGGTCGCCATCGGCGGCGCGCCGGCTTCCGAAAGCTATCTGGTGGCCGACAAGATCGTCGCCGCCTGCAGGCAGACGGGCGCGGAGGCCGTTCACCCGGGCTTCGGCTTCCTGTCGGAGAACGCCGGCTTCGCCAAGCGGCTGGCGGCCGAGGGCATCGTCTTCATCGGTCCGAACCCCCACGCCATCGAGGCGATGGGCGACAAGATCGAGTCCAAGAAGTTCGCCGCCAAGGCGGGCGTCTCGGTGGTGCCCGGCCATGTCGGCGAGATCGACGACACCGCCCACGCCATCAAGATCTCTGAGGAGATCGGCTATCCGGTGATGCTCAAGGCCTCGGCCGGCGGCGGCGGCAAGGGCATCCGCATCGCCTGGAACCGCAAGGACGTGGAGGAGGGCTTCCCGGCCGTCCGTTCGGAGGCCAAGGCCAGCTTCGGCGACGACCGGATCTTCATCGAGAAGTTCATCGAGAGCCCGCGCCACGTCGAGATCCAGGTGCTGGGCGACAAGCACGGCCACGTGGTCCACCTGTTCGAGCGCGAGTGCTCGATCCAGCGGCGCAATCAGAAGGTTATCGAGGAGGCGCCCTCGCCCCTGCTCGACGAGGCCACGCGCAAGGCCATGGGCGACCAGGCCGTCCGCCTGGCCGCGGCCGTCGGTTACGACAGCGCCGGCACGGTGGAGTTCGTCGCCGGCCAGGACCGCAGCTTCTTCTTCCTGGAGATGAACACCCGCCTGCAGGTGGAGCATCCGGTCAGCGAGATGATCACCGGGGTCGACCTTGTGGAGCAGATGATCCGCTCGGCCTATGGCGAGGCCCTGCCGTTCAAACAGGAAGACCTGAAGATCAACGGCTGGGCCATGGAGAGCCGGATCTACGCCGAGGATCCCTATCGCGGCTTCCTGCCGTCGATCGGCCGCCTGGTCCGCTATGCGCCGCCGCGCGAGGGCGAGTTCGGGTCGGTCAAGGTGCGCAACGACGCCGGCGTCCGCGAGGGCGACGAGATCTCGATGTTCTACGACCCGATGATCTCCAAGCTGTCGACCTGGGCGCCGACCCGCCTGGAGGCGATCGACGCCATGGGCCGGGCGCTGGAGGATTTCCACATCGAGGGCCTGGGCCAGAACATCCCGTTCCTGGCCGCGGTGATGGACCAGGAGCGGTTCCGCTCGGGCGTGATCTCGACCAACTACATCAAGGACGAGTTCCCCGACGGCTTCAAAGGGACCGAGCCGGACGCCTTCCAGCGCGACCTGATGGCCGCGGTGGGATGCGCCATGCACCGCATCATCACCGCCCGCAACGCGCCCCAGCTGCTGCGCCGCGAATGGGTGGTGGTGGAGAACGGCGAGCGGCGGCAGGTGCGCCTGACCAATGGCGGCGGGGCGTTCAATGTCGAGTTCGTCGGCGAAGGCCGCAAGCTGAACCTGACCGACGTGGTCTGGCGGCCGGGGCTGGCCGTGTTCAGGGGCGCGCTGAACGGGCGCAACTTCACAGCTGAAGTAAAGCCCTTGGCCGAGGGCTTCATGATCCGCCACCGGGCGGCCAAGGCCCGCGTGCTGGTGCTGACCCCGCGCTCCGCCGAGCTGCACGAGAAGCTGCCGCCCAAGAAGGCGGCCGACACCTCCAAGCTGATCCTCTCGCCGATGCCGGGCCTGGTCGTGACGCTGGATGTCGTCCTCGGCCAGGAGGTGAGCGCCGGCCAGCAGGTGGCGATCATCGAGGCCATGAAAATGCAGAACATCATCCGCGCCGAGCGCGACGGGGTGGTGAAGGTGATCGGCGCCAAGGCCGGCGACTCGGTCGCCGCTGATGAAATCCTTGTGGAGTTCGGCTGATGCAGTCCCTACGGAGCATCGGCGGCTTCGCCTCGATCAGCGAACTCACCCGCCGGCACGGGCTGACCGCCCGGGCGATCCGCTACTATGAGGAGCGCGGCCTGATCGAGGCCGCCCGCGACCGTCATAACGCCCGCCGCTTCGACCAGCGGGCCCAGCGGCGGCTGGCCCAGATAACCCAGCTTCGCCGGGCGGGCCTGCCGATCCCGGACATCGAGGCGATCCTGGCCCAGGCCGACAGCGCCGACGCGCGCGAGGTCACGACCCTGGCCCTGCAGCGGCTGTCCGAACGGCTCGAGGCCCTGGAAGGCGAACGCCGCGCGGTCCAGGCGACCATCGAGGCTGTGAAGCAGGGCGCGATCGAACCCGCGCCCGCGCGCTAGGGCCTTCGCCGAACTGCACTTTAATGTGGGGTGGGGCGTCGGCCGACCCTCATTCACCGATCCGGTGGGGCTGGGGGGGCTGTTCAGGTTCCGAACCGGTCAGGTCGGCCGACATCCGGAAGCTGACAGCGCCCTGTGGCGCGAGAATGCTCGGAATACGGCCCCTTTGCGGCGGAGGGCGTTGCGCGCCGATCACACCTCGCAAACAACATTAAGTTTACGCAATGGCGAGCGTTGCGCACGCCGTTGGCGCGGAGGATAGTAAATCCAACGGCGGCTGTTTTTTCAGCCGTCAGGGCGTGGGGCCCCGCGGCGCCTCCGGAACCTTCGGGTTCTGCGCGGATGATACGAGGCGGCAGAGGCGGTCCGGAAGGACCGCCTTTCTTGCATTTGGGCCCCTGCATTTCCCCGCGTCTCCCGGCTCGAAATTCGTCGGCGTCCGCCCTATGCAGGGTGCGACAGGGCCGTCCCGCCGACGGCCGCCGCTGGAACGAGGACGCCGCCCATGACCTTGGATGCTGGGACCTACGAAACCCTGACCTACGACGTGGACGACGGCCTGCTCGTGCTGGGCCTCAACCGGCCGGACAACCTGAACGCCTTCACCACCAAGATGGCCCACGAGCTGGAGGCCGCCTACGCCCGGGCCAGCGCCGACGACGCCGTGCGGGCTATCGTGGTGACCGGCGTGGGCAAGGCGTTCTGCGCCGGCATGGACCTGTCGATCGGCGGCAACGTCTTCGGGCTGGACGAGAGCCAGCGCCCGACCCCCGCCGACATGGCCGAGCGCTTCGACGATCCCGCAATCCAGTCGGGCGTGCGCGACACCGGCGGGCGGGTGGCCCTGGCGATGATGAACTGCACCAAGCCGATCGTGGGCGCGATCAACGGCGCGGCGGTGGGCATCGGCGCGACCATGACCCTGCCGATGGACTTCCGGCTGGCGTCGGAAAAGGCGCGGTTCGGCTTCGTGTTCGGCCGGCTGGGCATCACGCCGGAGGCCTGCTCCTCCTGGTTCCTGCCGCGCATCGTCGGCCTTGGCCAGGCGATGGAGTGGATCTACCGCGCGGACATCTTCGACGCCCAGGCGGCCCTGGCCGGGGGGCTGGTCCGTTCGGTCCACCCGCCGGAAGAGTTGCTGGCTGCAGCCTGCGCCTTCGCCCGCAGCCTGGTCACCGACCGCTCGCCGGTCAGCGTGGCCCTGATGCGCCAGATGCTGCTGCGCCACCAGAGCGCGACGCCCATGGAAGCCCACCGGGCGGAATCCCTGGCCATGTTCTACACCAGCATCGGCGACGGGAAGGAGGGCGTGCGCGCTTTCCTGGAAAAGCGTGCGCCGCAGTTCACCGGCCTCGCCTCCGACCTGCCGCCAGTGTTCCCGGAGGGGTGAGAAGGCCCCTCCGCCAGGCGCGGCCTCAGTGCGCCTGCGGGCCCTCCTTGAGGCGGGCGAGGAGGGCGGGGCCGTCGGGCGCGCCGTTCTGGACGTAATTCTTGCGCAGGTCGATCTGCCAGCCGCCGTCGGGCTTGCGCGAGAGCTCCAGGCGCGAGGCGCTCAGCCGGGCGACCTGGAAGCCGTTCTCAGCCTTCAGGATCACCGTGGTGTGGCAGGTGGCGACCGCCCGGTCGCCATCGATGACGACGTAGGGCAGGGTGGACATGTGGGCGCAGCCGCCGCGCACAAGCTTCAGGTGGCCGGCGTCGCGGGTGATGTTCGCGATCCGCTCGCGGCCCTCGAAATCATAGCCCTGGTCCGAGACCGAATAGACGCCGTCCTCGGCGTAAAACGAGCCGACGGCCTCGGTGTTGCAGCCGTCGACGGCGTAACCGTAGCCGCAGACGAGCTGGTAGATGGCGATCTGGTCCTCCAGCGCCTGGAGCCGCTGTTCTACGGACGGCCTTTCGTAAGTGCTCATGTTTTTCTCCCTAGTCGGCGTTCAGCCGATCATAACGCCGCCGGCGTCGCAGTTGATGGATTGGCCCGTGATGGTGCGGCTCTCGTCGCTGGCCAGGAACAGGGCGAGGTTAGCAATGTCCCGCGGCGTGGACACGGTGCGAAGCGCCACCCCATCCAGGCTCTTGGCTTTCCAGGCCTCGAAGGTGATCCCCTGCTCGCCAGCCATCCGCTTGCCCCAGTTGACCCAAAGGTCCGTCTCGATCCCGCCCGGCACCAGGCAGTTGCAGCGGATCCCCATCGGCCCGACCTCGCCGGCGACCGACTTGGTGAAGGCCCGCAATGCCGACTTCGCCACCACATAGTGGCTCTTGCGCGGGGGCGCGGACCAGCCCGCGGTGGACGAGAAATTGACGATCGAACCGGTCTTCCGCTCCAGCATGGAGCGGTTCAGGACCTCGCGCGTGCAGAGCATGGCGGCTGTCACATCGATGGCGATGGTGGCGTTCCAGTTCTCGAGCGTCTGCTCCCAGATGAACTTGTCCTGGCCGGGCGCGGCGGCGTTGTTGAGCATGATGTCGACCTGGCCGAACTCGCTCATGCAGCGGTCGACCATAGCGCGGACGTCGTCCTCGTTGGTGACGTCGGCCCGCATGCCGATCGCGCCGGGTCCGGCGTTCTTGGCGGCTTCCAGGACCAGCTCCTCGCGCCGTGCGGAGAGCAGCACCTTGGCGCCTTCGGCGACGAACAACTCCGCCATCACCGGGCCGCAGCCTGTGCTGGCGCCGGTGATGATCGCGACCTTTCCCGCCAGGCGACCCGTTCCGCTGCTCATGTCTCCACCCTCGCTCTTGAGGCGCCTGAATGGCCGCCCAGTCTTATGTACTAACGGGCGTTAGCTTAATCGCCCGGCACGCGGATGCGCAAGCGCTCTCGCCGATCTCAGCATCAGGACCTGGTCTTGAATATGCTGTCGAGCGCGGCGAGGACGAAGACCTCGACCCCGGCCGGCGCATTGCCCCGGCGGTGCGGGGCGGTCTGGGCCAGGACGATGCGGCCGTGCGCGATGGATAACACCAGGAGGCTCGAAGGCAGCAGATCCTGCATCGGCAGGACGAACCCTTCCGCCGCCATGCGTTCGAGCGATTCCAGGACGTTGCGATAGGCCGGCCGGATCGGGCCGGGCAATTCGCGCCAGGCCGCCATGTCGAGCGGTTGCAGGGCGAACAGCAGCTGGTATCGCGACCGCCTTTCCATCGCATAGCGCACATAGGCGCTCATCTGCGCCTTGAGCGTGTCGAACGCGCTCGGGCCCGCGCTCTCCTGCGCGCGCGCAGACATCTCCTCGCCGAGCTGCCGCCAGCACTCGCGGACGATCTCCGCCATCATCGCTTCGGCATTGGCGAAGTGCGCGTACACGGACGGCGCCGCCACGCCGGCTTCCCGGGCGACCGTTCGCAGACTGAGTTCAGAGGCCGGCGCGCGATCGAGGATGCGCATGGCGGCCTCGATGATCTCGAGCCGCAGGCGCGCGCCCTCGCCGCGCGGGTTCCGCTGTCGTTTCTCCACCTGTGTCCCCACGCGGCTCCGCAGGCTCCCTATAGCGTGGCTGAGAGCTTGCGCGAGAATCGGCGCCGACAAGCCGCAGCATCATTACTAACAGGTGTTAGCATAGCGCGGCGATTTCGGAGATATGCGATGGAAGCTCAGGCGTCGAAAAGCTGTCGTCCCTCGCTCAAGCGCATGCATGTGCGGATGTCGCCGGGTGCAGCGCGGAGCGCGCCGCCCAGGCCAAGGGCTGAGCGGCGACCCAGTTCTGGACTCGGTTAACGCGACGTCGTTCTGTAGGGGCGACAGCGCAGCTTGGCGCCGTCGTTTTCCGCAAGAGCCCGCCATGCTGCGTCCTGTCTACGCCGTGATCGCCGCCCTGTTCCTGACGGCGCCGGCGGCCGCCCAGGTCTTGCCCTTCCCGCCGGACTTCACGGTCCAGGACGTCGCTGCCAACGGGACGACCATCCACGTGCGCGTCGGGGGCGCCGGCCCGGCCGTCGTGCTGCTGCATGGCTATGCCGACACCGGCGACATGTGGGCGCCGATGGCGGCGGACCTGGAGCGCGACCACACGGTGATCGTGCCGGACCTGCGCGGGCTGGGTCTGTCGGCCAAGCCTGAGGGCGGGTTCGACAAGAAGACCCAGGCCGGCGATGTCGCAGGCGTGATGGACGCGCTGGGCGTGCGCCGGGCCGCCGTGGTCGCCCACGACATCGGCAACATGGTGGCCTTCGCCTTCGCCGCCCAAGATCCCGAGCGGGTCACCCGGCTGGTGGTGATCGACGCGCCGGTTCCGGGCGTCGGCCCGTGGGAGGAGGTGCTGAAGAACCCGCTGCTCTGGCACTTCCGCTTCGGCGGCAAGGACATGGAGCGGCTGGTGGCGGGCCGAGAGCGCATCTATCTCGACCGCTTCTGGAACGACTTCGCCGCCCATCCGGACCGGATCAACGAGGCGACCCGCGAGCATTACGCCGAGCTCTACGCCCTGCCGGGGGCGATGCATTCCGGCTTCGCCCAGTTCGCCGCCTTCGACCAGGACGCGGCCGACAACCGGGCGTTCCTGGCGAGCGGCAAGCTCTCCATGCCGGTGCTGGCCCTGGGCGGCGAGAAGTCGTTCGGCCTGCAGATGGCGCAGATCATGCGCGCCGCCGCCACCGACGTGACGGCGGACGTGGTTCCGGACTCTGGCCACTGGGTGATGGACGAGAACCCGCAGGCGACCACGGCGCTGGTCCGCGCCTTCCTGGACGCGAAGCATTAGGTCTCGGGGCGGGCATCAACGGCTCCGCGATCAAATCTGATCGGCCGCTCGGGCGAGATCGGCTGTGACATCCCGCGCGCCGTCGGCTTGCCAAACGCCGTCGTCCAGCATGAACCGCCAGCTATTGGTATGCTCGACGCGTTTCGCCCGCGCGGCCACGACGGCGTGCGGAATCAAGACCGCCCTCGTCACAAGATAGGCTTCATCAAACAGCGCGCCCGCCAGGAAGTCGAAGGTGTAGTCAGGCAAGCGCCGGATCGCGCTGAGCTGCCGCGACGGGTTCCGCGCGGTGATCCTCCGGCCCTTCACTTGGTAGCGGACTCCTGCCGAGTCCGTGGCGTCGTGCCCTGACGACGAATTGCCTTCGAGCGACCACCCAAATGCGGTCGCGAAGAGGAGTTCAGCGTAGTCGCCTAAAGGGGCGTTGCCGGTGCGCACGACCTCGCGCTCGCGCAGCTCATCTATAATCTGGCCATGCATCATGAGCAGCTCGCGCGCAGAGGCTGTTCGAATGACTTCCGGGCGCTCGATAGACGCAGCGACGGGAACGATGGGCGGCAAAGGTGCGGAATACTCGCCTGGGGGGACGATCCGCCGCAGCAAGTTGCCGATAGTCATGCGCTGCTGACCGGGGTTTAGGTGCGCGTACTGAGCTTTCCGGTCGACCCCGTAGCGCTTGGCCACGGCATGCAGCAGGTCGAGGTCAAGCCCGCCGTCAGGCGCTCGAATTTGGGCGTTGATCCAGCGGTTGAAGGGGCTCTCGGCCGTGTTCTCAAGCCAAGCTTGTCGCTGCTCAGGTGTGACGTGCATCGTGCCAGCGTACGGACCTCACATCGCCAGTGAAAGGTCCTCTATCTGGCCCGTAGCCGCGGCACCCTAGCGCGCTGCGCCGGTGATTTCCTTGATCATGCCCTGGACGGCGGCCTTGGCGCCGGCGCCCCAGACGGTCTTCAGGTGCGCCAGGGTGTGGGCCGCGGGGCCTTCGAACTTCCACTCGCAATTGTCGAAGCGGCACTCGGCGAAGGTCGGCGGCTCGCCGCCGGCGAACACCAGGCGGGAGTCGCGGAACTCGCAGTTGGAGAAGACTTCGCCGTCGAGAACCACGGTCTCGTGGTTGAAGATTATGCCGTCAGTCATGTGTCCGATCCATCCTGCGGGTCGCCCTCGGCGACGCCGCCCTCGGCTATGCGGGCGCGTTCGCGCTCTTCACGCTTGGCGTCCGCCTTGGCCTTGGTCTTGTTCGCCTTCAGGCGGTCGCGCTCCATGCGCTCGAACTGGTAGTTGGGTTTTCTCGCCATAGACGGTTCGTCTCCGGGCCTGAGCTCTACTGACGGGCCTTGCGCGCCGCGTAACGTGCGTCGCGCTTGGCCTTTTGCTCGGCCTTGGTGAGCGCCTTGCGCTCCTTGCGCTCGCCGCGCTTGGCGTCGAGGGCGGATGCTTCGATGGCTTCAGCTTCCAGGCGGGCGGCTTCTTCGCTCAGGGCCCGCGCCTCGGCCTTGGCGACCTTGGCGTCCTGGCGGTCCTGGCGCACGCGCTCGAGTTCGGCGGCGCGCTGGGCGGCGCGGTCCGGCGTCTCCGCGGCGGTGACGGCGGGTTTCGGACGGAGTTTCGCCAGCAGCGCCTTGCGCGCGTCGGCAGCCGTTTTCAGGCGCTCGGAAAATCCCGTGCGTTGCATTTCATTCATGGGCGTCTCTTTACTCGGCGGGTTCGGGGGTGGGCTTGAAGGCCGCCAGGCAGATCGCCTCCAGGTGGCCGCGGATCGACCGCGGCGCGAGGAGAGCGTCCACGGCGCGGCAGCCTTCGTCTTTAAGGCGCCGTTTTAACGCCTGTATGTCAGGCGCGTGACCCGAGCGAGCGAGCTGAAAGGCGCGTTCGATTGTGGGTGTCGTCATCAGCGTGGTTGGCCGCCAGGCGCAGGGCTTGAAGGCCCCGCGCCCGGCGGCCTTGTCCCTTAGGCCGACTGCAGCTGGCCGGCGGACATCTTGCCGCTGCGCTGATCGCGCTCCAGCTCGTAGCCGATCTTCTGGCCTTCGTGGAGCGAGCCGAGGCCCGCACGTTCCACCGCGCTGATATGCACGAACACGTCCGCGCCGCCCGCGTCAGGTTGAATGAAGCCGAAGCCCTTGGTGGAGTTGAACCATTTCACAGTGCCGGTAGCCATAGTCGTTATCTTTCAGTGTCAAGGTTTCGCCCGTCCCGTCTGGGACGAGAGATCAAAATTTCGGAGAGGGTCTAGGCAGGCTCGGGCTCGATCCTAAGAACAAGCGTGGAGAGCAACCGAACCATAAGCGATTTTCGATCCGGCCCATATATCACATAAAGTGACCGAGGCCAGGGAAAATACCGATCGGGCGACCCGTCATCGGGCGGCCAGCGTTGTTCCCGCTCGCCTGCGGCGGATTAGTCGCGGGTGCGCGGGGCGAAATTTTCGATCTCCCCTCACCACGTCATCCTCGGCTGAAGCGGAGCGGAATGCCGGGGATCCATGAAATCCGAGGTCCAGAAAGACCTGAGAAGAGGTGTTCATGGATGGTCGGGACAAGCCCAACCATGACGGCCTGCAGTGGTGTGGGCGCAGAGCCGGCCCTCGTCAGCGTCCGGAGGGGATATCCTTGAACGGCACGTCCTTGTCCAGGCGCACGTCGCCGGGCAGGCCCAGGACGCGCTCGGCGATGACGTTCTTCAGGATCTCGTCGGTGCCGCCGCCGAGCCGCAGCCCGGCGGAGAACAGCAGGCGCTCCTGGAAGGCCGCGGCGTCCAGCGCGTAGGCCGGATCGTCGATGATCCCGAACTCGTCCTGGATCTCGATCGCCTGGTTCGACAGGTCCTGGGTCTGGCTGGTGTAGAGCAGCTTGCCGGCCGAGGCTTCGGGGCCCGGCGCCTCGCCCTTCGAGAGCGCGGTGAGAGTGCGGAAAGACAGCAGGCGGATCGCCTCGGCGGTGACGTAGTAGTCGGCCAGCTTCTCGCGGAAGGCGGCGTTCTGCAGGATCGAGCCGTCGCCGGACGGAACCGCGCGGGCGACGCGTTCGAGCTCGCGCCAGGAGATGCCGACGCCGCCGGCGATAGCGGCCCGCTCGTTCATCAGGGTGCTGACCGTCACCTTCCAGCCTTCGCCGACGGCGCCGACGCGCTGGCTGTCGGGAATGCGCACGTCGGTGAGGAAGACCTCGTTGAAATGCGCCCGGCCGGTCATCTCGTGGATCGGCCGCACCTCGACGCCGGGCGTGCCCATGCGCAGCCAGAACATGGTCAGGCCCTTGTGCTTGGGCACGCTCGGGTCGGTCCGGGTCAGGAGGAGGCCGTAGTCGGAGAACTGGGCGGCGGTGTTCCAGACCTTCTGGCCGTTGATCACCCAGTCGTCGCCGTCGCGCACCGCCCGGCAGCGGGCGGCGGCGCTATCCGAGCCGCTGGAGGGCTCGGAGAACAGCTGGCACCAGATCTCCTCGCCGCGGACCGCCGCCGGCACGAGGCGGTCGGTCGTCGCCTTGTCGGAGAAGCGCAGCAGGGCCGGGATGAGCATGCCGAGCCCGGTCGTGTAGTAGGGCGTATGGGCGCCGGCGCGGAGCTCTTCCTGATTGAAGACAGCCTGCTGGATCGACGTGCCGCCCGGGCCGCCCCAGTCCTCGGGCCAGTCGATGCAGGTGTAGCCGTCCGCGGCCTTCTTCGCCTGGTACGCCTTGGCCAGGGCAAGGTGCCGCGGCTCGCCGAAGTGGCGGTCGGCGGGCGGCAGGGCGCTATAGTCCGGCATATTGGCCACGATCCATTCGCGGGCCTTGGCGCGGTAGGCGGCCTCTTCGGGGCTGTCGTCGAAATCCATCGTGAACTCCCAGAAGTCCTAAAGTGGTGAGCGTGACGGGCGCCGAAGCCGGCGGCCACTTTCGGCTGTCACGCTCACGCGGTGGCGTTGCGGCGCTCGAGGCGCTCGACGAGGCGCGCCTTCCAGACACGCGGGGCGCCGGCGACCACGGCGAGGTGGCGCGAGCGGCGGAAATACAGGTGGCAGTCGGCCTCCCAGGTGAAGCCGATGCCGCCGTGGGTCTGGATGTTCTCCTTGGAGGCCAGCCAGTAGGCCTCGGACGCGGCGATCCGGGCGGCCGCGGCGGCCAGCGGCAGTTCCGGCGCGTCGGCGGCCAGGGCCCAGGCGCCGTAATAGGCGTTGGCGCGGGCGGCCTCGTTCTTGATGAAGATGTCGGCGAGCTTGTGCTTGATCGCCTGGTAGGAGCCGATCGGCCGGCCGAAGGCGTAGCGCTCCAGGGCGTAGTCGCGGGCCATCTCCAGGCAGCGGTCGGCGCCGCCCAACTGCTCGAAGGCCAGCAGAACGGCGGCGCGGTCCTGGATGCGTTCCAGCAGGTCGAAGCCCTGGCCGGCATCGCCGAGGGGCTCGCAGGCCGCGCCGGTGAAGACGATCCGCGCGGCGCTGCGGGTGGGGTCGAGGGTGGAGAGGCTCTCGCGCACCACTTCGGGCGCCTTCAGGTCGACGAGATAGAGGCCGGGGGCGCCGTCCTCGACCGCCAGGACGATGGCGACATCGGCGACGTCGCCGTCGGTGACCGGGATCTTCTCGCCGGTCAGCCGGCCGTTCACGACGGCGGCCTTCACCGCGCCCGGCGCGAGGCGGCCAGGACCTTCGGAGACGGCCAGGGCGCCGATCAGCTTGCCGGCGGCGAGCGCGGGCAGGCGGGCCTGCTTCTGGGCTTCCGAACCCGCCAGCATGACGGCCTCGGCGAAGGTGTAGACGGTGGAGGCGAAGGGGATCGGGGCCAGGGCGCGGCCGAGCTCCTCGGCCAGGGCGCAGAGCTCGATGTGGCCGATGCCGAGGCCGCCATATGCCTCGGGAATCGCCGCCCCGCACCAGCCCTGTTCGGCGACCGCCTTCCAGAGGGCTTCGTCATAGGCGCGGTCGGCGTTGTCGAGGACGCCGCGGACGACGGAGGTCGGGGACCGCGCGGAGAGGAAGCGGCGGGCCTCGTCCTTCAGCGCCTTCTGGTCGTCGGTGTAGTCGAAGTTCATGACGTGCTCCGTCCGCTCCCGGGCTCGATATAGGCTTGTTTGCCGGACAGCAAGTTGGTCTGGCTCAGACGTCGTGCCGGCGCAGCAGCTCCACGAGCCGCTGGAACGGGGGCGAGTCGTTCCCCGGGTGCCAGACGAGGCTGAGCACGAGATCGACCTTGAAGTCGACCACGGGAATGAGGACGACATTGGGCGGCAAGTGCGCGGTATGGGTGGTGAAGCCACAGGCCATGCGGCTCGCCGCCAGGCTCAGGGTGGTTTCGGAGGTCAGCACCTCCATGCGGATGTTCGGGGTCAGGCCCGCGGCGGCCCAGGCGGCGGCCATCCGCTCGTGCAGCCGCGCGCCCGCGGCGCGGGAGGGCCAGCACATCGGCTCCTCGGCGAGGTCGCGCAGGCGCACCACGGGCAGGCGGGTGAGCGGGTGGTCGGCGGCCACGGCCAGCACCATCGGCTCGACGGCGATGGGCAGCACCTCGAAGCCGAGCTGGCGGAAGCCGAAGTCGTAGAGGAAGCCGGCGTTGAGCTCGCGCCGCTGCAGGCCGGCGACCTGGGCGTCGGTGAGCATGGGCATCAGCTCCAGTTCGACGTCGGGGAAGGCGTCCCGCAGGCCCTCGACGGCCTCCATCACCGCGGTATTGCTCAGGGCGGACTCGTTGAATGACAGGCGCAGGTGCTGGCGGTCGGTGCGCGCCAGGGCGTGCAGGCGATGCAGCGCCCCGTCCATGGCGCTCATGATCCGCACCCCGTCCTCACGCAGCATGCGGCCGGCCTGGGTCAGGCGCACCCCGCGCCGCTTGCGCTCGAAGAGCTTGACGCCGAGTTCGGCCTCCATGTCCTGGATGCGGCGCGAGAGGGCCGGCTGGGTCATGCTGAGGATCTCGGCCGCCCGCTGGAAATGCTCCTGCTCGGCGACGACGACGAAATAGGGCAGGTGGCGCATGATGGCGTGCCGCCGGTGCAGGGCGGCGGCGGATGCGGGGCGAGGCTCCTCGTCCCGCCGCTCCACGTCATCGATGCGGCTCATGGGCGCCTCCGGTTGCGAGCGCGACCGTTGGCCAGCCTAGGGGAATCCCCAGCCGAGTCCAATGGAGCGGACCCGTTGGGCCCGCCCCACGGAAATGTCGGTCAGCGGCTGCGCGGCAGGCCGAGGCCGTTCTCGGCGACCATCGAGCGGTGCACCTCGCTGGTGCCGCCATAGATGGTGGCGATCTGGGCGTGGCGGTGCATGAGCTCGATCTGGCCCAGGCCGTCGCGGCCGTGGAACAGGACGTCCGGCGCGGTCAGGTCGATCAGGTCGGCCATGTCGCGCTGATAGGCCTCGGAGCCGAACACCTTGTTCATGGGGCCGTAGGCGGTGCGGCGGCCCGCATGGGTGACGCCGACATACATGGCGCGCTTGGCGATCAGCTCCTTGAGCCAGGCGTCGGTCTTCGCCCTCGCGAGGCGGGTCAGGGTTGAGGTGTCCTCCAGGCGCGGCCTGCCGTCCGGGCCGGGCTGGCACGCCCATTCGACGGCTGCGCCCACCAGGCTGTGATAGCCGGGCGAGTAGGCCGCGCCGTGTTCCAGCTCCAGGGCCAGGCCCAGCGCCTTCAGGCCGCCATTGACCTCGCCGACCCGGTAGCGGTCGGGCAGGCGCACGTCGGAGTAGAAGGTGGCGTTGGTCCGCTCCTCCTGCATGGTGTGGACCGCATGGACCTCCACGCCGGGCGTGTCGATCGGCACCAGGAACATGGTGATGCCCCCGTGCTTGGAGCCCTCGGGGTCCGTGCGGGTCAGCAGGAAGACGTAGTCGTTCACCTCGGCGCCGGAGGTGAACATCTTCTGGCCGTTGATCACCCACTCGCCGTTGGCCTCGTCCCATTCGGCGCGGGTCTTGGCGGCGAAGATGTCCGAGCCGGAGCCCGGCTCCGAATAGCCCAGGCTGGAGTTCTTGATCCCCCGGCCCATGTCGAGCAGAACCTCGCGCTTCAGCTCTTCCGAGCCGGCCTGCATGATGACCGAGCCCACGAAGTGGGTGCTCGCCTGGGCATGTCCGGTGACGTTGAACTCGTCCCACATCGATAGCGCCAGGGCCGCGGCGTAGGGGTGGGCGCCGCGGCCGCCCCACTCCACCGGCCAGGACGGATTGACGAGGCCCGCCTCGCCGATCTTGCGGTTCACCACCGGGTCGTAACCCGAATAGGAATAGTGGGCCTGGGCCCGCCATTCCGGCGTGGTCACGCGCTCCAGCACCTGGCGCATCTCCTCGGCCAGGGCCTCGGCCTCCTCGCCGAACTCGAAGTCGAGGCCGGGGTCGCCCGCCTCGGGGAGGGGAGCGCTGGCCCCCAGCCACAGGCGCCGGCCGCCCTCGGTCAGCTGGTCCAGCGGATCGCCCAGCACCAGCGGCCAGGCCTTGGCCCGCCGGAAGAAGAGCTGCAGGTCGTATTCCAGCGTCACCCCATAGCCGCCGAAGGTGTGCACCGCCCGCCGGGTGGTCTCGTCCGCCGTCTTCGCCGACCACCAGTAGGACATCGCCACCGCCGCGGCCGCCTCCGGCT